>Ga0070665_100000064_pt1 | contig 216416 bp, 183 predicted proteins | sample KBSS13metaG_FD_65862 | JGI IMG/M metagenome (GOLD analysis project Ga0070665, IMG submission 65862) | Switchgrass rhizosphere microbial communities from Kellogg Biological Station, Michigan, USA - KBS S1-3 metaG | ecosystem: Host-associated > Plants > Roots > Rhizosphere > Soil ...
GGCGCGGGCAACGTGATCACCGGCCTGAACTTCACGATCAACAGCGCGCAGCCGCTGGGTTATTATGCCAATTCGTACTTGAAGCTGGTGGCCAACGGCGGCGGGTTCAATATCGACGTGGAAGTGGTCCCGGAACCCGGCACCTGGGCCCTGATGCTTGGCGGCCTGGTCCTCCTCGTCGTTTGCCAGCGCTTGCGGCGGTCCAAGAACGGATAAAAGCCGCAGTTCGCAAAAAAGGAGGCCCGCAGTGGGCCTCCTTTTTTGTTGTCCCAAGGGGGCGTTTTATGATTCTTCGCTTTGTTCAGGAACGATCAAAGGTCCGAAAAGGGTGGACCGTTCTGGGGCTTCCTTGATCAAGGAACTGGCGTTTAGTTCGATCATGGTCTGTTGGCCCAATAGTTCCATCAGTACGGCGACGCGTTGATGGCCCGGCATAACACGTGAAACCACCGCGTTTAAGCCACGCAAGGTTCCATGGGATATCTGGACGGCATCTCCGGGTGACAGGTCTTCAGAAATGGTGTGTAGTTCCGAAGAACCGATGACTCGCTTGAGGTCTTCGATGATCTTTGTTGGGATTACCGGGAAGGATTTTCCAAAATGAACGATGCTTCGGATGCCTGAGGTATAGTGGATGCGGCGCATTGAAGTTTCCCAATTGAACCGGGCAAACAGATACCCCGGGAATAAAGCCTCAGTGACCCAAACCGGTTTATTGCGCATCGCACGTTTAAACCGGATACGCGGAAGAAATACCTCAATTTCCTCCATTTTTCGAAGGTGCGCTGCAGCAATATGTTCGTGTTTGGGATGAGTGCAAATGCAAAACCATCCAATTTTTGCATAATCGCCCACGATGTGCCCAATTATCATAAGAAATAGTGTGTCAGATAGTTACTAAAGTTCGGTGGCTTATCGTAATAGGTGTGTGGGCTGTTTATACTATAGTAAACTAGTGGATTATGACAATCATGTGACATTTATGTGTCAGTATTATGTCATTTATACAAAAGGACTTAACATCTTGTAGATCATTTCAATAGAGATTGACATGCCTTCCGTAATTTTAGAGAGTCACCGGGTTCCCAGAATACATGGAAATGTATCTTAGGGGGCCCCGACCAAAATGTTTTTTCAATCTTATCGCCAAAAATGTCCACAGCTGGCTTTCGCCTACGCGGTAGTCATTGCCATGATCGGTTCAACGGGGCTGTCTTGGGGACAGGGGATCGAGCGTGAATCGCTGGCCGGTGAGAGCGCTGCTGCGGCCGCAAGAGGTTCCGATACAAACCAACCCTACAATCTAAGCCTCGGGCCGGTTAACATTCGAGCCGAAGCCGGGGTCTCCACGGCCTACAACGACAATATTAACGTGGCCTACACCGGGAGACAGGGGGATTGCATCATAACACCTTCAATGACTGTCCATGGGACTTGGCAGGTGACTGACCTCAACACGCTGACGTTCGACGTGGGCCTTGGCTATCAATGGTACACGATCCACACGGGGGACAGCTCGATCAATGTTTCTCCCAATTCCAAGGCGCAGTTCAACATTTACGCCGGCGACTTCAAGATCAACCTGCACGACCAGTTTTCCTTCTCTCAGAATCCGGTCCAAGTGGCGCAATTGAGCAACGTCAACCAGTTCCCCGTCTTCGTCAACGTCGCCGGGCTCCGGGTGGACTGGGACTTGAACGATATCATCCTTTCCCTTGGCTACGACCACACGAACCAGTGGGTCTACAACAGCAACTACAGCTACCTCAATTACCAGGAGGACACGATCAGTCCGCGGTTGACGGTCAAGGTCAACCCCACGACGGATGCCGGGTTGGAGACCGCCTTTTCATCCATGCGGTTGGAGCAGGGGATACAAAATAACAGCCTTTCGATGCAGGCCGGGCCTTTTGTCGAGTCCAAGATCAACGAGAATCTCTCGGTGGACGCGCACGCCGGGGTTGATCTCGCGGATTACGCGACAGGGGGAAGCAATGGCGATTCTTCGAACATTACCGGATTCTACGGTAACGCCGGGATCAATCACCGCATCAACGATGTTCTCACGGAAGGCCTGACGGGAGGTCAGGAGTTCATGCCCGGCGTGACCACCAATTACACCAAACGGATTTATGCGAATTATACCCTGGGCTGGCAGGCCACGAACAATTTGGGTGTGGCGGCGGACCTCTGGTGGGAAAACCTGGACGATTCGCAGGGGACCTTCCGACAGACCGCCAACCGAGTTGGCACCAGCCTGACCTTGACGTATAATATCAACGAGCACTTTTACACCAGCCTTGGCTACCAGTACGTGATCAAGTGCGCCGACCCGAGTAATCTGGGTTACTCGCAGGACGTTGTTAATCTCAGCCTCTCCTATAGATTCTGATCACCAATGAAAAGCATCCTCTGGATCCTTTGCCTGGGCGCTTGGGGGACATTTTCAATTGGCCTCTGCTCCGCGCAGATGTCGACTTTTCCGCCCCCGCCGCCGCTGGCCCCTGCGCCCAAGCCCGCCGTCAACACGTCGACGAACAGTCCCTCGAGCATGCCCGTCAATTCCGACTTTGGCATTCCGACGCAAGGGGGCGACACTGGGGCGGCAACTCACGCCCCGGATACCACCACTGCAGGTAGTGACCAGATTCCGGTTGCGGCTGGAATGCTGAATTCCATGGGTGCTCTTGATGACAAGATTCAACTGGAACACGCGGATCGCATCAGTTTTCGCGTAATTGAAGACAAGGACCCTGCGGTTCCCCGGGTGGTGACGGATACCGGTGAAGTCGATTTCCCCTATGTGGGGCGGGTGAAGGTCGAAGGAAAGACTTGTCATCAGGTAGCCGTTGAGTTGAAGCGTCTCCTGGAAATCGATTACTACAAGCATGCGACAGTGATTGTCGGCTTGGACGTCATCGCCGACCGGGACAAAGGCAAAGTGAAGACGCACGATTTCGCCTGGATCGTCGGGCAGGTGCGGCAGGTGGGCTCGCAGGAAATTTCCAAGGAGCAGCCGCTGACGGTCAGCCAGATCATCCTGAGGGCCGGCGGGTTCGGGGATTTTGCCGACCAGCGCAAGGTCCGGGTGATTCATCGCTCGAATGGCGCGACAGCACCCGTTGGGGACGGTACCTCCGAAATTTCCGGCGCCAGCGGCGAGCAAATCATCGACGTTAAGGCCATTTTTGAGGGTCAGTCCAAGCTCGATCCTATCGTCAGGCCGAATGATTACATCGTCGTACCCAAACGGGCGGTCAACCTCTGAGAGGGAACGGCATGATTGAGCGATCCGAGTTATCGGCCCCGGACGGCCAGGGACCCTATGTGGGCAAGGACTCCCGTTTCGTCGGTCGCCTTCATCGCGTCAAGATGGTGGCGCGGCGTTACTGGTGGATTGCGGCCCTGACCGCGATGATCGGCATGGGCATCCAAGACTATCGTTGCCTGACCGAACCTGCCCGGTATGCCTCGTATGCGCGCATGATGGTGAGCGGCCATCTGGTGATGCCGCAGGGCCCGGGCTACATCGACGACCTCAATAATTTTTACGGCACCCAAGTGGCCTTGATGAAGTCGCGCGAGACATTGACCCAAGCCATCGAACGGGTCAGCACCATTTATCCCGAGGTGCCGGTCGATAAAAAAGCCGAGATCGAGACCGGGGTGGTGCCGAGAACGGCGATCTTCGATCTCAAGGCCACTTCCACCAGCCCGGAATACGCCAAGCTACTGCTCGATGCCGTCATGGACACCTACCTGGCGAGCAAAAAAGGGCGCCACAACCAAAGTACGAGTGAGGCCGTTTCCGCCATTACGGACGAAGTCTCTCATCTCGATGCCGAGATTCGCAACGACAGTCAGCTGCTGCTGGATTTCCAGAAAGAGAACAATGTTGTTTTCATCGAGGAACAAAGCGCGAGTTCCGCTTCCTACCTCGTCGGGTTGAACAATGAACTCGCCCGGTTGAACAAGGAGCACGGGCTCCTGACCCTGGAGAGCAAGGATCCCATGCTCCACGCCAGCGATTACGCCAAGGCGGGAAACACCAACATGGCCCCCGGGGCGAACGCATTGAACAACGGCTTTAACCGGGACGCCAGCGCCATCGTCGAGGAACAGGACTTTATCGAGAAGCTGAAGATCCTGAGAGACGAGTACGGCGCGGACCTGAAAGACATGCATCCGAAAATGGTCGCGTTGACGGACAAGATCAACCAGGAACAAAAATTCCTGGATCTCCTCAAGACCCGGAATGTGGAGACGCGCGACACCTATCTTCAGGACCTGAACCTGCAGATCAAGAATTTGCAGGCGCAGATCGAGGTTTCCAATACGAAGTCGCTACAGTTGAGCGAGCGTCTGGCGACCTACCAGCAACTCAAGGACAAGTTGGGCCGGGAGCAGACCCTTTACAACCAACTGGCCTCAAGCATCCAGACGGTGAATATGAACAAGTCGCTCGACCAGGACTATGTCATCATCCTGGAAGCCGCGTCCCCGGCCATTCCGATCGACCCCAACGATCCGCTGCAGATCGCCGCCGGACTCCTGATCGGTCTCTGCGTGGGAGTGATCCTGATATACATCGTCAATCGGTTTGACGAGAAGATCGACTCTCCCCTTGAGCTCCAGGAAAGTGTGGAATTCCCGATCGTGGGGCAGATTCCCTTGATCAAATTGGACAAGAAGACCAAACGGGTGCCTCTTTTGGGCGAGAAAGACCAACGACAGGAATTTCTTGAACACCATCGTTACATTCGGTCCGCCCTTCTCTTCCAGGCGGCTGATTCCCACAAGATCAAGTCCCTGATGATCAGCAGCGCGGCCCCGGGGGAAGGGAAGTCAACCCTGGCCGGAAATCTGGCCAGTGTCTTTGCGCATTCGGGGATCCGGACTTTGCTGATCGATGCCGACCTGAGAAAAGGAATCCAGCATGGACTTTTTGAAATTCCGGTCAGCCCGGGGCTTTCGGAGTGCCTGCAAGGCATGGTTTCCTGGCGCGAGGTTGTCCATCAGACCCATACCCTGAACCTGGACGTCATTCCACGGGGCAAAATCTACGAACGGGCGGGCGATCTCCTTCTCGACCACGCCACGGACGTGTTGATTGGGGAAACAGCCGCTTCCGAATATGACATGGTCATCTGGGACACGGCGCCTCTCCTGGCGGTCAATGACGCAGCCAACCTTTGTTCCAAGATCGACGCCGTCCTTTTCGTCGCGCGGGTGCGGCACAGCACCATCAATTCGGTGACCGCGGCCCTGGATGATCTCTCTCAAAGAAACGCTAAAATATTCGGTATCGTGCTCAACGCCGTCGAGCCCAACCAGCCAGGCTATTACGACAAGTACCGTTACAAAGAGTACTACGCGACCCACGCCGAGGCTTAGGACGAATACCTTTTAGGGAAGCACGCCGGAGGGGAGGGCCTGCTCTTTCAAGCTTTCCCGGTGGGAAAGCTGCGCATGTGAGACAAAAGGAAAACGGAGGGGCGTCTTGTCTAGGAGCCGCCACTGCAGGGCGATTTTGTACCATGTTTCCGTCGTCAGGTCGCCCAGCAGATTAAACAGGATTTCCGACATCAGCGACTTATGGGCGGCAAGTTTAATGAGGGTGCCGTCGCTGATCTCGTGCTCCGCGTAGTGGAAATTCGAAGTTCCCTCCGTGTAATCCTCCGCTTGCCAGGAATTGGTCGTCCCGTTGGGAAGGACGATACTGACCATGGAGAAGCCGAGCTTGCGGGTGACAAATTTATAGTCCTCCCAGAGTTCATCGACTGAATCGTGGCGTTCCACCTCCATGACCAGCCAACGGTTCAAGGTAAGCGCATATTGGGTCTCCTTGCGCAAGGCCAGCGATTTACTGATCTGGCTGCTGAGCGCAAACCAGTCCTTGGTGAAGCCGGAAATATGGCCCGCAATCAAGAGGACAAGAAAAAGCAGGCCCGTGTAAAGGGGCAGCATGCGGCCCTGCAGGTAGAAAACGCCAAAGGCCAGGAAAAGACAGAGCAGGCATACGGTATAAAGATTCAGCAGAGTCCGCTCACGGGAAATACCCAGGGTAATCAGGTGGTGGTGGATGTGTTTTTGATCAGGGCGAAAGACGGGCAGGCCGCGCAATCCGCGACGCAAGACCGCGAGGCTGACATCGACAATGGGCAGTGCCAGCGCAAAGGCAGGGGCGATGAGGGCCGCAGCCACCGTGCCCTTATGGGAGTTCACAATCGACAGGGCCCCGATCAGGAATCCAAGAAAATAGGCGCCGCCATCTCCCATATAGATTTTAGCCGGCGGATAATTAAAAAGGAGGAAGGCGATGAGTGATCCGGTGGCCGTAATCGCCAGGAGCATAGAAAACCCGGAATCGCCTCCTATCCCCACGTTCGCCAGCAGGAACATCAACATGAGACAGATGCCGCCCGCGAGGCCGTCAATGCCATCGATGAGATTGATCAGATTGGTGATGGCCACGAGCCAGAGCACCGTAAAGGAATAGCCGAAAATACCCAGGGCCATTTCCGTATCGGTGAGGGGATTCTTGAAGATCTCAATCTGGACATTGTTAAAGTAGACCGCGCTCGCAATGACGATTTGACCGGCCAATTTGAATTTGGCGCCGAGCGGACGCATATCGTCCCAAAATCCCAGACCGAACATCGCCACGGACCCGAGCACGACGACGATCAAGGCGTTGGCACTGGAAGACGAGAGAGGAAGGAAAAAATACATGGAAAGCGCCGACACGATAAATGCGCTGACCAAGGCAACTCCGCCGAGCCGTGGCACCGGTTTTTTGTGACCGTGATGGAACTCTTCTTCGCGATTTCTGGCCCACCGATTCTCGGACTGCTTCAAGATGATCCAGATCAGGGCATAACAAACGGAAACGCCTATCGCAAAACAGTAGAGAATTTGCAGGTGATGGGAGTGCATCAACGGGTGGATGGAGGACTTAACGGGGCCTGAGAGCGAAACCGAGAACCAAGCCTATTTTTGCGCTTATGACGAAACAAGGAAAACAATGAAACAATTGTGTGACAAACAAGTCGGTTTTGGCCTGCATCAACCGGGGAGTCCCGTCTTGCCAACGAAATGCACGTTCGTCTATCTAGATGCATGGCAGTACGATTGGGATCGCATTGAAAAGATGAACACAGCTGCGCGTCCGTCGATTCCTATGGCGGCGACGCTGTCATGGGGCGTGGCCATGGTGGCGGCCTGGCTGGCCGTTTCCGGTCAGCCTTGGGCATTGACGCTCCTGATCTTTGCCGTGGGAACCTTGTATTTGGTGGCGCCTCCGTCCCTGGAAATTCCGAAGATTCTTTTACTGCTGTTCACTCTTTTACTATTCCTGGCTGGGACGACGTTTTTGCCTTCGAACTGGTTCAGTGCGTCTTTTCGCCAGCCATTTTTGGACCAGGGCATTCAGTTGCCCGAAACCCTGTCTCCTCAACCATGGTTAAGCCTGGAGGACGGCCTGTTGCTTTTAGCCACGATCTTTTGGGCCGGATGTTGTCTCGAAGGAAAACTGACCCAGGCGCAAAGGGAATTCCTCGAGACCGGTTTTGTCTTTGGCCTGGGAGTGGTTGCGCTCAATACGATCCTGCGCGAGACCTCCATCTATCAAGAACTGCCCCGGTTGGTGCGGGAAGGGGGGCAGTTTGAGAACCGAAACCAAACGGGCGATCTCCTTTTGATGGGAGGGATATTTTCTTTCTCCCGTGGACTTGCGGTCCTCACGCGGCGTCGTTGGCGCGCCTTGTCCTGGATTTTCCTGACCGGGCTGTTCATGGTGGCGACAATCTTGAACGGCTCTCGCGCAGGAGTGGTGCTTTTTGGACTGGGATTGCTCCTGTTGGTGGTCGCCACGCAGGCAATCGGGCGCAAAAAATGGGACAAGGGGATGCTTTGGATTGCTTTGGTCGCTGTCGTTGGCACGGCTGCTTTTACGGTCACAAGCTCCCAGCTTCACGAACGGTTTCGACTTTTGGTGGCAGGCAACCGGGAGGGACGACTGCCCATCTATCACGACGCGGTCTCGATGGTGTCGCAGACACCGTGGTGCGGGGTGGGATTGGGTAACTTCGAGGGAGTCTTTAATGTCCAGCGTAGCGAGAGTTTGCGCCTGGCGGCGCGTTGCCTTCATCCGGACAGTGACTGGCTGTGGCTGGCGTCGGAGTTGGGCGTGATCGGGGTCATCCTTGTCGCGGCGCTGGTGGCATGGACCTTCCGGATCTATCTGGGGAAGACCCCGTTCCCGAGACTGACTGCCGCGAGCGCGACGGTGGCCGTCCTTTTCCTCATCCACACGTTTTTTGACGTAGGTGGTCACCGATTCGGTACCGCCTGGAGCTGTCTCTATCTCGTAGGGCTGGGCGCATCCCGACTGAATTCGACGGCTACATTTAAGGTCAATCACCTCGTCCTGCGCCTGGCGGGCGTGTTTCTCGTGGCCGTGGCGGCGTTGCGATACCAATCCGCAAGCGCGCAGCCTTGGATGCCGACGCGAGCTTCCCTGGCTTACGTGGAAAATATTTCCTTTCCCAGCGCCCCGATGGTCGAGCAGAAGGAGCTGCTGGAGCGAAGCTTGAGGTGGGCGCCGCTTGACTGGTCGCTTTACTACCAGCGCGCCGTTATGCGCATGCAGTCGGCCCAGCCGGAGAACGGTAGCGCTGACGACTTCAACCGGGCCCTTTTCCTTGAGCAGAGCTCCATCGATCTTCCCATCGCCATTGGCGAAGTATGTCGTACAGCGGACCCGGTCGAGATGTTGGAGGCTTGGCAGGAGCTGTTGAAACGAGCGGGGTCCCGGCGCGAAGAATACTATCAAAATCTCTATGGGTATCCGGGCCTGGATGTGAAATCCCGGCTCGAGCTGGCGGCCTTGGCCGGAGACGATCCCAATCTTCAAGTCATGGCGATCATCAATCAGCAGCCCGCCGAATTCAACTGGCAGCTCGAGAATTTTTTGACGGCGAATCCCTCCCTGAATGGCGTTGCGCCGGCCTTGGCGACTAAAGTGTTTGATCGCTGGGCGGAAGTGGGAAATACGGAAGCCCTTTTTCAGGAATGGCCGCTTCATGCGGAATGGTTGAGTGTCGGCTGGAGGGGCTACGCAAGGGCCTTGGCGAAGGCCGGGCGGTACAAGGAGGCCGTTGCCCTGGGCTTGCAGCAACTACCCGCGCCGCATGGGCCGGATTTTAATTCCCACCAGAGCACCGATGAGCTTTTGCGCCAGTACCATGCGAGTCCGCAAGATGCGTATGTCGGCATCAAACTCTATTTTGCCCAGAGATCGGACGGAGCCATGGAGTCGGCCTTGGCCACGCTGCAGGAGATCGCCAAATTACCGAAGCGACCCGATTACATCGCTTATTTGTTGGCGCAAAGTCTGGCTTCGGTTGGTCGGGACGAGGCGGCGTGGCAGGCTCTGGCACCGCTAATCGACAAGTCCTGATCGAAACTCAGGCCCGTTCTTCTCAAAGGCTCCCTAGTGGCTTTGGGGAGGGACGTGCGGAGGATGTTGAGGATGATCAGAGAAGGCGGATGCCGGAAGGGGGACTTCGGCCAAGGCACCATCTTGCCCTCCACCATGATTGTTATTGAAGGCGATCTGATGATCATTGGGGCCGCCTAGGTGAGTTCCCGTCACAAAAAAATCAGAGAAGGAGCCGGGGTTGTTCGGGGCGACCAGGACCAGGAACTGTCCTTCGGCTCCATCGAGCGGCGTGGGCACGCCGGAAGCCGACATGACTCCATCGGGGTTCAATCCCGCAATCGCCTGGTTCCAGTCATTTCCCTCCGGCTTTTTCTTCAGGACAAAGACTTTCAGCTGCGAAGGATTGGAGAACTTCAATTGGACGGTGCTCAGTTTCGAAGGCTTGCCCAAGTCGATGACGATGAGGTGGGTTCCTCCCTGGTTCGCGAAGGAGAGTTTTGAATTAGGCTTGCCGCTGACCAAGGCATTGGGATTCGCACCACCCTTGAGAGGGGTCGAGTAACTGACGACGGCGCCGTTTTGTTGCGTACCCAGGTTATCAGGACCGTTCGGGGCGGCGAGGAGACTGGAGCCACTGGAAGCAGCGATGGCTGCAACCAAGGCGAACTTGGGCAGACGATGAGAGAAGGGCAGGTGTTTCATGGGAGTGGCCAGGCTTGAGGTGCAGCAGCGATTTTTATGCTGGCAAAAACACCCGATTCTACGCAGGTGATGAACTAGTTTTAGTATAGAAACCGACCTCAAATGTCAAACACTTCGGCCTCGGCTCACGATTGTCGCGCAATCGTAACGAATCCGTGATCGATTTGACTCGATTCCTTAGTATTGGTTCGTAGACACTTCTCAAATTAATTGGGGATCTTTAATTAGAAAATATCTTGTTACGAAGTGATCGCGCGCCCAAATAGAGAAGTAGACAAAGGAAATTGGCTAAGTCAGAACCGGTGGCTTATGCCTGTGCTGAGCAGTTCCTTTCTTTTCGGCATCCTGCTTCTCCTGTTTCCCTTTGATACGGGCTACTCCACGAAGAGAGATCCTTTGGGTTTGGCACTGTGGGACACCTGGACCACCCCAACACCCGATTCGCAGGACTATACCTACTGTTTTTTGGTCCCCTTGATGGTGGGTTACCTTATCTACGAGAAGCGGTCACAGATCATGCAGGTGCCGATCCGGAGCAGCAATGCGGCCATCGGCTGGATCTGCTTCGGCCTTCTCCTTTTTTGGATTGGATCAAGGGCAGGAAAGCAGTACATCGGTTGTGCCGCGATCCAAGTGCTCCTGGCCGGAATTATCCTCTGGTTTTGGGGAGGCGGACTCTTTCGTACCCTGCTTTTTGTTTGGGTGATCATCGCCTTTGCCTGGCCCCTGCCCTTTGTGGACTCCCTGGTGGCCTTTCCTTTGCGAATGTTCGTGAGCCACCTCGCTTATGGTGCTTTGAACCTGATTGGGATTCCATGCCTCCAAAATGGGACCGGCCTTCTCTCGGCCCCGAATCCCTCCGTTGGACTTCCTGCCGGGGGACTGTTCCAGATTGATGTGGCGGATCCTTGCAGTGGTATCCGGTCACTCATGCCGCTGCTCATGTTTTCCGCTTTTTACAGCTTTTTTTTTCTCGCGAGGAAATGGCAGCAGTGGACAGTCTTCCTGAGCGCAATCCCGTTTACGATCATCGGCAATGTGGTGCGTATTGTCTTGCTGGTCGCAGGTTCACTGGCTTGGGGGACCTCTTTCGCCTTGGGAACCAACGAAAAGCCCTCCTTGTTCCACGAAGCATGCGGCTATGTGGTTTTTGTCATCGTCCTGGGGCTGGAGTGTCTCCTGGGTTTTCTTTTGAGGCACTACTTTCCGCATAAGCGAGCGCTGCCTTCCGGCGAGGCAAGGACAGTCCATCGGAAGGAAACAAGCGCCAGCGTGGGTGCGCTCTCCGGAGATGTTGAAGTCGCACCGTGGCGCAGCGGCATTATTCTCGTCCTGGCAATGGCGATGGGGATTGTTTATTGGAACAGTCCCCCACCCAATCTTTCCTATCAGGCGGGAGTCACCATGACGTTACCGGACCGGATACAGGTGCCGGATTTGTCCGGGGGCAATTTTTATGGTTCACAAGCGCCTGTTACCGAGGCGGAGCGCACGATCCTGCCTGCCGATACAGAATTCGCGCGGAAGAATTACGACGATTTCCACGGGCACAGCATCTTTTTCTCCATCGTGCTGAGTGGCAAGCAGCAGTACACCATCCATCCACCTCAGGTCTGTCTGGTCGCCCAGGGGTGGAGCATTGTCCACGAGGAGAATGTTCCCGTCCATCTTTCCACCGGGCAGGACTTGGTTGTGAGGAACCTGACGATTCAGCGGGATGTGCTTGACAGCAAGAAGCAACATCGCGCCGTTTATGCCCACTACATGTATTGGTATGTGGCGGACGGGATTTCCACCCCGTCGCGCGAGAGGCGCAACTGGGTGAGCAGTTGGGACCGTGTTTTTCACAACCGGGACCATCGCTGGGCCTATGTCATCGCCATGTCGCTGATCACGGACTCGATCCGCCAGGACGGATTTAATGCCGAACAAACGCGAAAGATGCTGGCCGATTTCCTCAGCCAGATCGTTCCCTACATTCAGAGGGAAGGATAGCGGCGAGCTGTCCTTTGATTGATCATGGGTTGTTACTGTATTCCGATCATATCCACTAAAGTCGAGGAGATTCCTGACATCATGGAATCCATCGGGCTGCACATTGTGAAAAAGGAGACCCAAGCCGATGGCGAATACTATTTTTGCCAACATCCCAAGCGTCATCGGACGATATGGAAATTCTGGATCAGTCCTGAAAGCGAGGGAGGATCACATTTGTTCAAATGCGGACTGTCGAAGTTTTCCCGGCAGGTGGTCAACTCCCTCGCGGTAACCGGTCTTTTTGCGAAGGAGATCCATGCCCAGGGAACGCTGGCGACGCACGAGGCGAGACCGTATTTCCAAGGCTGACCATGAGACTGGACCTTTACGATAATTCGGATTTTGATCGTGGGACAGGCCGTCTGCAGGAAGGCCTGTGGATTTTGTGCAAATGCCTTTTCTTTTTGAACGGCTTTCCCTGGCCATCAGCCCTGCGCGTTTTTTGGCTGCGCCTTTTTGGCGCCCGGCTCGGCAGGAACGTGGTCATACGCGCTGGCGTCAACATCTCCTTTCCCTGGCGATTTAAGGCGGGAGATCATGTCTGGATCGGGGAAGACGTGTACATCCTCAGCCTGGCCTCGGTGATTTTGGGATCCCATGTCTGCGTCTCCCAACGGGCCTTCCTCTGTACGGGATCCCATGATTGGAGGAGGGAAGGCTTTGATCTTCAAGTGCGTCCCATTACGGTGGAGGACGGAGTTTGGATAGCTGCCCAATCCTTCATTGGTCCGGGAACCACGATTGGGCACGGTTCCGTCATCAGCGCCGGCACTGTCGTGATGAATACAGTACCCCCCAATTCGCTGGTCAAGGTTGGCTCGGTTCAGATCTCCAACATAGCCAAAATTTCGTAGTCAGGGCAAGCTGCAGGCCCAGGTCAGGACGTTTCGATGGTCGCCTTTAAGTCCAATTGGCGAGTGATTAAGGCACCGAAAGACCGCTCAAACGTCCAGCTGATCAGCGAGATATGGACGCCACATGAACGCCACATAAACGCCCCGCGAATGTAACCATTAACTTCTTTTGAGCACCCATGTTCATCCTTATTCTCTCGGCCCGTTTCTCGCAACGAAAACAGATTCATGCACATGCACGCACTTTTCAGCAATCCCCCATGGTTGGGGAACCCGGTGCATTTATCGCGAGAATGGCTGCGATGGATCCTTCTCCTGACGGCGGCATATTTTTTCTGCCCGACCCTTGGAAGTGCGGCCACGGATAACGCCGATGCCCCGGCCCCGGTAACGACCGAAACTCATCCCGCGGTGAATCGGACGGCGACCAATTTCTTTTACATCCAGGAGTACCGGGTGGAGGGCGGTGGAAATTTGCTGCCCCAGATGGATATTGGAGAAGCGGTTTATCCTTATCTTGGCCCCTATCGATCGGAAGACGACATTCGTCAGGCCTGTGCGGCCTTGGAAAAAGTTTATCATGAGAAGGGGTATGTCTTTGTCGCCGTGGACTACGGACCGCAGAAGACCAAGAAGGGAATCATTTATCTGCAGGTCCATTTGAATGAAGTGGGACGTCTCCGGGTCAAAGGCGCACGTTACTTCTCGCCCGAGTTGATCAAAAAAGAGGTCCCTTCCATGGCGGAAGGCAAAGTCTTCAACATCAAGGATGCCAACAGGGACATTGTCGCCCTCAGCCAGTCGCGCGACCGTCAGGTCTCGATCGTCCCGCATCCCGGTGCTGTGCCGGGCACGTACGATATCGACTTGAACGTGAAGGACTCGCCGCCGATGCACGGCAGTCTTGAGGTCAACAACCGCTACAGCGCGGATACTATGCCGTTGCGGATCAACGGTTCCTTCGACTACGACAATCTCTGGCAAATGGGCCATACAATCGGAGCAAGTTTTCAAGTGGCCCCGCAGGATCCGTCCCAGGTGAAGGTATTCTCGGGTTACTACCAGGCGCCGATCCCCGGGGTCGACGGGCTGAGCATGATGCTCGCGGGAACCGACCAGAACAGCAACGTCAACACGCTGGGAGGGATTGCAGTGGCGGGCATTGGCCAGACGGTCGGAATCACGGCGATTTATAATCTGCCATCGGACCCGAACTTTTATCAGTCGCTTAGCCTGGGATTCAACTACAAGCATTACGAGCAGGACCTCTTCATTGCCGGTACCGATGTGCCCACGCCGGTCACCTACTTTCCCCTGACCGCCGGTTACAGTGCGGCCTGGATCGGCAAAGATTACCAGACGACGATCAATCCCAGCATCAACATGAACCTGAGTGGACTGGGCAGCAACCAGCAGGAATTCGAACTCAACCGGCATGGCGCAAGCGGCAGCTATATTTATCTTCGCGGTGATGTGACGCATACGCAGACTTTGCCGGGCGGATTCCAAGCCTGCGCCAAAATGCAGGGACAGGTGTCCGACCAGCCCTTGGTCAACAACGAGCAATTCAGCGGTGGCGGACTGGCCACGGTGAGGGGCTATCTGGAGTCGGAGGAACTGGGAGACAATGCGCTCTTTGGTTCCGTCGAGATGCGCAGCCCGTCGGTAGGCAACCTGATTGGGAAGCTCATTGACGAATGGCGGTTTTATCTCTTTGGCGAAGGCGGATGGTTGACGATCAACAGTCCCTTGCCCGAGCAACAGACGAGCTTCACCCTGGCCAGCGTTGGCGTTGGGACGAATATCAAGATCGACGACCACTTCCATAGCTCGCTCGATTTTGGAGTGCCGCTCAAGGCCGGAACCTCGACCAGTGCATTTGAAATGCGCCTGACCTTCCGGGTCTGGGCTGAATTTTAAGCCGATTATGAAACAGAACACTATTCCTCGGTTGTCACATCCTGTCCTGGCGCTGGCCTTGGGACTGTTCCTGGCTGGTTCCGCCTGGGCGGAGACCGCGGCACCCACGCAGCCTTGGTGGAACCCCGATTTTACCCTGCGCAAGAAAATCGTCGTAGATACCGGGGCGACGGGCGCTGGCATCAACGACCTGATCGGGACCGCTCCTGTCCTGATTCGTCTCTCGGGTGATTTCAACTTTGAGGCCGCCGGGGACAATGGCAGCAACATGCGGTTTGTGGGGGCAGACGGCAAGCCTCTGGCCTTCCACGTCGAGCAGTTTGATTCGGTGTTGGGCGAGGCCTACGCGTGGGTCAAGATCCCCGATCTGAAGCCGGGTGCGCAAACGACGATCTGGCTTTATTACGCCAACGGGACTGGCAAGCCGGCGGACGGTGGGCCCGATGCGAAAGGTACTTACGATGCCAGTACCTCGTTGGTCTATCATTTTGCCGAAAAAAGCGGCGACCCGATGCAGGATGCCTCGGCGGGAGGCAACACAGCCAAGAACGGCGGGGCATCGACGGACGGCAGCATCGGCCCGGCCCTGCGTCTTGACGGCAAGACTCCCATTGTCATTCCCGCGTCATCGTCGCTGGCGGTGGCGGCGGGTGGAGCGTTGACGTGGTCGGCCTGGATCAAGCCCACCATCCTCCAGCCCAACGCGATCATTTACAGCTGCCGGGACGGAGCCAACGCCTTTGTGGTCGGTTGCGACAACGGCGCGCCTTTCGTGGAAGTCAACGGAACGCGCAGTACCTTGGGCCAGCCCATAGCAGCCGGTTCGTGGCACCACCTGGCCGTGGTGGCCAACTCGACCTCGGTCGTTCTTTACCTGGACGGCGCGATCTACGCGCAGGTCAACGTCCCGCTGCCAGCGCTGAGTGGAGCCGCGCAAATCGGGGCGGATATTCCCGACCCGAACGTAACGACCCCTGCGGTTGGCTTCAATGGATCGGTTGATGAGTTGGATATTTCGAAAACGGCGCGTTCGACCGGCTTCATCAAGTTGGCGGCCCAATCCGGGGACGCCGCAGCCAAATTGGTCACGGTCAGCCCGGACGAGCAGCCCGCCGCCGGTTTTCTCAGCGGGGCCTTTGGCCTGTTCGGTGTCATCCTCAAGTCGGTGACCATCGACGGTTGGGTGGTCATCGCCGTCCTCGCCATCATGTCGCTGATCAGTTGGTACGTGATGATCACCAAGTTTTTTTATCTCAATGGCGTCCAGAAGGGGAACAAGCTCTTCCTGAAGGGATGGTCGCAGGCCGCGCTCGATCTCACGGTCCTGGACCACAACGACAGCGAGAAGGTCAAGAGCATGGGGGGCAATCTCACACCGAAGCTCCAGCGCCTGATCCACAATTCACCGCTCTACCGGATCTACCATATCGGTTCGCGGGAAATCGGCATCCGCATGGCGGGTGACCGGATCCTCTCTTCCCGGTCGATCCAGGCGATCCGCGCGAGTCTCGACGGTGGTTATGTGCGTGAGAACCACGCGCTCAACGATGGCATGGTGTTCCTTACCATCTCGATCGCGGGCGGTCCGTTCATGGGGCTGCTCGGCACGGTCGTCGGCGTCATGATCACCTTCGCGGCCATCGCTGCCACGGGCGAAGTGAACATCAGTGCCATCGCCCCAGGTCTCGCTGCGGCGCTGGTGGCCACGGTCGCCGGTCTCCTCGTCGCGATTCCCGCCCTGCTCGGTTACAACTACCTCGTTTCCCGCATGAAGTCGGTGACGAGCGATCTCCAGGTCTTCATCGACGAGTTTGTCACGAAGATGGCCGAGTTCTACAGCAACGTCGGCGAGTAACCCACCCATCCGCACGAAAGGAACCACCGCTTATGTCCATGAAGGCCGATGCAGAGGGGAAAGCGTATGACGATATCAACGTCACGCCCATGGTGGACCTTTATCTCGTGCTCCTCCTCATCTTCATCATCATGACGACAGCGGGGCTCCAGGGCCTGAAGGTCAACCTGCCGAAGGAGAGCGCGGCAACTAGTGTGGCCAAGAAAAAAATCCACGCCATCGCGGTGACCAATTCGGGCCAGATCCACCTCGACACCTTCACCGTCTCGCTGGGCCAGCTCGAGCAGCAGCTCGGGCAGCTCAAGGCGCAGAACCCCGAGCTGCCGATTGTCGTCAAGGGAGACTCCGCGGCCCAGTACCAGAACATCATGGATGTGCTGAATGTCTGCGCGAAGCTCGGCATCACCTCGGTTGCCCTCCAGACCAAACCGGAGAAAGGGCAGTAAAATCATGTCCTCGCACGACTACAACGACGACGAGATCGACGCACGGAGCTTCTTCGAGAAGCACCGTCTCCCGATTTTCATGGCCGTGGTTGTAGTCCTTCTCGGCGGCGTTGGTTTCACGACCTTCTATTTCCTGTCGAAGGGCAAGATGCCTCCCCCGCGCAAGCCGGAGGAGATCCATGTTACCCTGGTTCCACCCCCGCCCCCTCCGCCACCACCTCCGCCTCCGAAGACCCCGCCCCCTCCGCCGAAGCCGAAGATGGTCGTGCAGACACCGGTCAAACCGGATGAAAAGAAACAGGCGCCCAAGAACGACAAACCCCCGGCCGCTCCCGGCCCAAAGGCCAGTGGTCCGCCTTCCGACAACGGCCTGGCCAATGCCGGTGGCGGGGGCAATGGGGAAATTGGTGGCGACGGTGGTTCCAGTAAGTTTGGCTGGTATGCCGCCCAGGTACAAAACCGGATCGTCAACGCCCTGCTCCAGAACGATAAGACGCGCGAAGCGAGTTTCCACCTGAAGATTCGTGTCTGGGCCGATGGGACGGGACGCATCGTCCGGGTCGAATTCAGCGGCACCACAGGTGATCCCGCCGTCGACAAGGCGATCAAGAACGATGTCTTGGTTGGCCTGCAGTTGCAGGAACCTCCTCCCCAAGACATGCCGATGCCCATCGTCATGCAGATCAACGCGCGTCGTCCGTCGTAAAACCCTTTTCCATTTTCACACCATGTTTTCCCGCAACCCAACTCTCCTCTCCAGATTCAAGCCGAGAAGGCAAATGCTGGCACTCGCGTATTTCTGTGGATTCGCAGCAGCCTTGCCGGTCTTCGCCGTGGACGAACCGGCCACACCCAGCGCACCTGCGACGACTACCGCCGATCAGGTCACACCGGCACCGGCTGCTACTCCTGATCAACCTGCACAGGCCGCTGCCGCTGATCAGGCCGCGCCGTCGTCTCCATTGATTGCCGCGGTCGATACCATGGCGCCATCGACTACGTCCACGCCGACTGCTGACTCCGCGCCTCCGGTCTTGAAAATTTCCGCACCGCAACCCATTCCGTTGGGATCCGGGGCCGCGCCCGCCCCGGCGACAGGTGCCATCGCGGCAGCAACGACTCCGCTCGACGTCACGGCCACCGCCCCGGGGACGGTAGCGGCGTCAGCTCCGACGACCCCGTCGCAAAACGTGACGATCAATCTGATCAATTTGATGGTGAAGCGGGGCCTGATCACGCCCGGAGACGCCGAGGCCTTGATCAAGGAGGCGCAGTTGGAAGCCGACACGGCCAAGGCCCAGGCCGCCACCGCCCAAGCGACGGCGGAGCGGGCTCTCGCCACCCAGCAGCAGGCTCCGCCGCCAGCCCCGTCGGGACCGACGAAAGCGCCCGAGGACGAAGTCCGGATCGCCTACGTGCCGGATGTGGTCAAGAAACAGATGACCGAACAGATCAAGCAGGATGTCCTGGCCCAGACCCGCGAGGAGCAGGAAGCGAATGGCAAACAGTCCTCGCAATTGCCGGACTGGGTAAAACGCTTCCGGATCTCGGGCGATATCCGGGTCCGTTATGAGGGCGATTTCTATCCTTCGGGCAACGCCGCCGGCTTCTTCACGAATTTCAATGCCATCAATACCGGCAACGGCCTGACCTTCCCGGGCCCCGCCGCCACCGTCTTCAACCCTCCCTTGGTTCCCCAATATAATGTGGATCAGGACCGCAATCGCTTCCGGCTTCGCGCCCGGACCGGCGTCGACGTCTATCTCGACGACGGATTCAGCGCCGGGTTGCGGATTGCGACCGGCTCGGACGACAGTCCTGTTTCGGAGAACCAGACCTTTGGCGGCGTCAACTCCTTCACCGGCAACCAAGGCGGTGACTTCGGCAAGTATGCCATCTGGCTGGACCGCGCATTCATCCGGTACCAATTGGGCGGCGATCCCAATCAGAATCTTATCCTCACCGTTGGCCGCTTCGACAATCCCTTCATGCACACCAGCATGCTCTGGGCGGATGATCTAGCCTTTGACGGTGCGGCGATCCAGGGAAAATATGAGGTCACGCCGGGAGTGGTTCCCTTCCTGACGGCAGGTGGGTTCCCGGTCTACAACACCGATCTTAATTTCTCCTCCAATCAGGCGGTCAAGTTCCCCAGCGAAAACAAATATCTCTTTGCGCTCCAGGGCGGAAGTTCGTGGCAGATCACGAAAGAGGTGAGCTTCAAGGGAGCGACCGCCTTTTATGACTTCGAGAACATCCAGGGCCAGGTCTCGAGCCCGATCACGAATGCCAGCCTGAACGCCGGCGACACGGACGGCAGCCGTCCCTCCTTCGCCCAGAACGGCAACACCTACATTGCCATCCGTGATTTCGAAGATCCGTTGGCCACGACCGAGACCCAGTACTACGGACTGGCGAGCCAGTTCCGTGAGCTTGTCCTCACCGGACAATTCGACTTCGGCTACTTCGATCCATTCCATATTTCCCTTGTCGGGGAGGGGGTCAAGAATCTCGCCTTTGACCGTAACCAGATCATCAATGGCGGGCCTTCGCCCACCGGTCTCTCAGGCGGGTTCGCCGGACCGCAGAACAATACATCCAATCTTGATCCCAATTCGTTTTACGGCGGCGACATTGGTTACATCATCCGCCTGAATCTTGGTAGCGTTGCCCTCGAAAAGCTGTGGGACTGGAACGTCAGCCTGAGCTACCGCCACGTCGAGACCGACGCGACGGTCGATGGATTTGTCGACTCTGATTTCGGTGCGGGTCTTGCGGGCACGAACCTGCAGGGCTACACCATCGGCGGCAACGTTGCGCTGAACCCTCACGTCTGGCTGGGCCTTCGCTGGATGAGTTCCAACGCCATCTCCGGGCCTTCCTACTCCAACAATCTCTTCCAGTTCGACATCAACGCCAAATTCTAATCACTATTCCCACGTCCATGAATCCCTTCCTCCTCCTTGTCCTGGTCTTGCTGCTGCCTGCCGGTGTTGCGCGGGCAGATGAAGCCTCTGATGCCGCTGCCGCTGAGGCACGGATGCGCCAGATGCGCGACGCTCTCAAGGGTCTGACGGTACAGGTGCGTGATGCGCAAAACCAGGTTGTCGCCGCCCAGGCCGCCCAGGCCGCGAGTGAAACGGCGAACAAAGATCTCCAGGCGAAGGTGGATGACCTCACAGCGAAGCTCACCGCCGCAACCACGCAAGCTGTTGCCGACAAGACCGCATCGGACAAGACCATTGCCGATCTGAATGCTCAGTTAACGGAAAAAACGACGCAGAATGGCCTCCTCACGGAAGACCTGAAAAAGCAAAAAGAAGCTTACACCCAGGTCGCGCAGCTTGAAGCCCAGAAGGAGGCCGAACGCCTGAAACTCGCGGGCCAATGCATCCTCCTGCAGCGCCTGGTCACTGACCGCGAAGTGAAGAACCTGGAGCTTTTCAAGACAGGCAATGAGATTCTCACGCGCTATGAACAGTTCAGCTTGGGGAACGCTCTTGCGGCCAAGGAACCGTTCGTGGGTTTGACGCGGGTCAAGCTGGAGAATCTTGTCCAGGACTACAAAGACAAACTCCTCGATCATGCGGTGGTTTCCGGACAGCCGCCGACTGCTCCTCCACCCCCGGCACCGCCGAAAGTTATTCAGCCGAGCAACGCCCAGACGACGTCGTCGACGAAGCCGCCTCCCGGTCTCGAACCCGCCGTGCCCGCATCGAGCATTTCATCTTCAGCCAAGGCCAGGGCCCAGGCTGCTTCGGCCTCGTCTTCCAATCGATAATCGGGCCTTTTTCTCCTCTCAATTTGTCAAATAAGGAGATTGGGTAACATTCCTGTTACGGAGGTGGTTTTCCCATGAAATATGTGGGGGCTGCGATATGCTTCACGGTCGCTTCCCATGCGTATTTTTCCCACACCAAGAGCAGTCCGAAATCAGCGTTTTGACGTGATTGGAATGTGCTGTGTCGTGGCGATGGCGGGTTGCTTTCTGTTCGCCTTGACTACACCTGTTTGCGCACAGGGCTACTCACTTCGTGGGGGCACGCAGACGAATCAGGGTGGCAATGTGATCAGGGGTCAGACGGCGACGACGGCAACCTCGGCGGCCAACCAGGCTCTCCAAACCTCAATCCTGGCGCAGCGTACGCAAGCTTCGTTGCTCCATTCGATCCAGGCAATCCAGGCGATGCAGGCCGCGCAGGGAGCTGCCCGTGGTCTGGCGACGGGGCCGAACGGGGCGAACAGTCTCGGCTCTTTGCCCGCCGTGCCCGATGGTCTTGCCATTGGCGGCCTTGTCCCCGATTCGGGGCTCGCCAGTCGGGGTGTCTCCAACCCGGTGGTCACCTGGGTCAACGCGAAGACTCCGGTACAGACGACAGCGCAAGGGCAATCACTCGTCACTGTCCAGCAAACCGGGCAGCAGGCCCTCTTGAACTGGAACTCGTTTAACGTTGGGCGTAACACCACGCTTTCTTTCGATCAAAGCCTGGGCGGAGCCAATGCGGGCCAGTGGGTCGCCATCAACAAGGTCGCGCCGAACATCGCCCCTTCGCAAATCCTGGGTACAGTCAAGGCGCAGGGACAGGTCTATGTCCTCAATCAAAACGGGATCGTGTTTACGGGTTCGTCCCAGGTCAACGTCGGTGCGCTCGTTGCTTCGACGCTGCCGATCAACGACAACCTGGTTTCCCGCGGTCTGCTCAATAATCCGGACTATCAGTTTCTTTTTTCGCAGATCGACCTGCCTGCCGGCGGGCATGGGCCGACCGCCGCCTTCGCGCCCCAGACCAGTTCACCCGCGCCGACCAGCGGAGTGATCGCCAAGGGTGATTCCGCTGGCAACGTCAGTGTCATTGGGGCCAACGGCCAGGATGGAGATGTGGTCGTTCAAGCCGGGGCACAGATCAGCAGCGCGGACACCGCCGAGCACGTCGGTGGCAAAGTTGCACTGATTGGTCCGAACGTGGCCAACGCCGGTACCATCAACACTCCGGACGGTCAGACGATTTTGGCCGCGGGACTGCAGGTCGGATTGGTCGCGCACAACGTCAACGATCCGACTCTCCGCGGGCTCGATGTCTCCGTGGGCAAGGTCTCCGATCCGGGCTACGCCGGTGGAGCGACCGGAGTGGCTGGCACAGCTTCGAACGCCGGCATGGTCAACGTTCCGCGTGGCGATGTGACGATGATCGGGCAGAACGTAAACCAGAACGGTGTCATCTCCAGTTCCACGTCAGTTTCGCTCAACGGGCGTATTGATCTGTTGGCCAATTACAATGCGACGGCCCTGGTCAACGGTGACAACGCGTTTCAGGGAGCTTCCAATTTCTATCCCACCGCGAGTGGGGCGGTCACGTTTGGTCCGGACAGCCAGACCCAAATCCTGCCGGAGCTGTCGAGCACGGAGAAGGTTGTGGGCACCCAACTGGCCCTGTCCTCCCTCGTTAATATCGAGGCAAAAACAATTCATTTCGATGCCAATTCCTTCCTGCTGGCTCCCAGCGCGTCCCTGCCGCCTTCGCCCGCGTTGCCGAAAAGCCCTGTTTTTGCCTATGATGAAACGGGTGTTGTCCTAAAATCAGGCGTCTCGCTCAGTGCCGGCAACTGGCTCTTGCAGACGGACAGTTCTTATGCCCTTACCTATGCCAGTGGCCAGGGAGGACAGGTTTACTTCGAAACCGGTTCGACGATCGACGTGGCGGGATCGCAGAATGTTTCTGCCTCCGTGCAGGAGAATGTCGTCACCGGCCAACTGCTGGGAACGGAATTGGCCAACTCGCCGCTGCAACGAAGCGGCGCGCTGCGGGGACAGACGATTCAATTCGACCTGCGACAGGTGGGTCTCAATGCGGACGGTTCAGCCTGGATTGGCACACCGATTGGGGATGTCTCCGGTTATGTTGGGTTGGTCGAGCGCACCGTGGGTGAATTGACCACGGCGGGCGGATCGGTGGGGATCACCGCTGGCGACGCGGTCGTTATGAAGGCCGGTTCGAACGTCAATGTCTCGGGCGGTTACATCAACTACCAGGGTGGAAACATCCAGACGACCCGGGTGATGCAACGTGGGCAAATCATCGACATTGCCAATGCCAATCCAGACTTCCCCGTCGATGGAGTCTACAACGGTCTGACCGTAGGCTCGGCGAAATGGAACGTCAGCCAGACATTTCAAAACCGCCTGCTCGGGGGCAGCCGGTACCAGGCTGGTTATGTCCAAGGCGGAAATGGCGGATCGGTTTCCATAACCTCACCGGCCATGGCGCTGGACGGGAACATGTACGGAAACACGGTGGCTGGAACACAACAAGTGACGCCGATAACCCAGTTGTCGAAGACTTATGCGAACGCCACTTATCTGCCAACTTTGGTTTCGGTGCTGGGCGTTCCGAATTTCGGCACCCTCAACCTTTCCTTCCAGGCGCAAAATGGAACAGTGTCTTCCTACCCGGCCTTTTCACCTACACCACCGCAGGTTGTCTTTGAAGAGAACAGCAGCCTGCCCGCCGCCGGGGCTTTCGGGACCGCGCTACCTCCGGAGCGGCTGGCCGAAGTTGATCTTTCACCCGAGCTGATCCGCAAGGATGGCTTTGGCAACCTGACGCTGGGCAATAACGACGGCAATATTTATGTCCCTACGGGCACCAGCGTGGATGCTCCCGTGGGCGGATCGATTACACTGTCGGCAGCCAATATTGACGTCGAAGGTGCCATGTCGGCGCCTAGCGGGAAACTGAGTTTTACGGTCTTTGATTCTTCACCTTACGCCAACCTCAATGCGACCCCCGCGTATGATCCGACCCGGGGCCAGTTCAAGCTGGGTGGGCGGGGGGCGCTGAGTGCCGCCGGATTGAATGTAGACAATCGGGCCATCGGCGATGCGCCTGGCACTCTCGCCCAGTCGCCGAATGGCGGCAAGGTGACCATCATTGGCAATAATGTGACGCTGGCTCCGGGTGCGGCGATCGACGTATCCGGAGGGACGGTCGTCAATTCCAGCGGGAAAATAACCTTCGGAGCTGGCGGAACCATTGATGTTGAAGCGGGCCAGGATCCGGCCATTTCCTCGCTTTTGGGCGGAAAGCTCAACTTTGATCCCAATCAGGTCAGGCTGACGGGCTATTCCGGTGGAACGGGTGGGTCGCTGATCTTAAAATCTCCCTCGATCCAGATTGGTGGCAGTACGTTGTTAAATGGAGATACTGTAGCCAGCGGCAATACCCTTTGGCTCAACTCGACCGATGGCTCCGGCAATCTCCTGCATCCCGACTTCTTTAGCCAAGGGGGCTTCGGCACCTTCACGCTCAATAGTATCGGACAGGCGAAACTCGACACCAACGGAAACCCCACCGGCGAGTACATCCCGGGAACGCTCATCGCTGCCAACACCTCGATTACGCCGGAAGCACTCACCCTGGTGGCCCATACCCAAGGCTCGAATGTCGTCTTTTCCGTCGAGCCATTGCCGGAGGGACAGCGCGCGCCGGTCAGCCTGAATTTTGGCGTCTCTGGGGCGAAGGACTCCTTCCTCGGCGTGCTTCTTGTCCGGGGCGATTTTGTTATGGATTCGGGTGCCGTTATCAGGACCGACGCCCAGAAGACGGCGACCGGCGGGGTCAAGATCAGTGCCAATACGGTGAGTGTGAAGGGATCGATTATTGCACCGGGCGGAGCCATTTCGATTACGGGAGGAAACAATTCGTCCGCCCTCTTGTTGGGATCAAGCGACGCCACGCCTACCGTGTTTCTCGGGCCACACAGCTACCTGTCGACGGCCGGTACGACGCTGCTGACTCCGAATGCGTTCGGGCTCCGTACCGGGTCGGTGCTTCCGGGCGGTAACATCACGGTTGATGGCAACATCTTCGCTGATACCGGCGCCGTGCTCGATGTCTCCGGCGCCAGCGGTGTCCTTGATATTTCGGCGGCGGGCGCGGGATCGAAACTCACCACGCGGCCAACCTCCTCATCTGCAGTTACCGTTGCCACCCGGATGGACAGCAATGGCGGCACGATCAACCTGATCGGGGAACAGTTGCTGTTGACGGATGCAACGCTGCGAGGCGGCGCCGGCGGGTCGAGTGCCGAGGGGGGGAGCCTTTCCGTTTCTTCAGGTCTTTATCTTACCGGGAGAGCCCAGACTCCGCTTGACCCCACGTTGGTCGTGACGCAAAAGAGCCTGCCAGGTTTTGCCTCCGGACAATTTGCCTATGGCAATGATGCCATCGGCAAGAATATCGTGCCGGAGTACGGTTTTAACGGGCTCGATGGGAACACCGTCCTTCAGACCGGATATTTCGCCGCAGACAGCTTTAACACGGGCGGCTTTGATTCGCTGGTTCTCGGCGGATCGGTGAAGTTTTCCGGGCCAGTGACGATTACGGCCAACCGCAGCCTGAACATTGGCCGTGCTGGCGTTATTTTAGCGGATTCGACGGTCCAATTAAATGCACCTTATGTCAGTCTTGGGCAAGGGTTCCAGTCGCCTGATGTCACGCAAATTGCGACCAATGTCTTCCTCTCGGGCGGCGGGGCCTATTACCTGCCGCCGACCAATGGGACAGGCAGCTTCAATGTCTCTGCCCAGTTCATCGATGTCGGGAACCTGTCGCTCCAGGGGGTCGGCAACGCCAACCTGACGGCGGCAAATGGCGATATCCGTGGCTACGGCACGCTGGACGTTGCGGGGGCGGTTTCTCTCAAGGCGGGCCAGATCTATCCCACCACGGAAAATACGTTCACCATCGCAGCTTACGACAAGAATGTGATCGTGGTCTCCAGTTCCACGGGCAGCAACACGGTCCGCCTGGCGGCACCGGTGGCTTCGCAGGAATTGATGGGATCGACCCTGCTGGGATCGATTGTGACGGGCATCAGTAGTGATGGCCTGACGGTGACTTTGGCGGCCAACGCCAGCAAGACCATCAGCGCAAATACCTCGGTCGTCTATGCCGCAGGCTCGAGCAAGGTGACGATTGAAGGTTCGGGCAGTCGGCAATTGCCGCTCTCGGCTGGAGGAAAGCTCAACATTTACGCCTCGAACATTATGCAAGGCGGCGTTTTGCGGGCGCCGATAGGAACGATCAACCTGGGCTCTGGTATTCTGGGCGCAGCGCCAGTCGATCTCCTGACCGGCTCAGGGGTTGCCTCGGCGCCGCAAACTTCGATTATCCCGACAACGCAATCCGTGACGCTGGCCCAGGGGAGCGTGACTTCCGTTTCCGCGGTGGATCCCTTGACCGGGAAAGCACTCATTATCCCTTATGGTGTGAACAAGAACGGCGTGGAGTGGGATGATCCCGCAGGCAACAACATCACTCTCGCTGGCAATACGGTGGCTGGCAGCGGAATTAATGCGATCCCGGACAAGACGATCAATATTTCCGGAGCCACTGTGGTCAACGAAGCGGGGGCCACGATTGACATCAGTGGCGGAGGCGATCTCTTCTCCTACAATTTTGTCACGGGAACGGGGGGCACTCGTGACCTTCTCGGTTCCGCGACCAGTTTCGCCATTCTACCTGGATATCAGGCCGCCGCCGCCCCGCTTTACTCGTCCGGGGATTATGTGAACAACAGTCTTGCGATTGGAGAACAGATTTACCTGAAGGCAAGCAACGGCCTTCCCGCCGGTTACTATACACTCCTGCCCGCGCGCTATGCGTTGCTTCCCGGGGCCTTCCTGGTCACACCGACCAATGGCACGCCCTATGTGGCAGCCATCGCCAAGGCGACCGGTTCCAGCATCGTGGCCGGATATCAAGTCAACGGCTTTGATACGGCTCGATCCACCTCGCCATCGTATTCGCTGTTTCAAATCAGTACGCCGTCGGTCATTGCGAAGTCGGCGCAATATGACATCTCTTTCGGGAATCTCTACCTGAGACAAAGCGCCACCGGGGCAGGGGTTGCCTCGCCTTTGCTGCCGCTGGATGCCGGGCATTTGATTCTTGCCGCGACCCAGAAAATGACGATTCAGGGCCAGGTGTCGTCCCAGGCTACGGCGGGCGGCCTGGGTGGATTGGTGGACATCGCCAGTCCCAGCGCGATCTTGGTTTACGGTCCCAACACGGATCTTTCGAGCGTGCCCTCCACGACTTTGGCCCTCAATTCTTCCGGCTTGAGCGCCTTTGGTGCGGGCAGCCTTTTGATCGGCGGCTATCGCCAGGTCGTCGGCGGGGTGGATACCGTGAACGTAACGACCAGTTCGCTGACGGTCGACAATGCCGGTGCGAGTATTGTCGCCGGGGGACGGACCCTGAATGGCTTGAGCGCGCCTGATGTCATCCTGGTTTCCAACCAGGCTCTGACCCTTGCTCCCGACGCTCGCGTCGAATACTCGCCCGCAGTCACCAGTCAGCCCGTTTCCTCGCTTGCTCTTGTCGGCAACGGCGTCCTTTTGCGGGTAAGTGGGAATGAAGGGGATTCCATTTCCCGGACAGGCGTGAACCCGGCCAATACCAATCCTCTTCTGACCATTGGAGCAGGGGCGACCATCGCCGGGCCAAACAATGGGGTCGCTGGCAGCCTTACACTCGATTCAAGCTATGCGATCCAGTTGGATCCCACCGCTGTCCTGAATGCCAATGCTGTGAATCTCGACAGCGGCCAGATCAATATCGAATTGACGACTCCTGCGATCGCACCGTCGAGCCAGGGACTTGTCCTGTCCGGTCTGGCCCTCAATAACCTGCAAGCGGTGGCGCGCGATCTCTCGCTGCTCAGTTATTCCTCGATCGATATTTATGGAAGCGGCCAGATCGGTGGCGCTGCCGTCTCGGGCCAATTTCCCGTGGCGAGCCTGAGCCTTCATGCGGCTGAAATCCGGGGCTTCAGTGCCAATGGCGGGGGAGGGGACGTCAGCATCAATGCCCAAAACGTGACTCTCGATAACAGTGCGGGAGGGGCCTCGCTGGGAGCGACGATCGCTTCGGGAGGCAGCCTCTCCATCAATGCTTCGACCATCCATCTCGGCACCAACCAACTCAACGTTGATCAATATGCCGATTTGAACCTCAATGCAGCCAGTGCGATTCGACTGGCTGGCGAGACGAAGGTCCTCCAGGCGGACGGCAGTAGCCTCACCGGGCAGGGGGCCCTGAGCGCCTCAGACAACATCACGTTAAATACGCCCCTCATCACGGCGGATTCCTACCAGAGTTCCCAGGCTGCTCCGCATCAAACCATCACGGCTTCGAATGGAAACTTGACGGTCAACGGCGGCGGCTCGATATCGTCCGTTGGTTCATTGGGACTGGGCGGTAACCTGACTCTTCTCGGACAAAGTGTTGCGGTCAACAGTGCCATCGATTTGCCCAGCGGCAGCCTCACCGTGCACGCCACGACGGGCGACGTCCTGATTGGTGGGGCGCTTAATGTGGGAGGCACCGCACACCGTTTCGATACATTGACGCAGTATACCTCCGGTGGCCAGGTCAGCCTCATTTCAGACAATGGCTCGGTCAGCCTCATCTTCGGAGCCAACGTGAATGTCGCCGCCGCTCCAGGCGGGGGCAACGCAGGCGGCGTGTCGGTCAACGCGGTGAACGGGGCTTTCACCTTCACGGGTGCGACGATGGAAGGCGCAGGCGGCACGGGCGGACAAAACGGCTCCTTTTCCCTCGACACAGCGAGCCTTTCGAGCCTCGACTTGATCGATCCGCTGCTCAACGCCAATGGCTTTACGCTCGCGCGTTCCATCCGGGTGAGAACCGGCGATGTCGCCGTCAATGACCTCGCCACGGCCCTGACCTTCAATCTTTCGACCGATTCCGGCTCCATCTTTGTCAACGGAACAGTGGACGCATCCGGGGCGACAGGTGGCGCGATCAATCTGGTGGCTTCCAATAGTGTCGTCCTGGCCTCGAATTCGAAGCTCACGGTTGCGGCACAGAACTTCAACGCTGCCGGCAAGGGTGGATCGGTTACGCTTGAGGCAGGCGCGGAAACGAACGGAAATTTTTCCAACACGGCCCTGAATGCTTCCAGTGCCGCCGGGCCGCTGGTCGATATCCAGACCGGTTCCACGATTGATCTTTCCGTGGCGGCAAACACGGCGGGCAGCGCTGCTTTGGGCGACTTGAATGGCACGCTGTTAATCCGGGCGCCACAGACGACTGGCCATACGGACCTTCAGGTGGCCCCCATCAACGGTACGATTCTCAATGCCTCCAGCATTGTGGTGGCGGGCAACCAGGTTTTCCAGGCGACGAATGGGTCCATTGATAATCAGGAAGCCAGTATCAAAAGCAACGGAACGACCTTTGCGGGCAATACGGCGAATATCCTGAACCGGCTCTATCAGGCCAATCCCAACGCCTCTGCCCTTAAGGCTCTCTCGCTGGTTGAGCCTGCCGCGGAAATCATCAACCCGGCCGGTGATCTCACGCTCAACGCCAATTGGAACCTTGCCACCTACCGTTTCGGTCCTGGCGTCACGGGAGTCGTTGGTTCTGGCACCCCGGGAATCCTGACGCTCCGCGCGGCAGGCAATGTGGTGTTCAAGTTTGGCGCCAGCCTGAGCGACGGCTTTGATCCCTCCAATACGACCTTTGCGCCTTCAACCAATACGATGTGGACCGCGCCTCTCCTGGCGGCTGGAGAGAAATCCTGGTCCTACCAGATCACAGCCGGGTCTGACTTCAGCGCCGCCGATCCCAACCTCGTTCAATCGTCGACTCAGCTTCAGAATGCCGGCTTGGGCGGATCGATTTTGGTCGGCGTCGGAGCTCCTGATCTGCCGACGACCAGCATTCCGGCCCGTGCCACTGTCCTGGCCAACCAGAAATTTTTCCAGGTGATCCGGACCGGTACTGGCGACATCACCATGAATGCCGGGAATGATGTTCTCTTGATCAATAACCTGGCTAGTATCTATACGGCAGGGACCCAGGCCCCGGCCTTGAGTGGATTCCTGACCCCGGTTTTTGGCACGGCCCGCTCTCCCCAGCCGCCCAACTACGGCGCACAATTCAGCTTCGAGGGCGGCAATGTGGCCATCACGGCGCAAGGCAATATTGCCCACCAGACTTCGGCGGGGATGGACGACTCCTCCCTCGAGATGCCGACGACCTGGCTTTACCGTCAGGGCGCCCTGGATTCCTCGGGTAATTTTGTCGTTGGAAATTCCCGCAACGGAACGAAGCAGACCGCCTGGTGGGTCGATTTCAGCAATTTCTTTGAAGGCGTGGGCGCACTCGGTGGGGGCAACGTGGTCCTGACCGCCGGGCAGAGCGTGAATAATGTCGATGCGGTCGCGCCGACCAACGCACGGATGCCCGGCGCCGCTCCTGATGCCGCCAGCCTGGTCGAACTCGGTGGCGGTGATGTCACGGTCAAGGCTGGCCAGAATATCAACGGCGGCGTCTATTATGTCGAACGGGGACAGGGCACCCTGGCCGCCGGCAACCAAATTCTGACCAATGTCACCCGGGCTACCGTTCCTCTCGGGCAGGACCCCACCTTGGTTTCCACCTGGCTGCCGACCACGCTCTTTTTGGGCAAGGGCGGATTTGATGTCTCCGCCGGGGGCGACCTTGAACTTGGCCCCGTGGCCAATCCGTTCCTCCTGCCCCAGGGTGCGAACAATGGCATTATCGACAAAAGTTACTTTTCCACCTACGCATCGACCGATTCGGTCAACGTCAGTTCCCTGACGGGCGCGGTGAAGCTCAGGGACAATCCCAACGGTGGCGGTACGCTCCAGGACTGGTATTCCAACCTCTATCTGGCGCTGAATGGGCAATCAATCGCCACGTTCTCGCAGCCCTGGCTCAGGTCGGTGGAGACCAGCATCGATCCCTTTACCTCCGTGGCGGCGTTGATGCCGCCGACGCTGAAGGCCACGGCCTTCTCGGGTGATGTTGATGTGATCGGTAATCTCGTCCTTGCCCCTTCTCCCAAGGGAACGATCAACCTGCTCGCGGCCGGCTCGCTCAATGGTTTTCAGGTCAACAGTATCGCCGACAACGGCGTGCAGAGTTGGGGATACAGCACGATCAATCTCTCGGACGCCAATCCAGCCGCTTTCCCCAGCATCATCTCGCCCTTGACTTCGACCGTTCCCAGCACCGACGCCAGTATCTACACCTCGGTCAACTCCCTCCTGGCCGAATCAGGCGCCACCCAAGGCGTGGTTCTTCAGACCCAACTGGCTCTCCATGGCTTCATTAATGGAAAAGCGTTGCATGCAGATGATCCCGATCCCGTCCATCTTTTCGCGGAACAGGGAAGTGTCTCCGGCTTCACTCTTTTCACCGGCAAGGCCGCCCAGGTCGTCGCCGGCCAGGACATCAGCGATATCGCGCTCTACATCCAGAATGTCAACGACGGGGACATCAGCATCGTCGCCTCGGGCCGCGATATCATCGCCTACAATCCCCTTTCGCCGCTGCGCCTCCAGGGCCAGTTGCCCGGTAATCTTCTGCTCGGCCAGACTCCCACCAATCCTGGCGGTTCGGGCCCGGGTGCACCGAATGCGGGTGACATCCAGGTCGGTGGACCGGGCACGCTTGAAGTGCTGGCCGGCCGCGATCTCAACCTCGGCATTGGCTCGAACGGTTCTGACGGCACCCGGGCCGGTATCGCCAGCGTGGGCAACGCGCGCAACCCGGTCCTTCCTTTTGGCGGGGCGGATGTCATCGCGGGGGCGGGCATGGGGCCCTCAGTCGGGCTTGACCTCAGCCAGCTCGATTTCACGGCCTTTGTGAATCAATTCCTGGCCCCGGGCGCGGCGAGTTCGGGCCGTTATCTTTCCGATTTGGGCGCCTCCATGGGGATTTCCGGTCAATCCGACGCGCAGGTCTGGAATGCGTTCGGTCTCCTGGGCAGCGGCGCGCAAGCCGCTCTGGCGCTTGATGTCTTCTACGACGTGCTGCGCGATTCCGGGCGCGACCATAACGATGCCGACAGTCCGAATGCGGGGACCTATAATGCCGGTTTTGCCGCCATCCGCGCACTTTTCCCGGGGGCGTCCGGCGGTTCCTGGCCTTTTTCGGGGGATATTTTCCTCACGTCGCGCGAGATCAAGACCTCGAATGGCGGAGACATCAATCTCCTCGCCCCCGGCGGACAGCTCACGGTCGGGTTTGATATCGCCGGCAACCAGCCACTTGATCAGGGTATCCTGACCGAGGACGGCGGCAACATTTCGATCTTTACGAAGAGCAGTGTCAACGTCGGTACATCGCGTATCTTCACCCTCCACGGCGGGAACGTCATCATCTGGGCCAGCCAGGGGGACATCGCCGCCGGTAACTCTTCCAAGACGGTCCAGTCGGCCCCGCCGACCCGGGTACTGATCGATCCTCAAAGCGGCAGCGTTCAGACCGACCTTGCGGGACTGGCCACCGGTGGCGGCATCGGTGTGTTGGCGACGATCGCCGGGGCGCCTCCGGCCGACGTCGATCTCGTCGCGCCGAATGGCACCGTCAATGCGGGGGATGCCGGTATCCGGGCTTCGGGCAATATTAATATTGCGGCCGTCGCGGTCATCAACGCGGGCAACATCCAGTCCGGTGGCAAGACGACGGGTACTCCGACGACCAGCGCCCCGAATGTCGCGGGCGTGAGCGCGGCCTCCAGCGCGGGTGCCGCGGCCTCCAACAGCTCGGTGGCTCAATCCAGGCCGCCCGTCGCCAGCAACAATCTTCCTGCGCAATCCAATCCGGCCTCCATTTTCTCAGTCGAAGTCATCGGCTACGGAGGGGGCGAGACCGATTAGCCCTGGGAGGGGCCGGTGAAGTACCGGGGCAACGTTGGTTCCCAAGGTGTCGCCCCGCTGGGTAATCCTGCTGGACCGGAACTGGTCCAGCGTTGCGTCCCTAGTAGCGCAGGTCAGAAGGCGGGTTTGAATGAATGGCCCTTTTTTACCCCTTTTTGCGACCAATTACCTCTCAAGTCGGTCAGAAAAAGACTCATTTATTGTCCGAGGCACACTAACGCAATAGTCGGGCATTATATATATTAATTTTCAAGTGTGCGTCTTTCTCTCCTCTTACGGCAACAGCGACGATCGTCTGTCCGAGAGGATCGCGGCCTCCCGTCCAAATAAATAAGTTCGTTGCCTAAATGTAACCTTACCCCGATGTAATCGTGACATGACTTATATACCTTTCGACATCCCAAGGAAGGACCTTGGGAGCCAAAGACACAAAAATCTTAGACGGACAGCCTCGACAACACCTAATAACCCCATAATCACAGTGAAAAAAATGAACTTACTCAAAACCTTGACGGTCGGCTTGTTCGCCGTCGCGTTGCCCACCATGGCATCTGCGCAGACGATCATCCATATCTGCGGTTCCACCGCCTTCCGTGCGCCGGTCACCTGCGCCATCATCAACGCCCTGGGCAATACGAGCTGTCTTGCGGCCAGCAACAAGTCGGGCGCCACCACCGCCAACTCGAACATTCTCGGCGGCCAGTCGGGTATCTTCGCCAATGGTTCGGTTACCTATAGTGGTGCGACCTATACTGGCTCGGCGACGATCATCGTTGTGACCAATTGGACCGGTTCCCTCGCGGGCGTGGTCGATGTGGCGACGGCGAATACGAATCTGGTGTTCCCTGATCATACGAGCGCTACCGTCAACGGTGATGGTACCGGCGCCAGCGTCATGAAACCTATCTTTATTGATGGCACGCATATCGGTGGTGGCGGTTCGTTTGCCACTGGCTTTGCCACGGTGGCGCATTTGCCTGAAGTTTGCATGACCGATGCGTTTGTTTCCTCGGCAGCGGCGGCCGTCAGCACGGCGACCCTCTCGGGTACTGTGGGTGGCGCAACGACAGGCGCAGCCTTGAAGACCAAGATCACTGGCGCACAGTTGGTCGAAGCCGGAACGTCCTCGCTCATTCATGGTGCGGGAACGGCCGGTGGTTACCTGGGGATCGTGCCCTTCCAGTGGGTCGTCGGTAACACGACTCCCAATAACGCGGCGCTCTCCATCACCAACATCACCCAGCAGACAGCCAACTACCTCATCCGTTCCGGTAGCGCCCCGCTCTCGATGTTCAACACCACGAGCACCGGTACGCTGACCGGTGATGACTTCGTCTACCTCGTGGGCCGTAATGAAGATTCGGGCACCCGCATCGATGCGTTTGCCGAGCCTCAATTGAGCTTCACCCAGAATCCGACGCAGTACCTGCTGGTCATGTCGGGTGGCGCCCAGACGGGCGACATTCCCGCCCCGACGGACTTCGTGAACATCGGCGGTTCCGCCGGTTCCGTGAAGTCTTTCGATATCTGGCCTTCTAGTGCCACCTTGAACACCGAGCCCCTCGTCAACTGGTCGGACGTCGGTGGTGGTCATGGCGGTTATGCGGGCGGCGGAGATGTCTCCTCCGTTCTCAGCACCCCCGTTGATCAGGCTTCCATCAAGTCCCTGGCTGCGTTCACGCCCGAAAACACCGGCAATGCCTACTTCATCGGCTATCTCGGCGTTGCGGATTGCGGCGGCTTTGGTCTTGCTACGAGCATCACCAATGGCAAGGCCTTGACCTACAACGGCGTCACGCCCAGCGTCCCGACCATCCAGAAGGGTGCCTATTCGTTCTGGTCCTACGAGCACATGTACTACATCAAAAGCACTGCCCCCAACAACCCGATCCCTGCCGGGATCAAGGGATGGGTCGATGCCTTGGCCAACAGCCTCGCTTCCACCTATGTCAGCTACAACAGCTCTGGTGTCTCCGACACCACCGTCAAGCCGGCCGGTGTTGCCCTGCCTGCCAGCGGTTCAGTGGGAACGGTGAGCCGCTCGGTTGAAGGCGGCTTCTTCAGCTTGAACTACTAAAGACAAAGCAAAAGAAAGGCGCAGGTGGCACTCCACCTGCGCCAGCCCTTTAAAGACTAAAATCAAAAAAACAAGGATGAACATGAACATGAAAAAACTATCGACAGCACTGCTGGTCCTGATGGGCGTTGTGCTCCTCGGAACCTCTTCGGCTCAGGCGATCCCCAACGGCAGCTTGATCCTGGCGTTTCGCTTGAATAACACGGGTGGAACGGGAACGGACTTGGAAGTTAATCTGGGTACCACCTTTAACTTCGGTCTCAACCAAAGCTCGATTGTCAACTTGAACACCGACTTGACGAATATCTACGGTTCAAACTGGAACACCAATGCCAACCTGGTCTTCAGCATCATCGGCGAGAACAACAATCCGTCGAGCAACAAGCCGATCTACCTCAGCAATCCGGATAATGCCAACACTCCGTTTACGACGTTCAGCACGAGTTCCATTGTGGGTAGCGTTACCGGGATTTACTCGCCGTCCGGAGGAAGCACAGGTAGCGCGACGGGCTCGCTGGTAATGCCGGAAGGTAACGGGAACTCGTATTATGCTGTCATTACGGCAACGGGAAGTGGTCAGGACTATGACTTTGTTCCCTACAGCACGGAACAATTCGTGTCGGCGGGCATTGCTTCGTTTGACCTGAACAAGGTGACTGGTAGCAATGTCACGACCGACCTCGGCACCTTCAACCTCAGCGGTTCCGGTGTTGTGAGCTTCAACACGGTGGCCGTGCCGGAACCGGCGTCCTACGTGCTTTGCGGCATCGCGGGTGTCCTGTTCCTGATCATGCGCCGTCGCAGCCGGATCCAGGTCTAAGCGTCCTTCAGGATTATCGATAAAATTGGTTGTTGGGGCCCTCTTGCTTCTGAGCAGGAGGGCCCCAACTCTTTTCCAGGCCGCCGCTACAGGCTGAACGGAAGTGCAAAGCGTCTTCATCGCGGATAAGCTTTCCCTCCATGTCCAAGGCCTCGCGACTCAAGCAAAAAGCCCAGGTAGCCCCACCTGCGCCCGACCGGCCATCCGGTGGCAGTTCCTCTTTTTTTGCGGTTGCGGGGTGGGACGGCAAAGCGCTGCTTCAGGCGATTCTGATTGTGGCGACGGGGCTTTGGGTTTTCTGGCCGAGCGTGCATGGCCAATGGATCGGCGACGATAGCTGGTACATCCTCGACAACCCGCTCCTGAAAGATCCGGCCCGGCTTTGGAAGGCGTGGTTTGAGCCGGGCAGTTGGGTGGAATACTATCCGGTCCAGGAGACAGTGCAGTGGGTGCAGTGGAAGCTTTGGGGCACCGAGACCTTCGGCTATCACCTGACCAATCTGGTCCTTCACCTGACGAGCGCTTTGCTGGTGTGGAAGCTCCTCGGCAAGTTCGGCCTGCGCTGGGCGTGGCTGGGCGGGCTGATCTTTGCCGTGCACCCGATGACGGTCGATTCCGTCGCATTGATGAACGAGGAGAAGACGGCACTGTCCTTGCCGCCCTTTCTGCTGGCCATGTGCGCATGGATCGATTACGAGGAAAACCGGCGGCTGCGGGACTATCTGCTGGCCCTGGGTTTCTTCGTTATCGCGATGCTTTGCAAGATCACAATGGCGGCCTTCCCGATCGTGATCCTGCTCTATGCCTGGTGGAAGCGAGGCAACATTGGCTGGCGCGACCTCAAGGTCAGCGCGCCTTTTTTCGCCATTTCCTTTGTCTTGGGAAAAATGACGATCTGGGCGGGCGAGATTTATGCCGAGAAGGCGAACAACTTTGTCCATGACGCCCCCATTGGCGATTTCCTCTGGCGTTTCGTCCTGTCGGGAGAAAACATCGCCTTCTACTTTTCGAGATGTTTCCTGCCGATCACGCCCATGCCGATTTACCCGCAATGGAAGGTCGATCTCCATGCGCCGATGCCATACCTGCCTTGGGTGGTGCTGGCGGGATTGATCGGGTTTCTCTGGACCAGACGTAAGACTTGGGGGCGCCACGCCCTACTAGGCCTGGGCTTCTTCCTGGTCATGCTGGGACCGTTCTGGGGCTGGCATTGGATCTCCTACATGAACGCGACGTGGGTGCTGGAACATCTTCTCTACATCCCCATGCTGGGGCTGCTGGGGCTGGTCGTCGCGGGTGTGGGTGGGTTGGAGAAGCAATTGCCGCCGCCGGCACGCCGAATCGGGGCCGGACTCCTGGTGATCTTGATCGGCTTGCTGGCCTGGCAGAGTCATCTCTACGCGGAAAAATTTGAGAGTGAGGAGACGATGGCCGCTTATAACCTCCAATATAATCCCAATAGTTCCGGTTTACGGAACAACCTCGGCGTCGCGTACGCGCGGCAAAGCCGGTGGCCCGAGGCCGTCGGGCAATTTGAGCTCGCGGTCCGACTCGATCCCCTCGCGGCCAACGTCAGCAAAAACCTGGGCGACGCGCTGCAGATGGTTGGACGGGTGGGGGAGGCGGTTGGGCAGCAGGAGATCACGGTCAGGCTCCGGCCCAATTGGGGACAGGCGCACCGGTCCCTGGGCAATAGCCTGATGCAGGCGGGCCGGGTTCCCGAGGCGATTATCCAATTCAAGGAATGGTCCCGCCTCAATCCGGATGCCGCCTGGATCCATTACGAACTGGGCCTGGTGTTGCGCCAGGACAAGCAGCTCACCGGGGCGATCGAGGAATATCAGAAAGCTCTCGCCCTCGACCCCAATTACGCGGAGGCGCACAACAGCCTGGCGATTGTCCTCTTCCTGACGGGGCGTCCAACCGAGGCCCGGGAGCATTTTGAGCAGGCCCTGCGGATCAAGCCCGGGTATATCGATGCCCGGAACAATCTGGCGCGATTGGAAGCCGCTGAGGCAGCGGGCCCGGCCCGGCACTGAGCTATTTGCCCGGGGGGGGAGGGGACGTTGGGGAGGCCTTCTTGGGCCTGAAGTCGTCGGCCATTTCCCGGGCCTTGTGGAATTCCTGGGTGGTGATCATAGGCCTGAACTCACTCATGTAATGGGTGGCCTGAAAGTCCCCTTGATCGGAGGCAAGCGAGAGCCATTTGAAGCCGTGGATCGCATCTGTCTTGGTGCCCAGCCCCGTGCAATACATGAATCCCAAGTCCCGCTGCGCTGGCGCCAGGCCGGCATCAGCGGCACTTTGAAAAAGATTAAAAGCGCGGTTGGGGTCGCTCGGGACACCCCAGCCATTTTGGTAAAGGGTGCCCAAAAGGTACTGGGCGACCGGGTTGCCCTCGGCGGCGGGCTTTTCGAGGTACTTGGCCGCCTGGGCATAATCCTGCTTTAGATCGCCGTCCCCGTCATAATAGAGTTTGCCGAGTTGATAGGATGCCTCCACCTGGCCTTGGACGGCAGCTTTTTCGAGCCACTGGGCCGCTTCCTGGGGATTCTTGGCAACACCTTCCCCGCTGGCCAGCATGGTGCCAAGGTTGGTTTGGGCCAGGGAGGCGCCCTGTTCGGCGGCCTTGCGATACCATTTTGCGGCTTCGGGCAGGTTTTTTTTCACGCCCTGCCCCTGACGGTAGAAAGTACCGAGATTGTTTTGAGCCTTGGGGTTGCCCTGGTTGGCGGATTTGAGATAGAACTCCGCCGCCTTGACCAAGTCCTTGGGAACGCCCGTCCCATTGGCATAGGCCTTGCCGAGGAAAAACTCAGCTTCCGCATCGCCTTTTTGGGCCCCGGCGGTGGCATCTTCCAGCGTCATGTCGGCACGCGCGAGGGAAAAAACGAGCACCAAGACAAGCAGGGACCGTACAAAAGTAAGAAGAATAGGTTGAGAAGGCAGCGATGACATAAGCTTTAAAGTTACCCAAGGTGGGGGAAAGAGTTCACGTTACGATCTGGAAACAAATATTGAATAGGCTAGGGAAAGGGCCGGACAAGGTATAATTTCTGTGAATCCTATCGAGATTTGGTTATGTTTCCATGCATGTCTCAATCCGTGCTGAAAGACTTGGCCATGGAGTCGCGCCTTGGGGATGCAGCGCTGATTGGGGAAACGATTGACGGCAGCCTGGCGCAGCAGACCTCGGCCATTGGCGCGTTGTTGGAGAAGCAACTGGTCACGGAGAACACCTTTCTGCACCAGCTCTGTGTCCGGTTCGGCCTTCCCTGGTGGGAAGCCGCGCTCCCGCCCATGGACGAGAAATTGCGGGCCAAGTTTCCGGCCCGGCTTGCCCTTCGTTACCAGTTATACGCAGTGCGCCTGGCCGAGGATCAGCTTTACGTCCTCACCTACGACCCTTTCAACCTCATGGCCCGGCAGGCCATTGCCCATGAGATCGATGAGCCGGTCACCTGGTGCGTGGCCACGCGCCGGAATATCCTGGCCGCACTTCGCACCAGCTATGGCGTGGGTGCGGAAACCTTTGACGCCATCCTCGAAGGACGCGATGTCGACGACGCCGCGCTCGACCTCGCTCAGGAAGTCAATGTCCTCGACGAGGAGGACTCCGAGGCGACGGTGGTCAGTTTCGTGAACCAGATCATGCGCGAGGCGCTCGACGAACGCGCGACGGACATCCACGTCGAGCCGCTGGAAAATGACTTGCGCATCCGGTACCGGATCGATGGGGTGCTGCACGAGGTGCCGGTCCCGCCGCGGATCAAGCTTCTGCAGGCCAGCGTCGTCTCGCGAATCAAGATCATGGCGCATCTCGATATCGCCGAACGCCGGATGCCGCAGGATGGTCGTATCAACCTTGAAATGGGAGGACAACCCATCGATGTCCGCGTCGCCACCATTCCCACGGTGAGCGGGGAAAGCATCAGCCTGCGGCTTTTGTCGCGCAACAAGTTTGATTTTTCGCTCCTGGGGCTTACGCCGGAAGCTGAAAACAAGATCCGCGAACTGATCGCCATGCCCAACGGCATCATTCTGCTGACCGGTCCGACCGGTTGCGGCAAGAGCACGTCCCTTTACACCTTTCTTTCGATGCTCAACACGATGGAGCGCCGCATCGTCACGGTCGAGGACCCGGTCGAGCACAAGCTCTCGGGGGTGATGCAGATAGCGGTCAAGCCGGAGATCAAACTGACTTTTGCCACGGCCTTGCGCAGCATTTTGCGCGGCGATCCCAATGTCATCATGATCGGGGAAATGCGCGACTTTGAGACCGCGGAGATCGCCATCCGCGCCGCCCTGACCGGTCACCTTGTTTTCAGCACCCTGCACACCAACGATGCCATTGGCGGCATTATGCGTCTGATGGACATGGGGGTGCAGCCGTTCCTGGTCTCCTCGTCGGTGCGTGCATTTCTGGCCCAGCGGTTGGTCCGCGTCTTGTGTCCAAGCTGCAAGACTCCGGCGGAACATCCGCCCGCCTTCCTGGAAAAGGCCGGTTTTCCCATGGCTTACGCTGACCGGATCCTGCAGGCGAGGGGATGCGAAGCGTGCCGCCAGACGGGCTATCAAGGCCGGGCCGCGCTTTTTGAGATCTGCATGGTCACGCCCGCTTTGCAGGAAATGATCACCCAGGGAAAATCGAGCGAGATTCTGCGGAACAAGGCGATGCAGGAAGGCATGGTGCCGTTGCGGCAGGATGGTTGGAACCGGGTCATCGCCGGAGTGACGACCATCGAGGAGGTCATGCGTGTGACCGCGGCGGATGTCGATGTGCTCGACGAATAGAGGCCATGGCTGTTTTTGTTTACAAAGGGACGGGGGACCGCGGCGAACCCCGCGCCGGTGAACTGGAAGCGTCGAGCCGGACCGAGGCTCTGCGGCGACTGGCCATGGACCGGATCCAGCCGTTGAAGCTGGTGGCCAAAGATGACGGAGCCGGTGCTCCGGCAGGCGCCGCCCGGAAAGAAAAAAATGTGGTGAAAGGAGGCATCCGGCTCTCGAACGTCGAGGTGATCTTATTTACCGATGAACTTTCCGACTTCCTCCAGTCCGGCCTGCAACTCGAACCGGCCTTGCGGTTGATGGAAAACCGGGAAGAACGCTCACCGGTGAAAGACGTGTCCGCCATCTTGCGCGAAAAAGTGCGCGACGGTACCAGCTTTTCCGAGGCACTCAAGGTGGCATCGCCCAGTTTCGGTGAGCTTTACTGCAATCTCGTCGCGGCGGGCGAGGTCAGTGGTGCGCTGGCACCCTTGCTTAGTCGGCAGGCCAGCTATCTCGTCGCCATGCAGGAGCTGCGTACCCGCGTCAAGCTGGCCCTGATTTACCCGGCGGCGCTGGTCCTCGCCGGCATCGCTGCGATGATTGTTTTCATGAACGTCCTGGTCCCGCAGATGACGAAGATGTTTACGAAGACCGGAGGCGCCATGCCGCTCCCGACTTACATCCTCGTGCAATCGGGTAAACTCACTCACACTTACGGTCTGTTTGTCGGCGCGGTCGCTGTGGCCGGGACGGCCTGTTTCATCGCGGCCATTCGGCAACCTGCCGGACGCCGCTGGTGGGACGAGGCCAAGTTGAAAATCCCGCTGATCGGCTCTCTTCTCAGCGCATCCTTCTACGCGCAATTCTGCCAGACCATGGCCAATTTGCTCCAGAACGGACTGCCCCTGCTGACGGCCCTCACCTTGATGGGGCGGGCGACGGGAAACGTCTTTTATCGTGAGCTTTTGGTTCGCATCACGGAGTTGGTGGGCGAAGGCGCCTCGCTGACCCGCTCGATGAAGTCGGTGGGGCACTTCCCCCCCAACTTGCGTGACCTGGTCAAAGTCGGGGAGCAGACGGGGGACTTGGGGGCCACGCTTGAAAAAGTTGGGCAACGCCAGGAAAAGCTGATCCAGCAGCGGATCGATCGCATCATGGCCTTGGTCCCGCTGCTGATCATCGTGGCCTTGGGACTGATGGTGCTTCTGGTCGCCTGGTCGATGCTTTCGGGTATTTATGGCGCAATGGAAGGCCTGCAAAAAAGCCGCTAAAAGACTAGGATTAGAGGATGTTGTTCGAGTTATTGACCTACGGCCTCCAACTTGTAACAATTAGTCACGTGCGGGCCGACGTTCGTTCGTCTATGCCCTTCGAGTATGACTGCACTCCTTCCCAGACCCTTCATCCTGGCGGGATGTTTCTTGCTTCTCTGGACCGCTCCGCTTCTCCGGGCCTTTGATAGTCCGACATCCTTTGTCCTCAATCTTCCGTTTGAGCCCAATACGAGCTTGCCCGCCTGGCTGGGCCACCCGGAGACCCCGGTGGCCACGTTCGCCAAGCTGGATGTGCCCATCGCGCCGCTGGATCCCGATGGCCTGCTTCTGGTCACGATCTATTTTCAGGAAAAAGAAGGGGGATTTCTCCGGATCACTTGGAAGGGGGCCGATGGGGACCATCTCCTTTCCGATAATTTTTATGAAGGCATTGGTATGCACAACCAGCGCAGCCTGTTCATCCCCTCAGCCATGCTTCAGCAGAAAGGAACACTGAGTCTGCAGAGCGGCGCTGCCACCCTGGATATCCAGCGGATCAAGTTGGAATGGCTGGCGAGCAAGGTGGGTCTGGTCTCACCTGAGATCGAGGATGTCCTGGTCACGACGACAACCAAGCCAATCCAACTGGAAAAGAATTTGAATGGCTGGTCCCCGCCCACCGAGCCGGCGGCGTGGCATGACAAGCTCGTCACGATTCCGATTACCGATGTGCCCCAGAGGATCGAACAGGGAACCGAATTTAGCGTGCAACTGGACGCGGTGCCCGATGCCGGTCGTTTGATTTTGAAGGAAGCGGGGCTGCCTTGGGAAAAACGTCTGGTCGTGTGGATCAACCAGAAGCGCGCAGGGACGATTACGCCCGGAGTACCAACGCTGGCGGATGAAGGCTTTTCCGCTGACAACAACGAGGCTTATGTGGGCTGGCGCGACGGCGCTCTTTTTCTTTCCGCATCCCGGCTGCACGCTGGAGTCAACACCGTGCAGTTTTCTGTTGAAGACGATGCACCCGCCGCTTCGGCTCTGGTCAGTTCCAATGGTACCGAAACGAATTCGACACATCCCCTGGCCGTGAAGGAGGTTGTCCTGCAACTCGATTATCCTCCCGTAGCCCAGCATAATGCAGGGGTTCCTGCGCAAGCCTCCTCGGATCCGACCGGCCCGACGGAGGATACGTCGACATCTTCAACCCCCTCCGGTCTTGGCATGCCATGAACATCAATCCCTTTATCCGCCTGTCAGCTCATCGTTCCCGTCGCGGTTTTACCCTGATGGAGATGCTCTTGGTGCTCACCATTATTTCGCTCCTGGTCGCCCTAGCCATGTTCAATTTGGGAGACATCGCTGGCACCGCCAAAGATAAGACCGTCATGGCCAATATCGCTGGGATGAAGGAGTTGTTGGCAGCCTATCAATTGGAAAGCGGCACCCTGCCCACCAACGAGCAGGGGTTGAAGGCCCTTGTCAGCAAACCGACCGTGGAACCCATTCCGCAACATTGGCGGGCCATGCTCGATCAGGAATCCATTGATCCATGGGGGCACCCCTATCAATACCGTAACCCCGGCAAGCACAATCCCGGCAAGTACGACGTCTTTTCCATGGGGCCTGACGGTTTGCCGGACACGGAAGACGATATCGGAAACTGGGTCGCGCCTAGTAAATAGAGCCCGGCCATGAGACGATGCGCTTTCCATCGTAGCCGTGCTCACCAAACAACCGGTCTGCCGTTACGGCCGGATTTCGCCCTGCGCGGTTTCACACTGCTCGAAATGTGCGTGGTGCTTCTGATCATGGGACTCTTGCTGGGAATGACTTTGCCCGCGATGCATTCGGCCTTCGTTGAACAGGAGCTGCGCAACGATTCCCGCCAGCTTGCATTGATGGTCCGGACGGCGATGTTACAAAGCGACGAGCAAAGCCGTTCCTATGTTATCGATTTCACTCCCAAGACCGTGGCCCTGCATCCGCAGGCCCCGACCGCGCATGACGACGATTCGACGACCTCCAAGACCGACGAAACCGGCCCCCCGGCGGTCGAGGCCGATTTCGCTCTCGACGCTTCCACCAAGGTGCTGGTGCCCAACCCTGACAAGGCTGGTGAATGGATTGCCCTTCCGGCGACGACATGGATTTTTCAGCCTGGCGACCTCTGTCATGTACCCCGGGTCCGTCTGCTCCGGGGAGAGGCCTGGTTGGAAATGAGCTTCAACGCCCTCACGGGGCATGTCGAAGACGAAAGCACCTACATTCCATGAAAAGTCGTTCGCAGCAACGGCGTCGGCAGGCGCGGAGCGGCATGGTCTTGCTGGAGGTCGTCGCGGCCTTGACCATATTTGGCCTGGTCGCCTTTGCGTTGGTCATGGCGCTCGACTCCGCCATGGACGTGGCGCTTGCGCGCAACAAGATTGCCGCTGCGACCCAGGGCATCGAAAACCAAATGGCGGTGCTCCGGGGTTCCCGGATAGTTTCAGCGGACAAGGACCTGCCGGACGATGGGTCGGGCATCACCTATCATCTCACCGTCCAGCCGGAGTCGCTCAAGGACGAAAAAGGAAATCCCGTGCCCAATATTTACCGCGCGACGATCACCGCCAAATGGAAACTGAATGGGACACCGGAAGACCGCAGTGTCTCCTTTCTCCTTAACCAGCCATGAATCCACGCGCCTGGATATCTTTCCGCCGGAGGACAAAGCGCGGCTTTACCCTGCTGGAAATGATGGTCACCCTGGCGATTTTCATGCTGCTCGCCACGGCAGTGTTTGGCATCATTGTGGAAACTCTGCGAAGCACCTCGACCCTGCAGGACAACCAGGGCCATCGCGACCAGATGGTGGCGCTGAATGCCTTCCTGAAAAAGAAGATCGAAGGGCTGGGCCCCGAAAGCTTTCTGGTCTCGTATCGCCGTGGGAATGATGAGGGACTCGCGCAGAACGGAATTGCGTTCGGAAGGGTCAGCGATGTGATCGTGATTGACGCGAAGCCTCAGGTCAACGGCTACTACTTAATCCGGTTGGGTCGCGCCAAAATTGAGGGCGGGTCATCCTTGAATGGAGGCATCGTTGGCTTCAAGCTGCCCCCCGGTGTGCTTTCCGACGACGGGGAGGGAGTGGAGTGGACTTCCCTTCTCCGGGATGTTCGCGCGGTCGGTTGGAAATTCCGGGAGACCGGTTCCGACCAATGGGTGAACGTCCATGCCACTCCCTCCCCCGAGCCCAACCTCGTGGAACTATCGGTGCAGCTGGCGGGGGACTTGCAGCCCACCACGATGGATTTTTGGATTCCGCACATCTCGGCTGTACCCCTCAGTTTGGCTAAATCCCCCGCGATCATTCCTACGAACGGAGCAAACTCCGCCACCGGAGCGAATCCTGTGAACGGCATGAATTCCGCGAATGGCCTGAATCCCGTAAATGGAGCCAGTCCCATGAACGGCGTGAGTCCCGTGAACAGGGCGAATCCCGGGAACGTTCCGGAATACGTGCCCGGTGCTCCGCCTGTGAATAACGGGAATCCCGCCCACTATTAGCCAGTCCCTTACGCCACGGGTTCCCTATCTCCATGAAACGAATTTTTCCTAGATGCCCAGGATCCCGGCGGGGAACGGCACTGATCATGGTCTTCTGGTGCCTGTTACTGATGGGCATGGCCATCTTTGGGGTGGTGGAAATGGTCCAGCTTTCCGTGGAACATACGTCCTGGCAGGAGCGATTCCTGCAGGCCCGCGCCCTTGCCGCCGATGGGGTGGCCTTGGGCCTTAGTCCACAGTTGCACAAGAGCGACCCGCTGCTCTCCCAACAAACTGGCGATGGAGGGCGGTTCAAGGTCGATATCTCCAGTGAAGGAGCGCGCCTGAACCTAAACTATGTTTTGTTGAGTAAACATCGGGAGGTGCTGCAAAATCTCTTCGAACAGTGGGGCCTCGAACCGGACCAGGCCGACCACGTTGCCAATTGTCTCTATGATTGGGTGACACCGGGTGACTTGCGGAGCCTCAACGGCGCCAAGGCACAGGATTACGCACGGGCCGATCTGCCGCAGCGTCCCACGCATGAGCCATTCGTTTCCTTCGACGAAGTTGGGCTGGTGATGGGCATGGACCTCGTGGCAAAGGCCAGGCCGAACTGGCGGGACAGCTTCACCCTTTGGAGTAGTGGACCCTTGAACATCAACGAAGCTCCTCCTGACCTTATCGCCGCGCTATTGGGTAGGAGTCCCAAGCGGGTCGCCTTTTTTGTCCAGGTCCGTAATGGAAAGGATGGTTTGGCGGGCACTTCGGATGATGTCCCAGTCAATGACTTGAATAAGCTCCAGCAACAACTGGGAATCGACGCCCTTGAAATGGAATCGATCTCGAACCTGATCTCCTTTAGCGACCCGATCCGTCGTATCGAAAGTGTTGGCCAAGCTGGAGATTCTCGGGTCATGATTTCAGTCGTCAGCCGCCTCGACGCCGTCCCCATGGTCTACTATTTATGGTCAGAGCACTAACAGGCAAAGTTCCGCACACTCTGAAAAAAGATGAGCGGGCCATTTTATTGCCCGGTCCGAGCGAAGCCGAGCCGTGGGAGCTTTGGGCGCTCAGCGCGCAGAAGTCCACCGCCTGCCTGCAGGTATGCGCCAGCCCTGTCGACAATCGCCTGAATAAAAATACCACGTTGGCCCTTCCGGTGTCGCAGGTCTTCTGTCTTCCTCTTTGGCTCAACGAGACCGAACCGAAGCAATTTGCCGGTATCATTTCCCTCCAGCTGGAAATGCGGGGCCTGAAACCCCGGGGCGATGAACCGGTGGTTTTCGACTGGACCGTTATCGCCCAGGAAGGTTCACGCACGCTGGTCACGGTGGGGGTGCTGCCGGCGTCTCTTCCGGAAGAGGTGCAAACAGGTGAGTATGATCTTTTCGACCTCTCGGCCCGTTGTCTGCCTCTGGCGGAAAATACCCTGACTCTCTGGCTGGAACAGGGCCGGCTGGTCTTCGCGATTACTCGAGGGTCGCATCTTCTTTATTTTCAAGCACTGGGGGAAGAAACGGTATCCGATCGTATCCTCCAGGATTTGACGTGCGCGGTGGCCGCTCTGGCCAGCCAGGGCGTAATGGGTCCCTTGAAGGGAGTGATGTTGTGGGCGGAAACCCGTCCGGCGGAAGCCGCTTCCCTTAAGGCAGTGCTCCAGCTTCCTGTCGCGCAGGCGGAGCGGCCTGCGCCCGTCATGCCGTCCACGGCGTGGAAGTTGAGGCCCGGGGCGGTGGTCGAAGCCAAGCGGGTCCGCGAAGCCAGACGTTGGCAATGGCGGGGATTTCTTCTCTTTCTGGCATCATATCTTCTGGTGATTGGCTGGTTCGCCTGCCAGTACTTCCTGCTGGCGGGCAAGGTCAACGAGCTGCGTCAATGGCAGACCCAGCATGCGAAGACACTCGCGATGATTTCTGAAACAAGGAATGCCTGGAAAGATCTGAGGCCCGTCGTTGAGGAGAACAATTATCCGCTGGAACTGCTCCTGCACACGGCTGAATCGATTCCCGAAAACCAGCTTCATCTGACTTTGTTCGAGGCCAGTGAGGGCCACATGCGGATCAAGGCGGAGGCCAAGGACTTTGGCGGTGCCTCAAGGTTTGAGGAAAATCTCAAGAGCAACCCCCATTTTGCCGGCTATGTCTGGGACATGGGGCAACCCCGTCTTTTGCCCAACGATCTGGCGCAACTCCAAATTACAGGAAGCCGTGAAACCACGAACTAGAAACGAGAAGGTACTGCTGCTCACTCTCGTGACGATCCTGTTCGTCGGAGGAAATTTTTACGGTTACAAGTGGCTCTCCGGAAAACTGTCCGGCCTGCAACGGGATTACCTTGAGTTGAGGGCTGACAAAGCCGAGGCGGAGGTCGATTTGCAAAAGGCGGATACATGGAAGCAACGCCAGGAATGGCTCCGGACGCACGAGCCGGTCATGGCCAGCGAAGCGGAAACCAAGGCCCAGATCCTGGAATATGCGCTCAAGAGCGCGCGTGATAACAAACTTGAAATCATGGAGCAAAGCCTGATCGAAAATATCCAGCGCGGGCCCGGAGGGGCGCAGGTGGGTGTCAGTCTCAAGGTCAAGGGATCGATGGAAAGCCTGGCCCGTTGGATGACCAGCCTGCAAAAGCCCGACCAGTTCTATTCCATTCCCTCTTTCACCTTGAATCTTGATCAGGACTCAAAGACGTTTATTTGTTCGTTAAAAGTGGTCCGGTATTTCAGGGAGGGATCGTGACATGAAAAGACGGTGCCTTTTTTCAGTGCAACTGGCGGGGCTCGCCTTGCTTGTCACCCATGCGTGCGCCGACGCGCCAGTTCTGCCGGGCACGGGTTTTGGCACTGACCGTTACCAGACCCTTTGGACCAAGTCGCCCTTTTCCGTGTCGTCTGAAGCGGGCCCGGAGTCCCCTGATTATGCCCTCGTGGGTATTGCGCAGTTTGATGGGGTCTATTATGTGAGCCTGATCGACCAGAAGAACCAGGAGCACTTTCTTGTCTCGACGGATAAGCCTTCCAGGGGATTGGTCCTTGTCTCCGTCACCCGCGGGCATGGCACGGTCGATTCCTTTGCCATGCTCCAAAGGGATGGGCAGCCGATAACGCTCAAGATGCAGTCTGCGCCAGTCACAGCCCCGCCTCCCCCCAATGGAAATCCCCCGGTGACGGCAGTGGTTCCGATGCCTGCACCCGGTAATCCAGCGGGGGCGGGCATGCAAGGCGTTGGACCGGCGTCCGTTGAGACACCACCCCCTGTGCGGACTCGCCGTCCTTCCATCCACGCTCCGCCCCGGCCTCCCTGACCTCTTCGGAATGTTACTTTTTACAGTTTTCCTTTCTTTGAAGGTATGGCATCCTTGCCACCTGATGTCATAACCCATGTTGTCGATATCCCGATGCCCCGGAAGAGCACTTCTCTTCGCGCTTGTCTCCTGTTTTCTGACGGAAGGCAGCGCCCCGGTATGTGCCCAGGATGCGGCACCGGCCACGAACGATTCCATCGTCTACCAGAATGCCCCGGTCAGCACGGTTCTTGATATCTACGAGCAACTCTCAGGCAAGCATCTGATCCGGGATGCCAGTTTAAGTACCCCGGGCGCCGTGGCGAACATGAGCATCAATGCCAGCAGCCTGACCGGTGCGGAGCGATTGAAGTACATTGAAGAGTCCCTTCTTTTCAATGGGTTGACCATCGTGCCCGTGGATGACAAGACGGTGAAGGTGGTCGTTACGGCTGCCCAAGGCGCAAAAAATCCACGAAGCGAAGGGGTCAAGATCTACGCCAATGCCGCCGATCTGCCCAAAAATGATGCCGTCGTCAGTTATTACATGACGCTCAGCTACATCAACCCGCAGGAGGCTTTTACGATTTTCACGGGAAGCGCCCCTCCCCATGGCAATTATGGCGCCTATGTCGTGGCCCCCTCGGCACAGGCCATCATCCTGACGGAAAACGTCGGCGTTATCCGGGAGTTGATCGCCCTGAAGGAGCTTATTGACGTGCCTCCTGCCGAGGTTACCAACCAGTTCATTCAGTTGAATCGGGCGGATGCCGAAAAGGTCGCTGACATTCTGAACAAGCTTCTTGCTCCCAAGGCTGGCGGAGCGCCGGGCGCAGGCACGGAGGTGGTCGTACCTCCCACCGTGGGAAATAATCAGCCGCTGTCGAATGAACGCAACCTCATTTCAGGAACCGTTCAGATCGTGGCTGATACCCGTTCCAATCGGCTTCTGGTCATTACGCGTCCGGTCAACATGCCTTTTTTGCGCCAGATGATCGCCCAGTTGGACCAGCCGGATATCTTCATGGTCCCCCAACGCCGGGCGCTTCGATACGTTCTGGCCCAGGACATTTTACCCGCTTTGGAAGCTGCGCTGGCCGTGGCCAAGGAGGACCAAAGCCAACTGAAGAATGCGGCACCCGGCGCGACTGGTACGCAGCAAAACCAGCAGCAGGACACGGGCGGAGGTGGCGGCGGCTCAGGGGGGGCGGGTGGCTCCGGTACGATCAGCGCCATTACTCCGCAACTCAAGGCCCCACCCGAGAACAACGTGCCCACGGTCGTCACCGTCGGCAAGACCAAGCTCCTGGCCGACAATCGGTCCAATTCGATCATCGTGTTCGGCTCGCCTGACGTCGTCTCCCGCGTCAACGACATGATCGACCAACTCGATCGCAAGCCTCTTCAGGTTTATCTGGCCACGGTCATCGGGCAAATGACGGTCGGGGAGGGACAAGACTTCGGTGTCGATATTCTCCAGAAATTCCAGCATGTGGGTTCGTTTGGCATCGGCAGCAGTTCCATCGGCCGGACGACGACTCCTAATGCTCCCGCGACCGGCCCGTTGCCGGATCCCATGACCCTGCTCACTTCGACCGGTTTTCCGTTGGCCAGCGGGTTGACTCTTTACGGAGCCATTGGCAATACCCTGAATTATTACGTTCACGCCCTTCAGGAAACCAATCGATTCAAGATTATCTCCCGGCCGAGCGTCTATACCACGAATAACAAGCTGGCCATCATCGCCTCGGGCAGCCAGGTCCCGGTCCTCAGCAACATTGCTTCCAGTTTTGCAGGTGGAAGCACCACGGGAACGAACAGCTCGCTCGTTTCCACCGGGACCGTTCAGTACGAAGATGTGCTCCTCCAGTTGGATATCATTCCGCTGATCAACTCCAACCACGACGTCACCCTCAAGATTCGCCAGACCAATAACAGCCTCGGGGCCAACAATACGATCAACGGCAATTCTGTCCCGACGATCAATACCCAGGAGATCAACACGGAAGTGACCGTGCCGGACAAGTCGACTGTGGTCATTGGCGGACTGATCTCCGATACCACTTCCCGGGACACGAGCGGCGTGCCCTGGTTGAGCGACATCCCCGTCATCAAGTACCTGTTCAGCACCACTCAGAAAAAAAAGCAGCACGACGAGTTGATCATCATGATCCAGCCGACTGTGGTTGAAACGGCGGCAGAACAGATTTCCGCCAATGATGCCGAAAAGAAAAGGACTTTGCTGGGAACGGAAGCGATGGCGGCGGCCACGGGAGCTCCGCCGACTCCCACCCAGCCCGCCTCGATTTTTCGATCGGATACCAAGATCGAAAACAGCCACGCGCCGAGCGCTAATTCCAAGACGTCGGGTTCGGCCCGTCCTACCCTGGCCCCGTCGTCCGCAACGAAACCGAACTCAAACCCATTTTCAACGAGTCCGGTGACACCGCCCTGACTTCTTGGCGATCGATCGTTCAATTGGAGTACCCATGATATCAAACGCTAGTAAAAGGCATGCCCTCGAAAAGATGCTTTCAGCTGCCGTGATCACCTTGTTGGTGCTCGCGATGACTGGTTTAGGCCTTGGTCCGGTTCATGCCGATGACGCGCCCGGGCCTGCCGTCGCGCCTTCGGGAACCAACGCATCGCCTTCAGCGGGGCCAACGACGACAGGGGCTGCTTCCCAGGAGGGTGGTGCCACTGCGGATTTACCCACGGCGATCTACCTAGTTAGCAGGGGAAAACAGGACGAAGCCCTGGCGATATTCAATATGGTTCTGCAGAAAGAGCCGCAGAACATCAAGGCGCTTCTCTTGCGTGGCGATATCTTCATGATTAAGCAACAGTGGGAGCCAGCCGCAAAGGATTTCCAGGCCGTCCTGCAAATCGATAACACCAACGGCGAGGCCAAGTTCGACCTGGCCGACCTCAAGTTCATGCAGCACCAATTTGACGATGCGCGGACCGCTTTCGTGGCCTTGCCTGAGAGCAAGGACGATGACCTCAAGGACTTGACCAGCTACAAAATCTTTCTTTGCGATCTTCTCGGTGGTCACGAGGATGCCGCAGCCAAAGAGTTTGCGGCCTTCAATCAGGCGGCCGGCGGGGCCTCCTATTACTTTGGCAATGCCGCTTGGAGTTTGGTCCACAAGAAGACGGAGGAGGCGCGGACCTGGCTCATGTCGGCGGCAAATATTTATCCCGCCCGCAAGCACATGATGTACATGGGCATCCTCAAGGAAATGGGATATCTCCCTCTCCCGCCGGCTCCCGCCGCCCATTAGAGGATTGATAGAGGCGCACAGGGTACCGGCGCGCCGATAACTGCTGCGTCAAGCGGCACCTCAATAATTGAAGTTGGCCTGTTTGTGGAACCCTTTCAGCGTAACCTCAAGGTGCCACCGTTTGTCCTGGCGCTTCCAGACGTAAACCGCTCCGGTGCCGCCGTCTTTGCCCGGGGCACCGACCAGGATGGTATCTCCGTCGATGGCAAGGCTGCTGCCAAATTGGTCCGGTGATCTCGTCCGAGTCAGATTGTCGACCGGATCCGGTGCCATCAGGGTGTCCTGCAGGATTTGGTTCTCATAGACATAGACCGCCCCGGCTTCCTTGATCTCGCCCGGTTTGTCCGTGCTGGTTCCCGTGTCCAGCATGACTTTGGAGCTGCGTGCTTTTACACTTGGATCCCCGACAACCAGGCTGTGCTGGGAAAGTCCCAAAGGGCCGCTGCCGAAGCCGGCATCGTCCGAACTGACGGGACCTTTGATGGTAATCATTTTGGTCCACGATTGACCTGTCCTTTGGAAAAGATGCACGATGCCGTGATGGGGGGCGTAGTCGATATTGTCACGGTTGGTGCTGCTGGCAGCGATGAGATCGTCGGCCAGTGCCACGCTCTGGCCAAACTGGTTTGCCGGGACTGCGGGATCGGTCGAGGTAAGTTGAGCCTCTTCCTGCCACTTTTGTCCGTCGAATTTCTCGATGAAGATCCGCCCCGAATAAGATGGGCCGATATTGGTGTAGGCGTCCTTGTTCCAGTTGGGGTTTCCAATCACGGCCTCATTGCTTTTCAAGGTCACAATGTGGCCGAAAAGATCGGAGGAACGCTGGCTGCTGTCCCGGTCACTGACCCTGGGTGCCGGTTGCCATGTCTCTCCCTTGCGCGTGTAAAAGGAGATGACGTTGCCTGAAGTGCCGTTGCCACTGGTTGCGACAATCAGATGGTCGCCATCCACCGCGACCGTGCTCGCGTTTCTGACCGGCAAACGCCCCTGCAATTTCCACCCGCCGGTGCCCGCCACCCAGACGTAGACTCCTTGGCGGGTGCAAGTGGCGAGAGTTTGATGGGAAAGACTTATCGAATTGACCAAATCTCCGGTCTGGGTGGAATCGACATCAGGGCAGAGCCTCGCTTTCAAGACATTCTTTTCATAGACATAGGTGGCACCGTCCGCGCCGACGGCTACCGTGTCTCCTTCCATGGCCACACAGGTGCCAAAGTGACAGTCCTTGGCCTCGGGCGGATGGAGGTTGAACTGGGAACTCGCGATGTCGCGGGCGATTTCAGCCGTCAACTCGGCCGTGGCTGAAGGGTTGTCTGGAGGATTGTCCGGCGGTGTACGCGACGCTGTGAGGGCCCTCTCTGCGGCGGCCTTTTGTTTGGCGGCGATTTGCGCCAGGACATCCGCAGGGAGCGAAGAGAGGTCCGTAGGCAATTGTTCGAATGGCACGGTGATCCAGCCGTCCGGAGTCAGGACGCGCAGTCCAGTGTTCTCCACCGACCACTTGACCCGGTCGTATTTCTTGCCGCTTTTGGTGGAAAAACTCAGTGGTTTTTCGTCGATTGAAATCGCCGCCGGATTCTGTTTCGTTTCGATTTGTTTTCGCAAATCCGGCGGAAATGCCGATAGGTCAGTCGGTAACTGTTCAAAAGGGACCGAGATCCAACCCTTGGGCGATGAGATGCGCAGTCCGTTTTCTTCCACGAACACTTTGGCCTGGGTATAGGTCGTTCCCTGTTTCGTCGTAAAGGTGACGAGGGGAGCGCTAAGGGCGTCCGATTTTTTCAAGGCAGACAAATAGAGGTCCATCTCTGACGGGCTATAAAGGCGGGCGGCCGAGGCTATCCAGTCTCCGGCGCCCTGCCGGTTATTGTGGTAAAGAGCCCATACCGCATTGCAGAAGTAGTAAGCTTGGCGCTTTTCCGTGGCCTGGTTCAAGGCGTCCAGGTCCCGCCTGGCACTCGATTCCTGATAATCGAACACGTCGCAGAGAAAGACCTTGTACTTGGCCAGCTCACCCAGGGACGCGTCGTTGGCCAGGGCGAGAAAACCCTGGCGCGCTGGCGCATAGGCCTTTTGTAAAAAATCGATTTCGGCCAGCTTGTACTTGAAGGAGGAAACGGTGGGATCAATTTGCAGCGCGGTCTGGTAGTCCTTCTCAGCCCTGCCCCATAGCTTTTGTTTGATGTAGATGGAGCCTCTCAATTCATAGAGTGAAGGATCGCGGGGGGCGAGTTGGAGCGCGGAATCGACGTTGGCCAATGCGTCCTCGAGGTCGTTGTCGTCCAGGTTCCGATTCGCCTCGGAGGTCAATTGTTTGAGCCGGGCGAGGATCGTTGAAGTGGCCGGGGGAGGGGTTGTCCGGGTGTCCGGAACAGGTTCTTGGGCCATGCCTTCTGGCGCAGTCGTCAAGTTCAAGGCAAGTATGACGACGTAAAAGAAGGTGCGAACGTTTGTCATGAGGATCCAAAGATCTGCGAACCGTCTATCCCAAGGGCCATTTTTGGAGTGTAGGATGCGCAAGAGGGAACGCGAAGTTACAAAAATGTGACGAAGGTTGCAATGAGCTGGGCGGGCGGGCCCGGTCAAAAGAAGTAAAAGAAGATCATTTTGTTCATTTTATATTGAACAAACTAGGCTTTGATCAAATAATGGACCGAAGATGAATCTCGTCGATAAATCAGGCCCTCAGACGGCCACGCCGGGACTGGACCCGGTGGAGATTGTGGCCATCAATCTTTTCGTGCAGTTTTCCCGGGCGCTGGGCCAACCCCGGTCCTACGCCGAAATTTATGGGCTTCTTTATCTTTCGCAACAGCCCTTGTCGATGGACACCTTGATCACCCGGCTTGGTATGAGCAAGGGCTCGGCCAGCCAGGGACTGAAATATTTGGAAGACCTTGGGGCGGTGCGTGCCGTCTATCTGGCGGGCGAACGCCGCACGCATTACGAGGCTGTCGCAGAATTGCGCGGACTGGCGGGTCGCTTCCTGGGTCAACAGATCATGCCCTTTTTTGACGACAGCTCGGCTCGCCTGGACCAGATGATGGAGCATGCTCAAAAGCTTTCTGGAGGGCGTCGCAAGCACGCCATTGCCCGTATTAAAATGCTACGGAGTTGGGAACGCAATGCGCGGCGGGTACTGCCGTTCATGCTGACCTTGCTTGGCGGACGAAAGTAAGCGTGCCTTGAGGCAGAGCACCTTTTGCATCGGAAGAAAACAATCGTGAACCAGCCCAGGGCTTCCGGCGAATTTTGCGGGAAAGCCACGGGCGGCAGCTTGCTCATTTTCGTCGGGAGAAAGAACGGGTTTGTTCCATGAGTGCCTTGGACCAGTCATCCCGCGTTTCGACCGTTCCTGATGCGGAGTTCGACCTTGTTCTCGAGGCGGGCCGAACGGAAAAACATTACTGGCTCGATCTCTGGCATTATCGCGATCTCTTTCTCATTCTGGCCCTGCGGGACATCGCTGTGCGCTACAAGCAGACGGCTGTCGGCGTTGCCTGGGCTCTACTGCAGCCATTCCTGACCATGCTCATCATGACGGTGATTTTTGGCAAGGTAGCCGGTCTTCAATCGGACGGCACGGCACCGTATGCGATCATGGTCTTCGCCGCCCTGCTGCCGTGGATGTTTTTTAGCTCTGCACTGACGTCGGCCAGTCAAAGCTTGGTCGGAAATGCCAACCTGATTTCCAAGGTCTACTTTCCGCGCCTGATCATCCCGGTCGGCGCGATCGTCACGGCATTTGTTGATTTTCTCATCTCCTTCCTGATTCTGGTGGCGATGATGGTTTGGTACGGATTTGCGCCGGGTTGGCATCTTCTGGCTCTGCCTTTCTTTGTCATGGTCGCCTTTCTGGCGGTGCTTGGGCCCGGACTTCTCATCACCGCGCTGAACGTCAAGTACCGGGACTTTCGCTATATCATTCCGTTCCTCGTCCAGTTCGGACTCTATCTTTCCCCGGTCGGTTTCAGCAGTTCCGTGATCAGGGAGAAATTGGGTCCTGGTCTCTTTTTGCTCTATTCCCTCAACCCGATGGTCGGAGTCATCGACGGTTTTCGTTGGGCCATCCTCGGGGACAACGCCTCCATCTATTGGCCCGGGCTCTTGCTTTCGTTCGGATGCATTGGCTTGTTCCTCGTTGTGGGTACCTGGTACTTCCGAAAAACGGAAAAAAGTTTTGCGGACATTGTCTGATCGGTCTCTTTCAATGAGTGCGCCTGTTGTCATTTCGGTCGAGAATCTCGATAAAAGTTATCGTCTCAGCGGCAGAGCCGAGCGCCCGCGCTATGTCGCCCTGCGCGATGTCATTAGCGAGACTGTTCAGGGACTGGGCCGGACCCGAAAGCCTTCCGCTTCAAGTTCCGGCGCGGAAGATTTTCTGGCCCTCAAAAACGTCTCTTTTGAGGTCAGGGAAGGGGAAGTCATCGGCGTCATCGGGCGGAATGGCGCGGGAAAAAGCACCTTGCTTAAAGTCCTCAGCCGTATCACGGAACCGACTCGGGGGCGTGTGCGGATTCGCGGGCGCGTGGCCAGTTTGCTGGAAGTCGGCACGGGCTTTCATCCCGAACTGACGGGCCGTGAAAACATATATCTCAATGGCGCCATCCTCGGCATGAGGCGGCCGGAGATTCGCGCGAAATTCGACGAAATCGTCGCTTTTTCGGAGGTGGAGAAGTTCCTGGACACCCCGGTCAAGCGTTACTCCTCGGGCATGTATGTCCGCCTCGCCTTTGCCGTTGCGGCTCACCTTGAACCCGAAATCCTGATCGTGGACGAGGTCCTGGCCGTGGGGGATGCCCAGTTCCAGAAAAAATGCCTGGGCAAGATGCGCGATGTTGCGAAGGGAGGACGTACCGTGCTTTTTGTCAGCCACCAAATGAGTGCGATCCAGAACCTCTGTTCCCGGGCCATTCTCTTTCGCGCGGGCGAAGTGGTGCTCGATAGTGATGTCCATTCCACCGTGCGTACTTACCTGCAGGAAAGTATTGCGACGAGCCGCTTTGAGCGGGAAGAAAAGGACGGTTCCCGCCAGGGACCGAGAATCATTGGGGCCGGGTTGCTTTCGAAAGAGAAGGAGGAAGCTGGCCTGCCTGGTACGACTCTCCTTTTGCAGGTCTCCATCGACAGCCCCCAGGCGCGGCGGGTGGCACTGGAGATCCGTTGGCATGATGCTCTTGGCTCCTCTATTGGATTTGGTGCCTTGGGCACCCTGAACGACAGCCAGATGCTGGACCTTCACGCGGGCCGCAACGAGTTGACGGTCGCCTTTTCGACTGAGTCCCTCGCTAATGGGTCGTATGGCCTCAGCCTGGCTCTCACCATTCCGTTCGTCGAATTCCTCGATCGGGTGGAAAACTGCCTCACCTTCGATTTGGAACGGGGCACCAGTGGCCCGGGAACCCGTATACCCGAGCAAAATTGGGGCTACGGGTCATATCAAATGGCAGTGAATCTAATCAAGAAGGTCTGACGACTATGCCTATACCAACCTGGATCAAGGAACCCTTTCTTCGACGTCTCTATCAACGTATAGGAATTACTTACAATAACGCGGGCGTTCCTCTTCCGATGACCAAGTACCTGAAAAAAGGTGTTCCGATGACTCTAGTGGATGTTGGTGCACGGACCGGAGAGTTCGTTCGCGTAATTGAAAAGTACTGCGGAATCGAACGGGCAGTCCTCGTGGAGCCGCAGCCGGAACATGCGGCTTTCTTGCGCCAGAATTTTCCCGCTCCGCGTTTTGCAGTCGCGCAGTGCGCGCTGTCCGACCGACCAGGCTCGATGGAACTTGAAATTAATGTTTTCGATGCGACCACCTCCATTTTGGAAACCCGGCGGGACATTCCGGAAGCAGCCCGGTTCGATGTGAGCATGGCTCGACGCGTCCCCTGCGAACTGCAAACGCTGGACGCCTTGATGCAGGAGCACAAATTCGGTTCGGTGGATTTGTTGAAAATCGATGTGCAGGGGGCCGAGCACCTCGTGTTCGCAGGGGCAAAGGAAACGTTGCGGTCCGTCAAAATGGTCTGGTGTGAAGTCTCCTTCCGCCCGCTTTATGTCGGGTCCGCCCTCTTTGCCGACATCTATGATCAAATGATCGCCGCGGGTTTCGCCATGTTTGAACTGGAGGGCGGCTATCGGACTCTCGAAGGCGAGATGCTCCAGGCCGACGCATTCTTTATTCGCCGCTGAACATGAATTTTTCGTCGTTAGAGTTTTCCTTGATGATGCGTTTGCGGCGTCGACGGCGCGTGCCGGGAGTGGGACTGCTTTCGCGGCTGTTCGTGCAACGATACGAGAATTCAGTACAACCGGTATGCGGAACGTTGCACGGTTTTCCAGCCGTCCTTAATCCCGGGAATATCTATCCCTTCGTAGTGCAGGATGTGCGTCTTTTCAACGCACCATTGGTCGAGCTGGTCCATCAGGCATTCCGCGCGAAAGGCAAGGGCCTGTGTGTTGTGGACGTTGGCGCATCCTTGGGCGATACCGTTTTGCTCCTGAAAGAACGGTGTCGTGGACAGGTCGCGCAATTTAAATGCATCGAAGGAGACTCCGAGTTTTGCCGTTTACTTGCGATGAACACTGCTCGTTTTGACGACGTCGAGATCATCCAGGCCCTCCTTGCCCGGCAGCCGACACAAATCCGTTCCCTGGTGAAGCATCACCAGGGAACCGCTGCCGCCCTGGGTGAGAGTTATACCACCGCCGTGCCCTTGGACTCCATCGCGGCCCTTCAGGATGGAGAGGTTGATGTCCTGAAAGTCGATGTCGACGGATTCGATGGTGAAGTGCTCTCAGGGGCTCGCAAGCTTCTTGCCGCTGCAAAACCGCCTGCGGTTATTTTCGAGTGGCATCCGAAGTTGATTGAAAGAACCGGCAACGATGCCCTGGCTGCTTTTGAAGTTCTGCGGGAGTGTGCTTACACAAGGTACTTGTGGTTTACCAATGCGGGTATTTTCAGTCATTTCTCTGACGCTTGCACTTCACGAATTCTGACCCAGGAACGGGACTATTTGCTCCAACTTGATGCCTGGGACCGCGATCATTTCGATGTGATCGCCCTTCCTTCCGATTCGGGAATTGATGAGAAAAAACTGGCCGCATTGGAATATGCCCGCAGCACGTAATGCCATCATTGATTAAATTGGAAGGCCTGCCTTACGCCCTTTTTTCCCGCTTTGCCCGCATCTGGCGAAGCCGGTTGTTTCTCTTCAGTATGGGACGTCTACTTGGCATCCCTAACGTGGGAAAGAAAATAACACCCCAGGCCAGTGATCTTTCCACCGCCAATATCCTGATCATCAGGCCCGATGTTCTGGGTGATGTCCTTCTGACGCTGCCTTTCCTCTCGGAACTTAAACGCCGGTTGCCGGGGGCCCGCATCACGTTGGCCGTGGATGGTTCCTGGAAAAAGTTTATCGAGCATTTGTCAATTGTGGATGCCGTCATGGAGTACCCATTGAGTTCCAATCGATGGTGCGCCATCACCAACATTGTCCGTGCCGTCGTCTTGGGACGTGGGACCTTGAAAAAACTGAGGTTCAATATGGCGGCCTGCCCAAGGTGGGATGCTGATTTTCACGACGCGCATCTGGTTGCCTTTTTCAGTCATACTCCACAAAGGGTCGGCTATTTCGAAAAGGCCACCCCGTGGAAGGAGGCCTCCAATCGTGGGCGCGATGCCTTTTATACCCACGTCATTAAGGGCAAAGGCGTCCGGCATGAAGTGGATCGTTCCCTCCACCTTCTCGAAGAACTCGGACTGGAAACCTCTCCCTCGGAAAGCGAGTTCCGTTCGTTTTCGATCAGGAACAAGGTTGTCCCGGTTGATTTGAAGTTAAATCCCTCCTGGAAGGGCTTCCCATTGATTGGAATTTTCCCTGGCGTTCAGGATCCCGTGAAGCAATGGCCTGTGGAGAAGTTTATTGCGGCGGCCAGGAAGATAATGGTTTGTCATCCAGTCCGTTTCCTCGTCTTTGGCACGCAAAAGGAATCCGTTTCATGCGACCATTTTTCTCGGGAGCTGTCCGGATTTGCGCTGAATCTTTGTGGCAACACCGACCTGACGGAGTTGGCCGGTTCTCTTCGTCACTGTGCAACGGTGGTCAGTTGCGATTCAGGCGGGGCCCATTTGGCAGGCATGATGGAAGTGCCGGTGGTTGTCATCTTCCGGCATCCGCTCGGGGAGGATCCGTCCAGTCCATTGTCACCGGATCGATTTCATCCCTTGGGGAGGTTCGTCCGGGTTTTGCGCCCCGGAGCGGACAACTCGCCGGTGGATGCAGGGCAGGTAGCCGAATCGGTCCTGACATTCATTTCTCAAAAAATGACAGAGCGAATACCATGTTGAACGACACCGCTCAGAAGGGATCCTTGCCGCGTCTGCTCTATCTGGGGGATGTTCCCGTTGAATCTTCCTATCACGGTTCCGCGCTTCTCTATCGCCTGTTGGAAACTTATCCCAAGGACCGCCTGCAAATCGTGGAAGCGGGGCTTCACGCTTCCTTGCCCGAACGGCGGTTGGAAGGTGTTTCCTATCACTTTCGTCCCTTGCCGGTGGGACGACTTCAAAATTCACGACTGGCCCGTTGGTATGCAACCGGTAACGTCCTCACGGCCGAAAGACGCTCTCGAAAATTCCAGGACCTGGTGGATAGCTTCATGCCCGAAGCGATTTTAACGGTGGCCAACGATGTTTCTTGGATCACTGCCGCAGCGTTGGCACAGGCGCGCAACATTCCGCTGCACCTGATTTGTCATGATGAATGGGTGGACACCTTTCCTGCCCTGTCAGTCGTGAAAAATCGGAAGAAACAGATCTTTCGCGAGATTTATCGGACGGCTGCCTCACGCCTTTGCATTTCCCCTTCCATGATCGAAAAGTTCACCCAACATTACGGTGCCGGTGGAACACTCCTCTACCCTTCGCGCGCCGCGAGCGCGGCTTCCGCATTGGTTCCTGCGGAACGCTTGCATCGCCGGGAGAACGGCTTGATCGTCGCCTATGCCGGTTCCGTCTATTCCTCCAGGTCCTTGCGCTTGTTGGCGGAATGTCTCGGGCCGCTTGGTGGGAAGTTGCTCATCTTTGCGCCAGGCAAGCGAGGAGAAGGTGTCTTTGCGGACCTGGACCTCCCGAACATCCATTTCCAAGGTTTGCTTGAGGCAAAGGAATTAATCGCGTGTCTTCGTAATGAGGCCGATGTCCTGTTTGTGGGCATGTCTTTTCTGCCATCCGACCGGGCCAACATGGAGACCTGCTTTCCCAGCAAGCTGGCCGATTATACCGCGGTCGGTTTGCCCATCCTCATCCAGGGGCCCGACTATGGATCCGCCGTGCGGTGGGCGCGGGAAAACCCCGGCGTAGCTGAGGTCGTTTCCAGTGAGGAAGCCGCTCCCTTGCTCGAGGCCTTGCAGCGACTGAGCGTCAGCCCGGAATACCTGATATCCCTCGCCCAACGCGGGATGGAGGCGGGGGCCCGTTACTTTTCGCATGAGAAGGCATGGGAGATTTTCCGCGGGGCCTTGCTTGCCCGAGACTCCGTCGCGGTTTCTGACTTCAAATGATTATGCGGATTTTTTGTGCCATCCGACATTCCCGGGACCCAGGCCAATTTTATGGCGGACTTTGGAGCGCCAATTTCTATCCAGCCTTGCGTCAGCTCGGCCACGAAATCGTCGAATCGCAAATCGACTTGCTGCCGACGAGCCGGTTCATGGGCATCGCGAAAGACTTCACACCGGAAGAACTCGCCCTTCGTGGCCAGATCACGGAACAAATCCTGGCCGAGGTCCGCGCCGCCCATCAGGCAAGGCCCTTGGACCTCTTTCTCAGCTATTTTTATAATTCCCATTTTGATCCTGCTGGCTTTGACGAACTCCGCCGGTTGGGAATTCCTTCGATCAATTTCTATTGCAACAGCATGTACCAATTTGCGGAAGTGGCCGGGATCGCAACAAAAGTCGATTTTTCGTGGCATACTGAACGCGATGCCGCACCTTCCTATCGGGCTGCCGGTGCAAGACCCGTTTGGGTGCAAATGGGCGCCGATCCCCAGGTTTATCATCCTGTTTCCGGGATCGAACCCGTGTTGAAAGCATCTTTTGTTGGACAACGGTACGCCGACCGGGACCGCTGGATGGCTGCGCTCATCGAAGCTGAAGTGCCGGTCGATATTTTTGGTTCGGGCTGGGGTGTCGAGTCAGACGGGATCGCATCAAATTCATCGCCATCGGAGGAAGTTTATCTGGGACGCAGACAGTCTGTACCCGCAAGTGCCGCCGCCTATCTCGCCGCTTTCTGCGACACGATAGAAAAGGAAGGTCTATGGCGCGGAGCCGCGCGTATGTTGCGGCAATGGCGCTACCGCAACGAAACCCGCCAACTGACCCCGCTTCTTGCGGCCTACGCGAAGGGGACGGTCCCGTTTGCGCGCATGATTGAAATCATGTCGAGCTATCAAGTATGCCTCAACTTCAGCAACGTTTGGACCGATGGGCGACCGGGTTCTGCGCTGATTCCTCATCTACGATTGCGCGATTTCGAGGCACCCATGTGCCGGGCGTGTTATCTGACTGGCCACTCCGACGAGATTGCACAATTCTACAAGATCGGAACGGAAATCGACACTTATCAATCAGAGCCTGAGCTTGTCGATAAAGCGCGGTTTTATCTCGCCCACCCCGAAAGGGCGGAAAAAATGCGCGAAGCGGGATATCGTCGTGCTTTACGCGATCACACCTGGGTGCGGCGGTTCGAGGAACTGTTTGCCAAGACCGGATTGAGTTCATAGGGAAAATCATGCCACTCTTTTCCGTCATCATTCCGACCCACAATCGCGCCGATCTTTTGCGGATCGCGATCGAATCTGTCCTCGCACAGACCCTCGAGGATTATGAGATTATCGTCGTGGACGATGGTTCGACCGACGGAACGGCGGACGTGGCACGTTCGTTCGGTGGACAAGTCCGGTATTTCTCGCAGTCCAATCAAGGCCCGGGCCCGGCGCGGAATCTCGGGGCACGCCATGCCGGCGGTGAATATCTGGCCTTTCTCGACAGCGATGACTGTCTGTTCCCGTGGGCGCTGGAATTTTACCGGCAAGCCATCGACCAGGCGCGACGGCCCGCCTTCGTGGCTGGCAAGCCGAAGCGTTTTCAAAATCAAGGCGAATTGAAGGAGACGACCGTCGAAAAATTGCAGCTCATCGAATTTTCCGACTACCTTGCTTCGGGCGATGCGTGGCGATGGTGGGGCGCATCCTCCTTTGTCATTCGTCGGGAGGCCTTTCAGGCCATCGGTGGTTTTGCGAATGAATGGATCAACGGCGAAGATGCCGATCTTGCTTTGTGCCTGGGTTGTTCGTCCGGTTTTGTCCAGATTACGGCGCCTGGGACCTTTGGTTATCGTGAGCATGGCATCAGTGCCATGAAAGATATGAATCGCACCGTGGCGGGCGCGCGGCACCTGATCGTAGCTGAGCAGAAGGACCTCTATCCCGGAGGGACGTCACGGGCCAGGCAGCGCCGACGCATCCTGACACGTCACCTTCGCCCGGTCAGTCTTGCCTGTCTCGGGCAGGGGAGGTGCCGGGAGGCCTGGGAACTTTACTGGGCAATTTTCGGCTGGCATGTGAGACTGGGAAATTGGAAATATCTGGCCGCTTTCCCCGTCAAGGCGTTACTCCATCGGCAATGAATCCACTCCACTTGTTTGTCCGCATTCACCAGGGAATCGCTTCCCGGGTGCGCAATGTCTACTACCGGCTGATGGGAGTAAAAATCAACGGGTATGTCTGGTTGCGCCGTGTTTCCATTCCCCGGCAATGGAGCGACGTCACTCTTGAAGCGGGAACCGGCCTTGATGACGGCGTGGTGTGTCTTTGCAGCGGTCCCGCCAGGATGGATAAATTAGTCATTGGTCGAAGGACCTACGTGAATCGGCAAACCATCTTCGACGCCCATGAGCAGTTGCATATCGGCAGCAACTGCATGATCGGCCCCTTTTGTTATCTCACGGACGGCAATCATGGGACTGCGGATGGCGTGCTTGTGCAGTCCCAACCGATGCAGACCAGGCCGGTCATCTTGGAAGACGATGTCTGGCTCGGAGCGGGAGTGATTGTCTTGAGTGGAGTCCGCATTGGCCGGGGCGCTGTCGTGGGGGCGGGAGCCGTCGTCACCAAAGATGTTGCCCCCAACACCATTGTTGTCGGGGTGCCTGCCCGCAGTCTTGGAATCCGTCAGGAAACGGGTAGGTGAAGAATTCGGGACCGTCATGAACGTCACCATCATGATCACGACAAGAAACCGCGTCGTGGATTTGGCGCGAACCTGTCGGGTCTTGCGACATTTATCGCCCGCACCGTTGGAAATTCTCATCACAGCCGATGGTTGCACTGATGACACCGTTTCATTTGTGAAAGAGGAGATGCCTCGGGCGAAGCTTATCGTCAATGCCACGGGCCGTGGCTCGATCGCCTCGCGCGACCGGATGGTTCGTGAGGCGCGGGGTGACCTCATTTTTGCCCTGGATGATGACAGTTATCCGGAGCAGGCCGATTGTCTTGGCCGGATCATTCCGCTCTTCGGGCAGCGCCCGCGGCTCGCCGTCCTGCATTTTCCCCAGCGCACCGATGAATATCCGGAAACGCTCAAACGGACCGATTTTGGGCCTGAGCGCGCTACCCGTTCTTTTGCCAGTTCCGGGGCCGTCTTGCGTCGCTCCATCTATCTGGAGTTGCCTGGTTTTGAATCCTTGTTTTTTCACGCATACGAGGAGCCTGACTATGCCTTACAATGCCTTGCTTCAGGGTATGAGGTCTTGTTGAGTCCTGCCGTCACTATCCGGCATCACTTTTCCAGTATCACTCGCAATGAAATTCGCACCCACCATAATCAAGCTCGGAACGAATTCTGGAGCGCCCTCATCCGTTGCCCTTTCCCCCAAGTCCTCATGGTGACGACTTACCGCATTTTTTCCCAGTTCCGTTATGCCTGCAAAAGAGGATTAAACTGGGTGGTGCGTGAACCAATCTGGTGGTGGCGGGCCTTGGGAGGAATACCGTCCTGCCTGGAAAAGCGGCAAGCGGTTTCCTGGCGCAGATATTCGGAGTGGTTGCGGTTGCCCTGACCTACATGACCTTTTTATGACTTTGACCCTCCATCCTGTTTCCCTGGGAGAATTCCAATGAATGCTTCCAAATCCGCTTCCTCGGAGACGAATCTTCTCTTCATGGACGGACTGCGCGGACTAGCCGCCTTTTACGTCATGACGGGGCATGCCCGCTGGCTCCTTTGGGAAGGTTATAGTGAAGGTTTTCGACATCACCCGGAGACCTACTCCATCCTCGGCAAGGCATTGGTCTATTTTCTCGCGCTCTTTGGCCGCGGGGATGATGCGGTCCTGTTCTTTTTTGTCCTTTCCGGTTTTGTGATTCATCTCCGTTACGCCCGGCAAATTGCGCAAAAAGGCGCTTCGGTTTCCTTCGATTGGGGCGGGTTCGTCTGGCGGCGCGCGCGTCGCCTTTATCCGCCGCTTCTCGCCGCGCTGGGACTCTCCGCTCTCCTGGCCATGGTGGGAAAGTCTTATGGATTTGCCATCTATCATCAGGCCACGCCCTACCCGCTGATCAATGACAATGTCTCCATGAATCTCAATGGTACGACCTTGCTTGGCAACCTGGCCTTTCTGATGAACAGCTGTGTGCCGGTCTACGGGGGCAATGGCCCGCTTTGGTCTTTGAAATTTGAATGGTGGTTTTACATGGTCTACCCGGTGTTCTGGTGGCTGGGCCGCCGTTCCATCACGCTGGCAACCGGCGTGATGATCGTGTTGTTTGTCGCGAGTTTTTATCCGGGTCTCTGGCCGCTGCAGTTATTTCGGGACATATTTACTGCCATGTTGGCGTGGTGGTTTGGGGCGCTGCTGGCGGACGTTTTTGTCGGACGATTGCCGTGGCCCTTGGGAATTGTGGTCCTTGCCGGGACCGTGGCTGGAGCTTTGGCCCTCCTTTGTGGGGGACAGATGCACTTGGTCGGTATGGGATTGATTTTTACCTCTGTCTTGGCACTTGGACTCTGGCTGAAAGAACGGCAAGTCTCCTTATCATGGCTCGATAAATTGAAGCCCCTGGGCGACATGTCCTACACGCTTTACGTCACGCATTTCCCGGTTCTGGTCTTGATCAGTGGATGGGTGATGAGTCGCTCCCCGACGGAGCAGCTCCCGCAACATTTTGGATGGGTCTTCGTCGGCATGATCGTGACCATGTTGCTCGCCTATGGACTTCACTTCATCGTGGAGCGTCCCTTCCTGAGCCGGGTGCCCCATCACCGAAAGACCGCGCCCCATGCCAACTAAATGGATTTGTTGCCAACTCGGCGCTCGCGAACATTATGCGGTTCCGCGCGCCCTGTCGCAGACCGGTGCTTTGCAAGCCTTGGTGACGGATGCGTGGGTGCGTCCCGGCAGCGTGTTTGGCGCGTTTCACCCGAATCTGGGCGGGCGGTACCATCCCGACCTTGCTTCCGCCACGGTTGTCTCATGGAACGCCCGTCTTCTGGCCTTTGAGTTGCAGGCACGCATTCGGACACTTTCCGGCTGGCCATTGACCATGAGCCGTAACCGGTGGTTCCAGCGTCGAGTGCTGATGAGCCTGCCTCGTCTGGCTGCGAAGTCGTCTTCACCACCAATTCTCTTCGCCTATAGTTATGCCGCTTTGGAACTATTGCGGTTTGCCAAGGCACAGGGCTGGCGCACCGTACTGGGGCAGATCGATCCAGGGCCGGTGGAGGAAAGTCTGGTGGGTGGGTTGCACGCGAACGCCGCCGGTTTCACATCGCGGTGGACGCCCGCTCCCGACGAATATTGGCAGCTCTGGCGCGAAGAATGCGCCATGGCGGATCATATTCTCGTCAACTCCACATGGTCCCGCACGGCCTTGTTGGAAGAAGGCATTCCCGGGGAGAAGATCGTGATCGTGCCCCTGGCTTTCGACGTGTCCGAAGTGGCTGCGGGCTTCGAACGGAAGTATCCGGCAGCCTTTTCTGCCGATCGACCTCTGCGGGTCTTGTTTCTCGGCCAGGTCAATTTGCGCAAGGGGATGCAGCCCGTGCTCGATACCATGCGACTTCTCCGGGATATTCCCGTCGAGTTGACCATTGTCGGCGCTTCTGAACTGGAAGTTCCCGCCGATTTGCAGACGGATCCTCGCATTCATTGGATTGGGCCCGTGCCGCGGGATTCAGTCGCGAAATATTATCGCGAGGCCGATGTCTTCCTGTTCCCCACGTTTTCCGATGGCTTCGGCCTTACCCAACTGGAGGCGCAGGCGTGGAAGCTTCCCATTATTGCTTCCCCATTTTGCGGTGATGTGGTCAGGCACGGGCGCAATGGCTGGGTGCTTCCCGAAGTCACGGCGCAGGCGATCGCTGGCCAGTTGTCCGCATGTGTCCGGACACCGGCGTTACTCGCCGAGGCGGCGATTGAATCGAAGGTGACGCCCCCCCATACTCTTTCCGCTATCGGCGCTTCTTTGTCTCGATTAGCTTCAAAATGATGTCCGGACTACTTGATTTGAATTTTCTCCGTCGAGCGTGACCATGCCGCAATTCTCCTTGTTTCCCTTTTCTTTCTGGCTCGCGGTGGCCGCTCTTCTCGTCCTGGCGATCATGTCATGGAACCAGCGCGAATCCTCGCTGCGCGTGCCCATGTTGATGGTCCTCCTGACCGTTGCCGCCTGGTATGTGGGTGATGTTCTTTACAATGATTATGGTGCGTATCTGGATGAAATGGGTGGGGCTGCCCTGGCCGCCGCCTGGTGGGAAGTCTTGTGGTTCCTGATCGCCTTTGGCGTTTTCGCACCTTGGGTCCATCGTTCGTTCAATCGCAAATATCTCGGCAAGCCGAGCAATCTCCTCTCACTCGTCTATTATGGCGGGGTCGAGTCGAACCGGTTCCAGGACCAACTCGACATGATCTGCCGTTTTCTCATCGTGATTTGGGTCGCGCTGACGGCCGTTGCTCTGGTTCGGGTCGATTTCGATTTCCTGGGTCTCTTCATGCCTTATTTTGGTGAGAAGGCAGATCCCTGGGCGCGCGGACGTTTGGGATCCGGTTACGACTCCCTGCTCGCCGCTGCCGGTTATTTTCAGGTTGCCCTCTCGGCCGCCTTTGGGGTCCTCGCCGCGCTGTCCTTTCGTTCATTTACGTTCAGTGCCTCCCTGGTCATTTCCTTGCTCATGCTCCCCGGTTATATCTTTGATCGGACGCGTAGTGTAATCCTCGCCACCCTGTTGCCCGGCTTTTTTGCATTTGTCTTGCTGAGAGTTCGGGCTGGCTTTGTCGTCCGGGTGGCTATCCTGGCTCTCGGCTTTTTTGCTGTCGAAGGCTGGTTTAAATTCGTAATCGAAACCCGTGGCTTGAACACCATTGCGGCCGCCTATCGCCAGGGAGTTCATGTGGGTGAGACCGGACAGGAAAGCGTCAAACATTTTGGTTTGAACATGCTTGAGGAGTTGGGGCTGATTAATTCGTATCTCACCACGGGATCTTATCATCCCAGCTGGGGGGAGAATTATTTCGCCGAGCTCGTGAATCCCATTCCCCGCGTCATCTGGAAGGGCAAACCCATGATCGGCATCGATTACGCCATTGCCCGTGGGCAAAAGTTGGACGATGCAGCTGAGGGGGAGGCTGGCGTCGGTGCAACGATCTCCACCGGCATGATCGGCCAGGGAGTGGTCAACTTTGGCCGGATTCTGGGGCCGGTGGCGGCAGCCCTGCTGATGTCGATCTGGACCGCCATTCTGGCCCGTCAGGATCTTCTCGCTGCGGAACCGGGCCGCCTTTTTCTCTATGCCATTGGGCTGGTGCTGACTTTCAACATGGGGCGCGATATCACGCTGCTCGTCGTTTATCCCTTCTGCTTCGGTTATCTGCTGCTGCTAGCCGCGAAGTACTGGTCCCAGCCCGGGGCTTCCCCCAAGAGGGGAATGAGTCGCCTCACGACAGGCGTCAATAAAAGCACGAGACATTATTGAACTATTCCCAGCATGATCGCTGTTTTTCTCAATAACCTCATTCCCTATCACCGCGACCGGTGGAACGCTTATGTCCGCAACTATGCGGTGGATTGTCTTTTGATCGGGATCGCCGGTCAGGACGAATTTCGCGTTCTGGAGCTTGCTGACGGTGAGACCACGGCTTTTCGCCGCGCCACGCTTTTCCCGCACGCATCCTTTGAGCAAGTGTCCCGTGGCGAAATGCACCGGGCGGTCCATCGCACGTTGGACGAGTGCCGTCCGGAATTGGTCTGCCTCAACGGCTATTCGTATCCCTACAATTGGTCTGCCCTCGACTGGTGCCTGCGGAACAACGTGCCCACCGTTGTTTGTTCCGAGAGCAACGAGTTCGACGAGCTACGCCGCCCTTGGAAAGAGGCTGTGAAACGGGTTTTTGTCCGGCATTGCGCTGCAGGGCTGGTGGGTGGACGGCCGCAGGCGGACTATCTGATCAAGCTTGGTCTCTCGAGCGATCATGTCTTCACGGGTTATGACGTCGTGTCCAATGATCATTTTTCCGCTGGTGCCGACACCGCGCGAGCGCGAGCGGTCGAGGTAAGAAAGCAACGGAACTTGCCGGAAAAATATTTCCTGGCCTGCAGTCGCTTCGTGCAGAAGAAAAACCTGCCGTTTTTGATCAAGGCTTATGCGCGCTATCGGCAACTCGCCGCCGCATCTGGTGTCGCAGAAGGTGAGCCGCTTATTTGGGACCTGGTCTTGATTGGTGATGGTGAAGAAAAAGCTGCGATTGAACAAACCATTGCCGGACATGAGGTGGGACGTTTCGTCCATCTCGTTGGCCCGAAGACCTATGATCAGTTGCCTGACTATTACGGGTTGGCCTCGGCATTCGTTCATGCCAGCACCACCGAACAATGGGGATTGGTGGTCAACGAGGCGATGGCAAGCGGTTTGCCCGTTCTCGTCTCCAATCGGTGCGGTTGTGCTCCTGATCTGGTCAAGGAAGGCGTTAATGGTTTCACCTTTCACCCTTGGGACCTCGAGGAGATCGCCCGGAAGATGCTCCAGTTTTCGGAGACCGACACCCTTGCGGCCATGGGCAAGGCCAGCCGGAAAATCATCGCGAATTGGTCTCCCGACAAGTTTGCCCAGGGCATGGCCCAGGCAAGCAAAGCCGCCTTTTCACGTCCTGCTCCGTCTTTAACCTGGTTCGACCGATCATGTCTTTGGGTCATGCTGCAACGTTGAAAACATTGTGCGTCATGGATTCCGTCTCCCGTGCCAATGGCGGGATTTTTGAGGCGGAGAGAAGGCTGCAACAAACGTTGCAAGCCCGGGAAGGTATTGATGTCCGTGTCTTCGGAGCCACGGATCAATACACCGGCTCAGACCTCGCGGCCTGGTCCCCGCTGGTCCCCACAACTTTTGCGGTGAAAGGCCCGCCCTCGTTCGGGTATACGCCCGGCATGCTGGATGCCATGCTCCGCGCTGATGTTGACCTCGCTTCTTTTGTCGGTCTCTGGAAGTATCCCTCGCTTTCGGCCTCGAAGTGGGCGCGCCGCACGAAGAAGCCTTTTCTTGTCTCCCCTCACGGAATGCTCGATGCCTGGGCCTTGCGGAATTCAAGGATCAAGAAAAGATTCGCCGCTTGGCTTTTTCAAGATGCCCAATTCCGACAAGCGTCGTGTTTGCGTGCGCTTTGCGCGGCTGAGGCCGCCTCGATTCGCGCCTATGGCCTGAAAAATCCCATTTGCATCATCCCCAATGGCATGGATCTGCCGCCGTGGCCGGAAGCAGACCGTCCCACTTCACTCCCTTCGCCATTTTCCCCCGGTCGTAAAGTCGTGCTCTATCTGGGTCGTCTTCATCCCAAAAAGGGACTGGGCTCTTTGCTGGCTGCCTGGAACCGCGTGCGCAAAAAAGAGGGCATGGACTGGCTGCTTGCGCTCGCTGGTTGGGACCAGGGCGGTCATGCCGCGGAATTAAGACGGGAGGCGACGGAACTGGGTATCCCTTGGAAAGAAGAAGGCGATCAGGCTTTTTCAGAAGCCTCGGTCTTGTTCCTGGGCCCGAAATTCGACGAGGCCAAGGCCCAGGTTTTTACGCATTGCGATGCCTTCATCCTTCCCTCCTTGAGCGAAGGCCTGCCCATGGTTCTCTTGGAAGCATGGGCGTACGGCAAGCCCGTCTTGATGACGCCGGAGTGCAACCTGTCGGAAGGCTTTGTTGCTGGAGCCGCCCTGTCCATCAGCCCGACGACCGAAAGCATTGCCGGGGGTCTCGGTCGCCTTTTCCAGATGACCGACATCGAACGGCATAAGATGGGCCGGAACGGACTCGCCCTCGTTCAGGATCGTTTTGCCTGGCCCAAAATCGCTGCCGACATGATGACCGTCTATCAATGGATGTTGGGGGGAGGCCCCATGCCGGCTTGCATGAGCGACGCATGAAGGCTTTCCACGTGACTTCTGCCATTTCCGCCCAACGTTGGTTCCGTCCTGTCTCTTGGCGAGTAATGCTCGGCTTGCTTGTCTTCATCCTGCTGGTTGGGCTCGCAGCCATTGGGTTCTCCCGTCAAATTCTGACGATCGACAGCGGTAATGTTCAGGCCGATGCCATCGTCGTCCTCGGCGGAGGTGCGGACCAACTGCGCCCGGAGCGCGCGGCAGAGTTGGTGGTCCAAGGCCGCGCTCCCATCGTTCTCGTTAGCGGCGCCGGCGATTTTGACCGCAACGTCAGCAGGCTGGAACTCGCCGGTCTCCCCGCCTCCTCTGTCATGATCGAAAACCGTTCGAAGAGCACCCTGCAAAACGCGCGATTTTCGATCGTTCTTCTCCGCAAGATGGGGGCCCGCCGTGTCATCATCGTTACTTCCTGGTATCATTCACGCCGGGCCCTCATGTGCTTCAGGCATCTTGCCCCTGACATCCAATTTGCTTCCTGTCCCTCCTATTGGGGAAGTCCCGGTGCGGAACGGTACGGACAGAATGTCGGGGGATACATCATGGCCGAATACATGAAGCTTCTCGGTTACTGGATTTGCTATGGCATAAGGCCGTTCTAGCCGTCAGGACCGGGATTATCGCACCAGGTCCAGGTCCTGCTTGCGAAATGTGACCAGCAGCCAGATGAGCACCGGGACGGAAAAACTGGCCCCCATCTGGGTCAGCAAAGTGTAGTCCAGGCCATCGAGAAGATATTTCCAAAAGGGAGTTACGGTGAGGAGTTTTAGCTCCGCGGACTTGTTCCAGATACATGCCTGGAGCGAAAAAAGAATAAAACCCTGCACCAGTAACAGCCCGGGGAAAAGCGCGCGCAGGCGTCTCGACCCGGGAACCGGAGTTGCCAGGACCAATGCGATGACCAGGGCGGTCGGTACCCAGCCAATCGAGCGCGTGTCCAGGTCCACGATCAGCGCCTTCACCTTTCCGTTTTGATCGACCTGGTCACGATTGCTGATGATCATCTGCGTGGTGAGGGTGGTGAATCCGTGCTGGGTGGTATGAGAGACAAACTGGACTTCGCGCTTCTCTCCTTCGCGGGAAAACGCCATTTGCCCCAGGGCCGCGAAGTACCGCGCGTAAAGCTCATTTCCTCCCGGCCAGGGGATGATCAGCAAGCCGTAGATCACGGCGAAGCGACAGAGAAAACCTGTCATTAACCTAACGCGCGGGGTCATAACGCCGGGTCCATTCGATCCAGACAAGCATCAAGGCAATCGCCGTGATGATGAATATCGTCGGCCAGATTTCCAGGTGGGCCGTATTGAAGAACGATGGCAAATGGACTCCGATAAAGTAGAGGCTCAAGATTCGCACAAGGTTCAACGTCTGTAATAGAAGGGTCCCGATCAGGATTCCCACCGCTTTCCGTCCCCAAGGCCCCGGATAGGAAAGCACCGCCGCACAAAAGAGCCAGGTGGGCTCCACCGCGTCGCAACCACGGCGGATCGCCATGGAAAACCGTGGGGAAGAAATCGTCACGTCCGACAATTGACAGCCTTGTCCCAAGGCATTGAGCACGCCATGGGCAAGCCAGGCATAGGCTTTCAGATAAAGAAACAACAGGCGGTCGCAACCGGGTATGAGCAACAAGGCGTAGAGCGCCGCCACCAACCCACCAAACTTCAGGCTGAACCAAAAAACCCCACGTTTACTCGCATACCACGCCGCCCACTCCGCTTGGAGGGCCTTCCAGGAAAGGCCTTCGCTTTGGGCGTTTTTTTTGCGGGACATAATGATGAAACTGTTCGGGGCGAATCATGCGCGTGACAATTGCGTGTCGCCAGCAAAAAGGGCCGGAAACGAGCCGTTAAGTACTTGTTATCCACCCCCTGAAAAGAGTAGAATTGGCTCTGACGGTGGTTGCTTATGTCCATGCCGTCACTCGTGGTCGTGGCTTGCAAGAAACGACTGGGACATCCGTAAATGAAAGTCATCCTCTCCATCCTCATTGCGACTGTTTTCCTGACCGATCCTGCATCCGCTGCGCCGCAACTGGTCAGTCGCGAAACTTTCCAGGGCGTCGGGACTCTCACTAGCTCTACCCCCGGCAATCTCGGCACGGTCAGCGGCACTTTCTACAAGCGGGCCGTCGGTCCAAAAATCACCGGAGATACGACCGCCGGCGGCCTCGGTTGGAGTGCAGACCCCCACGGCACCAACCCTTATCACTACTGGAGCGTGGCCGGCGGATTGGGCACCGGCTACAGTCGCATGATCTGCGGTTGGTATTATTTGGGTAATGTCTCGTCGAACGGCATCAACGGCAACTTCATGCGGCTTCTTTGGGCTGGCGATACGCTTAACCGAAACCTGTGTTCGATCGAAATCAGCAACGTCGCCACGGAAGGCAGCACGCCCGTTGCCGGGATTTTCCAAGGTAACGGTTTCACCTCTCCTTCCGCCACCGTTCCGATCACCCCCGGTTGGTATTTTTTTGCCATTGCGGCCGTTTTTACGCCCGCCACTTTTGACACCGTCACCTGGAAGGCTTACTACATGCCCCAGGGAGGCACCACCTTGATCCAGCTGGGCACCGCCCTGTCCACTGGAGGACAAAATACCGGCGGCAGCTTTTACGGGGGCTTTTATTCCAACACGAGCAACTTGACGATGCAGGGCCGTTATGGAGGCGCGAGCGAATATACGATCTCCAGTTTTGCGGACGTCACCGTCCCTTCGGATCTCGTCGCCCCGCCGACCGGTGGGACCAATTGGTACGTCAACCCGGCGACCGGCAACGACAACTACGACGGCCTTTCCGCCACCGTCGACGGCAACGGCCATGGCCCCTGGCAAACCGATACCAAGATCAACGCGGAATCCCAGTACACAGGCATGTTTCCCGTCAGCACAGGATATGGCACTGGCGACACCTTGAATATCGATTGCTCCGCCGCGCCGCTCGTCATCGGAGTCAACAGCCTCACGATCAATACCGCCGGGCTGGCGGTCAAGCAGCATGGCACCGTCGGCGCCTCCGACCCCCGGACCGGAAACCTGGGCTGCGATCCCATGAAAACCATTGCCGGGACCTGGACCCTCGTTCCCGGATCAACCCATACCTACCAGAACACCGACGGCGCGAGCACCGATCTGACCTCCGTGGTCATTTTTGAAGACGACCACGACAGTCACGGCCTGAAGTATCTCAACCACGTCACCGGTTCCACCTTGTCGGGGAGTATGCAGACGGCCCTCGATGCCACCCCAGGAAGTTTCTGGACCGATGGGACAACGCTCTACCTTCATCCTCTCACCAATTCCAATCCGGCCACCGACGGGAATCTCTATCGCCGCACCCGGAGTCGCCCCGGTTTTGCCGCGGCGATCACCGTTAATGCGCCCAGTATCTGGTGGGACGGCCTTGTCATCGCCGGGACCCTCTTGGCCGACAATGCGACCAGCGATCCGCTGGGGGCCTATTGCTTCCAATGGAACACCGGATTTGGCGTCAATGCCGGGAACAATCTCCTCTCCAATTTCAGTGTCGATAAATATAGCAAACACGGCGTCGGGCGGACCTCCGGGGGAAGCAACAGCATCATGACGCGCCAGAATGGCATCTATGGTCAGTCGTCCCCCTACAATGCCGGCGGCTGCAGCGCCGATGTCGATTTCTCCGGCGATACCGGCAGCGCTAATAACCAGGGCATTTACATCAATTGCACGGAAACGGCCAACATCGGCCTGGTCGGCTCTTCGACTGGGACCATCAACCACGCCATCAGTTCTTACGTCTCGCATGCCTCCAGCGTTGCCTTCAGCAACGTCTCCTTCACGAACTGCACCTGGCTTGGCGGATTAAGCGAGGAAGGCGACGTCGCGCAGATGACCCTTTCCCACACCACCTGCGCCCAATGTGCCGCCTCCCTTAATCTCACCTGCGACGCCTCCAAGGCCACCACCTACGGGTGCCTCTACACCAATGGCCGCAACAGCCAGTTGATCCTGCGTAACTGCATCTTCGCGCCGACTCAGTTTCCGAGCGGGGCCGCATGGAATCCGCTTCCTTCCACCGCCGTCATCGAGGGTTGTACCTTTGATCTGACCGCCGCGCCGGGTGGAGGGGCCAAAGCTGTCGTTGGCCGTTCCTATTCCGGCAGCAGCCTCACCATGCGCAATTGCCTTGTGCTGGGCACATCGGGCGACACTCGCGCGCTCCTCAGCGGTTTTTCCTCGGCCGACGCCATCTCCATGGACCACAACGCCTACGTCACATCCGTGGACAAAGTCTCGCTCGCCTACACCTCCGGAACGACCTCCGACCGGTCTTTGGCCCAATGGCAGGCCTTGGGTTTCGATTCCGGCAGCTTCAATACCGCGCAGCCACTCCTCACCAACTACATTCCCCAGGCCGGCTCTCCTTTGATCAATGCCGGTGCCAATCTCAACCCGCCCGTCAATACCGACTATGCTGGCGCCCTCTTCGCACTCCGCCAGACCATCGGCGCCTATGAACCCTCCTTCCTGGTCATTGCGACGCAACCGGTCGCCCAGGCCGTTCTTGTCGGACAACCGGCCACCTTTTCCGTCCAGACATCGGTGACTTCCGGCGTCACCTACCAATGGAAGAAAAATGGAACGGACATCCCCGGCGCCACCGGTGCCACCTACACCATCCCGGCCGTCAGCACTTCCGATCTCGGCAATTATTCCGTGACCGCGACTGGTTCGACAACCGTCAACTCCACCGCGGTGGGCCTTCTGCCCTTGTCCTCCCAGTCCCCCCCCAGCCAGACCGTGGCCCTGAACCAGACCGCCTCCCTGACGGTCACTCCCGCAGGCGCGGGGCCCTTCACCTACCAGTGGTCGAAAAATGGCACCATCCTGACCGGCGCAACCAGCGCGACCTACGCCATCGCCCAAGTCTTTTCGAATGACTACGGCCAATACACCGTCGCCGTGACAAGCAATGGAGTGACGACCTCTGCGGGACCCTACACCCTTGTCTCGAATCTCACCTCGTCCCCCTCCGATACCCCCGCCTTGCCCCCTTGGGCCCTCATTCTTCTGGCCATGCTGTTGGTTTTCATCGCGGCCCCCAGGAGCCGCAGCCTTGGCAGGAGCTAGGGCGGGACCGTTTAAGCAGGCATCTCAGTTGGTAGAGCATCTCGCTCGCAATGATACCGGGTCAGATTTCCTGATTTATCCCGAGTTATCCGCAGTCATCTTTGCCTCTGAAAATGGGTGTTTTTTGACGATGCGATGTTTTCCTGAGATTTCCTGAATGATCCCATTTTTAAGGCATGAGTGGATAAAATCGGTGGATAAAAGTTTTGGCGGAAATGCAGAGGAACAACTGCATTACTTTTAAGGTGGCGGTCGTGGGCCGCACGGCAGGACTTCGCCTCTATTCCGGAGATCGAAAGAGCAAGAATGGTGGCCTTGAGCTTTACATTTATGAGGGTTCCACCCTCATGCTCCGGTAATTGGAGTAACTTCGGGGCACGGGGAGGCGTCGTCTTTAGTTTCTAGAAACAGCTTTTAAACACCAGCCCGCTTTTGTTTTTAAGAAAGTAATCCGAGACAGGCCCTTCAGTTTGGAGTCGGCATTATTATTGGCACCGAGTGCGTAAACGTCCCTGTCGTACGGATATTCATACATTCCATCTTCGCTGGGAAAATGTAGCTCGCTAAAAATTGCATTCAATCGGCCTTGGCCGCGGTCCTCTTTCAGTTGCTGCCACCACGTTCGATTGGGTTCGTCTTCGCGGAGTGGAGGATAAAGAGCGTCTTCAAGTCCCTTCCAGTCTTCCTTATCCAGTTTTTGATCAACGAAAGTTAGTGCTTCATTTAGGCTGTCAAATACCTTCGAGGGCATCGGCAAAGAGACGTTGTCTAACGGGTGTTTAGAAAGGTACTGTGTCCACCACGAGACCAACTCTCCTTTCATCTCCCTGACTTCGGCGGGAGTGCTATTGCGTTTGTATCTGAACGCCTCCAAAGATTCACCCGTAGTTTTTTCGATCGTGGTCAATACATATTCAGGATCTTGAGCTTCATAGGTTTCTCGCAGCGTATCGATAACTTTGGGAATTGCGGCCTTATACGGGAAAATTCGGAACGCGATCACAAAGTTATCATCATTTTTATTTGAGTTGTTCCAGGCCGCCAAGATGAACGGGCATGCCATTTCATCGCGCATCTCGATTAGTCTTGCGATGGCGAAATCGGTAAATAAAGGATCGTTGAGGAGTTTAATAAGCAAAGGGGTGATCTGCTGGCTGTTGCTTTGGATCAACAGATCAGTTTCCAAATCAAGCCTATATTTCTCACGCCAGTAGCGCTTATTTCTCCAAGGATCGTCAAAATCGTGAAATTTACTTACCTGCTTGTTGAGTAGGGCGATGAGGTCATTCTCTTTTACCTCTTTGCCCAGATAATGCACGGTATCACCGCCGGTCCTAAGGGTTATGACCGAGCCGTCAGCTTTAATTATCCTGACGGTCGTTATTACGTCACTGGCACCGAAGTTTGAGTAAAAATAATCATTTATTTCGGGATAGAAATAAACCACGACGAAGGCAGCGGCGATAACTGCAGTGCTGAAAAGTAGGATGCGTCGATGTAATCTCATACGTTCGCGCTGTTACGATTGGTCATGGGAAATGGGCGTATCAGCGAGCCGCTGAAAGTAAAGTTCGTCAGCCAAGGCCAAGCGGGTGAAGTAGTATTGGCTCCCTTTTCCCGTGGTGATTAGCTCACGGATGATACTGGCAAACTCGCTTTCAAATTGCACGTCTTTGACCTTCGTCCATGTCCAGCCACCGAAGCCAGCCAAGAGCCGCCAACCTTTGAGACAGGGAGCGCGGTCTTCCTTGACAGGTACTTGTCCATGTAGGCGGCTTTCGACAGCCATGCGTTCGCGGTGCAGTCCGCAATTTTCCTCGACTCAAATACTTAATTGTCGAGCATTCATGACCTAAAGGTATGGCCTTACGCTCGCTCGCCCTCTTCGTTATCGTCGTGGGCATTTTGGAATTATCCGGGCCGGTACGCGCGGATTCTCTCGTTTGGGATTGGACCTATTCCACAACCTCGACCGGAACGGCCACGACGACAGGAACTGCCGCGTATGTCGGTAGCGGAACACTGACTACCGGCACTACTCCCGACAGCCAGGGCTGGTACACGATTACCGGCATTTCCGGTGATTGGAGCATCACCAGCTCCGGCACCACCCAAAACCTTACCATCACGGCCCTCGCGCCTCCGGGGCAGGGGGTCTTTGACCTGAACGATAACACCATTGCGACCAGTTTCCCCCAACTGAGCGACAGCGGATTTAGTTTTGCTGATTCAGCTGGCAACCTGGATGCCATCTTTCTCTTTAACACTGGCAACTTTGGCGCCGCGACCGGGGATTAGTCGTCGATTTCTGTGCAGGATAACATCGGGACATTCACGGCGTCCGTTGTTCCCGAACCGTCTCCTTATGCCTATGCCCTCTGCAACCTGCTCGCCGTTGCCGGTCTCCTCGCCTGGAGAAGGTTTTCCCATGCGGGCGTGAAAGTTTGAGCTGCAGGGACAGGAAGCGTGTTCTTTCCGCTTGCCGTTGGCTTTCGTGATTCCGTAGTATGTCCCTTCACGAGTTTTCGTGAACGTGCAGGGGGATTAGCTCAGTTGGTAGAGCGTCTCGTTCGCAATGAGAAGGTCAGGGGTTCGAATCCCCTATCCTCCACGTTTTCCGCGGCCGCGGTTGAGGCTTTGACGGGCACTGCCCAAGATCACGGATGAGTCATGTCCTCGGGACGGACAGCTGCATCGAATTCCTCTCCGGTGAGGAGCTTCAGTTTGATCGCCGTGGCGCGCAGCGTGGCATGCTCCTTGTGGGCGGTCTTCGCGATTTTGGCGGCATTATCGTAACCGATCTTCTGGTTCAGCGCGGTGACGAGCATGAGCGAGTCGTGCAGGAAATGCTCGATCCGCTTCAGGTTCGGCTCAATGCCGACAACACAATGATCCACGAAAGAGCGGCACGAATCGGCCAGCAACCGGACCGACTTGAGATAGTTAAAAATGATGAGCGGCTTGAAGACATTCAGCTCGAAGTTCCCCTGCGATCCGGCGAAGCCGATGGCGGCATCATGGCCCATCACCTGGATACAGACCATGGTCATCGCCTCGCACTGGGTGGGGTTGACCTTGCCGGGCATGATGGAGGAGCCGGGCTCGTTCTCAGGCAGGCTAAGTTCACCGATGCCGCAGCGGGGGCCGCTCCCGAGCCAGCGGATGTCATTGGCGATTTTCATCAGCGAGACGGCGAGCGTCTTCAACGCGCCGCTGGCCATGACCAGCGCGTCATGGGCGGAAAGCGCGGCGAATTTGTTCGGTGCCGTAACGAAAGGATAACCGGTAAGCTCCGCAATCTTCTTCGCCACGCGCTCGGCGAATTCGGGGTGCGTGTTCAGGCCGGTGCCAACCGCGCTGCCGCCGAGGGCGAGTTCGCCAATATCCGGGAGCACCATCTCGATCCGCTTCAAGTCGGCGTCGAGCATCGAGACATAACCGGAGAATTCCTGGCCAAGGGTGATCGGCGTGGCATCCATCAGGTGGGTGCGGCCGATCTTGACGATCTTGGCAAACTCCAGCTCCTTGGCGTGGAGTGCGTCGCGCAATTTCTTCACGGCGGGGAGAAGGACTTGCTTCGTTTCCAGCGCAGCAGCCATCGACATCGCCCCGGGAAAAGTATCGTTGGACGACTGCGACATGTTCACATGGTCGTTCGGGTGCACCGGCGTCTTGGAGCCCATCTCGCCCCCGGCCATCTCAATGCCGCGGTTGGAGATGACCTCGTTGATGTTCATGTTGCTCTGCGTCCCGCTGCCGGTCTGCCAGACGCGGAGGGGAAAATGGTCATCCAGTTTGCCGGCGGCGACTTCGTCGGCGGCCTTCACGATAAGGTCGCAGATCTCGGGCTTCAGCTTGCCGAGGTCCTTGTTGACGAGCGCGCAGGCTTTTTTGAGGGTCGCAAAGCAATGGACCACTTCGATCGGAATCTTGTCGTGGCCAATGTCGAAATGAATGAGCGAGCGCGCCGTCTGCGCGCCATAGTAACGGTCGTTGGGCACGGGGATTTTCCCCATGCTGTCGGATTCAAGACGATGATTGGCGGGAGCAACGGTAGGTTCAGGAGCGTGGGACATAGAGAGAAGGATATTAGAATCAGTCGTTCCCGGTTTGTCGAGGGGGCAGTTCAATCTCGCCCGGGAACCGTCATTTCCGACAGACCAAGGTGCTGGCGATCATGTCGTGCAACGCTTGTTTTTTGGCGGTCATGCCCGCGAGGATATAGCCGACGTAAAAGACGAAGCATGTCATATTGGTAACCATCTTCGCGGCATTTCGTCCGAAAGCGTGCCAGAAACTGAGTTTTCTGCCCTGAAGATCGGTGACTTTGAGCCGTAAGGCCATCTTGCCGAGAGTACCCTGGATGGAGCTGCTTTCCATCAAGGCGAAATAGAGAATCGGGCCGAGAATGAAAAGGGGTACAATGACGAGTTTGACCACAAACGGTGTGTGATCTGCCTCATCCTCGTTTCCCGATTTGAGATCACGCAGGAAGTCTTGGGGATCACTGATGAGCATCAAAATGGCGAACAATCCATAGACGACCCCCATGATCAGCATCGTATCCATTATGTAGGCAATGGCTCGAAGCCAGAACCCGGCATAGAGCTGGGACGACTCGAAAGTCGGGGTGGTTGGAAAGGGGGGTGGACTGTTGGGAGAATAAGGAGGTGACTGGTTTGGATCCTTAACGTGGATCAGGACTGTGGCCAATGGTGTCCATTGGGAGAGACCTTCCACAAAAGCGAGTTGCTCGGAACGAAATTCACCACTCTTTAGGCGGCGTTGGACTTCCTCCACGGGAAAAGGGCCGATAGGAGTATTTGAACTGTCCAGAAGCGTGATCAATGGAGCGGACACAGTTGGCTATTTGAGTCAGTCCTTGGGAAATTGTCGAGGGGGCAGTTGGGCCTTGGCTAATCGGGGAGGCGGCCATTTAATGGGATGATGGCATTGCGCGCGCGTAGGGGGCTTTCTGCTCCGGCTTTTGGCGGGGAAGCCTTGCTGGCATGGATGAAAGGCCATCTCTACACGCTGGTCGGATGCGCCGTGCTCATCGTGACGGGGCTGTGGATTTACTGGCCCGCGATCCATGGCGGCTGGTTGTGGGACGACGGACTCTACATCGTCGACAATCCCTTCGTCCATTCCCCGGATGGTTATTGGAAGGTGTGGCTGAATCTCAATCCATTAGGCAGCCACTATCCAGGCAATTACAATCCGCTGACCACCTTGACCGAGTGGCTCGAATGGCGTCTCTGGGGCAACGACACCTTGGGGTACCACCTCGTCAACATCGCCCTGCATGTCACGAGCGCAGTCCTGCTGTGGAGACTCTTCGCGCGACTCGGTTTTTCCTTCGCCTGGCTCGGTGCGATGATTTTTCTGGTCCACCCGGTGCAGGTCGAATCAGTGGCCTGGATTTCCGAATTGAAAAATACGCTGGCCCTCCCACCGCTGCTCATGGCCCTGCTGATGTGGCTGGACTATGAAGAGAAGGGTGGAAGGGACCATTATCGGAGCGCGATTCTCTGGTATGTGTTGTCAGTCGCGGCAAAGAGCTCCGGCCTGATGATGCCCATCGTGATGCTGGTCCATGCCTGGTGGAAGAAGGGAAGAATTACGATCCAGGATGCGAGGAACGTTGCGCCATTCTTTGCGATCTCCCTGCTCGTGGGGCTGATCATGCTCATGCCCTCGCACCTCACGGGAGCTCACTTGATTGTCCAGCCCACCTGGAGCTTCGCGTCCTGCTTCGCCAGCGTGGGTTGGACCGTCGTTTTTCTGTGGGGCAAATGCTTTTTCCCGGTGGGACTGCTGCCGCAGTACCGCGGATTTACGATCATGCATCCGACGGCTTTCGATCTGGTGCCCTGGTTGCTGCTGCTGGTCTGTACGCTATTGTTCGCGGTTGGATGGCGGCGGGCCCCATGGATTCGCCCCGTGGCCTTCGGCCTGGGATTTTTCGCGCTCCATCTCATCCCGATCCTGATTCTCATCGCGACGACCTATGCCGTGGCCGCTTGGACCATGGATCACTTGGTCTACCTCCCCATCATCGGATTGATCGGCTGGGCGATCGATTGGTTGGCGCGGCTTTACCGCTGGTTGCCGTCATCCGCTCAAGCATGGGAGTGGGCAGGCCTCGGGGCCTTGTTGCTGGTCTTTTGCTGGGGCAGCCATTCCTATGCCCGGATTTTTACCAACCAGGAGCTCTTTTGGACTTATGCCGTCGCAGGTGATCCGCAAAACTGGCAGACGCACGACAACCTGGGCAAGTTTTACGGGACGGTCAAGCGCCCGGTGGAGGCCATTGAGCAGTTCCGCAAGGCCGTCGAACTAAGGCCCGATTCGGACCAGGCTCACTACGACTTGGGACTGGCCTTGAATCATGCCGGAAAAGCCGCGGAAGCGAAGGAGCACTTGCTCGTGGCCGCAGCCTTGAATCCTCCCGAAATGAGAGCGTATCTCGCCCTGGCGGGCATCTCGCAGGAGGAGGGCAATTTCCCCGAGGCGGAAAAATACATCACGCAGGCCCGCAGCGCGGCACCGAGGGAATCCACGCCAGTCGCCGCGCTCGCGAGCTTGCGCATCGAGACCGGTCGCAAAAAGGAGGGGCTGGAGCTTTATGCGGAGGCATTAAAGATGACGCCCGACGTGATGGAGCTCCGTTACAACTACGGTATGGCCCTGCAGGAGAACGGTGATTTCCCCCAGGCTGTGGAGCAACTGCAGGCGGCGGTGGATCTCAACGACCAATTTGCTCCGTCCCGGGAAAATCTCGGGACCACCCTGGCGCGGATGGGAAAAATTCCGGAGGCGATCCTTCAATTCAAGGCCGCGCTGAAAATCAATCCCGGATACCTCAGCGCGAGGAAGAATCTCGGCTTGGCCTACGCGCAAACCGGGAATCTTGAGGGAGCCATTGAGCAGTTCCGGAAGGCGACAGAAATCAATCCAAACGACCTCGAGGCCCGCGATAGCTTGGACAAGTTGCTCAAGGTGCAGGCCTCCCTTTTGGAAAAAAGCGCAAGTCCGGCATCTCACCCGTAGGAACGAAGCGGGGGGCTTGCTAGCGAGCAGCCCCAGTGGCAACGTCAGGGCGACGAAGCTCCATGGAAAAGTTACCCGTAAAAGAAACGAGTGGAGCTGGGAATTCCAAGGCGTCGGCTATCGATGACAACAATGCCCCGGGGCTTCGGCTCCTGCTCAGCCGCGACTGGTTCCAGGGGCTGATCCTGCTCCTCGCGGTGATCCTGGTCTATCAGCCCGTCTGTTATGCGGGATTCTTCTGGGACGATCGCATCATTGTCATCGCCAATCCCATTATCACCGGGCACTTGGGCTTTCAGGCGGTTTGGACCGTCGGCGCGGCGCAGTTTTATCCACTGACCCTGACGACTTTTTGGATCGAATACGCCCTATGGGGAGCGCAGCCGCTGCCTTTCCACCTGGTCAATGTTCTGATGCATGGAGCCAACGCGATTTTGCTTTGGAGGGTCTTGCGGAGCCTGCAGGTTCCCGGAGCCTGGTTGGGTGCCGCGCTCTGGGCCGTGCATCCTGTGCAGGTGGAATCCGTGGCCTGGATCGCCGAGATGAAGAACACCCAATCAGGTCTGTTTTTCCTCCTCTCGATTCTCTTTTTTGTGAAATGGCAAAAGTCCCGGACTCTCCAGGACCAGGGCGGCGACGGTTGGAACTATGGAGTAACCATGCTTTTTGCGGCCATGGCCATGGCCAGCAAGTCCTCCACGGTGATCCTCCCGGCGGTTTTTTGCCTCTGCACATGGTGGATCGAAGGCCGCTGGAAATGGGACGTCCTCGTGAAGATCGCCCCGGTATTTCTCATGTCGATTGTCACCACAGCGGTTTCGATGACGGCCTTCAAGCTGGAGCCAACCACCGACCCGTTGACCATGCGAAGCTGGCCCGTGCGCCTGATCGATAGCGGTGAGGCAATTTGGTTCTACCTCGGGAAACTACTTTGGCCGCATCCGTTGAGCATCGTCTATCCCCAGTGGCAGATCGACTACGGTAAGTGGACGGCTTGGTTGCCCTTGGTGGCGGTGATACTTTTCCTGCTGGTCTTGTGGCTTCGGCGCGAAGCGTGGGCCCGGCCCTGCTTCTTTGCCTTCGCCTATTTTCTTGTCGCCTTGTTTCCGCTCTTGGGAGTGGTCAGCCAGTCCTTCCTGCGCAATTCCCTGGTGATCGACCACTATCAGTACCTGCCAGCCATGGGCCCCCTTGCTCTGGCCGGCGCGGCCCTGACTCAGTTGCCTGATGTCTTCGCTTGGGGACAACGCTGGCTGAGACCGGCCCTTTTGGGCGTCATCCTGCTCGCTCTCGGTATCACCAGCTGGCAGAGGGCGTGGGACTACGAGGACGAGGAGATGCTTTGGATCGATACCATGGTCAAGAACCCGGCCAGTTGGCTCGCCTACAACAATCTTGGTTTTGCTCTTTATCAAAAAGGCCGGTGCGACGAAGCAGTCGTCTGGTTCCGAAAGTCGCTGACCCTCAATCCGGATGATGTCCAGACTCACAACAATCTCGGCAACGGCCTCTTGCGCGATGGCCAGGTTGACGAGGCGATGGCCCAGTTCCAACTGGCCCTGGCTCTTAATCCGGACAACGCCCAGACCCGCACCAATATCGGCAACATTCTCCTGCACCTGGGAAAATTAGATGAGGCCTTGGCCCAATTCCAAAAGGCCGTCGAAATCAACCCCAACTACGCCGAAGCGCACAACAATCTCGGCAATGTCTTTTGTTACCAAGGGCAATTGGACAAAGCGACAACTGAGTACCTAACGGCCCTGAAACTCGTTCCCACCTACGCCGATGCCTACAACAACTTGGGTAACGTGCTTTTCCAGCAAGGGCGGATGGACGAAGCAGCCACCCAATATCTAAACGCCCTGCGATTCAATCCCAGGCTGGCGAAAGCGCATGCCAACCTTGGCACCATTCTCTTGCAAAAGGGCCAAATGGACGAAGCGATGGCCAGGTTCCAAAAAGCCGTGGAGCTCGATCCCAACTATGGCGCTGCTCATTATAGCCTGGGCACGATCTTTGCCCGGAAGGGACAGATGGAGGAGGCAATCACCCAATTCCGCAAAGCCCTCGAGATCGATCCCGGGAATGCCGAGGCCCATAATAACCTCGGGGTTGCCCTCTATAAACAGGGGCGGTTGGACGAGGCGATTGTCCAGTTCCGCGAGGCCGTTCGGATCAAGCCCGACTATGCCAGCGCGCAAGGCCATCTGATGAAAGCGCTGTCCGAAACCCGGCCAAAGACAGATCAGGGCAGTAAAGCGCTGCCCACGGCGCAAAAGAAAAACTGACGACAGGTCAGGCCAGGAACTTCGTGATCAATTCCGTCTGGGGTTCCTTGAGGATCAGAAAGGCGTCATGGCCAAGAGGGGCGTGGATCTTGTGATGAACCGCCTCGCGGCCCGCAGCTTGGGCGGCGACCGTCATCGCTTCATTGCGCGCGGGGGAATAGAGCCAGTCGGCGTCATAGGAAAAGAACTGGAACCGTGTCCGGGTTAGCGCAAACGCGGCGGTGAGGTCTCCGTCAGTCTTCGCGGAGAAGTCGAAGTAGTCAATGGCCCGGGTAATGTAGAGATACGAGTTGGCGTCGAAACGTTGATGGAAAATGTTGCCCTGGTAACCGAGATAACTTTCAACGGCATAGTCGATGCCGAAGGTGAAACTCTCCTTGTCGGACGACTGGAGCGCGCGGCCGAACTTCCGGTCCATGGCGCCTTCGCTGATGTAGGTGACATGGCCGATCATGCGGGCGATGGCGAGCCCCTGCCGCGGCTGACCTTCGGGGGAATCGTAGTAATGGCCGCCCTTCCAGAGTGGATCGGCCAGGATGGCCCGGCGTCCGATGTCATTCCACGCAATGGCCTGGGCATGGTTGGTGTGGGCCGAAGCCATGACAATGGCGCGTTCGGCCATCTCCGGGTAGAGCTGAGTGAACGCGAGTGCCAGCATCCCGCCCATGCTGGCTCCCTGCACCGCATGGAGTTTTTCTACACCGAGCAGACTCAGCAGCGGACGCTGCGCGCGCACCATGTCGTGGACGGTGATCACCGGAAAATCAAGTGCGTAAGGCCGACCCGTGGCGGGATTGGTCGAGCCGGGCCCGGTCGAGCCTTTGCAGCCGCCGAGGATATTGGCACAAATGATGAAGTAGCGGTCCGTGTCGAACGCGCAACCGGGGCCAACCATCAGGTCCCACCAGCCGCTGCGCCCGTCCTCGTGCCGGCCGGAGACATGGGAATCCCCGCTAAGCGCATGAAAAATCAGGATCGCGTTGGAGCGATCGGCATTGAGCTCCCCCCAGGTCTGGTAGGCAACCGTATAGGGCAAGAGTGTCCGGCCGCCATCAAGCGCCAGGGCGTCACCCGGCGCGTCGAAGGTATGGAACAATGTGCGTTGCAGAGTCAAAGCGCCCGAAGCATACAAGGCCTGCGGGGATTTAGAATCTTGAAAATCAGGCCTTCATCGCTGCGTCATAGCGCTGGGAGATGAAGTCCCAGTTGACGATGTTCCAGAGCGCGGTGATGTAGTCCGCGCGAAGATTATGGTACTTGAGGTAGTAGGCGTGTTCCCACACGTCGATGCCGAAGAGCGGATAGTGGCCTTCCAAAAGAGGACTGTCTTGGTTGGGCTGCGTGAGCACGACAAGCTTCTTGCTGCCATCCAGTACCAGCCAGACCCAGCCGCTGCCGAAGAGGCCCGCGCCGGCCTTCGCGGCAGTCTCCTTGAATTTTTCAAGCCCACCAAGTTCGGCATCCAGCGCTTTGGCCAACGCGCCGGTTGGGGCGCTTCCCTTGGCCGCAAGCGTCTGCCAAAAGAGCGAATGATTGGAGTGCCCGCCGCCCTGGTTGCGAACGGCGGTACGGATCGATTCCGGAACAGTCGCGAGGTTCTTCAGGAGTTCATCGACATTGCTGCCGGGCGCGACAACGAAAGTCGGCTCCTTGGCGAGCGCTTCGTTGAGTTTGTTGACATAGCCGCCATGGTGCTTGTCATGGTGCAGATGCATCGTCTCCGTATCGATGTGGGGCTCCAGCGCGTCATAGGCGTAGGGCAGGGGAGGAAGCGTGAACGGCCCGGTCGGGGCCTTGGCGGCGGCGGCGGGCGCAGCCGCAGGAGCCTGCGCGAAGGTGGAGATTTTTCCGAGCGCGGTGGAGGCAATGGCGGCAGCGGTGAAGGTCTTGATGGCTTGGCGGCGGGTGGTCAGCATGGGATTCCTGGGGTAGAGGTTAGGGGCGGTTCCGTCTGCCTAACAACTTAACGGCCTCCGGTCGCGGCGCAAACTCTCTTCAGCGGGATTGGGCCCTATTTTGCGTCTGCGGCAGGAGGCAGGAGATTGGCCCCCGCTGGTTGTGCACTTGGGCTTGCCTGGTTGGAGTGATCATCCTGAATATTCGCGAGGGCTGCATCGATGGCAGCTTGGCCGCTCGCTTTAATCTGGGTGTAGGCTACCCGGCCAAAGGTCTTCGTTGCGTCTGCGTTGGAAAAGACAATCTTGGGAGGATAGTAATGGTGGCCACCTTCGATGGGGCCGTCATCCAGATGGAAAAGTTCGGTGATGACGGCGGCGGGCACTAGGGGCAGTTCTTCGTTTCCCTTTTCATAAATAACAATCGTTTGCGTCTGCAAAGTCTTCAACGCCATCTGCGTCATCCCCTCCCACGTTTCGGGGCCGGAATTCTGCGCGGTCAGGGCCTCGGGGCCGCTGAATAGCCAGGCGATGGGCCAGTTCATTTGCCGGGCGACTGCCTCGGCTTCGCTGATCTTTGTCATCGGATAGAACGGGTGATCGGCCTCCCTCCGGGCTTCGACTTTGGCGGCTGCTGCCGTCTCGGGATCATAGTTCAGCTGCTTTTGGATGTCGGCCGGCAGGGTGGAAATATCGAGATGGGTCGCGCCGAGCGAATGAGTGATCGAAACCGTGGTGGACTCGATCTTGTTAATGACGACATTCTGATAGGTCTTGTCATCGGATGTCGTCCACGTCCAGTTCGGTTGCGCGGGCAAGACGGCGGGGGGTGTCCACCTCTTGAAAGGCTTGAACGGAGCAGGCGCATCGGCGGACGCGTTCGGGCTGGCAGCAGTTGCAGTTGGAGGAGGTGATGCTGGAGCGGGAGTCGGCACCGCGGCGACAGGCGGCGCATTCGTCGGGGGAGCAGAAGCCGTTGGTGCCGGTGCCGTAGCAGGTGAAACGGTGACGGTGGTCGTGCTGGGCGCCGTGGGATTGGGACTTGCCGAAGGGACTACAGTCGTTGCGTCAGGAATGGAGGAGGTCTCGGTGAAGACCGCGACAAGATCGCTGCCCAGCTTGGCACAACCTATCGGATTGTGCAGATACCCATAGCCGCCTGCGACGATTAGAAGGAGCAACAGGCAAAGGGGAAGGTAGCGCATGAGAGCATTCGGCTACTTCCCCCATTGGACCGTGATCAGTTCCGCGCCCTCGCCGAGCGGCTCGAAAGTATGGCTCTCCGCATTGGCCGGGACGAGCCAGCTCGCGCCGCGCTTCAGGACCTGGTCCTCGATCTTCAGTTCGCCTTGGGCGACGAAGTGGTACTGGAAGCTGGTTTGGTCGCTGGTCCAGACGCGGTATTCGCCCGGATAGATAAAGGCGCGCTCGACTGAGAAATAGGGACAGTAAAGGACCCGTTCACCATGAGGCTGCGTGAACTGGGGCTCGAAATCGTTGAAGCGGATCGAATCGAGCGCTTCCTCGCGATGCAGTGCGCGCGGACGGCCCTTCTCATCGACACGGCCCCAATCATCGACGCGGTAGGTGGTGTCGGAGTTCTGCTGGATCTCGAGGATGACGTTGCCCGCGCCGATGGCGTGGACCCGCCCGCTGGGGAGGAACATCGCCTCGCTCTGCTGCGGATGCAGCTGGCCCAGGAGTCCCGGAAGTTCCGGCGTGCCGATCGCCTTTTCAAACTGATCGCGGGTGACGCCCTTCTTGAGGCCGGCATAAATCTTGGCCTCCGGCTTTGATTCGAGGAAGTACCACATTTCCGTCTTCGGTTCGCCCGGCTTGCCTGGCGGCGGGTGGACCTGGACGCTGAGATTCTCCTGGCAATCAAGGATCTTGATGAGAATGGGGAAACGGGCGAGATCAGGTGCGCGGGAACCAAAAACCTCCAGGCGCTTTTCCTGCCAGAGCGTGTGAAGGGTCTGGTGGGTTTCGGGCTTGAGGCTGGGTCCGGATTCGATTTCGCTGCACGCTTCGGGACGGTCGACCAGTTCCCAGCTTTCGCCGACTTTTTTTCCTTCCGGCAGAGTGCGTCCGAACAGGCTGTTGATGTTATGGCCGCCCCAGATGCGTTCCTGGTAGATGGGCTTGAAGAAGTAAGCGTTCATGGTTTGAGAAAGATCACGGTGCCGGGTTCGACTTTCATCTGCTTGGCGGCGGAGCCCAGGTTCATGGCGATCTGGAGCAGCCCGTTGCCGCCATAGAGGAGGATGAGTCGCCCCTTTTCACCCTCGCCGTAGGTTTTGACCAGCGGACCGGAAAAACTCTCCTTGCCGATGGAAATCTTCACCAGGTTGCCGTCTTTCAGCTTGGCCGCGACCTCACTGCCATTCTTGAGGTTGAGGACAACATTGCCGTAGTGATCGATATGCAGGACCTGCACCGAAATGATTCCGCTGGCAAAAGTCGGGTCCTTGATCGGCAGCATCATCAGGGTCTTGACCGGAGTACCTAGCTTCTCGGGATCGATTCCGGCGGCAACGCGGGCCGCGATGGGAGCGAAGATATCCCGGCCTTGAAAAGCGGCGCCTAGGGGGGCCCCGGGAAGATAGAATTCGGGTTTATCGAGCTTCCACGCGCGCGAAAAGCCCTCGCTGTCGATGACCTCGGTGAACAGGCCATTGTCCGGACCGACAAAATATTTCCCGGTCTTCGTCTGGATGAGGACCGGATCGCGGGGTGCTCCGACTTGGGGATTGACCACGGCCACGAAAATAGTCCCGCTGGGAAACTGCTCCGCCGATTGATCGAGCAGGTAGGCCCCTTCCGGCACATTGAAGGGGGGAACCGTATGAGTAAGGTCCAGAATCCGGGCGGCGGGATGAATGGTCAGGATGACGCCCTTGAGTTGCGCGACATAGGGGTCCTCCAGGCCATAGTCCGAGAAGAGCGCGATGACCGGCGCCGGCGCTGCTTGCAGGGCGCTGGCAGACGCAAGCATGGCGAAGATGACGGCAAAGCCGAGCTGGGCGGAAGAGCGTATGGTCGACATGTCTCTCAAGCGGAACCTATTTCCGGCCAATGACCAAGCGAAAAATGAATCGATTTTCAGAGTCCGGCCTGCTTTTTGACCCGGCCCGATCTTCATTCCCCTTTTTCTCTCGCCGCCACTGTCCTCGACAGGCTTAGATCATGCGAGGAACTGGCCCCGGCGGTTTTGAGATATTATGCGCCTGATCAGAGAGATTCAACTGCCCAATGGACGCAAAACGGCCAATCTCGGCTTTGGCTGCGCGGGCCTCCTGAGGTTGCCCACGTTCCGGCAACGGGAGGGCCTTCTTCGTACGGCAGTGGAGGCTGGCCTCACCCATTTCGATGTGGCCCGCATGTATGGCATGGGCACGGCGGAGGGGATCGTCAGCTCGGCGCTCAAGCCGTTCAGGGACCAGGTCACCCTTGCGAGCAAATTTGGTCAGCCCTATTCGACTCCCACCGGATGGCGGCTGCACGCCCAGTCCCTGGCGAGATGGGCATTCAACTGGAGTCCCGCGCTTAAGGAGAAAATCAAGGGACTTTCCCGCCCGAAAACCCAGCCGGGTGTTCAGGTCGCGGCGCGCAATAATTATGACGTCGAGGAAATGGAAAGAAGCCTCGAGCTGAGTCTTCAACAACTTCAGGTGGACCAGATCGACCTTTTTTTTATTCATGAACCCAGCCGGAACGATTTGATCTCGGCGGACCTCGTCGAAGCTCTCCAGGCAAAGAAAACGGCAGGCAAGATTGGCGCATTTGGAATCTCCACGGGCCGCGCTGAAATGGAATATTTCCTGCAGGCGCGACCGGAACTTTGTCGCGAAGCCATCCAGTATCAGTCTTCCCTTTTACAACCAGGCCTCGAGAGCCGGATTCTGTCGGGCAAATTTACAGGAATGTTCGGCGTACTCGGCGAAGACCATCGGTTGCTCAGCACCTTTCTCTCCGCGAACAAGGGCTTTGCCGGGACTTGGTCCAGTCAACTGGGCCTTGATTTGACGGTCCGTGAAAACGTGGGAATCATCATCCTGGCAATTGCCCTTTCATTGCATCCCCACGGGCTCGTCCTATTCTTTACCTCCAAGCCCAAAAGATTGCGCCACATGGTCAGCCACTTGAAAGATAACAGTTTTTCCGGGGAAACCCTCCGGAAATTTCATCACGCCGTTGTCCGGGAGCTTCATGCAAATTGATCTGGAGCAGGCTCCCCCGGGAAGCGAATTCCAGGGCGACATCTGTGTCATCGGCGCGGGCATCGCCGGGCTGGTGTTGTCCCAAAAGCTGGCCTCTTATGGATTCAATATCCATCTTTTGGAAGCCGGTGGCCCAGGCTTGGAGCAACGTAGCCAGGACCTCTATCGCGGCCAGATGAAGGGCGTGTTTCATCAGGGAACGACCGAAGGCCGGTTTCGGGCCTATGGCGGAGCGTCGACCCGGTGGGGCGGTCAGCTTTTGTCCTATCCGGAAGAGGTTTTTCAGGAGCGCCCCCTCTTCGGCAACATGGGCTGGCCGATCACCGAAGCCGAGGTCAGACCCCACTACTCGGAGATCTTCAAGATCATGGGAGTAAATGATCTTCCGTTTACGGACGACATTCTCGAGAGTTACGGAACGCGGCAGGCCTGGCAGTCCCCGGACGTCCGCGTCCGTTTGTCGAAATTCGCGCCCTTCGGAAAGCGCAACCTCGCCAAGACCCTGGGAAAGCGATGCGTCGCCTCGGACCGCATCACCGTTTTCTTCCATGCCAATGCCACGTCGATTGACCTGGCTCCTGTGCAGGACCGGATTGAATCCGTGACAGCAAAAAATTATCAGGGTGGCCGCTTCAAGTTCACCGCGCGGGAATACATCGTCTGCACCGGCACGATTGAAGCCTCCCGCTTGTTGCTGAGTTCAAATACGGTCCAGCAAGCTGGCGTCGGCAATTCGACCGACCAGGTCGGCCGCTATTTTCATGATCACTTGACCGTGAAGGCAATGACCCTCGGAGCCGAATCCCTCCCGGCCTTCACGCGTTATTTCGCTCCCTATTTCATCAAGGGAACCCTCCATTCCCCGAAATTGGAGGCGACCTACTCTCTCCAGCAGAAACTCGGCCTGCCTGAAGTGATGGCCCATTTCTTCATCCACGAAGCCGACGACAACGAGTTCGCCCTGCTCCGCCAGGTCCTCGTCGATTTGCAGAGGGGAAAACTCGCCCTCAAGCGGATCAGTCAGGTCCCCTTGCTCCTCAGCGGCGTCGCCCAAATGGCTTACGCCTTGAAAGTGAAGGGCCGACGGATTCTTTCCTCCCAAGTCAAAGTCACCCTGAACATCGAAACGGAACAACGCCCGCGTGCCGACAGCCGCATCCAGATCTCCGACCGTCTGGACGCCATCGGCATGCCGGAAACAATCGTGGACTGGAAAATTTCCCATGAGGACGGCGAATCCCTGCAGCGCTATGCCGTGGTGATGGACCAATATCTGGCATCCTTGGGCATGAGCCGGCGTCACTGGAAGGTCAGTCCACAAGACCCTCCCCAGGCCTGGGCCCAGGCGGGAGAGGATATTCTTCATCCCATGGGCGGCACCCGGATGGGGACATCGCCGGAAAAAAGCGTCGTCGACCGGGACCTCCGCGTGCACGGCGTGGCCAATCTCTCCATCGCCAGTTGCTCGGTCTTTCCCTTCGGGGGAAGTTCCAATCCCACCTTCACGATGATGGCCCTGGCCCTTCGCCTCGCCCAATCCCTGCAGCAGCGGATCCGGGCCTAGCCACTTGACGGCGCGGGATGTTGGGTAACTGTATCCCATGTTGACCCTGCAAGACCCCATCCGTATCGGAGCCTGGAACCTGCGCAACCGCATCATCATGGCGCCCCTGACCCGGTGCCGTTGCAGCGAGGGCCGGGTGCCGAATGCCTTGATGGCGGACTATTACCGCCAGCGCGCCAGCGCGGGCATGATTATCTCCGAAGCCACCTCCGTCGATCCCATGGGCGTGGGCTATCCCGACACCCCGGGCATCTGGTCCGACGCGCAGGTGGAAGGCTGGAAGCTCGTGACCAAGGCGGTCCACGACGCCGGCGGCTTGATCCTCCTCCAACTTTGGCATGTGGGTCGGATGTCCGATCCCCTTTATCTCAATGGTGAGCTACCGGTCGCACCGAGCGCGATTGCCCCCGGCGGACACGTCAGCCTCGTTCGCCCGCAAAAAGCATTTGTCACTCCGCGCGCTTTGGAGATCGGAGAGATTCCCCCCATCATCGAGGCCTATCGCAAGGGCGCGGAAAACGCAAAGGCCGCCGGATTCGACGGCGTCGAGTTACACGGCGCGAACGGCTATCTGCCTGACCAATTTTTGCAGGACGGTTCCAACAAACGGTCCGACGCCTACGGTGGCCCCATCGAGAACCGCGTGCGCTTCATGTTCGAGGCGCTCGATGCGGCCATTTCCGTCTGGGGCCCGGATCGCGTGGGACTGCACCTCGCGCCGAAGTCGGACGCGCATAGCGTTAGCGATTCCAACCCCGCGGCGACCTTCGGTTACGTGGCGCAGGAGGCCGGCAGACGCAAGATCGCCTTCATCTGTGCCCGCGAATCCCTCGAGGAGCCCCGGCAGGGTCCCGCCATGAAGAAGGCCTTCGGAGGCCCGTTCATCGCGAACCAGCAATTGACGAAGGAGACGGGCAGTCAGCTCCTCGCCAGGGGCGAGGCAGATGCCGTCGCCTACGGCCAACTTTTCATCGCCAATCCCGATCTGCCCCTCCGCTTTGCCAAGGACGCGCCTCTCAATACTCCGAATCCCGAGACATTTTATGCTCAGGGCCCGCTCGGCTATACCGATTATCCCTTCCTCGGCAGCTGATCCGCTGAATTGCATAATGCACGCGGGTTCGGTCGGGAATGGATTTTTTTCTGACCAAATTCGAAAGGATTGTTCCCACGCTGGTCTGAAAAGAGCTATGTTCCCCGCATGGCTGACAACCGGGCAAAAATCGCGATGGCATTGGGGGGAGTCCTCTTATTGGCAGGTTGCGCCTCGATCAGCGTCCAGCCCGGTTCGGAAACCTCGACGATGTCCAAGCCGAAGAAGGTCTACGTCGAGGCCTTCAACACCTCCAGGGGCATCTTCAATGTCGACCGCGAAGGCAAGGAACTCGCCGACTTCAAGACGAATCTCCAGTCCATGATGACCGCGGGCATCACCTACGATTTGACCAAGCGGCTCGTGCCCGCGGTGCCCGCCGACAAGCACAAGATGGACGTGCGCGAGAGTGCCTGGTTGATCCGCGGCGAGTTCGTCCAGGTGAACCAGGGCAGCCGGCTGTTGCGCGGCGTGGTCGGGTTCGGCGCGGGCGCAACGAAGATGGTCTGCAAGGTGGAAGTCTACAATCTCGCGGACCTAGACTGGAAACCGTTCCTCACCTTCACCACCATGGGCGGCAGCAACGCCGAACCCGGAGCAGTCTCGGCCATCGCGACGGACCCGTTGACCCTCGTCATCGAGGCCGCGGCCAGCGGCGCCGGCAATGTCGCCCACGGCATCACCGAGGACACCAACCGCACCGCCCGCGTCATCACGTCCGACCTCAGCGACTACATGTACCGCCGGCACTGGATCACCGAGGACCAGTGGGTCAAGCCCAAGGCCTATACGCCCGAAATGCAGCCGCCCCCTTCGATGAAGTAGCTTCATTCGCAGGGCTCCCCTGTAGCGGCGGTCGATGACCGCCAAAACGCACCGGCAGCGCGTTTCCTCTTCTCCCGACGGTCATAGCCGCCGCTACAGAACAATGCCCGCGAGAAGGACTATTTCTTCGTCTTCGCCGGAGCGCGCAGCGCGCGGAACTGGGTCGTGGTGCCTTCGACACGGATCGCCACCCGGCCCTGCTCAAAGAGCGAGGCAAACGCCGGCGTGATGTAGTAGCCATCCTTCACATTGTTCCAGTCCAAGTTGCCATCCTCGGCACTGATCGGCGCGAGATAGGTCTGGGTTCCGATGGTGACCTTGGCCGTCATTTGGTTGGCCTTGGCCACCAGGATCCGGACCGACTTATCGGAGTCGGCCGAGGCCAGGGACATGGCGGCGATGAAGAGACAGAGGGTGGTGGTGAGTTGTAAGTTTTTCATAGGTGCTCTCTCATCGCGGAACCTCCAAAGTTTCTTACAAACTATTGAAGATTTTCAGGCTGCTTCGATGGCTGGGCATGGGAAGGTCAAAGACGTGCAATTTGAAAGCGAATACGGCAGTATCATTCGTGCGGTGATGGCCACCGGCAAAGGAAGCCAAAACTACTTCGCCAGATTGGCCTTAGCAGACGAGATTTAATTCAGACGCCAGCTCTGAGAATACGACGTAAATGGATAAGCCAATAAGTTACGCTGAAAACAAGAACCAAACGGTGCATGTGGTCTTGGATTCTAATTTTGGCGAACGGCTTCACGAGATCAAATCCTATCCCGTCTGGATTGCTAAAAGCTCAATCAATGAACCCGTAATTCAAGCTTTATGGGCTCTCGAACCCACAGCCAGTCATTTGAATGGCATAACGGCATTTAACTGGGAGACAGGTGCGAACGAGGAAAATAGATTTCTGGGAAAATTAGAAACAATTGATCTCCACCACGGGCCTTATTCGTCAGAATTTTCCTACACATCGCTCGTTATCATTGGTTTCCGGCTTACAGACAAAATCCGTGAGGCGCTCAGTAAGATTGGCTTCAGCGATTTCACCGAGACCATCGAAGGCTTCACAGCGAGACGAAGTCTAGAAGAAGCGAAGAAGGTGCGCAGCGATTGAAGAATGTTTTGCAGCATACCGGAGCATGAATATGGGCCGATGACAGATGAAGAAAACAAAAAGCCCCTTCACTGCGAGGTGAAGGGGCTTTTGTCTGCACCGCCGCACAGAGTTCGACGGCTACCTGATTACGAGCAACCCAAGCTCGCTCCGCAGTTCAGGCACGTGGCGCAGGAGCCGGTGTGCTTGATCTTGCTGGAGCCGCATTCGGGGCAGGTCAGGCCGTCCTTGAACCGGATGACCAGCTCGCTCGAGTCGGTCTCGATCAGGGTGCGGCGATGGTGCGCCACCGCAACGGGCGAGGTCTCCTCATTCACGGCAAGATCGGTCACCGGCTTATTTAAGGTTTTTTTTTCCATTTCCCGGACTTCCTTCATGCCGAGTTCCGGCTGGTTGGCGTTGGGATTATTGGCCTCAAGATAACCGGCGATGAACTGGTTGCCCATCCAGCGGAAGATGTAGTCGGGAATCGACTTCGCATTCCGGATGTCCGGGTTCTTCGTGAAGCCGCTCGGCTCGAAGCGCGTGTGGGCGAACTTCTTGACCATCGCCTCGACCGGCACGCCGTACTGCAGCGCGAGCGAAACGAGGGTGCCGATGGTGTCCATGAGACCGCCGATCGTGCTCCCTTCCTTCGCCATCGTGATGAAGAGCTCGCCCGGCTGCTTGTCGTCGAAGAGACCGACGGTGAGGTAACCCTCGTGACCGGCGATGTCGAACTTGTGCGTGACGGAGACGCGAGTGTCGCTCATCCGGCGGCGGCTCGGCTTGGCCGCGGCGACCGGCGTGGCTACGGGCGCCACCGCGGTATCCACCGTGCCCATGTCCTTGTTCTTTTTGACATTGAGCGGCGCGGAACGCTTCGAGCCATCGCGATAGATCGCCACGGCCTTCAGGCCGAGTTTCCACGACTCGATGTAGGTCTGCATGATGTCCTCGACCGTCGCCGAGTTCGGCAGGTTGACCGTCTTCGAGATCGCCCCGGAAAGGAACGGCTGCGCCGCGGCCATCATCTTGATGTGGGCGCGGTAGTGGAGCGAGCGCGTGCCGTTGGCCGGCTTGAACGCGCAATCAAAGACATGGACGTGCTCTTCCTTGAGGTGCGGCGCACCTTCGATGGTGTCCTGCTTGTCGATGTAGGCGATGATCTCCGTGACCTGGGTCGGATTGTAGCCGAGTTCCTTCAGCGCGCCGGGCACCGTCTGGTTGACGATCTTGAGCATGCCGCCGCCCGCGAGGAGCTTGTACTTCACCAGGGCGATGTCGGGCTCGATGCCGGTGGTGTCGCAATCCATGAGGAAGCCGATCGTGCCGGTGGGGGCAAGAACGGTGACCTGCGCGTTGCGGTAGCCATGTTGGCGGCCCTTGGCGAGCGCGCCTTCCCACGACTTGACCGCCGCCGTGCGGATCGAGGTCGGGGCCGTGGAATCGATGTCCGCGCACGCCTTGAGGTGGCGCTCGATGACTTCAAGCATCGGCGCGACGTTGTCGGGGGCGAGGGGTTTCTCGACGCCGGAGCAGCGGGAATTGTGGTAGCCCGGGAAGGGGCCGGTCGCCGAGGCGATCTCGGCGCTGACTTCGTAGGCGGTTCCCGTCATGAGCGACGTGATCGCTCCGGCGAGGCCGCGGCCTTCATTGGAATCGTAACCCTTGCCGTAGCTCATGATGAGCGAGCCGAGGTTGGCGAAGCCGAGTCCGAGCGTGCGGAAGATGTGGGAGTTTTCCGCGATCGGTGCCGTGGGATAGCTGGCGTTGTCGACCAGGATTTCCTGCGCGGTGATGTAAACGCGGACGGCGGCGCGGAAGCGGTCGACGTCGAACGAGTCATCGGCCTTCTTGAACTTCATCAAGTTGAGCGAGGCCAGGTTGCACGCCGTGTTGTTGAGGAAGAGGTATTCCGAGCACGGGTTGGTCGAGTGCTGCCGGTCCGTGCCCTTGCAGGTGTGCCAGCCGTGGATCGTGTCGTCGAACTGCATGCCCGGATCGCCGCAGATCCAGGTGCCTTCGGAGATGGCGCGCAGGAGGTCCTTCGCCTTCTTCTTCTCGCAGTTCTTTCCTTCGCGGACCGTCTTGGTCCAGAACTCCTTGTCCTCAATCGCCGCGTTCATGAACTCGTCGCTGGCGCGGACGGAAAGGTTCTCGTTCTGGTACATGATCGAGCCGTAGGCCTCGCCATTGTACGAACCGTCGTAACCCTGTTCGATCAGGGCCCACGCTTTGCGCTCTTCCTTCTGCTTGGCCATGATGAATTCCTCGATGTCAGGATGATGGTCCTTGAGGGTGTTCATCTTCGCCGCGCGACGGGTCTTGCCTCCGCTCTTCACGACGTTCGCGATCTGGTCGTAGACCTTGAGGAACGACATCGGGCCGCTGGGACGTCCGCCGCCGCTCATCTTCTCGCGGGTCGAGCGGATGGTGGAGAGATCGGAGCCGGTCCCCGAGCCGAACTTGAAGAGCATGGCTTCCGAGCGGGCGAGGTCCATGATCGATTCCATGTTGTCCTCGACGGCCTGGATGAAGCAGGCGCTGCCCTGGGGATACTCATACTGTGTCGGCGCGCGCTCGGTCTGGCCGGTGGTGCGGTTGAAGAAATAGTTGCCCTTGCCGCTGTCCTTGCCCACGCCGTACTGGTGATAGAGGCCGACGTTGAACCAGACCGGCGAGTTGAAGGCGCCATGCTGGTTGACGCAGAGCCAGGTCAGCTCGCGATAGAAAACTTCCGCGTCTTCGGCGGACTTGAAGTACCCGTCCTTGATGCCCCAATCGGTGATGGTGCGCGTGACGCGATGAACGAGCTGGCGGATGGAGGTCTCGCGGCCGTTCTTGTAGGGATCGGTGCCATTGGCGATGTCGCCATAGAAATACTTCGAGACGGCGATCTTGGTGGCGAGGACGCTCCAGCTCTTGGGCACTTCCACATTCTCCTGCTTGAAAATCGCCTTCCCGGAATCATCGGTAATCTCGGCCGTGCGCTTCTCCCATTCGATCTCATCATAAGGATGCACGCCGGGCTTGGAGAAAACGGGCTCGAACGTCATGCCCTTCGCCTTCGACTTGCTGGTCTGCCCGGCAGCAACCGCCGCAGCATGCACACCGGCGGTGGTGGAACCGACACCACTACCTGTAGGGGTCTCGGAAGGAATGGCTTCAGGGCGGGAGGGGCGTGTTTTGGTGGGGGCAGCGGTCGTTTTCATAGGGCAGCGAGAGGACAGGAGGGGGCTATTTTACGACGGCTATCCGGCAGCCGATCTCTACCGTATAAGGTAGCGCGTCGCGGGGTCTACTACTACTGATTGTGGTTTGGCAGGTCAATGAAAAATAGTTCATTTACGACAAATTGATTGCAAATATGGCAATACGAAGGAGATAAATTTCATCCAGAGGGCATGAGAGGTAATATATACTTTTGTATAACGAATGCAACTACTAATTGTGGTGGACAACGAAGATAACTGTACTCTGGAATCTACTCTGACGGGGAGATTGCGCTGAAAAGGCATTTCTTTAGCCATTACGGATGAAAGCTTGTGAGTTATCATAGGTAGAGGTTCCGCGCATGAAGCCCCTTCAACTTAATCCTCGCCGCCTGCGGTCGGGTTTTACCCGAGTCGAATTGGTGGTGGTAATGGTGATTATTGCCATTTTAGTCTTGGTGCTTTTTCCGGCTGGTTCAGACGTCCGACCGGCCCGGGCGGCCCAAGCCGCTGCTCTAGCCAGTCAAATTCAAACGGCGGTCATGGCCTATGATACCGAATATGGTCGTCTCCCGGTAGCGAAGGCCTACGAAGGAAAGGACACTTATTATCCTGCGAATAATGCAGCGATGTGGGCGCCCATGATGATCGCGCTTTGCGGCAACATCGATCCGGCTGATCCAGATAAAAAAGTGGATCCATCCATCGCAACCATTCCCAACGAGCGGAAAATTGTGTTTCTGAATCTGAAAAAGTCCGACCTCGATTTGAGTTCCGGTGTGGGAGTGGTCAAACAGCCATTCCCAGATCGCAATGGAAAGGCACAGTTCTTTTTCATGGCCATTGATTCCAATGGAGACGGAATTCTTGGCGACAAGGATCAACCCGCAGGCAAGCTTCCCGATTTTTCCAGCGGAGCTTTAAGCGGGGCAAAGATCACGGCCGATGTGGCCGTATGGAGTAATTGCGCCGAGGATCCAAGCGATCCCAAGAAAATGAACTTCTGGGTGCATACTTACTAATGCCTAAACGATCACATGCGGCACAAAATGGCTGGTGTTGCCTAAAATGGGACGGCTGTCTTCGCGCACCCCCATCCCGACGGGCTCCGGCCCTGCCATCCAGATGCCACACTGGGCATACGTCCCGGCCCGCGATCGAATCAGCGGGCAGTACTTCTGGAAAATAAAGCTCTGGTCTTTCGCCGGGCCCTCGCGCTGGTCGGCGGCCATTCCGTTTTTGTAGTAGGTGACGTTCGCGCCCTCGCGGCCAAACAACGGCTTGGCCACATAGTCTCCGCGCAGAGGCTGGCTGGAGACGGGCAAAAGATACCGGTGATCCGGATAAAGTTCCTGCAGGACGAGAAGCAGTTTTTTGCTGGCGAAAATTGCCTTCCACGCAGGCTCAAGGACCATCCAGTTGGCTTCGCTCAGGTGTGGAGCAAACGACTCCTGCCCCAGCCATTCCCAGGGATAAAGTTTCATCAGTTGCCGGATCGGTTGATTCTGCTCATCGACAAAGATTTTCGATTTGCGTTCCCAGCCCATGCGATCAATCGCCAGATAGCCGGTCGCAATACCCGCCTCCTGCGCCGTTTGCTCGAGGTAACCGATCGTCATGCGGTCCTCGGCATGGTCCCCCACCGAGGTGAAATGCATCATCTTCGCATGGACCTGCCGGTGCTCGATCAATTCCTTCCACCGGGTGATCAGCCCCTCGTGGATCGAATTGAACTGGTCCGCCCGGGGAAAACGGTCGTTCTTCCAGTACCATTGAATGATGCTCGATTCGAGCAAGCCCGTCGGCGTGTCCGCATTGTACTCGAATAACTTCGGAGTGCCCTGCGCATCGAACGTAAGGTCGAACCGGCCATAGAATTCCCTCTGGTCATTCTCCCACGAACTCCGGATGACGCCATGCAGCGAAGGCGGAATCTCAAGTTCCGCCAACCCCTTTTCCCTTTCCAGCACCTGTTCCGCCGCGGCGAGAAACATCTGATGCAGTTCCTTGGCCGCCTCATAAAGTTCATCGACCCTGGCCCCGGAAAAGGAATAATACGCGTCCTCTTTCCAATACGGCGCGCCATTCGGATCGGTGTGAAACACCAGCCCCTGGCTCTCGACGATCTTCTGAAAATCGGCCCGCGGTTTGCAGTCGTTGCGGATCATGGCGATTACTCCCCTCCGCCATGGCCGCCCTCGCCGAAGCCGCCCCGTTCAATGCTTTCATGTGCGGCCCCGACCGACCCTGCCGAGTAATTTGCCGAACCGCCCGTGACCATTTCCACCGTCGAACCCGGTGCCGGCCGATAATAGTAATTGGGATATCCGTAGATGTGATAATAGCCGCAATGCCCCAGATAGCCCCCATTGGCCGGCGTTGAGTAAACGTAAGGGCCAGTGGGCGGCGCATTAGTGTTGTAAACGGTGGCAGCCTGCTCGGGCTTGAAGTCATTGGGCGGCGCGATCATGACCTCCTCCGGGCTGCCCTTGCTACAAGCAGCCAGGGCGAGGGCCAGGGCTCCGGACATACTGAATGCCAGTAACTGCCCCTGGCGCTTCCGGCGGTGAGTGGTGACGGGTTGGGAGGAACCCGTTTGGGTAACCTGCAACGTGTTCATAGGTGTCCGGATACTTCATCGCAAATACCCCCCTGCCACAATGATAACTGGTCTGGAGCCCGACCGATTATTCCGATCTCCCAGATAAAGAAGCCCTTACGTGGCGGAAGCCCAATCCAAGCCGAATTCTGCCTCCACCAAGCCCGATCCCTCGCAACTTTGAGATGCAACCTTCTCGCCACTATCCACTTAAAGCACCGTCCCCTTCTCCATGATGAGAAGAGTGAACACCTGCTCATTCGGCGCGCCCGCATTGAGGGTATAGAAAATCTTGCTCCCCTGCTTCTCCAGCTTGTCGCCATTCTCGAAGTACATGACCGAATCGTGCGTCCAGTCGTGGCTTTTGATCGCACGCATGGTCTGGGGATTCACCTTCGCGAATTCCCGGACAAGGTCCTCCGAAGTGACATTCGTCCCATTCAGCGGCCAGTGATCAATGACCCGCCGCAGTTGCGTCAGTTCCCATCCCTCGGAGCTGTGACTCCACACGCAATACGCGTTCTCGTTGGTAATCTCCACCCTGCGCTTCACGTCGCCATGGTGCGGACCCAGGCAGAGCGAAATGAAGAGCAGAAGCTTGGCCGTGGTCAGCGAGATCATGGGCAATAGCCTCGTGTATGTTGAAAATCGCCGCACCCTCAAGCCGCGCGATTAGGCACAGCCGCCTAGTACGGTTTCCCATTCACCATCGTCTGGATGGTGTAGATCTGCTGGTTATAGCCGCCGGCATTGACCGTATAAAAGACCCTGTTGACGCCCTGCTTTTGCACGATGTCCCCATTTTCAAAATAGAGGGTCGAATGATGTCCGTCCTTCCAGTCATGCTGGGAGATGGCGCGGACCATCCCGCTGTATTTCCGGTTGAATTCGTTCAGCTCCTTCGTCGAGACCGTCGTGCCGGTGCCCGGCCAATCCTCGACCGCCTGCCCCTTCTGCACCACCGTCCACCCATCGGCATCCTGCGTCCAGACGATGTAGGCGGTCTTGGTCGTGATCTCGATCGTGTGATTGGTATCGCCGTACTTGGGACCGAGGCAAAGAGCGATGAACAGCAGGAACTTGGCAGTCGACAGGGAGATCATGGTTAAGTCGAGAAGAGCATAAATTCCCTCCGAGGGCAATTTCGATCTCGGGCGTTGCCAACGCGATAAAAGCCATCTTGTAGAAAAAGTCCTTTCGTGCCGCCGGATGCCGACGTACGATAGGGGCCTAAACCATTCCGTTAAATTACATGAGCTTTTATCAAATGATGCCCTCGTTCAGCGAGGCCTTTAGCCGACTCGCCCAGACCCGGGAGAAAGGCTGCCTGATGGTTTACAACTCCCAGGAGGCCGTCCATCTCTTCGTGCAGAACGGCAAGGTCGTCGGCGCCAGCGGAGGCAAGCACGAAGGCGACGCGGCGGTCGAGCATGTTTTCCAGATGAAGGGCACCTCCTACGGCTGGATGCCCGGCGCGGAGCCCGAGAAGAGAAACGTCAACGTCGACATGCAGGAATATCTCCACAAGCACTCGACCCCGCAGGACACCCGCTTCGGCAAGACGATCCGCATGCCGACGATCGGTCCTCGCACGCAAACGAAGACCGAGGGGACCTATTTCTTCATCCCCGAGGAATCCCCGACTTTTAAACTAAAAGTAAAGAAGGCCACCAACGTCGTCGGCCGCGAAGGCACCTGCGACGTCTACGTCGAGAGCGGCCAGGTCTCCCGCAAACATTGTCTCCTTCAGGTCACCGAACGCGGCCTCCTCGTCCGCGATCTCGAATCGACCAACGGCACCTTCGTCAACGGCATCCCCATGACCGAAGGCTACATCAACGTCGGCGACCGCCTCAGCCTCGGCACCTACGTCCTGACCCTGCATCGCGAGAAGACATAGTCTTCTCCGTTCCGTCATCCCGAGCTTGTCGAGGGATCATGTGTTATCTCCACAGGAAAAGAATCGCGCAAAATGAAACGTGTCGAATTACTCAAAATAGAAGATACGTTTGCAATTGAAGGGGCTGGGGTGCTCCTGCTTACGCCAGACTTTTCTGTTCCGAAGAATGGCTGGAAAACGCGTACGGAATCTGTGACGTTAGAGACGCAAGATGGAACAAGAGTAGAGGCCATGGCTGATTTTTCATTGAGCCATTTCAATATCCGCGATCCCCATGTCTCCATGGATCGAAGGTGGCGAGTCGTTATTGGATTGAAAGATAAGAAGAAAGAAGAAGTTCCGCTAGGCACTATCTTGTTGGTCTCTCAGGAAACAAAAGACGCATTGCTCAGCAGGGATCAGTAACCCATCTTGGGGTGAGATTAAGGACTTTCAGTTCGAGTTTTGAAATCATTGCTCTTGCTGCAAAGAGCAAGTCCACAGGATGACGGATTCTTTATTTTGTCCCCTTTGTGCTCTCTGCGTTCCTTTGCGGCTAAATCTACTGCGTCCTCCCAAACTTCTTCTCCAACTCCGCCAGCGAAAGCTGGATCATCGTCGGCCGCCCATGCGGACACGTATACGGCAGATCACAGGCCAGCAGATCGTGGATCAGCATGTCCCACTCCGCGGGCTTGAGGGCGTCATTGGCTTTGACCGCATGGCGGCACACCGTTTTCGCGACAACTTCCTCACTCAACCGGCGCCCCTTCCTCGTTTCCCCGCCCTCCTGCTGGAGATCGACAATCACGGTGCGGATAAACTCGGCGACATCCTTCGGTTTCACCATCGCGGGCAGCGCATCGACGAGAAACGTGCTCGGACCAAAGCGCGTGATACCGACTCCGGCCTTCTGCAGCGGTTCAAGCTGGGCGAGGAGAAAGTCCGCCTCGCGCGGCAGGAACTCCAGCGTCACCGGAAAGAGCAGTTGCTGCGAAGCGGGGTCCTGCAGCGCCATCCGCTTGAGCATCTGCTCGAAGAGGACCCGCTCATGCGCCGCATGCTGGTCGATCAGCACCATTCCCTCGGGACTCTCCGCCACGATGTAAAGCAGCCCCACACAGCCGACAATGCGCAGGCCAAGTCGATTGGTGATAAGCTGCTCGGGCCGCGGCGTCGATTTCTGGGGAAGGGGATCAACCGGAAGGGCTAGCGTGGGTTGAAGGGCGGAAGGCTCGGATTCGCGATCAAGTTGGAGTGGGGGAGCTTCTTGGGGAGCGCCAGGCTGCGCAACGGTGGCGGGCGCTGTTTCCGCTGGTGAACGGGGCACCTGGGCCTGATGGATTTGCTTGGGTCTATCGGACACATCAGACCTATCGGACCCATCCGTGGAAGGTGCCGCAGGCACAGCAACCGAAGGCCCATCAAACGTAAACTTCGCCGCCGGCGTCCCCGCGAAACTTCCGAGCGCCTCCTGCACCGAGCTGACCACAAAATGCCGGATCGTAAAGTCGTCGTGAAACCGTACTTCCCTCTTCGCCGGATGAATGTTGACGTCGACACCCGAAGGATCCATCTCGAGAAACAGGATCGCCACCGGATACCGCCCCTTCATCAGCGAATTGTGGTAGCCCTCCAGCAAACCGAAATGCAGCGTGCGGTTCTCGACCGGTCGCTGGTTGATGAAGAAAAGCTCCTCATGCCGCGCCGCGCGGCTCACTCCCGGCTTGCCAATAAAGCCGCGCAACTTCAACTCCCCGCTGGCCGCCTCAATGGGCACCGTGTTTTCGATCCACTCCGTTCCAAAAATCGAAACAAGCCTCTGGCGCAAATCCTCCCCGGGCATCCATCGTTGCGCAGGCTGGTCGTCCATCGTGAGCGTGAAGCCAACCTCGGGCCGCGCGAGTCCCGCCAGCAGCGTGACATGCCGGATATGGGCCGATTCGGTCGGCTCCGTGCGCAGGAATTTCCGGCGCGCAGGCAGATTGTAAAAAAGCGAACGGACCTCGATCTGCGTGCCCGGCGCCAGCCCGATTTCGTGGACATCCCGCAGCTTGCCGCCGTCGATGATGATTTCCGTTCCCGCCATCGCGTCATGCTCGCGCGTGCGCAGCCGGAATTTCGAAACGGACGCAATGCTCGGAATGGCCTCGCCGCGGAAGCCATAGGAGGCAATCCGGTCGAGATCGTCACTGTCGCGCAGCTTGCTCGTGGCGTGACGCTCCAGGCAGAGCAGCGCATCGTCCTTGCTCATGCCGCAGCCGTTATCCGTGACCGAAACGAGACTGCGCCCGCCCGCGCCGATCTGGATGTCGACCTGCGTCGCACCCGCATCGAGCGAGTTTTCCAGCAGCTCCTTCAGCACCGACGCCGGACGCTCGATCACCTCGCCCGCCGCGATCTGGTTGGCGACGTGCTCGGGCAGAAGGTGAATGCGGTTCATGGAGAGGGCGGAAAGGGAAGGATAGGAATATACGAAATCTGGACAAGATGCTAATCAGGGAATGTGCGGCTCGCGATACCGATTTCGGTTGTGGCGTTGAGTTTGCTGGGCGGCTTGGTGCGCGCCGACGAGCCGTTCCTCAAGGTGACCATGGATGCCGGCGTCGGTTACATCGTGCCCGAAAAATACGCGGACGATCACAAGCTCGAATTGCTCAAAAGCATCCCGGGCGACCTGAAGATTGACGGTTTTTGGACGCCGACTGAGCAGCATGTCACGGTGGCCGAACGGATTTTCCGCGAGACGCTGCACCAGACCGCGAAGGACGCCACCGTCTTGTTGCCCGATCTCGCCCAGGCAACCAGTCCCGACGATCTCGAGACCCTCGCCCGGGAGCAGAGGGAGGCGGAGGCGATCAGCCGGAACTACGGGACCTACACGCGGCAGTACCTGGGAGTGGTCATCGACGGTATCCGGATCGTGCTCTGCAATTACTCGGACGCAAAGAAGGTCGATCCTGCGACCGAGTTCATGTACCTCGAAAAGTATTTTGTCAGCGGTGAGAAGACCCACTTTTTGCAATGCCGGGTTGATCCCCGATTGAAGACGTGGTCGAATGTCTCAATCATCGGGTCGTGGCTGCCGCCGGAAAAAAATCATCCCTAATCAAAACTCAAGGAGCGCAATGAACTGTTGGAAACCCGTCTTGTTTTTAATTTTGGTCAGTGGTCTTTCCCTCCGGGCCGATTCTCCGGCCTGGGTCAATGTGACCAACGATCTGGGCGGCGATGCCGCCACGTGGGGCCGGTTCTCGGCGATGACGCTCGGTGCGGCTCCGGGGGCCGACACGGTCTACGTCCATGTTGGGAGCGTGGGTCTTTTCGCCACGAAGGACGGCGGCGCGCACTGGACCAACACGCAGGTGCCGCCGGGGCCGTGCCCCATGGACGGTTTCGTGAGCAACTTCGTCTTTGATCCCAAGGACCCGAAGACCTTCTGGATGGGCTGCTGGTATGGCAAGGGACTCTTCAAGACAACCGATGGCGGCGCGACGTTCCAGCAACTCGGCACTATGGATCGGGGCGAGGGGGTATCGGTCGATTTCACGGACCCGGAACGGAAGACCATCGCGCTGGGGCAGCACGAACAGTTGCAGGGCCTTTTTCTCTCCAAGGATGGCGGCGCGACGTGGAAGAAAATCGGCGCCAATTTGCCGCCCGGCACGAATTTCCCGAGTTGGCCGTTGCTCCTCAGTTCCAATGTCCTTCTCGTCAATACTTCCGGCTACCATAAGGACCTGATCTCCGGCCTCTGGCGCTCGGAGGATGCGGGCGAAACGTGGGCGAAGGTCTCCGATTTCTTCGCCACCGGGACGCCCACGCTGACTTCGAAGGGAACGGTTTTCTATCCGATCAAGGAGGGCCTGGCGCGCAGCACGGATGGTGGAAAGACCTGGACCCTCTTGAAGGCGCCCGTGGCCGGAACGATCATCGAACTGCCCGACGGACGCCTCGCCGGGAAGTGGTACACCGCCGCGGGATTCATCAAGATCTCCAGTGACAACGGCGACACCTGGCAGGACTACGGCCCGAAGCTTCCGGTGAACCCGACTCCCTTGGGCCCCGGCATCGTCTATCTGCCGGGGACCAAGGCGTTCATGATCAGCACCCCCGGCAAGGACAAGAAGATTCCCGATGCGGTCTGGCGTCTGGATGCGCTGCAATAAAAGGGGGAGGACCCAATCGATGAAACAATGGGTGATGATGATTCTTTGGGCTGCGGGTAGCGTGTTGCCTCTCTGCGCCGGGGAAAATCCCATCTCCCCGGAGCATCAGGCGGTCCTCAAGGGAGAATGGGCGCCGACCCGGGACCAGACCGACAAGGCGCTGGCGGCGGCAATCGCCCTGGTGCGGCAGACCGCCGCGCAACCCGCCGGCACGTCCCCCGCCGAAAAGTACCACGTGGAGGGCGCAAAAAAGATTGGCGAGGGGATAACGACCTACGCCGTTCAATTCACCGGCCAAATCCGGAAGGGAAGAAAAGTCATCTCGTGCAGCTTTTTCCCCACCGCGGAGTTCAAGTATTTTACCAACTGGAAGGAACTGCCCGTCGTGGTCGAGGACGGCGGCTTCAGTTTCTGGCAGGTCGACTACGATCCCGAGACCGGCCAATGCGGGGAACTCCAGATCAATGGGATGGGGTGAAACAGAAGGAATGAGAAATGAGAAATGAGACATATTGCCCTAACGATTGTTGAGAATAGCCATTTTGCGACTTTGAGCGATTGAGAGTATCTCTCTCATTCCTACTGAGCATTAAGCGACCCTTAAGGGCGACTGGATCCCGACCAACGATCAAAATTCCGCGCCGCCTATTTCTTGGGCACGTAAAGTGGGCACTGCGAGGCTTCGTGCCATCTGAGCACGCTTTTGCTCGAAGGATAGTGATGATTGCGTTCAGATTGCCTTCTCACACCTTTGTTGTTCTCTACGGTAAGACCGTCTGGAGGGAGATAGGGAGGTGTGCGACTTTCACAGCAATCGTACCGTAAACAAGGGCTACGCATCGGCTTACGATAAGGCCAAGGGGAAATCATGGCGGTCCAACCGTCTCCGGCCATCTCGCCTAAGACCACCATACAAGCCGCGTTAAGGAAAGTGATCCTAAAATTAAAAGATTCAAGGAACTATTCTGTTCTGTCCAGAAACGGATTCCTGTTATGCAGAGAAGCGGCGCTGTTACGTCAGCGCCGCTTCTCTGCGAGATTGTTGTCAAGAGTTTGTTATTTTGTCAATGAAATAAGGCCAATTTAAAGTGAAATTTCCTTTGCGCTATAAGTGACAACTTGGTGTAAGGTGGGAATAAGAAAGAATAACTATTCACTTGACAGTATCTAAAAAGTGGCTAGCGACTTTTTCTTAACGAACACGAACATCAAAACTACTACATGCTTATGAAAATGCCGCGACTAATGAAGAAGAGCGGTAGGTTTCCCATCTACAAGACTGTTCCTAATCCTGAATCTAGGGTAGGAAAGTTCACAAAGGAAGGGATTGCGAATGCTCTTCTGGAGCTTGCTAAAGCAACAGCCGAAATGAATAAAGCGTCCCTCGCTCCGAAGACATCAGCCGAAGCGAGCGAGAAATAGAACGATAGAACTTAAGGAGCCGCAGCTTAGGCTTATTTCAGCCTAGCTGCGGTTTTATTTTCTACTTTATGGGCCTTATCTCTACCGATCCACAAGAGGACGCTGATCAACTAAGAGCGTTTTGGGATATCTTTTTGGAAAGATGGAACGCATGGTATGCGGTAGCGCCACCTCACAAGGCCTCCGTCAGTGAAGAGGTCATAGAGCCGTTCTTGCTCGCTGCAAAGGGTGTCATGGAGGATGTTTTCCCGCCTAAGCCAAGTGCTTTTAAGCGACTAGGAACCTTTGCAGTGCTTATCCAACATTTTCCAATAGTTAATCTTGTTCACAAAAATGGAACCCCTTTTAGTTCAGATGAAGATTGTCAATGGACGCCGAGATTAGCCCTAGCCGCCGCCCAAGTTTTTGCTAGCGAAATGAGCGTTATATTGCCGAGCGGAGAGCAAAAACTGAATTGGTTTCGCATGCCTTCCCCTCATTTTCAATTGGAGCTGATTTCTGTTTTGAGAAACTACCGACTGGGAGCACATGAGGATAATGATCTGGATCCCGACATCCTATCTGAGCGGGCGTTAAACGCGAGCCTGATACTGGAGGCCTGCTATTACATCGATGAGATCAAAAAAGGCGGCGGAAAGGGATACCAAAAAATATTGGGTGATGTTGACGGATGCTTAAAAGACCTCGATCCCATTCATCAGATGGACATTGATTTTCATCAGGTCGCAATCGCCATCGCGGCAATGTAATAAAGCCGCCGAAAGCAGGTCCTAAACGAGTTTTAAATTAGGACGCTACCAAATTCTTCCCGCGGATTGACACCGCCCCCGAGTTAAAGAATCCTTTCCTCTTCCCATGAAAATCTCCCTCGGTTCCGATCACGCCGGTTTCCTTTACAAAGAGAAGGTGAAGGCCCTCCTTATTTCCCTCGGGCATGAGGTGAAGGATTGCGGCACCGACAGCGAGAAACCGGTCCCTTATCCCGAGTACATCCGCCCGGCCGCCCAGGCCGTCGCGAGCGGCGAATGCGAGCGCGGCATCGTCTTCGGCGGTTCCGGCAACGGCGAGGCCATTGTCGCCAACAAGGTGAAGGGCGTCCGCTGCGCCTATGTCTGGAATTCGCAAACGGCCGAGCTGGGCCGCAAGCACAACGACTGCAATGTCATTTCCATCGGCGGCCGGATGATCTCGGAGTACATCGCGCTCGAATGCGTCCAGATCTTCCTCAACACGCCGTTCGAGGGCGGTCGCCATATCGAGCGCATCAAGGAGATCGAATAGTCCCGCCTTTGTGCTATAGTCGTTTCCGATGTCCTCCTATACCCTCCTCAAATCGAAGCTGCACCGAGCCACGGTGACCGGCGCCAGCCTTCATTACGAAGGCAGCCTCACCGTCGCCGAGGACCTCGCGAAGAAGGCCGGCTTCCTGCCCTACGAGAAAATCCTCGTCGGCAATATCAACAACGGCGAGCGGTTCGAGACCTACATCATTTTTGGCCGCGCCGGATCGAAAGTCATTGAACTGAACGGCGCCACCGCCCACCTCGGCAAGATCGGCGACCGCCTCACCATCATGAGCTTCGCGGAAGTGCCCGCCGACCTCGCGGCCAAGCACAAGCCGACCGTCGTGCGCGTCGACGAGAAGAACGACATCCTGCTGTAAGCCGCCACCATGGCTTCGCCGCAATCCCGGTTTGCTGCCCAGTTCGCGCAGGGCCCGTTGCCGGTCTCCGAAAACCAGGTCTACCGCGAACCCGGCTGGCATGTCTGGTGCACCAGCATCGTCCGCGACGCCAGGGGTCTCTACCACCTCTTCTACAGCCGCTGGCCCGAGGAAAAAGGCTTCGAGGCCTGGGCCACCCATTCCGAGATCGCCCGCGCCACTGCCACCAGCCTCGAGGGACCGTTTAACTACACGGCCCCCGTCCTCGTTCAAAAAGATTCGCAAGTCCCTGCGTGGGATAGAGATGGGTTCCATAACGTCATGGTCAAAAAGTACCAAGACAAATTCTACCTCTATTACACCGGCCAGCACGGCAACGGCGACTGGTGGGACCACCGCAACCACCAGCGGATCGGCGTCGCCGTCGCCGATACTCCGGAAGGCCCATGGCAGCGCTTCGCTCACCCCGTGCTCGATGTGACCCCGGGCGCCTGGGACAGCCTCATGCTCGCCAATGCCACCGTGACCGACACCCCCGATGGCCGTTACCTCATGATCTACAAAGGCGTCGGCGACGGCCCTCCACCCTTCGGCGGCCGCGTCCTCCACGGCGCCGCTTGGGCTGATTCTCCCCTTGGCCCCTTTAAAAAAGACCCCAAGCCCCTTTTCGACGAGAGCGGCGTCAAGTTCGGCTTTGAAGACCCCTACCTCTGGCGCGAAGGCGACATCTACTTTTGCCTCATCAAGGACATGGGAGGCTTCGTCTCCCCCTCAGGCGAAAGCAGCCTCCTCTTGATGCAATCCCCGGACGGTATCCATTGGGAGAAAAGCGACCCGCTCCTGATCGTGGGCAAAACCCTCCCTTGGCATGACGGAGCCCCGCGGACCTTCGACCGGATCGAACGCCCCTCGGTCTTTTGGGACGAAGAGACCCAGAAGCTGGCCCTCTTGGTCGCCGTAAAGCCCAAATCCGACCAGGAACCCAGCTTCAGTTTGCGGGTGCTTTACCGCTGAGTCCTGCGCCGCGTCAGTGTTCCCCTTGATCGGCAAGTGTCCGGTCGACAGACACTTTTCGCCCCCTCAAAACGCAATTGAAGGCGATTTGCCAAGGACCACTCTAGGCGTAGGACGTTTTAGTCATGTCGGGAATGCAAATTGCATGTCTCGCGCCGTGCGGAACCTTGCTCTTTAAGTACGTTAAGATTATCTTAAAGTCCTTTCACTCAATGCACGATCGACTCTGGCTTTTTCTGGCGACGCTCGGCTATCTCGCCAGTGCGGGCTGGGGGCTCTACGCCTTGGGCTCGAAGCGGCCTGCGTCCAATTTTTGGACGTTTCTTTTGATTGGAACCGCTTTCGCGCTACATACCGTTTTTCTGGAACAGCGGGGGGCGGCGATTCAGCATTGTCCCATCACTAACTTGTTCGAGACGCTCGCCTTTTTTTCGTGGTCGCTTGTCTTGACCTACCTCGTCGTTGGCCCGGCTTACCGGATGTCGATTCTGGGGGCCTTCACTGCTCCCGTGGTTTTTCTCATTAATTTTTTCGCCTTGGCGGCAGCGGCCCAGATTGATCTGCCCGGCACGATGCCGCATTTGGGCTGGCAATTGGAGTTGCACGCAACGCTGGCCTTGCTGGGCCTTGGAGTTTTGGGCGTGGCGGCGTTGGCGGGAATGACCTACCTCATTCAGGAGCGGCAATTGAAACGGCATGCGTTGACATCATGGTTCTACTCACTTCCCAATGTCGGATGCCTCGAATTGGTGCAGCAGCAGGTGCTGGTCTGGGGTTTCATCATTTTTACCGCAGGGGCTTTTCTCGGTTTTTTCATTCCGCACCAGAACTCGGAGGACTGGGTGAAGATCGTCTGGTCGGCGGTGGTCTGGAGCCTATATGCCATCTTGGTCGTGGTGCTGGGATTGGGACGACTGAGCCACAAGAAAACGGCACTGCTTTCCGTCGCCGGATACGTTTTCATTTTGCTGACTTTTTGGGGGATTAATTCCCTCAGCGAGGCACACGTCTTTCCGCATGAGGGGTAAATGAGCGCGAATGCCAATATCATCTGTGGAGGCCTCACCTTTGAGGGTGTCCCCGTGGAATTGAGGGAGAAGGTTGCTTTCCGTGATGCGCAGTTGCCTGCCGCGCTGGTGGAAATGCGGGAAAGTCTTGGCTTGCGCGAGGCGGTGCTGGTTTCGACCTGCAACCGGGTGGAATATTTCGGCGCGACGGAGCAACCCGAGCGCGCCGAGGCGGCCTGGCCTGATTTCCTGCGCCGGTACCATGGGGTGAAGGAAGATTTTGCACCGCTCTCCTTTCAACTGCGTGGAACTCCCTGTGTGGAGCATCTTTACTCGGTCGCCTCCGGGCTCAAGTCGATGGTGGTCGGCGAGACAGAAATCCTGGGCCAGTTGAAAGACGCGTACGATGCAGCCAAGACACATGGCCAGACCGGCAAATGGTTGAACCGCTTGTTTCAATCGTCTTTTGCGGCGGCGAAGTCGGTTCGTTCGCGGACGGGCATCACGCGGGGCAGCGTATCGGTCGGTTCGGTTTCCATTGAACTCGCGGAAAAGATTTTTGGCGATTTGAAAGGCTGCCGGGTCATGGTGATCGGGGCGGGCGATACAAGCGAGCGTACGGCGCGGTCGTTGCTGGGCCGCGGGGTGCCGTCGATTTTGGTGGCGAACCGCACCTTCGAGCGGGCGGCTACCCTGGCCGGAGAGCTCGGCGGTGAGGCGGTGCGATGGGAAGAGTGGGAAGAACGGGCGTTGGAAGTGGACATCATGATCAGCTCGACGAGTGCTCCGCATTACGTTTTGACCCGGGAAAAACTGGAGGCGCTTTTGAAGCGGCGCGAACGGCGTGCGCTCTTTCTCATCGACCTCGCGGTGCCGCGGGATTTCGAGCCATCGATCAATCTGCTCGACGATGTATTTCTCTACGATATTGATGACCTGCAATCCATCGCCCACGCGCACCTGCGCGAACGGCAGACGGAGATCACCCGTAGCATGGAGATCCTTCAACCGCATGTGGAGCGGTACATGGAATGGGCGGGGCGGCAAACGGGGAAAACAGGTCCGGATGGCGTCCGAACCGGATGGGTAGCGGTATGAGACCGATGATCATCGGCAGCCGGGGAAGTGCCCTCGCGTTGGCGCAAAGCCGGGGCATCATGTCCGCCCTGAAGAAGGCATGGCCTGGGCGTAATTTTGAGATCAATGTCATCCGGACCGAAGGGGACCGTCTGGCGGATCAACCTCCTGCCGGGGCAGACGATGAACCGCTGGGCAAAGGGCTTTTCACCAGCGAACTGGAGCAGGCATTGCTGGAACAAAAAATCGACCTCGCGGTGCACAGTCTCAAGGACCTGCCGACCATGCCGGCCAACGGGTTGGTATTGGCTGCCATCCCCAAACGCGCGGATGCGCGGGACGTACTCGTTACCCGCGGAGCTGATTTGCATCAGGAACTGCATCACGAAGCGATCATTGCCACGGGAAGCCCACGCCGCGCGGCGCAGATTCGCCTGATCCGGCGCGATTTGCGGACGGAACCGATACGGGGAAACATCGATACCCGCTTGCGCAAGTTTCGGGAAAACCCCGGATGGGCCGCGCTTATTCTTGCCGCGGCAGGGCTGGAGCGATTGCAGCCCGATCTATCGGGACTTAACGTGACTTACCTTCCCTTTGAGCAGATGTTACCTGCACCAGGGCAGGGTGCGCTTGCTCTCCAAACGCGCAAGGAAAAGGCGGAGGACATCCGGAAGCTCGTCAGCGTCCTGCACGACAAAAACACGGCGGCCGAGGTCGGTGCGGAGCGAATGTTCCTTCACGCATTAGGAGGAGGTTGCCGGGAACCAATTGCGGCATACGCGGTGACGACGGCGGAGGGTCTTCTGAAACTCGAGGGCATAGCCTGGCTGATCGGTGAAAATAGTCCCCGACGCGGTGAGATGGTGAAAAAGCTCGATCAGTTCGAGACTTTGGGGGTCGATCTTGCGGTGGAAATTTCCCGATGAGCGCGGGTGAGAAGAAAGGCCGAGTTTATCTTGTCGGCGCGGGACCGGGTGCCTTGGGGCTGGTAACGTTGCGGGCGCGGCAATTGATCGAGCAGGCCGATGTGCTGGTCTACGATTATCTCTGCAATCCCGAGATGCTACGCTGGGCGCGCGAGGACGTGGAAAAAATTTATGCCGGTAAGTCGGCTTCGGCGCACACGCTGACACAGGACGAGATTAATCGTTTGTTGGTGGAGAGCGCGCAGGCTGGAAAGCAGGTCGTACGGCTCAAGGGTGGCGACCCCTATGTTTTTGGACGAGGCGGCGAGGAGGCCCAAGTGCTGGTGCGCGCTGGCATTGCCTTCGAGACCGTGCCGGGTGTGACGTCGGCGATTGCCGCACCGTCCTATGCGGGGATCCCGGTGACGCACCGCGACTACGCTTCGACCGTAACGTTCGTGACAGGCCATGAAGATCCCTTGAAGCAAGACTCGGCCATCGATTGGGCGCATCTGGCGCGTCTGCGGGGGACCAAGATTTTTCTGATGGGCGTGGAGCGTTTACGTGAAATTACCCAGCGGTTGATAACCGAGGGGGCCAGTCCTGAAACGCCGGTGGCGTTGGTTCGCTGGGGAACGACGAGTCGGCAGAAGAGCCTGGAGGGGACTCTGGCCACGGTGGCTGATCTTGTCGAAAAACGGGGCTTCGCGGCACCTGCGGTCACGATTGTCGGAGACGTGGTTAAACTGCGCCACGAATTGAACTGGTATGAGACATTACCTCTCTTCGGCCAGCGTGTCGTGGTCACCCGCACCCGGCGGCAAGCCAGCGCGTTGACAGAAAAGCTTCGTGTGCTTGGCGCAGACGTGCTGGAGATAGCGACCATTCGCGTGACGCCTCTTCCTCTGAGCCAAACGCAACGGGACAAGCTGGCGGATTTGGGTGCTCATTTCGACTGGCTGATCTTTACCAGTCCCAACGCGGTCGATTTCTTTTTTGAGGAATTTTTGAAGATCTCCGCCGATCTGCGGACGCTCAAGGCCGTAAAAATTGCCACTGTCGGTCCGGCCACGGCAGCGCATTTAAAGTCGCGTCATTTGCAACCGGATTTACAGCCCGGAATCTATACGGCAGAGAAGCTGGCCGAGTTGTTTTCGGAGACGATAGTCAAGGGCATGCGCTTCTGTCTGCCTCACGGACAATTGGCTGATCCCCTCCTGGCCAATCATCTCCGGGACCGGGGAGGGCAGGTCGAAGAGTGGGTACTTTATGACACGCTGCCGGAAGAGGAAGACTCCACCGGCGCGCGGAAGCGCTATTTCCAAGAGGGGGCACAGTGGATCACCTTTACGAGCTCCAGCACCGCGGAAAATTGGCACAAACTTCACTTAAAGCCGGAGGATGGCATGCCTGTGCCGAAGGTGGTGAGCATGGGGCCTGTGACGAGTGCGACGTTGCGCAAGATGGGGTATGGGATCGAAGCGGAGGCGGCTGCTTCCAACCTCGATTCATTGGTGGAGACTATTGTCCGATTAAGTATAGAATCGCCCCATGCCGACGATTGACGAATTAATGGACGAGGGGAACACTGCGCTGGCCATTGGGGAACTGGATGAGGCGGTCAAATTCTTCCAACAGGTGGTCGAGCAGGACGCTCAAAACGAAGACGGCTGGCAGGCAATTTGCATGGCCCTCTATAAACTCGATCGTTATGAAGAGGCCATTGTCGCCGGAAAGCGCCTGGCCCAGATTAATCCGAATAATCAATTTGTCTGGTCGAGCCTCTCTCTGGCTTACAACGCCAATAAACAAAAAGCGGAGGCCGAAGCAGCAGGTGCGAAAGCACGAATCATTTCCTGGGGAGGTAAGATCAAACCGGAAGTGGTTGATACAAATTCTCCAGAAGCGAAATCTCCATAAGATATTTAGAGATTGCAGGCAATATAGAGTTGCGTCTCATGTCGCTATTCTTAAGATTGTATTACATGTCATTATCTAATCTATCGAGCGCCCAATTGGCGCAATTAATCGGCCTGATCAAGGAGAAGGAAGCACTCCAGGGGAAGCTGGAAAAAGTTGAAGCAGCACTGCAGGCCCTCGAAAGTGGAAAGTCTGCGGGAAAACGTGGACGCAAACCGGGGCGTCCTCCGGGTAGCAAGACCAAGGCCACGACGGGACGGAAAAGCAAACGCCTAAAGGCCCCCTTGCTCAAGGCGCTATCTGCTGCCGGAGCTTCGGGTATTACCGTGAAGGAACTGGCGACCAAATTGAAGGTCAAGCCGGGCAACATTTTCAGCTGGTTCTATACAACCGGCAAGAAGATCAGCGGCATTAAAAAGGTCGGTGAGGCGAAATACGCCTACAACGCCAAATAGAATTTAGATTCATCAACGGCGGCAATTTTCCTGACGGGAACTTGCCGCCGTTTTTTTTGTTTCGAGGGTCCAGCGATTAATTGTCACTGTCGTTCATGGCCTTGTTCTTGGGCTCGAGGCTTGCTTCCATTTCGATGCGCTGGAGAGGATTGTCTCGCGAATCATGGGGTTGATCGCCGATTTTTTTGGCGACATCGATGCCCTTGATGACGTGACCGAAGACGGTGTACTTCGCATCGAGGCTTGGGCAATTTTCCAGGCAAATGTAGAACTGGCTGCCATTCGACTGGCGCTGGGGATTGACGTTGTCCGGCAAGCGCGCCATGGCCACCGCGCCTTCGTCGTGGGTCAATTTGATTTCGGCCGGCAATTTGTAGCCGGGGCCGCCTTGACCGTAAGTGGAGCGTTTGTCGGAACGCGAATTGGGATCGCCCCCTTGAATGATGAAGTTCGGAATGACCCGGTGAAACGTGGTGTGATTGTAGTAACCGTCCGAGACAAGCTTGCGGAAATTCCCACAGGTGATGGGAGCAGCGGCGGTATCCAGCTCGATGACGATATTGCCCATGGATGTTTTCAGGACGACGACTTGTGCCTGCGTAGGTGCATCATCCGCGGCGGGAGGAGGATTGACTGCGGGGGTGGGGCTCGCCGCTAAACGCGGAGCGGGCGTATTGATGACGGGAGGCGGAGGAGGAATGGGAGCCGGGGCGGTGTCGGGTGGAGGAGCACTGGGAGTGGAGGCAGCGGTCATGGCCGGTGATTCCGAAGGAACAGGAGGTGTGCCCGGATTTTTCGAGGACTGGGAGGGGGCAGGGGCAGCGGCGGGAGCGGGTGCGAGAACAGGTTCCACCGGAGGAAGAGAGACCAACTGGGCGCGGGGATAGGTCTTGGCGGTGGAGCTACCCTTTTGCGCTGACATACCGGTGAGCTCGGCATCCTCCTGGGCTACCGCCGCGTTGCCGGCTTCGGATTGGGCCTGATTGGCCGATTTGTGGTGATCGCAACCTGCGAGCAAAATCGCGGTAAAGAAAAGCCCTGCGCGCAATCTCATCATGATTTCGTTGAGTTAGACAAGGCGGTGGAGACGGTCAAGCCCAGGCCTTCGGCGTCGAGGCTCGTGCCCAATTCAGCGGCTTTGATTTGGACATAGGCGAGCGCAATCCCCTTTTGGAGGCGCGGCGAGAAGCCGGAACTGGTGACGGCACCGACTTCCTTGTCCCCGTGGACCAGCTTGGTTCCAGCCGGAGGAAATGCATCGGATGCTGATTGGAGAAAGACGAGGGTCTTATTGACGTGGCCTACGCTTTTCAGGCGGGCGATGGTCTCCTGGCCGACATAGCAGCCCTTGGTGTAACTGATCGTGGCTAGCATGTGGGGACCGGCTTCGGGAGGCAGGGTGTTGGGAGTAAGTTCCTTGCCCCAAAATGGGATACCATGCTCAAGCCGAAGCGTTTCGATGACGTCGGCGGGAACGGTATCCCCGACGATGATTGCGCCGACGGTGGCGTGCCAGACATCGTGGCCCGGCAGTCCAAAGCGGGCATGGGGAATCACAAAACCGACAGGGGGAGGCGGCGGTGCGGTGGCGCCGAAGACATGGCTCAGGCTCCACTGGTCACTGACATCCTCGAACGCGGCGTCGTCCGCGATGAGATATTTGTCCAGGCGGGCTCCGAGGCTTTCGCGCAATTCGGAGTCGGCATCGAGATAGAATTCAGCTTCGCGAGCGGCGATATGGAGATCGCCCTCCATCCGGCCTTTGGCCGTGCAGACCGCGGCGTAGCAGGTTTGGCCGTCGGCGAGTTCGGAGATGTCATTGGTCACCTGGCCGTTGAGATAACGTTCCCGGTCCGGTCCCGAGAGCCGCCACAAGGCGCGGGGGGATAGAACATGGGTCAGGGTTTCACCAGCGAGGATGCGGCGATAGAGATCGAGGTTCATCGGGGGGGCATGATCCTAACGCAGGATTTCGCTGGGAACCTATCTTAAAATTAAGATCCGCAATGGCGGTAATAAAGGCGGTTAGACTTCCTCTTCCACTACCGGATTCCGCAGGACACCGATGCCTTCGATCTCGATCTCGACGACATCGCCAGCCTTGAGATAGACGGGCGGCTTTCGGCCCATGCCGACGCCTTCTGGCGTGCCGGTGAGGATGAGCGTGCCGGGTTCCAGCGTGGTGCTTCCGCTGAGGAACTCGATGATCTCGGCGACGGAGAAGATCATGTCGCGCGTGTTGCTTTGCTGCATCGTTACGCCATTGACGCGGCTGGAGATCGCGAGGTCATTCGGATTCTTGATGCTGTCGGGTGTGAGGAAGGCGGGACCGACCGGACAGAAGGTGTCGAACGACTTGCCGCGGCACCATTGTGAACCGCCCCAGGTCTTTTGCCAGTCGCGGGCGCTGACATCATTGCCGATGGTGTAGCCCAGTACATAGTCGAGGGCATTGGCGCGGGAGACGTTCTTGCATTCGTACCCGATGATGACGCCGAGTTCAGCTTCGTAGTCGACTTCGTCGCTGCGCAGCTTGCGTGGCAGGACGATGGGGCCCTCTGGATCCTGCAAGGAGGCGGGACTTTTGAAAAAAACAACGGGATGACTGGGAATTTTCGCGCCCGTTTCCTCGGCGTGCTTGCGATAATTCAAGCCGATGCCATAGATGGTTTTGGGCTCGATCGGGGCGAGCAAATTGAGCACCTCGATCCGCTCATTGGTGATCTTCACTTCACCGCAGGAGATGTCGCCATTCAGGCCGAAAAAGTTCTTCCCATCGTCCGAGGTCGCCATGCGAATGTTGTGGGACTGGTCGCGCAAACGATAGATTTTCATCCTTTCCTTTATAAAGGAAAATAATTGGCTCTGCGAGCGGAATGGCAAAAAGCACGAACCTTTTACGTATTTCTGCGTAAAAACTAGCTTTTATTCTGGCCACCGATCTGCTTCCCTTGGCCGAACCGTTACCAAAAACCAACTGTCCACATGCCTATTCTCGGGAACCTATCCGAATTTCCTTTGCCTGAAGTTTTGCTCCTGATTGGGGCACGCACGGGACGGTTGCGTCTGCTGGACGTTCCGGAGTTCGGAGTCCTGGAAATTGATTTCTTCAATGGAGAAGTTCACACACTCTACATCGGTAAACGGTCACTGACCGAGGTGGACGAGGTCGTGGAAAAGCTCAGCGCGGTCGTGCAGGCGCAGGGCGGGATGTTTGAGTTTAAGATGCACGCGGTCGTCCCGGTGAAGCGTCCGCAGCCGCTGACCGCCATGCAGTTGGTGATGTCGCTGGTCTGCCACGTTGATGAACAGGTGGCCCGGCAGCAGGCGGTACCGCATCATTGGTACATGCTGGAAGCGAAGCAGCCGGAGATCTGGTTGGAGCCCGAACTGCACGAGTTCTTTCTGGCCGCCATACCGTTCCTGAAAACGGGGGCTTATCGCGACGACTTGGCAGAGCGGCTCAAATTGCATCCCGACACTGTCCACAAGAACCTGACGAACCTGCGGTTACTAGGCTTCATTAAGCTGGTCGAGGGGGCCGAGACGGTGCCGCTGGCCGGGGTCGACGTGCAGGAAAAAATTTCGCGCAAGAGCAACGAGTATCTGCGGGCCTCGCGTGCCGTGGGACAGATTCAGCGGATCACAGCGAAGCTGCCGAAGATCAAGTAGCCGTAGAGTTCACGATGACGGATTGTTTTATCGTTTGCTCAACTTAATAACGTCCCTGACCAATGCATCGATATCGGCATGAGTGGTCTGCCAGGAGCACATGAGCCGGGCGACATTGCCTCCGATGAAGGTATAGATGATCCAGCCACGTTCGCGCAGGCCCATGAGAATATTCTCGGGGAGAGGGACGAAGACGGCATTGGCCTCGACTGGATGTGCGGTGATGAGGCCGGCTTCCGTCTCCAGCTGCGAGGCAAGGCGGGTGGCGCATTGGTTCGCATGGCGGGCATGCTTCAGCCAAGCCCCGTCCTCGAGGACACCAACCCATCCCGCGGCGAGCAGGCGCATCTTGGAGGCGAGCTGGCCGGCTTGTTTGCAGCGATAATCGAATTCACGGGCGAGGTCGCGGTTGAAGAAGATGACCGCCTCGCAACTGGCCATGCCGAGCTTGGTACCGCCGAAGCAGAGCACATCGATACCCGCCTCCCAAGTGATCACCTTGGGGGCGGTGTCGAGTGAGGCGGCGGCATTGGCGAAACGGGCGCCGTCCATCTGGGTGACGAGACCGAAACGCCGCGTGGTCTCGCGGATGGCGGCGAGTTCGCCGAGGCTGTAGACGGTGCCCAGTTCGGTCGATTGGGTCAGGCTGACGACACGCGGCTTGGGGTAATGAATATCGGTGCGCTTGGAGGCAAGTTCCGCAATCGCTGCCGGACCGATCTTGCCATGCTCGCCCGCCGCACCGAGGAGCTTGGTGCCGTTGGAGAAAAACTCGGGCGCGCCGCATTCGTCGTCGATGATGTGGGCGTGCTCATGGCAGATGACGCTGTGGTAGGACTGGCAACAAGAGGCGAGAGCCAACGAATTGGCAGCGGTGCCGTTGAAGACGAAAAAGATCTCCGCCTGCGGGGCCTCGAAGAGATTACGCAGGAGATTGGCGGCGCGCTCGGTCCAAATGTCGTTGCCGTAGGAGGGGGCGTAATCACGATTGGCGCGGGCCATGGCTTCCCAGGCCTCCGGACAGATCCCGGCGGTGTTGTCGCTGGCGAAATGGGTCTTCGGGGCGGGGGGGGACTCGGGCATGCTTCAGTCTGCGACCGGGACAGCCGGACGGCAATCTCTCTCGATGCTCTGGAGCCACCAGCGGGTGGCAGACTTTTTGCCGCGTCCGAAACTGCGCTGGAAGTAGAGGTTCATGATTGAGCCGTCGGACGTCTCAACGCGGTAAGAATGTCTGCGAACGTAGCGCTCGTCGCTGCCGTGGGCGCAGTCGCCGTGGTCTTTTCCCTGCTCCAGCACCCGCGCCACGGAGAATTCCCTTTTTCGCCACCTGAACTTGTGAGGCAGCCCCGGCTCGCCGCGTGCCATGCCAGCTGGATCAAAGCTCTGATCGAGCGGCGTGATCGGTTCGCTGACGAACGAGGAGGGCATCCTTCCACTGTAGGTCAAAACCGTATCGGACACAAACCGGCCCGATGCAATTTGGCTTAGTTCACCTGGCTGGGCGGCGTAACCATGCCGGTCGAAGGCGCGGTCGTAATCGCCGACTGGCCGCGGCCGTCGTTGGCGGTGATGACGCGCGCACCGGTACGGCGGGTGAAGAACGCCCAGACCCAGCGGATGACCACCGTCAGCTTGTTGGTGAAGCCGACGAGGAAGAGGATGTGCACCCCAAGCCAGGCCAGCCACGCGAGGAAGCCGCTGAACTTGACGCCGGCAATCATCGCCACGGCGCGGGAATGGCCGATAGTCGCCATCGTGCCCTTGTCCCAGTACTTGAACGGATCGCGCTGGGCCGGTTGGAGAGCGGGCTCGGCCTGCTCGGTTTCGATGACCTTGGCCACGTACTGGCCCATCTGGATCGCCGCGGGGGAAACGCCGGGGACCGGGGTGCCATCCTTGTTGAGGATGAAGGCGACATCGCCGACGGCGAAGGCCTCAGGATAGCCGGGGATGCTGAGGTCGGGATTGACTTTGATGCGGCCGGCACGATCGATGTCGACGCCGAGCGTGCGGGTGATTGGGTTGGCGCCAACACCGGCGGACCAGACGATCGAGGCGGCCTCGAAGGTCTCGGTCACGTCCGGTTTGTCCTTGGCCGAGACGACGACGGTCCCGGCCTTGATATCCTTGACCATGGTATTGAGGCGGACTTCGACGCCGATTTCCTCGAGCTGGCGCTGGGCGCTGGCGGAGAGATCGCGCGGCAGGTGCATAAGGATACGGTCGGCGGCCTCAATGAGGACGACGCGCACCTTAGTGGGGTCGATCTTGCGGAAATCGTGGCGCATGACGAAGCGGCCCAGTTCCTTGCAGGCTCCGGAGAGTTCCACGCCCGTGGGCCCGCCGCCGACGATGACGATGGTCATCAGCTTCTGAAGCTCTTTGGGATCGGAGGTCAGTTCCGCCATTTCGAAGGAGAAAAGGATTTCGCGGCGGATGCGTAGCGCGTCGTTGATCGACTTGAGGCCCGGCGCGTGTTCGGCCCACTCGGGATGGCCGAAGTAGCTGGTGACGCCGCCGAGGGCGATGATGAGGTAATCGTAGCTGATGCTGCGGTCGGACAGGATGACGGTGCGGGTCTTGAGATCGACGGTCTCGACCTTGCCGAGCTCGACGCAGACGTTCTCATGATCGCTGAGAATGGAGCGGAGCGGCTTGGCGATCTCGACCGAGGAGAGGGTGGCGGTGGCCACCTGGTAAAGGAGCGGCTGGAAGAGGTGATGGTTCTGGCGATCGATCAGCGTAATGCGTCCGTTGATGTGGCGCAACGACTTGGCGAGGTTGAGGCCGGCAAAACCGCCACCGAGAACGACAATGTGGGGATTCGTTTTGTTGATCGGTTTGACGTCAGCGGCTGCAGCAGCGGCCGGGGCAGGGGCGGTATCGGTAGCGGACATGGGCCAGAAATATACACAGCGTCACTTTTATGGCAAACGTCATCGAAGGTTTTTGAGGCTGATGGGAGGGGCTCGTCCAAGGTGGTGAAAGGGGTGATTTTGCTGGAGTTGGGTAAAGTGTCTTGAGCTTGGAAGAAGTAGGGGGTGCCGGGATGCGCATAATGGGAAAATTATTTACGCGGTTCTTTTAGGAATTGTGATCGTCGCGATAGCATCCTTTGCTCGCCGATTGCCAAGACATGGTGGGAACTGGGGCACGCCTTTCCAGGCTGAATTCCAAATTGTACTACTGCCATTGGCTGCCCCTTCTTTACGCGGGCGGGACATTCAAGTAGTCTGGTCATACGTGATCATGTTTTTCAGGAACACCCAGCCAGAGATGGAAAGCCATGAGTGACCTGACGACGATGCCGCGCCGACCCGGCGGGCGAATGGCCTCGCGGCCCCTGCATTTTATCTGGCTCGCGGATGGATCCGGATCGATGCGGATGGGCGGCAAGATCGAGGCACTCAACCGGGCGATCACCGAAGCGATCCCGCATATGCAGTCGGTCGCGCGGGAAAACCCGCAAGCAGACATTTTCGTCAATGCCATTGGCTTTGCCAATGAAGCGCGTTGGATGGAGGAAAAACTGACACCGGTCTCGGAGTTTCGCTGGCAGGACTTGCAGGCCGGAGGCGAAACCGCGCTGGGCGAGGCACTGGCCATGGTCGGCGACGTCCTGCAGCAACCGCTAATGACCGACCGGGCCTGGCCGCCGATCATCGTCCTGGTGACCGACGGGTTGCCCACAGACGATTTTCATGGCGGACTGGAACGTCTTCTTTCGAAGACTTGGGGACAGCGGGCGGTCCGTCTCGTCGTGGCCATCGGCAAGGACTCGACCTCGGATGATGTCAGGACGATCTTTCGCTCATTTATGGGGAACGAAGAAGTGCAGCCATTCCAGGCCAATAACCCCGAGGCCCTGGTTGAGGCCGTCCGATGGGTGTCAACGGCCATGCTCAAATCCGTGCTTTCGCCGCTGACCAAGACGGCGGACGACACCGAAGGCGACCCAATCACGCCGATCTCTTTCGGGGTCGAGACGGAAGCGTCAGATGAGGCCGATGTATGGTGAACTCCCTTCGCTGGACAGCCTTGGGCGCGAGTGTGCGAGGCGCCTCGCATGAGCGGAACGGCCTGAACAACCAGGATGCGGTGAGGCTGGCCAATCCCTGCGGCAAGGATGATTTTCTGGTCATGGCCATTGCCGATGGTCATGGCAGCTCGCGCAGTTTTCGCAGCGAGCAAGGCTCGGCCATGGCGGCGGAATGCGCCTTGCGGGTGCTCGGGCAATTTGTGCGCCGATTGGGACCCGATGCGCCCCTGAGCCGCGTCAGATGCCAGGCGAAAACGCGCTGGCCACTGGCGATGGTGCGGGCCTGGAAGGCCGCAGTTCGGGCCGATCTTGCGAAGTCCCCATTTTCTCCGCTCGATTTCGCCGCTTTCCCGGAGCCGCCGCCGGTGATCAAACCGGGACAGGAGTTGCCCGGAGCGGCCTACCTGGCCTATGGCGCGACACTGGTCACCGTGGTGATTACGCGGCGTTATATTCTCTATTCACAACTTGGGGACGGCGACATTCTCGCCATCCGGGAAGGGGGCATCGTCGTGCGACCGCTCCTGAAACAACACGAATTCATGGCGAACCAGACGGTGTCCCTTTGCACGCACAACGCCCCGCGCCAGTTTCAAATCCACGTCGAGCCCTGCCGTGCCGATGCGCCCGCAATGATCATGATTTCCACCGACGGCTACGCAAACTGCTTCGGCGATGAAGAGGCGTTTTACCGGGTCGGGGCTGATTTCCTGGCCTACGAGCGCTCGCACGGTATCGGCGTAGTGGGCGAGATGCTGGAGGGCTGGCTGCGGGAATCCTCGCATGACGGCAGCGGTGACGACATCACCGTGGGACTGGCCACACGTTCCGGTCTGGTGAATTTTACGACCGGAGTTTCCCCATGAACACCTTTAGCCCGGGACAGACAGTCTGGCTGGAACTTGCCGGGGAACGCTGCGAGATGAGGGAACTCATCGGCGCAGGCTCGCAAGGGCAAGTCTACCGTGCGTTGTTAAGCGGACAGGAATTCGCGGTGAAATGGTACTTTCCGGGCAGCGGGACGAAACAGCAGCGTGCGGCCATTGACTTGATGGTCCAGAAGGGGCCGCCCAACGACCGGTTCCTCTGGCCTCTGGACACCGCCCTATGCCAGGGCATGCCGGGCTTTGGCTACCTAATGGCGATGCGGGAGCCGCGCTACCGGAGCATGGCCGACTTGATGAACCGCGAGATTGACCCCAGCTTTCGCGTCCTCATCCACGCGGCCATCGAATTAGTCGACTGTTACCTGCGGCTCCATTCTCTGGGGCTTTGCTTCAGCGACATTTCCTTCGGCAACATTTTTCTCGATCCGGACACGGGCGAAATCCTGCTTTGCAATAATGACAGCGTCGTGCTGGACGGCGAGGACGTGGGCGGCGCATTGGGTTCGCCGCGCTTCATGGCGCCGGAAATTATCGCCGGGCTTTCCCGTGCGTGCGCGGTCACGGATTTGCATTCCCTGGCGGTGATCCTGTTTTACTTCTTCATGATCCACCATCCACTCGAAGGCCGGCGGGAAAGGGAGATCACGTGCCTTGATGTGGCGGCGATGAAGGAACTCTACGGGGATGCGGCGCTTTTCGTTTTTGATCCCAAACAGGGGGCCAACCGGCCGGCTCCCGGGGTGCATAACAACGCGACGCTTTTCTGGAACATGTATCCCGGTTACGTGCGCGACATCTTTACTCGCGCCTTCACCGAGGGCCTGCGCGATCCGTCGGCTCGCGTGAAAGCCGGCGACTGGCGCACCGTGCTGTTGCGGATGCGCGACCAGATTTTTTACTGTCACAAATGCGCCGCGGAGAATTTTTTGACCAACGAAGGCGATCTGCCGGCGGCGGAGCAGCCATGTTGGGCCTGCGGTGAGGTCCCGATTCCGCCGATGCGTCTGCGCCTTGGGGCCCATTCGGTGGTGCTGAACCAGGATACGCTGCTTTACGCGCATCATCTCGATTCGCACCGGCGCAATGATTACTCGGAGGTCATGGCGGAAATGGTGCCACATCCGAAGAAGCCCGATGTCTGGGGGCTCAAGAATGTGTCTCAGCAAGCCTGGACGAGCGTCTCGCCAGCGGGAACCACCGTCGAAGTCGCCCCGGGCCGCTCCGTCTCGCTGGTGCCGGATTTGCGGATTCGGTTCGGCAATATCGAAGGACGGATTGCGTAACGTCGCTTTTTCGCTAAGCCTGACCGAAATCATATATGAATACTTTCAACCACATCGCCATGAATTGCCGGGACCTCGCCGCGCAGGAGGCGTTCTACACGAAACATTTCGGATTCAAGCGGTCCCGGACTTTTCTCAAGGGCAAGCCGGAGGAATTTTTTCTGCTCAAGCTGGGGGACATGCGTCTCGAATTGTTTCCGACCGATCCGGCCAAGTCGGCGGAGGTGAAGGGCGGGGAGCAGACCGTTGGTTTTAAGCATCTGGCCTTTAATGTGCCAAAGCTGGAGCCAGTGATCGATGCGCTCAAGGCCGACGGCATCGAATGCGATCCAATCAAGGAGGTCTCGCATCTTGTTCCCGGATTGCGCATCGTCTTCTTCCGCGATCCCGAGGGGCATATCCTTGAGTTGATGGAAGGTTACGTCGACGAGGCGTAAGTAAGCTTGTCCGCGAGCGCCGGCAGGCGTAGGCTTATCCCTTGCCCATTGGCAGACGTTATGCATGCCCGACTTTTTCCTTCCCGCGAGGATTTCCGGAAACTGGCCCATCAGGGAAACCTAGTGCCGGTCTACCGCGAGATCATTGCCGACATGGAGACCCCGGTCTCGGCCTTTCACAAGATCGACACGGGTGATCATTCGTTTCTTTTTGAGTCGGTGGAGAAGGGCGGTAAGTTCGCTCGCTATTCTTTTCTCGGCGCGAGCCCGCAGGTAATTTTTCAGGCCAAAGGCAAGGACGTCACCCTCCGCGAAGGGACCGAGCAGCGCAACTATACGATTGAGCGCGATCCATTGCATGAACTCGAACGGCTCATGGCGGGTTACAAGCCGGTGCCTGCGGTTGATCTGCCCCTCTTTTATGGCGGCGCGGTCGGCTATATCGGTTACGAGGCCGGAACCAGCTTCGAGCCCAGCATCACCCGCGCGAAGAAGGACGATCTTGGCGTGCCCGACGCCTATTTTTTCATCACCGATACGCTGCTGATTTTCGATCACCTCGAACGCCGGATCAAGATCGTGGCCAACGCGCACGTGGCCGATCCTGCCCAAGCTGACCGTGCCTACGACGAGGCGGTGGCGAAGATCGAGGAACTTGAGGCCCGCCTGTCGCGTCCGGTGCGTGCGAGCTTGCTGCCCGTTTTCACCGAGGTCGCGCCGCTGGAGCCTTCGATCAACATGACGCAGGAGCAGTACGTCAAGATGACCGAGAACATGCAGGAATTCATCCGCGCGGGGGACATTTTCCAAGTAGTGCCGTCGCAGCGGTTCGAGGTGCCGTTCAATGGCGCGCCTCTCGATCTCTATCGCGCCTTGCGGCTGATTAATCCATCGCCCTACATGTTTTTGCTCAAACTTGGTGGTATGGCCCTCGTGGGTGCCTCGCCGGAACTCCACGTTCGCTGCGAGGAGGGCAAAGTGCAGATCCGGCCCATCGCCGGGACGCGTCCGCGCGGCAAGACGGCTGAGGAGGACGATGCCTTGACCGCCGAACTGTTGGCTGATCCCAAGGAACGCGCCGAACACGTCATGCTGGTCGATCTTGCCCGCAACGATGTGGGCCGCGTCTGCAAATTCAATACGGTGCGGCTGACCGATTTCATGACCACCGAGCGCTACTCGCACGTCATGCACATCGTCTCCAACGTCGAGGGCGAACTGAATCCCGGTCATTCCGCCTACGACGTCATGCGCGCGACCTTCCCTGCTGGAACGGTCAGCGGCTCGCCCAAGATCCGCGCCATGCAGATCATTGCCGACCAGGAGCCGACCTGTCGCGGCAGTTACGCGGGCGCGGTCGGTTACTTCGGTTTCTCCGGCAATCTCGATTCGTGCATCGCCATCCGCACGGTGCTTCTTAAAGACGGCAAAGCCTATCTTCAGGCGGGCGGCGGTCTCGTGGCCGACTCCACCCCTCTCGGCGAATATCAAGAATCCATCAACAAAGCCAAGGCGGGGCTGAAGGCCCTCGCGATGGCGAAGCAGTTTTAGGCCATGCTCCTCATCATCGATAACTACGATTCGTTCACGTACAACCTCGTCCAATATTTTGGCGAGCTCGGCGCGGAGCCGATCGTGAAACGCAACGACGAGATTTCCCTTGCGGAAATCGAGGCACTCAAGCCTGAGGCCATTGTCATTTCGCCCGGGCCGTGTACGCCGAAGGAGGCAGGCATCTCCAACGAGGTCATTGCGAAGATCGGGCCAAAGCTGCCGGTCCTTGGCGTCTGCCTGGGGCACCAGTGCATCGGCCACGTTTACGGCGGAGCGGTCGTGCGCGCGGGACGGCTCATGCATGGGAAGACATCCCCCATTTTGCATGACAACACTGGGGTCTTCGCGAAGCTGCCAAGTCCCTTCGAGGCGACTCGCTATCATTCGCTGATCATCGATCCGCCTACTGTACCCGAGACGCTAATCGTCAACGCCCACACTGAGGAAGGCGAGATCATGGGGGTGCGCCATCGCGCGTACCCAATCCACGGCGTCCAATTCCATCCCGAGTCGATCCTGACCCGGCACGGCAAGGACCTCCTTAAGAATTTTCTCGGGATTGCCAGTGAGTTTCATGCGAAGAAAAAGGCCGCTTGAAGTTGGAGCAAATCACCGGAAGCTGACCAGCCACACGAGTGTGCGACAAGCTCAGGATGTCGGAGTTTGAGACCTTAAAAATTTCGTAAATTTGGTAATTCCGTCTAGGTTTTCTTATGAAGCACCTCCTCCACCACCCCGTCTATAAGATGGCTTGCGATCAGTTCGACGCGGTTGCCAACTTCCTTAACATCCCGGAAACGATGCGGGAGCGGGTCAAAGCTCCGAAGCGGATGGTCACGGTCTCGCTGCCGGTGAAGCTCGATTCGGGGGAGGTGAAAGTTTTTGAAGGTCATCGGGTACAGCATCACCTTACGCTGGGGCCGACCAAGGGAGGTCTCCGCTATCATCAGAGCGTTGAGCTGGGCGAAGTGGCCGCGCTGGCCATGTGGATGAGCTGGAAATGCGCGCTGGCCGATCTTCCCTACGGCGGCGCCAAGGGCGGTGTCGCGATCGATCCGAGGAAGTTTTCGATGGGTGAGCTGGAACGGATCACCCGCCGGTACACCAGCGAGATGATTCCCTTCATCGGGCCGCAGACCGATGTCATGGCGCCGGACATGGGCACCAACGAGCAGACCATGGCTTGGATGATGGACACCTATTCGCACCAGGTCGGCCACGCGGTGCCGAGCATCGTCACGGGCAAGCCGGTCAGCATCGGTGGTTCATTGGGACGCAAGGAAGCAACGGGACGTGGAGTCGCATTTCTCGCCAATCGCGCGACTGATATGCTCAAGCTCCAGAACGACAGTCGCGTCATCGTCCAGGGGTTCGGCAACGTCGGCAGCTATGCCGCGGCAGGCATGGCCAAGTTTGGCTCAAAGATCATTGGCATCAGCGATGTCAGTGGTGGCATCTACAATCCCAAGGGAATCGATTTCCAAGCTCTTGAGGACCATGTTGCGCGCCATGGAACCGTGAAAGGCTTTACAGGTGGGGAGAAAATCACCAACGAAGAATTGCTTATCCAGCCATGTGAAGTGCTCATCCCGGCGGCGATGGACCGGGTTATCACGGAAAAGAACGCGGGTAAGCTCCAATGCCGCATCCTGGCCGAAGGGGCCAACGGTCCCACGACGGTCGAGGCCGACGCCATCTTGCGGCAACGCCCGGAGATCTTTGTCATTCCCGACATCCTCTGTAATTCCGGCGGTGTCATCGTCAGCTACTTTGAGTGGGTGCAGGACCTCCAGAGCTTTTTCTGGGCGGAATCGGAAATCTTCGACAAACTCTACCGCATTCTCGGTCATACGCTCGACAAGGTCCTCAAGGAGGCCCGCAAGCACAACATCGATCACCGGACGGCAGCATTGTCGATCGGCATCCAAAAAGTCGTCAACGGCAAGGCCATTCGCGGTCTTTTTCCCTGAGGCCCGACAATGGCGGGAGGAGCGGACGAGAAAATATGCTTATCGTCCGGTTAATTTTTGGCAAACTTCGCGTTACATGACATTTCGTCGTTTTCTGTCCCTGGCCGTATTCGCCATTCTAATTTCAAGCGGACTGGTTAAGGCCGCGAATGATGCCGCCGCGGGCAAGCCGGCGGGCCGGACAATTACCCTGAGCGATTTCGGTGCGGAAGATCTCGCCTATCTCTGCGTTCCCAATACGCCGCCCACCGTCGGTATCGTCCTGGTGCCGGACGCTTTCGGCCTTGATGCCTTCACCAAAGCCGAAGCGGACCGGCTCGCCGGTTTGGGCTATCTGGTCCTGGCGGTCGATATCTACAACGGCCATACGACAACCGATCCCGGCGACCTCGCCAACCTGACCAAGAATCTCAACGCGGCCTCGATCATGAAGACGCTCGACTCCGGCATCCGCTTCTTTCGTGAAAGCCCGAAGTTCAAGGTCGACCACATCGTGGCGATGGGTTGGGGTGCCGGTGCGACCTACGTTTTCCAGTCGGCTCGCGAGAACCGGATGCTGGATGGCGCCATTACGTTTTACGGCCCCGTCGAGACTGATCCGGCGCAGGTCGGGAAGTTTGTCGTGCCTCTTTGCGCGATCTATCCCGAGAACGATCCTGTCGCCACGCATGATAATGTGATGGCCTTTCAGAACCTGATGAAGGCCCAGGGCAACGATTTCTCCGCTTGGTTCATTGCCGCTCCGCGTGGATGGTCGAACCCGAGCAGCAAGGGCTACAATCCCGTCGAGGACAAAGAGGCCTGGAAAGTTGCCGTGCCGTTTCTCATCCGCATCGGTGCCGGGCCGGTCAAGGAGAAGAAAGGGCCATCCATCATCGACAAGGCCAAGAACGGGATTGAGAACTTTTTCAAATAGCCGATGTTGAGTTTTGACAGAGGGTTGGTCCGATCATGACCTCATGGCGACTTCTCATTGATGGTGCGGCTTCCCCGGCACGGAACATGGCCGTGGACGAGGCGCTCCTGCGGGAAGTCCGCGAGCCGGTCCTGCGCATTTACGAGTGGAACATCCCGGCAGTCAGTCTCGGTTATTTCCAGTCATTCGCGCTGGCGGGAGAACGTCCTTTTATCCGTCGCTATACGGGAGGCGGGTTGGTCGATCACGATCATGACATGACCTACACCATCGTCCTGCCGCGAGCGCATCCGTGGATGGAACTTTCCGCGCCGGACAGCTATTGCATGATTCATCGCGGCGTGCAGGCTGCCTTGGCGGCTTGTGGCATTCAAAGCGAACTGACGCCCGAGGCGAGCACCGCCGAGTCCGACTCTTGCTTCGCCAAGCCGGTCCGCTTCGACGTCATGGCTGCCGGCAGCAAATTGAGCGGGGCCGCGCAACGCCGTACGCGTGAGGGGCTACTTCACCAGGGCAGCATCCTTTTGCCCGATCCCACCAGAAACAGTGACTTGCGCCGAACTTTTGCCGGGCCCTTTTCCAAGCGGCTGAAAATGGAGATGCAGCCGGGTAATCTCACCGCTTCCGAGTCCTCGCGAGCGGCGGATCTGGAACGCGACCGCTATTCCACCGAGGCCTGGAATCGATCCCGGTAAGCACGTTTTCAAGTGTCAGAATGACCCTGTGAATAACTCAGTGCAAATGGACTCATAGTCGTGCGCGGTCTCAGCACTTTGATCAAGGAGTCGGTTTTTCGTAATTTATTGAAAATCAACTGTTTGATAGCCTGTCAGCGCCTTGGGTTAGTCCTTGAAAAAGCGTAAAAACTACCCTTAAAAAATACGCATTACTTGTTGTGAATTTCGGCGCTTTTTGGATACAATTTACGGCTTATGGCAGACCCCAAAAAACAGCCCGCTAATGAAGGCGGCGATGAAGCTCTTGATTTCAATTCTGGCGTTGGTGAGAACACTTACGACGCGTCAAAACTCGGCAAATTGGAGGGTCTCGAGGCGGTCAGAAAAAAGCCCGGCATGTACATCGGCGGCACCGATGAGCGGGCGCTGCATCATTGTATTTCCGAGGTGCTGGACAACTCCATCGATGAGCATTTGGCTGGTCACGGCAAAAAAATCGAAGTGACGGTCCATGTCGACGGATCAATTTCCATTCGCGATGAAGGTCGCGGCATTCCGGTCGATATTCATCCGCAGTACAAGATTCCCGGCGTCGAAATGGTGCTGACGACCCTGCACTCGGGCGGCAAGTACGGGCAGGGTGGTTACATTTTCTCCGGCGGCACGCACGGGGTCGGCGCGAAATGCGTCAACGCGGTCTCCGAATGGTTCGAGGTCGAAGTTTCCCGCGACGGCAAGGTCTATGGCATGGAGTTCGAGCGGGGCAAGACGGTCAAGAAGCTCGAAGTAATCGGCAAAAGCAAATCGACGGGAACGCAGATCACCTTCAAGCCCGATCCTGAAATCTTCAAGGAGACGGTCGAGTTCAAGAAGGAACTCGTCGTCGGCCGTCTGCGCGAACTCGCCTTCCTGAATCCCGGCCTCGAAATCCTTTTCACGGATGAACGCGTCGAAGGTTCCGAAGCGGAACGTTTTTATTACAAAGACGGCATTGAAGAGTTCGTGAAGCAGCTCAGCAAGAACAAGCAGGTCGTGCATCCGAAGCCCGTCCGCATTTCGCGCGTTAAGGAAGCGGCGGTCATGGTCAATGACACGCCGCGCCCGATCAAGCTCGACATCGTTTTCCAATATAACGACTCGATCAGCGATCAGATTCTGTGCTTCACCAACACCATCACGAATCCCGATGGTGGCACGCACCTGGCCGGATTCCGTTCGGCCCTGACCCGTGCGATCAATCAGTACGGCAAGGCGAACACGCTCTTCAAGCCGAAGGATCCCGCGCTTTCCGGCGACGATGTTCGCGAAGGTCTCGTGGCGGTCATCTCGCTGCTGCATCCCGATCCCAAGTTCGAGTCCCAGACCAAGGTGAAGCTTCTTTCGCCTGAGGTGGAAGGCGTGGTCTCTTCGGCCACGTATGAGAGCTTGATGACCTTCTTCGACGGCAATCCGAACATCGCCAAGCGGATCATCGACAAGGCACTCAACGCGGCCCGTGCGAACGAGGCGGCCCGCCGTGCCCGCGAAGCCGTCCGCAAGACCGCTCTCTCCAGCGGTGGACTGCCCGGCAAGCTGGCCGACTGTTCGAGCCGGAATCCCGAGGATTCCGAACTCTTCATTGTCGAGGGTGACTCGGCCGGCGGTTCGGCCAAGCAGGGCCGCAACCGTCACAACCAGGCCATCCTTCCGATCAAGGGCAAGATTCTCAACGTCGAGAAGGCGCGCCTGGACAAGGTGCTGCAAAACGCCGAAATCAACAGCCTGATCAAGTGCGTCGGCACCGGTATCGGCGAAGGTGGCGACTTCGGATTCAATCTCGAGAAGCTGAAGTACCACAAGATCATCATTATGACGGACGCGGACGTCGACGGCTCGCACATCCGCACCCTGCTCCTGACTTTCTTTTTCCGGCAGATGCCCGACCTGATCCGCAAGGGTTTTGTCTACATCGCGCAACCGCCCCTCTTCCAGATCAAACGCAAGAAGCGCGAGGAATATGTCGAAGGCGAAGTCCAGCTCAACAAGATGCTGATCAAATTCGGCAGCGACGATGTCCAGCTCAAGAACCTCTCCGACAAGAAAGTCATGACCGACACCGCGCTCGTCGAAATCCTGGAAATGCTCGAGTCCCTCGACAAATTTACGCGGGCCATTGCGCGGCATGGCGGGGACTTCGGCGATTACCTCGCCAAACGCGATGCCAAGAGCCATGAGCTGCCGCGTCACCTGGTCAAGGTCCGCGAAGGCAACCAGGAAACCGTTAACTACTTCCACACCGATCATCAGCTCAACGAATTCGCCCAGGCCAATCCTGACCTGCGCCTTTTCGGCCAGGAACCTGCGGAGGAAGCAGCCGAGGGCGAGAAGCCCGCAGCGAAATCCAACGGCACCGTTAACCGCCGTCGTTGCATCCACGTGGAACTCCACGAAAGCAAGGCCGTCGCGGAGTTGCTCAACAAGCTCGAAAAGAAAGGCCTCTCGATCGACCAATACAGCGCCGCCGACAAGCCGCTCTTCGAGTTACTCGAAGGGGAGGGGGACAGCCAGAAGAAGCGCCCCCTGTTTTCCATCCCGGAAATCCTCGAGTCGGTGAAAGAGGTCGGCAAACGAGGCGTGCAGATCACCCGGTTCAAGGGACTCGGGGAAATGGACGCGAAGGAGCTGTTCACCACGACCATGGATCCGGTCAAACGGCGACTGCTTCGCGTGGAAGTCTCGGATGCTGTCGAAGCCGAGGAGATGTTCTCTCGCTTAATGGGTGATGAAGTCGAGCCGCGCCGTCAATACATCGAGGACAACGCGCTCAACGTACGGAACTTGGATATTTAAGATCCTATGTAGCGGCGGTCTATGACCGTCGCTACATGGGATTGACTAAAGCTTAAGGCTTCGCAGGTGCAGGTGCTGCGGGCGTGGATGGAGCGGGGGCAGGCGCAGCTGGCACAGGCACGGTTGGCATATTCTGCAACGGCGCGACCACCGGGCCGCTCAGTTCCTGCAATTTGGCCTGGGCCTGTTTGACGAATTCGGAATCGGGATCAAGGCTGGTTTCCTCCAGAAGGATTTTCCGCTCGTTCTCCTTGTCGCCGCGCTGTTCGTAGATCCGGGCGGCGGCGTTGTACGCAAAAGGGGCATAGGCGGTCTTATCGCCGCGCCGCGCGACATCCAGATAAGCGGTGAGGGCCTCGTCGACCTTTCCGGTGGCTTCAAGGGCCGAGGCCAAGCCGACTTGGGCTGAATCGCGCAGTTGACGGTCAGTTCCGGCGGTATCGAGGATGCGCTGATAATCCTTGGTGGCGGCGGCGTAATCGAGCTTGGTGAAGGAGTCATCCGCCGCCTTGATCAGGGCCATGGTCCCTTGGTCGGTGTGGGGATACTTGTCCGCCACCTGCACCAGTTCTTCCGGGGTCTTGGCGGCCAGAAACGCCTCGCGGGCGCCAGCCTCGGCGTTTTCCCGCTGCACTTGCTGATTGTAGTAGTAACCGAGTCCGCCAAGGACGATGACGAGGACGGCAAGGATCGGATAAACGACCAGCCGCAGGTTGATCGTTTCGCCATCAATGATATTTGCGTCGTCCAATTGCTGAGTTGCCATCTGGAAAGATTAAAAATCCCGGCGATGCGGTCAATGGTTAAGTGCGGGGGACCTCCATTTTGCCGCTCATCGCCCCTTCAACATCGGGAGGAGGTTGGCTTCCAGGCGTGCAAAACGCGCGGCAATGGCGTCGTCTGCGGCCTGGCAGGTTTTGGCCTCTGTCGCCAGGAAGAAGAGGAAATCGTAAAGCCCCTGCCAGTCGCGCAGGGAGATGGATTCGGAGCGAATGGCCGTGCCTGGCCCCATGTTGTGATAATTGTTCAGCGCCACGCAAAGCGCGCCCGTCGGCAGGCCACCGCGGTGGAACACCGTCGCTTCGCAGGTACCGCCGCCCATGAGAAGGCGCTGCCACGCCGTTGCGGGACGCTTGACCTGTAGATCGTGGAAAGCCGTCTCCAGCCAGTGGGTGACCTTCGAGTCAAAGATGCTCGTCCGGTCGCCCACCCGCACCACAGGCCCGGCATCGACCCGGGCAAAGCCGCGGGCCTGGCTCGTTTCCAGCGAGAGGGTAGGAATAGACGAAAGCGGCTCCTTCGCCTTTAGGGAGGCGAACGATCCGGCAAAGCCGATCTCCTCGGCCCGGGTGAAGAGGGCGTGGACACTGGCCTTGGTGTCACTTAGGGCCAGCCGGCGGAGGAGGGCCAGCACGGTTGAGACCTGCGCGAGATCATCACAGGCCGGGCTGATGAAGAGTTTCTTGGTGCAACGCGCCTTGGGCAGATCCCAGACGGCAAAGGTCGCTTCTGCTGGAATGCCCCGGTCAATCGTCACCCGTTTGGCTTCGTCCGAAAACGCGGTGTTTTTGATCGAGGCCCGACCGAGCGGTTCGCGCGTTTCTTCATTGTGAAAGACGAGGGTCTTTCCGGCGAAATACTTCTCCGAAACGCCCCCGGCAAAGTGGAGTTCTTCCATACCACCTGCGCGATGGACGACAAAGGCCGGATGGTCCATATGGGCCACGACCCGGAACGGTTCGCGGTCGTCGGCCTCGTGATGATAGGCGGCATGAAGGTTGCCAAATTCGTCCAGACGTGTCGTCAGGTGGGGCAGGTCGCGAAGCTGCTCCAGCAGACAGACGCGGACATGGCCTTCATGGCAGGCGGCGGTGGGGCAGGCCGCGATCTTCATCCCGGCTTGGTAGAGTTCTTCGTCTAGAGTGTGGGGCATTTTAAAATGCGGCGCCTTTCAAGGCCTTGAGAATACAGGGTGCCTCGAAAATACTACAAAAATCCCGCCAAAAATCCTGTTAATCTGACTAATCCTGTCTAAAAATCTCACCTTCCGTTCGTTTCGTAAAATCCGCCTATTGCGCAAAACCTCAGATTCCGCCATGACCAGCAAGATTCTCATCCTCGATTTCGGTTCCCAATACACGCAGGTCATCGCGCGGCGCGTCCGGCAGGTGAATGTCTACTCGGAGATCATGCGCTATGACACGCCGGCGAGCGTCCTGAAGAGCCTGCGCCCTTCCGGCATCATTCTTTCCGGCGGGCCGGCCAGCGTTTACGCCAAAGGGTCGCCGCAGCCCGACAAGCGCATTTTCGATTCCGGCATCCCGATCCTGGGCGTCTGCTACGGCATGCAGCTCCTGGGCAAATGGCTTGGCGGCGAAGTGGCGCCGAGCGCACGACGTGAATACGGGCGCGGTCATCTTCGTGTCTCGAAGTCCTCGCCGCTCTTCAAGGGACTGCCGGCCAAGCTCGATATCTGGAACAGCCATGGTGACAGCCTCAAGAAGCTGCCCAAGGGCTTCCATTCCATCGCCACTTCCGACAACTCGCCCTACGCGGCGATCGAGGACTCGAAGCGCCGGATTTACGGGCTCCAGTTCCATCCCGAAGTCGCCCACACCCCTCGCGGTATGGAAATCATCTCGAACTTCGTCCTCGGCATCTGCAAGGCGGAACCCGACTGGACGATGAAGAGCTTCATCGAAAGCACTTGCGAAACGGTGCGCCAACAGGTCGGCAAGGACCAGGTGCTGCTCGGCCTCAGCGGCGGCGTCGATTCCTCCGTCGCGGCAGCCTTGCTGCACCAAGCCATCGGCGACCAACTCCAATGCATCTTCGTCGATAACGGACTCCTCCGCAAAGGCGAACGGGAGAAGGTGCAGGATGTCTTTGGACGCCACCTCAAGCTCAAGTTGCTCACCGTCAACGCGGGCCCCCGCTTCCTCAAGGCGCTCAAAGGCGTCTTTGATCCGGAGCGCAAACGGAAGATCATCGGTCGCACCTTTATCGAGGAATTCCAACGTGCGACCAAGAAAGTGGGTGCGGCCAAGTTTCTCGCCCAAGGCACGCTGTATCCCGACGTGATCGAGAGCGTGGCCATCGGCGACAATCCCGCGGCGATGATCAAGAGCCATCACAACGTCGGGGGGCTTCCCAAGAACATGAAGTTCAAGCTGGTCGAGCCACTGCGCATGCTGTTCAAGGACGAAGTCCGCGTTGTTGGCGAAACACTCGGTCTCCCCAAGGAAATCGTCTGGCGTCATCCGTTCCCCGGCCCTGGCCTGGCGGTGCGGACCATCGGGCCACTCGACGCCAGCAAGCTTTCCATCCTGCGCGAGGCCGATGCCATCGTCATCGAGGAAATGAAGGCCGCCAAGTGGTACGAAAAAGTCTGGCAGGCGTTCGCCGTGTTGCTGCCGGTGCGCAGTGTCGGTGTCCAGGGCGACGAGCGCACCTATGACTACACTTGCGTGTTGCGCGTGGTCGAAAGTCACGATGGCATGACCGCCGACTGGGTTCGCCTCGACTACGAAGTGCTCAGCCGCATCGCGTCGCGCATTACCAATGAGGTCAAGGGCATCAACCGGGTCGTCTACGACATCTCTTCCAAACCTCCCGCCACGATTGAATGGGAGTAGGCTTTCCCAAACTGGTTAATTCTGTCTAAGGTTCCCCGTTCCCCATGAGCTCAAAATCCTGGCGCGTTCTCCGCTATACCCAGCCGCAATTTGCCAAGCAAATCGCGCTCTTAAACCGTCATGCGGAACCGGCGGCAAGCCTCTTCGTTGCGGTGGGTGAAATCATCGCGTCCGTGCGGCGGGAAGGGGATGCCGCCCTGATCAAGTATGCGAAGAAATGGGACGGCGTGGATATTCCCCGCGGCGGGCTCATGTTGCCGGTACGTAAATGTTCTCCTTCGGATGCGGTCGTCAAGGCGATCGACTATGCGTTGAAGAACGTCATCGCCTTCTCGAAATTGCGCAAACCGCGCAACTGGTCGCGCAAGAACCGCGAGGGCGCCCTCGTTGGAGAAAAATTTGATCCGTTGGAGCGGGTCGGCATCTACGTTCCAGGAGGAACAGCACCGCTCGCCTCGACGGCACTCATGACTGTGCCGTTGGCGAAAGAAGCCGGTGTGCGCGAGATCGTGGTCGTGACGCCGCCACCGGCCAACGAAACGCTGGTTTACGCGCTGCGCAAGGCCGGGGCCACGGAAATCTACCAAGTGGGCGGGGCGCAGGCCATCGCGGCGCTGGCCTATGGCACTCCCACCATTTCACGCGTGCAGAAAATTTTCGGTCCCGGCAACGCCTGGGTCGTCGAGGCCAAACGGCAAGTCGTGGGCGCGGTCGCCATCGACCAGTTGCCCGGGCCGAGCGAAATTGCGGTGATTGCGGACGACTCCGCCCGCGCCGATTTCATCGCGTCCGATTTGCTGGCGCAGGCCGAGCACGGCCACGGTAGCCAGGTGATTCTCGTCACACCTTCGGCCAAGCTATTGGCGGAAGTCGAGGCCGAACTGGCCCGGCAGGTGCCGCTGCTGTCGCGGGACAAACACTTGGCCGATGCACTTGAGCATGGATGCACGCTGATCCTGGTCGAGGATGTCGGCGAGGCCATCGGCATCGTCGAGGATTTTGCACCGGAGCACCTCAGCCTCATCATCAAGGATGCCCGCCAGTGGGCCTCGCACATCCGCAATGCGGGCGCGATCTTCATTGGCAATTTTTCCCCCGTGGTCGCGGGCGATTTTATCGCCGGGCCCAGCCACGTTCTGCCCACCGGCGGAGCGGCCAAGGCGTTCTCAGGCCTCACCATCGACCAATTTTTCCGCCGCACGAGCATTGTCGAATATCCCGAGCGTGCCTTGCACCGCGTGCGTCCTTATATCGAGACACTCTGCGGACTGGAACAGCTCGATGCCCACGCGCGCTCGGTCAGCATCCGGTTCGATCCGGAGGAAAAGAAATAGTCATGAGCACGAAACGCCAGGTACAGATTCATCGCGTCACCGGCGAGACCGATATTTATGTGAAGCTCACGGTCGACGGCAGCGGCAGCTCGAAAATCGCGACGGGCATTCCGTTCTTCGATCACATGCTGACGCTTTACGCCAAACACGCGCTGTTTGACCTCGAGGTGAAAGCGAAAGGCGACATCCATGTCGACTTTCATCACACTGTCGAGGACACCGGCATCGTGCTCGGTCAGGCGCTGATCAAGGCGCTCGGCGACAAGAAAGGCCTCGTCCGCTACGGCAATTTCCATTTGCCGATGGACGAGACGCTGGTTCGTGTCGCGCTCGATTTCAGCGGTCGTCCTCTGCTCGTCTGGAATGCGCCGAAGAGTTTCAACCTGAACCGGCTCAAGGCGGGCGATTTCCCGGCCCAGCTCACGGTCGAGTTCCTCCGCGCCTTCGCGCAGGAAGCGGGCCTGACGCTGCACGTCGAAGTCCTCTATTCCAGCGAGACGCACCATCTCATCGAAGCGGTCTTCAAGGGGCTTGCCCGCGCTTTGGAACAGGCCGTTCGTCGCGATCCGCGGGTGAAAGGCATTCCGAGTACGAAGGGGATGCTCTAGTCTCTCCATCAGTCAGACTGAGCTTGTCGAAGGATCAGTTCTGTTTGTCGCGCGACTCAACTAGGCTATATTCTTTCCATGATCGGCATCGTTGATTACGGCATCGGCAACTTGCGCAGCGTGCAGAAGGCAGTCCAGCACGTAGGAGGCGAGGCGATCTTTGTCCATACACCGGAAGAAATCACGCAGGTCGATGCGTTGATCCTGCCGGGCGTCGGCAATTTCGGCGATTGCGTCCGCAGCCTGGCCAAATCGGGCATGTGGGACGCGGTGCAGACGTGGGCGAAATCGGAGCGGCCTTTCTTCGGTATTTGCGTCGGCTACCAGATGCTTTTCGATTCGAGCGAGGAAGCGCCCGGCGAAAAGGGGCTCGGCATCTTTGCCGGTGGCGTGCGCAAGTTTTCCGAGAAGCATGGCCTCAAGATTCCGCAGATCGGCTGGAACACCGTGACGGTAAAACAGCCCGGTGCGCCGCTGCTGTGTGGTATTTCCAACGACGACTACGTCTATTTCGTCCATAGTTACTACGCCGCGCCAAAGGATTCCTCCATCATCGCGCTCGAAACGACCTATGGTGACACCTTTGCCGCCGCCGTTGCGCGGGGAAACCTGCTCGCCACGCAGTTCCACCCCGAAAAAAGCCAGCGCGCCGGACTGCAAATGCTGAAGAATTTCGTCGCGCTCAGCGCCAGGGTCCCGGCCGCTGCATAAGGCTTTTCTCTCCGGTCAGGATGGGGCACGCTTTCCCCGTGCGCGTGTTCCGGAGTTCCCTCGTTGGCTTGGTTGTCGGAGTGGCCATCCTTCTTGCGGTCCTGCTCGTCGCCGGCTATTTGCGCGGCCAAAATAAGTATCCCGACCCCGTGGCCCTGGCCGCAGCGACTCCGTACCAAAACACCTTTTTCGACCCCGATCCGAATCATCCATGGAACCAGCTTTACGGGATGCTGTTCATTCGGCCCGCCTGGAACGGAAAGCTCTACGGCCAGGATGAAATGGATCCGCTTTATTGGGGCACAACCCGGTATCTTTTGGATGGGCCGTTGCATCAAAAAGCGCTGGCCGCGCTGGACCTATTCATCCAGTCCGGTTCTGCGCAACGGATCAAAGACCCGCTGAAGCGCGCTCTGTTGCAACGGATGCTTTGGGCCGTATTTGACCGCTGGTCGCACCGTTTCTTTGATCCTTATGACCGGGATGCCATCGCCAGGGAAAATACCACCTTTGCCTCAGAGCACCGGGAACTGCAAATCCGGCTCGTCAAAATCATGCGCAGCGTGGCCTTGACCGACGAGGAAATCGACGCCTTGCCCAATAATTACAACCGGGAGAGCGCGGCAAAAGCTTATCCCCCGGCCTTCGATCCCACCCACGTCGATCAGCCTTTCCTTCCGGCGACTTTCTTCTCCCGTGCGGATTGGGTGGAGTTGGGTACCGATCGCTATGAACAGGTGGCGCCCGTCCATGTGAAAGCCGTCTCCGGGCGGTCCGATTTTCATGTGCTCATTAGTCTTCCCTCTGGACGAAGCGACACCCTTGCCTACCTGAAGCGGCTCCATGATTTTCAACCTCACTGGGTCTATGATCAGAGCAAGGCCGGGAACTTCTTTGATCGAGGTGGAGAGGGGCCTCCGTGGACCAACGCCGATGTTCCTCAAGTGCCACCGTTCACCAAGTTTGCCCTGGTCCGAACAGCCAACCTTATCAATAACAAAGGTGAAATTCGCAATTCCCCACTCATGGAATCGGTGCAAATCCGGGTGATCAGGACCATTCTGCCGAATCATAGTTCCGGGGGAGAACAGTCATTTTTCCTCTTTACGCTTGATCAAAGAAAATTGCTGCAGGGTGAAGGCGGCTTGGTCGCGCGCGGCAAAGATGATCTCGGTTTCGATCTGGTTTTGGAGTACGGCCAGGATCCCCTGCAAAAGCACAGCGAAAGAAGTCGTGATCCCGTTTATCACGGGGAGTTTTCCCGGGTGAGCAGTTGTTTTTCCTGTCACAGCGCGCCCGGCATTTTCTCCATGAATAGCTATATCCAGTTTTTTCAAGATCGGCGCACCTTGGTCCCGCCTACCCTTCAGGAAGGCACAAGTGAGTCGTTGGAGTGGAAACAGGAACAATATAATTGGGGCCTTCTCCAAGCCTACTGGTTCACGCAATAGTTGGTTTCAAAATTGCACGCGAGCGTTACACTTAATCATTATGTTTCGTCCATGTATTGACCTGCATGAGGGCAAGGTGAAGCAGATCGTGGGCGGTACGCTCGGCGAGTCCGGCCTGCGCACCAATTTCGTGTCCGATCAATCGGCGGCGTGGTTCGCGAAGCTCTATCAAAAAGACAATCTGACCGGCGGTCACGTCATCATGCTCGGGCAGGGGAACGATGAGGAAGCGCGCTCGGCGCTTGCGGCATTTCCTGGAGGCCTGCAAATCGGTGGCGGCATCAACCAGCAAAACGCCGCCGCGTGGCTCGAAGCGGGGGCCTCGCACGTCATCGTTACCAGTTGGGTCTTTCGTGAGGGCCGCTTGCATTGGGAACGGTTGACTGAGCTCGTCAAGACAATCGGTAAGTCGCGTCTGGTGCTCGATCTAAGTTGTCGCAAGCGAGGCGACGATTATTTCGTCGTCACCGACCGCTGGCAGAATTTCACCGAATTGACCCTTTCGGCGGAGACGCTCGGAAAGCTGGCCGAAAGCTGCTCTGAGTTTCTGATCCACGCCGTCGATGTGGAAGGCCTCTGCTCCGGCATCGACCACGAACTCGTCGAAAAATTGGGCCACTGGTCTTCCATTCCGACGACCTATGCGGGCGGCGCCAAGACGCTCGCCGATCTTGAGGACACGACCCGGCTCAGTGGCGGCAAGGTCGATTTGACCATCGGTTCTGCCTTGGACATTTTTGGCGGCAAGGGCGTTCTCTACGCGGACGCTGTGACCTTTAACAAGCGGACCCGTGCTGGCGCTTGATTTAACAAAAAGTTACTAGCCCCTTGTCCCTAGGAATGGTAATCAATCGCGGACGTATCCAGCCAAACCCAGCCATCGCCAGTATCCATCATGAAAAAATTTATCGTCGAACTTATCGGGACTTTCTTCCTCGTCTTCACCGTCGGCACCTGCGTGATTAATCCCGCCGCTGGCGTGATCGCCCCGATCGCCATCGGCGGCGTCCTCATGGTGATGATTTTTGCGGGCGGTCACATTTCTGGCGGACATTTCAACCCGGCGGTTACCATCGGTGTGGCGGTGCGCGGTCGCCTCCCCTCCAATGAGATCCCTTCCTACATCCTTGCGCAGCTTGCCGGTGCGGTCTTCGCCTCCGGTGCGGCTTATTATCTGAAAGGCTCTCCGGGGCCCATTGAGCCATCCAGTTATGCGGTTCCCCAACTCGTCCTGTCGGAATTTCTCTTCACCTTTGCGCTCGTCTACGTTGTCCTCAATGTGGCCACGGCCAAGGCGAATGCCGGGAATTCGTTCTACGGTCTGGCCATTGGTTCGACTGTCATGGTCGGCGCCTTCACCGTCGGCCCGATCTCGGGCGGCGCGTTCAATCCTGCAGTGGCGACGGGCTGCTTCTACATGGGCTTGATGTCGGTGTCGAACTTCCTGATCTACGTCGCGACGGAATTTTCCGCGGGTGTGCTTGCCGCGTTTGTCTTCAACTGCCTCAATCCCGACGATAAATAAGAAAATTCAACGCTCCCACGCCTTGACCAGTTCGGGGAAAGTGCAGTCACGGCAGCGGGAGCAATCAGTCTGGCAATAGTCGCGGAAAATTTGCAGGAGGCCCTGCTGCACCAGGGCTTCGCGCGTCTGTTTCGGTTTCAAGGCGGAAATGAGCGTGCGTTGCGTGGCGATCCTCGCCGCGCTATTGGGAGAGGCACTCGTTTCGCTGAGCGCCCGACGGGCCGCTTCCGGGTCTTCCAGCGAGACCATCGGCCAGAAGACATTGATCAGGATGTCTTCGATGCGCTCGTCGCCCACCAATCGACAAGGAGCGCGCAATGGCGAGCCGGTCAATGTGGCATGTTTTTCCCAAAAAGGATCACGAATAGCCGCAAGGATCGTTCCGAAACCTTTCGCATCCCGTGCCTTCATGTCGGCGAGCAGATCTGGAATTCGTGGAACGATCTGCGCGAGCGCGGCTAGCCGCCGCTCGGGCCGATTGAGCGGTCGCTGTCCGGCCAATTTCCATTGCGATTTCGGGAGCAGCGCGTAATCGAGTTCTCCTCGTGCCTTCCACCAGATTTCCCAGAGCTTTCGCAGCCATGATCGCGGCTCTGCCTGCAAACGGGTGACGCTTTCGTTGGGCAGAAACCCCGCCAATCCGAAGAGATGGGCGAGTCGCGATTCGTGATCGAGTCCCCGCAGTTTCGTCCAAGGCAGACGTTGGGCGACGAGCCGCATCGGAACCTGATTGGCATGAAAACCAAGCGCCTCGGCCAGTGCCTCATGGAGAGCCTGTTCCGGATTGGTCAACCGGCGTCGCCACGACCAGCGCTGGGCCTTTTGTCGCAGACGAAAGAGCCCCGCCGCCCGAAGAATCTCGAGCAGACGTTCCGCGGGCAACTCCGCCAGGACCTGTGAACAACGGCCAGGAGTGGAATCGGGGAGCGGTTGACGAAGCAGAGACGCGCATAACGGCTGGAGTTCCGCCCAGGACGCGACGAGTTGGGAGCTGAGGACCACCTGCGGCACGCGTCGAAAAGAAGAGGTTGCAGGAAAAAAGGATTTTGCGCTCCTGTCTTCCCAGACCACATGAAGAACCGTTCCGTCGTAGGCAGGATCAGAATGGTGGCCGTGGACACTCCAATCGGAGGGCCGCAAATGAACCTCGACATTGCCAACGGTCACCGCTTCGTCGGGGCGGTCATCTTTCCGGAACCGCACCGCGGCCTGGGTGAAATCGGGACCGCCTCCGTGATTCCAGAATCCCGGCTGGATGATCTCGACCGTGCGACCGTCGTCGGTGGTCAGGACCGGTCGGTGGTATTGCTCAAACCAAAGGGCCTGCACTTCAAGTTCGGAGGGCGCCGAAACCGGTTCCTCTCGCAGTGACTGGGGTGGCAAGTAGGAGGCTTTCATTCTCGTAACTTGATTACCCGTCAATTAGCATCATAAGTGAAAGTCGTCGCGCATGAAATCACGCCTGTACTCTTTCATTCTTATTTTGGTCCTTGGAATATTGGCAGTGGTCATGCCTGGACGGGCCGAAAACCTTACGCCCCCTCCGGATACGGCCCCAACCATGTCCGCGCCATCAGTGCCCGCGCCCCCGGCCCTGACCGCACCGCAGGGAAAAGTCCCGCCCCCGCCCCCGGTCGATATCGCCAATGAGCCGATCGTCAAGGTCGTGGCCAATGTCCAGCCAGCCGTGGTCAATATCACCGCTGAACAGACCGTGCCGCAGTATGTCACCAAGTACGACCAGTATTTCCGGCTCTATCGCGGAGTGATCAACCGGACCGCGCAGAGCATCGGCTCCGGGCTGATCATTTCCGCCGACGGCTACATCGTCACCAACGCACATGTCGTGGCGCTGGCCGAGACCAAGAAAGAGGTTAACATCACGCTGAATTCCGGCTCGAAGTACCGGGCCCAGATCGTCAACGAAGACGAGGACAAGGATCTCGCTTTGCTCAAGATCGAGGACAAAGCGACCCTCTTTCCCTACTTTGACCTGACCTATACCTCGCCGAATCTTCTCGGCGAGACGGTGATTGCACTGGGGAGTCCTGCGGGGTACCAGAACTCAGTCAGTCAGGGTATTCTCAGCGCGAAGAACCGGAACTTCACAGTCGAAGAGCACACCTACACCAACTTGATCCAGACCGATGCGGCGATCAATCCCGGCAATAGCGGCGGTCCGCTGGTCGACCTCAACGGTGGCCTGGTCGGCATCAACTCGGCAAAGATGGCCGGACAGGCGATTGAAAGCATCGGCTTCGCCATTCCGCACGACATCGTGGTGGCTTGGGCGAACGAAGCGGTGGCCGTGGCCAAGGGCCTCAAGCCCGCACCTGCGGCGATGGCAATGACCTTGATCGATGTGCTCAAGCAGCGGCTGGGCATGACGGTGAAGACTCTCACTCAGGCGAAGGCGGCTGAAATGAACCTCGAGATACCGGGCGGCCTGGTCATCACGCACGTGGACCAGGGCGGTCCCGCGGCCTCCGTCGGTCTGCGCGAGGGCATGATCATCGTCTCCATCGACCGCAAGCAAGTCGTCGACGAGAAAAGTCTGCCCAAGGAGTTACTTCAGGTGGAGGCCGGCACCAATGTGCCCGTCCACGTCATTTTCATCCAGTCGATGGGCCTGATCAACATTCAGCGCGGCGGCTCGGCGGTTTTGACCGCGCGATAATTCCTACTTTTCCTTTTTTGCGGCCAAGGGCTTCGACTCAAATTCCAACTCACCTTTTTTCGCGGTGACTTCCACGCGCGAATGATCGGTGATCTCACCCTTGAGCAGGGCGCGGGACAGCTTGGTCTCGAATTCGCGCTGAATGACCCGCTTGAGCGGTCGCGCGCCGTAAAGTGGATCGTAGCCGCGGCGGGCAAGGAGTTCCTTCGCGGTATCAGTGAGTTCCAGTTCAATGTGCCGGTCAGCCAGTCGACCGCGCAGCAGATTGAGTTGCAGGTCCACAATGCGCTCGATTTCCTTCAACGTGAGCGGCTTGAAGAGAACAATCTCGTCGACGCGATTGAGGAACTCGGGGCGGAAATGGCCGCGCATCTCGGCCATCACGGCTTCGCGGGTCTTTTCATTGATCTCGCCGCTTTTCTCGGAGGCGTTCTCGATCAGGTGACGCGAGCCGATGTTCGACGTCATGATGATGATCGTATTCTTGAAATCAACCGTGCGGCCCTGGCTGTCGGTCAGGCGCCCGTCGTCGAGAATTTGCAGCAGAGTATTGAAGACATCGACGTGCGCTTTTTCGATTTCATCGAAGAGGACGACGCAATAGGGCTTGCGCCGCACCGCCTCGGTGAGTTGTCCACCCTCATCGTAACCGACATAGCCGGGAGGTGCGCCGATCAGTCGCGCGACGGCGTGCTTTTCCATGTATTCGCTCATGTCGAGCCGGACCATGTTTTCCTCGCTGTCGAACATCGACTCGGCCAAGGCGCGGGCCAGTTCGGTTTTGCCCACTCCGGTTGGACCGAGAAAAATGAACGAGCCGATGGGCCGTTTCGGGTCTTTGAGTCCGGCACGAGCGCGGATGACCGCATCGGCAACCGCCTGCACCGCTTCGTCCTGACCGATGACCCGTTCGTGCAAAATCGCATCGAGCCGCAGCAGTTTCTCCTGCTCGCCTTCGAGCAGCCGCGCCACGGGCACGCCGGTCCAGCGCGCGACCACTTCCGCGATTTCATCCGCCGTGACTTCCTCCTGCACCAGGCGGGGGGACTTGCCGTCCTTCACCGACTTGGAGATCTTTTCCTCGGCATCCTTGAGTTCCTTTTCCTTTTGCGGAAGCGTGCCGTAGCGAAGTTCCGAGGCCCGGGAAAGATCATTCGCGCGCTGGGCCTGGTCGATTTCATTGCGGACCCGCTCCAATTCCTCGCGTAACTTGCTGGTCTGCTCAATGGCTGCTTTTTCGTTTTGCCATTGCGCCTTGAGGCGATCACGGTCGGCCTGGACGTTGGCGATTTCCTTTTCCAATTCCACCAGCCGCTCCTTTGAGGCCGCATCCTTTTCCTTTTTCAGCGCCTCCCGCTCAATGGCAAGTTGTGTGACGCGCCGTTCCAGCGTCTCAAGTTCCTCCGGCATGCTCTCGTTTTCGGTGCGGAGCTTGGCAGCGGCCTCGTCCATAAGATCGATCGCCTTGTCGGGCAAAAACCGGTCGGTGATGTAGCGGTGTGAAAGAACAGCGGCGGCGACCAGCGCGGCGTCCTGAATACGCACGCCGTGGTGGACCTGGTACTTTTCGCTCAGGCCGCGCAAAATGGAAATGGTATCCTCGACACTCGGCTCGTCGACTTGCACCGGCTGGAAACGGCGTTCCAGCGCAGCGTCCTTCTCGATGTATTTGCGGTATTCGTCGAGCGTCGTGGCGCCGATACAATGCAGTTCGCCCCGCGCCAGCATCGGTTTGAGCATGTTGCCGGCATCCATCGCGCCTTCGGCCTTGCCCGCGCCGACCATGGTGTGGATTTCGTCGATAAAGAGGATGATCTGCCCCGCCGATTTCGTCACTTCCTGCAACACCGCCTTGAGCCGTTCTTCGAATTCACCGCGGAACTTGGCTCCCGCGATCAGAGCGGCGAGATCGAGCGAGATGATCTTTTTATCTTTCAGGCTGTCGGGCACATCCCCGGCGACGATCCGCTGGGCCAGTCCCTCGACGATGGCGGTCTTGCCTACGCCCGGCTCGCCAATAAGCACCGGATTGTTCTTTGTCCGGCGCGAAAGGACCTGAATGGCACGGCGAATCTCAGTGTCGCGTCCAATGACCGGATCGAGTTTGTTCTGGCGGGCGAGAGCGGTCAGGTCGCGTCCATATTTTTGCAACGATTCGTAGGTCGCCTCGGGATTCTGGCTGGTGACGCGCTGGTTGCCCCGCACGTCCTGCATCGCGGTGAGGAACGCGCCGCGAGTGATCGTGAGGCTGCGAAAAATGCGCGCAATCTCGGTGTCCTTGCCCTCATTGAACATCGCGAGGACGAGGTGCTCAACCGAGACGTACTCATCCTTGAGTTTCTTGGCCTCATCCTGGGCGCGAAGGAGAAGCTGATTCAATCGCTGGGTGATGCCGACCTGGCCGGTCGCGCCGGATCCACTGACCTTGGGGAGATGATCCAGCGCCGCTTGCGTCTTCGTCAGGAGGAGATCGAGCGACACCTTGAGCCGCTCAAAAAGGCGGGGAACCAGCCCATTCTCCTGGGTAAGCAGGGCGTAAAAGAGATGTTCGACGTCCACCGCCTGGTTACCCAGCCGCGTCGCTTCGTCCTGGGCCGTCGTAAGCGCGGCGGTGGCCCGCTCCGTAAACTTGTTTAAATCCATGCCTTACTTTAGCACCGAAAGTGGGGAATCAAGTGTAACTATGCGTCGATCGGCTCAAGGCGTCTTCAGATATTTGTCCAGAAAGGTCATAACGGCCTTGTCGATGTCGGCGCGGCTCGGATCGATAACCGTGCCGGGCTTCGGTCTAAAGCTGTGTTCCCCGTTTTTGACCACCAGAACTTCATGCGGCACGCCAGCTTTGGTCAGGGCCTCATCGAAAGTGGTCGACTGTGCTAGCGGAACAAGTGTGTCGGAATCCCCGTGCACGAGGAACATCGGCGGATCGCCTGCCTTGACATAGAAGATCGGGCTGCCGCTTTTCCAAAGATCCAGGTTTTGTTCGCGCGGCACGCCGAAGAGGCCCGTGGTGAGATCCAGCGCTTGCTTGGTATAGATGTTCGGGGTGATGAAATCGGTCGGTCCATAAAAATCGACGACGACCTGCACGGCACTGCTTACGCCCCGATAGCCGCCGTCTCCCTCGTACTCCTTGACGTCGGCCATGGTGCCCAAGCAGGTGACCAGATGACCGCCTGCACTGGCGCCCCAAACGCCGATGCGATTGGGATCGATATTGTACTTTGCTGCATTCGCTCGGAGCCAGCGGACTCCCAATTTACAGTCTTGAATTTGCGCGGGCCACTTGGCGACATTGCTGAGGCGGTACTCGATCGAGGCGGCAAAATAGCCCTCCTTGGCAAGTTGAATAATCGGGCTGTTCTTATGGCTTCCGCCAATCCATCCGCCGCCGTGGATATAAATGACCGCCGGTAGCGGTTTGGAGGACTCTTTCGGGTAGGCGATTTCGGCGTGGAGATCGCGGTCACCACCCTTGCCGATGACGACGTCGTGCTCCACCGCAATTCCCTCGGGAATTGGAGGTGCCGTCGGTGCGGCATTGGTTGTCGGGGAATTTGTCTGCGCCAGCACGGACATCGGGCCGACAAGGAGTGAAAAGGCAAGACAGCGGAAGGGCACGGCGAGGGAGGACATACCTCTTGAACCATCCCCGCCAGGCAAAGTTTCATCAATAGACGGGGAGTGGAGAAAAGACTGGGAGGTTGTACGTCGCGATGAATTTTGAAAAAAATGTAGACTTGGCCAATAAGTTGCTTCGACAGGCTTACCTCCAATTCAATCTAACGATTTTATGAAAAAGCCATCCCATCGTGACGAGTCGGGTGCGGCGTCCCCACAAGGACAAAAACCATCCCCCCGGAACAAGGGGAAGGAGGGGCGGTGGGTCTTCAGTCTTGCCAGTGAACGGCTCTTTTCGCTCGGCACGACCGAACAGGCGCGCCGCATCGCCTATCGGACCGCGACCGGCGAGTTGCGGTTCCTGCCACTCTGATTTTGGGGCCACCGGGTCGGGGCGCTTCTGCCCCGGCCCGGTCGGAATTCGGTCTTGTTCACGAGCCTCCGGCTTCTACGATTGCCCGCACATGACCATCACTCCCGCCGAACTCAATGCCCGTCTCGACAAGGGAAAAGATTTTCGTCTCATCGACGTTCGAGAGGAAGACGAATGGGCGATTGCGCACTTGCCCCAGGCCGAATTGGTCCCCCTGAGCAAATTTCAACAGCTTGCCCTTCAGGACCTGGCTCCGGACGAGACGATCGTTCTCTATTGCCATCACGGGATGCGTTCCGCCAAGGCCCAGGGATTCCTGAAGGCCCACGGCTATGCCAACGTCATCAACCTCACCGGCGGCATCGATGCCTGGTCATTGCAGGTTGATCCCACGGTGAAACGTTACTGAGGCTTGTAAAAAAGCGCCCACCGGCCCATCGCAAGATTCCTCGACACTTCCACCCCGGAAGCGTAGGCTTTTCTCTTTAATTGCCGTGAAAATTCCGATGCCTTTGAATCGCATCTAAACTCTTTCCAACGGACCCGGCCACCGGCGGGCCAAACTCTTTCCATCCATGAAATTCATCGAAAGTATCTTCGAAAAGCTTCGCAAGCATCCGAAACGCATCGTCTTCCCCGAGGGGACGGAGCCCCGGGTCGTTGCCGCCGCCGCGGAATTCGTCCACCTTCGCCTTGGCGTCGCCGTCCTGCTGGGCAAAAAGGACGAGGTTGAAGCCGCCATCAAGAAGGCCCGGGTCTCACCGGAAAAGATTCTCATCATTGATCCGGAAACCGCCGAAGATCTGCCTCTTTTCGTTAAACGCCTGGAAACGCTCAGCCGCTACAAGAACATTGCGGACGCCGATGCGCGCAAGATCGTGACGAACGCCAACTACTTTGGCGCCATGATGCTCCAGAATGGCCAGGTCGATGGTCTGGTCGGCGGTGCCGCCTCCAATTCCGGCAGCATCCTTCGCCCGCTCTTTCAGCTCATTAAGCCGCTGCCGGGCATCAAGTCGATTTCCTCGTGCGTCGTTCTCCAGGTGCCTGACCTCAACTCAGGCGAAAAAGGCGTCTTCACCTTCGCCGATTGCGGTGTCATTCCCAATCCAAATGTTGATCAACTCGCCATGATCGCCACCGAGTCGGGTCGGCTTTTCCGTCAGTTGACCGGCGGCATTCCGCGTATTGCGATGCTGTCGTACTCAACCAAGGGTTCAGCCCAGACACAGGACACCGAGAAGATCGTGGCCGCCACGGCACTTGCCAAGCAGCAGCTTTTTGACAAACAGCAGGCTGGTGAAATCGATGGCGAACTGCAGGTCGATACCGCATTGATCAAGGAAATCGCCGAGATCAAGGCCCCGGGCAGCCCGGTCGCGGGTCAGGCCAATGTCCTCGTTTTTCCCGATCTCAACTCCGGCAACATCGCCGTCAAATTGGTGCACCGGCTGGCCGGAGGCGAGGCCTATGGCCAGGTTCTGTTGGGACTCGAAAAACCGGCGGCGGATCTCTCTCGCGGCACCAGCGTCCACGAGATCGTGGGCGTCGCCGCCATTGTCAGCCTCCAGGCGATCGAGTACCGCCGTCTCTATCCCGAGCAAGGTGCCGGGCGCTATGACGCCACCCCGGCCGGTCCGGTCAACTAGTCGGCTCAGACATTTTCCAGAATGGCCGTGCTCTTTTCCCAGGACGTTTTCAGGGCCTTGGCTAGGTCGTCCGCGCTGGAAAGACTGATTCCCAAGTGCCGGACGAGCCCATCCTTGAGTCCATAGACCCACCCGTGGATGGAGAGATCCTGTCCGCGTTCCCATGCGGTCTGGACAATAGTCGTCTGGGCCGCATTGATCGTCTGAGCGATCACATTGAGTTCGCACAGGCGGTCGACCCGCGCCGCTTCGTCGCGAATACAGCTCAAATGATCAGTGTACTTGGCCGTAACGTCCTGGACATGGCGCAGCCAATTGTCGATGAGGCCGAATTTCTGCGAACCCAATGCGGCCCGGACACCGCCGCAACCATAATGGCCTACGACAATGATGTGCTTCACCCGCAGGACATCGACGGCGTACTGCATGACCGACAGGCAATTGAGATCACTGTGGACCACGATATTGGCGACATTACGATGAACGAAGATCTCCCCGGGCAGCAGGCCGCAGATTTCATTCGCGGGCACGCGGCTGTCGGAGCAGCCGATCCAGAGGTAGGTGGGGGCCTGTTGCCGGGACAGCGTGGGGAAAAATTCCGGGTCGCTCTTCCGGATTTTCTCCGACCAGGCGCGGTTTTTTTTAAGCAGGGGATCAAGCGGATGCATGGGCGTACGGTGAAGCGAGGCGTATGCCAACACCCTACGTATCTACACCGGTTTTGTCATCCTGGAACCATCCAGCACCTTCCTGACCGATTGGAGAATCTCATCCGTGCGAAAAGGTTTGGAGAGATAGGCGTCGTTATGGAGGTAAAGCAACCCCGCCTTGAATTCCCGGCAGGAGTAGCCGCTCCCCAGGATGACGGGCAGGTCTGGCTGGAGGTTCTTCAGGTCCGTACACAGGGTGATACCATCCACCCGGGGCAGGCCGACATCGGAAAAGACGAGGTCGATGCGGCTCTGGTGCTCGCGGAACAACCGCATGGCCTGGTCGTAATCGCATGCGGCGAGGACTTCGTAACCGTGGTCCTGCAGAATGGTCTCGAGGAAAAAGCTGACGTCCGGTTCGTCCTCCACAAGGAGGATTGTTTCAGTGCCGCGCAGGGAGGAGTCCTCTCCGGGAGGTGGAGGCTTTGCGACGGACGCCTCGACGTCGGAGACCGGGAAAAAAAGGGACACGCAGGTGCCTTCGCCGGGTTCGGATTCCACCTGGACGCAACCATTGTGCGCCTGCATCAGGCCATAGACCACCGGGAGACCGAGTCCGGTCCCGTGTCCCCGTTCCTTGGTGGTAAAAAACGGCTCGAAGACATGTTCACGGGTGACCGAATCCATTCCCATGCCTGTGTCGGCCACTTTCAGGCAGGCATATTTTCCGCTTGGTAACTCCGGCAGCAACTCAGGCAGTTCCTCGGTCGAAACCAATTGGGTGGAAAGGACGATATTTCCCCCCTGGGACATTGAGTCGATTGAGTTGGTGACCAGATTTTGAAGGATGCATTCCAACTGATGATTGTCAGCCATGGCGGCGGGCAGGTCCGGCGACGGTTCAAAACTCAACTGGATGCCTTCCGGCAACCGGGCCCGTAATCTTTTCAAGTTTCTTTCGACCGACTGGTTGAGATCGGTGGGAATCGCATGCCCGTCGCTATTGCGGGCAAACGCCTGCAGCTGCTGGACGATTTCTACCGCGCGTTGGCCTGCCTCCGTAATCGTGTTACTGATTTCGAGCACCCGGGCGGGATGCATGTGCTCCGCTTGCAGCAGCGAAGCGTGCCCGAGGATTATCGTCAGGATATTATTGAAATCATGAGCAATACCGCTGGACAGGGTACTGATCGCTTCAAGACGTCCGGCTTCCCGCATCCGGTTTTGCAACTGGCGGCAGAGCGATTTCTCCTCCGCTTCAGCCAGTGCGCGGCGGACAGCCGGGGCCAGACGGGAAAGATGGTCCTTCAGGACATAGTCAGTTGCGCCGTTGCGCAAGGAGTCGATCGCGGTTTGCTCGCCAATGGTGCCTGAAAGAAAAATGAAGGGAATTTCCGGCTTCAGCGCGCGTGCTATTTCCAAGGCATGCAGGCCACTGAAGTTGGGCAGTTTGCAGTCGGCGAGAATCAGGTCGAACGATTTGCCTTCAAGCGCATCGAAGACTTGGAATCGCGTTTCCACTCGTTGGATTTCACATTTCAGTCCATTGCTGAGAAGAAGTTCCCTGACCAGATCGGAGTCTTCCTTGGAGTCTTCAATATGAAGAATATTCAGCAGCTTTTTCATCAGGTGAGTCGCTTAAGTGCTTGCTGGCGAGGACCGAAAGATTTTGGACAGGAACTGTGCGCCACTAACTTCGTGGTGATTCCCACTTCGCGCAAGTGGTAGACACATTAAATTTTCCGTTATTTTTCCGGAGAACTTAAAGGGGCGGTTTCGACATTGCGGAGCACGCAAGAGCCGGATAAAATCGCGTATGAGCTTGCCTCGCATGGGGTTCCTAGGCATCCACCAGGGCCATTTCTAAAGCCACATGGAACGAGATCCGACATTCACGGTGCGTTCCACCCCAGCCGAGACGTATTGGTTGACGCGGTTTGTCCTGCTGCGCTGGTTCGGCTTTGTCTACCTCATCGCTTTTTATGTCGCTGCCCGGCAACTGGTGCCATTGGTCGGTGCCGATGGACTCACCCCGGCCCCACTCTTTCTCGATGCGGTGCGCCACTACTACGGTTCAGCGTGGGCCGGCTTTGCGCATCTTCCGATGCTTTTCTGGCTCGACTGCTCCGATACCTGGTTGCGGGTCGTGCCATGGATCGGAGTTGTCCTTTCCTGCGTGATGCTCGCCGGTTACGCGAACGCGCTGATGTTGACGGTGATGTGGATCCTTTACATGTCGATCGTCCACATTGGGCAGGATTGGTACGGCTACGGGTGGGAAATCCAGATGCTGGAGACCGGCTTCCTCGCCATCTTCCTTTGTCCGTTGTTTGATGCGCGGCCTTTTCCCCGGCGGCCTCCCCCCTATGCGGTCATCCTGCTTTTCCGCTGGCTCATTGTCCGCATCATGCTCGGCTCCGCCCTGATCAAACTACGCGGCGATTCGTGCTGGACCGATTTCACCGCGCTCTACTATCACTTCGAGACGCAGCCGATTCCGAATCCGATCAGCCGCTGGTTCCACTTTCTGCCTCACCCCGTTTTGCAATTCGGGACCTTTTGGACTTTTGTCGTCGAACTGGGGGCGCCGTGGTTTGCCTTTGGGCCGCGTTGGGGACGCCTCATCGCGGGATTCCTGATGGTTTCGTTTCAGCTTACTCTGATTGTCTCGGGCAATCTTTCGTTTTTCAACTGGCTCACCATCCTGCCCGCGCTCGCCTGTTTTGATGACCGCTTCTGGGGCCATATCTTGCCGGTGCGCCTCGTCGCCAAGGCCAATCAGGCGAGGCATGATGCCATCCCCAGCCGCGCCATGACGGTCACCACTTGGGCGGTCGCGGGGCTCATTGGTCTGCTCAGTATTCAGCCGGTCCTGAATCTCTTCGATCCCACGCAGCGAATGAACGCTTCGTTTGATCCGCTCAGTCTGGTCAACACCTATGGCGCCTTTGGGACAGTGGGGCGTGAGAGGCCGGTGATCGTTTTCGAAGGCAGCAATAGCACCGATCCGGCGACCGCGACCGATTGGAAGCAATATCCCTACGTCGGTTCGCCATGGGATCCGCAGCGAAGTCCTCCCTTTATTGCCCCCTACCAGCCGCATCTCGACTGGCAACTCTGGTTCGCCGCCATGGGATCACCCCGGCAATATCCCTGGACGTTGAACCTTGTCTGGAAACTGCTGCATAACGACCCGGCAACCTTGGGGCTCTTCGCGGGCAACCCCTTTCCGGATCATCCGCCCCGTTACATTCGAGCCGTGCTCTACAAGTACCAGTTTGCTCAGCCGGAAAATCCGGAACATCTCTACTGGAAGCGTGAAAAGCTGGGCCTCTGGCTGCCTCCGCTCTCCACTGACAGTCCCGACCTGCTCACCTTTCTACGGGACCAGAAATGGATTCCCTGACTCTCCGCACTACCACGTGATGATGTAAAATTGCCCCAGCGAACACCGCGTGGCCTCTTCCTGCGTCATCCATCGTTCCTGGGTATTGCGGCCCCAGGGATCGGACCACGCGATCTCCTTCGTCTCCGGGTTGTAACCGGTGATCAGGACTTGGTGGCCCCCGAAGAAGGGGAGGGGTGCCGGACTTTTCGTGGTCGGCGCACGGCTTTGCTCCAGTAATTTTTTCCAACCATCCCAGTTTTTGTCGCGGTCACACACGGCGGACCTTTGTTCGGATGGGGCATAGCCCTCCGGGTTGAGCGACCAGAAAATCGGGATGCCTTTGTCGATGTAACGTTTCAGGCTGTGAGCGTCAATTTGGTCAATATTTACGAACTCGGCCTTGCGGCCATAGTCGTGCAGGACGTCGTCGAGCTGGCTGGCCACATTTCCGCCCGATTCACCACCGCCGAAACCGGCGCCGCCAATCCGGCTCAAGCTGTACATGTCGCCGGGCACGCCCGTGTAGCGCAACACGCGCTCCCACGTGGCCGGGACGCAATAGCCCTTGAGTCCCTGGTCGGCCATCGGCAACTGGGTGATGACCACATCACCGTTGGATCGATGCTCGACCGCATCAGAAAGTTTCGTCGCCATTTCATCGCGGGGGATGCGCTCGGAACGTCCACGGTTCTCAGCGAGGCTGGTCGGGACGATGCGGAGCAGGTTGTATTTGTCTTCCTGTCCGGTGAGCAGGAAGGAAACGCCGTTCCAGTCCCAGCGCAGGACATTCTCGCGCGAAACGGCATTGCTGCCGAAATTCGTTCGCGTTGGCTCGCCGAAAAGCGCGGTCAGGTTCCTGGTCAGCGTTTGCTCCTCGGCACGCCGGTCTTTTTCGAAGGTGGCTTCCAGGGCATCGGCCTGGGCCTGGAGGTCGGCAATCTGCTTGTCGGCGTCCGGTGCCGGTTTGTCCGTCGGATGCTTGAGATGGGTGATCTTCGTCAGGAGGACATCCACTCCCTTGTAGTCGCCATCATTGGTGAAGGCGATCAGCGCGGACGTGGGAATATCGTTGGCATCGGCGTAGAGCGCCACACAATACGCATTGCCGCCAAGAATGGACGCCGGGGCATAGGTCAGGTCGGGACCGAAAAAGTAGCGGCGATAAGCGGTCTCCCATTTCGTTTTGTCCTCGAGTTTCAGCCCCGTTCGTTGGGCGATCAACAGTGCAGGTTCTTTCCAGAAATTTTGCATGGAGAAGAATGGCTTGCCGATGCCCTTATTAATCACTGCAACGGAGTCTTCGGTCACCGCCGAGCTATTGTTGCTTGCGGGTACCGTTTGCACAGGTGCAGACGACGAGGAGGCATTGGTTACTGCTGCAGGGGAGGGAACTGCGACAGTGGCGGTCGATACGACAACAGGTGTTGGAGATGCCGCTGCGGGCGTGCTCGCAACGTAATCGGTTGCAACTTGCGACACCCGAAACCGCGCTCCCTGGTCATCTTGAATAATCACATGCTGTCCATCGCTGCTGACCAGGATGTAACGAGCCCCCACTTTCGCTTCGCTCATCGCACCAATGCTTCCGTCCGCTGTCATCGCCGCGATGGGCGCTCGTTTTAGGATCGTCACCGTAACCGCGGCTGAGTCTGCGGCGGCAACGTGCAAGGCAAGGAATAAGCAAACACCGCCAAGCGCTAAGCATGCTCGGCGGGTCGGATCAGGCGTGGTCATGGAACCTAATTGAGCAAGTTACACAGGAGAGAACGATTTCCCATATTTTTTAGAGCTATTAACAAGGTTTTAATGATCGATTTCCACTAATTCTAGAGATCACGTAATACCTTCTTAAAGCATGTTAACGATAGGATGTTACATCATTATTTTTTTGACGCACAACTGTAACATTTTAAACCTTGTCGGAAGGTTATTCACAAGTTATTCACAAGGGTGGCGGGAGAAGAAACCGCCCTTGCCTTTGAAAAAGATCCTCCTTCTCACGGCCGGATTCGGCGAAGGGGAAGATGTCGCGACCGCGAACGTCCGCGATGCCCTTGAGCATCTGGCTCCCAAGGAAGCCCGCGTCGAGGTCCTTGACCTGCTCGACTCCTGTTACGGTCGTTTTCACGACATGATGCGGCACACGTTTCAGGCCGCGCTTAACCGCGCCCCTCGGCGTTGGTACGGCCTTTATCAGTTACTCGGTACCTCGCAAGTCGTCGAAGGCCAAATCGACGGCCTCGCGCGCTTGCGCGATTCTGTCCGCGATGCCTTGCGCTCCTTCAAGCCGGACGTTGTCGTTTCGACCTGTCCGATCTACTGCTTTTTGATTGGCGAAATCTACCGCGACGGACGCACCCGCGACTTCACCCTCGTCTCCCTCGTCACCGATGCCGTGGTGAAGGATTCGCCCTGGCCCAAGGCCTTCTCAGATTTCTTTGCCGTGACCAACGAAGCAGCGGCCCGCACCTTGGTCGCGGATGGCGTGCCGGAGAAGAAAATCGAGGTCTTCGGTTTCCCGGTGCAGTGGCGGGCATCCGCGGCGAATGGCAAATTTGAAAATGCCCTGCCTGATTTGAGCGCGGGCAAGCGTCCCAGGATTCTTTACGTGATCAACAGCGCCCGCAAGAAAGCACCCAAGGTCATCGATCGCCTGCTGGAGCATGCTGACTGGGACATTACGGTTTGCGTCGGACGCGACACCGATCTCGACGAAATGGCGCGCGAAAAAGCCGCCACCGCGCCGGGCCGCATGGAGGTCATTGGCTACACTCGCCGCATGCCGCAACTTTTGCGCGAGCACCACGCGGTGATCAGCCGCGCCGAGGCGGGCATGGTGCAGGAAGCCATCGCGGCCCGTTGTCCCATGATTGTCCACCGGCTCGGTTCCGGGCAGGAAGAGGGAAATTTTGCCTTGCTGCGCGAGGCCAACGCGGGCGTTCTGGCCGAAAAACCCCGCGAGGTGATCGATTGGCTCGAACGTGCCCTGCGCGACCAGGGGCGCTTGCTTTCCCTCTGGCGCAAAAATCTTGAGCCACTCGGTCGGCCCGACAGTGCTCTTAGCCTGGCCCGGTTTATTCTCGACCAGGCGGCGACCACACCTGTGCCGGTGCCTGATTTGCACGCTTTGCCCTCTCCGGGGAACGACCCGGTCTCCGTGATCCGCAAGCCAACTCTGCTTCGCCATTTGCCGAAGAAGCTGCTCCTTTGCGATCTCCACACTCACACGACGTGGTCGGACGGCAAGCTGAGCGTGCCAGAGATCGTCGACTTCTACGGGCAACGCGGCTTCGATGCGCTTTGCATCACTGACCATCTTTGCGATCCGCAACGCCTGCTCGGTAAATTGGTCAACCTCACCGGGCTGGTCATTCCCCCAGACGAAATCGAGCATTACTTTGAGGAGATCGAGCGTGAAAAGAAACGCGCTTGGGCCAAGTACGATCTTCTTTTGATGACCGGTGTCGAGTTCAACAAGGACGGTCTTACGCCAAAGACCTCCGCCCATCTGCTGGGCGTCGATCTCAAGGAGCCGATCAACCCATCTCTCGGAATCAAGGAGACCATCGCGGAAATTCACGCGCAGGGCGCGCTGGCCATCGCCTCCCACCCGCACGAGATCAAGAGCGAGTGGGGCAAGAACACGCTCTACTTCTGGGAACATATCGAGCAGTACGCGCCCCTGCTCGATGCCTGGGAAGTGGCCAACCGCGACGATATCTTCAACCCGGTCGGTCTCAAGAAGCTCCCCTTCATCGCCAGCAGCGATTTCCACAAACCGAAGCACATCCACTCATGGAAAACGGTGCTCTATTGCGAAAAGGAAGCCGAGGCCATCAAGCATTGCATCCGCGTGAACCGCGATGTTTCCCTTACGCTCTACCGCGACCATCGCTTCGGTCTGGAGGAAAGCCATCTCCACTTGCCCGCACTCGAGAATACGACCGAATTGGTCGAATTCGGGCAGCCCAAACTGGCCGCCAAGCACGGGTAGGTCTTTAGTTCCTGCTCCAATCCAACATCCGCTGCAACGGGACCAGCGCCTTTTCCCGCAGTTCAACCGGCATGATCAACTCCGGCTTCTCATCGCGCAATGCCTCGTAGACTTTCTCCAGCGTGTTCATCTTCATGAAGCGGCAGTCCGCGCAGGCGCACTTGTCGGTCGGGCCGGGGATGAAGACCTTGTCCGGCATTTCCTTCCGCAGACGATGCAGCATGCCCGACTCCGTCGCGATGATGAACTCATGCGCGGGATTTTCCCGGCAATAGCTTACCATCTTCTCCGTGGAACAGACTTCATCGGCTAGCATGCGCACGGGTCGGGTGCATTCGGGATGCGCGACCAGCGGCGCGTTTGGGTGCTCGTGGCGGATCTTCGTGATGCTCTCGTGCGTGAACTCAATGTGGATGTAACAGTTGCCCTGCCAGAGCCGCATCTTGCGCCCGGTCTTTTCCATCACCCACTCGCCCAGGTTCTGGTCCGGCACGAAAAGGATTTCGCGGTCCTTCGGCACATGCTGCACCATCCGCTCGGCGTTGCCTGAGGTGCAGATGACATCGCTCAAAGCCTTCACCTCCGCCGTGCAGTTGATGTACGCCACCACATAGATTCCCGGATGCCGTTCCTTGTACGCCGCCAGTTCCGCCGCGTCGCACGACTCCGCCAGCGAGCACCCCGCATCCATGTCCGGCAGCAGCACCTTCTTGGCGGGATTCACAATTTTCGCCGTCTCCGCCATGAAGTGGACGCCGCAGAAGAGAATGATATCGGCATTGGACGCCTGCGCCTGATAGGAAAGCCCGAGCGAATCGCCCACATAATCGGCGACCTCCTGGATTTCCTTCACTTGATAATTGTGCGCCAGAATCACGGCGTTCTTTTTCTTTTTCAGGGCCAGGATTTCCTGCTGCAGGGGACTCATATCCCTACCTTAGCGCAAGGGAGCGGACCGGTCTACGATCAACCTTTGTGGACCCTGACCTGAAAATCCTGCTTTGCCCGGAGCCCGGTTTCCCCTAGGGTGTACCTCTTTCCTCTCGCCCTCGCGGCGGGATACTTTTGGACGGGTCGCATAGTGGTTTAGTGCGGTCGCCTGGAAAGCGGCTGTGGGGTTAAACCCACCGAGGGTTCGAATCCCTCCCCGTCCGCCATCTCTTGCCTAAGAGGTTGGTCTTGAGGTAAGTCTCTGGAAACCAATGCATCGAGGTTCCGCAATGACACACATTATTGTCACACAAACGCGCCCGATCCCGATGCCTCGCCAATCTGGTTTACTTGAACGCAAAGGCCGATTTTACCTCAACATGCGGGTGCCGAAAGACCTGCGGTCCCTCTACGGGAAAAAAGAAATCATCCGAAAGTCACTGGATACTTCCGACCGTGGCGAGGCGATCAGCCGGGTGAGGTTCGAGGCATTCAAGCTTGATTCCGAGTTTGAAGCGAAGCGGAGAGAGTTAAAAAATGCTCAACCTCCTCCTGCCGTTCTCACCATCGACGACAGGGAGGCTCATGCTCTGGTGTGCCGCTGGTTCATTAAGCAAGAAAAGCTCTCTCAGGATTGGTGGGAAAAGGAAGGAAGCAAGTTTGAAGAGACAGACACTGAGGAGACTTTGGAAAATCTCAGAACAGATGAGGTGGTTTACAGCGGCGGCAATAAACATTATCGGGCAGCGGACGGAAGCGGGGATTTAGATTCGTTTCTTAAATCTGTTGGGATGGACTGTCCGAAAGGTTCTCCTGCTTATGGAAAACTCACCTCCCTATTCACCAAGGCCCGCTTGGAAAATGTGCGGCGCACGATGGCCCGAGTCACTCACCAGACGGTTTCCTCTCGGGAGCCGTTGTTCCGCGACGTGTTTGCTCATACTGAGGTGCGTCCGGTACCGCAGACGGTCACAGTCGGAAAAATGGTCGAACGCTTTCTCAAAGCTTTGACTGATGCCAAGCGCACAGGGAAAACGCTGCACACATACGCGGTTCCCTGTCGCCTCTTGAAGGAGGAACTTGGAGAAAAAACGCCAGTGGCAAGCATTACGAAAGAACGGATGGAGGAACTTTTTGGGCTGCTCCGCAAAGCCCCTTCAAACGTCACCAAGCGTTATCGCGGTCTGAGTTTGAAACAGGCCATCGCCATGGCCGATAAAAAGGGAGACTCAAATCGGTTGGCAGCCAAAACATTGGAAAACTACTACATCAACATAGGTGCCATTTTTAACTTTGCGGTCGAAGAGGAGTTGATCTCCAAGAACCCGGCGAAAGGCCGATTGATGAGGGCATCATTTGTGGGCGATGACTCACCTAAGCCTAAAGCACTTTTTACAATCGAGGAATTAAACCGGCTTTTCCGCGATCCTCTATTCACCCATAACGGGGACAAATTGAAACGCCGCCGTAAGCCCGAAAACAAGATTTTGAATCAGGGTCGGGCATGGCTGCCACTTCTCTCCCTATTTCACGGTTTCCGATGCAATGAGGTTGCCCAGCTTTATACCGAAGATGTGAAGACCGAAGGCGGTATCTCGTTCATCGAAATTCGGGAGGAAAGGGAAGATGGCTCAAAATCCGATAAGCGGATCAAGACGAAACAGAGCAAGCGGCGCGTCCCCATTCACGCTGAAGTTCTGAAAATAGGTTTTCTTGATTTTGTTAAACAGCGGAGAACAGCTCCGTCCAATCCGAGGCTTTTCCCAGACCTGTCTCGCAGCGCAACGGGTTATTTTAGCGATCCTTTTGGCAAATGGTTTGCTCGATTTATTGACAAGGCGGTAGGAGAGCAGTGTAAAGGGACATTTCACTCGTTTCGACACCAGTTCCGCGATGCGATGAGAGAGGCTAAGGTGCCAACGGAAATTGCTGAGAGGCTTTGTGGCTGGGAACTGGTGAAGCACAGCGCAGAGCGCGAATACGGAAGGGGGCCGAGCCTAAAACTCCTGCGCCAGCAAATGCAGAAGGTAAAATACCCGAAACTCAATTTAGAGCATCTGTATGTCAAGTAGGAGAGGTCGGGGACGGTTTCTGCGCGCGAATGTTCCGGGTAAAGCGCAGCCACTGCTCGTCTTTTCCTCTCTTAATCTGTTTATAAAAAACTTGGTAGGCTAAATGGTTTTGATTGCACCAATTTTGCAATTGATCCCAAAAGGATGGACGACCCGCTTCTTCGCGAAAATTCATGTTGAGCAGAAAGGCGATATGAAGCTCGTAACTACCTTTCGCAATGACGCCTTCGGTAATATCGTCAAGGGTCATTTCGTATGCGCCGCCGACTGTCCGCTTTTCGTACCAGACGTTGTTGCAGGATTTGCAACGATACATTTTGCGGTCATCGACCGTTTTAATCTCAACTTCTCTACTTGTGCATTTGCGGCATCCTATGGATTGATCTTCGGTTAAATGGAGGGCATTTAAGGCTTCGACAAGGCGATCCCAGGTTCCATCTCGAATATCGCTTTTGGCGTCTTCAAAGAGGATTTCAATCGCATCACAGCCCTTGGTGTTCCGCAGGTCAAATGCGGTAGGTAGGGTGACGGAATGACTGTAGCCATTTGCAGGCTGGCCATTAAGAAAGGCTTTGACGGTAAAAGTCCAACCGTCGGACTGTAGCCGAAGTTCGTAGGTTTTTCCGTCATGAATGAACGACTGTGTGGTGTGTTGGGCAGTCATAATGTTGATGGGTGCTTATACCACCATTTGCCAAATGGCAACTCATCATCACGAGTAAGAGTTGATAGCTCCAAATCTTTAAGGCTTCGTTTGTGGATTGTCAGTGGGTGGCGATGACAAGCCCGGCAACATGATAATCGCGGATGGGGGCTTTGCTTGGGGGTTGTCAGGGGATGATGACGACTGGGCCATTTTATCTCCAATCTTGATATTGATTACCCCTGCATCGTAGTTATCGGGAACCCATTTCGGTTCTTTTCCTGAGTATTCCTTGAGTAGCTTTCGGAGCGACAATGCGGCTGGATCATCCGGCCTGCTCGCTATTGTCAATCCCGGCACAATACCGTCCATTGGTTCGTACCCGGCCATATTCCAATCCAAGTCTTTCCCCACCTTTTTAAGACTCTTGTAAAATCCCCTAGCGTCAGTATCGGATGCAAACCATTGGACGGAAACTCTTTTAGGGCCGAACGATTTTAGGGCGACAATCCACTGGGCTATTTGCGCGTCAGTAAGAGGTGGCCATGCGTCAGGATCAGATATTGCGCCTTTGTTGTACGCCTCCAGAGAATTTATTTGGTTCTGCCTGACTTCATTGGAATTGGTCAGCTTTGCAATCTGCCCTTGGGCGGAGGTAAGTTGCTTTTCAATTTCCGCGCTCTTATTCACAAGGGCTAGTCGAGTTGTCTCAGACTTTTGGTATTGCCAGTAAGGAGCAAGAAAAAGAGTGCTCACCAAAAAACAACCTAGGAAAATCGCGCAAAGCCTCCATCTATCTGACAAGGCTGGGTGGCTTAAAAGATTTCTCAGCCCCGTGGGGCCGCGATCCTTGATGTAATCGTAGACGATTGCTCCGATGGCCGCAATCGCGAGGTCTACGCCTCCTATGATGCCCCAAGAGGATTCGATTGATTCCAGTAGGGACTCCCACCAGAACAGCAAAAAACTACTCATAATTTGATACCCTGAACTAACCGATCTCTTGCGTCACGCGCACAATCCTGACTTCCTTCTTAAAGTGTATCCAAAAAATGGTTGCCCGATTTTTCGCCTCTTTCCCGAATTGTCAGTGAGGGCAGTAAAATTTTTTAACTGTATCCAGAAAAAGAGTAGTATATTTGGATACACTCTGATATAGTTGTTCATGAAAGATACGAAAATTCCGGTGGCGATCCTTGTCAGGGTTTCCACCCACAAACAGGAAACCAATCGGCAGATTTCCGAACTGGAAACTTATGCCGCCTCAAAGGGCTACGAGGTAGTCGCCGTCGAAAAGGAAACGATCTCGGGCCGAGCCGATGATTGCGAACGCGAGGGATTACGGAAGGTGGAGGAACTTGCGCGAACTGGTCGAATTAAGAAAGTGCTGGTTCACGAGATTTCTCGGCTAGCTCGAAAAAATAGCGTGGTTCACAAGTTTGTGGAGACGCTGGAGGAGTATGGAGTGTCGCTTTATTGGCACTCTCAGAATATTGAAACATTGTTGCAAAACGGGAAACGCAACCCGGCGGCTGGCATCATGCTGGCCCTCTTGGCAGAAATCGCCCGCAGTGAAGTCGAGACACTTCGTGAGCGGATTAAATCAGGATTAGCGGCGGCGTTGCGTAAGGGAAAAAAGTTGGGACGTCGCGCAGGTACCAAAGATAGTCGTGCAGAGATGTTGGAAAAACATAAGGACATCGTGCGACTTCTACGAGCGGGGCAGTCGATTCGGAATGCGGCTAAAATCTCAGGAAAAGGAGTATCGACAGTCTGGCGCGTAAAGGAGGTAATGTCATGAGTTGGCACTTCTTGAGTTACGGCTCGATCACAACTGTTGCGGACGAGTTGATCGGAATCTTGTCCAAAGCCTGTGAGCGAATAGTGACCGTGGGTGAGTTGCCGGGAAAGTCCCCAGTGGTCAGGGAAATCAGATTATTGGCGGTCCCGAAAGCCGACCGGCTCGCCGAAAAATTGCAACTGTTGCAAAATCGAGGGGCTGTAATCCATGTCGGGAGGGATCATTACCAGTTCCTCTATAAGGGCGACGCTTATCCCTTTAAGCTGATGGTTTCGACGGGCGAAGCGTGGATTGCGAGCTTGTTGCAGGCGTCCTCGGGCCGGGATTTGTACATCACCATTGCCACCGCCGCCAAAAACATGGGTATGAAATGGGTGCCTGCGCGAGGCGGCTTTGAGGATTTGAAGACCGGCAAGGTACGGATCGTGGCCCGCGAAGAAGAGGTTTTCGAGATTGCAAAACTGCCTTACATCCCGCCCGAGAAGAGAAATCGGTGGCCCGTGTTCGAGTTAAAGGAATCGGGAATGCCTCCTATCCTGACCAAGGAGCAAATGAGGGCATGGGCTGAATCTGTCGCTTGGACGGACACGACATGCGGCGGGGAACTCCATCAATACACTTTCCGCAAAGCAGGAGAGGATCGGGCCTTCGTTCATGTCGCAGAATGCACCAGGGTGTTGGGATATGACGGAACGTACCTGCGTAAGAAATGGCGGTATCTCGACTTGGATGGCCTCTGCTATTTCACGTGCGGCACGACGATTGAGACGACATCCCTGATAAACCGGAAGAGATTGCAGCAACCCGAAACACCGTGGGCGAAAAATCGGGTGCCGTGGACTCCCTTCGACCAGCAAAAACAAAGCCCAAGTGATTTACGAAACGATCAGGCCAAAAGGCAACTGATGCTCTGGGATGAAGCAGGAAAGGAATGACGCCATGATTACATCGCCTCCCTACAAGAAAGCAGTTGGCCGGAAGTGTAAGCGGCTCGAACCCGAGAGGGTGACTAGATTGCGGGATGCCTTTGTTGCCGGGAACACGATCCGAACCGCCTGTGCGATGGCGGGTATCAGCGACAAATCTTTTTACCGCTGGCTTAAGGAGGCGGAGCACGCACCAGAGGGGCACGAATTAAGAGAATTTCGAGACACAGTAAAAAGAGCGAAAGCAGTTGCGGAACATCGCAATGTCATGGCGATTCAGAAAGCCGCGCAAAAGGATTGGCGGGCAGCGGCTTGGTTCCTTGAGCGCACGAGGCCGAAAGATTGGGGGAAGGTAAAGGCTACAGTCCTTCGAGTAGGTGAATCCATTGGGTCTTGAGCACTTTACGAAGTCGAACAAGTAGTCCCAGCGAGGGGGCATGAATTCCTTTTTCAAGCTTTTGGACGTAGCGCGTACTGACATCCAATTTCTCGGCAAGTACGTCTTGGCTCAAGCCGGACGCCTTGCGGAGAAACGCGATATTTTTACCAAGCAGCGCAGCTTCGCGCGGAGTAAATCGTTGTACTGCCACCCATAATTGAATAGGGACAAGAGGTTGGTTGCGACACGCCGTTAGACGGCGTTTGCGCTTGCTCTCAAAAAAGGAAAGAGCTAACCCAGTGAGAGAAATAGTACTTCGGTCGCATCCTTACGGATCTCCAACTCGGATAATACATTTTATGAATAGAGGGCTCATACCGTGCAAGGGTTGCGGAAATCCAGTCAGTAAAAGTGCCAAAGCTTGCCCGTCTTGCGGAGCACCGGTTAAGCGGGGCATCGGATGCGGGGGCCTCATCGTTCTCCTTATCCTAGCGGGAGGCATTGTGTCGCTAGTATCAACCGGGGGCGGTGGGCAGCCAAGCCAGTCCGCAGCCAGCACTCCAATTCCATCGCCCTCAGCCGCGACTAGTTCTTCTGGAACTGATAAAGCAGAGACTATTCGCCCCTTTGTTGAAAAGGAGGATGTCCATGGGAACTGGACAACAACGGACGGCAAAAGTTACTACGTCAGCCGAATATGGCGCATCGAACCCGATTCGGTAACGATTGTGGATAATTTGGGGGCAGAAGTGAGAATCAATTTGGCAATGCTTCCGTCCGATCTCCAACAAAGATTCAATTATGATCCTGACAAGGCGCAGGCGGCGATTGATAACCGAAAGGCACAGGCTCAGGTCCAGCGGGAAGCGCAGTTCGTGAATCAAGTGAAGAAGTCCCAAGTTAGGGTAGGCGGTAGGATCGTGCAGATAATCGCGTCTGATTCCGCCGTCCTCCTCGCTACTGAGGGTGGTAAAATGATTTACGTGTCGGGTGTGAATGCGGGTAATCATGTCGATGGAGACAATGTATCTGTGATGGCGGTTCCAAATGGGCCGACGACGTACACGACCGTTCTCGGCGCACAAGCCACAGTTGAATCCTATTACGTGCTACCGAAGGATTGACGCAGTTAGTGATCGTCGCCAAGGAGCCTGCCAATCGCTCCAGAATCCCCTACAGCGCGCTTTGAGGCTCAAGGTGGGGAGAGTGTAGGGTGGCGGGTAGCCGAACGCGCTGAGAGGATCGAATGTGGGAGTTTCGGGAGCCAGAAAAGGAGGGGCCTTCCTTATTGGCCTCAACTGCGTATGTAAGGCTGCCAGTAGCTATGCCGTACGCAGTCTGCGTCTTGATGCCAGTAAAAATCCCAATCCACCTTGCCGCATGGATGAAAGAGCTTCACGGTAGGGAGGTGTGACTGAATACCTCCCATGCGAATTTTGAAAGACACCCTTCCTAAGGAGACAACGAAGAGCATTTCCGAAAACGCATGTTATCGCGTTACCCTTCTCCACGATGATCGAATTATTGTTTACTAGGATATCAAGCAAGCCATGTGCAGCCTCGATGCTTCCACACGCCTCCTGAACTTTAAGCATTAAATCCAAAGCGGCAAATTGATGCTCAGGAGTACCGGCGTTGCGTCGAAAGTGTCTCAGGACTTCGTTGACTCTTTGCGCTGCGATACTGGCGAGAGATTGTAAAAGAGGGAACACGCCTTGAATGTTTCCAAAGGTATGTCGGTCGCCGGGAATCCGAAAGCCGCGATCTCCCGACAGGTGGTGGAAAACTTCAAAGCGAATCCGATGATTGGTTTTTGCGTAAATTTTCAAAATTTCACCAGCCCGCGTTTGTAACCTCAGACAGCGCGAGTTTTCCATTTCCTCTACTGTAACCGTGCAGGGATAGTCTCTCGTCCGAACAGGACGGCGCGAGAATGTCCGCAACATTGGTTCGAGGGCCAATACAGTCCCGAGAGGGGTTAGGCTCGCGAACTCCCAATAGGTTTCCACTTGATGCAGATTGTATTTCCACGGCCCAACGAGTTGTGACGTATCCACCATTCCGGCAGCCCTATTCAAATCCGATACCACGGCTTCAGTGCTTGCCCTGATAAATTTTCTCACTTGCCCCGGCCATGCGGCGTCAGATGCGACGTGCTGCAAATGGCTACCCAAAATCCAGTTGTCTCCTCCGCATAACGGAAATTCTTCTTCGTCCCTTTGGCTGATCGTTCTCTTAAACAAACTCACCTCGAAAGACGGTGGCGCCCGAAAGGGATGAATGATCGGTGGCAGCTTTTGATGCCTAAGAAATCTCGTCGGATTTAGTGACGTTTGCACCTTCATGCGCCAAGCATTTTCTTGGAATCGTCGAAGTTCGAGATTCCCGCTCAGTAATGGAGCAGGAAATTCTTGGCTCCCTACGGTGAGTTTGTTCCTCCGAATAGCTTGTGTTAGAAATGATGGCCTCACATCTGGACGACCGAAAAAAAATCCGTGTGGACCGAGGTCTGGGCCGTCTCGCTGGTCTTCCGGCGGAGAGCCGAGTAGGTGAAGGAATCTCTCTGCTTCAACAGCATCGCCGAAGAAAACACCGTCCTCTATCCCGATTTCCATCTTGTCCTGTTTCGCGTTTTCGGGTGAAACGGTGAGGCCATAGCTGAAAACGGGAAGCGACATCGAAATTGTTTTCTACACTGCCACAATTTGTTGACAATGAATCAGTGGGGTGTCACACAAGATGGATAAACAAATCACACATTGCGGATTTGCGATGGTTGATTTTCAGTGACTTACAGAGGATGGGATGTAATCCCTCCCCGTCCGCCCCAGCGGACGCCTGCCGCGAAGCGGCAAATCTCCCCTGATTCGAACCGCAGGTCGGTCGCGTCGCGGCAGCGACATTTACCCTAGGCATAGCCCAATTCCCGACAGTCTCACTACAGGCGGGGCAATCCCTCCCGTCCACCTCTCTTGCCGGGAAGGTCGATGTTGAGGTATGTCTCTGGAAACCCATGCTGCGTGTCATGTCCTTTAACGTGCGTTGTTCTCATGCGAACGATGGTGATAATTCGTGGCCCTGGCGACGGGAATTGCTGATCGAAACGATTCGAGAAATTGACCCGGATCTGCTGGGAATGCAGGAGGTTTGCCCTGACCAGGCGGCCTGCCTCCGGGTAGAGCTTTCTGATTATGAAATGGTGGGAGGCGGTCGTGATGATGGCCGCAACGAGGGTGAAGCAAGCCCGGTCCTTTTCCGCAGGGAGCGTTTTGCTTTGCTCGACTCAGGGCAATTTTGGTTAAGCGAAACACCGGAGGTCGTCAGCTCCATGGGTTGGGATGCGGCATTCCCGAGAATTTGTACCTTTGCGAGATTATGCGATAAAATGATGGACCAGGTGGTGGTTTATCTGAATACACACTGGGATCACAAGGGAGAGGTCGCTCGTCATGAATCGGCAAAGTTGATGAGCGCCAAAGCAGGAGAACTCGCTGGAAATGATTGGGTAATCATCACAGGCGATTTCAACCTTTACGAGGATTCCGAGGCTTATCGCACATTGATTGGCACGAATACGACAAACGTTCGACTAGCGGATGGTTATCGGAAAATTTATCCCAAGAGGGAAAACAACGAGGCGAGTTTTCACGGATTCAAAGGCACGGTCGAGGGCTCCCGGATCGATTGGATTCTCCACTCGGAACGATTTGTCGTGAAGTCGGCAGAAATTGTTCGGACTTCAATGGGGGGACGATATCCATCAGACCATTATCCAGTAACATCCGCACTAAGTTACGGTTAGAGGCGGAAGGACTGTAAAGTTATGTGCGCCTTGACCCAGAAGTCGGTTTGGTGCGTTGCATTGAGTTTCTGCCACTTAAGGTAACTGAACCTGACGACCGTTTTCCTGAGCTCCTCTTTATGATTCCCTGTCACTTCTTCTGCCTATCCTCCGTCAGCGCAATTGTTCTGGCATCGTTCGCCAATCTCCACGCGGACGATGTCAAGGTCGTCAAGGATGTCGCGTATCTCGGCGCTGACCGCACAGAGAAACTCGACGTCTATCTTCCCCCGGACAAGTTTGTGCGTCCATTGCCCGCGCTCCTCTGGATTCACGGCGGTGCCTGGGTCCATGGCGAAAAGAGTGGAAAACGCGAGCAGAACATTGGCGAGAATCTGGCGAAGCACGGCTACGTTGTGATCTCGATCGACTACAAACTGGGAAAGAATTCGCCGGGAATCCCGCCCGATCCTCCCGTCAATCAGGACCCGCCGCCGCCAGCCCCGCTGACCGTCGCATCGCCGCAGGCGGACATTCCCTGGCCGCAGAATATTGCCGATTGCAAATCAGCCTTACGGTATGTTCGCAAGGAAGCGGCCCAGTATGGAATTGATCCCAATCGCATTGCCGTGGGAGGCGGTTCGGCTGGCGGGCACCTCTGTCTCATTCTCGGGCTTAGCGGAAATTCGCCGGAGATGAACAAGTTGGGACTTTATCCCGAGCAGAGCAGCAAAGTCTCGTGCATCATCGACTTCTATGGCGCCACGGAATTCGTCATTCCCCGGCGCATCGATATCGTTTCGGGTGCGACACCGGAGGAGACGGGCCGGAATATCAAGGCAGCAACGCCGGCGACCTATCTCGCCAAGGATTCCCCACCTGTCCTTGTCGTCCACGGCGACGCCGACCAGACCGTCTCGATCGAAGCATCAAAACGCCTGGTCGAGGCCATGGACAAAATGGGCATTCCGCACCAATTTATCATCGTTCCTGGCGCCCCCCATGCCTTTGATTTGCAACCCAAGCAAATGGACCTTCGCCCCGCGGTGCTTGAATTCCTCGCCAAGTACCTCGGCAAGCCGCAGGAAAAAAGCGGATAGACCTAACCGGCGACTTTTGCTTCGCGATATTTTGCCAGCAGTCCAATCAGGCGCAGGCCCTTCCATGCCCGCGGAACGTAACGCCGGGGCGAATACAAGCACCGGAAAAACCAACCCAGCATCCAGCGGTCTGCCCAGACGGGGATGTTGGCCTGCAGGCCGGTGATAAAAGCGATGGCCGCACCCACGCAAATGATCGAGGGCCGGTATGAGAGATTTTTTCTCAGGTAAAAACCGAGTCGCTCCTGGACGCCACCGCCAATATTGACGATGACATAGCGCGGACGACGGGCCTCGATAAACCGCAGTAATTCCGGATCGGTGAGGGGCCCCTTGGTATAAACCGGTGCGATAAAACAATCATCTTTCGTCACCGCATAGTTGTTTCGGGCCAGCCACTCCACGTTGACTTCCATCTCGCGGGCCGTCGGCATGATCCAGACCGAGCTTCCCGGTCTCCGCAACTCGTCGGTCGCCAAAAGTCCGCGGAGGAGTTTCAGGCCTGAAATGCGAATCAGGCTTCGCCCGGTCAGGGCGCGCCAGAGAAGAACCATGAAGCCGCTGTCTGTGATGGCGAAATCGCTCTGTTCCAGAGCCTCGCGGTAATCCTTGTCCGTGGGAAGGTCCACCAGCGCCGGTGCTGCCGGCACCACGACGAAATGGCCCTCCCGGCAGAGGTCAAGCAGTCCGGGAAGATCTCCCACGTAGAACTTGATGCCGAGGATTTGCTGAAAAGGAGCCGACGTCGCCATGGTCAATTCTTTCCTGCCTCACGAATGCGGTCAAGGCTGTCGCGGGAAGTGTCCAGGATCATGTCCGCAAGGCGGAACGCGGCCACTGTGTGCGCAAAAAGCCATCGGAGGAAATATACGAGGAGATCGACCGGGACAGGGTCTGTCCGGGGACCCAGAGTCCGCTGACCTGCCAGCACATGGGGTTGCCCACGAGTCCGAGTTCGCCACTCTCCAGGAGATTGGAAACCATTTCCACCGCCCGGCGCCCCGTGGTGAAGTTGTCCCGTCGCAGCCCCGAAAACTGGTAAGACCTGTGCAGGCCGGGCGGATCGTCTTCGCGTACGTCTGTGCGAAAAATAGAGACATCGTCTGGAATGCGCAGGCCAAGTTTTTGCAGCCACACGCAGATTTCCATGATGCGATGACCGATCAATACGTCCGGTTTGTAACGGCGCATCCACCGGCGAAAGTTCTTCTCATTCCAGCCTCCCTCCATCGCCAGGATGGGAACGCGCTGTCCCGGGGGAAGCTTTTGTTGCATGAGGAGAAAGACGGCATAGTAAACGCCGTATTGGTGCTGGTTTTGCATCGGTTCGATGGCCATGCCGATCCGCCGGTAGCCGACTTTTTTCAGGACATGGATGCTCTCCAGTATCTTCGGATATTCCGCGGACTCGACCCGGTGAAGGTTGAGCGGGTTCCAAAGAGTGCGCCCGATTTCAACCGCGGCGAAATGCTCCCAGTCGAACCTGAGCCGCGGTTGCCGATGTTCGAGACGGGGCATGATGATTAATCCCCGAATGCCACGGTTTCGCAGGATCGCGCTCCAGCGCCGGTGCTGGGACGGATTTCCCGACAACACAAAGGCCTCCAGTTTATAGGCGAGGCTCGCCGCCCGTTGTTCAGCGCCTGCGTAGAGGGCCGTCTGAAAGTCAGGGCAGTCGTTCATGGGATATTCGATGATGAAGCCCAGGGTTTCGCGGTACCGCGAAGTCTTCGGTTGCCGGGCGAGGGAGAGGGCTTGCGCCAGGAGCGGGTGGACCTGGTACCCGGCTTTTTTCGCCGCCTTGCGAATGACTTCGCGGACTTTGGATGAGATCCTGCCCGATCCCCGCAGGGCACGCGAGACGGTTGAAGGGCTGTACCCCGTTTCTTGGGCGATGGCGCGAATGGAGGAAATCATGGCCTCAGTCTAAGTGATGGGATCGCTCTTTTCCAAGGTTCTATGAGCAACAGTTGCGCTGCCTCCTTCCGTGTCAACAGATACGATCGTATGGCTTCCGTCTTTGCAGAATGCGACGCAGGTTTCGATCTCTCCGCCGCGAGGTCCGGGTTCCCGCTGATTTTGGCCGTGGCCGTCATTGCGGTCGGCTTGATCTGCATTACCATGTGACATGCCATGGCAGGTGGAAATGCGCGACGGAAGTGTCTACCTGCCGCAGATTGATCTTTGGTGTGATGCGCGAAAACCAGCCCCTCTTTCCTTTGTCTCGCACGCCCATTTTGATCACCTCGCCAAACACCAGCGCATCATCGCCTCAGAGGCCACCCAGCGGCTGATGTCTCAGCGTCTGCCCGGTAAGCGCGAGGAAACCATCTTGTCCTTCAGCGAGCCTTACGCACTCAGTTCCGGAACCGAGCTGAGTCTTCATCCTGCGGGCCATATCCTTGGCTCGGCCATGCTTTATCTGCAACGAGACGGAGAATCCTTTCTCTACACCGGCGACTTCAAACTTCAGGCCGGACTCTCGGCGGAACCGTGCCGCCCTCCCAAGGCTGATGTGGTTGTGATGGAAACGACTTTCGGGCATCCCCGTTACGTTTTTCCGCCTGCGGAGAAAATCCGCGCCGACATCGTTCATTTTTGCCGCTCAACTCTTGCCGAGGGGGCCATTCCGGTGCTTTTCGGTTATTCCCTGGGCAAAGGACAGGAATTGTTGGCCAATTTGGCAGAGTCCTCTCTCCCCGTCATGCTCCATCCGCAGACGCAGAAGATGACACGCCTCTATGAAGAGCTCGGTCAGGTCTTTCCTGCTTATCGGGCCTTTGCGCCGAGTGAGATGGCGGGGCATGTCGTGATCTGCCCTCCCCAGGCCCGGCAATCCGATTGGCTGGGTAAAATCGAGCCTCGCCGCACGGCCATGATTTCTGGCTGGGCCCTCGATTCCGGCGCCATCTACCGCTACGGATGCGACGCCGTTTTTCCCCTGAGCGATCACGCGGACTACAATGAACTTCTCCAGTTCGTCGAACTGGTGCAGCCCAAACAGGTCTTCACCATCCACGGGTTCGTTCAGGAGTTCGCTTGCACCCTTCGTGAACGCGGAATTGAGGCCTGGGCCCTGGGGCAGTTGAATCAGCTCGAAATGTCTCTGGGCTAAAAATCGACACACATTTGTCACCTGTTCGTAACATTACCCGGTGACGTCCTCGTCATCTTTTGCTAGCTGTGTGCAATGACGACGACTTGGAAACGAATCCTTGGCAGAGATGAAAAATTTTTCGACTTGCTGGAGGCCAGCGCCGATGAGGCCAACTCCGCTGCCGAACAGCTCCGTGAATTCCTCCAGAAAGTCCAGGTAGTCCTTTCCGATGACAGTCTCACGGAATTGATCTTCAGTCGCCACAAGGACAAGGAAATCACCAAACAAATCACCGAGGAGCTCTGCAAGACCTTTGTCACGCCCCTCGAGCGCGAGGATATCGAGGCCCTGTCCAACTCGCTCTACAAAATTCCCAAGACCGTCCAAAAAATCGGCGAGCGGCTTCTCATTTGCCCGCGAGACATCGTCAAGGACGAGTCGCTGCATAATCAGGTGCGGTTTCTCGGGCAGGCATCCGGGATCGTCGTCAAGATGGTCAAGCTTCTGCGTTCAGGACCATCGCTCAACGCCGTGGTCGACATGAATACCCGGCTGCAAATGATCGAAGGCGAGGCCGACCGGTTGGTCACCCGCATGCTTCGCGACCTCTACCAGGGCACCCGGGAGGCCAAGGACGTCATCATTCTCAAGGACGTTTTCGAATTGTTGGAGCGCGCCATCGACCGCTGCCGCGACGCCGGCAATACCGTTTTCCAGATCGTCTTGAAGAGCTCCTGATCCAACGCCCATGCTCCTTCTTGCAGCGGTCCTCCTCGCGGCCATCGTATTCGAGTACATCAACGGCTTTCATGATGCCGCCAACGCGATTGCCACGGTTGTGTCCACCAAGGTGCTCACGCCGCGCCAGGCCATTCTGCTGGCCGCTATTGGCAACTTGATTGGCGCCCTGATGGGTACCGCGGTCGCCACCACCATCGGTGTCGGGTTGGTCGATCCCAATGTCGTCACCACCCTGACAGTACTCAATGCCCTGCTGGCGGCGATCATCTGGGGGCTGCTCACTTGGTGGCTGGGACTCCCCTCCAGTTCCAGCCATGCCTTGATCGGTGGGCTTTGCGGCGCGGCCCTTTCGGCGTCGCATCTCAACTGGACGGTCCTCAAATGGAGCACCGTCAATTCCTCCGGCCACACCCAGGGACTTTGGCCCAAGGTCATCGTGCCGATGATTTCCTCTCCCCTCCTGGGTTTTGCCTTTGGCCTCTGTTTCATGTTCTTGATCATGGTCGCCTTTTTTTGGATCACGCCCCACATGGCCAAGCTGACTTTCGGCCGCTTGCAACTCGTCAGCGCCTCATTGATGGCGATCAGTCACGGCTCGAACGATGCGCAAAAGACCATGGGTATTATCGCTCTGGCTCTCTTCAGCGCCACCACCGCCGGGACCTTGGACCATCTTCCGTCTTGGCTCTCCTTTCTCCGCACGCCAACCTTTCACATTGAGACGTGGGTGGTCTTCCTCTGTGCTTTCACGATGGCTGCCGGTACTTCCATAGGCGGGTGGCGCATCATCCGGACCATGGGGCACAGCATCGTGCGGCTTCAGCCCGTGCACGGCTTTGCCGCGCAGACATCCGCGGCGGCGGTCATTCAATTGGCGAGCTACTTTGGCATTCCCGTTTCCACCACCCACGTCGTTGCGACTTCCATCATGGGAGTCGGTGCGACCAAGCGGCTCAGCGCGGTCAAATGGGGTATCGTCAACCGGATCGTCTGGGCGTGGATTCTCACGATCCCTATCACTGCTGTCCTCGCCTATTTAATCGACACGGTCGTTCGGCATTTGGGTTGAACACGGTCTTGGTTTAAGACCGCGCCACCAGGAATCCATAAGCTCCCAGCTTTACCCGGTTTGGTAGGGCTTGTCCCGTCACGGCGTCGACCCAACCAGACTCCGAAACCGGAATGGTGACCTCTTGCGGATTGAAGTTCATGACAAAAACAAACGTTGTTTGATCAATGACACGCTTTTGCGCATTCACGCCGATGGGGAGAGGAGCCGGCCACGCACTTTCGAGGCCCGCTTTCTCCGCGACCGCTCCGATGAAAGCATCGGTAAATTCCTTGCCAGTACGGAAAGCGACGTAGTAGGAGCGGCCCTTGTCTAGCTCATTGACCGTCAGGCACGGTTCCCCGGCATAAAATTCCGAAGCATAACAGGCGAGGGGACGCGCCGTCTCGAGTACCACGCGTTCGCAAAGGTCCCGGGCTTCTCCCGCGGGTGCCAGGCTTCCGGATAAAGGCTCGATCTTTACTTTCTCCTCGTCGTAAAGGGCATCACATTCCTCCACCCGCAGTCCCAGCAGGGTGCGGAGCGGCCCCGGTTGACCGCCCTCAAAAATCAAGTCCTCCGGATTGACCCAGCCGGAACAACAGGTGACGACCACGGTGCCGCCCCTGCGCACAAATGCTTCCAGTCGTTCCGCCACGCCCGGCTTGACCAGGTAGAGAGTCGGAACCAGCAGCAGACGATAGGACGAAAAATCGTCCTCGGAGCTGATGACATCGCAGGGAATCGAGCGCTGCCAGAGTGCCTCATAGTGGACGATGGCCTCCTCGACGTAATTCTTTCGGTCGTTCCGAAAACCTGCACAACCTTCAAATGCCCACCGGTTTTCCCAGTCGTAAATGACTGCGGCCTGCACGGAAGTCTCGCCCCCCGGAACATCCCGCAATTTCTCCAGCACCCGGCCGAGTCCCGCGACTTCCTGGAACACGCGGGTGTCCTCGCGTCCTGAGTGGTCGACCACCGCGCCATGGAATTTCTCAAACGATCCCTGGCTCTTCCTCCACTGAAAGTATTGGACGGAATCGGAGCCATGCGCGATGGCCTGGATTCCTCCCAGCGCATTCATGCCGGGGCGCTTGAGCTTGCTCACCCGCTGCCAGTTCGTGAGCGAAGGCGTGCATTCCATCATCAGAAAGGGCATGCCTTTCATGGAACGGTAGAGGTCGAAGTTGAAGGCAACGTCAACTGCCGACTCGACTTCCGCGCCGGTTTTCCGGTGCCATTCCGGGTAGATATCGATGCAGACCAGATCCACTTCGCGGGCAAAACGGCTGTAGTCGAGGCCGTCAAAAAGTCCCATGAAATTCGTCGTCGCCGGCGTTGCCTTGTCGTGCTGCCTGATCGCTGCGACTTCATTTTGATAGAACGATATCGTCTGGTCGGTGATGAAACGCTTCCAAGCCAGGTTAAGCCCGTGCAGCCGGGTTTCGCCCCGGTTCGAGGGAGGATCGATCTGGCGCCAGTCGGTGTAGCGGTGACTCCAGAATGAGCCGCACCATGCCGCGTTCAACGCATCCAGCGTCTCGTAGCGCTTTTGCAGCCAGTCTTGGAAGGCATCCCGGCAAAGCCCGCAGCGGCATTCCCCACTATATTCGTTCGACACATGCCACAGCACCAGCGATTCGTCGGCTCCATATCGCTCCGCCAGGCGTCCGTTCATCGCCGCGACCTTTTCGCGATAGACCGGCGAGGTCAGGCAATGATTGTGCCGCGTTCCGAATTCGTTGCGGATGCCCTGGTCGCTGACCCGCAGTACCTCGGGATATTTTTGCGCCAGCCACGGAGGCCGCGCCCCGCTCGGTGTCGCCAGCACATAGTTGATGCCGCCGCCCTTGAGCAAGCCAATGGCCTCGTCGAGCCATGCAAAATCATAATGCCCTTCCTCCGGCTCAAGGTGCGACCACGCAAACACCCCCAACGTCACCGTCGTGAATCCGGCTTTCTGCATGAGTTCGACATCTTTGCGCCAGACCTCGGGAGTCCATTGTTCGGGATAATAATCGGCGCCGTGGATCAGGCGCCCCAACGGTTTTTTCCAGGGCAGAAGCTTCATGCGTGACCGTCATGCTGCGTCCGCCCCGCCCAAAATCAAGGCACAGTTCCGAAGTTCGTAGAGAAGCTCGGCAACGCGCCGACTTTTCCTCTTGCCCCCGCGCCACCCGCATCGTATCTCTCACAGCGATGAGCCGACTTCTCCTTACCGGCCGCAAGTTGCGGATCCTTGCGTTCAGCATCGGCGTCCTGACCATGCTCCTGAGCGGCGGCGTGATTTCCGCGGAAGTCTTCACCAAGGGCAAGCAAGCCGGTCCCTTCACCAAGCTCCAAAACGGCGAGTATTCCTGGCACCCTGAGATTTCCCCGGAGGGCCCGGTCCTGATCATCGTCAGCATTCCCGAGCAACGGCTTTTCGTTTATCGCAATGGCGTCCGCATCGGCAAGTCCACCATCAGCAGCGGACGCGCCGGTCATCGGACCCCGACCGGCGTCTTCACCATTTTGGAGAAGGAAGTCGATCACACCTCCACCATCTACAAAGGCGCCTCGATGCCTTACATGGAGCGGCTGACCTGGGGCGGCATCGCTCTTCACGCCGGTTATCTGCCCGGTTACTCCGATTCCCACGGTTGTGTTCGTCTTCCGCTCGAATTCGCGAAGAAGCTCTTTACCGTGACCGGCAAGGGCACGACCGTGATGATCACCGACGGCAGTCCGACCCCTGTTAGCACCGCTCACCCCGGCTACTTCCTGTCCGCCCAGGGCAAACCGCCGATCGCCCAAACCGACGGTGGCGACTTCGAGTGGAATCCCGAGGAAGCGCCCGCCGGTCCTGTGACCATTGTCGTCAGCACAAAGTCCTCGCGGATGTATGTCTTCCGCAACGGCATTGAGATCGGTCGCGCCGTCCTTCAGGGCAGCGAAGACCTCAACGTGGGTACGTACGCCTTCACCGCGCTCAGCACCCTGTATCCCGACGGACGCCATCACTGGAATTCCATCAATGTCGGTGGCGACCATGACGCGCCCGATCTGCACGAACTGTCCGACCGCCTCGGCATCCCGCCTGTGTTCCGCGCCAAGGTCCATGACATCATCGAGCCGGGAACGACGCTGGTCATCAGCGACGCCCCCGTCAATCGCGCCTCTCCCGTTGATACCGGCGTCAATGTCCTGACCACCGACGAGAATTCCAAGCGGTAGAGCGCCTCGGCACGTTACGGCGTCTCGGGCGGGGCCATCAACCGCTTGAAGCCCATGGTGTCCTGACCGGCCACCACGATCGCGGCGTGTCCGGGATGAAGCGGAGGGACATCCTGCTCAATTCTCACCATGGGCAGTGTCACACGCACGCTCATGCCCATTCGACGGCGGTTCGAGCGATTGATCTCGGAATGATGCAGCGTCTTCTCGTTGAAGAGGAAGAATTCGCCCGGCTTCAGTTCCATGTTCACGAGCCCGGTCGTATCGAAGAACTTGGCATCGGCCATTTCGCTAAAGGCCATTCCGTCGGTCGACTTAATATGAGGCACGATCTTTTTATGGGAGCGGGGCAGAATCTGGACGCATGAGTTGTCGATCTTCACATCGTCGATCGCGACCCAGGCCGAGATGTTGATCAGCGGCTCCAGCGGCCAGTAATTGAGGTCCTGATGCCAGGGGATCTCCGAGCCGCCCGGGTCCTTCGAGAAAAAGTTGGTGGCCCATAGGACGAGGTTCGGCCCGTACAGGGAACGCATCCGGCCAATGATTGCGGGATGGGAAGCTAGGTCGAAAAGGATGCGCGAGTCCATGTGCCGCGACTGCAGGCGGGTCCTGGGGTTGGGACCGTCCTTTTGCAGCACAACGGTGTCGATATGATTGCGGATCACGGCCATTTCCTCCGGACTGACGGCGGCATAAGGGCCGAGGTAACCTTCGTCGTGGAAGCGTTTGATTTCCTCGCCGATCAGGGCATATTCCTCTAGGACGGCAGGAGTATTTTTTGGTGCAGGGCATTCAAGAAGAGTGGTGGTCATGGATCAAATCTAAGTAAATCGTGAATTAAGACCATTGCGCGAAGATGTAAAAATTTATACTAAGACGGTGAAATCAACCTCAAAGCTTCTCGCATCAGACAAAGCTTGGCTGGCTGCTCTCGTCTCTCCGGAGAACCGTGTGGCCATCGATTTCCATCGCATCCCGGCGTTTTATACGGCACGGCGGGGATGGTTCACCGAGCCGACTCCTTTTGGTCAGCACCTCCTCTACTGTGTCGTGAGCGGCTCCTTTCGGTTGCGCGAAGGGAAGAAAGAGCATCCCGTGGAGCCGGGAACGCTGCTCTGGATTCCTCCCTGGTCTTCTTTTCGCTGCTGGCTTCCCGACGAGCGCCCGGCCAGCTTCTTTCGCTTCCGGCTGCGGATGGAGAGCCCGCGCGGGGAGATCCTTGCGCGCCGGAACACACCTCTCCTTCTTCAGGGGGCAGGAGCAGCCCGCCACTGGATTGAAGAAGTTGTCCGAGCATCAGGCCGTGAAGGGGGGCCCCTCCAAAATTGGAGGCTGCGCGCGGCATTGCTCGGTTTGTTTGTCGAAATTCTGTCGCCGCAAACCCATGAAGCTTCCGACGGTCAATTGCGCCCACAACAAAGGGAGGAACTGGAAAAATGGGCACACCGGGACGGCAAGGTCCAGATCACGCCCGCCCAATTGGCCGCGCGTCTCGGCTTGAGCGCTGACTACTTTACGCGGCTTTTCCGCAAGACTTACGGCCTTTCTCCTCGCGCCTGGATCGTGCGGGAGCGGGTCCGGATGGCCGCCGCGCGGCTCCTGGAGTCGAACCTGAACATCAGCGAGGTGGCCGGGGAGTTCGGCTACCAGAACATCTTCTTCTTCAGTCGCCAGTTCAAGCAGGTCATAGGGCAAAGCCCCAATCAATATCGACGCGCGACGAGCCGCTAGGTCCTAGCCCAAGTCCAGCCAGCGCAACTCCTCGGGCGTGAGCTTCACCGAGAGCGCCGTACAGGAGCTCGCTGTCTCGGAAATCAGCCGCGGCCCTACCAGCGCGAAAGTCGGAAAGCTCTGCGCCAGTACAAACGCGAGGGCGATGTGGATCGGTTCCACCCCTTTCTTCTTGGCCAGTTCAATGGCCCGGTCGCGACGTTGGAAGTTGTCCTCGCTGTACCAGCAACGCGTCAGCTCCGCATCGTCGAGTTTGTCCCGGCCTGCCCGTTCGGTGAAGAAGCCCCGCGCCTGGCTCGACCAGCAAAGGAGCGGAATTTGGTGCTTCGTCAGCCATTGGCTGAAGGCGGGGTCCTTGGCCGAAATGCAGCCGCCCCACACGGGCGACACCATCCGGGCCAGGCTCAGGTTATTGCTGACCACCGAGAATTTCTGGAGGCCCTTCTTCTCGGCGTACGCATTCGCTTCCTGGAGCCGTTCCAGCGACCAGTTCGAGCCGCCGAAGACCTTGATCCGCCCCGCGCGATGGTGCTCGTTGAGGACATCGACAAACTCGGCCACGGGGACATCCAGGTTGTCCCGGTGCATCAAATAGATATCGGCATAATCGGTCTTGAGTCGCTCAAGGCTCTCGATCAGTTGCGAGTTCAGAAAATCCGGCAGACAAAGCGGCGTATGCGCTCCCTTGACGATGACCGCCGTCTGCGCGCGCAGTCCACGCTGCTCGATCCAGCGACCCAGGGTCCGTTCCTGGACACCGCCCCCGTAGATATTGGCGGTATCAAACGTGTTGCCGCCCCGCTCGAAGAAGTCGTCGAACATCGCCGTGGCGTAGGGCATCGTGGTCTGGTTGTCGCAGCCCATGACCAGGCGCGAGACCGGCACGGATACGCCCTCGATCTTGCCGTAAGGTATGGATGCATCGGTCCGCTTTTGCAACGGAGCGCGGCTGATGGTCGGGAAGGAAAAGGAAGGCTTCTCGCTTTCATACAGGAAGCCCGCTGATTGGCGCCACGCATCGAGTGCCGCCATGTTTCCGAGGGTGTCCGCGATCGGCATGACAGGGCTCTCGAGTTTGCCCTGCGCCACGGCGTCACCCACCGCATCCGCTTCCAGCGCATAGAGCCAGGCGTCGGTCTGGACGGAGATCGTTTCCGTCTTCCCCTCGCGTGTCAGTTGGATCGAGCTTTCGCCACCTTCGCGCGCCATGACCCAGGGCTGCGGGACATGTAGCCAGCCTTTGCTACCGAAGACCCGTACACAGTTTTCCTGGTTCAGGCCCACCCCCGTGGCCCATTGGGCGAGGATGCCTTTGGGAAATTGCGCCGTGGCGACGGCGTAGGCGTCGGTTCCCGTTTCGGGGTAGAGATGCGCCAGACCACTCACCTTGACCGGGTTGACGAAAGGCTGGCCTACCGCTGCTCCGGCGATGAGCCGCGAAATGGAGGTGGGATAGCAACCAACATCAAGGATGCCGCCGCCGCCCAAAGCATTGCTGAAATGACGGCCTTCCACGTTGAAATGGCCGTGAAAACTGAACGTCGCTTGGATGACCCCAATATCGCCGATGGTGCCCTCGCGGATAAGCTCGACCAGCTTGGTCGTCTGCGGATGACAGCGGTACATGAAGGCCTCCATCAGGAACACGCCGTTTTCCTTCGCTGCCTCGGCCACGACCATCGCCTCGGCATGATTCAGCGTGAGCGGTTTTTCGCAGAGGATGTGTTTCTTGGCGCGGGCCGCCTTGAGGCAAACCTCGGCATGGGAAGGATGAGGAATGCCGATGTAGACCGCCTGCACATCCGGATCGGCCAGTAGCGCCTCGTAGCTGCCATGGGCGCGAATCGAGCCATACTTGGCCGCGAACGCCTCGGCCGGGGCCTGTGACCGGCTGCCCACGGCGACAAGTTTTCCCGTGCGGGACTTGGCCAGTCCGCTGGCAAAAGTCTTGGAAATGTTCCCGGTTCCGATGATGCCCCACGAAAGATGCGATTTGCTCATGGCGAAAAGCATGGACGAAGGGGAGGGGATTCAGCAATTGGGCGAAAGCGAGTTTTTGTTGTATAAATGATAGATTCCGTGCCTAAATGAGCTTCTAACCTCGTAAAAATGCAAATTTGGGAATCACCTCCTTCGGTCAAGCTGGTCGCGACGGGACGCCGTCAGGTCTCCCGGACCTTTCACTGGCACCATCACCCCTTCTACGAATTGGGCATCGTCATGTCCGGAAAATGCGACTGGCGGTTGGGACGCCGCCAGCGCTTGTCCCTGCAGATAGGCGAAGCCATTCTCCTGAAACCTAAAACGCTCCACTGTGAGGAGATCCGGCGGGGAAACGAAGCTGAGCTGGCCTGGGTCGGTTTCGATTTTGGAGGCCGGGCCCCCGAATGGGCGCAGCGCCCCGTTTCCACCGCGGACGACTTCGCGGAAATCGCCGGCTACTTCGCCATCATCGCGCGGGAGCACCACCAGTCCGGGCTTCCTTCGCAGATCCGCGTCGGCCTCGCGGCGCAAAGCCTCCTTCTGCTGATCGCCCGCCGGGCCGAAGCGGCGTCCGCAAATTCGGCCCACGCCCTTCCGGACAAAACGGGATTGAATGCACGCCAGGTCAACCGCGTCGAGTCGGCCGCCCACTACTTCCGCACGAACCTGCGGGATTCCCTCAGCATCGCGCAGGTCGCCGCGTATCACTCCCTCTGCCCCGCCCACTTTTCCAGCCTGTTCCGCCAGCACCACCGGGTCTCGCCGCGTAGCTTTCTTCGCCAGGCCCGGCTCGACAAGACCGCCGAACTCCTCGGGACATCGGATCTCGCCCTGAAGGAAATCGCCGTGCAGTGCGGCTTCGTCGACGCCGCCCACCTCTGCAAGGCCTTCAAACAGGCCCGAGGCATCACGCCCCGCCAGTTCCGCACCCAAACCACGACCCGCCCCAGATAAAACTGGATTTAGGCGTGATTGCGAGTATTGGTGTCTTATGCCTCAAGTGCCCCTTGGGAAAGAAAGCCGGCCGGAGAAACTCACCCGCACGCTCTTCTTTTTGAGCGCCGTGCTTTTCCACCTCGTCCTCTTCATGGCCGTTGCTGGTTATGTGCTTTGGCCTATGACTGTCCCAGAGCCGGAACCCCGAGTGGTCTATGTGGCTCCGGTTGCCAAACTGCCTGAAATTCCTCCCACTCCTCCAGTGAACGTCTCTGATAACGTCAAGACGCCGACTCCGGACATTCCGCAAGTTCCCGTGACGATCAGTCCGGCAAAATTTGATCTTCCTAACCCAGTCCCGGGAGATTCCCGCGAACGTATTTTGACTCGCACTCCCGGAATTATAAGTGACCCCGTGCCGAGGAATTCATGGAAGGAGCGACTGCCTAAAATACAGCATCTGGAGGATATTTTGGGAAGGACTCCGAGGCAAATCGCCGCGCATGATCCTTCCTGCAAGTTCAAGGTCTATGTTGCGTCCTATGCCAATGGTGATTGGTCCTGTAATACGCGTCTTGATGCCGAAGGAAATATTGTCGCCGGTGCGATTCCGAATTTGGTCGCCAAAATCAGCGAATGGAGCCATGGCACCCTCAAGGGGGAAGTCATCCCCAAGCCGCTCAACATCGCGAGCCGTGATCTTTTGGACAAAATGCCGCCCTTCATCTTCTTCACCGGCCACAAGGACTTCGTCCTGACTCAGGAGGAGATCGATAACCTGCGCGAATACTTGTTCGCTGGCGGGGCAATCTGGGGCGACAATGCGTTGGCTGGTGAGGGCTCCCGTTTCGACGTCGCCTTTAAACGGGAAATGAAGCGGGTGATCCCTGATCGAGACAAGAACTTCGTGTCTTATTCGCCAACCGATGAGATTTTCACCAAGGGCAAGTTTCCTCTTTCGCAATTTCCGGCGGGAATGAACTATTACGCCGAACCTCCGCAGCACCTCGATCTCGACGGCGTTTTGGCCATTCTTTACACGCCCAACGATTACAGCGACATGATGTTCATGCGGATCAATCCCGGGGACAAGGATTTCTTCATGACTTACCAACCGGTTGATCCCGGTACTCTCTATACGAACACTGCCTTTGTTGAGAAGCGTTCCATCTTTTACCGCAATTTTGACCTTAAAAGCTCTCTGGACGTGCATCACTTGGGGATGGATATCATTACCCACCTCATCATCCGGTTCGATCCGCAACTGCAATTGCCGCCTTAAATCGGTCCTGAAAAGTTCATTGGCCTCATTAGGTCTTAAAATATACTTGTAAAGGAATATACCTTTGTAAGTATGTGGTGGATGAAACTCGTCGCCATCTACCGTTGTCTCTGTGATGAAACGCGTCTGCGTATCCTCAATTTGTTGGCCGTCCGTCCGCTTTGTGTCTGTCATTTGCAGGAAATCCTGGGAGAGCCGCAGGTCAAGATCTCCAAGCATCTCGCCTACCTGAAAGCCCAAGGCATGGCGGAAGGACGTCGGCACCAGAACTGGATGATCTACAGTCTGCCGCGCAAGCGGACCGCAGAACTTGAGGCCAACCTGAAGTGTCTTCAAGACTGCGTCAGCACCGAGCCCGCTTTCAAGAACGACCTGCGCTCGCTCGTCAGACTCAAGACCGATTGCGATTGGGTTCTGGCCCAAACCCGGACCCTTCCTTCGTCTTCAAAATCCCGTTGCGCCTGTTGACTATGAAACCTTCCGTCCTGATTCTTTGCACCGGAAACTCCTGCCGCAGTCACCTGGCCGAGGGCATCCTCCGTCACGCGGCCGGCGATCTTTTTGACGTCCACAGCGCGGGCTCAAAACCTGCAGGCTATGTCCATCCCAAGGCCATCGCCGTGATGAAGGAGATCGGTATCGATATTTCCGCTCACACGTCGAAATCGATGAACGAATTCCTCGACCGTAAAATCACGACGGTCATCACCGTCTGCGGCAATGCCGACCAGGCCTGTCCGATGTTTCCGGGCCAGGTGAACCGCTACCATTGGGGTTTCTGCGACCCCGCCCATGCCCAGGGCACAGAAGAGGAGATCATGGATGTCTTTCGCCGTGTGCGCGACCAGATCAAGCTCGTTTTCGAGGCCTATGCCGCTGGCTATCGCGAAAGGAAATAAATATTATGAACATCACCGAACTCAAGGACCTCCTCACTCAAAATTCCGGCAAGGGACTTATTTTTCATCTGCCGGACCAGACCACGATTCCCCAACATTTTCACATCACCGAGGTTGGCCATGTGCAGAAGGACTTCATCGATTGCGGCGGTACTCGGCGTTCCACCTCCACGTGCGTTCTGCAGGCATGGGTTGCCGCTAATGATGAAGACCACGCCCTCAGCGCCGGCAAACTGGCATCCATCCTTAAGCTCGCGGGCAAAATCCTGCCCTCGGACGAACTGGAGGTCGAAGTGGAATTCGAGGCCCCATATATTTCGCAGTTTCCGATTGAGTCCGCCGCAGCGGATGGCGATGCCCTCGTTTTTCAACTGACGACCAAACACACCGATTGCCTGGCCAGGGAACAATGCGGTGTGGAGGGCAGTGAGTCGTCATGTTGTTCCACCGAGAGTGGATGCTGTTCATGACCATGGTCAGGTCCATGCCTGCCTGGGTTTGGGGAGAAGTCGTCGGCACTTTCCTGCTCGTCTTTTTCGGCTGCGGCAGCGTCGCCTCCGCCGTGCTGACCGGCGCCCAGGTCGGAATCTTCCAGGTGGCCATCATCTGGGGCCTGGGGATCGCCACCGCCATTCACCTGACCGGCTCCTTGAGCGGTGCTCATCTGAACCCCGCCGTGACCCTGAGTTTCGCCGTGTGGCGGGATTTTCCCAAGCGGCGCATCCTGCCGTACATCCTCTGCCAGTTGATCGGCTCCGTTCTGGCCGCAGGCGTGCTCTACTTTATTTTTTCCGATGCTCTGACCGTCTTTGAACAAAAGAACGGCCTTACCCGCGGTCTGCTCGGCAGTGAGGCCAGCGCCATGATCTTCGGTGAATATTTTCCCAATCCCGGCGGCAGACCCCTCGCGATGGCGCCTCTCATCATGACTCATTTCGGCGCCTTCTTCACCGAAATCGTGGGGACAGCAATCCTCCTCATGGTCATTCTCGCTGTGACGGACGAGCAGAACGAAAGCCGCCCTCAAGTCCTTACCCCAGCCATCATCGGCCTGACCGTCACCATGCTGATCTCTCTTTTCGGCCCGATCACCATGGCCTGTTTCAATCCCGCCCGCGACTTGGGTCCCCGTTTGTTTTCCTCGTGGGCCGGCTGGGGCAGTCTGCCCTTCACCGCCAATGGGTGGGGTTGGTTGACCGTTTACATCCTGGCTCCCGTCCTCGGCGGATTCTTGGGAGGGGCGATCTATACGTTGTTGCTCAAGCCCGGCTACAAGGCCGTCTCAGGTTGATTCAAGGCCTGTCCATTACTTCACCAGCGAAGTCTCATTCGAGGCATCCGTTTCGACTTCACTTTCCTCCTCATCGTCCGGCTCCGATTCCCAGCGCGCCAGGAGGCTGTAAGCGCAGGGAACCACGAAGAGCGTGAAACAGGTCGAAACAAAGATCCCGCCAATGACCGCCGTCGCCATCGGCATGCGGGTTTCCGATCCGGGACCAAACCCCAACGCCGAGGGAACGGCGGCGGACATCGTCGCGAGGGACGTCATCAGGATGGGACGCAACCGGATTGGGCACGCATCGAGCAACGCCGCGCGCAGCGGACGTTTGTCCTGGGTCCGGACATGGTTGGTGAACTCGACGAGCAGGATCGAGTTCTTCTTGGCGATACCCATGAGCAGGATGATGCCGATCATGCTGAACATGTTGAGCGATTCATTTGTCGCCCACAGTGCCATGATCGCCCCGGTCAGGCTGAAGGGCAGCGCGAGCAGCACCGAGACCGGGTGCAGGAAGCTGTTGAATTGCGTCGCCAACACCATGTACGCGACCGCCACGCCGAGGATCAGCGCGAACCAGAGACTGTTGAAAGTCTCCTTGTAGCCCGAGGCCCCGCCATCGAAATGGAACTCGTAACCCGGCGGCAGGAGTGGCTGCGCGATTTCCTCTGCCAGGGCCAGCACCTTGGCCTGCGAAGCATCCGGCGCCAGGTTTCCGCTGACCGAGATCGACCGCTGCCGGTCAATGCGAGAAACCGTCTGTAGCGTCGGATGCATTTCGATCCGAGTGACCTCACTCAGCGGAATCAGTTCCCCATACTCGTTGCGCACATCGAGTTTCTGGATGTCCGCCGGTTCGCCCCGGTCCAGGCCCTCCAGCCGAAGATCAATGTCATAGCGATGGCCGCCGCTGGTGAATTGCCCCTTGGTCGTGCCGCCGATGGCCACGTTCACCGCCTGGGCCAGGGCATCGACGGACACGCCCCGCTCGGACGCCGCTTTGCGGTCGGGAATTACCTGCGCCTCGGGCATACCCGTGCGATAATTGCTGTTGAGGTCCGTCACCAGGCCGCTGGCGTTGAGCTTGTCCATGATCTGCGTCGTGATTTCATTCAGCTTGTCGTACTCTAGGCCCCGGACGGTGAAGGCCACGGGCGAGGTCTGCCATGTGGAAAGCCCGCGTCCGGAAATGTCCCAGAGGTTGATCCAGACGTCTTTCATTTCCGGCAGGGCCTTCAGTTCGGTGCGGAATTTTTTCATCAGGTCCGCCTGGCTCAGTTTGCGTTTGGCCTTGTCGACCAGGACAATGTCGAATCCCCCGCCATTGGCCCGGCTGCCCTCTCCCGTGCTGGAAACGTAATGGGCCACCTCGGGCTGTTGTTTGAGGTATTCTTCAATTCGCCGTATTTTTTCATCCTCATACGTCAGGGACGATCCCATCGGCGTCTCGACCCGCATCTTGAAAAAGTTTTGGTCCTGCGGCGGCACAAATTCCTGGCGCAAAAGCGAAACCACAAAAAGCGAAATGACAAAAAGCAACGCGGACCCTCCCAGCACCTGCCAGCGCCGGTTCAACGCCCAGACCAGTGCTTTGCGGTAACGCGCGGCCAGGACCCGGAAAAGCCGGTCGGCATGCCGCGTCAGGAAACTGGTCCGGTCGGTTTTTCCCAGCATCTTGGAGCAGCGCATCGGCGTCAGCGTGATGGCCTCGAGCAGTGAGAAGAGAACGGCCACAGTCATCGTCACCGAGAACTGGAAAAAGAAGCGCCCGATGATTCCACTCATGAAGGCGACCGGGATAAAGATGGCCACCACCGCGACCGTCGCGGCCACGGCGGCGAACGTGATTTCGCGCGCACCATCCTGCGCCGCCTTCTTTCGGCTCTTCCCCATGTCGTAGTGCCGGACAATATTTTCCAGCACCATGATGGCGTCGTCGACCACGATGCCGATGGCCAGCGCAAGCGCGAGCAGCGTGAATAAATTCAGCGTGAAATTGAGCGCATAGAGCGCGATGAATGCGCCGATGACCGAAGTCGGGATTGCGATGAGCACATTCGCCGCGGAACTCCACGTGCCCAGGAAGAGGTAGCAGATGATCGAGGTCAGGATTCCCGCCACGATCAATTCGTGCATCGTTTCCGCCACCGCGGTGCGCGTGAATTGCGTGAAGTCGACCACCACCTCCGCCTTCATGCCTGGAGGAAGAGTGCTTTTCATCTCGTTCAATTTGGCCAGGACATTGTCGGCGACCGTGATTTCATTGTGGCCGCGTTGCTTCTTGATGCTGATCCCGACCGCCGTCTGGCCGTCCCCACGGGTGATGTTGCGCTGGTCGCTGAGGTCATCCTCCACCCGCGCCACATCGCGGATATGGATGGTTGAATTGTAGATCGCAGCTCCGCCGCGCTTTAGGATCAGTTCATTGCCGACCTCCGCGGCCGTCGTGGCCTCGCCCATCGTGCGAACGTTGATCTCGCTCTGGGAGTTTTCCAGGTAGCCCCCGGCGGTTTCCTGGTGCTGGTCCTGCAGCGTCTGCTGCACGTCCTGCACCGTCAGCAGGTATTGCTTGAGCTTGTTGTTGTCGATCCAGATACGGAGCTGACGTGAGCCGAAGCCATTGATGCTGACATCGCCGACCCCATCGACGGTCTGCAGCGCGGTCTGCATGTATTTATCGACGTAATCGGCCATGTCGCGCAGCGGCATGGTGCCGTAGACCACCACCCGAATGATCGGATCGTCCTCAATGTTCCTCTTCCAGATCACCGGTGGATGCACATTGAGCGGCAGGCGCACCTGCTGCACGTTGGCCTCCACCTCCTGCAGGGCGGCATCGACGTTCCGGTTGATGTCGAAATCCAGCGAGATATTCGCCGAGCCCTGGGCGATGTTGGAGCGGACCTCCCGCACGCCTTCCACCGATACGACGCGTTGTTCGATCGGGTCGACCAACTCGCTTTCAATGACCTCCGGCGCCGCGCCCGCCCAGTTCACGTTGATCGTCAGGGTTGGATAATCGATATCGGGCATGTAACTGACGCCCAGCTTTTGATAGCAAATCAGCCCGAAGAGAATAATGCCGATCATGAGCATCCAGGCGAAAACCGGGCGCTTGATGGAGAGATCGGCGAGAGTCATATAAACAAGAGGACTTAACTATAACCCCGCGGTTATGTAAAAGTTGTTCACCGCCCATTTCGACTGGGTGAAAGACTTTTCAGAGGAGGCGCCACGACGATTGCGACAAAATGTCACACGACCGTCGCGCTTTTAGCTCATATTAGCGGTGGTCGATGACCACCGATGAAACCATACCTGCTACTTGGTGGCTGGCGGAGTAGTGGGCACGGGCGCGAGTACAGGTGCCGCCTTGGGTTGTCCCCACGCCTCCGCTCCCTTGTCGCTGCGGAAAGGAATCGCGGGTAGGCCTTCCTTGTTATAGAGGTTCCCGGTTGCGTTATCGAAAGCATAGCGCACGGCGTAAGGCTTCGGGATTTGTGGGCTCGAGACCACCACGGTATTGCCATCAATAATGGCATCAGCATCCACCCACTTGCCGTCCGGAGCCAGGAGAGTGAAGCCGAGAAGACTGGTCGTGGGAAGGGGTGTCGCACCCTCCGGTACCCATGGGGCCGTACCGATGACCAGTCCGCCGCCAAGCTCTGTGAAACTGACTCGCACCTTGTCGCCAGTCACCTCCACCTTGTCAAAGAGGGGACCGGTATACACGAGGTTTTCGCCATAGGCCACATGCCGCGCCACCAAGGCGAGACGTTGTCCGACGTCCATCTTGTCTTTCGGATGGATATCATCCTGGTTGCCGACATCAAAGGCCGTGGCCATTCCGGTGTTGGGCAGGGCGAGGGTTTGTAGTTGGGCCTGGCGCACTTCCGCAAACGCATTATTCGGAGTCTTGTACCTGGCCAGTTGCACGAAGAGAAAAGGAAAATCGCCCTGGCCCCATCGTTCGCGCCAGTCCTTGATCATGTCGGCAAAAAGCGAGCGGTATTCCACCGGTTGCCCCGCATTGGATTCGCCCTGGTACCAGATCGCGCCCTTGATGGCATAGGGAATCAGCGGTGCGATCATCGCATTGAAAAGATTCGCGGGCGCGCCCTGGCCGCCATCAGGAGGGACGGGCGCATAGGGCGCGGGCTGGGACAAGGTCGGCTTGGGAGGAGGAGCCTGTCCATCCGTCTTCGCTTTCGTGACAGCCTCGTTCCACGCCACGATCGATGCCTTGAAGGGAGTGTTGACCTCCGTTTCCCACTTGGTCTTCTCGGTTTGGTAAGCTGCATATTTCGTATAAAAAGCCTTCAGCGCCTCGGGCGTGTTTCCCGCCATGATCTTGTCATGGGCCTCGACGTAATGCTTCATCAGCGGGTCCTTCTGTAACGCTTCCAAGCTGGTCCACGCCTGGGCCGGAGTGCCGCCCCAGTAGGTGCCGATCAGGCCAATGGGCCGGTTCAAATGCGCCCGTAAGTCCCGTCCAAAAAAATAGCCGACAGCGGTGAATCCCTTCGCCGTATCGGGCGTACAAACGACCCACTTTCCTCCTACATCCGTGAGGGGCTTCACAGAAACCTTGAGTCCGACCGCGAAGAGCCGCAATTGGGGATCGTTTGCTTTCGGGAGCTCTGTCGCCGCATTATGTGCGCCGCCTAAACCAAAGGCCATGTTCGATTGGCCGGAACAAATCCAGATATCGCCGACGAGGATATCTTCGAATTTGAGCGTGTTCTTGCCCGTCACCGTCATGATTTGCTGTGCAGTCCCGGCGGGCAGGGGAGTGAGCTTCACCATCCATTTGCCGTCGTTGTCCGCGACCGCGCTGCCCGTATCCGTGCCGACCGTGACCGTCACCTTTTCCCCCGGCTCGGCGGTGCCCCACACCGGTAACGTTGAGTCCTGTTGCAGGACCATGTGATCGCCAAAAATAGCCGGCATCTTGACCTCTCCCCAGAGAGGACCGGTTCCCACGATTAAAACCGTCGCGACGAGGCGGATGACCGTCTTGTATGTATTCATCAATGTCCTGATCCAACCCGGGAAGCTGCGATTGGTTGCGTCTTTTGCGTCGGACGTTGCTTGACGGTCAAACGACAATGGATCGGGCGGAGAAATCTCCACCCGGCCCATCAATCAGCCATGGCTGAGGGAATTGTCCCTTAAGCTTTAGAACCGCGAACGTCCGGCGCGGGAAAACCCACCACGCTGGGCATTGTCGCCACCGGTGCGTCCGCCGGAGCGATGGCCCGACGACGAGCCACCCGCACGGAAGCCGGGACGGGGCGAAGGCCGGTGAGGGCGGTCAATGCCCGAGCCTGCATCAAAGGTGGTGCGGGGACGATCGGCCTGGGTCGCGGCGCCTTCGAAGGGATGCCCCTTGAGCACCGGAATCGTGCGGCGGATGGTCCGCTCGATGTTGCGCAGGAGGTTCCGTTCCGAGACGTCGCAGAACGCGATGGCCATGCCGTCGAGACCGGCGCGGGCCGTGCGGCCAATGCGGTGCACATAGGACTCCGGCTCCTCCGGCAGGTCAAAATTCACGACGAGCGTGATGCCCTTGACGTCGATGCCGCGCGCGGCGATGTCGGTCGCGACGAGGACGCGGCTGTGACCGCTGCGGAAGTTTTCCAGCGCGCGCTGACGGGCGCCCTGCGACTTGTTGCCGTGAATGGCATCCGCCTTGATGCCGTCCCGGGCGATCTGGTCGACCAGCTTGTTCGCCATGTGCTTCATGCGGACAAATACAAGGACGAGTCCTTTCGGATGACCGTTGATGAAGTGGACGAGCGCCTTGGCCTTGTCGTGGCGGTTGACGAACGCGACCTGCTGGTCGATCCGTTCGACCGTGGTGGCGGCGGGCGTGACCTCGACGCGGGCCGGATTGTGGACAATCGATGCAGCAAGTTCCTGGATCGCCGGCGGCATCGTCGCCGAGAAAAGGAGCGACTGACGCTTGGGCGGAAGTTTGGTGATGATCCGTTTGATCTCGTGCACGAAGCCGAGGTCGAGCATGCGGTCGGCCTCATCGAGGACGAAGATCTCCACCTTGTCGAGGCTCAGGTGCTTCTGGCGTTCGAGGTCCGCGAGACGGCCCGGCGTGGCGATGAGGATATCAACGCCGCGCTGGAGGGCGCGAATCTGGGGCGAGAGGCTGACGCCGCCGAACACCGCCGCATGGCTCAGATGGAGGAACTTGCCGTAGGTGCCGAAGCTCTGCGCGATCTGCGCGGCGAGCTCGCGCGTCGGCGCGAGGATCAGCGCACGGGGACGCTTGGGCATGGGTGAAGCCGGATTGGCCGAGAGCCGTTGCAGGATGGGCAGCGCGAACGCGGCTGTCTTGCCCGTGCCGGTCTGCGCCACGCCGATCATGTCGCGTCCGTGCAGGAGGTACGGGATCGATTGCGCCTGGATAGGCGAGGGCTCGGTGTAATTCTTTTCATTGAGGGCGCGCAGGAGCGGCTCCGCCAGGCCGAGGCTGGCGAACGTCACGGAGGATGACGGTGTCGGTGACTCAGGGGCAGGGTGACTGTGGCCGTGGCCGTGACTTTGATGGGATGTAACTGTACTGTGGGATGTCATAGGTATGCTGTCTAAAGAATTGGGGCGCAAACGAAGGCGATCAATCGCCGACGCCGGGTCGCAATTCGAATTGGGTCGATGAGATGTTATGGCCCTGAACGATCTCTCATCGAAAGACAACACTAGGGGGCGATTTTGGCCGCTGGGCCGATAAAAACCGATGAGCGTCTGCTCACTAAACCGAGACTACTTTACCTTTCCCCCACAAAGTAGCAAGGACTAAGTTCCATACATCAACCTGCCTGTAGCGGCGGTCTATGACCGCCGCCTCCATGGAAACGACTCCCACCTACTGCTTGATAATCACACCGACTTCCACCCGGCGATTCTTCGCATAGGCAGATTCCGTGTCACCCTGCTCCGCTGGACGATCCGAACCATAGCTGATCGTGAAAAGAGTCGATGCAGGAATCCCCAGCCCGGCGAGGTACTCACGCACGGCCAGCGAGCGGCGTTCACCCAGCGCCCGGTTGTATTCCGGCGTACCGCGCTTGTCGGCATGACCGGCCAGGAACAGCGAATGGTTCGGGTTCGCCTTCAGCCACTCGACCACATGGGCCAGCTTGGCGCGCTCGGCACCGGGAATCGTTGAGCTATCGAACGCAAAGTAAATCGTATCCGACGCCAGAGTGTTGTAATTGACGTCCTTGTCCGGGTTGAAATCGCCGGGGGGACGCGTCTGGGGAATTCCGCTGCCATCCATCGCGAGCTTGTCGCCCGGCAGGCTGCCACCGCCATTATCACCCATGTCCGTGTAATTCTGACCGCTCTTGGAGGGGTCGCATCCGGCGAGGACGAGGGTTGCGGAGATAACGAGAAGTACGAGGCATTTTTTATTCATGAGGGCGTCGGAGGTTGGGAACAAGCTGCTGATTATACGGATGTGGAGTGGGGTTGGCAATGTTTAACGGGAGACGGTCGGTTCGCCGCTCCCACTGATCGAGACTTCAATCGGCAGGGACTGGTGGGAAACGACATCGAGAAGATAAAGGCGGCCATTGTTCGAATAGACGAGATGGCGCGAGTCGGCGGTCCATGCCGGGTCCTGTCCGCCGGAGGTCGTGATCAAGTGCGCGTTCCGGCTCGCCACGTCAAAGACGCCAATCTGGAATTGCCCGCCGATGCGCGTTGTGAATGCGATCAGCTTGCCGTCCGGCGACCAGTCGGGCTTCGTGCAGTAGGAGTTACCCGTCACCAGCCGGTCCGCTTCAGTCACGCCCGATGCGCTGCTGATGAAAAGCTGGGGGCTCCCGCGATCATCGGAGGAATAGACCAGACGGTCTCCCGTCGGCGACCACGAGGGCGAGGTCTCCGCACCGCGCGTCCGGGTGATCCGCTCCGGCGTTCCGCCGTTGGCCGACATGACATAGACTTCCGGATTGCCATCCTTGCTCAGCGTCATCGCGATCTGCGAGCCGTCCGGCGAAAACGACGGGCCCGAATTAATGCCCGGAAAATAGGCGATCCGGTTGCGGCTGCCGGAGGCGAGGTCGATCAGGTAAATGTCGGGATAGCCACTCTTGTAGGAGGTATAGGTCAGCTTCGACGCGTCATGGCTCAGCGAAGGGCTCGCGCAGATGACCCCATCATGCGTGATCGCGCGCACGTTGAAACCATCGATGTCGCCGAGATAAAGTTCCTTCGCTCCGCCCGAGCTCGAAATAAACGCCAGCTTGCTCGAGGCAAATCCGGGCAGGCCGGTCACCGCCTTGGTGATCGCATCGGCGAATTCATGGGTCGCCGCGCGAGGCTTGCCGCTGAACGTCTGGCTGAAAACCTGTTCCCCGTTCTTCTTGCTCAACTTGCCCGCCACACCCGAATCGGTCACTTCACCGCTCGCGACGTACTCACCCGAGCCGCCTGCCACGGGGGAAATCATTCCCGTCCGCTTCAAATCGGCGCTCAATACTTCCGTCGCCATCTTGCCTTCCGAGCCGCTGATGGGATTGATGCCCACTCGCACCAATACGGAAGGCTCAACATTTACCTGAGCATGTGCGGTCGTGCCGATGAACCCGAGCAGGGCAGTGAAAACGATGATGCGGAAGAGGGAGGGAGATGAGTTTAAGTCAGTCACGTTAGCGGTTAAGTTTAAAGTTGATGTGAATATCAGGCGGGCAGCCGTCCGGCAAGGGTTGAAGGAGGTAGCCAAGGCTCTTCGCCGCCGCCAGCGCGGAATTATCGTAAGCGGCATTTCCCGAAGAGCGGGTGAGCGTGACACTTTCCGCCGGGACGCGACCGTTCTTCTCGACGTGGATCGTGACCTCGGGATTGACCGCAGTCTCGTCACTCAGGTTCGGGCTGGTCCATTTGTCCATCACCTGGTCGTGCACCATCTGGTAAAAGTCCTTGAACGGATTGTCCTGCGCATGCTCGGATCCATTGGTCCCATGCGTCGTTGCCGTGGTGACGCCCGCTGCCTTCAACTGCTGCCCCAACTTCGCGGCGATCTGTTCCTTGCTCAACCCCGAACTGTTGGGATTCGAAGGTGCATCGCGCTCCGGCGCATCGGTATCGTCCGCCACGGCGGCAGGGGTGGGCTTTTTGATATGAGGCTTCGGTTTCGTCACCGGCTTGGTAGGCGTGGGACCATCCACGAGAGTCAGGTCCACTTTCACCTTCGGCTTCGGAGGCGTCGGCTTCGCCGGTGCCGGTTTGTCCGGGACGAGGGAAGGAGCATCCGCTTTCACGACCGGCGGCGGCACTGGCGTCGGAGTCGGCTTCGGTTTGCTCACGACAGGCTTCGGCTTGGGAGGTGTCGGTTCGGCAGGATGGTGTGCGACGGACGGCGCCGGTGTCGTCGGCCCGACCTTCGGAGCTTCCGCCGGCCCGGGCGATCCCTTCACCACTTGGCCAGCCGGCAGCAGGGAGATAAACTCCACTGGTGGCTTCGGTGTCGGCGTCATCTCATAATAGAGGCTGACAAAAATAATCACCGCCAGGTGGAACAACGCCACAATGCCCACCCACTTCCAGAACGTGTTCTTGGGCTCCACATCAATCTCAGTGTCCGGCTCTGGCTTCTTGGCACGCCGACGCAGTTCGAGCTTGGCCGGCTTCTTGGGCCTGGCTAATCGACGCGGCTGTGCATAACCCGTGGTGTCCTTCATTTGCTGACCGTACTATATATAGTGGTCTCCCCCAAAAGACCAGCCCTGTATGTGGATAAATGGAGGAAGGCGCACCCTCGGTTGGACGCAGGATGCCCCTCTAAAGTTCAAAGCATCTCATAAACTCATATTTCAGCTCAACTTACAAAGCTGCAATAATTAACGAAAGTTATCACTTTTATTAATTAAATTTGAATTTATCTCTCTGATTCCTTTTCAAACGAATATCCGATCGCTGGTCCCTTTGTTCTCGATTACGGGGGGGGATAACAAATAAGCTGTCTCTGCATGATTCGACGGAAGGAGTCTACAACCAGAGCAACCTTCGGTTTGTTTTGCGTAGCCATCATTCTTATCCAGTTGTTTTCGTCTCGCGAGGCTCAGGCGCAGGCCCAAATTTACGTTGCGAACTACTACTCGAATCAAGTCGGTGAGTACGATACCAATGGGGCGACAGTCAATGCCTCGCTGGTAGGTTCGCTATACCAACCCGCCAGTGTGGCTGTCTCGGGCAATGAGCTCTACGTTGTCTACAATTCCGGGAGCATGGTAGGCGAATATGATGCGACGACCGGAGCTGTGATCAACTCTTCGCTGCTCTCTTTGGGAACAGGCGCTATCTATTCCATCGCCGTTTCGGGCAATAGCCTTTATGTCACAAGCAACGCTTCCGTAAGCCTCTACGATGCGACATCGGGAAGTGTGATCAACTCGTCGTTGGTTTCAGGGTTGAATGGAACAGGAGGCATTACGGTTTCAGGCAACAACTTGTTCATCGCGAATGGGAACACGATTGGGCAATACAACGCGACTACTGGAGCCGCGATCAACGCGGCCTTAATTTCTTCGGGGTTGAATAGCCCGACAGGAATCGCTGTTTCGGGAAACAGTCTCTACGTCTCTAGTCAGGGCAGTAATAAAGTTGGTGAATACAATGCTACGACGGGGGCGGCAATTAATGCGTCGTTGGTTTCGTCGGGCTTGAATCAACCCGCAGGTGTCGCTGTATTAGGCAATAGCCTCTATGTGGCGAATTTCAATTCGATTGGAGCATACGATGCTACAACCGGCGTTCCGATTAACGGTGGTACGCTCGTCTCGGGATTGAATGGACTGCAATCAATTGTGGTCGTCCCAGAACCTGTTCATACTAAGTTATTCACGCTGCTGTTCAGTCTGGTCCTGCTCTTGGCGAGGTGTTGTGCCAATTTGAAATGGGCGCCGCTGGCCAGATGTTCAAAATAAAGTCTCGGGCATTACCCTTGTTCATGGTTCCGGATTGCTCAAGGGCTGCCTTATCTAGGTTAACTGTAAACCAAAATACCGGTTTGTTTACAGTTAAGTGTGTACTAGCGTCAGTCCACCCCTCGCTAGATAACACCTTTTATCCTTCCCATGACTCATCCCATTGCCGGGCAACTCGTCACCGACGGCCAGTTGCAATCCATCCATCAAAAAATCGCCACCAATCCTGCGGTCGCCGCCGGGTGGAAGGCATTCGAGACCAAAATGCGGACCTACGACGCGGCCAAGCTCGCCGAGATGAAGGCCCACTGGGAGGTGCTCGACGCGCGCGCAAAAGAATTCGGCGGACTCAAGGTCTTCAGTCGCGGCAACTATCTTCGCCTGATGGCCTACTCGCTGGCCGAGCTCGCCTTCCATTTCAAGATGACCGGGGAAAAATCGTCGGGGGAGGGGGCCCGGATGATCGGTAATTGGATCGCGGGCGAGCCCAAATGGCTCGCGCAAGGCGCGCAGAACGGTTGGATCGCCGATCTTTGGACCGCCGATTTTTCCGCCGCGATGGGAGTCGGTTTCCGTTTCGCCGAGGGTGCGCTGCCGCCGGAGGATGTCCAGCAATGGAGCAGTTCCATTTCCCACAAGGGCATCGAGCCTTTGCTGGCCGACTGGATCGACCCGAAGACCCGCATCCATGCCCTCGATTCGATGGGCCACAACTGGTGGGCCGTCTGCGTCAGCGGGGCCGCCGTCGGACTCTTTGCCGTGCGCGACACCCATCCCAAGGCCGACTCCTTGCTTCATCGCATCGGGGACAACTTCGTCGAGTTCTTCCACTACCCGGGCAACGTCCTCCAGAACAAACACCGCAATTTCGGCGTCACCGGCGAATTCATCGAGCCCTTGGGCTATCTCGATTTCACGCTCCACAACGCCATCTTCATGTTCGACCTCTACCGGGACCACCTCGGTCGCGATCTCGCCGCCGAGGTGCCGGTCCTCGAAAAAATTTGCGACTACTACATGGCCAATCTCGAGACGCTTGAGGGCAAGATCTATCGTCCCAACTTCGGCAACATGAATTCCGGCGCCGACAGCATCGGTGCCTACAATCACTATCCGGCCCCCGCGTGGCTCTGGTTGGCGAACCGGTTCCAGCGCGACGATCTCTTTTATCTCGTCAAGCAGACCCGTCCCGAGCCGACAAGCTTCCTTGAGTTCCTTTTCTGGCCGGACCAGTCGAAAGGAAAGAGCTTTGCCGGGGCGCCCGGTTGCTGCGTCTTCGAGAGCACCGGCGAGGCGGTCCTGCGCGACGGCTACGAGGACACCAGCACCTTCTTCACCATCAAGACGGGCGAGAACTGGAACCACAACCACGCCGATGCGGGCACCTACATCCTGTGCAGCGGCGGACGCGAGTTCATCATCGATGCCGGCACGACCGAGTACTCCAACCCGCTCGTCTATTCCTATTTCAAGAAAGCCGAGTCGCACAACGTCATTCTGCATGATGGCCGGGGCCCGCGGGACGAGATCGAATTTCTCGGCACCAAGCACATGGGCAAAATCGCTGCGCAACTCTTCGGCGCCGATTATCGCTACCTTCTCGCCGATGCCACCGGCCCATGGGAGGGCGTCTATCATCGCTTCTACCGGCATGTGCTCTGGATCAGCGATTTCATCGTCATGATCGACGACCTCATGGCCACCCATTCCGCGCCATGGACGCAACTGCTCCACTACCGGGGCAACGCGGAGACCCGGCCCGGTCTCACCACGATCGACCACAACGGCAAGGTGCTGAAAGTCCATCATCTTTTCCCCCCAGTGGAAAAAATCGAGACGCGGACCGGCTACCTCTCGGCCGTTGTCCCCAATCCCACCAAGTACGAGTACAAGATCACCGAAACGCCCTACCTCGCCTTCCATTATCCCGGCCCGGACCGGCGCGAAAAATTCATCCAGGTCTTCGAATTGCCGGACGGCAGGGAAAAGAAGATCGGGAAAATCGAGGCCCCGGGCATTTCTGGCGTGCGTATCTCCACGGCGGACGATGTCTGGGAAGTCATCTGCAATCACGACGCCGATGGCCGCAAGATGCACCAGAACTCCCACGTCAAATTCGGGTCACTGGAAACCGACGCCTTTCTCGTCGTCGTCCACCGTTCCAGCAAGGGCACGCTTCGTTCGCTCGGCATTCACAACGGCAGCTATGTCCGGAGCAACGGGACAATCCTCTACAGCGCATTGTTGAAGAGCGACGTTCACCTCGTTTACGAGTCCAATCGCGTCGGCTTCGAAAGTTCCCTGACCGCCCCCGCCTGGACCGACTTCGCCGCCGAGGAATCCCCCGACCGTTTACGCCGCCTCCACCTGCCGGCGGGACCGTCGGTCATCTGGATGGAACGATGAAAAAAGCGCGGGACCATGCGCCGATCACGCTGCGCGGCCTGGCCAAGCTGGCCGGTTGCTCGGCGACGACCGTGTCGCTGGCCTTGCGGAGTGATCCCTCCCTGCCGGCGGCGACCCAGGACAGGATCAAGCAACTGGCATCCCGGCATGGTTACAAACGGAATGCCGTCGTCTCCTCGCTGATGACACAGTTGCGTTTTTACAAACAGCACCGTTACAAGGAAAAGCTGGCTGTTCTGACCTGGGGCGAAGACCCGTACAAGACCAAGCAGAATCCGCGCGGAGTCGAGCTGCACGAAGGGCTTCGCGCGCGCGCCAATACCCTGGGTTACGATATCGGCTTTTTTTGGGCCAATGCGCCCGGTCTTACCGGCGCGAAGCTGACGAAGATGTTGTACAGCCGGGGCATCCGCGGCGTGATCGTCACCTCGAAGCAGCATCCCCGCGGCCACCTGTCGCTGGAATGGCGCCATTTCGCGGCCGCCACGACCAGCTACACCATTCTGCGTCCCAACCTGCACCGCGCGGCCCCCTCCTTTTTCCAGGGAATGGTCGAGTGCCTCCGGCAGTTGCGTCGGCGCGGCTATACCCGGGTGGGTTACGCCAACCTCACCGGACAGGAAGACCAGGTGAACGATGGCTGGCTGGCCGGTTACCTGACCTATGCGTACCGCTCGAAACAGGAGATTTCCGTCCCGCCACTTTTGCAGGTGAAGCACGACAAGAAGGCCTTTGGCGCCTGGCTGCGCGAATACAAGCCCGAGGCGGTGATCAGTTGCCTGCCCGCCTACCAGGAGATGATGCAGGAACTCGGCTACTCCGTTCCCGGGGACATCGGCTTCGTCAACCTCGACTGCGTTCCGGCGGAGGAACCTTATTCCGGCATCAACCAACTCCGCCGCGAAGTCGGTGCCCGGACCGTCGACCTCGTCGTCGAGCAGATCGAGTGCAACGAACTCGGCCTCCCCGTCCGCCCCAAGACCACTTCCGTCGAAGGCGTCTGGCATAATGGAAGCACGCTGCTGGCCCATCGCAAGTAGCCTGTAGCCGCATTCGTGAGTACGCATGCGGTGGACGTATTCAAAGGCGGCGGTGACCGCGCTGGTCACTTATTTTCAACGCTTCTTCCGGATAAGAGAAGAATGGTCCGTCCACAGTCCGTTCACCATCGAGACAATGGGCAGGGGAGGCACGCCGCGTTCGTTGTGAAAAATTTGCGATGAAAGCGAATCCACCAATAGTTTTCCACAGCAGGCGAATTGCTGGTCGATTCCGGCCCAAAGATCATTCGGTTTCCGGTCCAGGACCACATACGCGACATTTGCGGATTTCTTTTGCGAAAACTTGATGAGATCGGTCGCGCATTCGGAGGTGTGTAAAATCACGACTTCGGGTTTTTCCATCGCGATCCATTGAAAGACTTTCTTCGGCGAATAGTGCGCTGCTGAAACCAGCAGGGGACAGACCCTTTCCGATTTTGGCAGGGCCTCTTGAATCCCCAGAAATTCGGAAGACCATTGCCGATCCGATCGCATATCGGCCTCCTTTCTTAGCGCCAGCCCGATCCGGCGAAATCCCTTGCGGCGACACATGCGGAAGATGGTGCGAATTCCCTCGGAATGATGATGCACGACCCGATGCACCGCCGGACGCACCATGCTGTAGCCGTAGGTGGAAACGGCGAACTTGGACCAATCCAGGGTCACATGCCCCACCGCACGTGGCAGCGGGCCGACGATGACTCCCAGGATCCCACGAGATTGCAGAAGATGAGAAAGCCGGGAGGCGTTGTATTCATCCACACGAATAATCTCGATGCCATAGCCCAATTCCCGCGCCCGGTGCTCGGCCCCCCCGTGCAAATGCGCCAGGTACGGACTCTTCCCGCTGACCGGCATGAGAAACGCCAGGTTCCCCCGGTAGCCTTCCTGGCTATGGGTACGTACCTGATGCAGAAAAGCGGAGGCAACTGGGTTGGGAATATAGCCCAATTCCCGCGCACGCCGCTGTACGAATTCCCGCGTTCGTCCGCTTACCATCGGTGCTCCGCGCAAAGCGTAGGCTACAGTCGACTTGCTCAGTCCAAGAACAGCAGCTAGTTGCCGGATGGTCATGCGTTCAAGGGGAGTCCGTCACCTATAGGCGTAGAATACGCTCATTTATTCAGGAAATGGTATCTGTCGCCTTTGGACGTGTCCAGAGGAGCGATTATTGTGAGGCCTCAGAATGTGGCTTAAGAGGCTTTCATGGCAAAAAATACTACTGGCATCTGGAAGATTAAATTTGGATCGGTGACGCGTCTGGGCTTGGTCTTTGCCTCATTGTTTTATGCGCTGACGGGCCTCCACCTGGCGAAAGCCACTCCGGTTCCGCCTACGGACAATACTTCCGCTCCCTATATGGCGGCTTTCAACAAGCCTTTATGGACCAGTAGTCCTCAGGGCGGAAATTACGCCATCAACCGCGACGATTTCATGGCCAACTGGCTAAATCGTTCCAGTTTATTTGCGGAGGATTTTTGCGGATACGACAGCTGGACGAATCTGGCCTGTCCCGGCTTCATCACGACTGGTGCCACCAACTGGCTTCATCAAAATCCCAACGGAACGGTCATCATCACCATGGGCTTGATGCCAACCGGCGGCACCTACTCGACTTGTCTCACGGGGACAACGGCTACGACTTACTATACCCAGGCGGCCCAGAGATTGGTCAGTTTTGGTTTGGCCGATCACACGATCATTCGCCTGGGCCACGAATTTAATGCGGGCTTTTACCCCTGGCACCTCTTGCACAACAATACGCAGGTCGATTCCAGCGGTAAGAAATTCGACGACCGTCCGGAAAACTTTGTCGCCCTCTGGCAATTGTGTGTGAACACCATGCGGGCGGTTCCCGGCGCGGCCAATGTGAAGTTCTGCTGGAACGGGGCAAATAATTCTGTGCCTTATCCCATTTCGGATGCTTATCCGGGCGATGCCTATGTTGATTACGTTGCCACGGATGTCTACGATCAGGCCTGGCTGGGCAGCAGCAGTTATCCCTATACGACCAACGTTTATCCCTACGGAGCCGATGCGCTTACGCGGCAACAGAATGCCTGGAATAATTGGATTTATCAGGGGTCGGGCCAGAATGGCATTTCATACTGGAAGGCTATAGCCGTCGCCCATAACAAGCCTTTTGCCATTGGCGAATGGGGGCTGGCTGGACGCACCGATGGTCAGGGTGGCATGGATAATCCCTACTTTATCCAGCAGATGTATAACTTTATTCAAGACCCGGCAAACAACGTCGCCTTCCATGTCTATTTCGATATTCATGCGGGTGATGGCGATCATCAGCTTTGCTCCTACTCCACCACAGATGTGAGCGCCTTCCCTAACTCTGCGGCCTTGTTTCGGAAGCTTTTTGGCATGCCCTTTCCGGTGAACACCGATATCGGCACGGTTGGGCTGGCCGGCAGTAACGACGCGATAACCGTAACAGGAGCGGGCGCCGGCTTTCTGGCAGGAGGCATCTCGGATAGTTTTCACCTCTCATCTTATAATGCCACCGGTGATGCCTCGATTGTTGTTCAAATCACAGGCATGTCCTCGGGGACTGGGATGCAAAGCGGCGTCATGCTCCGGCAGACCACGGCCGCAAACGCACCCTATGCCGCTCTTTTCTTCTCGAATGGACAGTGTGTTTTCCAAAGCCGGACGACAGCGGGGGGCGCTGCCGCGCAGAATTTTGTCCTGAACTCTGCCACGGTCCCGGCTTGGTTGAAGCTGGTGCGCCAGGGAAACGTCATCACCGGCTATGAATCGGCGGATGGCCTGAATTGGAATTATGCCGGTACGCAAACGATTGCCATGACGGGCACCAATTCCATCGGTGTCGCCGTCAGTAGTGGATCCACCACGGTTGGCAATACCACGAATATCGACAATATCGATAATTACGATATCGATGTGACCAAGACCGCCGCTATCGGCAACGCCATCATTGTCGATGATGCTGCTGCGACCGGTGTGGTCAAAACGGGAGCATGGACTTCGCAAACCACGGCGGCCGATGATTTTTATGGCACCGATTTCCTGTGGCTCTATCACGGCTCTGCGACCAGCACCATTAAGTGGTCGCCTGCCATCCCCACCACGGGACAGTACAACGCGTATATGCGCTGGGCCACGGATTCGAATCGTTCCTCCAATGTTTCGGCTACGGTCACTTCGGCCAGCGGAACGACTCAGCTTGCTTGCAATGAATATGTGGGTGGCCATATGTGGAATTACATGGGGACTTACACCTTCAATGCCGGCGCCGCGGGTAATGTGCTGCTCACCACTGCGGGTGCCGATGGGTATTCCATCAGCGCGGATGCGGTCATGTTCGTTCCGGTCCCCGTGCCGACGCTTCCGCCTCCCAAGGTTGACGCCGACATCGGCAGTCCTGCCTTGGCCGGCTCTGCCACCTATGGGGGCGGTACCTATACGGTCCTTGGTGCCGGTAGCGATATTTATAATACCTCGGATCAGTTCAACTTCGTCTCTCAATCGCTGACAGGTGATCAGACCCTGATTGGGCGTGTGACGGGATTGACCTATACCAATACCAGCGCCAAGGCAGGAGTGATGGTGCGTGCGTCCACGGCGGCCGACTCGGCCTTTGTCATGGAGTGTGTCGCACCTAATGGTGCTGTGTCCATGGTCTTCCGCCTCTCTACCGGGGCAAGTGCCAGCTATACGAGTGTGGCGACGGGCATCACCCCGTCTTCCACCACGCCCATCTGGGTTAAATTGGTGAAGGCTGGCAGCAGCTTCACTGGCTACTATGCGACAACGGTAGCCACTCCCACCTCGACCGACTGGCATGCTCTGGGGAATGTCTATTCCGGCACCCTCCTCGGGTCCCCCTACGTAGGAGGACTGGCTGTCACCAGTCACAATACCACTACGCTAGCCACCGGCACTTTCGATAACGTTAGTCCCTGACCAATAGTCTGTAGCGGCGGTCTATCATCGCCGCTACAGACGGCGGGAGTGCGGACCGTCTTGCTATCGCTGTTTTGTTTCCCGTCCCAATCAGTCACATCCGGCTCAATTTTCCTGCGCTCCCTGGGGCCAGAGCAGCGGAGCGATGGCTTGGGCGGCATGATAGGACCCGAGCGGCGTCAGATGGTCCGCGTCCCGGTAGTAAGGGCTGCCATCAGGCGCCATGAAAACGGTGCGATCACCGGAGATAAGCCCGGTCTGCAGCGGAATGATCGTAATGAGTCCCTCCTTTTCAAGTTTGGTGAAAATTTCAATGAAGGGCTTCTGCCGGTTGAGGTAGTCCTCCCGCGTCAATTCGATGGGGCAGGAAAGCGGGACCCACTGGCTGCGCGCCATGATATCGCACGGGAAGTAATAGTAATCCGGAACGTCTTCAAAAATAAAAACCCGCTTCCCGTGCTGGACCAGCCATTGGGCCGTATGCCGGAATTCGGATTCAATCTGCACCCTGGTCTTGTCGTCGAGGACGACCGGCTTGATCTTGCCCGATTCGCCCAACTGCGCCAGCCCGTCGCTTAAGCGGTATTCCTGCGCCCAGCGCCCGACAAGATAGACATCGTGAATATCCGGGTTGGCGGCGAGCCATTTGAAAAGCTGCATGCGGACATCCGAAGCGGTTTCGTCCACGAGCGGCGATATCCGGTCCGAGATATAGAAACCGGCTTGGTGATATTCGGCCGCGACCCGATCGAGTCCGGGATCGAGCGCGCGAGCATGGCTGTCCCCCACTAGGCAGAAGGTCGGCTTTTGTCCGGGGACTCCAGTCCGGTCGATATAATTGGCATCGATCTGGGGATAAGGAGGCGGATGAAACGGAGGCAGAGGCGTGAATTTTTCCATGTTGAGCATGAAAGGCTTTTGGAGGACGACATAGTGATTGGCCTTAACGTGGATCAATGTGCGAAGTCCATCGGTCGCGATGAGCACAGCGCAAAGGGCAGCCAGAAGCCCGCAGCCGATTCCAAGGGAGGCAAAGGCAACCCGCGGGCTGAACCAGTTGCCGACCCGCACCGGCATCTCCACCCATCGCCAGGAAAGATAGGCGGCCAGAAACGACAGGAGAAGGACCACGGCCAGTCCCAGCGGGGATACGCGCTCGTAGTTGAGATACCGGGCAAAAACCAGGATGGGCCAATGCCAGAGATAGAGGGAATAGGAGATTTTCCCGATTGCCGTAAACGGAGTGCAGCAGAGAACTCGCGATACCGGGCCCTCATCGCCGAAACGCAGGAGCAATAGACTTCCGACAATCACCGGAAGGACGGTAACACCGGGAAACGGATAAATCCCCAGGCTGCCGAAAAAAGGAACGACGAGTTCGATCGTGGTGCCCCCGTTGACCAGGGTGTGCTCCGTGCTAAAGCACCAGAACGAGAGCAAAATAAATGCAAGCCCCAGAAGCGAGAGGAACGTCACGAAAAACGAACTCCGCCGCGGAGGCAGGTCGGCCAGGAGTGCGCCGGCCAGAAGTTCCCAGGCCCGGGTGGGAAGGACATAGAAAGCGGTCGTCGAATCTCCTCGTTGTCCCAGTACGATGCACAAGGCGAGGGAGGCCACGCAGAGGAAAAACAGCGTTGCCCTCAGTCCGGTCCGCAGCAATTTCCAGAGCGCCAGCGTCAGGAGCGGGATGACAATATAGAACTGCTCCTCGACGCCCAGGCTCCACAAATGGAGCAGGGCGTTTCCGTTGGCATTGGGCTGGAAGTACCCCATCGTGAGCCAGAAATAGAGGTTTGTGGAAAAGAAGGCGCTGAACAACGCCGTCTGCGAAAGCGGCACCAGCCGCGCCCAATGATAAAGAAACAGCCCGGCCAGCAGCGTGCTGAAGACCAGCACCATATAGGCCGGAAAAATGCGCCGGATCCGGCGTTGATAAAACGTCGCCATCGAAAACGTCCCTTTTCTCAAATCGGTCAGGATCCCGCCAAAGATCAGGTAGCCGGAGATGACAAAGAAAATGTCCACTCCCATGAACCCGCCCGGACAAAGCCCGCTGGTGAGGTGATAGAAGACGACCGGCAGCACCGCCAGGCACCGCATGCCATCGATGTGCGGACGGTACTTGCGATGGAGGACCTGCTCCGTCCATGCCTTGGCGTCCTCTTTGAGCAAAGCCGGTTCAGTGTCTTGCCTGGTCATGAGAACGATGCGTTGCGCAAGTGATCGGAGTTCACTCCTCAATCTTCGTCTCATCCACAAACAATTCGGCCAGCCCGTTCATCCCCATCTCCATCACCACATCGAGGAACGAGATCGCGGAGACATTCAGCTTTTGCTTCAGCGCCACCAGCGTTTGCGGCTCGCCGATCAACGCCCAGAGCCTCTCCGCCAGCGCCTTGTTCTCATCGTTCTTCCACTCGAATGACTCGGTCAGGCGGTGGAGGCTTCCCTCCAAATCGCGCAACGGTTTCGGCAACCCCTGGTAGGTGTCCCGCTTGCCCACGCCTTCCAGCAGTAGACTCGTGCTTTCCATGTCGATCTTGTCCTTGTCTTCAAAAAGGTCCGTCGGTTTTTCCGCCGAGCGGAAACTGAACGTCCCTTCCGAGGCCGATTCGATGAATCCCTGCCAGATCGCTTCCAGCCCCAGGAGCGGCCCGAACCGCGCGTGCTCCACCCGGCCCTTGCGAAAAAAGAAACTCCCCAGCAACTCGTTGGCCAGATTGTGCAGCCGCAACTCCCCCGTATGCCCCATGCCGGTGATGGCCTGCACAATCGTCAGCAGGTCGAACTTCTGCAGGTTGCCGGACAGGTCGATCGCATAAACGGCATGATGCGCCTCCGTCGTGGTGTGATAAAGGCGCTGGGCCAGCGTGCGGCTGAAAAAAAGTCCCAGTTCGGGAATCGTCTTCATCAGGCCCAGGAAATCCTCCGTCCCAATCCGCCACACCTCCGAGGCCTCGCGCGTCCGCACCGTCGCCAGCCGGTTATGTTTCGTAAAGACCGCGAGGTCGCCGAAGAAATCGCCCTGCGACATCGACGCCACCGTCCGGCTCTGCTTTCCGTCCGGGCTGAACGTCACCACTTCGACCACACCCGACGCCACGATGTAGACCGCGTCCGCCGGATCGCCCTGCTTGTAGACGATCTCCTTCGCGTCCAGTTTCAGTCGCGAACAGACCGCATCAATGCTTTTCCAGGTGGTCTCCGGCATGCTCTCCAAAAGCGCCAGGAAGTTGGCGGGCACGTCATCCTGGGCGGTCGTGGAAGTGGGCATGGGTCGGGCGCCAGGGTGGAAGGGCTATGCCGGCTTTTCTTCCACGGCAGGTTCGTTGGCCAGCACCTCGACCTGGCCGTTGCTCACCATGAGGTTCACCGTCTGCAGAAAAGTCAGCGCCGAGCAGGTCGTCCGCCGCCAGAGGCTGTCGAGGGGCTGGGGCCGTTTCGCGATCAGTTCCCAGATCCTCTCGGCCATCGCACGCGAAGGCTCGTCGTTCCAGGTCAACTCTACGAAGCGGCGCTCGATCCGCACATTCATCCCGCGCAGTTCCTCGGGGATGGCCAGGAAGGCCTCGTGTTGCGCCACACCTTGCGCCAGCAAATCATTGCTCTCCAGGTCGACCTTTTGGTCCTCGGGATAAGGCGTCGCCGGGGCCTCCTTGATGCGGAAGATGAATGTTCCCGCCGCCGGCGGCTGGACGACCGCCTGCCAGATCGCCTCAATCCCCACGAGATGCAAGTACCGTGCGTGGGCCAGCTTGCCCGTGACGAAAAAGAAGCTCCCGATGATCTCGTTGTCCGAACTGTGCAGTTCGAGTTCCCCGGTCTGCGCCGAGCTGATGATCGTGTAGAAAATGACCAGCAGGTCGAAGTGCTCCAGCTTGCCCGCGAGATCGATCGAGTAGACGCTCACGTGCGCCTCTGTCGAGGTGTGGTGCAGACGCTTGGCCAGGTTGCGTGCGAAGAACGCGCCGACCTTCGGTACCTTTTCCAGCATCTTGACGAAGGCCAGTTTCTCGAATTGCAGCAGCTTGGTCGGCTCGCAGGTGCGGATTTCTGCCATGCGCGGCTGGCCGGTCAGCACTGCGAGGTCGCCGAAGAAATCGCCCTTGCCCATGATCCCGACCGAGCGGCTCTGCTTCCCGTCCGGGCTGTGCGTGAAGGCCTCGACCCGTCCCGACGCCACGATATAAACCGTGTTCGCGGGGTCGCCCTGTGCATAAATGACGTGGCCGCCCGGAAGGTTCACCTTGGTACTGACCGACTCCACTTCGAGCCGGCTCCCCGCGTCGAGCAACTCGAGCAGGGTGAAAAAGTTCGCTTCAAAATCAATGGCCATTGTCGCTGTCGTTAGGAGGTGAGGGGAATCATTTTTCTGCGGTGCTTTTCGTACGTGGCCACCTCGCGGATGTCAAACGGCTTCAGGAACTCCGCCAGCCGGCCGTATTCCTCCGCCAACTGTGCGTGCGAATGGGCATCGCTGGCGAGGGTAAAAGGAATGCCCAGCTTTTGCGCCGCGCGGAGGATGTCCGCGTGTGGGTAGGCCTCGCCCACCGGCTTGCGCCAGCCTGCGGTGCTGATTTCGATGGCAAGGTCCTCGCGCTTGATCCGTTCCAGCAGCGATTGAAAATGAGGCAGGTAGCCCTCTTTCGGATGCCAGACGCCATGGATCTTCATCAGGTCAAGGTGCGACATGCAGTCGATGCCCCCACGGTCGATCATTCCTTCCAGTTCTGCGACATACTTCGCGCAATCGGCCGCGATGTCCCGCTTGGCGAACTCGTCCTTGCGCGTCACCTGGTCGAACATCTCCGGGTCGCCGGGCAGGTAGTGCGCGGAGCCGAGGACGAAATCGAGCTTCTCCCAGTTCTTCTCCACCCAGGCCCGGCCCGCCTTCCCTGTCTCCGGATCATTGTCGAGTTCGATCCCCGCGCGGAATTTGATGTCCGGGTTCGCCTCGCGCAACTTGTCGATCTCGTCGAAGTTGACGCCTTCGTGATAACGATCGTGGTCGGTGAAGGCAATCTCCTTCAATCCCCGCTCACGCGCCGTCTGCGCCCAGGGCCGCAAAAGCTCCTGGGTGTAAGGCTTGATGCTGTGGGCCTGCGGATGCATGTGATAGTCGATGGGCAGCGGCATAAATTTTAAGGAGTCGCGTTCTTGGCCAGGGTGCTCGGCGGGGGGGTTATTTTGTCTCCCGGCTTGATTCCATTCAATGAGAACCAGTGGATATTTGTCTCCAAGGCATAGGCGACCTGGTCGCTCGTGCTTCGCGTAATGGGCAGCATATTGTCCGGCATCGCCGGGTCAGCCGGGGTCATGTCGTGGATTTCGAGGATCACCCCGTTCTTGTCGATGAACGCCACCGAGAGCGGGATCAGCGTGTTTTTCATCCAGAACGTTGCCGGTCCGACATTCGCCTGGACGAAGATCATTCCCTCATTGTCGCCGAGCTTCGGACAAAACATCAGGCCCTTCTCCCGTTGCGCTTCCGTCACCGCAATCTGCGCCTGCAACGTCGCCTTGCCCATGTGCAGGGCCGCGCTCGGCAACGCTTGCGCTGCCCCTTCCTGCGCGGGCAGGGAACTTGTCGTCACCCAGAGAATCCCCAATAGGAGTGTCAGCAACGACATCTTCCTTATCCGACCTGTCAGACCCGTAAGACCAATCTCTTTCATAATCACCTCACTCATACCGCAAAGCCCGTGCGGGCGCGAGCCTCGCCGCATTCACCGCCGGAATCAACGCCGCCAGGATGCAGATCACCACCGCCGAACCGGCGATCAGTGCCACGTTGGCCGGATCGATCACCGCGGGAATCTCCGGGAAGCCATAGACCTTGCTCGAAAACACATCGATATGGAACACCCGCAGGATGAAGTCCCGGAAGGGATTCCGGAAATGCAGCAGCGTCAGCCCGCAGATCGTCCCTCCGATCGAGCCGACGACTCCCACCACTACGCCATGAAACAGGAACACTCCCGAGACCTGCGCGTCGCTCGCCCCCAGCGCCTTCATCAACCCGATTTCGCGCGACTTCTGCACCGTGATCGTGATCAGTGTGCTGCACAGTCCAAAGGCCGCCACCAGCATCACCATGAAGAGGATGAACGTCATCACCACCCGCTCCGTCGCGATCGCGTTGAACAGCTCGCGGTTATCGTCCATCCATGTCCGCGCGTTCAGCGTTTGGGGCAGGATCGAGTTGTTCAGCCGGTCCCGCACCGCCACCGCCAACATCGGGTCCTTCACCCGCACCGCGATCCCGTGCACGGCATTGTTCATTCCCCAGATGTGCTGGGCCATCTCGGTCGAGACGAGCAGGAAGTTGAGGTCGTAATCGAACTGCCCCGTCTTGAAGACGCCGCGGATCGTCGGCTCCTCCGGCAGCGGTATGTCGGCTTTCACGCCCGCCCGCTGGTCGCGGATCGACTTCAGGAACGTCGGCCCGAAAATATTGATCTTGTCTCCGGGAAAAGCCGCATTGCGTCGGCTCCACTCCGAGCCGACGATCACCGAGTCCCCGCGCAGCTCATATTCACCCATGATCACGTACTGGCTCAGCGGCAGCACCGGGTCATCTCCCTCCGTGGGCACGCTCTTGATGAACGCCGGAGTCATCCGGTCATGGAATTCCACCAGCACCGGACCGCGGATGATCGGGCTCACCGCCAGCACATCGGGGTCCTTCTTGATCAGCTCCATCGCCTTCTCATAATCGTACATTACTTCGCCGTCCGCCATCGAGACGGTGATATGCGCGTTGAAGCCGATGATCTTCGCGTCCAGCCGCTGCCGGAAACCGGCCATGACCGAGAGCACCACAATCAGCACCATCACCCCCACCGTCACCCCCAGGAACGAAAGCACCGTGATCACCGAGACAAACGACCGGCGCGGCCGCAAATAACGCAGCGCCAAGAAAAGCTCCACCGGAATTTCCATCAGCCTACCCTAACCAGAAACCGCACGCCTGTCACCATGCGAGCCGCCTTGCTCCCCCAGGTAGCGGCGGTCTATGACCGCCGAGTTTGCTTGCTTTCTTGCTGAGGTGACCGGGAATGGTCTTTTCATGAAGGGCCTCGCCCTGTCGGAAATTGCCCATCAATATCGAATGAGAACGGTTCGGTGGTAGCCGCCGCATTCCTGCGCGAAGCGCAGCTATCCCATTGGGAAACCAATTAGAATAGGCCGGGAGCCAATCCCTGGCGGCGGATGTCTTCCTGGAGGGCCCGGCTCTGTCCGGACCGCTGCCTTTGGTAGCCCGCGCAGACTCCTTACGCGGGTCCAGTCCCACGAAGAACGGTCGTTATCAGCTTGTCTCTGCCCCGCATAGGCGCACTCTGGGCCATGCACAAAAAATGGGTCTACAAAATGGTCAGCGGCACCACCGAAGACTCCTTCGAGAAAAAGCTCAACGATCTGGGGACCCAGGGCTGGGAAATCGCCGAGTTCCAACCCCTCTACGATCCGGACCGCGGCACCTCCTATATCGCCATCATGAAAATGGCCCAGGACCAGTAAGGGCCGATGCCGCATTGGTGAGGGAGCTCGATGAGCCTTGTCTTGGTAATTTTCATCCAACCATTAGTCTTTAGACAGCCGATGCGAGTTTCTCTGTGCAAGATAAGATTTTCTGAGGAGAAGACATAATCCAAATGCCAGTACGATAATCGCCGCATGTGAAGGCTCCGGTATGGTCACAACCTTGATGCCGATAGGGCCACTCAATCCAGTAACAAGTGAGGAATTGATGACGGCACCTGTGGTGGCATCATATTCCCCAATCGTTCCGTCGCCATTGTTGGTCACGAACAGATCATTTCCCGAAATGGCGATGCCTGATGGAAAATGCAGGCCGGAAATTAGTGAGCTATTAATAACAGCTCCTGTCGTGGCATCGTACTCACCAAGGGTACTGCCGTTAAGATTTGCGACAAACAGATTATTGCCTGACAAAGCGATGCCTGCGGGGAGATGCAGGCCAGAAATCAGCGAAGCGTTGATCACAGCCCCTGTCGTCGCGTCGTATTTGCCAACCGTATTGCTATTTCCATTGACGACGTATAGCTCATTTCCCGAAATGGCAAGGCCCAAGGGGCCGGATAGTCCTGAGGAAATCAAAGACGCATTGATCGCGGCGCCCGTCGTAGCGTTGAATACACCAACATTATTCCCGTTTGCGATATAGAGAGTGTTTCCCGAAAGGGTCATTGCATAAAGAACGTTGGGGAGTGAAATCAAGGATGAATTTATTGCGGCTCCCGTGGTGGCGTTGTATACGCCAACGGATCCGTTACCAGTTGTAATATCACCGCTGGACACATAAAGAGCGTTTCCTGAAATCGCCACTGAGTAAAATCCATCCGTTCCCACGGAGACCAACGATGAGTTGATCGC
>Ga0070665_100000066_pt1 | contig 212791 bp, 155 predicted proteins | sample KBSS13metaG_FD_65862 | JGI IMG/M metagenome (GOLD analysis project Ga0070665, IMG submission 65862) | Switchgrass rhizosphere microbial communities from Kellogg Biological Station, Michigan, USA - KBS S1-3 metaG | ecosystem: Host-associated > Plants > Roots > Rhizosphere > Soil ...
AACAAGGGGCTGGTGGGATATGTGGTGTCGGACGGGGGATTTAACCGGGAGGAGCTGATAAATTATTTACGGGCGCGCTTGCCGGAGTATATGGTCCCTGTGGTGTGGGGAGTGCTGGATTCGCTGCCGCTGACGGTCAACGGGAAGGTGGATAAGAAGTCATTACCGGAGGTGGATGCCGTGGAAGGGGGTAGTGAGTATGAGGCACCCCGAAATGAACTGGAGACAGTGCTGGCGGAGATCTGGCAGGAGCTGCTGGGCGTAGAGCGGATAGGGGTCCGGGATAATTTTTTTGCGCTGGGCGGCGATTCACTGCTGCTGGTTTCGCTGGTGATGCAAATACGAAAGTTGCAATTCCCTTTGCAATTTAAAGACGTGCTCAAATACCAGACGATTACTGAATTGTCAGCATATCTGAAGGGACTGCCGGCTGAAGTAACCGGACCTCGTAATCCATACGTACAAATATTAAATGACGGCCCCGATACAGGATCTCCATTATTTGTCATACCCGGATCTCCGGGATTTACCGACAGTTATGATGAACTGGCCAGGTGCTTTGGAAATACATGCAGGGTTTATGGTATACAGCTGGTTGGTCTGCGGGAAGAAGACATACCATTATACGGATTAATAGAAACTGCACAGTTTGCAGGAAAATGCATACAACAAGTGCAACCGGAGGGGCCGTACAGGCTTATAGGCCATAGCCTGGGCGCCATTTTAGCCTTTGAAATAGTCAAATACCTGGAGAATGGAGGACAGACAGTGAAATCTCTTGTAATGCTGGATGCATCGATAGATGTATACAGTGTTTTCAGGGCAAAGGCCGGGAAGACGGCCGATGAGGCCCTCATCGAGAGTGTCTGTTTCTTCTTAAAGAATTATGACCTGATCACGGAACCCTATCCTGCATGGATATATGAGATGGAGTCCGGCGTGGCATCAGCGGCTGTTCCGGATAAGCCGGGGTTCATTATGAAGTTCCTGCAGAGCAGGATCCTGGATGGCGCAAATAAGGCGCTTTATTTAAGAGTAGCCTATAACACTATCATCCATTCATTGATGGATTATAGTCCTGCGGGAAAGGTGCATTCGGAATTGCTCCTGGTAAGGTCGGAGGAGAAAAACTGGGCCGGATATGATGAATACCTGGGATGGAAGGGCCATGCAGACAACATACAGGTGATTGCAAGTCCGGGAACACATAGAAGTATGATAAGGGATAAAAATGCCAGGGTGCTGGCACAAAAAATAAAAGAAAGCATCACTATTTAATCAATCATATAACAAAGGGCCGTCTCAATTATTTATGGGACGGCCTTTTTATTTTAATATATTGAGTTTACGGTGTAATGATCAGGTTTGCAAAATCATTCGTTAGTCCATAGGAATATATTCCGAAAAGCCCATCAGACCGGTTGTTCAACAGCGCCACTTCCAATGAGGGTTTGTCGGAGTGATTTACAAATACGCTTGCATGCCTGTTCCTGATAACAATGGTTGCATGGAACCAAGCATCTGCCTGGGGGGCGTTGACAATTGCACTTTCATATACGCCCGGATGTTCCTTCCGCAATTTGGCATAATTATGATCAGGAATATGCATGTACGCCAGCGACCATTTCCAGCGGGATGAATCTACGTGGTGGAAATTGAATGGACGAAAATAAATAATGTCACAGGTCGATGTGTCTGTTCCGTAAAAGGCGATTCCCAAAAAGCTATTCAAAAATGCATCTTTCCCACGCAGATCGATGTCAACTGTACCTTCTTTAAAATCGATACCCTTCAGCCAAACAATTCCTTTCGTGGTGATGGCTTCTTTTTTTTCGCCCGGCAAGACTTGGGTCTCATATGCAGGAACAGTAATTAGTTGATCATCCTTTAACATTTGAGCCAGGTTAAAATGCTTCATTTGCGCTCTTGTGCTGCTAATGCAAGCGACAAAAAGGACAGCGATTGAACATAGTTTTTGACGTGAGGATCTTTTCATATGCTATATTTTATTCAGTGCGTAAACTTTTGATCGGATTGGCCAGAGCTGCCCGGATGGCCTGAAAACTAACGGTGGCAAAAGCGATGAGGAAGGCCGTCAGGCCGGCCACCGCGAAGATCCACCAGTAGAAATGGATCCGGTAGGCAAATCCCTGCAGCCATCCATCGATAAAAAACCACGACAGCGGAGCGGCGATCAGAAAAGCCCAGCCAACGAGCTGGAGGAAGTCCTTTGACAGCAGGAGTACGATGCCGCCTGCGGAAGCGCCGATGACTTTCCGGACGCCGATCTCTTTCGTCCGCTGCAAGGTGCTGTACGAAGCAAGCCCCATAAGTCCCAGGCAGCTGATGAAAATGGCCAGGCCGGCGAAATAGAGGAACAGCTTACCAAAGCGCTCCTCACTCCGGTATTGCCTATCGAAGAACTCATCGAGGAAGAAGTAGCTAAAAGGCCTGTCGGGCAGCATCCTTTTCCATTTTCGTTCTATTGCGTCGATGGTAGCCTGCAGGTGATGGCCATCGACGTTCACGCATAAGAGATCACATTGGAGTGGCACCATCCGGATGCTGAGCGGTTTGATCCCTTCCTGGAGACTGCGGAAATGGAAGTCTTTAACGACGCCCACGATCTTGCCGGTGTTGCCGAACTGATCGAATTTTTTTCCGATGGCCTGGGCGGGTGAGGCATATCCCAGTAGTTTGACGGCTGTCTCATTCAGGATCATCGCCTGGGTGGTGTCGGTGGCGAACTGCCTGGAAAAGGCGCGCCCGGCGGCCATCCTGATGCGGAACTGCTGCAGGTAGTCAAAGTCCACGAGATACACGTTGATATTAACCGTCTGCATATCCCCTTTTCCATTTTCGATCTGGCAGTTGCCGCCATAGGTCCCGGTGCCCGGAACATTGGTCGACATGGCGGTGGACAGGACGCCGGGGAGGGCCGATACCTCCTGTTTGAAGGCCAGCCTGGATGAATCACCCCGGGTGTCCAGGATGATCTCCTGGTTCCTGGAAAAGCCGAGGTCCTGGCTGCGCATATAGCCAAGCTGGTTGTATACGACGAGGGTGGCGACGATCAATCCGGTAGCAATGGTGAACTGTACGATGACGAGGGCCTTGCGCAGGAGGATACCCCTGGCGCCGGTAACGAACTTCCCTTTCAGGACGATGACGGGCTGGAAAGAGGATAGCACCAGCGCCGGGTAAGCGCCGGCGGCGATACCGATGAGCACTGCAATGGCCAACAGTATCAGCAAATAGCCGGGCTGTGAAAAGATGCCTGTGCTAACGACCTTCCCCGCGACATGATTGAAGGCCGGCAGGACCAATGCGGAAAATACCAGCGCCAGTACGTAAGCGATCACGCAGAGGATGACGCTCTCCCCGATGAACTGCGCGGCCAGCATACCTTTTCCGGCTCCTACCACTTTTCGGATACCCACCTCTTTCGCCCGTTCGGCCGAACGGGCTGTCGTCAGGTTGACAAAGTTGATACAGGCGATGATCAGGATGAATGCGCCGATGATGGAAAAGATGTAGACGTTGGAGATATTGCCGGATCTTGCTCCATCTCGGGTAGAATGGAGATAGATATCACGGAGGGGCTCCAGGAGGAGGGTGGGGACCATTTGCCTCCGGTGCATGTCCGCGCCGTCTATTTTCTCCATAAAGGCGGGGAATTTTGCTTCGAGACGGGCAATATTGGCCCCAGGCCTGAGGAGCAGGTATGCGCTGTAACCGAAGTAATCCCACCGTCTGTCCATGGCTGTATCCAGGTTCCGGGAAATGGTAGCGATGGAGATCATCATGCTCATCTTCATGTGGGAGTTCTCCGGGAGATCCTTCATGACGCCGGTGACGGTGCCATGAAATTTATCCCTCGTCAGGGTAAGGGATTGCCCCATCGGATCGGTATTTCCAAAGAGTTTTCTGGCCGTCGTCTCCGTCAAAACAACGCTGAACGGTTCTTTCAACGCGGTGCGCGGATTGCCTTTCAACAGCGGGAAATCAAATATTTCGAAGAAAGTGGAGTCGGCCATCGCGACATCGTCCTGTTTAAAGACCTGGCTTCCCCGGATGACCATCCAATCGTCTCCCAGGCTGATCCGCACCGCGGATTGCACTTCCGGGAACTCGGCTGCCATATAGATGGGGGCGGGCACCGGGGGAGCATTATAATGCAGGGTTTCCGTCGGCGTCCTGACGTCGCTGACGACCCTGTAAATGCGTTGCGCCTTCGAATGCATGGAGTCATAGCTCAGCTCAAAACAGACATAGAGAAAAATGAGGAGAAAAGCGGTCATGCCTACCGTAAGGCCGATGGTATTGAGCAGGGAAAAGCCTTTATGCCGCCAGAGATTCCGGAAGGCGACGCGGAGATAGTTTTTGATCATAGCCGGCAATGTATTGGCTAAATTTTCAGCAAAGGGAATGCCCCTTTATTGACGGCTGGTAATCAGGGACTTTGAGAGGAGCTGGCGAATGGTTTGTCCGGTTTTGATACATGCGGTGTTCGCTATGTCAGATCTTCTGAAATCTTCTTTTTAAGACGTCTGTTTTGTTCTCCAGCCCCTTGTATCCGGGTGAGGACGGCGATATACTTTCTACAGCCAGCAGCAATGCCTTCTTTTCATCGGCCTGTAATTCGTCGATGTCGTAGAAATAAGTACGGATAGTGCACATAAATGCATTGCAGGCAGGGATGTCGACGAGGGCCTGGCGTTCCACACGGAGGTATATTTTGCCATGATTGTCATCGATGGTCCTGCCCTGCCAATCGGCAGGGTGAACCCCGGGAGGGGGTATGGGATGGCGGTTCAACCGTGTGTCTGTCGAGATGCCCCAGGAAAACCTGGTGAACGGGCCGGAAGCCACCGGTTGCAGGTCGCCGAATGGCCTTCCAATTTTTTCCGCGGGGGACCAATGGTTGGGGGCCGACACATGAACGGCGGCGAGCCAGTCCCGGTCATTCTCAAGCTGACAAATGGCAAGATCTTCCTGGACCTGGCTGGATAATGCGTCAAAGAGAGAAAGATAGGACCGGTGCTCGATGGCTATCCAGTCATTCTTCCATTCCAGGGTTCCGCCTGTAATCTTATTATGGAAGATATAAAGCCCTTCCTGCTCCGTCAATACAAAATCCGCAGGGTATTCTTTCGCAAGCAGATTGGCAAAGAGCTTATTAACGGCGATCAGCGTACCGGGATAAAGATCCTTTTCCAGATAATATTTATCGATGGCCTCTTTTCGGCATTCAAATTTGTTGTTAAGGTAGGTATGATACTGATGATCCAGCTGAAAGATGGTCTGATCTGCATATTTCCCATCTAAAAAAGGTAAGTACTTCATATCGATGGAATAATATACAAAATAATACTTACCGGGGAAAATCAAGTTTTCTTGGGGTCAATCAGGCGGCTTTGGGCCTAATTTTCTTAGTAACCCTAAAGGAAACACTTATTTTTAAAATTACTCCCTCAAATTTTCATTTCCCAGAGGTTGTTACACTAGCTTTTACGTTCTTGTAGTAATAGACCCGAGAAACTTATCCCTAAGCGTTGCATTCCCGTTCAATCAGGAAAAGATTATGCGTGAAACAACACTACCAGCTGTAAGGAATAACGTTAAAACGCTATTGTTCAATAATAATGGGTCCAGGTTACTTTGTATGGCAGCCCTGTCATTCATGTCACTCTCCAAAATAAAGGCGCAGCATGAGACAGACTATAAGGTGCATGCCAACATTATCTACCGGTTCACAAAGTATATTGACTGGCCCACTAGCAAGAAGTCAGGCGATTTTATCATTGGGATAGTCGGGGATTCGCCCCTTTTTGATGAGTTAAAGGCCCTAAGTATCACCAAGACAGTCGGGAGTCAGAAGATCGTTGTTGTTAAGATGTCTCCCTCGGCGAGTTCCTACAACTGCCACATTCTTTTCATCACCGATGAGGAGAGTAACAGCCTGAAAAAGATCGCTGCCCTTACTGCAGGATCTGCGACCTTAATTGTTTCGGAATCGGAAGGCCTTGCCCGCAAAGGTTCATGCATCAATTTCATTACGGTGGATGAACGTCTGAAATTAGAAATAAACAAAGTGAATGTCGAACAAAGGGATTTGCGTATTGCTTCCGAACTGCTGGAATTAGGAATAATTATTAAATGAGAACGAACATTACCATAAAGAAAAGAATATACTGGAGCTTCTTGCTCCTGGTATCCTTGTTCGTGGTCAATGGCGCCATAACTATCATTATCCTAAATATCAACAAGAAGTCATCTGCTACCCTTACCAAGGTAATTGATCCCTCTCTTCAGGCCATGGATGATCTTAAGAAGATGATGCTTGAGTCAAAGATGTATGCCACCAATTGGGTGTTTTTGAGATATAAGCAGGAAGATAAAGAGTCGCTGAAAAAAATTCACAATACCGATTACCAGGAATTGAAAAAAAGGATAAATAGTTACGCCAGTCAATGGAAAAATAAGAACTGGGTTGACAGCTTAAATGGCGTTTATGCGGGATTTGAGCAATTGCTGGATATCGAAAAAAGCATAATGGGGTCTTTAAAAGAGTTTAAAGATTATGATGATCCTGTGACCAAACTGGAGGCTGAACGAAAAATTGAAGAGGAGGTGCTTCCGAGGACTACCGCATTGATGAACTCCCTGGGCAATTTAAATGCCTATGAGCAGGGAATAAGATACCAGGTAAACAGCCGGCTGGAAAGCTATTCCAGTCTATTGAGGAATATAATTATTATTAAGATCATTGCCATCATTTTGGCCGGCATCCTCCTTTCCATGTACCTGGCCAGGGTGATCCTCAGCCCTGTTAAAAAACTGAAGGTCATAATAAATGACCTGGGGAAAGGGATCACCAGGAAAATAGAAAATGTCACCAGCAGGGATGAGATCGGGGAAATGGTCCGCAGTGTTAACAATCTTTCCGAGAAGCTGAGGGGAACGGCAAATTTTGCACATGAAGTGGGGATGCGGAACTTCAATATACCTTTTCAGCCGCTGGGCGAAGAAGATACATTGGGGAAGGCGCTCATTTCCATGCGTGATAATCTGAAGACAAGCGAAATGGAGCTGCTGCAAAGCACGGCTGACCTTAATAAGAAGGAGCGGCTTCTGCAGGCAGTTGGTTCTGCGACCCACGAACTGATCAGCAACAATAAATTTGAAACCGCTATCGGCAATGCCATCAAAATAATGGGTTTGCAAATGGGGGTCGACCGGGTGGAGACCTATCATAATTATGCAGATAGTCATACAAACAAAGAATACACCAGCCAGCTGGCTTGCTGGAATAATCTGACCAATGAAATAGAATATCACTCACCGGCCTTCCAGAATGTACCCTTTCATTTTATGGCGGATATAGAACGAACGTTGCTGAACAATAAGATTTTTTACAGTGCCGTATCCGATCTGAAGGATGATTATGCAAAGGAATGGTTTGAAGGAAGAAATGTGAAATCTGTAACCATTATCCCCGTATTCGCGGCAGATAAACTATGGGGGTTTGTTTGCATCCAGGAGTGTAAAACAGAGCGGGAATGGACCCATGCTGAACTTTCTGTGCTCGAATCATTTTCTGGCACATTAGGCTCGGCGATCGATCGTATCAGGATAGAGAAGCAAAGGAACAATGCAGAAGCTGCCAGTATTGCCAAAAGTGAATTCATGGCCAATATGAGCCATGAGCTGCGCACGCCCATGAACGGGATCATCGGGTTTACAGAGCTTGTATTAACGAGCGATCTGAACAAGGTGCAAAGGGAATATTTGCAGAATGTAAATAAATCTGCATATAACCTGCTGACTATCATCAACGATATACTCGATTTCTCCAAGTTGGAGGCCGGTAAGCTCATCATCGACAACACTGCCTTTAAGCTGGATGAGCTGATTGAAGATACTATCGATATCTTATCCATTAAAGCCCAGGAAAAAGACCTTGAGCTGGTGTGCAATATCGATCCCCGCCTGCCTTGCCAATTCTTCGGTGACCAGGTGCGGATAAGGCAAATATTGGTAAATCTCATCGGTAATGCTATAAAATTCACGGCCAAAGGAGAGGTTTTCGTAACAGTGGTGCAGGAAGCGCCTGTTTATGAAGCAGGCAACAGGAAATTCATGGATATTGCCATGTCGGTGCGGGACACAGGCATTGGCATCGCTCATGAAAAGATAGATGCGATCTTTGAAAGCTTCACACAGGCGGATTCATCCACCACCCGGAAATTTGGCGGCTCCGGTCTGGGGCTTACTATTTCCAAAAGCCTGGCGGAATTAATGGGTGGAACGCTGCGGGCCGAGAGCGAATATGGCAAGGGCAGCACCTTTACGCTACGGCTTGCCCTGGAAATTGCCAATGAACATCCCCGCATTGAATTTCCTTCAAAAGGATCGCTGCGAAATGTATTGGTCATAGATGACAATATGACCAACTGTAAATTGATGGAGGGGATATTCAGTTATCTGGAGATCCCCTGCAGGAGCTGTTACAGCGGTGCTGAAGCATTACAGATCATTGAGAAGTCCATTAAGGACGGCCGGCCTTTTGATCTTATCATCACGGACAACCAGATGCCGGAAATGGACGGCATTACATTGGCGCGGAAGATCGATGAATTGAAGGGAGGGAAAGCTCAGCCTTTCGTGCTTATGCTTTCGTCCCTGGAAAGGACCGTATTCCAGCAGAAGGCGGAGATCGTCGGCATTAATAAATTCCTTTCCAAACCCGTAAAGCTGGGAGATCTGATGAGCCTGTTGTCTTTACATTTCGGAAGAAGCTATTTGAATAAGGACCAGTTTGTCAAGATACCCACCGCCGGGAAAGTGTTTCAAAAAAGCAAGATATTGGTAGCGGAGGATAACCCAATGAATATGTTGCTCATTTCCGAAGTGCTGGGCAATATGGGGCTTGAGGTGATCAAGGCCAACAATGGTGAAGAAGCGATTGCCATGTTGAAACTGTACGATCCTGAAATGATCTTTATGGATGTCAATATGCCGGTGATGGATGGCTATACCGCCACGAAGAATATCCGCCTTTTGCCGCAGCCATACTGCAGTATTCCGGTGATCGCCTTAACGGCTGACGCCATGGAAGAGGATAAGGAACGGTGTATGGAAGTTGGAATGAATGACTTCATATCCAAGCCCTTCCGTCTGAAAGAGATAGAGGAGATCATGAATAGCTATTTGAGAAAAATATAGACATTTACTTATTGTTACCTGTTCCAATGTTTTAGTTTGTACACAAACAACCTGCATTGTTTGGATGCCGGCGTAAAACGGAGCTATCTTCGACTATCCCTCAAATCCGTAGTAATCCGCCCGCGGGCTTTATCACATCTTTCGACATCCAACCCTGCATACGGCATGAAAAAGAATACTATTGTTGAGATCATTTCCGCCCTATTGGTTTTCTTATTTATCTATGCCGCCCTGAGTAAACTAATGGATTTTGACAGGTTCAGGTATCAGCTAAGTCAATCTCCCTTCATGACCAGGTTTTCCGGGTTTGCGGCCTGGGCCATTCCATTGGCTGAGATAGTAATTGCCGCTGCCCTGCTCATCAGGCGTACAAGGATGGCCGGCCTTTACCTTTCCTATTTCCTAATGCTGCTGTTTACCGGCTATATATTCATCATGCTGAAATATAGCTCATACCTGCCTTGTTCCTGCGGAGGGGTCTTATCCGGCATGTCATGGAAACAACATTTCGTTTTTAACCTGGCGTTCACCGTATTGTCAGTGTCGGCTATAATGATACAAAATAAACATTCAAACATAAAACACCTAGTAAAATGAAAAAATCAATTTCTGTAGTGGCAATCGCAGCCTTATTAGCAGTAGGAACCGCATTTACGTCGAAGTCCCAGGCAGGGGACTGGTGGAATGTCACTAATCCTATAGCAGGCAGATCACCGGGTATTTACTTTGGGACCGCAGACCAGATCAAAAATATATATTGCCCCGGGTTGAATAATGTAGTATGCGCCTACCTGATAAGCAATACCAGCGTGATCATTAAGAAACCTTGATAATTCACGATCTATGATATGAAAAGCTATCAGTACCTGCTAATTATTGCCTTGTCAGCGGTGATTATCATCCTGATAGTTTTTCATTTCGGCGATATTCCCAATAAGGATAAGAACGGGTTTAACAGAAGATATTTCCAAAACGCAATTGCTGAAGTGCAGGAAATGGACCTTCAGGCGACATTGCAGCAGATAGTGGGGATCACCCGATGGAACCTCTACGTTACTACGGCAATACCCGGGGAAATCCTCCAGGTTAACAGGAATGAAAAGATCGATGTAAAGAAGATCAAGGTACCTTTTTTTGACAGGTTTTATGACAGCCTGCAACTTGGCAGCCTGGCTATTAAAATTGATTCTCCGCATATGTACCTTTTTGCCGAAAACAAGCCGGCAATTGTTAAGACTGATCTTGATTCCACCTTATTTGAGATCAGGATCCTTCCGCCGGGCCCATTTACCCGGGAAGCGATGGTAAGTACCGATCGTTTTATCCTGAGAAAGATCGAACCCCGCCTGACCGACCAGATCTTTGTTCGTTATGATCTTACCACAGGAGCAATGAAGAAGGAAAATGATATTTCAGAAACATATGGGGATGGTGGAGTTATCTCGGATGGTCAATTACACTTCGACACGGGTACGGGGAAATCATATTATATCTATTATTATAAGAATTCCATTTTGTCCTTTGACACCTCTCTTCATGCCGGGGCCACATTTTCCTCTATAGATACAACAAGGTCATTTAAGATCAGATCGGCCATCGTTAACAAAGGTGCGACCGCGGCCTATACTAATATTACTCCCGCAAACTTGATCAACAAGATAAATAGTGTTCAAAATGGACTTCTTTTCAATATGTCCACATTAAAGGCGGATAATGAAACGGATAATTTTTTTTCCGGCAATTCGATCCTTGATGTTATTGATCTGAAAGATGGGCGGTACCTGGGTAGCATCTGTTTTCCCACATTTAAGGGAAGTAAGCTATCCGGGTTTGTAGTTTCAGACAACAGGTTGATCGCCCTGTATTCACACAGTTTAGTCATCTACGATCTGCATTTACACCTTCAGCGGCAGGATCAGTAGCCATTATTTTGCGTCAGAAATGGATTGACGCTTCTTTGCACCTGGGGCACAGGCCATAGAGCAGCTGTAGATCTCCAGGTTGATGGTTTGAGTGTGCCGACGACGCCGTCAACCTTATTTGTTCGTTTGAGATCCAGCCACCGGTGGCCAAATTCTGCAAATAATTCGACCCTTCTTTCCTGTTGTACGGCTGCTGCCGCCAGCGCAGGGGTCATCGTGGTGGACAGCGGGCCAAGGCCGACTCTTGCGCGAACCGTATTTAAGTCCGCAATGGCCCCGGCAATTTTACCTTGCTGCACCCTCGCTTCTGCCCTGATCAAATACTGTTCTGCCAGCCGGAATACAATATGGTACTCACTTGCCGGACTTCCCCCTGAATTTTTGTATTTATAGGGATAATAATATAGATCACCCCCAATGTCCACAGTGCCCATCCAGGATAGGATCCTGCCATCATCGGGTTCAAAAGCATTGACCAGTGTCGTGGTTAAAGGGTAAGAGGGTATTTGCGTGGTGGATACGGGAATAAAGTATGCTGCTTCCTGCGTATTGGAATACGGGTTCACAGGCATCAATTGCCATATTGTCTCATTACTGCCAGACAGGAAGACCTCATCAATGGGGGACATGGTATACAATCCCGCATTAATTACAGATGATGCCTGTGATTCAGCCTCTGCCCATTTATTGGTATATAAATAGGTCCTGGATAGCAAAGCGGTCGCTGTCCATAGGTTGGGGCGTACTCTTTGTTCAGATGGATAGTTGGAAGTTAACAGCGTTTGCGCGAACAACAGATCGGCAACGATCTGTTGATAGACCTTGGAGGCTGCTGTCCTGCGCATCGTATCAGTTATCCTGTAGTCAGTTGAGGTTACCAATGGGACATCACCAAAGAGATTTGCCAGGTAGAAATAGCAAAATGCCCGGCTGAACAGGGCTTCTCCCAATAATTGGTTTTTCGTCCCTGGAGACAATCCCCGGGAATTTTGAATGCCCTGAATGCAGGCGTTAGCCTCGTATACATATGAATAAATGGCCCATATGGCGGCAGCATATTGATTGTTAGGTGTGTACGTGTTAGTGGTAAACTCAAAAAAGCTAATATCACTGGAAGTAGATGTAAGTTCATCTGCACTTAAGCCCGGAAGCAGCGTCAGATATGTGCCTATAGGTGTAGAATACTCCATATCGCTGTACATGCCGATGACTGCCGCAGTGGCGGTCTTATCATCAGTGAACACTCTGCTTGCGTCCAGCTGATTGGTTGGTGAAGGTACTTCCACGAACTTTTTACAGGAAAACAAGGTGAAAGTGAGCATCCATAACCAGGCACTCTTGAAGTATGTATTTGATCTCATGTACAATAATTAAAAGGTGATTTGAATGCCTGCGGCAAATACTTTTAACGGAGGTAAAATAGAAGTGCTCTTAATTTCCGGATCTCCCCCCTTAAACTTCGTCCATGTGACGAGGTTCTGTCCCTCAAGGTAAAATCTGACCAGCTCAGCCTTGATCCGCCTGCTCCATTTCGTGGGAAGATTATAGGACAATGCCGCATTTTTCAACCTGATAAAAGATGCATCGCTGATGGCGCCATCTGACGCCGAACTATAATAGTAATAGATAGGTGAACCCGGATAGGTGGTGGTATATAGTTGTGTATTTGCGATATCGCCGGGCTTTTTCCAACGGTTCAGCACCCAAAGTGACTGGTTGGCCATGCTGCCGGGCGTCGTATTATTGTAGGCATAATTAAATCCTTCCTGTTTGACGAATTGAAAAAGCATGCTTAAGCTGAACCCTTTATATTGGAGCCGGTGGCTAAGCCCTCCATAGAAGGACGGTGTCAGGTCCTTAATGACGGTATAATCGTCCGGGAAGACGGGTGTTGAAGTAATACCGCCATTCTTATCGGCAAACTGAAAAAATCCTGTCTGAGGGTCGACGCCTGTTGTGTGGATCAGCTTCACAATGCTTAAAGGCTTGCCGATCTCATATTTGCTGGCATAGGAGGTAGAGGACAGGTTGGGAAATGCCAGTAATTTATTACGGGCAAAGGTCAGATTAAATGAGGCATCCCAGGTAAAGCTTTTGGATTTAACAACGACTGCATTCACCTGATACTCCCAACCCGTATTTTGCACAAGGGCGGGAAAATTCCGGATGACCCCATTAAAACCTGTCTGGATGGGCAGCGTATAGTTGATGAGCTGGTTTGAACTGCGGTTGTTGTAATAACTGATCATTGCAATGACCCTGTCATTCAGGAAGCCGAGCTCAATCCCGAGCTCCGTCTTACGATTGGTTTCCCAACTGTAATCCGGATTGAATAATTGTGTAGGGACCAGGCCTGTCTGACCCTGGTAAGGGAATACAAACGAACTATAGGTATTGAGATATTTGTAATCACCTATTTGGTCATTACCTGTAATTCCAATGCTTCCCCGCAATTTTCCATACTTCAATGACGGAAGGAGCCCTTTTATAAAAGCTTCTTTTGAAAAGATCCACGCGGCCCCAATGGCACCGAAATTTGCAAATTGCTTGTTCGGCCCAAACCGTGAAGACCCGTCTCTTCTTCCCGTGAGATTCAGTAAATACTTATCGCTCCAATTGAGATTGATCCTTCCGAATACCGCCTGGTAATGATACAATGAGATATTATTCGTCACAGAAACGCTTCCCGCGGCCGAGGGAGATTCAAGCAGCGCATCACTGCTGAAATTACTGGCAAATACAATGCTGCCATTGGTCTTTTCCTGTTGAAAGCTGGTACCTATGAGGACCTCCAGTTTCCCTTTCCCCCATGCATTCTGATATTCTGCCTGAGGCTCAATGATCCAGCTTTTGAAATTATTGTTACTATATTGAGCAAACCCGGGAAAATTAAATGCCGGGTTCAATGAGGAACCCGGGAAAATAAAAACCTGCTCCAGCCGGATACTGCTGTATCCCAAATTTGCTTTCAGATCCAGTCCGGGCAGCAATTGGTAACGCAATACCAGGTTGCTCATCAGGTTATCGGTGGTTGCAGTCGACTTTTGAAGCAGATTAGCCAATGGATTGGAATAACTGATCCCACCCTCGCTCCAATTCAGCTTCCCGGTGGAATCATACAGGGCCGGCGCATTGGGAGACAATTTTATAGCGCTTGTCAGGTCCTGGCCTATTAAATTGATCTTATCGCTGCTGTAGCTGCTGGTAAAGATGGCTTTGAATTTATTATCCGTAGAGCTATGTGTAAGATTAAAATGAATGGAACCCCTGTTATCGGCGAAGTTGCCGGGAAAAACGGTGGTCTCCCTGTGGTAGCCGGAGCCCAGCAGGAATTGCGTCTGGGTATTGCCTCCGGATATGGAGGCCTGCACGTCAGTGGTAGCTGCCGTACCACCTATCAGCAATTTCTTCCAATCCGTATAACGGGATGTATCCCAGGCCAACAGATCGGGAGCGCTGAATATATCAGGGGTGATATTGTCATTCCTGAAGGCTTCCCGGCGCATTTGAATGTATTGCTGCGTATTCAACAGGTCCATCATCCTGGTGACCTTGCCTCCTCCCGTATAGATGTTCATTCCGAATTTCGTCTTGCTGACCTTTCCTTTTTTAGTAGTGATGAGTATTACACCATTGGCGCCTCTTGACCCATATATTGCCGTCGCATCCGCATCTTTCAGGATCTCGATACTTTCAATATCTCCCGGGTTTAAGCTATTGAAAGGGCTTTGAGAACCATTGGCGGAAAGGACTCCAAGAGAAATGCTTTTGTTTGTGAATGGAACGCCGTCGATCAGGAACATGGGATCATTGCCATTTAAGATCGAATTCTGGCCCCGGACCTGCACGCCAAAGCCAGCGCCAGGCAAACCATTGGATTGAGCTATCACCAGGCCGGGAGCCCGTCCGGCCAAAGCAGCCAAAGGATTGCCCACCGGCTGTTCTTCTATTTCGGCTGCTTTGATCGTGCTGACATTGCCCGTATTCAGCTTTTGAGTGGTGGTATAATATCCTTTATTTACTACTACGGTGTTTAAGAGTGAAGCTAAATTCAGCTCCAGTACAATCGTCAGGTTGTGGTCGGCGCCTATAATGATCTCGCGGTCATCATAACCTGCATTCGAAACGATCAGGGTTTGGCCTGTCTCCGCCTGAATGGTAAACTTTCCTTTAGCCCCTGTAACAGTCGATACTGCCGTTTCCTTCACTGTCACAGCCGCGCCGGACAGCGGTTTGCCATTTTCATCCACCACCTGCCCATGGATATCATCATACACTGAGGGAGTATTGCCGGATCCGGTCCGGGTATCTGCTTTTTCAGCAAAAGCAACGGCGCTGATCTGCAAACAAGCTGCAATAGCTAAGGCTAGAGTGGGTTTCATAAGCAACAAGTCAAAATGTCATTTCCAAAATTGAAAAATGTACAATTGGTGTTGCGAGGGGCTGTCGTTGGGGAGTCTGGATGAGGCTGGGCAGAACTGCCCGGTGTGTAATATATGTATTTTTGTTCAGATCAAAAATAAAAAAAGGCAAAAGCTACCCTGTTATCCATGGAGGGGATAAAAAATGGCAAAACATAAATAGAATTATCCCCGGGGTTATTCGAAGATCCTGCAAATGTAGTGAACTCTATGAGGGAATGAGATCACTAGCATTGAACGTCAATAAAGATGCCCTTGACATCTGGATCGTGATCCTTTTGTCGTGCATAAAATTCCTCACGAGCTGATCGCCGTTGAGGACACTGAAGAGGTCTTTGCCCATGGCGGGAACGGCCATGCTGTTCTCCACTTTTCCATTCAGGATCTCCAGATCGAAGGAAAAGTTGACGTTCTTCCTGCTATCGATGGATTGCAGCTCCATTTTGCTCAGTGTGATCTTCTGCTCCTCATTCACCGCTTTTTTCAACATGATCCTGAAAGCGGGTAAATACTTCGTCCAAAGAGTCAAAAACTTTCCATCATTCATAATAATCAGAGTTAATATATTTTTTACAATGGTACGCTATTTAATAGAACGCTTAAAATGGAATATTCTTGTGAGGAAAAGGTATTGATAACCAGCGTATTAAAAAAATAATAAATTTATTTTTCCCGTTAACCGGTTTATTAACCCCCTGATTAATGCTTTCCCGCTTATTTCGTGGCATACGCTTAACGAAATACTGCTGTATGAAAAAATTCCCTATGATCATCCTGATCATAGCCATACCCGCCGCCGTGTCCGCCCAGGAAGGAGGTGTGAAATATATAGACCCGCGGATCGGAAATGTGGGTCAATTACTGGAGCCCACCCGCCCCCTGGTACATCTTCCCAACCAGGTGATCCGTATGGCGCCTGACCGTAAGGACTATTTTGATGATCAGATCACCTCTTTTCCGCTGAGCATCGTTTCCCATCGACTGGGGCAGGTGTTTTCTCTGAAACCATCTATTAAAGGGGTTGCACCCGGGAGCTGGAAAGGGGGCATGACCTGGGACCATGACCTGGAGATCAATAAGCCCTGGTATTATTCGACCTACCTGATCGATGACGAAATAACGGTGGAGTTTACGCCTGGTAAAAAGGCGGGTTTTTTCAGATTTCGATTCCCCGCATCGGGGGAGCCGGCATTGCTGTTGGGAGTGTACAACGGTGGTCCGGCGCATTGGGAATTCTTATCCGACACTGCGGTCAGCGCTGTGGAGACCTACCATGGCAATATCAAGGTTTATATGTATGGCAGGTTTAGCCGCAATGCATCACCGGGGGCGGAGGGTAACAGGGCATGGATCAGTTTCCCCAGGGGGACGGGGCAGGTGGAGTTCAGGTACGCCATCAGCTATATTGGGGCCGATGCCGCAAGGCGTCATTTTGAAGAGGAGCTGGCTCACAGCGATTTTCAGTCCCTTGCAGACGCAGGGAGGCATACCTGGGAAGGGGTGATAGACCGGGTTAAGGTGGAAGGGGGTACCGAGGCGCAGAAGAGAAGTTTTTATACAGCGCTCTACAGGTGCAGTGAGCGGATGGTGAATATTACGGAGGATGGATCTTATTACAGCGGCTTTGATAAGCAGGTGCATAAGGATAGCCGACCTTTTTATACGGATGATTGGGTGTGGGACACTTACCTGGCGCTGCACCCGTTGCGTATGATATTGGACCCGGCGCAGGAAGAGGATATGCTGCAATCCTATGTCCGTATGTACGAACAGGGAGGATGGATGCCGACGTTTCCTGTCTTATTTGGTGACCACGCGTGTATGAATGGATTTCATTCTTCCATCGTTTTTTTAGATGGTTATCGCAAGGGGCTGAAGCATTTCGACATAAGGAAAGCATTTGAGGGGATGAAAAAGAACTCGACGGATGCGACCCTGTTGCCCTGGCGGAATGGTGAAAAAACAGCGCTGGACGATTTTTATCATACGGCGGGTTATTTTCCTGCCTTGCATAAGGATGAGAAGGAGACGGAGAGCAAAGTGCATGAATTTGAAAGAAGACAGGCGGTGGCGATCACGCTTGGCGCCAGCTATGATGACTGGGCGGTAAGCCAGCTGGCAAAGGACCTGGGCAGAAAGGACGATGAGACGCTGTTTGGGGAAAAGGCAAAGAATTACAGACATCTGTGGAATCCCGCGAAGCAACTGTTCCTGCCAAAGGACGAGCAGGGCAATTGGATCGACATCGATCCGAAGTTTGACGGCGGCGCCGGCGGACGCGATTATTATGATGAGAACAACGGATATACCTATCTATGGCAGGTGCAGGAGGATATTCCGGCACTTGTTGGCCTGATGGGAGGTAAAGAAAAGATGGAGGAGAACCTGGATCATTTGTTCCGGGAAGGGTTGGACAGATCGAAGCCGGAGTTCTGGAGTAAGTTCCCGGATGCGACGGGGCTGGTGGGGCAATTCTGCATGGGCAACGAGCCCAGCTTCCATATACCTTATTTATATAACTACACGGACGCGCCCTGGAAAACGCAGAAGCGGGTGCGGTTCCTCCTGGACACCTGGTTCAAGGATAACATTTTTGGTATACCGGGAGACGAGGACGGCGGAGGGATGAGCGCGTTTGTGGTATTTTCTTCTATGGGCTTTTATCCCGTTGCGCCCGGCCAGCCCGTGTATACCATCGGAAGCCCCCTGTTCAGCAAAGTGACCATTCATCTTACCAACGGGAAACAATTTTTGCTCACGGCACATCATTGTTCTGTCATCAACAAGTATGTTCAGCGTGCAACGATGAACGGTGTAGAACTAAGAACACCCTGGTTTACCCACGAACAGCTGATGAATGGAGGACACCTGGTGCTTGAAATGGGACCCAGGCCGAATAAAAGTCTTTTTGTAATTCCTAAAATCTAACATAACAAATGCTATGAGATCAACATTAACGAGATGCTTGCTTATGCTGCTTTTTATCCTCCCCATCTGGGCAGCTGCACAGCAAAGAACGATCAAGGGAAGAGTGCTGGACGCCAAGGACAATAGTCCGCTAGCCGGAGTGACGGTGGCTTCGGGCTCGGGTGCGGGCAGGGTGGCCGCTACTACCAATGATAAAGGAGAGTTCACCCTCTCTGTGAGCACGGAGGTAAGGGAGCTGACCTTTTCCTATGTGGGGTATAAAGACGTAGTGGAGAAGATCGCCAACAGGGCACAGGTGAATGTCACCATGAACATCGGTGGAAAGGACATGGGTGAGGTGGTGGTTGTCGGTTATGGCACGCAGAAAAAGGTCACCCTCACAGGATCTGTCGTGCAGCTGAAAAGTAGCGAGATCGTCGTAACGAAAAATGAGAATGTCGTAAACATGCTGACCGGTAAGGTGCCCGGTCTGCGTATGGTGCAAAGGACGGCAGAGCCTGGCGCTTATGAGAACACCTTTGACATCCGGAGCTTTGGCAGCGCACCGCTCATCGTCATTGACGGCGTGCCCAGGGGCGGCATCGAGCGGATGGACCCCAATGAGATCGAAAGCATCTCGGTCCTGAAGGATGGATCTGCTGCTGTATATGGGGTCAGGGGCTCCAATGGCGTTGTCCTGGTCACTACCAAAAAGGGCAGCAACAGAAATGGTAAGTTCGATTTCAATTATTCCGTCAACCAGGGCTTTCAACAATTCCTCGGTATGCCAAAAGGTGTCGGCGCTGTGGACTACATGATGCTGACGAATGAAAAGGTAAAACGGGATTTTGCCAGTAATTTTATCTCCAACGCTCCTCCCGCCTATACCTATGAAAATATTAAACCCTGGCTGGACGGGACCTTTGCGGGGGCCGACTGGATCGGCAGCTCTTTCAATACCATGGCGCCGCAGGTACAGCACAATCTCAACATCACGGGAGGAAGCGATAAGGTTGGCCTCTTCTTTAGCCTGGGATATATGAAACAGGGTGGGGTATTGAAATCGAACGACCTGGACTACGACCGCTGGAACGTTCGGAGCAATGTGAATGTAAAGATCACCGACAGGCTGAGGGCCCAGGTATTGGTAGCAGGATACCTTGATCAAAAGAACCAGCCTTTCCAGGACCTGTGGACCATCTTCAAATATGCCTGGAACCAGGTCCCCATCAACCAGATCTATGCCAATAACAACCACGACTATTTGAATGTAATGCCGGACAATGCCAACCCGGTGGCCATCACGGATGCTTCAAAGGTCGGGTTTAAAAAAGCAACGGGGAAGAACCTTCAAAGCCAGCTGAGCCTTGAGTATGATATACCCGGCGTCAAAGGGCTGAAGGCAAAGGGTATGTTCAATTATGGATATAATGTCAGCGATAATACGGCTTACAGGAAACTGTACAACCTGTATGCATATGATCCGGCCACGGATGTCTATAACCCATCCCTGGTAAACGGGGTGAATGGGAAGGGAACGCTCAACCGTACCTATGGCACCAATACGTCTACGCTCAGCCAGCTGTCGCTGAATTATGCGAATACTTTCTTCAAGGACCATAATGTAAGTGCGCTGGTGTTGTATGAACAGAGTCATTCGAAAGACGATAACATCTTTGCGCAGCGCTATGTGCTGCTGCCGGTGGATTATCTCTTTGGGGGTGAGAGCACGGACCAGCAGGGGGGAACGAACCTCAATGGTGTCAATGAGATCGCTACCCGCGCCATTGTCGGCAGGGTGAACTATGATTATAAGGGAAAGTATTTGGCGGAAATGAGCTTTCGGCGGGACGGGTCCAATAAGTTCAAGCCCGGACCCAGCCAGTGGGGATTCTTTCCTGCCTATTCCATTGGGTGGAGGGCCAGTGAAGAATCTTTCTTCAGGAACCTGGTTTCCCCCAACCTGGTCAGCAACCTGAAACTAAGAGCCTCCTACGGCATCATGGGAGACGATGGCAACACTGCCTTCCAATACATACCGGGATATTCTTACCCATCCGTCGATCCTGCCGACAATAAGCCTTTGGGCTATATGTTCAATGGACAGTTTGTAAATGGGGCCATCAGCCGCGGTCTTGTAAATAATGACCTGACATGGTATACTGCTTATATGACCAATATCGGCTTGGACTTTACTGCTTTCAAGGGTAAGATCGATGGTACTTTCGAAGTGTTCAGGAGAGACAGGAAAGGTATCCTGGCACACAGGCTGGGTGATCTGCCGGGAACGGCCGGTGTCACGCTGCCTTTTGAGAACCTGAACCAGGACAGGTCGGAAGGATGGGAGCTGAGCCTTACCCACAAGAACAGGATCGGCGACCTGGGGATCTCCATCACGGGTAATTTATCCTACTCCCGCCTGATCAACCGGTTTGTTACAGAGAATCCGCAGGGCAATGCCTATCAGCAATGGAGGAACGGACAGTCCGGAAGGTACACCAATATCTGGTGGGGTGTGGACTATGGCGGGCAATTCACCAGCTATGACCAGATCTATAATTATGGGGTCAATACGGGCGGTGGAAATAATTCGGTCCTGCCGGGTGATTATTATATGCAGGATTGGAACCATGACGGCGTGATCAATGGAGATGACTATCATCCCATCGCCACGTATGACCTGCCGTTGATGAACTTCGGGTTCAATATCAACCTGGCGTATAAAGGTTTTGACCTGACGGCTCTTTTTGCAGGGGCCACGGGTTTCTGGACGGAATACGCGGAACAATATGGACAGCCCCTGATGTATGGCAGGAGCGCACTTTCGAAATTCCTGGACAGCTGGCACACCGTCAACCCGGATGACAATGTGTATGATCCGAATACGCAATGGGTGAGTGGAAAATACCCATCGATGGGATACAACTATGACCAGATCAACAACAGCACGAAGGGAGTGCTGGATGCCACCTATGTAAGATTGAAAACCCTGGAACTGGGGTACTCATTACCTCATGTCATCCTGAGCAAGGTAGGCGTGAAGAATTGCAGGGTGTATGTCAACAGCTATAATCTATTTACGATCACGGGACTCGAAGGCGTCGATCCGGAGCATCCGGGACAACTGCCCAATGGCGACTTCAACTTTGGATTAGGCGGTTATAAATATCCCCTGAACAGAACCTTTAATGTGGGAGCAAATGTTTCCTTCTAAACTTATGAACATGCGACATATGAATAAAATATTTTCGATTGCAATGATAAGCGTGGTTGTCTTCACAGGCTGTCAAAAGCTGGATATAAAGCCACCCAATGTGCTGAGCGACGACCAGATCTTTGCGAACCCGGCGGGCATCGATGCCTACCTGGCGCAGGTATACCGCAAGCTGCCTATTGAAGACTTTACCTACCGGCCGGCGGGCAGGGATGGCCAGGGTTTTAATATCCATCATGAATGGGAGCATTTCTATCATGCGGGCGGCGCCTGCGGCGAGATGGTTGGCCCTTATGGGGGCATGGACATCGGCGGCGGATTTGGCTACTGGCCTTATGCGGATATCCGGGACGTGAATTATTTTATGGAGACGCTGCCGAAATATGCCAAAAATTTTGCGGGCAACACGGTGAATGAGCTCATCGGAGAGGCGCATTTTCTCCGCGCGTTCTATTACTTTGCGCTGGCCAAACGATACGGCGGTATTCCCATCATCAGGAACGTGCAGAACTATCCACAGCAAACGATCGAGGAGCTGCGGGTTCCCCGGGATAAGGAAGAGGACCTGTGGAATTTCATCGGTGATGACCTGGATTCGGCATATAATGCGATGCCTGAGACCAGCGTATCCGGAAGAGCGAACAAGTATGTGGCGGCAGCCTTGAAATCCCGCGCCATGGTATATGCAGGCAGCATTGCCAAATATGGTTCCGTGAATTTTGTGGATGGGGATGCCCGGGCGCAGGGCTTTGTGGGGATTACAGCCGACAAAGCTGCCGGCTTCTATCAGAAGGCCATCGATGCGGCTAAGCTGCTGGATGGACACTACACGCTCTACAGGAAGAATGCGAACAAGCTGACCAACTATACGGACCTCTTCCTGGATGTCACCAGTCCGGAGAATATCCTGACGCGCGACTTTTATGCCGGCGAGCCCGAAAGGATGCATTCCTGGGATGCAACGATGTCCCCCAACAGCGGGATGAACTATATGACGGGTGATGGCCTGTCCAGGTGCTATCCTACATTGGAAACAGTAGAACGTTTTGGGACCCTGGATGTCACGAACCCGGATGGGACGCCGCGGCGCTATAATAGCCTGTCCGATCTCTGGCAGGGCCAGAACCTGGAGCCGCGTATGCTGGCCACCGTTTATTTCCCCGGCGAGACATTGCGTGGAAAGCTGTTCGACATCCGCAGGGGGATCTATCCTGCTTTCAGCGGTACGGCAGCGGCCGAGGTAGCGAAGACGACCCGCACCTTTCTGCCTTCCGGCGATCATAGCACGACGTATCCGGGAGACGCATCGTTGGTCATCATTGGTAATGCAGGCATGTACCCTTCTTCGGGCAGCGATGATAATACCCGCACGGGCTTCTATGTTCGTAAATACATCAATTACAAGGAGACCGATATCAAGAAGATCGGGCTTTTTTCCAGCACTACGCACTGGATCGAGCTTCGTTATGCCGAGGTTTTGCTCAACAGGGCCGAAGCTGATATTGAAACCAATCAGCTGGATGACGCGCTGCTCTGTCTCAATGACATCAGGGACAGGGCAGGTGCGCCTGCATTGACATTGGCGGATATGACCGCCGATGTGGTTCGTAATGAAAGGTGTAAGGAGCTGGCATTTGAAAATCACTATTGGTGGGATATCAAAAGATGGAGGATCGCTGACGTTCTGCTGAACAATGCCCGTTTTAAAGCGCTCATGCCTTATTTTATTTACGATGAGAAGAAGTATATCTTCTTAAAAGAGCCCGAAAGCTTCCAGCGGAATTACAATTTCGACAAGAAATTCTATTATGAGCCGATCCCCGGCGGGGAGCTGTCGAAGAATCCTAATCTTTATCCCAATAATCCCAATTACTAGCATAAAAAAACTGTGATATATGAAGCTACAAATCACCACGATCTTCCTGGGGATGTCGATGCTGATCGCCGGAGGTTCCTGTATAAAAAGAGACAATTATCCCGGTCCGAATGCTTCCCTTGAAGGGAACTTTTTCCTGGACGGCTCATCCTCCAAGACAACCGTGCAGACATGTACGGGTAATTTCAGCGTAAGGCTTGAGCAATTGAACTGGAGCGCAACACCGACCCCGCAGGACATACCTGCCAAATATGACGGTACTTACCAGAACACCGAGCTTTTCAGCGGACATTACCGTGTCTCATTGAAAGGAGGCGCTTTCTGGCCCGTGGCGCCGACGGAGATAGATATCAATAAAGGAGCAAAGCTGGATTTCCAGCTGACACCTTACCTGCTGCTGTCCAATTTTACGGCCGACCTGCTGGATAGTACCACATTGTCATTACATTTTGACATGGTAGCTCCCATCGACGGAGGCATCCCAACTATCATCGAGATGCAGCCCTATGTCAACACGACAAAGATCGTGGGACCGGGCGCCTCTATCTTTGACTTCTCCGACGCAAACAAGAAGCCCGTCAACAAGGAATGGGCGGATATGACCACGGGCGACAAGTCGCCGGAGATCATTGTAAAGAACCTGATCAAGGGTCGTACGTTCTATGTAAGGGTGGGGGTAAGATTCAATAATGACGACAAAAGCTCCAATCTGTCCGAGGTCATCAAGATCGACGTTCCAAAATAATTCAGACCAATTATGAAGTTCAGTAAGCTAATTATTTTCCTGCTTGTCTCCATGCACGTGTCGATGGCTTGTTCAAAGCAGAAGGAAGACGGCGGACCGGTGGATCCCCCTTCAAAGGATTATGTATACGATACCACCGGATTAATGTATAAATCCTATACTAACCTCGTGATGGCGGGCTACCAGGGATGGTTTGCCGCAGCGGGAGACCAGTCGCAGCGGGGATGGTATCATTACCAGGGGCCGGGCGGATTCTTTCCTGGTAACACCAATGTGGATCTCTGGCCCGACATTACAGATTATACAAAGCGGTACGTGTCGCCTTTCAAATTTGCCGACGGTTCGGATGCTTATCTCTACAGTCCTTATGACGAGGAGAGCGTAGACCTGCATTTCAAATGGATGAAGGATTACGGCATCGACGGGGTGCATATGCAACGTTTTGTAGGCGAAATAAGATCTTCCAACACTGCGGGGAAAAGGCATTTCAACCAGGTGCTGGCCAATGCCCTGAAAGCCGCAAAAAAATACGGCCGGGCCATCAGCGTAATGTATGATCTCAGCGGATGCACCAGTGCCGATGTTGCCTATCTCGAACAGGACTGGAAGGAGCTGCAGACCCTCTTTAAGCTGTCGGACAACAAGACCAATCCCACTTATTTGTATCACAACGGGCGCCCGCTGGTAACCATCTGGGGCGTCGGCTTTAATGACGGGCGAAAATATTCGATCGATGATGTCAGCAGGCTGGTAGACAAACTGAAAGGGTCAGATAACAGGTATGCCGTCATGCTGGGTGTGCCCTATTACTGGAGGACCCTGGGTGATGACACGGAGAAATCGCCGGCGTTGCTGGACCTCATCAAAAAATGCGATATCGTTATGCCCTGGGCCGTGGGCAGGTTCGACAGTAAGTCCTACAACCCTGCGAATGCGTACAACGATGTGCAATGGTGTAAAGCGAATAAGGTAACCTACGTCCCCCTGGTATTTCCGGGATTCAGCTGGGGCAATATGCATAAGGATCCTACCATCTATAATGCCATCCCACGTTTGAAGGGAGACTTTCTCTGGCAGCAGATCTCGGGGGCGAAAGATGCAGGCGCCCGGGCCCTGTATGTCGCCATGTTCGATGAGATAGATGAAGGCACGGCCATCTTTAAAACGATGCTGGAGAAGGATGTGCCCCTGAATGGTGACGGGGGGCTGACATTCATCGGTATTGAAAATGATCTGACTACGGACTATTACCTCTGGCTGACGGGGCAGGGAGCAAAATGGTTCCATGGTATGCCGGGATACGGAAGGATAAGACCGGCGCGATAACTTATTAAAATTTAAAAGTAAAGAAAAATGAAAATTATACAATCGATGGCGGTGAGCTTTGTCCTGGTTGGGCTGATCATCGCCGGCTGTAACAAAGAAAAGTTCCCTTCCAGGGATACCAGTAAATTAAAGCCGACGCCTCCTCCTCCGCCGCCACCCGTCGATCCGACACTGGTGATATTCGATGCGGCGGATAAACTGACCGACTGGGAGGTCGTGGGCGGGGGAGTGGAAGAAAAAGCCGGCGCCAGGGAGGGGGTAGCATATTTAAAATCCACCATACACACCGGCGACGACTATATGCACTTCATCAAACGGCGGCCGACTGCTGTCGATCCCAAGCTGTCGGTGGAAGACGGGCAATTCGTCTTCTGGTTCTATGTTTCCAGTGTCACGGATCTCAAGCTGGACGGACAGATCGAGCTCACCAGCTCAGGAAAGTCAGACGACCATGAATATTCCTGGAACCTGGCCGATTATATTCCAGGCCTGAAAGTCGGCTGGAATGAAATGAAACTGAATTTCAGCACTGCAGCAAAGTCAGGCGATGGCGGTCCGGATATCCATGCCTTCAACTTCTTCAGGATCTACTTCTGGACAAATGACAAGTCCTCTCATGGCGATGTAACGGTGGGGGTCGACGATCTTAAATTCCATGCCCGGACAAAGATCTCCGAATCTTTCAATGCCTGTGATGTCATCGACAACTGGGAAACGGCGGGCAATGTCGGTACGATCGACAAGTCGTCCAAGAAAGAAGGTGTGGGCTCGTTGAAAGCGCCGATTGCGGACGGAGGGGATTTTCAGCAGTTCATATTCAGAAGTCCTTCCGTTGTTAATCCCGGACTGACGATGGACAATGGGCAGCTGCATTTCTGGTTTTATGTCAGCGACCCTACCCAGCTGAAAGTGGATGGGCAGATCGAGCTGACCAGCTCCGGAAAATCGGATGATCATGAACTGGACTGGAACCTGGGGGACCTCATTCCCAACCTGAAGGCCGGCTGGAACGAAATGAAATTGAATTTCAGCGATGCAGGCAAGACGGCGGATGGGGGTGCGGATATCACCGCCCTGAATTACTTCAAAGTGTATTTATGGACGAGCAGCAAGACGCATCCTGAAGTGGTACTGGCCCTGGATGATCTGCGGCTGACGGAGAAATAAAAAATAATCATATGGTATGTAAACAGTTTTTCTTAGGTGTTAATATTTTATTTTCCATAGTTTGTTTTGGACAAACAGGCAACCCCTTTATCAGGGATATGTATACGGCGGACCCGTCGGCGCATGTCTGGGCTGACGGCCGGCTGTATGTGTATGCTTCGCATGACATCGCACCTCCCCGGGGCTGTGACCTGATGGACCAGTATCATGTCTTTTCCACCGATGACATGGTGCACTGGAAGGACCATGGCGAGATATTGCGGGCGGCCCAGGTTCCCTGGGGCCGGAAGGAAGGTGGATTTATGTGGGCGCCCGATTGCGCATACAGGAATGGCGTATATTATTTCTACTTTCCTCATCCCAGCGGAACTGAATGGAATTCCACCTGGAAGATAGGCGTCGCCACCAGCAAGAGCCCGGCCAGTGACTTTAAGGTACAGGGATATATCCAGGGGCTGGGATCCATGATCGATCCCTGTGTATTTGTAGATGACGACGGGCAGGCTTATTTCTATTATGGGGGAGGAGGTTCCTGCATGGGCGGTAAGTTAAAGGATAATATGGTGGAGCTGGAGGGCGGTATGCAAGCGATGACAGGCCTGGTGGATTTTCATGAAGCTTCGTGGGTGCATAAGCGCAACGGCCTGTATTACCTTTCTTATTCTGACAACCATGATTCGGCGGGACAGCACAACCGGATGTGCTATGCCACGAGCAGGAATCCGCTGGGACCCTGGGAGTATAAGGGGATCTATATGACGCCGACAGACAGCTATACCAATCATGGGTCTATCGTGGAATATAAAGGGCAGTGGTATGCGTTCTATCACAACAGTGCGCTGTCGCATTTTGACTGGCTGCGGTCCATCTGCGTGGATAAGTTGTATTACAATGCAGATGGGACTATTCAAATGGTAAATCAGACGCACGATGAAAAGCATTAAACAATTGCTTGTCACATGGGGGATCGTGGTTTTGGCGGCCTGCTCCTCCAAAAAGGATCAGCCGGTGGTTGAGCAAAAAAAGCCGTCCTTATTTGATACAGAGCATAAAAATCCTTTCGTGACCAGTATCTATGCCGCCGACCCGTCCGCCCATGTCTGGGCTGATGGGCGGCTGTATGTATATCCTTCTCATGACATCGATCCGCCGCGCGGGTGTGACCTGATGGATCAATACCATGTTTATTCGACGGATGATATGGTGCATTGGAAGGACCATGGGGAGATACTCCGTGCGAGCCAGGTGTCATGGGGGCGGCCAGAAGGTGGCTTTATGTGGGCGCCGGATTGCGCGTATAAGAATGGCGTGTACTATTTTTATTTTCCGCATCCCAGCGAAACGGACTGGGGCAGCTCCTGGAAAATAGGTGTGGCCACCAGCACGAAACCTGCCAGCGATTTTACGGTAAAGGGGTATATCCAGGGGCTGGAACCGATGATCGATCCCTGCGTATTCGTGGACGATGATGGGAAGGCGTATTTCTATTATGGGGGAGGCGGCGCTTGTAAGGGGGGCAGGCTAAAGGATAATATGATGGAGCTGGATGGGAGTATACAACCGATGTCGGGTCTGGTAGATTTCCATGAGGCTTCGTGGGTGCACAAGCGCAACGGGCTTTATTACCTGTCTTATGCGGACAACCACGATGTGAGCGGAAAGCACAATCAAATGCGCTATGCGGTGAGTAAAACGCCCCTTGGGCCCTGGACGTATAAGGGGATCTACATCGATCCGACCGACAGCTACACCGACCATGGGTCAATTGTCGAATACAAGGGACAATGGTATGCCTTTTATCACAACAGCTCCATTTCACACAATGACTGGCTGCGATCAATATGTGTCGATACGCTGGGGTACAATGCCGATGGTACTATTAAGAAAATAATTCAAACAAAATGAAGATCATACGATCACTTGTAATAATATTTGGACTTTCTGTATTGACGGGCGCCTGCAAAAAAAGTAATTCAGGACAGGTGACCCCACCTCCCAATAATAACAAAGTGTGGCCTTCACCCAAAGGGGATGTCGTGGGCAAAATAACCGTGGGCTACCAGGGATGGTTTGCCTGTAAGGGCGATGGGTCACCCATCGATGCCTGGTGGCATTGGTCTACGGATTGGGGGAAGACGCCTGATCCGGCATTAAGCGGGATCAAGTCATGGCCGGATGTGAGAGATTACCAGGACACTTATGCCACAGGTTTTGCTGATCTCGGGAATGGAGATCCGGCGAAATTCTTCTCTTCATTCAGCGACCAGTCGGTGGATGTACAATTCTCCTGGATGCAGCAGAACGGGCTGGACGTTGCCGCTTTGCAGCGTTTCAACCCCAATGGCATCGAGGGGCCTGTCCGGGATGCTATTACGGCGAAGGTGCGAACGGCCGCGGAGAAATACAACAGGAAGTTTTATATCATGTATGATGTCAGCGGCTGGACGAATATGCAATCGGAGATAAGATCGGACTGGACGAATAAGATGAAGAAGTACGTTGCTTCGACTGCCTATGCCCGGCAGAATGACAAGCCTGTTGTTTGTATCTGGGGTTTCGGCTTTAGCGATAACAACCATCCCTGGTCTTCCTCCACCTGTACGGATGTCATAAAATGGTTCAAGGATCAGGGTTGTTATGTGATCGGGGGGGTGCCTACGCATTGGCGTGACCAGAACAGCGACTCCAGGCCGGGATTTATCGAAACGTATAAGGCCTTCGATATGCTGTCACCCTGGATGGTGGGACGTATCGGGAAGATCATGGAGTCGGATAATTTTTATGCCAACGTGAATACGGCAGACCTGGCATTTTGCAAGGCCAATTATATAGATTATCAGCCATGCGTCCTGCCCGGCGACCTGCAGGAGAAACAGCGGGTGCATGGCGATTTTATGTGGCGTCAATTTTATAATATGAAAAGATTAGGGGCACAGGGGATCTATATATCTATGTTTGATGAATATAACGAGGGGAACCAGATCGCCAAGACGGCGGAGGATGTTTCGATGGTGCCGGCGGGGTCCGGTTTTGTCACGCTGGATGAGGATGGAACAGCCTGTTCTTCCGATTATTATCTACGGCTCAGCGGTGATGGGGCGAAGATGTTCAGGGGGGAGATCCTGCTTACAGCGGTTCGGCCGACGGCGGTGAAATAAGCGGGTTTTTGAATAAGCAGGTAGTTTAGTACATTTAAGGAATTTTAGAATCATTAGATGAACTGAGCAGCCTATGACCAACAGACTAATCTTATTATTCGTTGCGTTTTTTTTCGCAGCGGGCCCTGTCTCATACGGACAGGAGAGCTGGAAACTGAAAAGCAATAGAGATAACATCGCAATCTATACAAGGGATGTACCCAACAGCCCGTTTAAAGGGATCAAAGTAGTATGCGAGCTGAACGCCACGCTCTCGCAACTGGTGGCCGTCGTTATGGACGTGAATACGGCGGTCGAATGGGTATACAGCACGAAGTCCGCTGTGGTGCTGAAACAGGTGTCGCCTTCCGAACTATATTATTATTCAGAAGTGAATGTGCCGTGGCCGGCGAGCAACCGTGATTTTATTGCCCGGCTGACGGTGACGCAGGATGCGCATACGAAGGTCGTTACGATCCTGGGCCCTGTTTTTCCCGATTATATTCCGGAGAAAAAAGATATTGTAAGAGTGCGGCATTCCGAAGGTAAATGGATCATAACGCCTGTGGGTAAGGATCGTGTCCGGGTGGAGTATACATTGAACATGGACCCTGGGGGGAATATACCCGCGTGGCTGGTGAATATGTTTGCCACCAAAGGACCGTCTGAATCATTCAGGAAGCTGAAGGTCCAATTGATGAAGCCTGCATTTGCCCATGCACGTCTGGCATATATCGTTGATTAGGCGACGTTTCCATTTTTGCAAAAAATTCTCCCAATATTGGAAGGCTGGCATGGAAGGAATTGTATTTAAATAATTGATAATCAATTGTTAGTGATTTTGGCCCGGCAATTGAATTCTCCTATATGGTTTTTCATAGGATATTGGATTTAAAGACGGGAGAGTATTTCTATACACTCCTTTTTTTTTGCCCGTACTTTTCACGGTGTTTTAACACTAAACGATAATGATTAACATAATGCTAAAGGTATGCTGACGTACCTTTGTACAGATGATCGGGAATGATCATCTTCTCACAAGAATTTTTGACAATTTTCTCATAAGCAGTTAGTTTTGGTTACGACCCCCGTTTCTACGGGGGTTTATTTATTTATTAAGTGCCATGATGATCAGGATCAGTAAGACAATCCCCACCATTACAGCCAGCGCAATCTTCACCGCACTATAAGGCCGTTCGCCCACCACTTCGCCTGTACATGCATTCACCGTGAAATGATACAGCTTATTATTGTATTTGTAGGCGCTGATCCATGCGGGCAGCAGGATATATTTTAGCGCGAGGTTGCTGTAGCTGGTGTCGACGCCGTTGATGACCTGTTCATCCCCACCGATGTCGTTGATGATCGAATGCCGGATGATGGGCTCCATGCGTTGTTTAGCCACTTCCAGGCCCTTTTCCGCATCGATCTGGAAAAGCTCGGAGCGAAAGCCACTGACATATTGTTCGTTGTAGTGTACCAGTGATTCCAGGCGCCAGGGCTCCAGCCGGTTGGCCACATTTTGCGGCAGGGAGTTGCTGGCGGAAATGAGGATATCATTGAAGGCATTGCCTACCACACCGCTGACAGGGAACCAGGAGGTATGGCGTACTTCGCGGGTGCGTGTGACCTGCTCTCCGTTGACTGTCTCCGTATAGCTTTCTGTTGTGTAATAGTAATCTCCGCGGCTGCCGGAGTATTGGGAGGTGGTGTCTGCATCATAGCTCCAATGAGGTATGTAGATGCCTTTGAACTGCCGGGCATCGGCGCTCACCATTTTGGTAAGGTCGGATGGGGCGAACCAGAGGCGTTTGAGCCAGGTGCGAAAGCTCTGCAGGGCCTCCGGCTGAGGCACCAGGAAGGGTAATATATAATGCGGCTTCAGGATCTGCTGGTCTTTTGCCTCGCTGATCACCAGGGGACTGGCGCAGAAGGCGCAATTGTCGGAATTGACCTCGGGAGGCAGGGTGGTAGCCGCTCCGCAATTCTTACAGGATACGACGCTGGCCAGCTGTGCCGTTGTTCCCCCGTATTGCTGTGCGATGAAGTCGTGGTAATCAAAGGAGGTAACGGGTCCGGCGGTGGTGTCGGCGATCTCATTGGAGGAGCCGCAATAAGTGCATTGGAGGTGATGGGTACCTGGTGCGAAGTGCAGGGTAGCGCCACAACTATTACATTGCAAGGTCGTATTGGATGCGACGGTCTGTTCAGCCTGAGACATTATTTTAAGGGATTTTTATGCGCCGGGCAAGGGTGGTGGTACATTATTAAATACGGTTGACAGCTCGGGGACAGTGTTGGCGGTAGCCCATGCAGGCATGCCTTTTTTCCAGACCTGGCTTTGCTGGTTGATCGTGCCTGCTGCTGCCAGCTGCGTCAGCTGGTCGATGGTATAAGGACCCGCCTGTTTGCCGTCGATGGCAACGAAGAAGGGCAGTGTGCCGGGCAGTGGCGGAGGACCGTCATTACCCTGGACAGTGTTGTTTTGAAAGACATTGCCTACCTGTCCGCCAATAGCCATTCCCAGGCCGGCGCCGAGACCTGCACCGGCAAGACCGCCATTGGGATTTTTGGCGGCCTCTTCCATGGCGTTGGCTGCCTGAAATTGCGCGTATGCACCGAGGTTGCCCACGATGCCCATGCTGCTGCGTTTGTCGAGCGCTGCTTCCACTTCCGGAGGGAGGGAGATATTTTCAATAAGGAACTTTGTCAGCTCGAGCCCCAGCTCATTAAATTCGGACCGGATCTTCTCGGTGATCTTTGCCGACACTTCATCATAGTTGGCTGCCAGGTCGAGCACAGGGATCTTTGCTTCTGCGATCGCGTCCATACCGCGGGAGACGGCGAGGTTACGCAGCTGCTCATTGATGCCTTCCACCGAGAACTCAGGGTTGGTAGCGGCTATTTCCTTTATGAACACACCCGGATCTTTTACCCGGAAGGCAAAGCTGCCGAAAGCCCGGAGGCGTACGGGGCCGAATTCCGCATCGCGGAGCATGACGGGATTACGGGTGCCCCATTTCTGATCGATAAACTGTCTTGTGCTGACAAAGAATACGTCCGCCTTGAAAGGACTGTTGAAGCCATATTTCCATCCTTTGAGCGTGGTGAGGATGGGCATGTTCTGGGTGGTAAGGGTGTACATGCCCGGTGTAAAGACGTCCGCGATGGCGCCTTCGTTCATGAATACGGCCCACTGTGATTCGCGCACGGTGAGCTTGCTATTCATTTTGATCTCATTATGATAACGGGGGAATTTCCATACGATGGTATCGCTGCTGGCATCCACCCATTCTATAATATCTATGAATTCATTCCGTATCTTATCAAAAAGTCCCATAGTTCAAATTTTATGATGGAGTGAAATTAATATTTATTGGTTAAGCCTGCAACAAAGAATATATTGCGCCGGTGTGACCTTCAGTAAGAAAAAAAGTATCCTTATGGCTGCAAAAAAGAACCCTGTAAAAGCTCATGAAAGTTCGACAAAGAAACAGGCTGTCCCCGCGACGGCCGGCAAGCCATCGGCCGTCAATGCCCCGGCGGACAGTGGCTCACGGACGCTTAAAGATCAGCGATCCACCGGGAGAATGCTGGTACGCCTGGACCCGAAGGCCAGCATGGCATCGCTGATACGGCAGGCGAAGACAAAGGGATTGCAGCTTACAACGATGTCAGACAGCGGAGATGGCCTGTTTGAGCAGACGCTCCGGCAATCCGATGGGATCATTTTCGAAAAATTAAGGATCGCTGTTGTCAACGAAGCTGGTGCTGCCCGGCTGCAGCAGCTGCAGGCATTGCGTAACAGCCCTTTTTTGTCCAGCGAGCCGGAGCGGTATCTGCGGGCCTTGCAGCCTGTTCCGAAAGGTAAAGGCAAGGGCGGAACACTGAAAGATACTACTGTCGCCACCTGGGGGATCCATGCGATCAATGTGCAGAACAGTGGTTACACGGGTAAAGGTGTCAAGATAGCTGTCCTGGATACAGGCTTTGATTTTACACATCCGGATTTCACCGGCAGGACCTTGCATCGCAAATCGTTTGCCGGTACGCGACAGGCCAAAGATAAAGAAGGACATGGAACGCATTGCGCCGGGATCGCGGGCGGCGGCAGGAAAGGCAGGGATGGAGCCCGTTACGGCGTGGCCTACGGATCCCGGTTATACATTGGGAAGATCCTGGATGATGCAGGTGAAGGGACGGATGGCCAGGCACTGGCGGGGATTGAATGGGCATTGGAGAAAGGTTGCCAGGTGATCTCTATGTCTTTCGGCGCACCGGCCGAGGACCAACAGGCCCATTCTGTTGTTTTTGAGCAGGTAGCGCAGATCGCGATGACAAACAACTGCCTGTTGATAGCTGCTACGGGTAATGAAAGCGACCATACCGAAGGATTGGTTGCATCCGTCAACCACCCGGCAAATTGTCCTTCTATCCTGGCAGTGGGCGCTTTGACGCAGAGTATGGAAGTGGCCGATTACTCCTGTGCCGGTAATGGCCTGGCCGGCGGACAGGTGGATATTGCGGCGCCGGGAGACAGTATCCTTAGTGCCAGGCCGGGTGGAGGGTATCGCCGTGAATCAGGTACCTCCATGGCCACGGCCTTTGTGGCGGGAGTCGCAGCATTATTATGGGAGCAATTTCCGCAGGCGGCAGCGGGGGATATCTGGGTAAAGCTGCTACAGCAGGCACGTCGGCTTTCCTTGCCGGCATCGGAAGTGGGCGGGGGATTGGTCTATGTACGCTGAGGAAAATTTGTATCTTTGAGGAGATGGATTTTATAGCTAAAGTAGAAGATAATCAACGCTCTAATATTCAGGAGATTGCACGATCACTGGAAAAAATGGGCATACAGGTCAGGCAGATCCTGCGGATCCCGGGTGTCATCACCGGGTCCAGCCGGCGTATGCCTTTGGCACAGCTTAAGATCAAAGGGATCCAGTCTGTGGAGCGGGATCGGCATCTGCGCGCGTCGGGCGGGCATTGAGGGGGATACCAACCCTGTCAGATCGGGCGGTCGGAAATTGCTTCTTTTTGCCTGCGATATTCTTCCTTCCACAATTCCGTCATGATATCCAGGTTCATGTCACAAAAGCTGCCGATCAGGGCCATGTCTTCCAACGTAAACTTTTCCACTCTTTTCATCAACTTGGTAAAGCGGTCGACCTTGGTTCCCAGGTTCTTTGCCACAATGGTCTTGGGGACATACCGAAAAATATCATTGAAGGACCTGACGTGTCCTTTCTCGTACATACTCAGGACAAGGTGATAACGAGGATCACGGTTTACCATGACATAAAGAAATAAAATATCCGTCTTCCTCTATCAAAAACTCCCAATTAGTTACTTTTTAGGTCCCGAAAAGGCAATACCAATGGTTCAGGCAGAGGAAGGCTTGAGCTCGATCCACACTGGTGCATGATCACTCGTCTTCTCCCATCCACGCACCTCTTTATCCACACCCGCGGCGACCAGCCGCTTTTTGCAAGCCGGGTTCAATAAAAAGTGATCGATACGCAGACCTGCATTACGTCCGTAGGCATTGCGGAAATAATCCCAAAAGGTATAGATCTTTTCGTCGGGGTGGAGGTGCCGCAGCGCGTCTGTCCATCCCTGGGCTGTGAGCTTCTTAAAGGCTTCACGCACCTCGGGACGAAATAATGCGTCGTCCTTCCAGCTTTCCGGCTTATATACGTCGAGCTCAGTAGGCATGACATTGTAATCTCCCACCAGTATCACCGGCTTTTTAGATGCATAGAGCTCGGCGGCATGGGTGATCAGCCTGTCGAACCAGCGCAGTTTGTAGTCGAATTTGGGCCCGGGTGCAGGATTGCCATTGGGCAGGTAGAGACAGCCGATCTGCAAGCCGTCCACTACCGCCTCGATAAAGCGGCTGTGCAGGTCTTCGGGGTCGCCGGGCAGGGCTCGTCTGACCTCCGCCGGTTTTCCGGCACGGGACAGGATGGCGACACCATTCCAGCTTTTCTGTCCATGCCAGATGGCTTCATATCCTGCATCCCGGATGGCTTTTTCCGGGAACTTTTCCTGGGGCGCTTTCAGCTCCTGCAGGCAGACGATATCAGGCGCCGCCTCTTCCAGCCAGCGGAGGAGGACGGGAAGGCGACCGTTGACGCCATTGACATTATAGGTAGCTATCTTCATTTTTAGCAATATTATTAAAAGCCTTTTTCAGGCCTAACATCTAACAATGTTAGATTTTTTTGCCCAAAGCGTTTAACAATGTTAAATTTATTATGAACATTAAATGCCTATCACATGAATCGCACTCAATTACTCCATCCTCTTTTATGGTCGTTGAGGACCGCAGGCCGCTGTTTTGTTGTCATTATTCTATTAAACAGCTGTAAAGAAAATAGCGAAGCAGCTGGTCAGGGGGCCATGCCCCCACCGTCACTCCCAGTGTATACAACTGTGGCGCTGCCTGCCACTACCTACCAGGACTTTACTGCATCGGTGCAGGGCAAACGTGATGTTGAAATAAGGCCGCAGGTGGACGGATACCTGACGGGTATCGAGGTGGACGAAGGCGCTTATGTACATAAAGGGCAAACGCTCTTTCGCATCGACAGAAAGCCTTTTGAAGAGCAATTGAACAATGCCAGGGCGTCCCTGGTAGCCGCCCAGGCGTCGATGGAAAATGCGCAGATAAACGTAGACAAGCTCAAGCCCCTCGTGCAAAACAACGTCGTGTCGGACGTGCAGTTGAAATCGGCGCAGGCATCGTACAATAATGCCAAAGCCGCTGCGGACCAGGCGCAGTCGGCGGTGGAATCTGCACGCATCAACCTCAACTACTCCACTATCACGGCGCCCAGCGACGGGTACGTGGGGACCATTCCTTTCAAAACGGGTAGCCTTGTCACCAAAGGGATGGATGGCGCCCTTACCATCGTATCGGAAACAAAGGACATGCGTGTTTATTTTTCCATGAGCGAGCCCGATTTCCTCCTGTTCAAAGAAAAATATGCCGGCAATACCGTTGCTGATAAGGTAAAGCAAATGCCGCCCGTTCAACTGGTGCTGGCGGACAATAGCGTCTATCCGAAACCAGGGAAGGTTGAGCTGGTGGAAGGGCAGTTCGACAAGACTGTCGGTGCCATTAAGTTCCGTGCAAGCTTTCCCAATGCAGAAGGATTATTGAGGAGCGGCAGTACCGGTAAAGTGAGGATACCCACTTCGTACAAATCTGTGTTGGTGGTCCCGCAGGATGCCACTTTTGAGCTCCAGGGCAAAGTATTCGTATATACGGTGGCCGACAGCAATAAGATCGTAACCAAACCGCTGAATATTTCCGGCAGGACACCGAACTATTATTTCGTGTCCGATGGTGTGAAGCAGGGAGATAAGATTGTGCTTTCCTCCATGTCTACCACCATGATCGGCGGATTGAGGGACGGGATGGTGATTGCGCCGCAGGTGATCTCGACCGATAGTTTGTTGAAAGCGAAGCCTCTTTGATCAACCTTATTCAAAACTATGACATATGTTAAGAAGATTTATAGAACGGCCTGTATTATCCACGGTTGTTTCAATCATACTACTCTTATTGGGTGGATTGTCTTTGTCTTCGCTGCCTATCACTTTGTTCCCTGAGATTGCGCCGCCCAGCGTACAGGTAACCGCTGTCTATCCCGGCGCCAATGCAGAAGTGGTAGCCCGCACAGTAGCCGTCCCTATTGAGGAGGCGGTCAATGGCGTGGAAAACATGAGCTACATGACTTCCAACTCCAGCAATGACGGCAGCATGAACCTGACCATCTTTTTTAAACAAGGTACCAACCCGGATATCAATGCGGTGAACGTGCAAAACCGCGTATCTAAGGCCAACAGCCAGCTGCCGCCGGAAGTGATACAAGCAGGTGTGTCCACACAAAAGATACAGAACAGCTTCCTCATGTTCGTGGGGCTGTACAGCGAGGACAGCGCGAAGTACGACGAACTTTTCCTGGAGAACTATCTCCGGATCAATGTCATCCCGCAGCTGCAACGTATTCCCGGTGTGGCACAGGCACAGGTGTTCAGCTCGAAAGATTATTCTATGCGTATCTGGCTGAAGCCTGACAGGCTGATAGCCAATAACCTTTCCCCGCAGGATGTTTTAAACGCCATCAAGGATCAAAACCTGGAAGCTGCGCCAGGGCGGCTGGGGCAGAACAGTCCCGAATCTTTTGAGTATGTCATAAAATATAAAGGCAAACGGAACAAAAATGAGGACTATGAGAACATGGTGGTGAAGGCCAATAGCGATGGGTCACTGCTGCGCCTGAAAGACGTAGCGCGTGTTGAATTCGGGGCCTATACTTACATCTCGTCCAACAAGCTGAACGGTCATCCTACTTCAGGCTTTGGCGTTTTACAGACGCCGGGGTCCAATGCCAACCAGATCCTCACCGAACTGGAGCGCCAGATAAATGAGTTCGACGCGGCTTTACCCGATGGCATGAAGTTCAAGATCATGTATAATGCGAAGGAATTCCTCGATGCGTCCATCGGGCAGGTGGAAGAGACGCTCATCATCGCCTTTGTACTGGTAGCTATCGTGGTTTTCATCTTCTTACAGGATTTCCGCAGCACCCTGATACCTGTTATCGCCGTGCCTGTCGCCATCATCGGCACCTTTTTCTTCCTGAATTTGTTTGGCTTCAGCATTAACCTGCTCACCTTATTTGCCCTGGTGCTGGCCATCGGCATCGTGGTGGATGATGCCATCGTGGTGGTAGAGGCCGTACACTCCAAAATGGAGCGGGAGCATTTGCCGCCAAGGAAGGCGACCATTCAAAGTATGAATGAGATCTCGGGTGCGATCATCTCCATTACTTTGGTGATGGCGGCAGTGTTTGTGCCTGTCAGCTTTGTGCAGGGGCCCGCGGGGGTATTCTACAAGCAGTTTGCGTTCACGCTGGCCACTGCCATCCTGATCTCCGCCGTCAACGCGCTGACGTTGAGCCCGGCTTTATGCGCTTTATTTTTGAAGAATCCGCATACGGAACAGGAGGGTAGAAAAAAAGGATTAGGCGCCCGATTCTTCACGGCGTTCAACACGGGCTTTACGGCCATGACAGAAAAATATGTAAAAAGTTTGCAATTCCTCATCCGCCATAAATGGGTGCCTATCATTGGCCTGCTGATCATTGCCGCAGCCTGTGTGATACTGGTGAACAAAACTCCCTCTGGATTTATTCCCGATGAAGACCAGGGGTTCATAATAGCCGTGGCTCAAACGCCTGCGGGCAGCAGCTTGAACAGGACTGCACGGGCTACCGATGAGATAAGCAAGATCGCCCTGAAGGATGGAGCATCCAGCGATGTGTGGAATGTGAATGGAATGAACTTTGTCACTAACTCTTTTGCTTCACCCAATGCCGTTGTTTTCTGCCGGCTGAAACCACGGGACGAACGGGGACCTGCAAAAGATCCTGCAGAGATCACCGGGAGATTGATGGGGGAAACAGGCCAGGTAAAAGACGCGTTATCCATATTTGTAAATTTTCCTACTGTGCAGGGGTTTGGCAATGTCAGCGGTGTGGAAATGATGGTGCAGGACAGGTCGAGCGGACCCCTTGACAAACTGGGTATGACGGCCTGGGGATTTGTCGGCGCCTTATCACAGCGAAAAGAGGTGGGCTCGGCTTTTACCACTTTCAATACCGGCAACCCGCAATATACCATCGAGGTGGACGATGACAAGGCGAAGCAATTGGGTGTGTCCATCAGCGAACTGCTGAACACTTTGCAGATATACTATGGCAGTAGCTTTGTTTCGGACTTCAACCGGTTTGGAAAGTACTACCGTGTCATGGCGCAGGCCGATGTTGCTTACCGGATGGATGTCAATTCCCTCAACGGTATTTATGTAAAGAATAATTTAGGTCAGATGGTCCCTGCTACCGCGGTGGCTAAGTTTGTCCGGGTGTATGGACCTGAAACGGTGACCCGTAACAACCTCTTCAATGCCGTCACCATCAATGTAACACCCAAGCCGGGCTACAGCACGGGTGATGTGATCAAGGCCGTTCAGGCGACGGCCAAACAAGCTTTACCGAAAGGGTATGCGTATGAATTCACCGGTGTAACGAGGGAAGAGATCAGAGCGGGCAATCAAACGGCGTTCGTATTCTTATTAAGCGTGCTGTTTGTATTTTTTCTCCTGGCTGCACAGTACGAAAGTTATATCCTTCCCCTGGCCGTGATACTCACTGTGCCCACGGGTATCCTGGGCGTGTTCGCCTTCGTCGGCTTTGCGGGCTTGCAGAATAATGTCTATGTGCAGATAGGTTTGATCATGCTGATAGGATTGCTGGCTAAGAACGCCATCCTGATCGTGGAGTTTGCGGTTCAACGGAGACGGCTGGGCAAAGGACTGGTAGAGGCTGCGCTGGAAGGAGCCAGGCTAAGGCTTCGCCCTATTCTGATGACCTCGTTTGCCTTCGTAGTGGGCATGCTTCCCCTGATATTTACAAAAGGGGCGTCGGCACAGGGTAACCATTCCATTGGCTGGAGCGCTGTGGGTGGCATGCTTACGGGAGTGATCTTAGGCGTATTTATCATACCGGTACTGTTTGTTATTTTTCAATATTTGCAGGAAAAAGTTTCTTCCAAAAGAAAAGCTGCTGAGGAGGCGGAGCTGCACACTGCTGAATAGACAGTTGTCAATATCAGCCCATTACTTGTTAAAAAATGGGTGGCATTTTTTTTACAGTTGAGATAATTTTGAAAAAATTTTTTTATGACTGTAGAATGGAAAGGCGTTATGCCCGCGTTGACGACAAATTTTACATCCGAAGATGAATTGGATCTTTCGATGTTTAACAAAAATCTTCAATTCCAGTTGGACGCCGGTGTTGACGGGATAGTGCTCGCAGGCTCATTGGGGGAGGCCAGCACCCTTACATTGGATGAAAAAGAGATCCTGGTAAGGTCCGCTGTTGAAACAGTGGATGGCAGGGTGCCTGTGATCCTGAACATTGCCGAAGGCTCTACGCGTGAGGCGATCAACCAGGCCAGGCTGGCAAAGAAATGGAATGCGGATGGTCTGATGCTCCTGCCTCCCATGCGATATAAGGCGGATGCCAGGGAGACAGTGGAATATTTCAAGGCGGTGGCACGATCGACAGACCTGCCTATTATGCTGTATAACAATCCTGTGGAATACAGGATCGAGGTCACGCTGGCCATGTTCGAAGACATGCTGGAATGTGAGAATATCCAGGCCGTAAAGGAATCTACCAGGGATGTGACGAATGTTACCCGGATGATCAACGCATTTGGCGACCGTTATAAGGTCTTGTGCGGCGTGGACACCATCGCCATGGAGGAGATGCTGCTGGGGGCCCAGGGTTGGATCGCAGGGTTGGTATGCGCTTTCCCGGCCGAAACGGTGGCGATCTACCGGCTTGTCAAGGCAGGGCAGGTGGAAGAGGCTGCGCAGATCTACCGTTGGTTCATGCCGTTGCTGGAATTTGATATTTGCCCCAAGCTGGTGCAGTATATCAAGCTGGCGGAGACGCAGCTGGGCATCGGCAGTGAATTTGTCCGGGCACCCCGGCTGAAGCTGGCAGGCAAAGAAAGGGAAGAGGCGTTGAAGATAATCGAAACTGCGCTGGCGGCAAGACCCGCACTACCAGAATACCTTTCTATTTAGCAGATAGCTGAAATACATCATTTACCCGGTGAGGCATCCGAATAAAGGATCCCACCGGGTTTCTTTTTTTGCGGGATGTTAAAAAAGTATACATTTTGGGATGTTAAAAAAGTATACACATTGAATGGATTATTGAATATTTTTTCTTTGTTATTTTTCTAATTTCGGTTCATTGAATTGAAAATGGCTGGAGTAGACCATTAATTTATCCTAATAATTTTATCCTCATAATTTAGTATTGTTCGCTAACGATCGCGGGTGTAACCACCGCCCGGGAAAGCTTTGCCTATATGAGAATAACAGCTTTTAAACAACCAAAACATAACAACTTATGCGAGTAAAAATGCTTTGCATGTGCCTGCTCCTGGGCTTCATCGGACGACTGATGGCGGCCCCTACAGAGACCATCCGCGGGCGGGTGATGGATCAACAGACAGGGAAGCCTCTTGCAGGCGTGACTGTAACCATTAAAGGTAAAAGGGGCGGCGTTACTACTAATGATGACGGCTGGTTCACCCTGAACATTCCTTCGGAAAAGGCCATTCTTGTTATTTCATCTGTTGGATATGTTACTGTAGAGCAACCGGTGGATGCCGGCAACGCCAATATTGTCATTTCGCTCGTACAGGACCAAAAGGGCATGGGAGAAGTGGTGGTGACGGCGCTGGGCATTCAGCGTACAGCGAAATCACTGACCTATTCCGCACAGCGTATCGGAGGGGACCAGGTGAACGAGGTGAGGGACGCCAGCTTTGCCAATACCCTGTCGGGCAAAGTCGCCGGTCTTACGATCACGCCTTCGGCCAACGGCCCCGGGGGCGCTACGCGTGTGCTGCTTCGTGGTAACCGTAGCATACAAGGTAATAATAATGCGCTGATCGTTGTGGATGGTGTGGCCATTGATAACCAGTCCATCTCGGGCCAGGTGAAGGACGATGCCGGCTCTACGAACCAGGGTCAGAGCGGCAGCGACGGTTTGTCCAATATCAATCCGGACGATATCGAATCGATGTCCGTATTAAAAGGTGCTGCCGGTGCGGCACTCTATGGCAGCCGGGCCGCCAACGGGGTGATCATCATCACAACCAAAAAAGGTAAGGCGGGCAAGATGAGCGTAAGTCTCAATTCCGGACTTTCCGCCGACAAGGCTTTTAGTATCCCGGAGCTGCAGAGCTCCTATAGCCAGGGAACGAATGGACTTTATAATACGGGTACAGGCTATAGCTGGGGCGCAAAAGTCGCTGGCCAGTCGGTGACGGACTGGCGGGGCAAGACGGTGAACCTGCAGGCCTATCCCAATAATATCAAGGACTTCTACCGGACGGCTGTCTCCACGAACAATGCGGTCGGGGTAACTGCCGGATCAGACAAGGTGCAGACCTATCTATCCTATGCCAACAACAATGCTACGGGTATTGTTCCGGGCAACCGGCTGATGAGGAATACCTTCAACGGGCGATTTAGCATCAATATTACGGACAGGTTGTCCGCTGATGCAAAGATCACCTATATCAACCAGAACATTTACAACAAACCGGGGGTAGGAGGGGACGGCCTGGTCGCGGCCAATGTATACAGCATTCCTACGACTGTCAACCAGGCAGACCTGAAGGACTATAGGACAGTGGATGTAGCAGGTGTCGAAACGCCGGTGTTCTGGACCAGCACGGACGCTGTGATCATGAACCCATACTGGACGGTGAACAACACACATCGGGATGAGAACAGGGGAAGGATCATCGGGCTTCTATCCCTGAGATACAAGCTCACGGACTGGCTGAATATCCAGGGAAGAGTGAGCTCGGACAGCTACAATGATTTCAATACCTCGCAATATGCCAACAATACGGTGAACTATGCGAGGCAACCGGGAGGCTATTATTCCGAAGAATACAATTTTGTTTCAGAGCGCAACTTTGATGTCCTGTTGAATGGCAACAACAATATCACACGTGATCTGAAAGTGACGTACAATATCGGCAGCTCCCTGCTGGACAGGGGAAGCAGGCATCGCATCATGGCTGCTGACGGGCTTGCTTACAACAATAAATATGATCTCCTGTATGCCAGCACCCTGAAACAAACGGTCAGCACCGTCAAGCGCCAGCTGCAGTCTGTATACGGAACGGCGCAATTTTCTTTTAAGGATTACCTGTACCTGGATGTGACGGCCAGGGAAGATTGGTCCAGCACTATCCCGGAACCTTACCATTATTTCTATCCTTCCGTGGGATTGGGCGCCATTCTTTCGGACATGATGAAAATGCCGTCCTGGGTGAGCCTGGCGAAAGTGAGAGGTTCCCTGACCAGGGTGGGCAATGACGCGGATCCTTATATGTTGGCGCAGACCTATAATTTTATTCCGGGCGGTTTCGGCGGATACATCGCCAGCAGCAGCGGTAAACTTCTTCCCACCCTCAAGCCGGAGCTGACCACCGCGCTGGAAGTGGGGACGGAATGGCGTTTCTGGAATGACCGGTTGGGTATCGACCTGACCTATTACAAGACCAATTCAAAGAACCAGCTGTTGCAGGTGCAGACACCAGCTTCCTCCGGCTTCGCCACCCAATTGCTGAATGCGGGTGATATCCAAAACTCCGGCATCGAGGTGATGCTGACTGCGCAGCCTGTCAAAACAAGGGATCTCAGCTGGACCATCAACCTTAACTATGCGCTGAACAAAAACAAGGTCATTTCACTGGCCCCCAATGTGCCCTTTGTTTTCCTTGGATCCAGTGACAACGTACGTACAGCGACGCCGCACGTAGCACCGGGCGGCTCATTTGGTGATCTGTACGGCTATAAATGGCAGCGCTCCGACAAGGGACAGCTGGTAATGGATACCACCGGCCTGCCTGCATACACCGATAAGATCGCCAGCGTAGGTAATTTCAATCCGAACTATACCATCGGATTGAGCAACACCTTCACCTATAAAGGCTGGAGCCTGGGTGTGCTGGTGGACGGAAAATTTGGCGGTGTGATCGTTTCCGGTACGGAATCCCAACTGGCCTATAATGGCATGTCGGCTTATACGACAAAATTCAGGGAATCGACTTTTGTGTTACCTGGTGTGGATGTCAACGGTGCGACCAATGCCAAGGCCATCAATGCGCAGCGGTTCTGGCAAAACGTGACACAGGGTAACTATGCCAAGGCGGAATTCTTCACCTATGATGCAACCAACGTGCGCATCCGGGAGCTGACGCTGGGATATGACTTCAAGCGGCTGCCCTCCTTCCTGAAAGCAGCGAAGCTGAGCTTTGTGGCCAGGAACCTGCTCTTTCTTTACAGGGGCAAATCCGTGCTGGATATTCCAGGGTTTGGCAAACGCAAGCTGGGCATCGATCCGGAAGCCAGCTTTGGCAACAGCAATTACCAGGGCGCGGAATATTATAATCTGCCAACGACCAGAAGCATGGGCCTGAACCTGAAACTTTCATTCTAAAAAATCGCCGACAATGTTTAAGATAAATAACTTTCAATATATGCGGAACGGGTTGCTTTTTGTTCTTCTGGCTGCAAGCCTGGGAGGATGTACGAAGAAATTTGCAGATATGAATGCAAATCCATCGACGATAGCAAACGTGACATCCGCCCAGTATCCGCAAATGTTTGCGTATGCACTGATGACGCCTACTTTAAGCCCGGACAATTTCGAGATCGGTGAGGGCACCATTGCCAGTGTGTATTCGCAGTTCTTTGGTCAGGCAGCACAGTCTTTCCCTACGGACCGCTATGTTGTCGTCCAGGCCTGGATGCCTGCAACCTGGAATCCGGCCTATACTTCCGCGGCTCCTCAACTGAAGACCATTCTCGCCGGGACGGATGTTAACTCTGCTGAGAACGCGCTTGCGAATATCTGGTGGGTATGGATCTTTCATCGTATCACGGATTATTTCGGGCCTATCCCGTACTCCCAGGCAGCCAATGGCCAGCGGGTGGTGGAGTATGACCGGCAGGATTCCATCTATTATGATTTTTTCAAAAGACTGGATGCTGCGGTGACGGTGCTGAAGACACATACAGGGGAAAAGCCTTTCGGGACATTCGACCTGGTATATGGCACGCAGGCAGACCCCGTGGCCGCATGGATTAAATTTGCCAATACTTTACGTTTACGGCTGGCCCTGCGTATCTCGGGCGTGGATGCCGCCACGGCAAAGACGCAGGCGGAAGCTGCCGTAGCCGGCGGGGTCATGACGGATATCGCAACAGATGCCTACATGCCTAAGTCGACTACTTCATACAACGAATACAATGGACTGGCGGTGATCGCCGGCTGGGAGGATATCCGTGCCAGCGCAACGATGCTTTCCATGCAAAAAGGATATAACGACCCCCGCATGCCTATCTTCTGGCAGCCGTCCACGGCTGATGGAAATTACAATGGCCTTCGGAACGGGCTCTATGTCAGTGAGAAGGTGCTGACGGGCAACACCCGGCCATACACTTCCAATATGGGAACCCGCTGGTGCAGCTATTCCAATGGTGTCTGGAAGACCGTATACAACGTACACCAGGATATCATGCATGCTGCGGAAGCTTATTTCCTGCGTGCGGAAGGCGCGCTCAACGGATGGAATATGGGGGATAATGCCAAGAATCTGTATGAGACGGGTATCCGCACTTCGATGGCGCAATGGGGGATTACGGATGCAACGGCCATTAACAATTATGTGAACAATACCGCTACGCCGGCGCCTCCGGGGGACCTGATGGGCTCTCCTGCCGTCAATGACTATCCCGTGCTGTGGGATGCCGATGCGACGATGCAGCGCAAGCAGGTGGCGCAGCAGAAGTACCTGGCTTTATGGCCGGATGGCCAGGAAGGATGGGCTGAAGTACGCAGGACCAATTTGCCCGAGCTCTATCCCGTGCTGCACAGTGACAACCCCGATGTGCCTGTTGGAACGACGATCAAAAGGATGCCTTTTTTGGATACGGAAAAGCAAACCAACGGGGACGCGGTCACCAGGGCGGTGCAGAAGCTGGGCGGTCCCGATAATTGTGCGACGAGACTCTGGTGGGATGTTAATTAAGTATATTTAAAGAAAACTGCACATGTCGAGGAAAGTGTATACTGCTTTGTTCTCTCTTCTCATCGCCGGAAATGTATGGTCACAGGCTAATAAAGCCGACATCATAGATTACATGAAGCGGGTGGCGGACTGGCAGATAGTGGAATTCAAGGCAGGCCGGAACCCGTACATGAAGAATGAATGGGAAGATGCTTCCTTATATACGGGCATGGCGGCATGGGCAAAGCTGAGCAATGAGGAAAAGTATTTCCGGTGGTTGTATGAAATAGGAGAAGGCAATGGCTGGCAGACGGGAGAGCATCGATTGTTCGCGGATGATTACTGTGTAGGGCAGATGTACTCCCTGTTGTATATGCGCTACCGGGAACCCAGGATGATCAAAAATTTCAAGGCGCAGGCGGACACCATTGTTACAAGGCGTTTTGATGAGTCATTGGCCTTTAAGAATAAAGTTTATTTTCATGAATGGGCATGGTGCGACGCACTGTACATGGGACCGCCTGCCCTTGCTTATCTTTCGACGGCGACAGGCGATATGAAGTATCTGAAGAAGGCGGATAGCCTGTGGTGGAAAACCTCCGGCTACCTGTTCGATCCGGGTGAAAGCCTCTATTTCAGGGATAGCACTTTTTTTGGAAAAAAGGAATCCAATGGCGCCAGGGTGTTCTGGTCGAGGGGAAATGGCTGGGTGATGGGCGGGCTGGCCAGGATGCTGGAGAATATGCCTGCCGGCTATCCGGGACGGAAGAAATTCGGGCAGCAATTTCAATCGATGGCGGCCAGGATCGCGGGACTGCAGCAGCCTGACGGGTCCTGGCATGCTTCCCTGCTGGACCCCGGGGCTTATGCCAGCAAAGAGACCAGCGGAACGGGCTTCTACTGCTATGCCTTAGCCTGGGGCATCAATCACGGTGTGCTGCCGCGGGAGAAATATGAGCGTGTCGTCCTGAAAGCCTGGGAAGCGCTGACCAGTTCGGTACATCCGGATGGTAAGCTGGGTTATGTGCAGGCGGTCTCGGACAGGCCTGACCAGGTGGACTATGAGAGCACGAATGTATATGGGGTGGGCGCATTTTTACTGGCCGGTTGCGAAGTATACAAGCTTTTGGGAGGCGGAAAGGTGGTTCCGCGGGCTGTGTTGCTGCCGGCGCCGGAACATATTACATATGGTGAAGGACAGCTGTCGCTGGCGGGACTTTCTGTGGATGTTCCCGCAGGTGTTGCGGGGGATGTGAAGTTTGCGCTGAATGAACTGAAGGATGTGATCAGGGAGCGGACAGGCAAGGGTGGGAGGAAGGTGAATGTGGTATCGTTTCGGTGGAAGGTGGGAAATGAGAAGGAGGGGAATAAGGAATATTATAAGCTGGTGGTGAATGCAAACGGTGTATCGGTGCATGCGTATAGCCCCGCGGGGCTTTATTATGCCGTGCAAACCATCCGGCAATTGATGACAGACCAGGCATCTCTGCCTTTTGTAGAAATAGAGGATCAGCCTGCGCTGCCATACCGGGGCGTGATGATGGACTTTGCCCATGGCGGATTGCCGACGGTGGAAGAGATCAAAAGGCAGATAGCCTTCCTGTCGAAATGGAAAGTGAACCAATATTATTTCTACAACGAGGTGAGCATCGCCATGAAGGGATATGAGGTGATGAACTATGGGGCGGCTTATAGCCAGGAACAGGTAAAGGAGATCATAGCCTATGCCCGGGAAAGATATATGGATGTCATCCCTTTTGTAGCTTTTTACGGTCATTTGCACGATCTGCTGAAACAGGAGAAATATGCATCCCTGGCCATTGGAAAATATGGTGAAGAACTGGATCCCAGGGATCCGCAGGTGAAAGTAGTGCTGCAGGATTGGATAAAACAGTACACGCAGCTGTTCAGCAGCCCTTTTGTGCACGTGGGTTTTGACGAGACCTGGGAAACGAATCGTATCTCCCAGGATGTGGACAGCAGCATTCACTCCGAACAATTATGGCTGCAGCACCTGGATTTCGTTCAAAGCGAATGGAAAAAGTATGGGCGAACGGTGCTGGCGTGGACGGACATGAATACTTACTACCCGGACATCATGTCGAAGTTCCCGAAAGAAGTGATCCCTGTCATATGGGAGTACGCGCCTGATACCGCGGCGATCCATCAATACCTGGACCCTGTGTTAAAAGAGAAAAGAGCATTCTTTATACAACCAGCAGTATCCGGCTGGGGCCATGTCTATCCATCGACAGACTACACCTATGACAATATCGATCTCACACTGAAGGCCGGGGTGCAGCATCAGACATTGGGTTTTATCACCTCGGTATGGACAGATGCCGTAGAGCCATATGTACGACCGTCCTGGATGTTCATGGCCTACGGGTGTATAGGGGCGTGGCAGGGGACGGCGCCGGATAAAAGGACTTTTACGGCGCGTTACAGCGATGTTATGTACCCGGCGGCCAGCGACGAGATTCGGGAGGCTTTGTTGGGTTTGGGCCGTACGATCGACCATTTGTCGAAATGCCTGGGGAAGAACACCTCTAATCTCCCCGGTGGGACCATTGTAGAAAGCTGGTCGAACCCTTTTTCAACGTATTACCTGGAAAATACCCGCACGCACTTCGAAGCATTCAAGGCGGCCCGCCTGGAGAGTGAAGAAGCGCAGGCCTGGCTGATCAGGGCACTGGAAAAGAGCGGCGGCAGGGACAGTGCCTTTATCCATTCATTGCTGGTCTCGGCACGCTTGCTTCACTATACGGCCACCCGTTTTATTTGGGCCAGGGTCATCTGCGATCGGTGGAATGAAGCCATGCTGGGAAAGAAAAAGAATGATTTCGTGTATTACGATATTGCTTACATCTGCCATGGTTTCATCCAGGATGTAATGGATGAAGGCGGCAGTATTAAAGATGCTTACAAGGAAAGCTGGCTGTCGGAGAATATGCCTTACCGGCTGAACACCATGGCCGGAAGGTTTGACGTGGAATATGGGCTTTGGGAGAAATTGCTGCTGAAGGTGCTGGATCACCGGATCACGCATGAGCGGGCGTATGTAGCCAATCAATCTTTTGAGGAATTATTCAAGCCGGATTTTTAGATATGAAAAGTATCGGTGCTTTTGTATTTTCAATCGTGTTCATCCTGCGGCTGCAGGGACAGGAAAATGTCATCGACACCCTGCCCGTTGTTCCGCAGCATCCCCGGCTGCTGATGACGATGGAAGATGAGCAAAAGATCCGTGCTGCCGCTGGTGCCGACAAGACCTGGAAGGAGATACAGGATGCCATTCTTCACCAGTGTGACAGCCTGCTGAACCTGCCGCCCCTGGAAAGAGTGATGGAGGGGCTCCGGCTGGATGCCAACCGATGGGGCCTGTACAGGGTGTTCTATCTCAGCTATGCGTGGCGGATCACACATGATAAAAAATATTTTGAGGGGGCTGAAAAGGAACTGATGGCGATCTGCGGGTGGAAGGACTGGAACCCTTCGCATTACCTGGATGTGGCGGAGCTGACGATGGCCGCGGCTATTGGATATGACTGGCTGTACAACGGGCTGCCGGCGGCTTCGCGGGAGGCGTTGCGAACCGCCATTATCCAAAAGGGCATCCTCACTTCTTATGACACGAGCTACCATGCGTATCGTAAATGGCTGTCCGTCACCAACAACTGGAACCAGGTATGCAATACAGGCATCAGCTATGGCGCCATGGCCATTTACGATACTGACCCGGTCTTTGCTAAGCAGGTGATCAACCGGAGCCTGAAAAGTATTGTCATCAGCATGGGAGATTATGAGCCCGATGGTGCTTATGCGGAGGGTTACAGTTACTGGGGATATGGCAGCACCTATAATGTGCTGTTCATGGATGGGTTGCAAAAAATGTTTGGGCATGACTTCGGGCTCAGTGGAAAAAGGGGCTTTATGAAATCTGCGGCTTATATGGAGCATATGATCGGACCTACGGGCCAGGTGTTCAATTACTCCGATGCGGGTCCCAAAGCCACTTTGCAGCCGGCCATGTACTGGTTTGCGCGAAGGTCAGGCGATCTGTCGCTATTGTGGCAGGAACGACGATTCATCAAAGGCGCTGCATTGCAGTCGCAGCTGACGTATAGGTTCCTTCCGCTGGTGCTGTTGTGGGGCAGCGGTATAGATATCAAAGGCATCACACCCCCGCGGTCCCGCACCTGGGTCGGTGTGGGCAGAAATCCTGTTGCGCTTGTAAGAACTTCCTGGACAGACACCAATGCTATTTTCCTGGGGGTGAAGGGCGGCTCGCCGTCCATCACACATGGACATATGGATGCCGGATCATTCGTGATGGAGGCAGAGGGGGTGCGATGGGCCATGGATGCGGGATACCAGGACTATAATTCGCTGGAGTCAAAAAATATCGATCTGTGGGAGGACAGGCAGGGTGGCCAGCGCTGGCAGGTGTTCAGGTATATCAACCAGGTGCACAATACCCTGACGGTCGATGGGAAGGAGCAAAGAGTAAAAGGCCATGCTGATCTGAAAGGGTACACGAGATCGCCGGAAATGAAAGGCGCCACCATATCGCTTTCCCCTTTATACGATGAGCAGCTGGCGAATGCCGACCGCGGCATTGCTATTTGTTACGGTCGCTATGTGGTCGTGCGTGACGAGATAAAGGCTGGAGACACTGCGGTCACCGTCCGGTGGTCCATGCTTACTCCCGCATCCGTGCATATCACGGGCCCGGGCCGCGCAGAGCTGACACAACATGGGAAGAAACTGTCTTTAATAGTGGAGGGAACTACCCCGGTGGAAATGCAGACATGGGTTTCGGACCCGCCGCCGCATGATTATGATACACCGAACCCGGGGACGGTGATCGTTGGATTTATTACCCATTTGCCTGCGGGCGGAAAAGGGGCTTTCAATGTATATTTAATACCGGGTGACACAAAAGTGAAACCCGTTAAATCTTTGCAAGCATGGAAATGATCAGCCCGATAGACGGAGATATGCTGCACGAAAGGGATGGAGTGGTGACGGAGGACGGACTCGTTGTAAACGTGACTGTGTCCAGCGACCCGGGGAGTGTGATCCGGGTAGGAGAAGTCAAGGCCGTCTATGGGAATGGGGTGTTTGCGGCGCCGGTAGTCCTGACAGGATATGAGAACCAGATCGAGGTGCGCAATGAGACGACGGGAGAGAGGATCTCTCTCTCCGTCTACCGGCTGCGGAATTTTGCCGGCGGATATCGCTTGTCCATCGATGACAATATCTGGTTCTTACAGGATATTCATAACAATGTTGGAAAATACCGGTCGATCTTCGACAATTCCTACCTTTCTTTTCTGCGGGAGGTACATGAGACCTATGGCACCAAGGTGCATTTGAATCTTTTCTACGAGACGGAAGGGTTCGATCTTTCGCAGCTGACCGATGCATTCAAAGAGGAGTGGAAAGCCCAGGCCGGTTGGTTAAGGCTCAGTTTTCATGCTTTGGGAGAGTTCCCTGACATGCCGTACAAGACGGCGGGGTATGAAAAAGTGAAAGAAGATGGCGAACTGGTGATAAAGGAGATCCGGCGTTTTGCCGGCGGGGAAGTGATGGGGCCTGTGACGACTATCCATTGGGGTGAGTTGACGGTAGAGGGGGCCCGGGCGGTGAAGGACCTTGGCTATAAGGCACTCCTGGGCTATTTCAATGTGGATGACGATCTGCCGGCGGTGAGCTTTTATCTCGGGGTGGAAGAAAGACGGCATATCAAAAAGAGATTTGTCTGGAAGGATAATAAGGAAGACCTGGTGTTCTTCCGGACCAGCATCGTCATCGATAAAACGGACCTGGAGAATATCCGGCCCCACCTGGACGGTTACAGGCAGCGGGGCGGACTGCCGCCCTATGTCGACCTGCTGGTGCATGAGCAGTATTATTATCCGTCCTACTTCAATTACCAGCCGGATTTCCGGGAAAAGATATTGACGGCTGTGCGATGGGCGCAGGAAAATGGATATACACCCAGATTTTTAGAAGAATGTCTATTATGAATATGAAAAATCACCGGAGGGATTTCTTAAAGTTGTCGGGTCTGACTGGATTGGGTGTATTCTCCCATTTCCTTCCGGCTTATGCGGATAGTGTGTCAGCGCTGGACCAGATCAGGGAGCAGGCAGAGATGGCGCCACCTGCACAGCGGTTTAATATGAGCGGCTATGCCGCCCCGAAACTGGAGAAGGTGAGGATCGGATTTGTCGGCATCGGTAACAGGGGATATGGGGCGGTAGAGCGGATGACGAGGATCGAAGGGGTGCAGATAAAGGCATTGTGTGATCTCCGGCCGGAAAGAGTGACGCTGGCGCAAAAGCTGGTGGAAACATCGGGCCATCATCCGGCGCTTTATTCCGGAGGTCCGGAAGTATGGAAAAAACTTTGCGGGCGGGATGATCTGGACCTCATTTATATTCTTACGCCCTGGGCGCTGCATACACCCATTGCCGTCTACTCCATGAACCATGGGAAGCATGTCTGCGTGGAAGTGCCCGCCGCCAAAAGCATAGCAGAAGCCTGGCAGCTGGTGGAGGCGTCTGAGCGGACGAGGAAGCATTGCATGATGACGGAGAACTGCTGTTATGATATGCCGGAGATGCTGAACCTTAACATGGCCAGGCAGGGGTTCTTCGGGGAGATCGTGCATTGTGAAGGGGGATATATCCATAACCTGCAGGAGCTGATGTTCTCGAAAGAACATTTCTACCAGATGTGGGAGCTGGAAGAAGCATATAAAAGAAAGGGCAATCTCTATCCGACACATGGACTGGGACCTTTGTGCCAGCTGATGAATATCAACAGGGGCGACAAAATGGAGTACCTGGTATCCATGTCGTCCAACGATTTTATCACGGGCCCGCTGGCGGTGCAGCTGGCTGCTACCGACGACTTTTATAAGCCGTATGTGGGCAAGCATTTCAATGGGACGATGAACACCAGCATGATCCGTACAACACATGGAAAGACCATCATGGTTCAATTCGACGTCGCTTCCCCCCGGCCTTATTCACGCATACAGCTGGTGAGCGGCACAAAAGGCGTAGGGCTTAAATACCCAGAGCCGGCGCGTTATGCCCGGGGGCATGAATGGCTGAGCGCAGCGGAATACAAGGAGCTGGAAGAAAAGTACATGCCACCCCTGATCAAAAAGATCGGCGGGGCTGCAAAAGGCATCGGTGATCATGGCGGCATGGATTTCATCATGGACTGGCGGACCATCGACTGCCTTCGGAATGGGCTGCCCCTGGACCAGGATGTCTATGATGCGGCACTTTGGAGCGCTGTGGCCCCCTTGAGCGTATGGTCGGTAGCCAACCGCAGCAATTCCATCAATGTGCCGGATTTCACCGCCGGGGCGTGGAAAAGCAATCGGCCTGTAGATATTTCAATGGAAAAAGGCGGCGACACAAAAATATTATGATCATGGAGAAAGGTAATCGACCTCCTGCTTTCATACCCCGGCGTGCGGCCAGCTGGTGGACGACCTTTGAAGATATTCAATGGCCGCAGAAAAAGATTGTCGACAAGATCCGGCGGAGGGCGGAGGGCTTTTCGAAAGCCGGGATCGATACGGCCATCAATTTCGGATTCCATGTCCGGTTTGACTTTTCGAATTATTTCGGGCAATTGCACGGTTATTTTGCCAATGTATGTGAAGAGCTGCACAAATATGATATAAAGTTCATGGAGCACTATTCCTGCAATCATGTGGAAAGGCCCAGGGGTGATCACCGGTTGAAGGAGCTGATGAGGACCAACAGGCACCATGTACTGTTATTCCATGATGCATCGTCTGCCGCACTTGCGCAATATGAGGGCTATTATTTCAACGATCTCTGCGAGGTAGATATTCGTGACGGCGGGAGGGGATATGCGGACTATTATGAGCTGGACGTATTCTGCCACAACAATCCCGGTTTTCTTGACATGCATAAGAAGTACCTGCTAAGGCTGATGAAGGAAGTGCCCGTTGATGGGATAGAGGTGGACGATATGTGTGATTATGCCGGCTTTACTACCTGTGGATGCAGGTATTGCCGCGATCGGTTGAGAAGGGACTATGGGCATGAGATCCCTCCTTTCGGCGAACGTTCCTTTTGGGGAGATACCACCCTGAAGGACAGATCTGCCTGGGGCAATTATGACAATCCCGCTTTCAGGGATTGGCTGCGGATGAAGGCGGATTCCGTGGTCGATCATCTGAAAATGATCAAGAGCACCATCGGTGAGCTGCCCCTGATGACCTGCTGTTCCAATGCAGGCCCGATCGTGCTGAATTCCATCGCCCTCAACCTGGAGAAGATGGCGCCCTACCTGGATCTCTTCATGCTGGAGAATGTAGGCATCAATATGAAGATGGTGAATTGGATGATCATGGATGCGGAAGCGCTGTACCAAAAAGATGTTGCGCAAAAGAGGGGAAATGCGCCGGCTATCACCATCAGCTATATGATCCGTGAGAAGGGTGGCTATCTCGGATGGTGCTTAAGCCGATTCTGGGGAGTGGCCAACTGGAGCAGCACATTGTACGGAAGATTGGAAGAGGACCCGGCGGATGCCATGGAAGTCGAGGATATTATGCGGCCTTACAATAATTGGGACATTCGCAACAGCGACCTGAAGGACACGGAGGGTGAAGATATGGTGGAGATAAGGCTTGTCACCAGCAGCTATTGCAGGGAAAATGGCTGGCGGGGTGAAGACGGACTTGAACAATGGGACAGGGTCAAGGCCTGGTCGGTCCGCTTGCTTGAGCATAATGTCGGCTATCGCCTTGTCAGGTCCCCGGAACTTTCCGACAGCAAGGCCCTGAGCGAAGAGCACACGCCCCTGATCCTGGATGGCGTGGCTTGCGTGTCTGACAGCCAGTTCGGGGCCTTGCAGTCGTTTCTTGCGAAGGGAGGAACAGTCTGGCTGGCTTTGCCATTCGGTACGCATGATGAAAAGGGGTTCCGGAGAAACACACCCTTGTCGGAAGAATTGGAGAGACCACACTACAAACACTTAACTATCATTAATTCCGCCACGACCTCTGATCCCCTGGATGACCTTATCCTCAAAAGTAAATTCAAACCCTTGCTGAAACAGCGATCCGGCAACAGGCAATGGGCGGCAAGGATAAGGAAGTATAAGGATGGCCCTGCTATTCATTTTTTGAACAGGGGCCTGGTAGCCGTGGCGCACCCTACTTTGAAGGAGGGTTCAGGCACACCCATCTTACAGGATTTTCATTCGGAGGGGAAGGATAATATATTGGAATACGCATTTGACAGCAGCAGGATCAGTTTCCAGGCATTGTCTGTAAGAAGTCCTGAGACAGGGGATATACGGCGACCTGTTGTCGTAAAGGATGTTATCCGGATCGACCTGACGGGGATTGAAACATATGCAGTAGCACAACATTAAAACCGACGGGACCATGGAACATCAATTTAGTCGAAGAAAGTTCATAACATCAGCGTCAATGGCAGGGATAGGCCTTGGACTGTCCGGAGCCGTGGCTGCTATGGGCAGGAGAGATGGCCGGGGGGCCTCCGGCAAGCGGGTCGGCATCATCGGGCTGGACACATCCCATAGCACTGCATTCGTAGAGGCTTTGAATGCAGATGCCCCTGATCCGGAGTACAACGGGTACAAGATCGTCGCGGCCTATCCGTGGGGTAGCAGGGACATCCGGAGCAGTACGGAAAGGATCCCTTCCTATACGGAAGAGGTGAAGAAAAGGGGCGTGGAGATCGTGGATTCCATCGCAGCGTTACTGGAGAAGGTCGATGTGGTGCTGCTGGAGACCAATGACGGCCGTCCCCACCTGGAGCAGGCGCTTGCCGTCATGAGAACGGGTAAGACATTGTTCATTGACAAGCCTGTGGCCGGCACGCTGCCCGAGACGGTGGCCATCTTCGAAGCCGCAAGGAAATATAAGGTCCCGGTCTTTTCGGCCTCGTCGCTGCGCTATATGAAGGGCATGCAGGACATCGCGGAAGGAAGGACCGTGGGTAAGGTGCTGGGAGCGGATGCTTTCAGTCCGGCGCCCCTGGAGCCGCATCACCCGGACTTTTTCTGGTATGGTATTCATGGCGTCGAGACATTGATCACGATGATGGGAATTGGATGCAAGGAGGTGGTACGCATATATACTGAAGGAACGGATGTGGTGACAGGTGTCTGGAATGACGGGCGCATCGGCACTTTCAGGGGGACCCGCACCGGCCAGCACGAGTATGGCGGTACTGTCTTTGGCGAGAAAGGGGTGGCGCGTGTGGGCCCGTATTCTGGATACGAGGCGTTGCTGAAGCAGATCGTTCTTTTTTTCGGGACCGGTGTATCACCGGTGAGCGAAGATGAGACATTGGAGATCTATACATTTATGGAAGCTGCCGATGAAAGCCGCCGGAAGGGCGGAGCGGCAGTGAGCCTTGCAGCGACCCTGGAGAAGGCGCGGCAGGCGATGAAGAAAAATATCAAGATCTAAAATCATGGACATGAAAAATAAAAGCCGGAGGGCATTTCTCAAATCAACGGGGATCGCAGCTGCGGGAACATTGCTTACGCCTTCGATATTGTCAGCGGCCGGCAGGCAGGGGCCTGCGGTGTTGGGCGGGGCTCCCGTACGGACAAAACCCTGGCCAGCCTGGCCCATCTGGAACAAGGAGACGGACGAGAAGATAGTCGTCGACGATCTGCGCAGCGGTATCTGGTCCCGGGCCTCCCTGGTCACCCGTTTCGAGCAGGAGTGGGCGGCATACATTGGTACAAAGCGTAGCCTTACCGTGGTGAATGGGACCAATGCCCTTATCGCTTCCCTGCTGCAGATGGGCATTGGAGGCGGTGATGAAGTGATCGTGCCGCCCTATACATTTATTGCTACGGTGGCGGCGGTGCTGGCTACGGGGGCCATGCCTGTTTTTGTCGACACGGATGTAGCCAGCTGGCAGATAGATGCCGGGAAGATAGAGACGAAGATCACGCCCCGGACCAGGGCCATCATACCCGTGCATATCCTCGGGTTGCCCGCCGACATGCTCCGCATCATGGAGATTGCAAAGAAGCATAACCTTGTCGTCATCGAAGATGCCTGTCAGGCGCATGGCGCCGAGATCGACCACCGCCGTGTCGGCAGCTTTGGCCACGCAGGCTGCTGGAGTTTCCAGAACTCGAAGAACCTGGCCATCGGGGAAGGAGGGGCGATCACCAGCAACGATGAGCAATTCATGGATAAATGCTATTCCTATCACAACTATGGCAATCCATATGGATCTGTTGTCGGGCAGGTGAATGCAGGTACGCTGATCGCGGGCAACAAGCTGCGGCTGACAGAATACCAGGCAGCCATCGGACTGGGACAGCTGAAGCGATTGCAGGGAGAGACGGAGAAAAGGAATGAGAATGCTGCCTATCTCAAGGGGAAGCTCAGCAGGATCCCCGGCATCATACCCTATAAGCTATATGACAATGTGACCAAGGCGGCATTTCACCTCTTTCCGTTCCGGTATGACAAGGAAGGCTTTAAAGGTTTACCGAGGGCTGCGTTCCTGAAAGCATTGAATGCGGAAGGTATTCCCTGCAGCGAGGGGTATGCGCCCCTGAACAAAATGCCCTACCTGGAAAATGCGTTCGGGTCGAAGAATTACAGGAAGATGTATACCGCGGCAGAGCTGGACATGCATGCTTTTAACGAGCGTAATGATTGTCCTTTGAATGACAAGCTCTGTAATGAGGAGGCTGTGTGGTTTTACCAATCGTTGTTGCTGGCGGACAGGCCGGACATGGATGATATTGTCAATGCGATTGAAAAGATACATGCTAATGCGGATAAAATGTCCGGAAAACGGGTCTTCTGATGAATGTAACCCGTTTCCGGAAATATCTAATATCTGTCCTTCGGACAACGAACCTACGGTTCGTTCAGTAAATAACAAGAAATGAAAATACTGACAGGATCATTGTTAATGCTAACAATATTGATGACAGCAGGATTTGCGCAGGGACCTTCAAAGAAGCTGCAGGCTAAGACATATAACTCAGGGTTTGACATTGCACACGATACGTATAATGCTATTTCTTCCGCCAGTGACGGAAAAATATACTATGTGCTCAGCTCTCAATCGATCGATACGGGCGGGCAGATGTATGCTTTCGATCCCCGGACGGGGAAGGTCCGTCATTGCGGAGATCTGACCGAGGCTTGTGGTGAGAAGGGGCTTAAGAGCATTGTACAGGGCAAGAGCCACGTTCGCTTTGTGGAATCCAACGGCAAGCTGTACTTCGCCACGCATGTAGGATATTACAGCATGGTGGATGGCATGGAGAAGATGGGCATACCACCGGCAGGGTACAAAGCTTATCCCGGCGGGCATATACTGGCGTATGACATGAAGACCGGGAAGTTCGATGACCTGGCCATTGCCCCGCACCAGGAGGGTATTCTCACCATGAACATGGATACGAAGAGGGGCCTGATCTATTGCATTACCTGGCCCACCGGCTATGTCTTTAAGTATGATCTGGGAAAAAAGGAGCTGACGGAGATCGGCCCTTTATCGGGCGAGGGGGAGAATGGTTCCGGTAAAAATTTCCGGACCTTGTGCCGGAGCCTTGCCATCGATCCTGCGGACGGGGCTGTATATGCCACGACATCGGAGGGTACTATCTTCCGGCTGAAGCTGGGCGGTACTGCGCTGGAGCCGCTGGAAGAGGATATGAAAAAAGATTATTTCGGTATCTATGATCCTGCGTCTGCCGGCCATATGGGCTACAACTGGCGGCAGACGGTCTGGTATCCGGGCAATAAGACCGTTTATGGCGTGCATGGCAATTCCGGCTATCTTTTTCAATTCGATCCGCGTGCCGAAAGAGTGAACGTCATCGACCGCATCACTTCCGAACCTTCCAAACGCAGCGGGATGTTCGACCAGTTCAGCTATGGATACCTTGGATTTATATTGGGGCCGGACCAGCACACCTTGTATTATCTCACAGGAGGCCCGGTGTATGTGGAAGGGCATCGTGTGAAGGGTAAGAGCAGCACGGCGATGGGGGAAGCGAAGGGATTGGAAGACCTGCATCTCGTGACATATGATATCCCTACGGGCAGGTACAGGGATCGTGGCGCTATCTACTATGCGGACGGGCAGCGGCCGCTGTATGTCAATTCCATTGCTGTGGGAAAGGATGGGACCGTGTATACACTGGCGAGGGTGACGGAAAAGGGGAAGACACGTACAGACCTGGTAAGCATTACAGTCGACAAATAAACGTATGATGATGAAATGGAAGATATTTTTATGCCTGGTCGTTTGCAGCCGGCTGGTATGGGCGGCAGACGGACCTATCCGCGCAGGTATTGCCAGGGTGGCTATCACGCCGGAGGGGCCGATGTGGCTGAATGGGTATGCCGGAAGGGACGAGCCATCCAGGGGCGTGTTGCATGACATCTGGGCAAAGGCGCTGGTGGTTGAAAGTAGCCCGGGGAGTCGTATCGTTATCGTGACGATGGACCTCCTGGGCCTTTCTCATGAAATTTCGGAAGACGTCATACGGCAGGTGGATAGTCTTTATGGCGTCAAACGGCAACAGCTGCTGCTGAATTCCTCGCACACGCATTCGGCGCCGATGATCTGGCCCTGTGTGGGCATGATCTATGACCTCAGTCCGGAAGACCAGCGTATGGTGTCATTGTATGACCAGCAGCTGACCGTGAAGCTGGTGAAGCTGATAGGAACGGCATTGGGCAACCTGGCGCCTGCGAAGCTGTATACCGCAAGAGGAAGCGCGGATTTTGCCGTCAACCGGCGTGAGAAGCTTTTTGGACCAGGGCCTGTCGACCACGATGTACCTGTGTTGAAAGTAGTGGGGATGGACGGCAAAGAGCAGGCGATCCTTTTCGGCTATGCGTGCCATAATACCACACTGGTGGATAATAATTTTCTTATCAACGGCGACTATGCGGGGTTTGCCCAGCTGGCGCTGGAGGAGGCTCATCCGGGTGTGCAGGCCATGTTCCTCATGGGGTGCGCGGGCGACCAAAATCCTGCTCCCCGCGGCACCGCGGAGCTGGCGCGTACGCATGGCCAGGAGCTGGCTGATGCCGTGCAGAAAGTATTGGCGGGGGTAATGCATGATGTGCGGGCGCCTGTCTATACAGCTTATACAAAGGTGGACCTGCCTTTCAGGACTTTTGACGTCAGCCTTTACCAAAAGGATATCGTAGGGAATAACAAATTCCTGCAGCGGAGGGCCAAACTCATGCTGGAGGCATATAACAGGGGGTGGCAGCCGGATCATCTTACCTATCCTGTGCAGGCTGTGCGTTTTGGGAATGACCTCACCATTCTGGCGCTCAGCGACGAGGTGGTGGTGGATTATTCTTTAAGGGCCAAACGTGAATTTTCCGGGGAGAACATTTTTGTAGCGGGATATTCCGGGGAGGTGATGTGTTACATCCCTTCGGAGCGGGTGTTGAAAGAAGGAGGATATGAGGGAGAGGAAAGCATGATCTATTATGGATTTCCGGGGCCTTTTGCCACGGGAGTGGAAGAGCGTATCTTCGGGGCGATCAAAAAGGTGATGAGAAAACCTGGTAAATTTTGACAAAGAACATAACTATAATCGGCATTCTTTTCTTTGTATTTGGGTTTGTCACCTGGGTCAACGCTATTTTGATCCCTTATTTCAAGATAGGCTGTGAGCTGAATAATTTCCAGTCATACCTGGTAACTTTTGCTTTTTATATCTCCTATCTCGTGATCTCGTTGCCTGCTGCCTGGTTGTTACGGAGGATCGGGTTCAGGAAAGGTATGATGACCGGCTTTTGGATAATGGCGTTGGGCGCCTTTGTGTTTATCCTGGCGGCGTTGAACAGGACCTATGCGGGATTCCTGATGGGGCTGTTCGCCATTGGCGCGGGGCTGGCGATCCTGCAGACGGCAGCCAACCCATATATTACGATCATCGGGCCCAGGGAGCGCGCCGCACAGCGGATCAGCATCATGGGTGTGTGCAATAAGGCAGCGGGAATTCTTGCACCGTTGTTATTTGCGGCGGTCATCCTGCGTCCTACGGATGGCGAGCTGTTCAGGAGCTTACCCCTGATGGGGGCTGTTCAGCGGAATGCAGCCCTGGATGAGCTGATCAGGAGGGTGATCGTACCGTATGCCTGTGTGGGTGCTGTTCTCCTCTTATTGGGATGTATGGTGCGGTATTCTTCATTGCCTGAGATCGATACGGAGCAGGAGGACGAGCTGGTGGCGACTGCCAATATGGGTAAGACCAGCATCTTTCAATTTCCCCATCTTATCCTGGGGGCGCTGGCGATCTTCCTCCATGTGGGGACGCAGGTACTGGCCATAGATACGATCATCGGTTATGCGGCTTCCATGGACATCCATTTGCCTGCATCAAAGGTGTTTCCTTCCTATACCTTGCTGGCGACGATCACAGGGTATATTGCCGGCATCATCAGCATTCCGCGGTGGATCAGCCAGGCGAAGGCATTCCTGGTGTGTACGGTGCTGGGTATCGTGCTGTCGCTGTTGATCGTGCTGTCCAGCGGCAGGGTAGTGTTCGGGGGACATGCGGCGGATATATCGCTATGGTTCCTCGTGTCGCTGGGTTTTGCCAATTCGCTTATTTGGGCGGGTATCTGGCCGCTGGCCCTGCGTGATCTGGGGCGGTTTACAAAAACAGGCGCTTCCGTGCTGGTGATGGGCCTTTGCGGGAACGCGATCCTCCCGCTGCTGTATGGGTGGCTGGCCGACAGGTCGGGGGTGCAGCAGGCTTACTGGATCCTGCTGCCATGCTATTGTTATCTGTTTTTCTATGCATTATATGGGCATCGCATCAGAAACTGGGCTACATTTAAATTAAAGAGAGCGGAATGAGTGAGCCATTGACAAAAATTATCAACGGACAGGTCATCACGCCCGGCGGGATCGTGGAAAGGGGGACGGTTGTGCTGTCGGGCGGGGTTATTCAATCCCTGGGCGCTGGCGATCGGTCTGTGCCGGGAGCCAGGATCCTCGATGCACGGGGAATGTACGTGTCACCCGGCTTTATCGACCTGCATGTGCATGGTGGCGGGGGCTTTGATTTCATGGATGGGCATGAGTCCGCTTTCCTGGCCATTGCGGAAACGCATGCGCGCTATGGCACGACGGCCATGTTGCCTACAACGCTCACCGGATCGGGGGAAGAGATCCTGCATATACTTACTGTCTATGAGCGGGCGCTGCCGAAGAACAACCAGGGCGCCCAGTTCCTGGGCATGCACCTGGAAGGACCATATTTTGCCATGAACCAGCGTGGCGCCCAGGACCCGCGTTATATACGCGATCCGGACCCGGTGGAGTACCGGCAGATACTGGAAAGGGCGCATCTCATCAGGCGGTGGAGCGCTGCCCCTGAGCTAAAAGGAGCCATTACATTTGCGCATTACGCCCGTGAGAAAGGGGTGCTGGTATCGATGGCCCATACGGACGCTGTCTATGAGCAGGCACTGGAAGGGTTTAACAACGGCTATACGCTGGCCACGCATCTCTATTCCGGGATGTCGGGGGTAACGCGGCGGAATGCATACCGATATGCCGGAGTGGTGGAAGCGGCTTTTCTCATCGATGATATGGACGTGGAGATCATCGCCGATGGCGTACATCTTCCCCCGCCCTTGCTGCAGCTGGTGTATAAGATAAAGGGAGCTGGTCGGACGGCCCTTATTACGGATGCCATGCGGGCTGCCGGTATGCCGGAAGGTGACAGCGTATTGGGCAATATCCATCACGGGCTGAAAGTACTCGTGGAGGATGGCGTGGCGAAGCTGCCGGATCGCAGCGCTTTTGCAGGCAGTGTGGCTACAGCTGATCGTTTGGTGCGAACGATGATCCGGGAGGGGGGTGTCTCGCTGCCGGAAGCCATTCGAATGATGACGGCCACACCTGCGGCCATACTCGGACTGGACACCAAGGGGACCCTCGCGCCGGGAAAAGATGCGGACCTTGTTATTTTCGATGAGGATATTAAAGTGCATGCTACGATCATAAAAGGAGAATTAGTATATGAGAATAAATAAGCTGGAGGTGCAGGTGTTCCAGACCCGGGGAGAGATGGGGTCAGCGGCCGCGACAGGAGTGGCCGACAGGATCAATGAGCTGTTGCGGGAACAGGCCACCGTGAATATCATATTTGCCGCGGCGCCTTCCCAGCAGGAGTTCCTGCAAGCATTGCGGCAGGCGCCCATCGAATGGGGCCGGATCCGCGCTTTTCATATGGATGAGTATATCGGACTGCATCCCGATGCGGAACAGGGATTTGGAAATTTCCTCCGCGAAAGGCTGTTCGATAAGGTGCCTTTGCTCGCCGTGTATTACATCGGGGGAGATGCGGTGGACCTGAAGAAGGAGTGCGACCGGTATGACGCGCTGTTACAAAAATACCCTCCGGACATTGTCTGCATGGGCATCGGCGAGAACGGCCACATCGCTTTCAACGATCCTCCCGTTGCAGATTTTGGCGATCCATACGCAGTAAAAGTGGTAGCCCTGGACCAGGCTTGCAGGCAACAGCAGGTGAATGACGGTTGCTTTTCCGAACTGCAGTCCGTCCCTACGCATGCTATTACGCTGACCGTTCCTACGCTGATGTCCGGCCGGTTCATCTATTGCATTGTGCCGGGTAGGCTGAAAGCACAGGCAGTATTCAATACATTACACCGGGAGGTGGTGGAGGATTATCCTGCGTCCATTCTTCGCAATCATGAACATGCTATATTATTCCTGGATACGATGAGCGCCGGAATGATGGATATTTAAAAAGATAACTATGAAATATTTATTAGGAGCTATGATACTACTTTCCGCCTGCGGACAATCGCCGGAACCAGCCCCTCCGAAAAGCAATTTCCCTATCAGGCTGGTGACGCTGGACCCCGGTCATTTTCATGCGGCCCTCGTGCAGAAGTCAGGCTATCCCGACATCGATACGGTGGTGCATGTATATGCACCCGGCGGCCAGGAGCTGAAGTCGCATCTCGCATTGATAGAAAAGTACAACACCCGGAGCGATGATCCCACAAAATGGAAGGAGGAAGTATATGCAGGCCCCGATTACCTTTCCCGTATGTTCAGGGAAAAAGCCGGCAACGTGGTGGTGATCGCCGGCAACAATAAAAAAAAGATAGATTATATCAGGACGTCCGTGGATTCGGGTTTCAATGTTTTTTCCGACAAACCGATGATCATCGAGCCGGGGGATCTGCCTAAGCTGGAAGATGCCTTTGCCATCGCAAAAAAAAATAAAGTGCTCCTGTATGATATTATGACCGAGCGGTACCAGATCACCACGGTCCTGCAGCGGCAGCTGTCTTTCATACCCGAAGTGTTCGGACATTTGGAAAAAGGAACGAAAGACAACCCCGCCGTTACGAAGGAAAGTGTTCACCATTATTTCAAGATTGTTTCCGGCAAGCCGCTGATCCGGCCTTCCTGGTATTTTGATGTGACGCAGGAAGGGGAGGGGATCGTAGACGTCACTACGCACCTGGTGGACCTTATTCAATGGGAGTGTTTCCCGGACACGGTGCTTGACTATAAAAGAGACATTGAAATGTTGTCCGCGCGCAGGTGGCCGACCCTACTGACGCCTTCGGAATTTAAAAAGTCTACGCAGCTCGACAAGTACCCGGATTTTCTGGCGGCGGATGTGAAGGACTCGCTGCTGCAGGTATATGCCAATGGCGAAATGGATTATACGCTGAAAGGTGTGCATGCACGGGTGTCTGTCAAATGGAATTTTGAAGCGCCGGAGGGCGGGGGAGACACGCATTATTCCGTATTGCGGGGTACGCTGGCCAATCTGGTCATCCGGCAAGGGAAGGAGGAAGGGTATAAGCCGGTGCTATACATCGAACCGGCAAAATCTTCCGCTGCATATGACAGCGCCCTTCACAAGGCCATAGATCGCCTGACGGACCACTGGCCCGGCCTGTCCCTGGTAAAGACCGCAAAGGGATGGAGTATGTCCATTCCTGACAAATTTAACCTGGACCATGAGGCCACATTCGCCGAAGTGACAAAAAAGTACCTGGGTTATGTGAAAGAGGGGGCATTGCCTGCCTGGGAGGTACCCAACATGCTGGCCAAATATTACACGACTGTTAAAGCCTTGGAAATGGCCCGTAAAAGCATGAGGTAGCCGTGTTGAAAAAGTATACATAACTGACAGATAAATATATTTATCGTCTGGTGTTTACGGCTAATTTTATAAAATGACAAAGGGGGGAGATATGCTATACGCTTCACAGGATTATGTAACCATCGGCAGCGCAGCAGAGGAAAAGATCGTCATATTGCCGTTGGGCGCCATCGAGCAGCATGGCCCTCACCTGGCAGTGTCCACCGATACGGATATCGTCTCATTAGTGGCCATGGCAGCTGAAGAAAAAATGAGCGACAAGGTAGTGCTTTGCCCTACGTTGACCTTCGGGTCCAGTCATCATCATTTGTCTTTTGGGGGGACGATGAGCCTTTCGCCGGCCTTGTATACGCAGATGATCGTCGAGCTGGTGAGCTCCCTGTTACAAAATGGCTTCCGGAAGGTGGTATTGCTGAATGGCCATGGAGGCAATATTACGCCGGTGAAGCAGGCGCTGGCCATACTGAGCGGCAGCTATGACACGTATCTCCGGCCCAATATCGTCCTGGCGACTTATTGGGAGCTGGCGGGAAGCATTTTTGCCGGGGCGGCTCCTATGGAAAGCCCTGCGCTCAGCCATGCCTGCGAATATGAGACGAGCCTGATGCTGCACCTGTTCCCGGAGAAGGTGCATATGGAGAAGGCTGTACGTGCCCGGCGGCCCGCAAGCAATGGCTACACTGGCTGGGAGGACGACGAGCCTTACCGGGGAGTTACCATATTCAAACAGACCGCTTTTATCTCGGGAAATGGCAGCAGCGGCCAGCCGCAGCTGGCGACAGCCGAAAAGGGAGCGCATTTGTACAAGCATGCCGTGCAATCGCTGGTGACCTTCCTGGAGTCATTTTACACCTGGCCATTCCTGCAAAATTTAAAGAATAAAGATGGGAAAGAAAGAGATCAAGCATCCTGATAAATCCGTGGTGACGGGCGCCTACTCCTCCGGAGTCCTGGCAGGCGGGCTGTTGTTTGTCAGCGGGCAGGGGCCATTGGACCTCACCACAGGAGAAGTAAAATATGGTACCATTGAAGAGGAGACACTGCTGACCCTGGCGCATGTGCGTAAGATCGTGGAAGCAGCAGGGGGGACGGTGGATGACATCGTGAAATGTACAGTGCATTTAAGCGATATCAATGATTTTGACAGGTATAATGCGGCCTATGCAACTTTTTTCACGGGTGTGCTGCCGGCGAGGACGACGGTGCAATCCGTCCTGGCCGATGGGATCAAAGTAGAGATCGATGCGATAGCAGTCATAGATCAGCAGTGAAATAATACCAAAACTAATTCATGAGAAAAAAGATACCTATCGGGACCGTGGGGTTGGGATTAATGGGCAGCAGCATTGCCACCTGTATACTTGCAGCCGGTCATACGGTGACCTCCCTGGTAAAAACCATGGACCAGGCGAAGCCAGCACGTCAGCGGATATTGGGATACCTGGAAGAGCTGAAGGAAGAGGGAATGATGGACGAGAACCCTGCGCTGGCGCTGGCAAGGCTTACCATCACGGATGATGTAGCCATGCTGGAAGGCTATGAGATCGTTATCGAGTCCATCATCGAAAGTGTGGAGGAAAAGAAAGCGCTCTACCGGAAACTGGAGACTGTTCTACCGGCTACGGCCATCATCGGCAGCAATACTTCAGCCATACCTGTCACCATTCTGCAGGAAGGGTTGGCGCATCCGGAGCGGCTGCTGGGCATCCACTGGGCCGAACCAGCGCATATCACCCGGTTCATGGAAGTCATCTGCGGCGGACAAACAGACATCACTTATGCGCATATCATCATCGACCTGGCAGAGTCCTGGGGCAAGGAACCTTCCCTCCTGAAGAAGGATATCCGCGGCTTTATCACCAACCGGATCATGTATGCCATGTTGCGGGAGGCCTTTCACCTGGTGGAGAAAGGGTATGCTTCCGTCGAAGATATAGACCGCAGCCTGCGCAACGACCTGGGCTATTGGATCACTTTTGCGGGCCCTTTCCGCTTTATGGACCTGACAGGTATCCCGGCTTATATGACTGTTATGAAAGACCTGTTCCCCGACCTGGATAATTCCACTACGATGCCAAAGCTGATGGAGCAGGTGGTAAACGGAGGGGCGTTGGGTGTAAGCAATGCAAAGGGGTTTTATCCTTATACGGAAGCAAGTGCGGAACATTGGGAAAAGACATTTATTGAATTCAGCTATGACATACGAAAGCTGGCTGAAAAATATTCCGGTAAAATATGAGCGCGACAGTCATTCGATCTATCAGGGCGACGGAGGTCATTGTACCCGCGAAGCCTGGCAGTCTCAATTCGGAGCATGTGCTGGATAAGGATGCAGCTTTTGCACAAAGGCATCTCACGGGAGGAAGCTGGACGGAATTTGCCAATCAGCCCAAATGGATCCTGGAGATCACCCTGCAGAACGGACTTACGGGGATAGGGGAAACGTACCGCAGCGCTTCGAAGGACCTTATTTACCAGGCGATGGTGGAGCTGGCAGGGATGGACGTGCTGAAGATGAACTGGCGGAGCTTACCTGTCGGCGACCAGCGGATCTATGAGGCTTTCGAGACGGCTGTGCTGGACCTGGGCGGCCGGCTGCTGAAGGCGCCCGTATACCAGCTCTTGGGAGGCGCATATCGTACGGCCGTGGACTGTAATGGCTGGACTGGCCGCCGGACACCGGAGGATGCCGCCGAAAAAGCTTTTGAAGCCATGGAAAAGGGCCACAAGGTCTTTAAGTTCAAATGTTCGGATGAAGACCCTGTACGACTGTGGACGGAGGCTATCCGTCAGCGATGCGGCGACGGCATTAAGATCATCCTCGATCCCAATCAGCGGTGGAATGATGTGGACACGACGTTGCGGCTGATGGAAGGGGTGGACAACGGCATCATGCTGGGACTGGAAGATCCCATCCTCCATGCAAATGTGGAAGGATATCGCTATCTGAAGGAAAAGCTGGGCATTGCCCTGTACAGGCATATTTCGTTGCCTTATACGCAGGACATCACCGATGTGATCCGGTTTGTACGGGCGGATGCCGCCGATGGATACAATTTCAACGGAGGCGCGTATAACTGCCTGCTGCTGGCCGGCATCGCCCAGCTGGAAGGGAAGTCCTGCTGGCGTGGGTCGGAGGTTGACCTGGGCATCTCGGAAACCATGGGACTTCATATTGCCGCGGCCAGCGCCAGCTGCACTATACCCTCCGACATATTCGGGGAGCTGGTGCGGGAGGACGATCTGATCACATCGCCCATCCGGTTCAGACATGGAGCAGCCATGGTGCCACAGGGAGATGGACTGGGAGTAGAGCTGGATCGCGAAAAGTTAAAAAAATATAGGACAGGTCAGCACTTGTACATCACCGCTTAAAAAGATCTATGAAGAAAGGAATCATCGCCTGGGTCACCTTACTGTTCTGCAATCTGATATGGTCGTTCCATTTCACAAGCATCAAGCTGACACAGGACCAGGTAGCGCCTTATTTCACCGTGTGGGCGCCCATGCTGCTGGCGACGATGTTCTTATTTCCTTTCGTTGTGAAAGATTTCAGGAAGGGTAACAAGCGGATAAAGGATGTGCTGGTCTTTGTACAGCTGGGCGCCCTGGGAGCCTTTCCTTCGCAGGTGTTCATGACCTACGGCACCCAGTATTCCCTGGCCAGCAATGCGGCCATCCTGGTCCTTGCATTGCCTGTGATCACGGCTGTCTTTGCTTTTTTGATCCTGAAAGAAAAGATGAACAAGATACGTTGGGCTAGCTTTGCCATCGCCATCATCGGCGTTGTCCTCTGCAGCATCAACGATATCCGGCAGGTGGACCTCAGCTCGAAATATGCCGTGGGCAATCTTCTCATATTCCTGGCCATCATTGGCAATGCGTATTACAATGTGGGATGTAAGAAGGTGGCAGACAGGTTTACGGAAATGGAGATGGTGTTCTATACTTACCTGGTGCTGGTGATCATGCTGACCCCTATGGTGCTGTATTATGAGCCATGGATGTTCGCACGGGTGTCCCATTTCACGACGAAGACCTGGCTGGGCATGGGATCGCTGACACTTTTCCACAATTTCCTTTCCATGCTGCTGTTCTTTAAAGTACTGAAATTCCTGGATGCGACACAGGTGGCGTTGTCCAACTATATGATCACTTTTTTAGGGCTGCCCATCGCGGCTATATTCCTGGGAGAGACGCTGAGCTTCCAGTCCATCGTCGGCGGTGTGCTGGTATTGATGGCGACACTGATCCTCACCATTGTGGACCACCGCCAGTATAAAAATAATATGCTAAAACTGAATACTTAAACTGTATGACCATGGATAAAAATGAGAACGAATTGTTTGGGGTGGTGCCGATCGTGCCGACACCATTTACGGAGGATGAGGAGATCGATGAGGCGGCATTGCGGAGATTGATCGATTTTGCCATTGCGGGCGGTATCAAGGCAGTCTGTCTGCCGGCATATGCCAGCGAGTTCTACAAGCTGTCGGATGATGAGAAGCTGCGTGTGGTGAAGGTGGCCGTGGAGCATGCGGCGGGCCGTCTGAAGATCGTTGCCCAGTCCAACCATCCTTCTTTGAAGATAGCTGCCCGTCTGGCCCAGGCCAATGTGGCAGCCGGGGCCGATGTCATCTCGCTGGCAGTGCCACGGATCTTTGGCTTGCCCGATAGTTCCCTGAAGGACTACTTGTCAGGGTTCTTAAAAGCCGTACCAAATACACCCGTGCTGATACAGGATTTCAACCCGGGAGGGGCCTCCATCAGCGTATCTTTTATCAGGGACCTGATGGAGACGCATGCAAACTTCAAATATCTAAAGCTGGAAGAGCCCCTTTGTGCGCCGAAGTTCGAGGACATCATTCGCACGACAGGAGGAAAGGTGGGCTTGTTCGAAGGATGGGGTGGCTTGTATATGCTGGAATTGGTGCCCCTGGGCATTGCGGGCGTCATGCCCGGCCTGGCTGTGGCGGACATTCTGCAGAAAGTTTTTGTCCTGCGCAGGGAAGGGCAGCATGACAAGGCGTTTGACCTGTTCGAAAAGGTAATGCCCCAGATCTTCTTCTCCCTGCAGAATATGGAGCTTTTCCATTATGCAGAGAAGGAACTGCTCATCGCGAGAGGGGTATTGCATAATAGTGTTGCCCGTAAGGCGGCTTACACACCGGATCCTTCCAGCGTCAAATATATCAGGGAGCTTAACCGACGGGTAGTGGCGTTGGTGGCGGATAAAAATTCTTAATAATAAACTTTTTCAACATGGAGGATTTCAGCGGGCAGGTGGCTATTGTCACAGGCGCAGCCTCGGGGATCGGGTTGGCCATTGCGCATAAGTTGCTGGCAAAAGGTGCGCAGGTGGTGGTGGTCGATCTCAATATCAAGGGACTGCAGGATGAGTTTGGCAAATATGGGGAAGAGAAGGCCCTGCCTATTGCCATCGATGTTACAGACCAGGGTCTGGTGGAAAAGACTGTGCGGGAGATCGCGGCCCGGTGTGCAAAGATCGATATTCTCGTCAACTGTGCCGGTATTACGGGCCTTACCAATATCCATAGCCATGAAGTGGATAGTGAAGACCTTCATAGGGTGTTTGAGATCAATTTTATGAGCAGCTTTTATACTTCCAGGGCCGTGTTGCCCCATATGATCTCGAAAGGGTATGGACGTATCTTGCATATCGCCTCTATTTCCGGAAAGGAGGGCAATGCCGGGATGCTGGCTTATTCCGCATCGAAGGCAGCAGTGATCTGTATGGCGAAAGTGCAGGGGAAAGAGTATGCTGAGCAGGGTATTACTGTCAACGCGCTGGCTCCTGCGGTCATCAGGACGCCCCTGGTGGACAATATGCCTGAAACGCAGGTGAAGTATATGACGGACAAGATACCCATGAAACGTTGCGGAACACTGGAAGAGGCAGCCAATATCGCCGCCTATATCGTATCTCCCTACAATAGCTTTTGCACGGGCTTTACCTTCGATCTCTCTGGTGGAAGGGCCACTTACTAAACAAGTACACGCCGGATTTATGGCTGTGACGTATCTTTGGACGAGGTGGACAATGATATGACAAAAAATGATGTGATAGATGAGCTAGGCCGGCACTTTCCGCAGGAAAGGCTGAAGACGAGGCTGATCGACCTGCATGCTTATTCTTCCGATGCGAGCTTTTATACGTTGGTGCCGAAGGCGGTGGTGTTCCCGGCTTCTGTAGAGGATATCCGGGCTCTTTTTGAGATCGCGCAGCGATGCGGGACCTCCGTTACTTTCAGAACAGGTGGCACCAGTCTTTCTGGGCAGGCCGTCACGGACGGCATCCTGGCGGATGTGTCCAAACACTGGCCCATGGTAAGTGTGGAGGGGAATGGGGATCTTGTCAGGGTCCAGCCGGGCGTCACAGGCGCTGTCGTCAATCATCGGCTCAGGGACTATGGCCGTAAGATCGGTCCCGATCCGGCCAGCATCCAGGCTGCCATGATGGGGGGGATCCTCAGCAATAATTCCAGCGGCATGTGCTGCGGTGTGGCCGATAACTCCTATCATACTTTATCTCATATAAAATTTGTGCTGGCAGACGGGTCTGTGTATGACACGGGAGATCCTGCAGCCTATGCGAGGTTTGAGGCGACCGCTCTTTTTAAGGGCATCGGCGATCTGCGGCGAAGAGTGTTGGAAGATACGGAGCTGCTGTCCCGGATCAGGCGCAAGTATAAGCAGAAGAATACCGTGGGCTATAGCCTGAACGCCTTTGTGGATTTCGAGCATCCCCTGGATATCCTGGCACACCTGCTGATCGGGGCAGAAGGTACCCTGGGCTTTATAGCCGAGGCAGTCCTGCATACCTTGCCGGACAAGCCTTTTAAAAGTGCGGCGCTGCTGTTCTTCGATTCCCCCCGGAGTGCCTGTGATGCGATACCTGCGTTGAAAGACAGTGGGGCTGAAGCATTGGAGTTCATGGACAGGGCGGCCCTTCGGAGCATCGAGCATCTGGCCGTAGCTCCTGTTTTTTTGAAAGACCTTCCTGCACAGGCCTCCTGTATACTTTGTGAATATCAATCGGATGATATAGATAGCCTACAGGATAAGCTGTCGGCGGCCGATGTGATCCTTTCTTCCTTGCCACTTATCTGCCCTGCGAATTTTACCTCCGATGAAAAAGAGCGGGCTATCTACTGGAAGCTGCGTAAAGGGATGTATCCTTCGGTGGCTGCTGTAAGGGCAAAAGGCACTTCCGTCATGCTGGAAGATATTGCCGTACCGCTGGAGCGGCTGGGGGAGGCCATCGGGTCACTACAGCAACTGTTTGTAAGATTCAACTATGAGCATGGGATCGTTTTTGGCCATGCCAAGGACGGCAACCTGCATTTTGTCGTTTCGCAATCGGTAGCTACGCCCGAAGAGATCGCTGCTTTCAGCGATTTCAATGATGCGCTTGCGGATATGGTGATCAATAAATACCAGGGGGCTTTGAAGGCGGAGCATGGCACGGGCCGGCAGATCGCTCCGTATGTGGAGGCGGAATGGGGCGTTGCGGCCTACCAGGTGATGAAGGAGCTGAAGCGTCTTTTGGATCCCGGTGGCATTGTCAATCCCGGTGTCATACTGAACGAGGACAAGCATTGTCATCTGCAGCATCTTAAGTCATTGCCTGTCGTAGAGGAGGAAGTGGATAAATGTGTGGAGTGCGGCTATTGCGAAAAGAGCTGCCCCAGCAGGGATTTTACATTGACGCCGCGGCAGCGGATCGTATTGAGAAGGTCTCTGTCCCGATTGAAGGCGGCGGGCGATACTGTGACACATGATGCTATATTGAAGGATTATGCATATGATGGCATGGCCACCTGCGCTGTGGATGGTATGTGCGCTACCAACTGCCCCGTGGATATCAACACAGGCGAGCTGATCAAACGGCTGCGGAGGGAGAACCATTCACCGTCGGCCAATGCGATGGCGCTGCGTGTGGCCCGGAATTTCAGGTTGATAGAGGTCCTCGTCAAGTTGGGTCTTGTTTTCGGAAGAGTGATCAATACTGTTCTTGGCGAACGTGCTATGACACGGCTCACCGGTGGCATACGCCGGATCATGCCATCGTTTCCCTTATGGACCTCGCAGCTCACAGGGCCTGTGCGGGTGCGGGCCAATCATGCTGCTGCACCCGGAGTTGTGTATTTTCCCACCTGCATCACCCGGATGATGGGACGTGATAAAGAAAAGACGGATTCCATTGCCGATGTGCTGTTGCGGTTGGCGGGCCGGGCAAAAATGGAGCTGCTGATCCCGGCTGGTCTATCCGGGAGTTGTTGCGGACAGGCTTTCTCGTCGAAAGGGTTTGTCCCGGCCTACCGTCATACGGTGAACAGGACGATCGAAAAATTATGGGAATGGACCAGCGGGGGCAAGATCCCTGTAGTGATCGATATCAGTTCGTGTAGTCAGTCATTGCATACGTGCAGGCCCTATCTGACGGCGGAGAACCAGGCCCGGTTTGACAGTCTTACAATATTAGACAGCCTGGAATTTGCCGTGGACATCCTGCTGCCCAGACTGTCTATTAAGAAAATGCCGGGTAAGGCAGTATTTCACCCTGTATGCAGTCTCCACAAAATGGGAGCCTATAAAAAGTTAGAAGCGCTGGCGGTGCAGACGGTGGAAAACCCGGTGATCCCTTTCTCGGCCGGATGCTGCGGGATGGCAGGGGACAGGGGATTCTATTATCCGGGGCTTACGGCGTCAGCTTGTCGTGAAGAGGGTGCAGAGGCCGCTGCACAGGCTGCCACAGGCTATTATTCTACAGGTAAGACCTGTGAGATGGCTTTGTCTGAAACATCAGGCGCCAACTACAGGAGCATTCTATATTTGCTGGATGAAGTTTCATCAGACGTGGGAGCCCAATAGGAAGCGCACCTTGTATTCCTTGGGGATGAGGCCGGTGTGCTTTTTGAAATGACGATAGAAATTGGAAAGATTCTCAAACCCACTTTGATAGCAGATCTCCGAGATGCTGTAATTACCTTCCATCAGCAGCCTGCAGGCGTGGCTTATCCGGATCTCCGTCACATAGTTGGAAAAAGTTTTCCGTGTATGGTGCTTAAAATAGCGGGAAAAAGAAGCAATGCTCATATTTAGCTTCTCGGCTATCTCTTCGATGTAGATCTCGTTCTTATAATTTTTTAGAATGAACTGGAAGACGGTGTCGATCTTATCGGTGTCATTTGAGTTGTTGGCAGTGAATGCGCGGGATAAAATAGGTTCCAGCTCCTTACTGGTGGACAGGTATACGAGGATCTCCATTAATTTGATCAGCCGGTTGGCAGGGGGAATGGACTCCATATCCCTTAGTTTGCCTTTGACATATTTATTGGCTTTGCCTACGATCTCCAGGCCGAGCGAGGACCTGTCCAGCAGCCGGCGAACCAGCTTCATTTCGGGCAGGCGGAAGAAGGCGTCGCCCAGGAAATCATCCGTGAAATGAATAAAGCTGGACCTGGCGACGATGCCTTTATTTTGATAATAGTCTTCTGTATTCCTGTATAAATGAGGGATATTCGGTCCGATGAGCATCAGGTCGCTTTCCTTGATAAAGCTGACCTTATCCCCGATGAAGCGGGTGCCTTCCGTTTTGTCGATCAGCACCAATTCATATTCTTTATGAAAGTGCCAGGCCTTATCAAAGTAATTACATTCCCAATTGATATAAATAAAGGAAGAGTCCGGCGATAATGGAAGCTTATGTAACTGGGGCCTCATGCTACGGATGTATTGGTTAGAGCCTATTGCACGTCAATTTATGGATTTTTTTGATATTTACCGGATTTTGGACCCGGAGAAAATTAATGAGATATTTGCTTCATGCATAGAAGTGGTTCTGCCGCCATTAGGATCTTATTAATTATCCTGGGTATAAATTTTCTGCTGGATTGGTACGTGCTCAGCGGGCTGAAAAGCCTCAGGCCCGGACGGCGATGGCCCCTGGTCAAATGGGGGTATCTCGTCGTCTCGTTGGGTGTCACGGTGCTGTTCGCTGCCGGCATACCCAGCTACAGGTCGGCGCAGGGGATGACGCCTTATCATGAATGGATGCTCAGCCTGTTCCTTGCGTTGCTCATTACAAAGATCTTTTTTGTCGTGGTGATATTCCTGGGTGACCTGGGGAGGTTGTTCTATGGACTTACCCGGATGTTGGGCGGCAGGTCCCGGCCGTTGATCCCCGGCCGCCGGCGGTTTATCAGCGAGGCGGCGGTACTGTTTGCTGCTATTCCTTTCACAGGATTCCTATACGCCATGTTGAAAGGCAAATATGATTACAGAGTTCACAGGCAGACAGTCTACTTCGACGATCTGCCGGAAGCTTTTGACGGATTTACCATCACGCAGCTGTCAGATATCCACTCCGGCTCTTTCGACAATACGGCAGCAGTACAAAAAGGGATCGACCTTGCCAGGGAACAGAAAAGCGATCTGTTCGTTTTCACAGGCGACCTGGTGAACAATGCTGCCTGGGAGATCGAGCCTTATATCCATCGTTTTGGATCTTTGAAGGCGCCTTATGGACAGTTCTCCGTGCTGGGGAATCATGATTATGGCGATTACATCGAATGGAACAGCCCGGAAGAGAAAGCCGCTAACCTGGAAAAGCTAAAAGCGCACCATTCGGCATTGGGCTACCGGCTATTGCTGGACGAAAATGTAGTGCTGCAAAAGAATGGCCAAAAGATAGCGCTTATCGGCGTCCAAAACTGGGGAAAGGGCTTTGTACAGATCGGTGATCTTGACAAAGCATTGGAAGGTGTGGAAAAGGATGCGTTTAAGATCTGCCTGTCGCACGACCCCACTCATTGGGAAGAGAAGATAAGGTATCATGATACGACCATTCATTTGACGCTGGCCGGTCATACGCATGGAGCCCAGTTCGGCGTGGAGACGGATAAGCTGCGGTGGAGCCCTGTAGAGTACCGCTATCTCGACTGGGCAGGCCTGGCAAATGAAAAGAACCGTTTTCTCTATGTGAACCGCGGGTTCGGCTTTCTGGCATTTTCGGGACGCCTCGGTATCTGGCCGGAAATTACGGTGATCACATTAAAGAAAACGGTTTAGAACATTAAGCGCTATTTGCTTTAGTAGCGGCGGTCGTGACGATCGTGGTCATTGTCATGGTCCTGGCCATGGTTGCGGTCCCAACCTCTGCCTCTATCCCTGTCGTTCCGGCGTTCCCAGCTATGGTGGTCAAATTCCCTTCCACGGAAATAACGCCTGTGATCCCGGTGAAACCTGTTGCGGTAGTGTTCGTAGTATACACGGTCGCGATAGTGGCCGCGCCAGGAGGGATAGGTGTAATAGGTGTAGCCGGGGAAGTCCCTTTCGAATATACCAAACTGCGCTTCGACACGCACCTGGGAGTGGGCGGAGTTAGCAACCAGGCTTCCGGCTATGACAAGGGCGGCGATGATAAATAACTTTTTCATATTAAATAGATTTTGTTAGGAGATGAAATGCTATTCATATCTTGGAGGGTGTTGAGGGTGTTAGGATTACTAAAGTGCTGTTAAAGAAGGATTAAAGGGAGATTAAATTGGTGTATTGGGATCCAGGGGGAAGGTCTCCGGCTTTCTCTTGTTCAGCAGCACGATGAAGTACAGGCAGGTGCCTGTCCAGCTGAGCCAGAAAAGGTAGAATGCGGCGTGAAACCTTTCTTTCAGCAGACGGTGTGTGTAGGTGTGGAGGAAGTCCTGGAAGGTGACGTAGAGCCCGATGAGGCCAAGAAGAAGGATGGCGGAGCTGACAATGAACGCTATCTTTTTGGGGTATTTTTTTTCGATGATATAGAGTGTGATGATGATGACGACCTGGATGCTGAACAGGAGGAGAAATGTTTTCCAGCCGGATCGCAGAAGGCTATATTCCCGGTGGACGATGGCGATGCCTACTTTACCGATGAAGGAAATTTTGGAGACGAGGTAGGTTTCCAGGAGACATAGAAGGGTTTGACCAAAGATCAGGATGGATAGGGGGGAGCGAAGGGGCTTCACTTAGGGCTATTTTAAATGCAGAGGTCTTTAGTGTTTGCCATTGCGAACTTCTTCAACGAAGGCTACAGAGACACCGGCTATTGCTGCGATCTTTTCGGTGGAAAAATCGGTATCGGACAGGAGGTTTTTCACCACGCTGATACGGGTTTCTTGCCGGGCTTCATCCCTGGCGGCGTTGATCTTTTGCTCTTTCACATATTCAATAATACCCATAGTATTCGATTTGCCTGTAATCTGGTCTAACTCGTCCATAAAGATACGATTAAATTTGGGGTCTGCAAACCGGACATAATTGTGGAGAAAGGCCAGGAGTGAGTCTATCTTATGCCTCGTGAACCCTTTGCGATAGTATTTAAACATCCGTTTTGCAAATTCAGGGTCATGTTGCCCCTGGATACATTTCGGCCAGTTCCTTATCAAGGAATTCAAATCCTCGTTCAAGGTCAAAAACCTGGTTGGCCTTGGGGAAAAGAAAGGTCAACAGATCGTCGAATACTTCTTCCAGCATAACCTTCCATAAGATGTCATTATTTCGCCGTTCCATCGAAGTTCTAGGATTAAAAAGTTAGGTCATACGGTTATAGCCGCAGACATAATATTTAAAATATACGCAGCTTGATTTTGGAAAATAGCGAAGGAGAGAATAAAGGTATAGCTGATTTATACCATAAAAAAATGAAAATAAGAGGGTGGTTGAAAGACGGTCGTAAAATAAAAAACTGAGGCTCCAAGATTGAAGCCCCAGTGATGGTCATGAAAGGTGAACTACACAGAAACTTTAATAATTTTGATCCAACAGCTCGCTGGAAGTCTTTAACGAACCTGCCGATTCCTTCATCAGCCGGCTGAACTTTTCGTTTGCCGACTCCTGGGTTTCCTGCGGTTTGTTCTTCGATACAGCATAGTTGACTATTGGCGCCGGGGCAACGGCGGGTACAGTGGCCAAACTATCTGCACGCTCGAAATAATAAGCGGTGGCGATGAATTTTTTCACATGCTGCCTTGACTCGGCTGGCAAATATTTTTGTAATACCCAAAAATTGCGGCTATGCGATTTGCGGATGGCTCTATAGACGGGCCTGGGTCCTCCATTATAAGCTGCCAGTACGAGGAGCCAGTCCTTGAATTCCCTGTGAAGGTCCTTCAGGTATTTCGCGGCCGCCCGTGTGCTCTTGTAATAGTTCACCCGTTCGTCTGCACGGCGATTGACTTTCAGGCCCAGGACATGTGCTGTGCCGGGCATCAATTGCCAGGGACCTTTAGCGCCTACCCGGGAAAGTGCCGTAGGCTTCAGCTCGGATTCGATCACGGCAAGGTATTTCAGCTCCAGTGGAAGCCCATAACGGCCGAGTACGGAGTCGATGATGGCGAAAGGACCTTCACTTCTGTGCTTCACAGTAAGCAGACAGTCGTCATTATTCTTAATGTATGCGTGTACAAATTTCATCTGCTGCTGGTCAGGAGCAGGCAATGAGAACTTACTTTTTTTTGAGGGAGCTGCCGGGCTTTTTGCAGAAGATGTACTTGCAGGTGCAATCGATACATTTTTTGCGGGAAGCACTTTTGCACGGCCTGAGTTGGCAGCCTGCGGCGTTGCTACGATAAATGCTAAACTACAAACGAAAAAGGGTACTTGTGACTTCAACATCGTTTTAAATTAGGGTAAAACAATGCCGGCCCCAGGTTTTGGATTACTTCAACGAAGTGTTTAGCATAGAATATTGGGAGGATTTGCAGCCTTCTGTCGGGTACGGTAGTAAGGGTTTTTCATTTTGCAGAAGACTGTAACGATAAGGTCAAAGATACTCATCACAAATGGGATATCATAGGGTATATTACGTAGGAAATATACGATGAATTGACTGCTGTAAATAGTTGAGTATAAGGTTCTTCGTTATATGGCTGTCTATTGCTATCTATAGTGATCTGGGAATGCCTGTTACCATTGTCTTTTGCCGTGTTTTAGCACAGTGCTGTTGTTCTCCTTTTGCACTGTAAACCAGTTGAGATATTCTTTTCCGCCTTCTATAGTGATGAATGGATTGAAGACATGCTGGATATTGGTGTTATTCTTAAACGAGAGATAGATCATGTAAAAACAGGCCCAGTCATTCCCGTCTTTGCTTACGAACACTTGTGTTCCGCCGCCGGAAATATCTTTCTGACAGGGTACCCCGTCGATGTAGAAGACTTTGGGCTGTATCTCTATGAAATGACGGCCTGAGATGTCAAAGCTTAGCCGGCTTTTTTTCAACACCGTTAATGTTTTATTGTCATTGAGCCAGACCTTGCGGGTGAGATCGGTGGTGCGCATTTTCTCAAAGAAAGCTACCTGCTGATCATGGGACATTTTATTTACCTCTTCCATGGGGGCTGCCTGCTTGTCGGACAGAACAACGGCCACCCTGGACAGGTCCTGGTTGGTGATGAGGTTATCCGGCCTGCCATCCAGCAAGGTTTTCTGTCCTTCGGAACTGATGAAGAAAATCTGTCGCTTGTCATCCGCTACCACTGCGACGAAACGATTGCCCGATTCCCGCATGAAAAGAACTTTGCTATAGGCGCCATTGGTCAGCAGCCTGCTATGTCCTGTATAGGATTCTTTGGGCACTTTATTCGGATCGGTGGTGGGGCAGGCGAAGGAAGAGGTGGCCTGTTCGCGGGTGAGGTTGTCTTTCCTGGTGTTGTTGGTGATGGTGGAGAAAGTGCCATTTGATTGCTGGATGACGATGCACGAAGGTGCGGCCTTTTCATCCGGCCGCCAGCAGGTGAGCAGATCGTCTATCTGTTCCCCGGGGCTGAGCTTAACGATCGTACGGTAATCGATCCTGGAAGTTTGGGCGGAGAGGTTGTATGCCATACAGGATATGTACAATGCCAGCAGGAATGCCTTTTTCATTGAAATTTTTAGAGCAAAATTATAGGCGTCGTGCGACGGGTATAGGCGAGGAGGGATGAATTGCGCAAAAAGGCGTATAGTTTGCTACAAATGCTGCTTAAAGAAGTCAACGGCCAGGCTATCGACTTGCAAATGCACCTCGTGCCTGTTGACGGACGGGGCGTCCGAGAAGTAAGTAGGGGCTTCTTTCTTTACTTCATCTATGGCCTCGCCCAACATCACATAATGCCCTGTCTTGCCAGGGAATTCGTAATAGCCTGAGTGGCCGATCAACTGATGATAGTGCAGAGCATTGCTCTTTGCGGGTGCGATGCTGTCGCTTTGTGAGCCTGTGATGTAAACTGGGCCGGTGACATTTTTAAGCTGTTGCTTTGTGGTAAAACCAGGACCCAGGGCCGGCGAGATGGCGAAGACGGCTTTGATCCGGCTGTCCTTGAGGGCAGGCACACGTTTGGCGGCAACGGTAAGGGCGGTGTCATCCAGGTATTTCGCAAGTCCGGGGAACTCGGGTATCTCCAGCTCTTTGTGACCGACTGTCTTAAAGTAATTTACCAGCGTAGTGTAGTTCACCTCGCCGCCTGCCAGGGCGATGACGGTGTAGCCTCCGAAAGAGAAGCCGATGGCGCCTATCTTATCCTGGTCGATGTGTGGCTGGAGATCATTGTCATTTATTAATTCCGTCAAAGCAAAGCTGATGTCCAGGGGACGTTCCCATGGTTTTAGAAATTCCAGGGGGATCTTATGCTCATAGGTATTACCATAATGGTCAACGGCTGCTACGATAAATCCTTTCTCCGCCAATGCCTGCGACAGCCATTCGAGGGTAAGCCTGCCGCCCCCGGTACCATGAGAGAGCATGACCAGCGGCCATTTGCCTGCAGGCAGCCTGCCGTTGCGAACGGTGGGTTTTCGGGTGAATGGGGAGAAACCTTTGTCTGCCTGCTGTAAGGTGTCATTTGTGGGATACCATACTTCGGTGACTACAGGACGATGACGTGACGAGTCCCTGAATGCATAGGTGCGCTGACCAATATTGGTCTGTGTGAAAGCGTAGTGATGGGTTAGCAGTAATAGAACGAACCATATTTGCCTGAGCATAGTTGTACATTTTGACAATACAAAGCAAGGCATTCCGGTCCTGAAAAACGTTGACAATAGTCAAGAAATCATTTTTTTGATTTCAGGCGGCTCAGTGTCTCCTGTGAGATGCCCAGGTAATCGGCTACGATCCTGGAAGGAAGTCTTTGGATGATCTCAGGATGATCGCGTAATAGGATCTTATACCGGGCTTTGGCATCCATGGTGATGAGGCTTTCTATCCTTTGAATGGAATCAATGTAAGCCAGTTCCAGCACTTTACGATACATGGTCTCCCAGCCTGGTATCTTATTGAACAAGGTCTCTCTGTCGGTATAGCTGAGCGTAAGGAGTTCGGAAGGGCCAAGGCTTTGGACAGATGCCACAGATGGCTTTTTTAATATGAAGCTGGGGAAGGCAGTACCTATGTACCCGTCGAATAAGAGAAAGCGTGTTGATTCGCTGCCGTCTTCGTTGGTGAGGAATATCCTCAAACAGCCTTTTACTACGAGGTACAGGTGCCGGGCTATACGGCCTTTGTGTACCAGGATCTCGTTGCGCCTGGCGGATAGTGGTTTGAAGCAGCTGTTGACCAGCTCTTCCTGCTCCCGGGTCAGTATGATCTGCCCGGCAAGGTGTTTTTTTAAAGCGGGATGCATTATTCTCAGTAAAAGGTGGTTGTCCTCAGATCATACAATACATCTTTCGGCGTCACTCGCTTGGCCCGGAGAAAGCGATGCAGCTCGCCCCCGTCATAATTAGGTGCTTTAGGATCAAAGCTGCTGACTTGCACCTTGCTTGCCGACTGTATGAATTCATTGTTTTCGCCTCCCAGCCACATGCCGACATGGATCACCCGTTCGGGTCTTCCATCCCTTGCGGGCGTTCCAAAGAAGAGAAGGTCCCCGGCTTGCAGGTTTTGCCAGCCATTTTTTGTTTCGATCTCCTGGCCGATGTTCACCTGTTGGGAGGCATCCCTGGGGAGTACCAGTCCATTCATAAAATAGACCGTCCGGGTAAAGCCGCTGCAGTCCACCCCTTTAAAGGATGTGCCGCCCCATAGATAGGGTACGCCCATCAGTTTTTTTGCAGCGTTCACCAGGTTGTCCTTTGTCGGTTGACGTGAAGCGGCCCAATCCTTATATAGGGTGATCTCACCTGCCGGGATATATGCTGTCCTTCCATCAGGGAACCCGATCTTATAGAAATTTTCCTGCTGTTGCCGGAAAGCTACCACATCTCCATATACTAGATCCGAGACGGTGGGGCTATCCGTATTTTCCGTGGTATAGGCGAAGCCATATGGTTTGATGTAGATGGCTTTCTCCAGGGATTGCCATTGGGCTGCATCAGCCATATTCATGGGCTTTATTCCACCAGCTTCCGTCCATGCAATGTATCTGTCAGGGGTCTGCACCAGGTACCAACCCCTGTCTTTCTTCAGCACCTTCAGCGGAACGCCCAGGGTAGCCTGTGTCACCATTTCATTGGGATGGCCGGGTTTTGCTCTTAAATTGGCTACTGATATGGATACGACTGCCGATGTATATGCACCGGGGGACGTGTCCGGGAGTGTGCGAATACTGTCTATATATTGTTTGGGGAGCGCTTGCAATAATGCTGTTTTGGCCGCGGGGAGGTCTGTTTCACCCGAGAGGGTCAGGCCATTGACCGTCACATCGAAGATCGCCGTTCTTTTGTCGGGGGCATATATGCTGCGAATGCTGTCGATAATGGGTTGTACGGCTGACGTATGGGAGGCTGAGGCAGCTTGTTTTGAAGGAGAGCAGGCCTGGACAAAGAGGATGAGACTTGTCAAATAAGGAAAAAACTGTTTCAAGGACGCTTTTTGATGAAGATAATAAAAAGGATTAGCAATACATTCACTGTCTGATGCACGTTTTTGGCGATTTTAACGTTACATTACATCCAAACTCCTTAAAGCATTGCATGTCGAAAATTAAAGCGTCCGCACCCACAGAAATACACAAGAGAAATAACCTGATGGATCATGTACTGGAAGAGCCTTCCTACGGGTGGCAGGACCCGGAAAGCCGCCTGATCATTCCCTCTCCCCGTCAATTGTTGAAAGAGTTCTTTTTCCGCCTGAATATTTTCAGGACCAGGAAGAACTGGCTGGCTTTTTCCAGCTGGTCGAGAGTGATGTTGCTGATCCCCTGTCTCTTTATCTTCGTGTTCCAATACTTTAATTTTTACCTGCTGGGAGTGGCGTTCCTTTACAGTATGATCGTAATGGGTACGCACGGCACCGTCTGGTATCACAGGTACTGCACGCACAACGCATATACTTTCAGGAACAGGTTCTGGCGATTTGTTACGAAGAACCTGACCATCAATATTATTCCGGAAGAGATTTATGTCATTTCCCACCATGTGCACCATGCGAAGTCGGATGAGCCCGGAGATCCTTATAATGCGACAGCTGGCTTCCTGTATTGTTTCCTGGCGGATGTCAATCATCAGCCGATTGCCGTAGACCTTACGGAAGCTGAATATGCCAAGGTCGTTAAGCTGATGGACCATACGGGTATCAAGCCGAATACGTATCAGCAATATCAAAAATGGGGCTCTGTTTGCAACCCGTTCCGGGCTTTCGCGGCCTGGTGGCTCAACTGGGCTTTCTGGGCTACAGTATTTTGCCTGATTGGCGGTCCGGCCCTGGCTTTTACCTTGTTCGGGGCGGCAGGTTTTTGGGCGATAGGCGTTCGTACTTTTAATTATGAGGGCCATGCCAAGGGGAAGACCCATAAGCATAAGGATGGGAGCGATTTCAACAGGAAGGACCTTTCCATCAACCAGATCTGGCCCGGTTTCGTGGCCGGCGAATGGCACAATAACCATCACCTTTTTCCTTCCAGCGCTCGCAGCGGCTTTTTAAATTACCAGTTGGATCTCGCCTGGTGTTATATCAAATTTTTGAATATCATTGGGGCCGTCAGCACTTACCAGGATTCTAAAAAGCTGTTCCTGCTGAAGTACCATCAGCCTTATCTTGAAAGTAAGAAGGCGCCTGTGGTCGAGGTCGTCTGATCTGTGCATCGAAGGGTGTTATGCAATTTTCTTTTTATTGCATCTCATGAGAAACCCTTCTGTATGCCTAAACCTTTACAACTTCACATTCCCAGTCCTTGTCATGAGGACTGGTCCAGCATGCACCCTTCCGGGAATGGCCGGGCTTGTATGGCCTGCCAAAAGACGGTGGTAGACTTCACTGCGATGAGCGATGCGGAGATCCTGCAATATATGCGCGAGACGGGTTCTCACGTATGCGGTAGATTGACGCCGGGGCAGATGAACAGGGATCTGGTGCCTTCTCCTGTTCAAAGGAATGGAGGAAAGGGCTGGCCATGGCTGATAGCGGGCGCGCTACTGACGGCTGATGGTGCGCCGACGGGAGTAACACTACCAGCAGAGCCGGAGGCAGCACACATGGCAGATACTACGGCGATTATTTCTGAAGAGGAATTTATTGTGGGGTTAATGTCGATACCGCCTGTGGTAGAACATGAGCCGGAGCCCATGTATGACCCTGTAGAAACGCCGATTGCTCCGGTGATTGGGGCGATGTCTGCCGTTGTTATGGACGCTCTTCCTGCGCCGGAAGCTTCCCCCGTAGATACGATTGTTTTATCCTCTGTGTCCACGGATGCGGTCATGACAGGCGAGATCGTTCTTGCTCCCGGCGAATCGATTGATTCACCTGTAGCGAAGATCAAACAATTCATCACCGACACACTGACGACCTTGCGTATGCTACCCCGAAATGAACTGAAGGTCTACCCGAATCCAATACCAAGGGGTACGTCCTTTCATATCGCCTGGTCATCCGGACCCGGAACGTATAATGTTAGCTTGATCAGTGCTGCTGGTGTATTGGTCCAGACGCGTCTGGTGGAAGTAGGCAGCTCATCTCAGGTGGATAGCTGGGAGATGCCAGGTGGCGTGGCTGCAGGCGTCTATTTCATTCAGGCTGCGCGTCCGGGACAACCCCTCACATGGACGCAAAAAGTGATAGTGGAGTGAACGCCCGTTATTTCGACGTTACGGCGATGTATTCCTTCATCGTGATCTTACCGTTGATCAGCTGGGTATAGAGCACTTCACGATCTGCTTTTGCACCTTTGATGGCTTCTACCATTTCCCTGTCGAAAAATAACTGTTTAATAAGTGATTTCATAGTTCGATAGTTTTATTGGTACAAAGGTACTATGAGACAGGGTCGTTGCATAGACAACTTATGGCATATCCTATCATCTTAAACAAGTTAAAATTTGAAGTAAGGTATTGATATTCATATAAATATATCTTTTTGTTGTATGAGGTCCAAGGGACCTTGTCTGCATGCGCCCTGTTTTATGTCCGCATCATATTTCACACCATGTATATCCCAGCTACGTGAACCGATGATACCATCTGTCCCACCTTTCAGGAACAACATAATCCCACTGCCTCCCTCTTTTTCGGACACAACAACATCAACTCCAAGACCTGCCTGGTAGGACAAATTGAATTTCGTGACTTCGGTTAACCCTTGCTTTTGAATGATGTGGGCTTGTGCCGGCCGGGTGAGGGCTGTGAACAACAACAATGCGGCCGGACGCTTAGGAAAAGGAGGCATGGTTGACATTGTTTAGGTTGTATTATACCGTAAGGTAATAATGCAAACGGTTAAAAAAAACCAATTAACATATGATCAATAATTAGCCGGTGGCCTGTTTGGGAGGATATACAAAACGAAAGGTGAGATTAATACGGGGAAGGATGGGCCTGCTCGTCTTCGGTACCTGGTGCTCCCAAAAATGTTGCATGGGACCAGCCATCATCAGGAGGGAACCATGCGTCAAAGGGATCTGTGTTTTTTCAAGGAGCTTCCGGAATTTATGACGGATATGAAATGGCCTTGTCTCGCCAAAGCTGACAGAAGCAATGGTGGGGTTGCGGCCAAATTCCTTTTCATCATCGCTATGCCAGCTGACGCTGTCGTTCCCATTGCGATAAAGGTTGAGCAGGACACTGTTGAAAGCAGCGCCGGTGACCTTTTCTACTTGCTCCTTTATGAATAGCAGATCGGCATTCCAGGGATGAGGCTGCCATTTGGATCCGGAAAAAGTATAGGATGTCGCCGGATCACCGTACCAGGCCGTAAGGCGGGGTGTGGGATAGGTCTTACCGTACAAAGTGATCGGCTCCTGCCGCCATTCAGTGGTTTGGAGGAGTGATGTATACAGCCTGTCAGCATCATTTTGAAAAAAGAACCCTTCGTATAATGTCAATGCAGCATCAGGGAGATCATACTGGACTATGCGAGGCTTCGGAGTGGTAAAGAGGGACGTATCGTCAAAAAGGCTCATCACCAAAGTTATGACTTAATTTTTCTGCTCAGTTTTGATACGCAGCAACCTTGGATGAGGGGCCAAAGGCCGATAGCCCATTTCTCTGCTCATATCTCTAATACCTTCATTAACAGCATCAGAAAGATCCGATGATCTTATTTTCTTCTTCCTCCTGAACAGGAAGAATAGAGTCGACAGCATCAACTTCATATTAATTCTTTTACTGCTGCAAGTACGGACAAAATAAATATCCGCCTTTGATAAGCCTCCGGTCGGCGGCGGCGAATGCAGGAGTGGCGTATCTTATCTTATGAACGGAAGAAGTAATGTGAATAAGTTGCACAGGCCGGGTATTGCATTTTTCAACAACGCCGAGTATCTTGTGCTCTCAGTTGATCCTCTTACAGAGTCTATGCCCTTGAAATACCATGAATTAATCCATTGTATTTCATTGTATAAAATAGACTCTATGATACACGCAAAAGAACTCCGCTACGGCAACAAAGTACAGACACAGCACGGTGAGATCATCACAGTTCAGCAGATCCTCAGCAACACACTTGTTTATGACACCCAGATAAAGGTGACGCAGGAAATGGCCACAGTAGGCAAATCCTATAAGACTGCCTATACCACGCAGGTCATTGAGGTAGTGAAAGAACGCGAATTCCAGGAAATAAACCCCATTGAGCTGACGCCCAAGGTGCTGGAAAAATGTGGCTTCCGCAACTATGTCCGTGAGGAATGGATCCTGAAGGTCGGCGGAAGCTACATTGATTTCGAATTCAATAATGAAGGATTGCGTCTTAAGCAGCCCATCCCTTCCCATATACGCCTTCGCTATCTGCATCAACTTCAGAACTTCCTGTTCTCGATGGCTGGACATGAGCTGGAAACGGACCTCGCATGATAAGGTCCTGCGTCAATGCAGGTTCCACTTATACCCCAAAGAAAAACCAATGGGTATCAGCTTGTTCTTAAAGCTAATGCCATTGTCTTCGAGATGATTCATATAATCATCAGGCTCTGAGTTCCGGATGGGCACGAATATAGCTACGGAAAAGACGCCCCTGCCCACGATATGGGAGCCGAAATCACAGCCTGCTCCTACGGTAGGGCCATAAAAGATCTTATCCAGCTCGCTTGCTCCGGATACGTGTATGGCTGCATTGTACCCGTACATAGCCATCACGAACGGCGTAACGGTGCCATGCTGGGGAAGGAACCTGAACTTAAGACCGGCGTTATAGCCAAAGCCGGCAATGACATAACCACCGCCGAAAAATACACCGATGTTCTTCTGCGGATAATAGGTCAGGTTGGCGCCAAGACCGCCATAGTCAAATCCAAAGCCAATGCCCAAATTGAGATTGTCGTACGTTTCGGATGACCCGGCATAAGAATCGGATTTGACTTCCCGCTTTTGAGCATGTGAAATAATGGTGACAAGCACCATGACAGTGAAGAGATAAATTCTACGCATAGTGGAAGGTTTTGGGGTTTATACGCCGCCAAGATGGTAAAATTATCCGGATCATGCAAGTGCGAATACTGTTAAACATTTCTCAATGACTAACGTATGGCTAATAACCGACCTCTATAGTTGATTGCATTATGGCTTTATTAGATATGTTGTTTATCATGAAGTGTGCAACATCGGCCCGGGATATGCTCAGACAGTTCCTCAGGAAGCTGTTGATGGAAAAACGGTATTTACCCGTAACGGGTTTGTCCGTTAGCCTGGGAGGTCGAATGATAGTCCAGTCCAGGCCGCTGACCTTTACCAGTCTTTCCATCTCTCGCTGATCGGCGTACATGTGCCGCAATAGCTTTTGCAGGATGTATTTTGCGGCAAACCGGGCGAAGAAGGGCATTACAGGACTGATCTCTATCGCAGACGCAGAAATAAAATAAGCGCGTCGTATTCCCTTCTCTTTCATCAGGCGAAGCAGGTTGGCATTCCCCTGCGAGTAGAGCGTGGTAGGCTTATCACCCATCAGACCGCCTTTGACACCCAGCGCTGAAATGACTGCGTCCTGGCCCCCTATATTTTTTTCGAATGTTTCCGGATGCATGACATCGCCTTGTATTATTTCCAGGTTGGGATGCGAAAGGACCAGGTTGGCCGGCTGGCGTAATACGGCTGTTACATGGTGTCCTGCTGCGAGGGCTATTTCTACTGATTGCCTGCCAATGCCGCCATTGGCGCCGATGATGAGGATCCTGTATTTTTCAGACATGGCTCTTATGGGCGAAAAACGCTTAAAATAAATATGGAGAGGAAAAGGACCAGCTGGATGCTGTGGGCGACGGTCATCCGGCTTTTGAGAGCAAGGATACGGCCGTTGTTATTGCCGGTGTTCTCTGTCAGTAACAATTTCAGGTTAATACCATTTTTTCTGAGAATGCCGGCGCCATTGATCAATACCAGCGCTACCAGGATCATCTTGATCCTGAACCACAGCATGGCAGCGACAGTGCCCTTAAAGATGATGACCATTCCTATTCCGGTGGAGATCAGCAGCACTACTCCGATGCCTATCAGGGCGGGGAACAAGGCAGTGCCTTCCAATATAGAGAGCGCTTTTGACTTATCGGATAGAAGGTATTTGTTCAGCCGCCGGTTGATGGAAAAATCCGCCAATACGGTGCCTGCCATCGTGGTGAATCCCACGAGGTGCAATACAAGCAATAGTTGCAATAGTGTCTGCGAGGTCATAGTGCTGTCTTTTTTAGGTGCTTCAATTTGTCCGGGTTGGTCTGTACGTATATATTCCTGATAGATTGATCGTCTATTTCAAGCGAGACCAGGCTTTGAGGAGTGCCGCCCGAGTAAGAGATGATGGATGGCATGCCATTCGTAAAAATAAATTCCTGGTTGAAATCGGGCACGGAATGCCGGAACTTTGGAACAATGTTCAGGAGAAGCCTCCCAATGTTCTCCCGTCCCTCGATGGGTTTGGAAAATGCCGTGAGCCGCTGGCCCTGGACCTGGAAGGTCCTTCCTCCACCATCCGCAAAGAGGTGGATGTCCTCTTTCAGCAGCCGGATGAGCTCTTCCATGCTGCCTTCAGCGATCGCCGCCATAAAATTTTTGAGGATCCTCTCGTGCACCTTCATGTCTACTTCGAAGCGCCGGGTGTCTTTACCGAGGTTGTCTTTCGCCCTTTTCAGGATCTGCCTGCAGTTGTCGGGCGTCTTGTCAAATATTTCCGCCAGTTCGTAGTAGTCATAGGAAAAGATCTCTTTCAGCAGGAATATGGCTCTCTCCTGCGGCGTCAGCCGTTCCATCAGCACCAACATGCCGATGGACAAGGCGTGATAGGTCTCTATCTTGTTATGGGCCCTCTCCCGGCTATAGTCCTGTAATGGCTCCGGCAGCCATATCCCGACGTATTTTTCCCGTTGTACTTTGGCGCTGTTGAGGTGATTGATACATTTATTGGTGATCACTTTTACCAGGAATGCCTTGGTATGCTTTACGGTCTCTGCCTGGATCTCCATCCATTTCAGGTAAGTGTCCTGCACCATATCCTCTGCCTGGTCGATGCTGCCAAGCATGTTGTAGGCTATAGAAAATAATAAAGCCTTGTATTCCAGGAAAGTATCTGTTTTGTTGTCCATGTCTTAATATAAGACAATTCAGTGGGAGGGTTTGTGACATCAAAGATGTTTTTTTGCTGATTATTCAGGTTGCCCTTTTCCTTCATTGATATAATTTACCAAACTTCCTGTCACATGTCCATTCCATCCTGTTTCACAATCATTATAGCATTCCACGCCCGGAACTAACCCCACGTGCGTAAAATCAATTTTAGTTTTGCCGTTTTCAGATGCGATCTCAAAAACAACTTCGGTGTTGTTCCATTCTTTTTTTGCTTTGATCCAATGCAGATTACAATTGGTTACTTTCCAAACCACCTTTTTATCCGGCACCAACGCAGTGATTTGAAAATCAACGAACGTTTGTCCAAAGGTCACGGTGAACCTGTCGTTTAATTTTTCAGCTTTCCCTGAAAAATTCTTTGCCCACCAAAGGTTTACCTGGCTGATCTTTTTCAATGCTTCTGCTGCAGAAGTATTAACGATGATCGTTCTGTGAAAATCTTTCTTTTTCATAAAATGTAACTTTTAAGTTACTCAAATATATAGGTAACTTTTTAGTTACACAAATATTTTTTCATTTTTACCTATCTTTCCGATAAACAAACCCCATCAATAACTTTCTTAAAATACTCAAAGCCATTTTTTCACGTCCTGCGGAAGGCCCGGGTCCTGCTGCGATAGAAGAAAAGCCGGCGCTTTTTACATTTGAAGAGGATGGGTTCTTGTATCCGCTTCAGCTGGGCCGGGCAAAGATAAAATGGGCAGAGATCGAAAGACTGGAAGGATACAAGCGGGACAGGATGACAGTGGATGACATCTGCATGGACGTCACCTGGGATGGATGGAAGGCGACTTTTAGTGAAGAGATGCCCGGCTGGAAAGAGCTGCAAAAAGAGATAAGAAAAATTTTTCCCGAAGTGCCTGCGGACTGGGAGAGGAGCATCTTGCGAACTCCTTTTGCGACTACATATACTATACTGTACGAGCGGGAGGACAGGAAAATGCCCGAAGGGACGAACTTCCATGCTGCGTTTGAGAACATAGGCCTGGAAACCCTGCAGGGAATACTGGAAGAGCGCGGCTGGAAGAGCCGGAAGGAAAGCGAGACCTGTACCGAGCTCATCAATAGCTGGACGGATTGGTGGCTGGAAGAGGACGGCTATGGGCTTCGTTTACATGGATTGGTGGCCTTTCATCCTGATAATATGGTCATACTTGATAAGATCTTTGGCAGCCTGGGCGTTCCCTACAAATATGAATTCAAATAAAACTTTTTTCTCATGCGCTGCATTGTTTTTATAACTATTTGCCTATCCTGTTCGGGGTTGCGTGCCGGGGCCCAGGACACCATCTATCTTACCAAAGCATTGAAGATCGACAGCATCCATCATTACGGGAGGGAAGCGATCTATACTGATGCGTTGGCTATGCGGTTATATGAGGGTAAGGTTGTGCCCACCACTGAGGGTAACTGGAAAGAAGTGCAGGCCGATTCCCTGCATCAATTCCGTAACCGGGGCTTTTCCAACAGCAGCTATCTTTACCTTACCTATAATGCTCCCCGGGCATCCACTGCGCTGCTCCATGCAAAGGGTTGCAGCGGTATTTTTTTCAATGGCATCCCGCATGCGGGAGATGCCTATGGCAGCGGCTGGTTATATATTCCTGTTACGCTGAAAAAGGGGCTCAATGAGATCTATCTCCGTCCAGCGGGTCTTACGACTGTCAGGCTGATATTCGGCGGATCGGATATCGCTTTAAATACAGAAGATCCCACTCTGCCGATAGTAAGGGCGGGGGGTGCTGATACCACATTATATGGGGCGGTAGTGGTCATCAACCGCAGCGCGCGGGTGTTGAAGGACGGACGGATAAAGGCTGTAGTAGAAGGCCGGCTGGTGATCTCGGAGCTTCCGGAAGTACCTGCCATGTCTACCCGAAAGGTGGCATTTCGTATGGATGCTTCCGGCGTCGGCAAGAAGGGGCGTTATGACTGCCGGCTGACGTTGATAAGAGGAGGAAGTCCGCTGGATGAGAAAAATGTCCCCATCGAAGCTGTTGAAGAGGGCCAGCAATACGCGGTGACGTTCTTTAGCCGGATCGACGGAAGCCTGCAATATTATGCGGTGACGCCGCAATCGAAAGAGCCTCTCTCCATGAATACGGCGCCGGCCGCTGACGGGAAAGCTCCGCCGGGGACGGTGTTTGCGCCGAATACCTCCACTGTCGTGCATTCATTCTCAGCGGATGAAGTGCCCGGGCCGGCTTTGTTCCTTTCCGTCCATGGGGCGGGAGTCGAAGCCATCGGTCAGGCACGGGCTTACCAATCCAAGACCTGGGGAACGCTGGTGGCGGCTACGAACCGGCGTCCGAGAGGTTTCAATTGGGAGGATTGGGGCAGGCTGGATGCGATGGAGGTGCTTGCAGATGCGAAGGCGCGGTTTCATCCGGATGAAAGATATATTTATCTCACGGGGCATTCGATGGGGGGACATGGCACCTGGTTCCTGGGCGCCACCTATCCGGACCAATGGGCCGCCATCGGGGCTTGCTCCGGGTACCCCACGCTCAAGGACTACGGCTCTCACGACGGGGTCATCCCCGATAGCGCTGCTTCTCCCATAGAACGGACGCTGCTCCGGGCCAGCAACCAGAGCGATGTCATAAAGCTGGCCAGGAACTATACGCCTTTGGGCGTTTATATCCTGCATGGCGACTCGGACAAGGTCGTGCCTGTGCGGTATGCCAGGCAGATGCATAAGGTCCTGGGAGAGTTCCATTCCGACATGAGCTATCATGAAGTGCCGGGTGCAGAACATTGGTATGGCAACCAGAGCGTGGACTGGCGGCCCCTGTTCGACTTTTTCAGATGGCATTACCGTGCACCTGACAGTCTTGTCTCGAATATTGACTTTACGACATCCAACCCGGGTATCTCCGCCACTTACCGCTGGGCGACCATCCAACAGCAGGAAAGACCCCTGTATTACAGCCGCATACGTTTGCATCGGGACCTACGCTCCGCGACCATCGCCGGCAGCACGGAGAATGTACAGACACTTGGCATTGCGCTGACTGGCTTTGGAGAGGGTATGCGTGTCAGCATCCGGCTGGATAGCCCGGACACGCTGTATTATACTACAAGATCGCCGATGGACACGGTATATCTTCATAAGTATGCAGATTCCTGGAAGGTCGGGTCCAGGCCGGGTGCAGGGGAAAAGAACCCACACCGTTCGGGTACCTTCAAAGAAGCATTCGATCATCATATGGTGCTGGTCTATGGCACGTCCGGGACTGCGCAGGAGCAGGCGTGGGGACAGAACAAGGCGCGCTTTGATGCAGAGACCTGGTACTACCGGGGCAATGGGGCCATGGACGTCATTGCGGACAGGGACTATTCGCCGGAACGCTATCCGGGCAGAAATGTCATTCTTTATGGCAATGCCTCCACCAATTCGGCATGGGAACTGTTGCTGAAAGGTAGCCCGATACAGGTGAAGCGCAATGAGCTAAGCTTCGGCGGACAGGTCTTCCGGGGCGATGACCTGGCGGCTTATTTCATCAGGCCGCTGCCGGACGGGGTTACATCTGTGGCTGTTATCACGGGTACGGGATTGAAAGGCATGGCGGCAGCCAATGCCAACCAATATTTTGCAGGGGGCAGCGGTTTTCCGGATTATATGATCTTTCGCCTCCAGATGCTGCAGACAGGTGCGGCAGGTATGTTGAAAGCAGGCTTTTTCGACAACGACTGGCAACTCAACGCTGATGAATAGATGTTCATCAGCAGGGAGCTACAGGATGGTGAAATGCCCCTGGTCATCGTACATTTGAAACCTTACAATATATAAGATGACCAGAATTTACCGGATCCTTTTCCTTTTTTGCCTGCCGATATTTTCATTTGCAGCTGAAACTCCTTTACGGCCGCTGGGACTCACCTGTGAATACAAAAGGGCACCGTTGGGGATCGACCGTGCGCAGCCACGGTTGGGCTGGGAATTATTATCATCGGATCATTCAGCCCGAAACCAGGTTCAGTCGGCTTACCAGGTCCTGGTGGCTTCAACCCCCGCATTGCTGGAAGAAGGGAAAGCAGATATATGGAACAGCGGTCGCGTGCAGGGGGATGCCAATACCAATATTTATTATAAAGGGAAGACCCTGGTGTCAGGCGCCATCTGTTATTGGAAAGTGCGGGTCTGGGATGGCAGGAATAATGTAAGCAGATGGAGTAAACGATCTTATTGGACGATGGGTCTGCTGTCTCCCGGTGACTGGAAGGCGGAATGGGTGACAGATGGCAAGACAGCTATCATTGAAGACAGTTTATTATTCCAGGACAACCCGGCGCCGCTGTTCCGTAAGAATTTCACGGCTGCAAAGGAGATTAAGAGCGCTATGTTGTATATCACAGGTCTGGGATATTACCAGGCCACTGTGAATGGTAATAAGATAGGCGACCATTTTTTGGATCCGGGATGGACGGATTACAGGAAGACGATACCTTACAATACGTTCGATGTGACCGGCATCGTTAAGAAGGGCAGCAACTGCCTTGGCGTGGAATTGGGAAATGGCTGGTATGATCCGCTGCCGCTGCGGATGTGGGGTTCATTGAATATACGCAAGTCCCTGCCCACTGGCTCACCGCGGTTTATCGCAAGACTGGAGATAGTGTACACTGATGGAAGCCGGGATGCGGAAGTGTCGGATGGGACATGGAAGGTGACGGATGGGCCTTTGCGCAGGAATAACAATTACATCGGGTCGACTTATGACGATCGCTTTGCTGTTCCCGGATGGGACCTGCCCGGATTTAACGATAACCAGTGGCGGAAAGTGGTGGTGACCACCGCGCCGGGCGGAGAGTTGGTTTCACAGCAACATCCGCCTGTTCGTGCGGGTGAGATCATACCACCAATGACCATACGGCAGATAGGGCCTGCAAAATACCTGGTCGACATGGGGCGGAATTTCGGCGGTATTGTGCGCCTGACGGCGTCAGGGAAGAAAGGCGCCAGGATCCGGCTGCGGTATGGAGAATTACTAAACCCGGACGGAACGCTGAATGTGATGACGAGTGTGGCGGGACAAATAAAACGTAAGGGCGCAGGAGGCCCCGGTGCACCGGATATTGCGTGGCAGCAGGACGACCTGATCCTGGGAGACAGGAAAGTCGTGTTCGAGCCGGCATTTACTTTTCATGGATTCAGGTATGTGGAGATCGATGGGTTTCCCGGGACGATGACAAAAGAAATGATCCGGGGCATACCCTTGTCTTCGGATGTAAGGCCCGTAGGAGCTTTCCACAGCAGCGACAGCTTATTCTCCCGTATACAAAATACATCCAAAAATACTTTTCTCAGCAACCTTTTCAGCGTACAGTCCGATTGTCCCCACCGGGAGAAACTCGGTTATGGAGGCGATATCGTAGCAACCAGCGAGGCCTTTATGGCCAACTTCGACATGCATGACTTTTATGCCAAGACGGTAAGGGATTTTGCTGACGAGGCTCAGCCGGATGGAGCGTTGCCCGAAACAGCGCCTTACGTGGGTATTTCTGACGGCGGCGTCACGCGTACTGCCGCCCCCATAGGATGGGGAACAGTCCTGCCTTTGCTGCTCCAACAGCTGTATCAATACTATGGTGATTCGGCATTGATTACAAAGTATTATCCAACTGCGAAGCACTGGGTTGATTTTCTCCACGCGCACGCTGAGGGTTTCATTATAAAAGAAGGCATCGGGGATCATGAATCGCTGGACCCAAAGCAAATAGAGGTGACGAGCACGGCCTTTCTTTACTATAATACCCATTTATTACAACAGCTGGCGGTGATACTGGGCCGTCATGAAGAAGCCGGTCATTACGGACAGCTGGCAAACCAGGTAAAGGACGCTTTTATTAAAAGATTCTATGATCCCGCTACTGGGTCAGTAGGTATCCATACCCAGGCGACGCAGGCGTTTGCGCTGTATTTTCATCTCCTGCCCGCAGACGGGGAAGAAAAAGCATTGAAAGTGCTGGTGGAGCAGATCCATGAAAAGAAAGATCATGTCAGCACTGGCATCTTTGGTACTAAGTACCTGCTGGAAGTACTTACGGAGCATGGCCTGACCGATCTGGCCTGTAAGATCGCGCTTCAAAAGGATTTTCCCGGTTGGGGAAATATGCTGGAAAAAGACGCTACGACTTTGTGGGAGCATTGGGAATACAGCGACAATATCTTCTCCCATAATCATCCCATGTTCGGGAGCATCAGCGGATGGTTCTTTAAATACCTGGCTGGGATCAGGCCGGCGGCGGATGCAGTAGGGTACAATAAGATCGTGCTGCAGCCGGCAGGGTTCGGTGAGCTGAGCTTTGCCGGAGCCGACTTTGTTTCTCCGAAAGGCCGGATCAGTGTACAATGGCGAAAGGAAAAAGATACGTTATATTATGAGGCCATCGTGCCTGAGAATACTTCGGCTACGATCCTTTTACCAGGTGAACCTGCGCAACAGGTGGGCTCGGGGTATTATCATTTCAAGGTAAAACGGCGGCAGGATTAAGCCGGATGGCGTATTTTTATACTATGATCGATGTATTCAAAGACGGCAGGCTGGTGCTTTCCAGCGGTGAGGACATCAGCATGATCTATCACCGGCAGGAGGAGGAAACGGAAAAAGCTCATCTGTTGCTGAAGGAACATATCTTATGCCTTGTGCTGCAGGGGCACAAGACGGTATGGCATCCCCACGGCAAGCTGCAAATACAGCCGGGAGAAGGGTTTTTTCTCGCCAAGGGCAACTATCTCCGGGCAGAGAGAAAGATGGATCCGCAGCTGGGTTTTCAGTCCCTCGTGGTGCGGCTGTCAGACACTTTTTTATTGTCCCTGGAAGATGCCTGCAGCGGCGGTGAAAAGACGGTGAGCCAGGTGTTCCATCTGCGGGAAGATGTCCTTGTAAAGGGACTGGTACACCAGCTGGTGCAATATTTCCAGATGCCGGAAGAGAAAAAGCGTGTGGAGTCACTCCTGCTTTTAAAGATGCGAGAGCTATTATTACTGCTGTTATCTGCCCGCGCCAATAAAGGCTTCGATGCAGTCATTAAAGGCCTGCCCTCGCACAGAGCGCCTTCGCTGGTCGCATTGATGGAAGCTCATTACAGGGAAACGCTGACACTGGAGCAATGGGCCTTCCTGGCGGGACTGAGCTTATCTTCCTTTAAGAGAAAGTTCGAAGGAACTTTCCACATGCCACCTCGTCGCTGGATCCAGCAGCGCAGGCTGGAAGAAGCCTATTATTTACTGGGTAGCCGGCGTATGAACGTCACGGAGGTCTGTTTTTCCGTTGGCTTCGAGAACCTGGCACATTTTGTTCATGCCTTCAAAGAAAAATATCATATCACGCCCAAGCAACGGCAGGTGGCAGAGTCGACGGCCATTTGATCTGCCGGCGATAGTTTTTGGACTGCCCACCAAATTGACAATAGCATGCTGCATATAGCTTTGTAAAAAAAATATATGAAGAAAGCATGGATCATTACACTGGCTATGATCATTTCCATCGCGCAGGCACAACCGCCTGTGCAGGTGACCGCGGGGTTCCATCATCCGGAGAGTGTATATCAGTCAGGTAAGAATTTATACGTAGCAGATATCGGCGAAGCGATGAGCCCTGTCGCAAAAGACGGGGATGGATCCATCGGCAGGGTAGACCTGTCAACCGGACAGTTGGCGGATGCACATTTCCTGCCGGTGGATGGAAAATTAAATGCCCCGAAAGGAATGGCCATGAACGGAGATACGCTGTATGTGGCAGATGTCGACAGGATCGTGGGCTTTGATGTCGTGTCCAGGCGACAAGTGGCGGAGATTGCGATCAACGGCACCGGATTCTTAAATGACCTGGTCTTAGGGGACGGCATATTGTATGCTTCGGCGACTGACAATGGTAAGATTTATGCCATCGATCTGAAGACTTTGAGGTATGCGGCGCTCCCAGTAGACAGTATTGCAGGCGCCAATGGGCTGTATTACACCGGTCATAAACTTTATTGTGTGTCCATCGGCAACTGGAGTCATCCGGATGGAACGGTGTATGTCATCGATGTCCCTAAGAACACGATGGAAAAGCTGGGGGATTACAAGGGCCTGCTGGATGGGGTAATCATCCTGGGCAATACATTGTATTTCTCCGACTGGGGCAAGGACCAGAAGGGAGTGCTGTTAGCAATGGACTTGTCCACAAAAGTGGTACGGGCGTTGCCCGGAACGATCTCCGGACCGGCGGATTTCACCATCAGTAAGGATCGCAGATATTTTATTATCCCGGAGATGCTGCAGGGAAAAATCCTATACAGGCCACTACCCTAAGATCTTCGAGATAAGATCCGAATGGAGGCTGATCTTTAAGAATGCAGCCATGCCGAAGATGATGCCAAGCAGGCTCATGCCACCGGCAAAATACAGCAGCCATTTCCTTTGGGTGAGGGCGCTGATGCCGAACATGGCGATGGAGATGGTCAGCAGGGCCTCCGTCATATCAAACTGGTCGTCGAAGAGATTGATGTCGTCGTAGTCTTTCTGGTACCCTTCCGCCTGTGCCTTTATCTCATTTTTTTCTTTTTCGTATTTGGCGATCTGCGTCTCATATTTTTTGATAAGGGTGTCGTTGCCGGGGGCCTTTTGAGCTTTTAGGATCTCGAGGGTATTTTCAGCAAGGGCCTGCTTGGTGCTTTTGGCCTGAAAATAGGACCATGCGTCGATGGAATGGGCTTGTGCCTGGTCCATGGCCTGGACGATATTGCCGTCCTTAACATTGCAAATAGCCATGAATGTGGCGGTTATAGCTACGAAGAGGGCGACGAGGGCATTGATCTTGCTTTTTCCTGCGTCTTCAAGTGGTTCCTGGATGGCTTCTGTAATATCTGTCATATGGTTGTTTTATAATACTAATTGGTTATACAGCCGTTGCATGGCGGCAGCCGGATCGCCGCAGAACCCGGGGTGCACTTTGGACGTTTGCAGCACCGTGCTGCGGGTGGCAGTAAGCCATCGGAAGCGGGAGGCTGTGTCCAGCGTTCCAATGGGCCCTCCTTCGGGGGTGCCCTGCGCGACGTGGCGGAAGGCTTCCAGGTGCTGTTGTAATTGCGGGATATCTATATTCGGAAAAAGCGCTTTGAGCTTAGCTTCGTCCAGGGTAAAGATGGTTTGCAGGAACTTTTGTTTTGAGCAATAGAGGATGATCCCGATATTCAGGAACTCTTCGCGCTCTACCCGGGGTACCACACGAACAACAGCATATTCAAACAGGTCATTTCCGGGCATGTTGCGCTTCTTTTAAAAAGATATGGGAATGGGCAAGACGGGTTTGCAGGAACTGGATATAAACTTGCCGGATGTCGTGGGCAGAAATGTCCAGGGACCATTTAGCCAGCCATTCATCGGGGATCAGCCCGACAATTTCGGTGATCTTTTCCTGGGTGAGACGGGTGCGGAATTCGGCGTCGACCTCTTCCAGGCGGCTGGCGAAAGGCAGCAGCACATGGTCTTTCACCTGTATGAAAGGGCGGAGGGCCTGCTCTTCCCAATTATCCCAGGAATGATGAAAATACAGTGCTGCGCCATGATCGATGAGCCAAAGCTCTTTATGGAACATCAGCATATTGGTGTTGCGGGCCGTGCGGTCTACATTGGTCAGCAGGCAATCCAGCCAGACGATGCGGGAGGCCAGCAGGGGATCGATGCTATTGGCTACGGGGTCAAAAGTGATGGAGCCGGAGAGGTAATGCAAACCCAGGTTGAGGCCCACGCTGGCTTTGAGAAGGTCCTGGATCTCCTCGTCGGGCTCAGTCCTGCCAAAGGCGGTGTCCAGCTGGGCGAAGACGATCTCCGGTACTTTTAAGCCAAGGGCCCGTGCCACCTCGCCGCCGATGAGCTCGGCGATCAATGATCTTATGCCTTGTCCCGCGCCCCGGAATTTGAGCACATAGAGAAACCCGTCGTCCGCCTCGGCGATGGCCGGCAGAGAGCCTCCTTCCCGAAGGGGAGTGACATAGCGGGTCACATTGACGGTGCGGAGCTGTGTGGAAAGCGTTACCATGGCCGGGCAAAGATATTCGGAACGGGTGAAAATGCAGCAAATTTAGCGGTAACTTTGCCGCCCTATGGATTTTTTACATGTATCATTAAGGGGTGTGCGGTTTGTCCAGGCCAAAGGAAGAAAGCTGGCTGTGGCGGGGGAGACGGGATCGGGGAAGACCACCTTGCTGAAGACCATTGCGGGTCTGGCACAGCCGGATAAGGGCGCCGTACAGTTCGAAGGGCAGCGGGTACTGGGACCCGCTGAAAAGCTGATACCCGGGCATCCGGGCATTGCCTACCTTTCCCAGCAGTTTGAATTACCGCAGCACCTGAGGGTCGAACAGGTGTTGGAATATGCCAACGAGCTTCCTGTGGAAGATGCAAAAGTGTTATTCAGGCTATGCAGGATCGATCATTTGATGAAGCGTAAGACCCATCAGCTGTCGGGAGGGGAAAGACAGCGGATCGCGCTGGCCAAATTACTCATCGGATCGCCCCGGCTGCTGCTGCTGGATGAGCCTTTCAGCAACCTGGATATGATCCATAAGGAGATCCTGAAATCCGTGATACGGGACATCGGGCACAGGCTGGATATCACGTGTATCCTGGTGTCGCATGATCCACTCGATACGTTGTCATGGGCGGATGAGATATTGATCATGAGGGATGGGCGCGTTATTCAGCAGGGAGCGCCGCAGGACGTATATCTGCGTCCCGAAAATGAATATGTGGCTGGATTGTTGGGTAAATACAACCTGCTGGTGGCGGGCAACGGCAAGCAATTGTTTGTCCGGCCGGAACATTTCAAGGTGGGGAAAAAAGCATTCCCGGGTGCGTTGCGGGGAGTGATAAGGTCCATTACCTTCTGGGGCAGCTTTTATGAGATCGAGATCCTGCAGGAGGCTGGATCCGTGCTCATCGCGCGGGTGGTGGAAAACGACCTGGCTGCGGGTGATGCTGTATTTATACTTCCACCATGGGATGGAGTGTGGTATCTGCCCGTCCCGGATCAGGAGGAGTGACCCACGCGCGGACCCTTGCAAAATTGAGAAATGCGGCGGTATTCAGGATCATCATGATCACACCGAACATATACAGGCCCATGAACAGCCCGATGAAGAAATGAAGGGCCAGCACATTGAACAGCCAAAATCTCCTGGTCATCTTTGGCCAGATGAAGATGGGATATAATGTTTCGATCATCAGCACCCACCAATTGACAGTTTTTAATACCAGGGGGAATTTCGAAAGCCATAGCAGGTTGAAATTCCCATAATTGGAATTGCCCAGCGTATACCATACGGCTTCTCCCACCCGCCAGTCCACTCCCTGGATCTTGGCGATGCCCGAATTAAGATAGACGATGCAGAGATGGAGCTGGAGGGCCCGCCATATGAAGTTAGAAAAGGCCGTTGCTTTGTCCGACGCCCTGCCGGGCACGAATAATAAGTAGAACAAAGAAATATGCGTGAACGTTTCTACTCCGTATCCGAAGATCATAGATGTATTGCAAAGCGTGAGGTGGAGGATAAAAGCCGCTGCGACGGCCAGCCTGCGGCGCCAGCCCACAAGCATTGCTATGGCTGACAGGAGATACAGGATGGAGATCAGCATCAGGGTTTGGTTGGCAGTGATATGCATGGGCTTCAACCAGTCAGCGACGGTGATCACGGAGGGGAGGAAGCTGATACTGAAAAGATCTTTGGAAATGAACCATTCTATATATCCTTCCTCGCCATAGATATCGAACCAGCTGTGGTAAAGAAAGAAGAATTGCAATAATATGAATAAGGCAGTGGCGATCCGCAGGAAAGAAAAGTTAAGGGAACAGGCAGGCGAGAAGAAAAATGTTCCTGTGGCGTGCTTGATTTTCCGGATCATGGCAGATTAGTTTGCATGAAAAGTAAGGTCGGCGATCAGCTCCTGCGGATTTCTTCCCCTGGCACTGAACTCCCGCATTTTCGGAAGCTTGGATGCGAAGACCCTGATATTGATATTGATGGCATCAGGGTGCTGATCCAGTATACGGGCTGCCCAGCTTTTGATCACGATGTCGGTGAGCTCATTGGGCATTTGCTGAATACCCAAAAGGCAGGAATGGAACCTCTTCTCCACTTCTTTGTTTGGTAAAGTGAACGATGCGTCCGCCCAATGACCTGCAGTATCCTGGTACTTCATTTTGACGAAGTAGTCCGGAGATATGTTAGGGGAGAAGAAGCTGTAATCGGCCTGCATGACGGAGAATTGTGTGTAGGCTTCCGATGCCAGCAATATTTTCTTATGCTCTTTCAGCAAGGGACTGAGCATGGGAGTTTCCCTGAATGCCTTCACCCCGATCAGGGTAAAGTGCAGCACCATCACGCAAAGGCATATTATTTTCGTGGTCCTGGTCATGTTGATAGATTTAGCCCCAACAGACCCCGGTCCGTTGGGGCTGGTGTTTTAACGCTCAGCTGCAAAGCTTTCCAGCTGCCGGTTGAACGCTGCAAGCTTTTCGGGATAAGCCTGGTCAAATTTCGATGTGAGGACGGTCTTTACGTAGTTGCTGATGGTGGTGACCACCTCGTTAATGGAATTGTCGGAGCCGGGCTTATGGAATGCTCCAACTGTGGTAAGGCTTCTGAAGCTGGCTGACCCGGCTTTGTCTACTTGTTTGCCATTGACGGTATAGATGAGCGAATAGGTGGAAGGATCGGCGCCGCTGAGGGTTTCCTTGAGCTTTTGGAAATCATCCTTGCTGATGTTGGCTTCCCGGAAATCCAATTTCATGGCATTGGCGCGTCCCGTGATGGCGGATTGCTCCAGCAGACTGTTGATGGCCGTTACTTTTTCCGGATACGCCTCATTGAATTTGGAGGTGAGTATTGTCTTTACCCAGTTGCTGATGGTGGTGACGACCTCATTGATGGAGCTAAGGCTGCCGGGACTGTGGTAAATAGCCACGGTCGAGAGCCTGCTGAAGCTCGCGGAGCCCATTTTTTCAACAACCCTGCCATTCACGATGTACTGGACAGCGTAGGTAGAAGGGTCGGCGCCCTTCAGGACGCCTTTCAATTTGGCAAAGTCCTCTTTGGTGAATTTGGCATCCTTGACGTCGAATGTCTTTCTTTGGGCGAAAACACCTGTTGAAACCACGGTAAGGCACAACGCAAGCATAAGACAATGGTTCTTTTTCATAAAAACACAAGTTTTTAGTTAACACAATACGTACATTATATTGCGCAGGCTGTCTTTGCCGGTACTAAGGTCTGAACAGTAAAATGAAGTGAATCGTCACGTAAAACACACTGGGACAGGCGTCGATATAAGGGGAATGAGAGGCTAAGGTAGCATTATTTTTTTTGCCAATCAATACCTTTTAGTGGTATATTTATTCTTAGATTGGATATTATGAAAGCAACCTCCCTTAAAAAAGTCAACTGCGCCAATATCACGATCTTCGGCGCCAAAGGTGACCTGACGCATCGCAAGCTTATACCCGCATTGTATAATTTATTTATCGAGAACCACCTGCCGGCGCAATTCGCTATCTATTGCGTAGATGCCATCGGGATAGATGAAGCAGTATTCAAGAACGATCTGCTGGCGGGTGTCAATTCCTTTAGTCGTAATGGAGCGGCCGACAAAAGCAGGTGGGACAGTTTTGCCGCGCGTATATTTTATATACAAGGCGATTTTTTAAAAGAGGAGACCTATACAGGGCTGAAGGCGATGATGGAGAGCTTTGATAAGCTGCATTCGATAAGGGCAACACGGATGTTTTATTTTGCCACGGCGCCCCGTTTTATCGAGATCATTGCGGATGGGCTGAGCAAACATAAGCTGGCGGGTAAGCAGCTGCTGGACCGGATCATCGTGGAGAAGCCATTTGGTACGGACCTGGATACAGCCCGAAAGCTCAATAAGTTCCTGGTCAAGCGGTTTGCGGAAAAGCAGATCTACCGGATAGATCATTATTTAGGTAAGGAGACGGTGCAGAATATCATGGCTTTCCGCTTCGCCAATTATGTATTTGAGCCATTGTGGAACCGGCAGTACATCGATCATATACAGATCAGCCTTGCGGAGCAGGTAGGCGTAGGCAAACGTGGGGGCTATTATGACAGCAGCGGCGCCTTGCGGGATATGATCCAGAACCACCTGCTGCAATTGGTGTGTATCATTGCCATGGAATGTCCCAGGGAATATGAGGCAGAGCACATCCGGGATGCCAAAACAAAGGTCATGAAGAGCGTAAAGATGTATTCCCCGGACCAGATCTTTAAGAATGTCATTCGCGGGCAATATACGGCTGGCGAGATCGATGGCCTTCCCCGTCCGGGCTACCGGGAAGAGGAACAAGTAGCTTCCGGCAGCAATACCGAGACGTTCGCAGCTGCGAGGCTCTTCATCGACAACGAAAGGTGGAAGGGAGTACCTTTCTTTCTGCGCACCGGTAAATCAATGCCAAAACAATCTTCCGTCATCGTCATACAGTTCAAGGATTCTCCCCATAAGATCTTCAGGGACGACGTTGTGCCCAACCGGCTCATCATCAGCATACAGCCGGAGCTGGAGATCAGCCTGCTTTTCGAGAGCAAGGTGCCCGGACTGGAAATGAAGCTGTTCCCGGTGGAAATGGATTTCATGTACCAGGATGCTTATACGGCCAACTTACCGGAAGCCTATGAAGCATTGTTGCTGGATGTGCTGGAAGGCGATGCGACGCTCTTTATGCGGGCCGACCAGGTAGAAGCTGCCTGGAAGGTTGTGATGCCTATATTGGACGCGTGGAAGAAATATCCATCCAAACAGCTGCATGCATACAAGTCGGGGAGCTGGGGCCCGGCGGCGGCGGATGCACTGCTGAAACCCCATGCCAAAGAATGGTTCAGGCTGCCGGAAAGAAATGTACATGCGTAGACATGCCATCATATTACTGTTTTTTTTAGCTGGAATTACGATCGTCAGGGCACAGGCGCCTTTTAAGGTCATCGCATTTTATACGGCTCGGAATGATAAAGCGCATATCAGCTTTGTGCATGAGGCGAACCGTTGGTTCCCGGAGATGGCGAAGAAATATGGGTTTGTTTATGATTCCACGAATGAATGGAGCAAAATGAACGACGACTTCCTGGCCCGTTACCAGGTGGTGATTTTCCTCGATACCCGGCCGGACGATCCGCTGCAAAGGGCGGCGTTCGAACGGTACATGAAGAAAGGAGGAGGATGGATGGGGTTCCATTTTGCCGCTTTTGCTCTCACTCCTTCCGACTTTCCACAGAACTGGGATTGGTATCATAATGAATTTCTCGGTTCCGGCAGCTATGTCAGCAATACCTGGCATCCTACTGCGGCCGTGCTCAGGGTGGAGGATACGGCTCATCCCGCAGTGAGGCATTTGCCCCTGACATTCTCTTCGGCGCCCAATGAATGGTATCGCTGGCAGAACGATCTGCGCACCAATCAGGACATCCGGATCCTTTTATCCATCGACTCTGCCAGCTTTCCACTGGGCACCGGTCCAAAACCACATGAGATCTGGCATAGCGGATATTATCCTGTGGTATGGACCAATAAGAAATACCGGATGATCTATTTCAACATGGGGCATAACGACATCGATTACGACAACAAGACGGATAAAGAGCTGTCTTTTACCTTGAAGAACGAGATGGAGGAAAAGCTGATCATGGATGCCCTGCTGTGGTTGGGCCGTCGCTGATCTCCTTCAATTCGGCGATCAGGGCAAGCAGCTGTTGCGTGTCGTAGTCCTTGCCGACATGGATCTTCAACAAAAATTCTCCTTCATTTTCTCCGGGGGCCACGCTTATTTCGAAAGATGCTATCTCATATCTCTTTAAAACGGATTGTATCCGGCCAATGTCTGTAAGCCCGGAGATATTGACCGGGATCGTCTGCCTGTTACGGTGCCCCTGCATCCGGCGCTCAAGTGGTTTGATAGCTGCCAGGATCAGTAAGACGATGGCGGTAGAGGCCGTTGCCGCGAGATAAAGTCCAGCCCCTACTGCCAATCCTATTGCCGCCACCGTCCATAGCCCGGCGGCGGTGGTCAAACCCCGGATAATGCGGGGCCTTAAAAAGATAATAGTACCTGCACCCAGGAACCCTATCCCACTGATAACCTGCGCCGCGATACGGGAAGGATCAAGCACGACGGCTGGCCTTCCCAGGACATCCTCGAACCCAAATGCGGACACCAGCATCACGAGGGTCGATCCCAGGCATACGAGCATATGAGTCCGCAGGCCAGCGGGTCCATCTTTCCGCTGGCGCTCCAGGCCGATGACGCTGCCCAGGACAGCCGCTATCGAAAGCCGGGCAATCGTCTCCCAGGGTGTCAATTGAAATGCGCTCATTTTTTTACTTCTTCTATCACCTGCCCCACACAACCATTCGGCATCTGTATATGCAAAATCGCTGCCACTGTCGGTGCAATGTCCGTCATATGGACAGTGCGGTTCAAAGCGCCATGGCGGATGCCCCATCCCATGAATATTAAAGGAATATGAGTGTCCTGCGGATTCCAGGTGCCATGGGTAGTCCCCTTCCTGGAGCCATCGAACCAACCGGGCTCGTTCACAAAGGCGACGTCTCCGCAGCGGCGATGATTATAGCCATTGATGAGCATGGTCTTTAAAGGCTCGGGCACGGTGGAGGCAGCAACAGCGTCTGCATCCACGGCATATTGGACACCGGGCTGGCGAAGAAGGAAGTCGATGGCGACTTTTTTAAGCTGGTCCATATCCAGGTGCGCATTGCGGATCTTTTCATGGTTGAAGTTAAGGTAGTAGTTCGAGCCGGAGATGATGAGGCCTTTGACACCAAAACGATTGGAGAGCGTATCATTCAACACTGATATAAAGCTCCTGCTCTCCAGCAGGTCGCCAGGGACCCCATGCTCTTTCATGAAGTCGACGGAATGCGAGGCGCCATGGTCAGCAGTAAGGAAAACAGTATAATTGCCCTTTCCTACTTTACTGTCCAGGTAAGTGAAGAACGCCGAAAGATCCTTGTCCAGGCGCAGGTAAACATCTTCTACCTCTATAGCGTTAGGGCCATATTTGTGGCCTACATAATCGGTGGATGCACAATTGATGGTGAGGAAATCGGTGCTTTCGCCCTGTCCCAGCGAGTAGCCGTCAACGGCTGCCCGGGCAAATGCAAGCGTCAACGTATTGCCGAACGGGGAGCTACGGATATTGTCATGGTCCAGCTTGTAAAATTTTGCTATATCATGAGGGAAGACGGGGGCGGCTTCACCGGGAAAAGTGCCTTCCCAGGGCTGATTGTCGGAGGTGCTTTCCGTGTAGGTATTCAAAGGGTATAGCGTGTTCCATCCATTGGCCACCAGCTTTTCCGGTAAGTTCTGCGCATTGAATTGCTTTACCCATTCCGGCAGGTCTTTCATATACCAGGTGCTGGTGCTGAAAACACCGTTGTGATCGTCAAACCAAAAAGCACCGGTGGGCATATGCCCTGCGGGCAGGATGGAGGCACGGTCTTTCAGGCTTATACCTACTACTTTGGACCTGAAATTAGTGGCCAGGCGTAATTCATCGGTGACGGTGGACGCCAGCAGGTTGTGAGGGGACATGTTGCCCGCGGGAGAGGTGCCGCCTACTGGCTGGACCGTACTGTCGGCTGTGCAATACTGCGATCTTCCGGACGCCTGGTCTATCCAGTCGTTGCCTGTTATGCCGTGAATGGCCGGGACAGAGCCGGTGAATATCGTGCTATGGCCCACGGCCGTGTAGGAGGGAAGATGGCTTATGAAAGTGTTCTCGCAGGAGAAGCCTTCGTTCAGCAATCTTTTAAAACCGCCGGTGGAATATCTTGCCGAATACCGGTATAAATAGTCCCAGCGCATCTGGTCGACTACAATTCCTACTACTAATTTTGGACGAAGCACTGCCTGCCCGGAAGCCTGGATGAAAAGAATAGATAAAAATATGCCTGCAATGGCACAACGCCTGTTAAGCATGAGTTGAATTTTAAATACGAAAATGATAGAGAGAAAGAGGAATGATCAGACCAGGGCAGGCGGTCCGCGTAAAGTGTAGGAGAGGAGCGTGGTTTCTATGGTATGGTCATGAGGCCTGTAATAGACTGGCGCAGGCGGGGACAGTATGATATAAGGTGAGCTTACGGTCAACAGGGGAAGCAGCATTTTCCCTGCATCTTCATAGTAGGTCTTGTGGAGACGGTGTGCGTCTTTCAGCGCATTGGTGATACCCCGCTCTTTTTTATTGACCAGCAGGTGGATATAGTTCACCTGCGTAAAGGGCAGCTCGATGGTAAAGCAGGCAGCCAGAACTGCCATGAGACCAATCAATATGAACTTCATTTTGTGCATTACCGGGCGCTAAGGTAATGAATTTGAGAGCATTTTTATTACCAGACCGATCTGGCCAAGATGATACATGTCATGGTGGATCAGACCTTCGGAATAATATAGATAGCTGTGGTGCTCTTTCTTATCCACCTGTTCCAGGTAGTCATCATGCTGCTGGTCCAGGAATGTGATGATGTCCTGCTGGCTTTTATAGAATTTTTCTTTTAATATTTCCCATCCTTCCCGCCGGAGGGTGTCATTGTCCTTCCAGTTGGCCGGGCTGTCCATGGTGATGGTCCTCGCGCCGCCTTTCAGGATGGAAAGGACGGAAATACGCCATTCCAGCAGGTGGGATACCAGCTCTGCCACGCTGTGCACGGAGGAGAGGGGGCGGGTAAACGCCTGCGCTTCGCTGAGGCCGGACAGTTTTTTCACAAAGGTTTCGTCTACCCAGGGTTCACCGTCGATGATCTCGGAAAGCTGGCGGGTAACATTGTGGATGATGTTATTCATATGGAAATTTACAAAATTTTTACTGCTTATCTTCGCAGGATATGAACGATCTCAAGCAACAAGCCGCCCTGGCGGCTATTAAACTCATCAGGGAGAAGAGTACGGTTGGTTTTGGAGCGGGCAGCACCATCGCCCACCTGGTGGAAGGTATCAAAGAACAGCCGGACCTGGCCGGATCGATCACTGCGGTGACATCTTCTTTTAATACGAAGCTGCTCTTACAGCAATCTGGTTTTGTCGTAAAAGAAATGGAGGACCTGGAGGAGATAGACCTGTATTTCGACGGGTGCGACCAGTTCGACAGCCGGCTGAATGCGCTCAAAAGCGGAGGGGGCATTCACACAAGGGAAAAGATACTTGCGTCCATGGCCCGTGAGTTCATCCTCATAGGGGACGAGTCGAAGTACGTGGAGCAGCTGGACGGGAAATATCCATTGGTAGTGGAGGTGATCCCTGACGCGCTGGCCTTTGTCATGAGCCGCCTGCAGCAGTTGCTGCATCCGTCAGAGTGCCGGATCAGGCTCAGCGACAGGAAAGATGGAGCCGTCATCACGGAGAATGGCAACTATCTCCTGGATTGCAGATGGCCGGTGTTCCCTGACCCGGCGCTGGTGAATGAAAAAGTGATCAGGATACCCGGCGTGCTGGAGCATTCTCTATTTTTTAATATTGCCCGCCTGGGGATCGTTGCAGGGGCGGGAGGGATCAAAATTGTAAGGTGATATGCATTCAGAAAAGGTAGTATTACTGCTGGGAGCCAATTCGGATGTCGCGAAGGCGGCCATTCAGCAATATGTAGAAAAGGGTATGCGTGTCATTGCCGCGTCGCGGAATACAGAGGAGCTGCAGAGTTTTGTCAGCCGGAGCGTATCCGACCCGGGAAAAGTGGCCGTCATTTATTTTGACGCAGTGGCTTTTGACGATCATCGCCGGTTTTATGACAGCCTTCCGGTGAAGCCGCATATCGTCGTCTACGCCGCAGGATTTCTCCGGGATAATGTGAAGGCGATGCGGGACTGGGCGGGCGCCTACCAGATGATGAATGTACATTATGCGGGAGCCGTCTCTATCCTGAATATTATTGTGACGGATGAGAACAACCCACGTTTGGAAAGGATCATCGGACTTTCCTCATTATCGGGGGTACGGGGGAGGAAAAGTAATTTCATCTATGGCAGTACGAAGTCCGCTTTTACACAGTACCTGGCAGGGCTGCGTCAATTCCTGTTTCAACGGGGAGTGAAGGTGAACGTGATCGTGGCGGGCTATATCCGGAGCAAGATGACGGCAGGACTGGGTCTGCCGGAGTCGCTGATGCTGGAGCCCTCCTATATTGCCAGGGCCGTGGTAGAGGCGGGGGGACGCTTTACGATCGTGCCCGGCTTCAAATGGAAGATGATCTATTGGATCCTCCGGCTGTCGCCGGAGCAGCTGGTGGCCAGGCTGCCATAGGGACGTTGTTATTCGTCTTTCAGGTACTTAAAAACATTCTTTCTATACGTTTCGAGGTCTTCCAGGTTGGTGAACTCTTCGAATTTATAATGCTGGCCTGAAGACTGTACTCTTTCCAGCACCACTTTCCCGCCACCTACCAGCACGGTGCGGGCCCTGCGAAACACCTGTCCGAGACTGGCGGTGTCATTGAGGGTCTGCCACTCTTCGATATTATTGACGGAAATAACGAGGTCTTCCATGAAGCAAATTTACGCATAGTTGCTGAGATCGGGCGAGATGGGCGGCAGGGCTTTTTCGATAGCCGCGCGATCTTTTTCGAATTGTGGCGGCAGTTGCAGGGCCTGCCCCAGCTGGTCCTGCGATTCGTCCACCTGGAAACCCGGGCCACTGGTGGCGATCTCAAAGAGGACGCCTCCCGGCTCTCTGAAATAGATGGAGGTGAAGTAATTCCTGTCCAGGATGGGAGTGGGGTTTAGCTGGCGTTCCACCAGCCGCTGGCGGGCCTGGTCCTGGGCCTCGCGGGTGGGAGTGGCAAAGGCGATGTGATGGACAGTGCCGCTGCCCGACAATCCCCTCAGGCTATCAGGCATACAAACGATGTCAACATAGTTCCCCGGGGCGTCCGTGGCGGCAAAGCGGAAGCGGTTGCCTCTCTCTGCGATCAGTGTGTGATCCATCTGTTCTGTCAGGAGCCCGGCAGTACGTTCATATCCTTCCTGTCCTATCTCGACATTGTAGAATCCTTTGATGGCATGCTGCGGTGGGACAGGCCCGTGAACGAACCCTTGTCTTTCATCCTTGTCGGTGAAAACGAGCTCCAGTCCAAGCCCATCGAAATCCTCAAAATAGACGACCACTTCGTTGCCGAAACGTTCTTGCGGGTCTTTGTAGTTAACGCCAAACTTTTGAAGCCGGCCTGTCCAGTATTCCAGGGAAGTGGCGGGAAGGGAGAATGTCGTCGTATTGAGCATCCCCTTGCCATGCCGGCCTCTTACCAATCCCTGGTAAGGAAAGAAAGTAAGGATGCTGCCGGGATGTCCTTCCTCGTCCCCATAATAAAAGTGATAAACTTCCTTAGCGTCGAAATTTACCGTTTTTTTAACCAGGCGCATGCCCAGTATGCCTGCGTAGAAATTGATATTTTTCTGTGCATCGCTGGTGAGGGCCGTGACATGATGGACGCCGGTGATCAATTTCTCCATATTGTCGTAAATTTATAAAAAAATCAGACTATGGGTATTGCAGATAAGTTATTTAATATGAAGAATGAGAAAGCTGCCGCCAACCTGAAAGCAGGAGAGGAATTCCTGGCAGCCAATAAGAACAAGCCAGGGGTCGTAGCGTTGCCCAGCGGATTGCAATACGAGGTCATTACGGAAGGCACGGGCAGCAAGCCCCTCGCTACCAATAAGGTCACCTGCCATTACCACGGCACTCTCATCGACGGAACAGTGTTTGACAGCTCCGTTAAGCGGGGACAGCCGGCTACTTTCCCCTTGAATGCCGTCATCAAAGGCTGGACAGAAGGCCTGCAACTGATGCCTACGGGAAGCAAATGGCGCTTTTTCATACCTCCGCACCTGGGATATGGCGACAGGCAGGTCAGCGCACAGATAGGCCCCAACAGCACGCTGATCTTCGAGGTCGAGTTGCTGGATGTGAAATAATGCGCCGCAGGATGCTACAGGATGCGCAAGTGAATGATTAGGGGTAATTTCCCCTTCATGAAATTTCTTCTCTTCCTGCTTGCCATGATTGCCGGCTTCTGCAGCCTGTATGCACAATCTTCTATAAAGTCCGTCCCTGCTGGGATCGACAGTATCCGACGGAATTTTTTACAACCTCCTGATGCGGCACGACCGGGTGTGTACTGGTACTTTATGGATGGCAACCGGACCCGGGCAGCAATGACGGCGGACCTGGAGTCTATGAAAAGGGCCGGCATAGGCAACGTGGTGTTCCTGGAAGTCAATGTAGGCGTCCCTCGCGGGCCGGGGGATCTGCTGAGTAACGAATGGAAGGAGATGTTCCGGCATGCTGTCCGGGAGGGTGAGCGCCTGGGCATAGAGATCACCCTGGGTACCGGACCCGGGTGGGCCGGTAGCGGAGGTCCGTGGGTAAAACCCGCGCAATCCATGCAGCATCTTGTTTTCAGTACAGTACAGATAGATGCAAAGTCGAAAGGGAAGAAGATCGTCCTGCCTCTCCCTGCCCCGAAGAAACCTTATTTCGGAGATGGCTCCCTGACGCCTTCGCTCCGGAAAGAATGGGATGATTTTTATGAGGACGTGGCCGTGCTGGCATTTCCCACAAGAGACAGCGGCAACAAAATAAAAGACATCGATGAGAAGGCGCTGTACTACCGGCCGCCTTATACATCTGTAGCGGGTGTAAGAGCTTTTTTTACGGCGGAGGCAGACTATCCCCGGCTGCCGGAGGGCGCTGTCATTCCCAAAGACCAGGTGATCGATCTGACGGGTAAGATGTCCCCTGACGGTACCTTGAACTGGGATGCGCCTCCGGGGAGCTGGACCATCCTCCGGTGTGGCAGCCGGAACAATGGGGCCGTAACCCGCCCGGCGCCTGTGCCGGGATTGGGTTTCGAGGTGGATAAGATGGATACCATGTCGTTGATGTCCCACCTGGATAAGTATGTGGGAGAATTACTGGAAAGGACGGGCGATCCGGATACAAATCTTGCGGGAGGGTTTAAGCGCCTGCATATCGACAGCTGGGAGATGGGCGCCCAGAACTGGACACAACATTTTCGGAAGGAGTTCATAAAGCGAAGAGGCTATGACCCCTTGCCTTTTTATCCTGTATATGCCGGCAATATAGTCGGCAGCCTTGCCATCAGCGAACGATTCCTTTGGGACCTCCGGCAGACCTGCCAGGAGCTGGTGTTGGCTTATCATGCCGGACAGGTGAAGGAATACAGCCATCGCCATGGGCTGTTATTGTCGATCGAGCCGTATGATATGAACCCGGCGGCGGACCTGGAGCTGGGAGCCGTAGCGGATATCCCTATGTGTGAGTTCTGGAGCAAGGGTTTTGGCTTCAACTCGTCTTTCAGCTGTATCGAGGCGACCTCCATCGCACATGTCAACGGGATATCCCTTGTGCCGGCGGAGTCATTCACCGCCGATGACCGGGAAGGCTGGAAGCAATTCCCTGGGTCGATGAAGAACCAGGGCGACTGGGCTTTTGCTACGGGGATCAACCGGCTGGTGTTCCACACATTTCAACATCAATCTTTGGACGATAAATACCGTCCTGGGGTGACGATGGGGCCTTATGGCGTCCATTGGAACAGGGCGCAGAGCTGGTGGTCGATGGTGGATGGCTATCACCGATACATCACAAGATGCCAGTATCTCTTACAGCAGGGCCGGACAGTAGCGGACATTCTATACCTGACCCCTGAAGGGGCCCCCCATGTTTTCCGGGCCCCCGCTGATGCCATGAGCAGAGATGCCGTCCTGCCGGACAGGAAAGGATTCAATTTTGACGGATGCGCACCTGGCCAGCTGTACAGCGCTTCGGTGAAGGATGGAAAAATTGTATTTCCCGGTGGCGCTGAATATAGGGTACTGGTATTGCCAGCGTCCCCTGCGATGACGCCCGCATTGCTGGAAAAGATCGTTGCACTGATAAAGGCCGGAGCAACGGTGATCGGTGCGCCGCCGCTGCATAGCCCCGGCTTGTCGGACTATCCACGTTGTGATCAGCGGGTGGCGGAGCTTGCTGTGAATTGGAAAGGGAAAATAGCACCAGTAGGGAAGGACAGCGGCTTGTACCCGGCGTATGAAATTACTGCGCAGATATTGGATGCCATGGGCGTTACAGCCGATTTTGTATCCGACGGTCCGTTGCGTTATACACACAGGACGGGCAGGGACTGGGACATTTATTTTGTTGCCAGTACAGCGGACAGCGCTTTTAGTACGGATGTGTCTTTCAGGGCGGATGGCGGCACACCGGAACTATGGGATGCCGTGACAGGAACGACAAGGCCACTGGGGGAATTTACTGTGAGCAATGGACATACGGTGATACCGATGAGCTTTCAGCCGTATCAGAGTTTTTTTATTGTATTCAGGAAAGGGACTGCTGCAGGGAAGGGGAAGAATTTTCCGGCAACGCATATGGAGAAAGCCCTGAATGGTGCCTGGTCCGTGTCGTTCGACACGACCTGGGGAGGTCCGGCGCAGGTGAAATTCGACTCCTTGCATGACTGGACGACCAGCAAAGTGGATGGCATCCGCTATTATTCCGGTGAAGCGCATTACAGGAAAACATTCGACCTGGTGAAGAGTGAAAAGGGGCGGCTGTACCTGGACCTGGGTGTGGTAAAAGATATGGCAAGGGTTAGGCTCAATGGAAAAGACCTGGGCGTGGTGTGGACGGCTCCCTGGCGGGTGGATATTACGGATGTTGTGCGTGCGCATGGCAACCAGCTGGATATTACGATCGCCAACCGGTGGCCCAACAGGCTGATCGGAGATGAACGGTTGCCTGATGACGGTATCAAAGATGACAAATGGCCGGAGTGGTTAAAAAAGGGACAACCACGTACCAGCGGCAGATTCACCTTTACTACGTACAAACATTATACAAAGGATTCGCCCCTGTTGCCGTCGGGATTGCTGGGACCGGTGCGGGTGGTGCGGGAGGAGTAACGACATCTCTCTCCTCTCCACTGGGTTCAAATAAAATGATGCTGAAAGCCTGTAAAACTCGGTTTTACAGGCTTTTATTTTGAAGGTTAAACTTGTTTAATCAGGAAAATATTTGCCCCTTACCGGACCGCACCTATTCGTATTTTGAGAGCTTCTACATTAATTTTTCCGGCACTATGAACTAAATAGAAAAGCTCAAATCGGGTTGTTTTCAATATTGGTGGTAACACCTACAGAATGATTTGCAAATATGCCTTTGGAGACAAGCAGGTTCATCTTTTCATCTGCTGGATTGGTACCCATGCAGAATATACAGCGCTTTGCAAAGAACAGTTGCAATATGCTATCAATAACTATTAAAAATATTTTATGGCAGAATTGAAATATAAAGTAATCAAAAATAAAACCCAGTACAACGAGTATTGTAAAAAGCTCGAGGACCTCGTCTTTTCAGGCTTGAAAGATGGCCGTACAAAAGACGAGATCGATTTGCTTACCGTCCTGATCGAGAAATGGGAAGCAGAGCATAATACTTTTGATGAACTTGATCCTATTCAGTTGCTTCATTCATTCATGGAGGATCATAAACTAAAGCCGAAGGACCTTGTTGAAATATTAGGTGTAAGCAAAGGGTATATCTCTGAGATTCTTCATTATAAGAAAGGATTGTCTAAAGATGTAATACGGATGTTGGCGGAATATTTTAAGGTCTCACAAGAAGCTTTTAATAGGCCGTATAAGCTTGTTTCCCCTATTAATGCACATTTAAAGAATGCAAACGTAATGAATACAAAGAAAAAAGTAGCGGTTGCATAAAACATTTTCCTACAAACCTTCAGCGATCTTCAGGATCTTCCTCAACCCTTCCTTATTATAACTCTGTATCATATCCTTATCGAATGTACGCCGCATCCTGTCCAGCGAAGGAGCGGAGATCTGCCAGCCCAGAGGCAGGACGGGTGAATAGAATTTGCCTTTTGGATCGCTGACGCAGGTGGCCGTTATCCAGACGGAGGAATAGTCGCTGCGAATGCCAGGGAACTGCGTAGAATCCGATACATAACGAAATTGAAGTGTATTGTCAGCGGCCAGCGCATTGCCGTTGATGCCGCTGTTGACCATGCCTACCAGGGGACTGATGGGCTCAAAGCGGTTGGATACCAGCTGCCGGGTGTCCGGGTTGTAATAAGGGCTATTGGTAATGGAGACAAAATAAAAGCGGACCTTTTTCATCAGCTGCGCAAACACGCTGTCTTTTTCTGCTCCGGGCCTGCGGCATCCCTGCCGGGCCAGGCTGATGAAAATACCTTCTGAAGTGGCAGCCCCGGAATTGTCTTTTGCACCTCCGTCCATAAAATGATAGCCGGGACCTATTTTACCGCTGGGACTGATGAAAGGGAAGCGGGCGCTGAGGAAAGCGCCGGTCATCAGTGGAATATACAAGGGTATGTCTTTTTCTTTTTTCCGTTGGACGTTCAGCGCGGCCAGCCTTTCCCTGATGAAAATAGTGCCCGGAAAATCACTGTGGGAAAGCTCCACGGGAGCCATGATGCCCTTTAGTCCATCGTCTACATTCAAGGTGTTGGAAAATAACAAGGGCACCTCGAAGCCGGCCGGATTGGCGGCGGCGGTATCCCATAATGTGTTGAAGTCCCGGTCCAGGCGGATGTCGAGTGAACTGTGTCCAAACCCTTCCCAGATGCTCTCCTGTATGGCGGACCTGTCCCTCCACACCGGATATCCTGCGACGGACGCCCATACGTCCCTGCCGATCATATTACCCAGCACAGGAGTGAGAAAATCATGCCGATAGAATTTTTCGAAATGGTCGAGGCTGTAGGCTTCGGCAGCCGAATCCAGATACCGGGCACGGTAGGCGCATTGTACGGAAGCACCGACAGTGCCGCCGGAAGCGCCGCTGACGGAGAAAACATAATGCTCGAAGCCCTTATGATCTTTGCTGTTGCGTATCATCGTGCTGTCCAGGTACGAGAACATCATATTTGTGAAAGCCGCGGCCTTGATGCCGCCCCCATAAGTATTGACGAGGAATATGGGGTATTCACCCGGTGTATGGAGGATCTCATCCTTACGATGCAGCAGCCAGCTGTGAAAATAGTCGTTGAGGGACAGGGGAGAGCTGCTGGTTGAAGACAGTGTTCTATGAGACCGCGGAAGCAGCCGCACTGCATGATAGTCATTTGGAACGCTGGCAGCGACCACCACCCCGGCGGTGACGATGAAAAGGACCAGGTTGATCTTTAGCCAGAGGCTTACCCGTATCAATAGGGTAAAGAGCAGAACATAAAAAATGACGCCGGACAGGAGGACGGGCAGTGTAAGGTAATTGCAATCCAAACCCAGGATCGTCATGGGGAAGGCATTGAAGAGCACGAAAAGGATCGCCAGGGCCCCACTACCCAATATGATAGGCCAGCCAATCTTTTTACACCACCAGCTGTGTTCCTTAAAAACATAGCCTCTCGTGCTCACGAAGATCCAGAAAGCGAATGCAAGGAGCAGCAGGTGTACAAAAAGCCAGAACAGGGAGCTGGGAGCATAGCTTTGTTCATCGAGGACCAGGTACCGGATCAGCCCGGGCAATAGCAATCCGAAAAAGATCCATGTGAGGAGGGTGATGTTCCTGGCAACGGACTTGCCCCGGCGGGCGGCCATCCAATTAAATGTCCTGGCGGCGACGTCGAACCTGATCAGCACGAAAAAGATGCTCAACAATGCGACCAGCCAGATCATGGGCGGGAAGATATCCAGGGGGAAATGGATATTCAGCACCCGGAGTGCATTCAGTATGGCTACGGAGGGAATGAGGATCGTGATCACACCAAGGTAACGGGATACTTTTTTTTCCGATGCTTCCCGTTCGGGGTCGGAAATAACGGGCTCGGTCATACGGCATACCGGTCCCGTATATTCTTTTTCAAAGAACAGTTTGGCCAGCCACCAATTGAGAAAGGCGGCTACCAGGACGATACCGACGAAAAGAAATATCCCCGTGTCGGTGGAGTTGCTGTTTACCAGCAGGTCCTGTCCCTGGTCCATGGCCCAGATAGGCAGAGAGAATGCCAGGACGCTGATGATGATCACTCTGTACCGGAAGAGCTGCAGCGTCTTGGTGCGGATATAGGCTGACAGCCATTGAAGGCCTCCATCCTTCATGATAAGGGTATAAGGCAGGTAGACCAGCAGGAGGAAGCCCAGGATGCTGAATTTGGTCCGGGCCATGGCGTGGGTGAGCGTTGCGGTGAATGCGCCGGCTTCGGAGGTCTTGTCGATGCCATCGTCTATGAAACGCAGCATGCCGACATTCTCTATCACGTCACAAATGCCGGCGATGATGACAAGCGCCACCAGGATATTGCTCACGGGACGGCCTGCTTTATTGATACGTGTCTGGAGTCCTGTGATGATGATGACGCCAAGTGTAGTGTATAGTAATATGAACAGGAAGTCCATGCGTACATCCGAACGGGCCCTGTGCAGCCTGTTGATAGAGGGGGGCGTGCGCTGGCAGGGGTCGGAGGCCGTTCGGTCGAGGGTATCCTGTTTCCAGGATTGGACGATGGCGCTGTCTGTGGTGCGATTGCGGCCCAGCTCCAGCGATACGATGCCTTTGGGAGCCAGGTCATTTTCCAGGTAGGTCTGGTCTTTCAGCTGCAGGAAGGCAACAATGAAAGTCACCGCCAAAACAGGCCAGAAGAGGACTGAAAAATGACGATGTATGTAGTAGTAGGAACTACTGTTTATTTTAAAGGGCATAGATGGAGGTTATGCCCCTGAAGGTACATTATTTTATTTGGTAACTTTTACGTCGAAAACATCCTTGATGCAGTTGAAATTATCTTTTACGGTGTAGGTCGTCGCCGATCTGGGACTGACGGTGATGCTCCTGGTGGTGGCTTTACCTGTGCTCCAGCGGTAGTCACCGATGAACGAGGCGGTGAGCGTGATGCTGTCGCCTTTCCTGACGGTGAAGGTCTGCCGGCGGTCCGTATGTTTCATCATGGTAAAGTGATCACGGATCTCTCCGTCTGCGCAGATCCATTTCCAGTCCAGGCGGGTGCCTTGTATCTCCAGCATACCGGTACCTCCATGGGTAGCGTCGGAATAAGGCAGGGCGTCATGGGGGAACGAAGCTTGCTTGCCGCCCAGCTGTCCGGCAGATCCGCTGACAAGATAGACTGTCCCCGGACCTTCTTCTTCTTTGATGTAGGGGCAGGAGTTGGGCGTGTTGTCATAGCGGCCGGAGGAAGCGCTCACCAGTTGCGTGGTGGAGTCGAAGGTGGTTTCCATCCCATAATGTCCTTTCATCAGCCGGGATCTTTCATAATCGTGGCTGTGTCCGCAGAGGACCAGGTCCACGCCGTATCTTTCCAATATGCGTATGAAATTCTCCCGGATATGCACCAATTCCTGTTCCTTATCGGAATTATGCGATCCCATCGTATAGGGAGGATGATGCCAGTAGGCGATGATCCATCCTTTATTGCGATTGGCATCCAGGTCTTTTTTTATCCATTGCACCTGGGGTCCTGCTGTGTCGTATATGCGATATTGATCTTCTTCGATGCCATAAGCGTCCAGGGAAAGAAAATGGATATTGCCCAGGTCGAAGGAATAGAAGGCGGGATTATGTGAAGCAATGCCGCCGGCCTCACCGTCCACCGGCATGGAGAAATTCTGGAAGTAAGCTACCTGGTGGGTCTTCTGTACCTTTTCTTCCGCGGAGTCGCCATCATAGTAATCATGATTGCCGGGGGAGGGGAACAGGGGATATTTGGGAAGCAGGTTGTCTTTATAGATGTTGAAGAAATTAGATTGGAATTCCGCATCCCTGCCGCTGCTGTAGGAATTGTCGCCCAGCAGGATCCATGAGTCCATGTAATGATCCCCTAAATAACGGACCAGCTGATCCCGCACATTACGCTGGTTGATGGAATTGTTACCGCAGTCGCCTACGACGCCGATGCGGTAAAAACCTGCTGCACCGGCAACGGGCAGGGTCGAGAAATAGTTATCCGGGCCCGCTTGCAGGGTATCCCTGTATGAGCCGATGGAATAAAAATATCTGGTGCCGGGCTGCAGGCCTTCCAGCTTTATTTTGTGTTCCGATACGAGCACCGTGTCCTGGGCTTTCCCATCCAATTGGCCCTGGGTGGTGCCATAGCGGACAATGCCTCTTACGAGGGCGTCGGTCCGCCAGCGGATGACGATGCTGTTGGAGGTTGCTACCTGAAGGTAGGGGCCTCGCAGGAGGTTGGCGCGGGGTTTGCCAGGGCGTTGGGCCTGGATGCTGCAGATAAGCGAGAGCAGTGTTAATAAAGCGATGATTTTCTTCATGAAGTGCGAAATTAGGCGTGGCATATTAAGCGAAAGTTAAGGATTGTCGGTCAGTGCGTGCAGGAACTGAATGATGTCCTGCATTTCTTTCCTGGTAAGCCCCAGGGCATGGGATGACAGGGTTTGCGAAGGCATGGTCAAACCCAGCCCCTGGCCGCCGCCCTTGTTATAAAATTCCAGTACTTTTTCCAGGCTGCGGAACGCCCCATTGTGCATGTAAGGAGCTGTGACAGCCGTATTCCTTACGGTGGGTGTTTTAAATGCGCCTTTGAAGAACGGTAAGGGGTAGACGTTATACCGTCCCTGATCCTTACTTAGCTGGGGCTTTTCCAGCCTGTCGGTACGGGTGGTCCCCAGCACTTCAAATTCTGTCACGGCGTAATCGGGAGGGATCAACCCATTGAAAAGCGGCATGAAATGGCAGGTGGCGCATTGCGCCTTGCCCATGAAGAGGTTGGCGCCTTTCACCTGGCTGCTGGTGAGCAGGCTGTCGGGGCCTCCTTCAATATATTTATCAAAAGGGGAGTTCTGTGGATGGAGGGTCCGGATGTAGGCGGCGATAGCCCTGGCCGTGGAAATGCTGCCGCGTTGTGAGGAATGCATCTCTTTAGGGTCCTGTAGCACAGTGACGATCTGGTCTTCCAGGGTGGCCGCCCTTCCGTCCCAGAATTGCCTGTATTGAAAGCCCGCGTATAACAGGGATGGGGCATTCCTCTCCAGTCGGCTATGGCCGTCGAAAGCCAGCGGGGTGGTGAGACCGTCCGTGAATTTTTTTTCCGGGGCATGGCAGGAGGCGCAGCTGCGCTGACCGTTGCCGGAAAGGGATCTGTCGAAGAAAAGTCGTTTGCCATCGGCTATGAGAGCGGAGTCAGATAGCCCCGTGACGAGCGCATCGGGACTGAAAAGGTCGGTGTTCTTTTGTTGTATGAGCAGGTTCAGCTGCCGTTGCAGGGGGAGTGCACAGTATTTTAAGAAATGCAGCCTGTCGAAAGTGTCGAAATTATCGTGCGCTTTGCAGTAAGCGATAGAGCTGTCGAGGCAGGTTTGGAGGGAGTCCGAAGGACCGTATGGTTCCAGCTGATGCTTTATGGATAGCAATGATCCACAGGCTTCAGTGACGCCTGTTTTTAAATATGGGGCGTCATACCCGCTAATATCCAGGGTGATGATGCGGATCAGCTCTATCCGCAGGCTTTCCAGTATTTGCGGGTCGCCGGCGTGGAAATCATACAACAGCGCAGGGAGGTCGGATGCAGAGCTGGCGACGGCGGATGATTGTTCCAGCAACTGCCGGCGTCGATCCGGGGTATTTGTCTCGTAGAGCAGGTTTTCGATGACCTGCAGACCCAGGGGCGATTGGTATTCCATGCCGGGCTCTTCCGCCTCGAATTTGGGCGCCCTGTTATAAATGCGGGAAGAAGTGCGGAAAAAGTATTCCAGGAAGGATTCGATCCTTTTCCAGGAAGCCCGGCAGTCGATGAGCTTGCGCCGGACTGCTGCTACAGAACGGCTGTCGCGCAGGTCCATCGTACGGATGGCCGATTGCAGACCAGTGCAATGTCGGGCAAAGACAGGGGCTTCAGCCCTGAAGTATTCAACGGCGGTGGTTACGCCCGGGGAAGGAGCCGGTGAGGGGGGAAGTGTCAGTCCCGTGATCAACAAACTGGTGAGAAAGAGTATGATTATGACCGGCCTCATGGAGGCAAGGTAAATAATTTTATCTTGCTAAAGCCTTGTTGATGGGGGCCCTGTCGATATATTGAACCGACACATCTATCTTATCATTGCTGTTGTAATGCTGGTCCGTATGAACCCAGAATGTCAGCTTTTTCCCATTCTTATATTTTACGTCGACCATATACCATCCCAATAGCCAGATGCCGGGAATATCCGGACCCTGTTGGGATTTATTGACTTTGATCGGCAGCCAGATGTCTTTGGAGAAGGAAATGGAGTCAATGACCTTCGTACGACGTTCTGTCCAATATTTTCCTATGGCTTCTTTGCCGACCAGGCTATCCCCGGCCGACCAGTTGTAAACGGCACTGTCGGCATAGGCGTCCAGCCATCCTTTCATATCGCCCGACGACATCATGGCCAATCCCTTCCTGCCCATCTCTGCATAGCGGGCATCGGCAAACTCCGATTGTTGATTAGTCATTGTTTTGGAGGTCATTGTTGTGTCCTTCGCGTCAGTGGAGGCAGGTTCGGCGGGCTTGCTGTTGCAGGACGTCAGCAGACAGTATCCTACAGCGAAAAACAGGAGCTTTTTCATGATGGCGGCAATTGAATGATGAAAATATGTAATATATTTTTATCCCGCAAATGAATTTTTTGGCCTGCCAACGGTGACGGGTCATTTTACGTTGAAGCTCCATACGCTGCTGCCCGCCGAGCCGTCTGGTGCAAGTCCTTCTACGACAACGATGTATTTGCCAGGGATATCGGAGGCGTAGAAGCTGATCTCACTTTTGCCTGAGGCGTTCATCAATAAGGCAGGGGACCAGTAAAGGACATTCCTGAAATCCGGTAGATGGCTTTCCGGCGCCTGTCCTTCTGCATAAGAGGGCGAGTAAAATTCCCTTTCCAGCTGCAATCCTTCGTAGTCGACTACGGTGGCATGGGGGTCAAGCGTATATCCTCCCAGGTCTCCCTTGTAAGTGATCCAGTTCATGACACCGTCATAGAATGTTCCTCCCAGAAAGTATTTTCTCTGCACCGTTTCCAATTTTCTCATCTTGAGCGGATCCAATGTCATCAGTTTGTCGATGTCAAAGACAGGAACGCCATCCAGCAGGATCAGCGGATCGTTGTCGAAAAAATGGTTATTAGGCAGGTCGAACAAGGGCAGGTGGAAATGCCCGTTTTTTCTTTTTACCAGCATCAGGGTAACATACTCGCGCATCACTTCTTCCATGGTGGTAAACCGGGTGTAGTCATCGAGCAGGTAAGTATGATCAGGTTTGAAAAAGAAAGTATTGGTGTCAACAGCAGGGAAATGTAACTGCTTTAGTTTCCCCCCGTAGTATTTATTCACCACCTGTGCGGCGACGCTGTTGTCGACAATCGCCGTAGCATTTCCGGGGGAATTTGTAAATGGGGGTAGAGGGACATCGGTATATTTTTCTATGAAAGGGTTGTCGATATCGACCCTGTTCATGCTGTCTTCGGCGGAGTTGGTCTGTACAATGAGCTCCTCGCCGCCATACAGGTCTTTCATCTCATATTTCACCTGACCTTCTTTGGTGGAAAAGGTGGAGGTAAACTGTGTTCTTGTTCCAGGCACGGATAAATATGTCTGCACGGCTTCTGCTTTGGCGCCAGTCCGGGTGTCGACTACAGTGCCGGAGATGATGGCGCCATTATATTCGGGAGAGAATTTGAAGTCCGGCACGGAATGATGTACCACTTCGTCCCAGCGAAACCTTCTCCAGCCATGGGATAGCATGAGGTTGTCCATGGCCTGTTTGTCTTCGGGGTGATGGAAATAATATTCCGGGGATTCTATCCTGCCCTTGAGATCGGAGGTCAGATAAAGGTATGCTGTGATATCGGCTTCCGGCACTGTCTGCAGTGAGTCCACGCGAAATACGGACAGTGAGCCGTCGGCTGTAAGCGGTTGCTTGTCTGCCCCCGTCGTGGTGACCTGCAAGTTTATCTTTTGGCGTGTGGCATAGATCTCTTTATCTGTGCTGAGGTCGATGTGGAGAAGATGAGAAGGGGCTTTGAAGATCAGCCTTTCACACATGGGCTGTTTTGCCGTATTGAATACCGTCAGATGCGTGATGCCATCACCCAAAACGTTCTTATCGATGAGAAAACCTGCCTTTCCTTCTTTTAAAGTGGCAGCTTCTGCCACCTTAACGGACTGCCGGGTATGGGCGATGAGATAAATTTCAGCGCTGGCAGCAGAGGACTGGACGTTGATACGGATATGGTCACTGCCTTCGTCTGATGCGGTCATCACCATGCCTTCTTTAGCGGCGGATGGTAAAAGATTGCTGACGGCAGTGCCATCGGGCAGCCGGATCGTGGAGCGATAGCGATGTCCCGGGCGGGGTGTAAGCATAAAACTGCCTATGCCGAATTTCAGGGGCAGGAATCGGGCAATGGTGTCCTGGTCGTCTTCGGTCACTACGCCCGGGCATTCGATGCCTCTCCCATATTGGTCCGATATCCTGAAGGCTACTTTACTGCTGATGTTCTCTACCAGGTGGCCACCTTCCGGGAAAAAGGCGACCTCATATTTCAGGGACATTGCTGCGCCGGGTATCCCGGCGGATCTGCGGGCATTGACAACGGTGATCGTCTTTTCGAAGAACCAGTCCTCTCCAAAATTTTTCATCCAGCTGGTGTAGCCGCGAAGTTTATAATTTCCTGAACGGAGGGTGAAAGGCAGGAACATGGAGCCGTCCCCATGGCCTTTGTGCAATCCGATCTTTGACTGCAGGACGGGCTTGTTGTTCATGTCCAGCCATTCCAGGTAGGCTACTTTGCTCAGGTCGAGGGGGTGGTGACCGGTGGCATCCACCAGGTATACCTTGAACCAGCAGATCTCGCCCGTCACATAGAACTCCTTATCGGTGTGGATATATAGTTTTTCCTCCAGGCGCTGGGCCCTATACTGATCCAGGTCCTTCCTAAGGGACGCCGGTGCTGATCCCTGGGCGTGTACTGACATCGTCCAGGCGGCCAGCAAAAAGAATAAGGCGGTATATCTCTTCATCCTTGAAAGTGTTTTTTGTATTTGTATCTTCAGTATGGCCAGAATGAAGGCCTGGTCGTTGTTCCTCCCTGACTACGGCAATCCACGCAGCTGCCGAAGTTACCGTTCCATCCATCGACAAGGCCATTGGTCATATGCATGCTCACCGGGACATAGCCTGCGCCGGGTGCAAAGAATGCCTTTAGCTCAGCGGGATTCATGCTTACCACAGTATCCGGCGCCTGGCAGCTGAAATAATGGCGCCAGGAGGGCACCTGGGCCCTGTCGATAAAGATCCTTTTTTCTTGCACGGTGCCTGCGGAGATAAAGCCGATCACCTGTTCGGCGGGATCGCTCAGCGCGTGAATATTGCCTTTGAGCTCCGAGGGCTGGGCATCGAAGATGGATCCCAGCGATTCGCTGTTGCGCTGCATGCGTGTCAGATAGTTATAGCCATCTTCCGTCAATGCATATTGGCGGACCAGTATGCTGTACTTTACACTCAGCTGGTCGGCATCGGTTGGTATATGATTGACCAGGTGGAGAGAAATGACATCCTGCTCCAGTTTGGCAGAGCTCCCCAGGAGGAGGGCTGTCGAGGCGCCATTCTTCCAGCAATTGTAGATCTGCAGCGAATCTGGCCTGTTCACCACCTGGGGTGGAGGTTCCTGGTAGAGGCCGGTGGAATATTCCGCGGACGTGTATTGCCAGGTATCATCGAATTGCCACTGATAATATCGGGTGGCATTGGAGGCGTCATGGGCATTGGCGTATATATCCACGCCGTCCCGATGAAGTGCCCAGGTGATACTATCGATAACGGGCGTCGGCTTGTATGGAACGTAGTCTGAAAGATAATCCTTATTGCCGGTGTGGATCCTGAGCCGGTATTTCGCTGAGGGGTTGATCGCTAAGGCGGCGGCTGTGTAGATGCCGGTGCCCTGCTCCGTCAGCGGGTAGGTGGAATTATCATCGCCCTCCACCTGGAGCTGCGCTTTGCCCTCCAATGTCAGACCTCCATTGCCGGACAGCGGAATGGTACGGCTCAGTGTGAACCGGGTCGGTCCATTGCCGGAGATATATCCTTCCACGACCAGGTAGCCCGTAGTGGGTGCGATGTAGGGCCCATCATATTTGTCCTTGCAATGTGAGAGCAGCGTTACAAGGACGAGTAAGAGTGCCGTTATGCTTAATAATTTTGTCATGCGACTGGTTTTAGAACCGAATATTAAAGTTGACATAGGGAATGGCGCTTCCAAAGATCGAAAGCTTGTAACCTGTGACGACGCCGTTCTCGGATATATAATATACTGAATAAGGATTTTTTCTTCCCGTAAGATTATATACACCGATGGTCCATGAATTATGTGTTTTCTGGTGGACCTTGTGATTGCCATCTATGTTGATGGAATAATCGGTCCGGAAATAATCGGGAATGCGGTAAGCATTCCTGTCTGCATATAAAGTCCTCCAGGAGCCGGCATAATAAAATTTGCCGATGGGCAGCGTAATGGGACGGCCGGTGCTGTAAGTGGCGTTGAGGGACATGCTGACACGATGGGAGAACCTGTAATTACCTACCATCGTGACGTCATGCGGCTTGTCATAATTAGCCGGATAGAATTGGCCGTTGTTGATCAGCTCACCCGCATTGGGGTCATTCTGACGAAGGAGTATCCGGGAATAGGTGTAGCTCAGCCAGCCATTGACCTTGCCCGTAAGTTTTTTTATCAGCAGCTCGACGCCATAGGCTTTCCCCTTTGTCTGTAGCACATCCGTCTCTATGTGGTGGTTTAGGATCAGCTGTGCGCCACTTCTGTAATCCAGGTAGTTCCTGATCCGTTTGTAATAGACTTCCAGGGATGTTTCAATGGTGTTCGACTTAAAATTCCTATACAGACCAAGGGAAACCTGGTCACCCGATTGCGGCCTGATATTGGGGTCGCTTAGTTTCCAGATATCGGTAGGCGCCATGGCAGTGGTATTGGACAAGGCGTGGATGTACTGGCGCTGTGTGTTATAACCCGCCTTGATAGAAAGATTGTCTGTCACGATGTAGCGGGCGGACATTCTGTACTCCGGGTTTGCATAGGTTTTTATAATGGCGCCGGAACCGTAGTGTGTAGTGCTGACCAGGTTATCTGTGGTGACAGGAAGTCCTGCTGCATATTTATCAACGTCACCGGGTCCCATATAATTATACATGGAATAGCGCAAGCCGCCTTCCACGGACAGCGCGCTGCTGATGGTATAACGGTCGCTGAGGTATACGGCGCTTTCCAGCGCTTGTTCGGCCTGCAGCACATCCGGGGTAACAAGGGAGGACTTGCCCTCCGGCAGGTACGAACCCGGGTGCAGCTTGTACCGCAATGTACTGATCCCCCCTTCCAGGGTGTGGCTGGCGCTGAGAAAATAGTTAAAATGCGCCTTGAAATACAGCTGGTTGATGTCGAAAGCCATTTTATAGGCGTTGACCTTGTTCTCCGTGCTGGTGATATTGTACTGATAGCGGTCATAGCCTCCGGTGATGAGGCTGTATAACTTATTGTTGAAAACATGCTTCCATTTCACGGCAATGTTGCGATTGCCATAGCCGTAGGTAGTATCATTATTGAGATTGAAATGATCCTGGCTCAGATAGCCTGTGAAATAGAGGTTGTTGTTCTTGTTGATCTCATGGCTGATGTTGAGGTTGACGTCATAAAAGGAAGCCCGGCTATGCTTATACTGATCCGGCAGGCGGGCCAGCAGCCAGTTGGCGTACGTGGTCCTGCCTCCGAGGATAAAGGAGGTCTTTTCCTTTACCAGGGGTCCTTCGATGTTGACACGGCTGGTCAGCAGGCCGATGCCTGCCGAGCCGGTGAACTCTTTTTTGTTGCCTTCCCTGCTGTTGATGTCCAGCACCGAGGAAAGGCGGCCGCCAAACTTCGCGGGAATACTGCTTTTATAGAGCTCCACATCTTTCACCACCTCGGGATTGAAGGCTGAGAACATGCCGAAGAAATGCGCTGAATTATAGATAGTGCCGTCATTGAACAATACCAGGTTCTGATCGGCAGAGCCACCCCGCACATTCAGACCTGTGCTGGCTTCACCTACCGTCTTAACACCGGGCAAGGTCATCACCACGCGCAGGACATCGGCTTCGCCGAATACTACGGGCACCTGCTTGATGGTCTTGATATCTATTTTCTGTACGCCCATTTGGGTCCTTCTGACATTGCTGGCTTTCTCCGCGGAAACGATGACTTTTTTCAGTGTCATGACCTGTGTCAGTAGGTCTATGTTCATCTTGCCATCGCCATACATCATGATCAATCTGCGGGTGTCTTTCATGCCGATGCTCTGTATATTGAGGATATGACGGCCTCTTGGAAGAGAGATGGAGTAATAGCCGAACTGATCGGAGAAGACGCCTATCCTGGGATTTTCTATGTAGATGGAAGCGCCGACAATGGGCTCGCCGGTTTTGGCGTCACGGGTATAGCCTGCCAGGTTGACGATGCCCTGCAACTGGCCGCTGATCTTTTCTCCAATGGTATACAATTTGTTTTCCAGCACGGCCACCTGGAGGGTATTTGCCTGTTCCTGCCGCTGATGCGGGAGGTCGTCTCCCGCTGATGCAACCTTCCCTGTGTCCTTGCTGCTGAAATAATCGGAAGGCAATTCGGTCTGGATGGCTTCTCCTTTAGTGATGAAAACATGGTTATGCCGGTCGATGGACCAGGTGAGCTCCGTACCTGAAAATGCCGTCGTCAGCACTTTATCGAAGGGCTGCTGCCGGACATCGATATCTACCTTCGCGGTGTCAAGGGTCGTCGTGTCGTAATAGAACCGATATCCCGTCTGTTTTTCCAGCTCTTTCAGGACATCAGCAATGGGTGCCTGTTTAAAAGACACCGTGACGAGCGCTTCTTTTTGCGCCAGGACGCGGCCAGCCGGCAGCAACAGGAGGAAAATGGTCAACCATCTGAGAACGATAGAAGCAGGCTTCATGTGCAATTTGCTATTGATTGGGTCCATCATACCAGGCGGCAATTTTTAGAAGTGTATTTTCCTTATCCTCACGCATATCAAGATCGTTCCGCCGCATGAACTTTCTCGCCTCTTTATTTCTGTTGCCAAGGGTATGCAACAAAGTCCTTTTATTGTTGACGGGATACCATGTATTATCTTTTACGAGGTAATAGGACACGGTATAGTCTATGTATTTTTCAACGTAGTTATTACCAGCCTCCTCCCGGATGGCCTTTTTTTCTTTTTTCACAATGCGGATCCGGCCTTTATAGATCTGCTCATAATACCCGGGGTGTGGGGCCGAGGGGTTAAGGCTGTCCTTAAGATGGAAGAAAAGATGGTTTTCTATGGTAAAGGTGTCGATCAGCTCATTGATCAGGATGATCCTGAAAGCTTTCAAAGGGGCATATGTCACCACGAGGCCCTTCACCAGGTCATATACCAGGGGCACGTCTTTGTAAAGGATCCCGTTGTATAGAACAGATCCGTTTCGCATATGATCTTTGTCGAAGTAAGGATGCCCTTCTTTGAGGTTTTGGGCATAGACCACATATTCGCTGCCCCGGTACAGTCCGGTCTCCGGGGTCAAACTGGCATGATATTGCTGTACTGCTTTCTCGTAGGCCAGGTGGGTGACTGTGCTGTCTGTTTCTATGATCTGGGCTTGTGTTCTCAGCATCAATAGATTATATATAAGCAGCAAGGCACAGAGGTTTTGGGTTGCCCTTGACATTAAAGAAGTTTACTAAGTGACTCAATTGGGATAAATGTCTATTAAGACATTAATTTAAACAAACTCCGGTAAACTTCGGGAGAAATTAAGATGGCAGGCTATTTCTTTTTGGTGATCAGTGCAATGGCCGGTCCAAACAGGAGTACCATTGGCGCTATATTTTTTATAAAAGCCACAGTGTTGTAATGCCAGGCGCGTCCTGTCACCAATGGCAATACCACGAGGCTCATCATGGACCAGACGAAGACCCCATAGAGCATTCCACTGACCCATTTATTCCTGGTCAGGGATGGTAACCAGGGAAAAATAAAGAAATAGATCAATGTCCAGGCCAGGCTGATGCCATAGTGCATGGCAAGTCCCAGCAGGGCTGTGGGTGTCCCTCCTGTCAATGCATCTTTGCCGATGAGGACGCTGGCGATGCCTTGCAGGAGCTGGGCAGCCGTGATCTTTCCAAAGACGGGGCCCCACATGATAATGGCATAGGTAATGTCTAAAGTGCCGGCCACCAGCCAGGCCAGGAGGATGGTCTTGATGGCCGGCCTCAATAGACTGCTCTTAGTTGTCAGTGAAAAAGTGTTGGTCATAGTTAGGTAATAAGTGCTGCGTTACAGACAAGGCAAGATACGTCGGGACCGCGGTTTTTTGCGTGCCCCGGTGGACAACCTGGATATTTTCGAGTTGAAGTTGGAGTGAAACCTATTGAAGTGAGGGATTAACTTATTGAAATTATTTCCGGGGCAGAGAGGGATACCGTAATTTAATGAAAACACTGCTTATGCTACTGACCGATGAATTGATCGTTGGAGAAAATGCCGGTAAAAGGATCCTCGTGAAGAAGGGAAGGGAGTACCTGGCTATACGGCTGGAGGATGTCGCCTATTTTTATGTTGAGGACGGCGTGTCCTATGTGATCGAAGCAAAGAGCCATTACAAATACGTCATGGCCCGGCCATTGAAGAATATCGAGCAGGCCGTGAACCCGAAATGCTTTTTCCGGGCCACAAAGAAATATTTGGTGAATATCAATGCTGTAGTAAAATTCAGGCCGGCCAGGAAAGGGAAGCTGGAGATACGGCTGGATCCTGATCCGAAGGAGACCATCATCATCAGCCAGCTAAAGGCAGGGGAGTTTAAAAGGTGGCTGGTGGAGAATTGAGTGCCTTTACAGGGCGCGGAGCTGTACGAACTTAGCAAAAGCATCCCGGTAGGAAATCCCGACGGGAAGATTCTTATCGCCGACGAGCACATAGTTGCCTTCCACGCGCGTAATGTGATCTCCATTGACGATGTATGAGTTATGGATACGCGTAAAATGCCCCGGTAATTTTTCCAGCAATTCTTTCATCCTTTTATACGTGACGATCTTTTGTGTCCTTGTATGGATGCAGACGTATTCCTTCAATGCTTCGAAATAAATGATATCGCGCAGGTTGACACGTATCATTTTCTTATCCGACTTTGCAAAGAGGTAATCTTCCGCCTGGGAAGGGGCCGGGGGGGACGGGTGGAAAGCTTTTTGCACGGCTGTCAGGAAGCGCTTGAAAGTAATAGGTTTTAGCAGGTAATCCACGGCATTGTATTCATAGCTCTCGATGGCATGGTCTGAAGAGGCCGTGGTGAAAATGACCTTTTGCTCTTTGGGCAGCATATGGATCAGCTCGATCCCTGTGAGGTCGGGCATATTGATATCCAAAAAGATGAGATCTGCCTGCGAATGCCCCAGAAATTCCAGGGCTTCCAGCGCGTCGAAGCAGGTACCCTTTAGGGTAAGGTAGGGTACTTTACTGATATAATCCTGCAGCAGCTGTTGTGCATTGGGCTCGTCTTCGATGATCAGGCAACCTATTTTGGTCATAGCGGTATCGTTAAATTACTGATATAAACGTCTTCCGAATGATCGCTGACAAGCTGGTAATTATCACCGTAGAGGATCTGCAATCTCTTTGACAGATTATTGAGCCCGATGCCCCAGCCTGTGCCGTTGTGACCGGCATCGGAGCGAAAACGGTTGCGAACGCTGAACTGGATGTGATCTGAGACCTGCAGCCTTATGGAAATATAATTATTTTTTCCCCTTTTGTCAATACCGTGCTTAAAAACGTTCTCGACCAGCGGGATCAGCAGCATAGGGGGGATCTTCAAATGGGATATGTCTTCGGGGACTTCAATGGTGGTGGTGACAGGGTGGCGTATCCGCATTTTTTCCAGCTCGATATAATGCCGGATGAAGCCCATCTCTGCGGACAGCGGTATTACCTGATGCGGACCCTGTTCCAGGAAATAGCGCATGATGGAGCTGAGCTTTTCGATGAGGTCGGCCGTCAGCGGGGACTCGCGTTGCGCGACGAAGTAAATATTGTTGAGCGTATTGAACAGGAAATGGGGCTGTACCTGGGCTTTCAGCAGGTTAAGCTGTGCTTCGGCATGTTGTTTCAGTAGTTGCTCCTGTTGTTGTTTGATCTTGAAATAGTCAAGGGTAAATCGAAAGGCGATGCTGAAGATAAAAAAGAGACAATGGGTCACGAAGGGATAGGCGTAATTCGCGAAGACCAGGTGACCCTTGGTTTTGAGGATAAGATGGTAATAAATGTAAAACTGGACCTGGGCGCGAAGCCAGGTGATCGCCACCAATCCCAGGACGATGATGACGGTGTATGACAGGTACTTCTTTTTCCTGTAGAGATGGGGTATCAGCCACAGTGCGTTGCCGTAAAGAATGATGGCATAGGAGAGGGTGCCGAGAAAAGCGTAGTTAAGGGCATCCAGCATCGGATAATCTTCCAGGACTGAAAAGAACATCATCAGGAAGATCACTATCCATATCAGCCATTGTAATTTCGTCAGAGGATGATATGTACGCCGCCGTTCTTCCATTCAGACGAATGTAAAAAGAATAATTGTTTTGGGGGGTATTTTAAACGGATATATCCCGGGCTTCAATGGATCTCCAGCAGCCGGACGCCACTCACGTGCAGATCGTCCTTGTCCCGCAGGAATACCATGACCTTACAGTTTGCGGCTGTGAGGCCGTCGGGAAAAGTGAGGGTCAGGGCGCCTTTGCCTTTACTGGAAGTTTGCAGGTCCCTTACGATATTGGAGTGATGAAGCTGCCGCCCTGCATTCTCTCCATTTTTAACCGCTGTGGATGCTTCCAGTTGTAGGAGGGCCGCCTGAAGAGTCCCCCGGCTTTTGCCTGTAAGGGTATAGTCGACCGTGATGGTCTTTCCGTCGGCGCTATGGGCATTGGCTTCGATGGGGGCATTGGTTGTATGGGCCAGCTCCTGGTCAATGGCTGCCCGGATACGCGATTCATCGGAGCCTACCAGCTCCATTTTCCCGTTGATGATGACCTGAGGGGTAAATATGCTGGGCATGGGGCTAAGCGCCGTATTGTATTCCTTTTGGCGGCGTGTATAATCCGCTTTGCTGAAGGGGTCTTTCCAGCCCAGGCGATCCCAGTAGTCGACATGGAAGCTGAGGACATAAACGCCCGTGGAATAACTTTTGGGCAGGGATGCTACAAGCTCGTCGGCGGCCGGACAGCTGGAGCAGCCTTCCGAAGTAAAGAGCTCGACCAGGACGAACCCGTCGGCATGGACTGCATGGCCGGAGCCAGTTAAGAAAAGGGCAGGCAACAGCCCCAGAAAAAGAAGTATTTTGGATGGCATGATGACAGCGTTTGGAAGTAATTTACTAAATGCAGCTGGTGTTTAGTATGCATTTTCAATACCTTTGGGACTTGCCTCAACCCATGTGCAAAAATTTAACACAAACGTTTGTGTAACTGAACCAGGGAGAAAATTTCTACTTTTAAAAATGCCGTCGCCGCAAGATATAGCCCTGGTTAGCCGCCTGAAAACGGGGGACCTGTCTGCCTTCGACGAACTGTATCTTAAGTATTATACCTTGCTGTGCACCAGCGCCTTTTTTTTCCTGAAGAATGGCGCCGAAGCTAAAGACCTGGTCCAGAGCCTCTTCCTCGACATCTGGGACAAGCAATTATACCTGCATTTCCATGACGATATCAAAGGGTACCTTTTCCTGGCCACCAAGAACAGGTGTCTCAATTATTTAAAGAAGGAAAAAGTACAGGGCAGGCACCGGAAAGGGTATGCGGCGCTGCAGGAGGAAGGTGTTCCGGTGGAACCGGCTTATGGGGAAGGGGCGATGGATTATCACCAGCGAATACATTCCCTGCTGGAACAGATGCCGGACCAGAAAAAGACTGCCATTCAAATGGTTTATATCCACGGGAAGAGATACCAGGACGCTGCCGACACCATGCGCATTAGCATCAACTCCCTGAAAACGCACCTGAAAACGGGCCTGAAGGTCCTGAGGGGCGAAATTAATAGTAAGATCAATTAACCCGTTGAGGCCGGGCTGGTGTAGTATTATCAGATGAACTATACGAAAGAACAGGTATTTCAATTGTTCGTAGAGAAGCTTTCAGGGGTCATTACCCCTGAAGAGGAGAAGGTATTGGAGGAAAAACTGTCATCTGATGCGGTTTTTACGGCGGAATGGCGGATACTGGAAGAGAGAGCCGAACGCCTGGGGATGACCACATTCTTATCTGAGCTGGATGCTGAGGCGGGGCTGCGGGAATTGAAAGCAATGAGAGGGCCGGCCCCGGCTGTAGTTCGGCGGAAACGCCTCAGGCGGGCCCTGTCCCTGGCGGCCGTCCTGGTGCTGGTCGCGGCAGGGATATGGATCTTCTACCCGGGAAAAGAAAAGATCGCGGATAGGGGCAGGATCGCCACGCTGGTCAAACAGCGTCAGCAGTCTGTGAGCCTGAAGCTCGCCAACGGAGATTCCATTGACCTGGGACAAGCCAATGCAGGCAAGTCCATTGCCCTGGGGAATACAACACTGCGTACGCATCAGGACGCCCTCCAGTATACTTCGGCGGATACGACCACCAGCACATTATCGGTGCCTCCCGGCGCCACTTACAGGATCGTGCTGTCGGATGGGACGGAAGTGTGGCTGAATGCCGGCACCCGTCTGCGTTTTCCATTAAAATTCACCGGTCCGTCCAGGGAAGTGCAGGTATCGGGGGAAGCTTATTTTAAGGTGGCGGCCAATACGCGTGCGCCATTTATCGTCCATACACCGCTGACGGATGTACAAGTATTGGGTACTTCTTTTAATGTCAATACATATGAGGAAGGCAAATTCCGGACGGCGTTGGTGGAAGGGAAAGTGATAGCACAGTCGCCAGACGGTAAGCGCATGCCGCTGAGTCCCGGATATGTAGCCGAATACCAGGTGTCAAAAGGGTTCTCCTCGACAACCTTCGACCAGGATGATGAACTGTCATGGATGAACGGGGTGTATTATTTTCATGATATGCCGATGGAAGACCTGGCCAGACTGGCATCCCGGTGCTATGGGCTCAATATTGTCGTCAACAAGGAGCGTCTTGCCGCCCAGTCGCTGACAGGCGTGCTGGAAAAGGGCAAGCTGGCCGAATTCCTGAATGATCTTGCCACCACGGCTCATATTAAATACTATTACTCCAATAAGGACCTTTACCTGGAATAGTCTTCTCCCCTAAAAAAAATTTTCTGTTAAGTTTTCACCCGAACTAGTAGTTTGTCTGTAGCTGGATTATAAAACTGCTGATATGAGAGATCTCCTCGAAAAAACTGTGCTGTTACAGCGCAGGCTCCTTCCACTTCTTTTTTTAATGATTGCCCTGCCGGGCGTGCAGGCGATGCCCCAGCCTGAAGCGCCGGGGCTTCAATCCGTCGTGAGCGTTTCCGGCCAGCGGATCCCGGTGGCGCAGGTGCTGCGGGCTATTCGTAAACAGACAGGGCTGAATTTTTTTTACAGCAATCAATTGCTGAACGACAAGGAAAAGGTGAGCCTCAGCTTCCGCAATGTACGGCTGGAAGAAGTACTGACCTTCCTGTTCAAGGACAGGAACATTACGTATGAAGTAAGGGGCAACCGGGTGCTGCTGAATGAGAAACCAGCGCCTGCGAAAGTGGTGAAAGATCCGTCACCGCCAGTGCCGGAGAAAAAAGTGCTGGATACTATTACGGTGAGGGGCCAGGTGATGGACCCTGATGGCAAGCCCTTGCAGGGGGCCACCGTGATGGTAAGGGGGAGAACCATGGGAGGCGCCATGACGGACGAGTTCGGGATCTTTTCCCTCCGGGCCAATGCCGGGGAAGTGCTCAGCGTATCGATGGTGGGCATGCAGCCGGAAGAGATCGCCGTGCCGGCGAAGGGCAATCTGAAGATCACCTTGAAGGCAAAGACCGATAAGATGAATGAGGCCGTCGTAGTGGGCTATGGCAAGCAGCGCAAGATCTCGGTGACGGGGTCGGTAGCCAGTGTGGACATGGAGGACATGCGGATGCCCGTGCGCAATCTGACCAACGCGCTGGCGGGCAAGGTAGCCGGTGTCATTTCCGTGCAGACCAGCGGTGAGCCGGGCTATGATAACTCCACTTTTACGATTCGTGGCATCGGTACCTTTCAAGGTAATGTATCGCCCCTTATCATCGTGGACGGGGTGCAGCGGGAGGATGTCAACAGCACTTACGGTGGCGCCTATAATAACATCGACCCGGAAGATATTGCCAGCATTTCATTATTAAAGGATGCGTCGGCCACGGCCGTGTATGGCGCCAAAGCTGCCAACGGCGTGCTGATCATCACTACCAAGCGCGGCGTGGCAGGGAAGCCTAAGATCTCCTCTAAACTGGAGTCGGGCGTTTCGGGGCTCACTAAAATACCAAAAATGCTGGATGGAGTGAATTACATGAAATTATACAATGAGGCCGTCAGCAATGATAAATCCCTGGCAACCCAGTACAGTGCCGATGTTATCCAGAAGACGGCCAGCGGCCTCGACCCGTATATCTATCCCAATGTCAACTGGCTAAAGTCCATGTATAAGGATTGGGCGCCGTACTACAATGCCAATGTGAACGTCACAGGCGGAGGCGAATCCATGCGTTATTTCCTTTCCGCCAGTTTTTATGACCAGGACGGCAGCTATAAGGTTGCAAAGCTGAACGGATACAATCCCAACCTGAATTTCAAACGGTATGATTTCCGGAGCAATGTAGACGTCAACCTGAGTAAGAACACCGTATTGTCGCTGAACCTGGACGCCATGCTGGTGAACAGCCGGTATCCGGGGGTGTCGGCCGCCAGCATCTGGTATTCCGCCTATGCCACCAACCCCATTTCATTCCCTATCAAGTACCCGGGGAATAAATGGGCGGGTCCGAGGAACAATGGAGGCACCAATCCTTATAATTCATTACAAAATTCAGGATATACTACCGAGTTCCGGCCTACGGTGCAGTCAGTCATCACGCTGACACAAAAGCTCGACGTAATTACGAAGGGACTCTCGGCTCTGGGTCGTTTCTCCTTCGATAGCTATGGCCAGACAGATATCAGCCGGCCAGGTAAGAACGACCTATGGTATGCAGGAGGCAGGGATGGCGAGGGCAATCTCAACTTTGAACAGACCCGTGTTGGCGACACCTATCTGGGGTATAGCACTTCCACGTCGGCAGAGAGAACGATGTACCTGGAAGCCAATCTGAATTATAGCCGCAGCTTCGGCGATCACAGTGTCGGCGGGCTGCTGGTCTTCAACCAGCGTAACAGGGTGGTGGGCTCCGCCTCCGATGTCGTCCATGTACTGCCGTATCGCAATATGGCGTTGGCCGGGCGCGCCACGTATGCCTATAAGGACAAGTACCTCGCAGAATTCAACGCGGGATACACAGGGTCGGAGAATTTTTCGGAAGGTCATCGCTGGGGCTTTTTTCCTTCAGTATCGGCCGGCTGGGTGATCTCGAAAGAGGATTTTTTCGATCCCCTGGCGAAAACTTTCAGCCTGCTGAAGATCCGGGCATCCCGTGGGTTGGTAGGCAATGATAATATTGGCGGGACTGACCGTTTTGGCTACCTGACGCAATTCGGCGCCGGCGGGAGTACGTCTTTCGGCCTGAATGGCAATGCATCTGCAGGCCAGACGGAATATATCATCGGGACCGAAAATCTTACCTGGGAGCTGGCAACCAAGACTGACATCGGACTGGAAGTGGGATTGTTGAACAAGATCAACATCGTGGTTGACGTTTTCCAGGACAGGCGGAAGGATATCCTTATTCCCCGGAATGCTATTTCTTCCATCGTAGGATACAACGGGTATGATTGGACTGCCGGCATTACGCAGAATACAAAGGTCTATGCCAATATGGGTGAAATGAATAACAAGGGCATTGATGGTAGTGTGGAGTACAATGACAAGTTCGGAAAAGATGTGAGCCTTCGCCTCTTCGGTAATTTTACCTATGCCCGAAATAAGATCCTGTTTGCAGACGACCCGAAAAGGAAGTATCCCTGGCTGCTGCAGGCGGGTCACCGCTATGGAGAATTCCAGGGGTATGTGTCTCAGGGGCTTTTCAAAAGCGATGACGACATCAACAGCAGCCCCGGTCAGTCTTTCAGCACGCTGCATCCGGGGGATGTCAAATACGCAGACCTGGACAAGGATGGGACGGTCAATTCCTATGATTATACCTACCTCGGTAAGTCCTCTTTCCCCAGCTGGTCATATGGTGCGGGCTTTACCCTGGGGTATAAGAAGATCGACCTTTCCCTGTTCTTCCAGGGAGTGGCGGACGTATCCATCATGGCCAACGGTACGCCCATCGGCCTGAATGACGGTTCAGCGTCGGGTGTTGGCATTGTGCCTTTTGCGGGCATCGGGCAATATCCCGCCAATGTAATGAGCAAAGCGCTCGACCGCTGGACGGTAGAAAATCCCCGGCAGGATGCATATTACCCCCGCATGGGAATTGCCTCGACCACTTCCAATAATTATCTCAACAGCACCTGGTGGCTGAAAGATGGCAGCTATATCAGCCTGAAGCAGGCGTCCATTGGCTATACACTCTATAATGCCGGAACGAAGAAGACCGGTCTTGCCAGTCTTTACGTCTACGGTGCGGGCACCAACCTGCTGACTTTTTCGAAATTCAAATTATGGGATGTGGAGCTGGGCTCCAATGGGGCGAGCTATCCCCTTGCAAGGACCATTGTCATCGGCCTGCGTGCTCAATTCTAACTTAAAAATGTGATGAAAATGAAGCGTTCTAATCATATATGTGTTGCTATAATTCTTCTCTTCTCCCTGGGTTCCTGCAAGAAGTATCTCGATCAGAAGCCGGACAACCTGCTGACGGAAGAACAGCTCTGGCAGACCCGCGCCAATGCGGAGTCATACCTGAACAATATTTATGCCCGGCTGCATAATAATGACGGAGGAGATTATGCCACTATTGGCGCCAGCGACGAGAGCTCCGTATCCATCGGAGGTTCGGGCACAAGGCAAATGGTAGCGGGAAACTGGAACCCGCAGAGCTATATCGGGTACAACTGGAGCAGCTATTATGCGGGTATCCGTCAGTCCTTCATCTTTGAGGACAATATTGATAAAGTGCCTCCTACCCAAATGAGCGATAGCCTGAAGCAACAGTACAAGGCGGAAGCTGTTTTCCTGAGAGGCTGGTTTTTCTGGAAGATCCTGGAACAATATGGTCCGTTTGTCAAGCTGACAGGGGTCGTGAGCCAGACGGCGGATGCGACCAAATATCCACGGGCTCCTTTCGATACCTGTGTGGCCTATATCAACGAGATCATGGACAAGGCCGCGGCTCATTTACCGGCTGCATGGACTGTCAGCGGCAACTTCGGCCGGGTAACAAAGGGCGCCGCGTTGGCTGTAAAAGCGCAGCTCGCATTATGGGCCGCCAGTCCCCTGTGGAACGGCAACCCTTATTTTAATAATTTCAAGAATAATGACGGTACGGCCCTGGCGCCTGCCAGCTACGACGCTTCCAAATGGACGAAAGCCGCCGCCGCCGCAAAGGCCGTCATCGACCTGGGCGCTTTTAGATTATTCACCAATGTGGATGAGGGAGCGGGCGCCTTTAATCCATTGTTGTCTGTCAGTGACCTGTTTATCACCAGCTGGAATAATGAGATCATCCTGGCCAATAATAAATATGGAGCCTGGGGCTGGGTGAAGGACGTGTCGCCGTCACCGGGCGCTTATAATATCTACAATGCCACCCAGAACGCAGTGGATGCTTTTTGCATGTCCAACGGGCGGACCATCGATGACCCCGCGTCCGGATATGTAGAAACAGGGTTTTCGGGGTCTGACGACACCAGCGCATGGGGTGGCCATTTGAAAGGCGAGTGGAATATGTATGCCCACCGCGAGGCGAGGTTCTATGCCTATGTACAGTATAATATGCACCCTGTCCTGCCGGCCGTCACCGTAGACGATAAGAACTTTTATTCTTCCGGCGCTAACCAGGATGGGACGGGAAGAGTGGAATACTATTATTCCGGTAAATCCGGCCAGGTGGCAGCCAATAGCAGCAATATCACGGGCTACGGCATACGGAAGGGGGTCAGTCCTGCCGATAATATCCGCAACGACGTCGTGGGCTATCGGCCACAGATCCTTATCCGCTATGCAGAGATGCTGCTGGACTATGTGGAAGCACTGAATGAATCAGATCCCTCCCATCCCGATATCGTCACTTACCTTGACATGATAAGGGCAAGGGCCGGCCTGCCGGGCATTGGGACAGTATACCCGGGTGCAGTGGGCAACCAGGACCAGATGCGGAAATATATCCTGCGGGAAAGGCAGGTGGAGCTTTGCTTCGAGAATGGTGACAGGTACTATACGCTGGTGAGGCGAAAATTGCTGGGCAATGCTGAGAACCAGGCCATTTATGGCATGAATGTCAATGCCAACGACAACGGGCAGGGTTTTTCTTTTACGGCTTTCTATACACGCACGCTGTTCCAGAACAGGTTCTGGAATGATAAAATGTATCTCTTTCCCATTTATCAGACAGATATAGACAATGATAATGCCATCGTCCAAAACCCCGGATGGTGAGTATCAAGAACAACATAAACCAATGCATATGCAACGTACAATAAAGATATTCCTGGTAGTGATCCTTTCAGGATTGGCTGCCGGCATGCTCAGCTGCAAAAAGGATGCGGGTACGGGCCACAATCCCGGCTCGCCTATCAAGGTAGATAGCTTCACCGCCACTTCAGGAGGCGTGGGAACAGAGATCCTTATCTCCGGAAGTAATTTCTCATCGGATACGGCTCAGCTGGATGTGATCATCAATGGTCATAAGCTGGCGGTGGTCGGCGCCAATACCCGCCAGATCATGGCGGTGATACCTGCCAAATGCGGATCGGGTAACGTGATCGTGAAGATTGGAGGGGACAGCGCCGTGAGTACCGGCATTTTTAACTATGTGTTCTCCAGGGTCGTCAGTACGCTTGCCGGTGACGGAACGGCCGGCTTCGCCAATGGGGATGCTGCCAGCGCCAGATTCAATTTCAGCGGACAGAACTGGTACCGCAGCCAGGGCATCGTGGTCGACGACAACCTGAATGTGTATGTTGCCGACCCGGGCAATCATTGCATCCGCAAGATAGACAGCCTGGGCAATGTATCGACGCTGGTGGGCGATCCCACCACCTCCGGCTATGCGGACGGACAGGGTTCTGCGGCTAAGTTCAGCCTTCCCTATGATCTGACCCTGGATGCGGACGGCAATCTTTATTCTGCCGACGCGGGTAACTGGGATATCCGGAAGATCTCCCCGGATGGTACGGCTGTCACCTGGGCCTGGGGCAACCAGGCCCCCTGGACTGTGTCGGTAGACAGGACCACCGGCTATGTATATTACTCCAGCTGCGATAATCCAGGGAATGTCTACCAGATCACTGCCCAATCGACCACCAACCAGGTGATATCCGGATTGAACTACCCGGCAGGCATTAAGTTCGATGACACCGGTAATCTCTATGTTTCCTGCAATGGGGACCAGGTGATCTATAAGTTCGACGCGGGCACCTGGAATAAAACGCTCATTGCCGGCACGATGGGATCGGCAGGTTATGTCAACGGACCAGGTGCTGCAGCAAAGTTCGCCTATCCCTGGGGCCTGGCCATTGACGGCGACGGCAACCTCTTGCTGGGAGAAAATGGTACATGGAACGGTGACCCTGCCAATCCCGATCAGTCCATACGCTTTATCGCCGCAGGCTCCCGGGATGTGAGCACTTTCGCCGGCGGCAGCTCGGCGGGATATGCCGACGGCATAGGAGAAGCGGCCTCCTTCAGCGCTCCTATAGGCGTGGCGGTGGACAAGAACGGTACCGTTTATGTCCTTGATAAGAACAATAACAGGATACGTAAAATAATATCACTGTAAGGCGTACGAAAAAATAGAGCAAACGTTTGTGCAATTCTGTGGTACAGTAATGTCCTATTTTTAAAACCTTAAATTCAATGAACCTTTATAACTATCCCACAGCTGTTTTATCGGTGATGATATTTTTTTCCTGTAGCAAAGGTACGGCAGTATCTACCTCCACAAACGCGAGCGCACATACGTACTATGTGGCCGTGAATGGCAACGATGCAAATGCTGGTTCATCCGGCGCGCCAATGAAGACGATCAACCATGCGCTGAGCCTCACCGTTCCCGGCGATTCGGTGATCGTAAGAGGAGGTACCTATAGCGAGAAAGTCGTCGTCTCCAGGACAGGCGCTGCCGGTAAATATATCACCCTGAAAGCATTTGCAGGAGAGACCCCGGTGATCGACGGTACAGGCCTTGCTCCCAACGGCGTGGAGGGACTCATCTCAGTGAAGGGCGTAAAGTTCATCGTAGTCAGGGGATTCACTACTTGCAACTTCATTTCAACGAGCCAGTCCGGCGATCCCAAAGGCATACTGGTGCAGGATGGTAGTGACTATGTCGAGATCAGGAACAATACGGTATTTAATATCAGCTATGATCACACCCCGCTGGACGGGGGCTGCAATGCCATATTGATCAAGGGAAATACGTCCGATCCTGTTACCAATATCCTCGTGGACGGCAATACCATCCATGATTGCAGGACAGGGTATGGAGAGAACCTGACGGTCAACGGATATGTGGATGGCTTCATCGTCAGTAATAACACCGTCTACAATGGGCAGAACATCGGTATCGACGCGGCCGGAGGCTATGCGGCCAATAGTGTACCCGCCCTCAATTATGTACGCAACGGCACCATCAGTGGAAACACTTTATATAACATCGAAAGCAGCCGGGGACAGCTGGGGGGACATGGCGCCATTGGCATCTACCTGGATGGCTCCCGGAATATCACGGTCGAACGGAATAGGATTTCTTCGACGGACAGGGGTATCGGCGTGGTGAGCGAGACCACCGGCTTCCCCACCGACAGCGCAATTGTAAGGAACAATTTCGTATACAACTGCTGGTGTTCGGGCATCTACATGGGAGGATATCTCAATTATACTACAGGAGGCACCACCAATAGTTATGTAGTAAACAATACATTGTATAACAATGACAGGGTGGCTGGCGCCTTCGGTGAGATAGAAGGTGAGATCAGCATCCGGGAGCAATGTTCGGGCAACACGATCGCGAACAACATCATCTATGGAGGGGCGAACGACCTGCTGGTGCATAAATACACGTCCACGGGCGCCAATAACACCATCGACCACAATTTGTATTTTTCGGGAGGACCCTATCAATGGATCTGGGGTAGCACCAATGGCACTGTCATTTCCGATGCAGGCGCTTTTAAGACGGCTTCCGGCGGGGATGGAAATTCCAGCTTTGGAGTGGACCCGCTGCTGGTGAGCACTGCCACGCCAGACCTTCATATCCAGGCAGCCTCACCTGCAAAGAATACGGGATGGGTGATCTCCGCCAGGGTCAATGGAAGTGTCGATATAGACGGTAATCCAAGAATTGTCAACAATAAGATCAATAAAGGCGCCACACAATGAAATCAATAGCTTTTCTTTTCCTGTACGTTATGATCTCTTTAAGCTGCTCTAAAAGCAATGGTGCTGACCCGGGCGGAGGTGGAAATACCGCTGCCCATATTTATTATGTGTCCACTACGGGGAGCGACAGCAATCCGGGATCGAAGGATCAGCCGCTGCAGTCCTTCGGCAAGGTACTGGGACTGGTGATCCCCGGCGACACCGTCATCGTGCGGGGAGGCACTTACTATGAGCAGATCAGCTTTTCCAAGAGTGGTTTGCTTGGCAAGAACATCACCGTGAAAGCCTATCCGGGCGAGCGGCCCGTGATCGACGGGAGCAAAGTGATAGTGTCCGGCTGGACGCCCCTGATATCCATCCGGAGTATCCGGTATGTCACGCTGGACGGGCTGGACATCTGCAACCTGACGAGCAGCAAGATCAACACGGACCCGGAGGGTATCTTCATCGACGGGGAATCGCATGATGTCACTATCCGGAACTGCAATATCTATAATATCAGGAACACTACCACGCTGGCAGAAGGTCGCAGCGGCCATGCCATCCTGGTCATCGGCAGCAATGCAACCACCGCTATCAGCAATCTCGTCATTGAATACTGCACGGTGCATGACACGAAGACGGGCACCAGCGAGAATGTCACGCTGGCGGGGAATGTTACGGGATTTGCCATCCGTCACAACAAAATATATAACACGGAGAACATAGGGATCATCATTGCCGGTGGGGACAACCTGAACTCTTCGGGCAATGTGGCCGTCAACTATGCGAGGGACGGCGTGGTCAGCGATAACGAATTGTACAATGTTTCCATGGCCAACAGCGTCGACATCTGGGGCGCGAATAATTACGGCGCCATCGCCATTTACATCTGCGGCGGGACAGGCACGATCGTCGAGCGGAACAAAGTATATAATAGCGACCGCGCCATTGGCCTTGTAAGCGAAAGCAAGATCTATCCTACGGCGACCTGCACGGTACGTAATAATTTCGTGTACGGCTGCTGGCGAACGGGCATCTACATGGGCGACTATCTTAACTATGTCGGCATGGGCACCAATAATTGTTACGTCGTCAACAATACATTGTATGGAAATGACCGGGCTCCCGGGGCTTTCGGGGAGATCGAAGGTGAGATCAGGCTGACCGAGAACTGCAAGAACAACACCATTGCCAACAATATTGTCTATGGCGGGGCAAACGACCTGTTCGTTCATAAGTACACTTCCACGGGCTCCGGGAATGTATTTGCCAACAACCTGTATTATACCACGGGTACGCCGCAATGGATCTGGGGCAGCACCAATGGTACGCCGATCACTGCTTTTGGCGATTGGAAGACGGCGTGCGGCGGGGATGCGAATGCGATCTTCGGGGTTGATCCGTTGTTGACGAGCGTTACTACTCCTGACCTGCATTTACAGTCAGGTTCTCCTGCGAAAGGGGCGGGCCTGGTGATCTCTGCGGCTGTCAACGGAGATACGGACATCGATGGCAATCCCCGGATAATAAATGGAAAAATTAATATTGGAGCACAACAGTAAAAGATGAAATCGAAGATTTGCCAGTTTATAGTCATGTTAAGCGTTTGGGTTGCACCGGTGAAAGCCCAATCCAATCCGTCCTTTCCCTGGAACAAGCTGCCTGTGAAAGCATTGCTGCTGAGTTGCCCGGACCCAAAGGATGTGTCCCTGCTTTGTGATTTCATCAGGGAGGCGCTGCCGCGGGAAGGTGTGAATACGTTATGCCTTAGGATCGAGTATCAATACAAATTCGAGACACATCCGGAGCTGACGGATGTGAATGCATTGTCCAAAGAGCAGCTGCAGCGCATTGTGGCAGCCTGCAGGGAGGCGCATATCCGTTTTATTCCCACGATGAACCTGTTGGCGCACCAGTCGGACAGGACCACCATCGGCCCGTTGTTAAAACAATATCCTCAATTCGATGAATCGCCGGATTATAATCCTCCAGTACCCTGGAAGGATGGCGGCATGTTTGATTTTTATACCAAAAGTCTTTGCCCCCTACACCCCGACCTGTTTAATGTGATCTTACCTATGATGGACGAGCTGATCGACGTCTGCGGGGCTGATGCCCTGCACGTCGGGCTCGACGAGGTGTGGATCCTGGGCTATGACAAATGTCCCCGCTGCGGAGGAATGGACAAGGCGCAGCTGTTCGCGCAGTATGTCACGCGGCTGCACGACCATTTGCAACAGAAGCATTGCCAGATGTGGATGTGGAGCGACAGGCTCATCGACGGCAAGACGACGAACCTGCTGGCATGGCAGGCCAGCATGAATGACACGTACAGGGCCATCGATATGATCCCGAAGGACATCATGATCTGTGACTGGAAATATGAAGATGCGCCGCCCACGCCTGCTTATTTCGCCATCAAGGGATTTAACGTAGTGGCCAGTGCCTGTTCCAAGCCAGGTGTAGCGCTGGCACAGCTGGACCAGATAAGGTTGGCCCGGAAGAACGGTATGCGGGAATCTTTTTCCCTGACCCTGGCGGAGCGTATGCAGGGTGTGTTCGAGACTATGTGGTTCAACACCGGAGATTTTATCCGCGCTTATTATAAGCGGTCGGACAGGCCGGGAGTCGACAATAATGTAGCGACCTTCAAAGCGCTGTTCGCGGCTATCCGGCAGGATGAGGGGACGGGTTCGACGGCCAGAGCAAATGATGTGACCATCAACGGTGAAGAAAAAGCATTCGAAGGCGTACGGAAGCTGGCCCTGCGCCGAGCCCCGTGGTTGGCGGACCATCTCATGCTGACGACCCTTGACAAGGGCGCCGGGAAAGAAAGATTCGAGCTTTCCACCCGGGATGGTAATGTGCACCTGGCCGCCACGGGCGCCAACGCCGCGGCGGAAGGACTTGGCTGGTACCTGAAATATTACTGCCACCGCAGCATGAGCCATATGGGTGACAACCTTTCCCCTGTAAATCCTTTGCCTGTCATATCAGCACCTGTGCAGATTCAGGCGTCGGCGGACATACGATATGCGTTGAATTACTGTACCTATAATTACTCGATGAGCTTCTATACCTGGCAAGACTGGGAGCGGGAGCTGGATTGGATGGCCCTCAACGGGGTGAACACCATGCTGGTGGCCAACGGAGCCGAAGCCGTATGGAAGGGTGTGCTGGAGAAGATAGGGTATACGCCGAAAGAGATAGATGATTTTATCACCGGTCCGGCCTACAACGCCTGGTGGCTGATGGGCAATATACAGGGATGGGGTGGACCCATGCCGGCCACGCAGATCGCAGACAGGGAGGCAATGGTGCAGAAAATGCTGGCCCGTATGCGCGTGTTGGGTATCGAGCCCGTCATGCCGGCATTTTTCGGGATGGTGCCTTCTACTTTGAAGAACAAGACAAAAGATCACATTATAACGCAGGGCAATTGGGGCGCCTTTACCCGGCCGGATATATTGGACCCGACGGACACGGCCTTCCGGCGGATCGCCGATCTCTTTTATGCAGAAACGCAACGCCGGTACGGTAAGGACATCCACTATTTCTCCGGCGACCCTTTTCATGAAGGAGGTATAACGGATGGCGTGGACCTGGGCAAAGCGGGCGCCAACATACAAGGGGCCATGCAGCGTTGGTATCCCGGCGCCGTGTGGGTCTTACAGGGCTGGCAGCAAAATCCGCGGACGGAGATGCTGGCCGGGCTGGACAAGTCCAAAGTGCTGGTGCAGGAGCTTTTCGGAGAGACGACGAACAACTGGGAAAAAAGAAAGGCATACGAGGGCACGCCGTTCATCTGGTGTATGATCACGAACTATGGGGAGCGGCCCGGCCTGTTCGGTAAGTTACAGCGATTTGCCAATGAGCCCTATCGGGCTGCACATGGCGAACTCGGTAGCTACCTGAAGGGTGTGGGCATTATGCCGGAAGGTATTGACAATAACCCGGTGTCCTTTGATTTCATGCTGGAAATGGGCTGGCACCAGGATGCCGTCAACGCGACGGAATGGATAAAAGAATATACACTTTACCGGTATGGAAAATACAATAAAGACATCCTCGATGCCTGGAAGCTCTTCCTGCAAACGACCTACAGCAGCCCCGAGGGTTACCAGGAAGGGCCACCGGAGAATATTCTCTGCGCACGTCCGGCGCTGGAGATAAAGTCTGTATCCTCGTGGGGCACTGTCAAAAAGCGGTATGATGTAGCTGCCTACCTGCAGGCGGTGCGGTTATTTGCCAGGGCGGCACCACTGTTCAAAGGCAGCGAGACCTACCGGATCGACCTGATCAACTTTACACGCCAGGCATTGGCCAATGCGGCGGACACTGTGCACAACCGCCTCGTGGAAGCTTACCGCGGGAAGAATGAGCAGGCATTCAGCAAGACCACCGGCCGATTCCTGGAAATGGCGGAGAGCGCCGAGCAATTGTTGAATATGGATCCCTATTACCGTTTGGCGACCTACCGCCAACAGGCGCTGGCTGCGGGCAATACGCCGGAAGAGAAAAAGAACAACCTGCACAATGCCCTGATGCTGGTGACCTACTGGGGTGAAAATAACCGTAAAGAAGACTATCTTCATGAATACGCTTACAAGGAATGGGCGGGGATGATGTCTGCTTTCTATAAGCGCCGCTGGGAAATGTATTTTGCGTACTTAAAAGATCAAATGAAGGGTGGTACGCCGCAGGAGCTTGATTTCTTTGGCTGGGAACGTTCCTGGGTCAGCCGGCAGGAGCAGATGGACGATAGTGGAAAGACGCCGGGTCAGCCTGACATGGGAGCGTTGATAGCTACGGTGAATAATATTTTAAGCAAATTATGAGGTATTTACTCATTGTCATAGGGATGTCCTTGATCCAGGTGTGGGATTGTCAGGCACAGACGGACGGGAAGGATTGGAAATGGTGCGATCCGGCCGCGGTTGGTTTTCCGATGCTGGAGGGCCAGGCCTGGCCGAAAGAAGTAGGAAGCCCTTATGACCGCTTCCCGGCGCGCGCCAGTCAAACGCTGAACCCCAATGTTTGGGACCTCTCGCACAGCAGCGCCGGGCTTTATTGCAAGTTCAGAACGGATGCTTCGGAGATCATTGTACGGTATACGGTGCAGGGTAAGGGCAGCTTTGCCATGTCGCATATGCCGGCTACCGGCGTCAGCGGAGTGGACCTGTATGGCCTGAGTCACGATGGCGAATGGGGTTGGGCGCCAGGCACTTTCTCCTTCGGGGATACCATTGAATATCGTTTTGCAGGTCTTGGCGCTGACACTGTTTTTGCCGGGAGAGACTGCGAATACAGGCTTTTCCTTCCATTATACAACACCGTTACCTGGATGCAGATAGGTGTTCGCTCGGGCAGGCACTTCACCGCCCTGCCTTTACAGCCTGAAAAACCTATTGTAGTATACGGGACCTCCATTGCGCAGGGAGCCTGTGCTTCCCGGCCCGGACTGGCCTGGACGGCCATCCTGGAAAGACAGTTGGACAGGCCGTTGATCAACCTGGGCTTTTCGGGCAGCGGAAAGCTGGAAAAGTCCGTGATAGACCTGATGAACGAGATCGACGCAAAGCTGTACGTGCTGGATTGCCTGCCCAATCTTAGTTCCGGGCTCTCCGGCGCAGAAGTGGCAAACAGGATCAGGGAGGCCGTCCGGATATTGCAGGAAAAACATCCTTCGGTACCTATTCTACTGGCAGCGCACAGCGGCGGTAACGCCGGTCATTTCATAGACACTGCCCGCAGGCATGAATTCCAAAACGTGAACAATGTGCTGGAGGTGACTTTTGCCCGCATGAAGGCGGAAGGCATTCAGAATATATATATGTTGTCAGGTAAAGACATCGGCCTGGACATCCATTCGACCGTGGACGGAGTCCACCCGAATGATATAGGAATGGAACAACATGCAGCAGCTTACCAGCGGGCCATCCGTGCCATCCTGCATGAGACGGAGGGTGCTTATTCCACTACACGCCCGGTGACACAGAGCAGGGACGGTTATTATGACTGGAGAGGCCGCCACGCGGAAATACTGTCGCTTAACCATACGTCGCCACCCGCAAATATCATCCTGGCCAACTCCATCATCCATTACTGGGGAGGCGAGCCAAAGGCGCCCATTGCAAGGGGAGAGGATTCCTGGAGAGATTATTTACAGCCGCTGGGTGTGAGGAACCTGGGGTTCGGATGGGACAGGGTCGAAAATGTATTGTGGAGGATCTATCACGACGAATTGGACGGGTACACAGCCCGGCATATCGTGATCATGATTGGCACTAACAATCTCTCCACGGACGGAGATACAGCGATCATAGCAGGACTGGACATGCTGGTGAAGGCCATCCGCCAACGACAGCCCGGGGCCGGACTGATATTATCCGGACTGTTACCCAGGAGGTCGATGGAGCAAAGGGTCGTTGTATTGAACAAGGCTATCGCAGGATTGGCCCGGCGCCTGGGAGTGACGTATATAGACCCCGGAAAAAAACTGCTTACAGCAGAAGGAAAGATCGACGAGTCATTGTTTGGGGATGGGCTTCATCCCAACGCATCCGGCTACCGTCGCCTGGCGGCAGTACTGACACCCTTTCTGAAAAATTAAAAATTTAAAGATTGTATGAATATTTTACGGGTCTCATCGGTGGTCGTGTTGCTGATCTTGTCAGATCATACCACGGTGTTTGCGCAACAGAAAAAAATAGGCAACGAAACACCGGCACAAAAGCAGCAGCGCATGGCGTGGTGGTCGCACGACAGGTTTGGCATGTTCATCCACTGGGGTTTGTATGCCCAGGCGGCGCGGCATGAATGGGTCAAGCGGTGGGAAAGAATGAACGATGCGCAATACAAACCCTACTTCGACATGTTCGACCCCGATATGTATGATCCGAAGGCCTGGGCCAAAATGGCGAAAGCCGCTGGCATGAAATATGCCGTGCTCACCACCAAGCACCATGAAGGCTTTTGCCTCTTCGATTCCAAATTCACGGATTATAAGGCTACGAATACCCGGGCAAAGCGTGACCTCGTCAGGGAATGGGTGGCAGCTTTCCGGGCGGAAGGGCTGAAGGTCGGCTTCTATTATTCCCTGCTGGACTGGCATCACCCCGACTATACGGTGGATGGATTGCATCCGCTGCAGCCGGCCAGCGAAGCGGATTCCGACTATGCGAAACTCAACAAAGGAAGGGACTGGAAGAAGTACCGGCAATACCTGCGTGACCAGATTACGGAGCTGCTGACCAATTATGGGAAAGTGGATATTCTCTGGCTGGACTTTTCCTATCCGAATAAGAACGGACACGGAAAGGGGCACGACGACTGGGGCTCCGTGGAGCTGCTGAAGATGATACGCAAGCTGCAACCAGGCATCCTGGTAGACAACCGGCTGGACCTGGAAGCATATGCCGATGGAGCAGACTTTGCCACGCCCGAGCAGGTGAAACCTTCGGAGCTGCAAAATAATTATGGCGGCCTGCCTTTCGAGACCTGCCAGACCTTTTCCGGATCGTGGGGGTATTACCGCGATGAGAACAGCTGGAAGACGAACCATGAGCTGCTGGCACTGTTGATCACTTCTGTAAGCAAAGGTGGAAACCTGATCCTGAATGTCGGTCCAACGGCCAGGGGCGTGTTCGACTACCGCGCACAGCGGGCCCTGGACAGCATCGGCACATGGATGAAATGGAACAGCAAGGCTGTTTATGGATGTAAGGAAGCGCCGGCAGAGTTTACGGCCCCGGCCGGTACATTGCTCACATATGACCCGGCGGCCAGGCGGTTGTTTGTACATTTAATGACGTATCCTTCCGGTGGATTGACACTGACAGGCTATAAGGGGAAAGTTAAGTATGCACAATTCCTCCACGATGCTTCCGAGCTGAAGTTCAGTCCGGAGGGCTCCAATGATCTTGTGTTGAAGCTGCCGGCGCAGAAGCCGAATATCGAGGTGCCGGTGGTGGAGCTGGTGCTGGAGTGATCAATTATTGATGAAGGGGGTATGTTATAGTTCCAGCTCCAGGTCCAGGTCCCGGTGTCTATGCCGGTCCTGCTGTTGCTGTGGATGACGGGCCAGCTCTTCCTGGCGCTCCTTGTCCCGTTCGATGAGTTTTTCTATAGCCTTCAGGCCGCATTTTTCACCCAGGTCTTCACCACGGAAGATACACCTGGTTTGAAAATTGATAAAGGTGACATTGGTAAGGGCGCCTTTCCGATCGCGTTGCAATTGCATGAGCATCCTTGAAGACTGAAGATATGCAGTGAATTGCTGCAGATTGTCGGGATAATGGAGCAAGCCAACGAGGACGCGTGCAGCGCTGTGGACCATGGGGTCCTTCTCTCGTATGTGTGCGCGGTTGGCTTCAAATTGCTTTTCAAGTCTGTCGAGGGTAGGCTTGAAGTCGAAGAAACTGGCTTTGAGGGGAACGCCGATGTATTTGCCATGCTCATCCAGTACTCTGTAGAGCAGGCCACGCTTTTGGTAGAGCCGCGTGTTTTCTTTCCCCCTGTAGGCTTCTACATTATACAGCCGAAGGACGGCGTTTAGTTCTTCCAGGCTGGTGAATTTGTACTTCTCTGTTACAAACTGCACAACTTCCGATATGGAACGGGTAGTGGATTTTTGTCCATAGACGATCTTTTGTATCCCGCAGACCTTTTGGGCCTCTTCCCGGATCTGTAGTTTTTTCTCTTTCGTCATCAGATCGAACTTCTGCTCGATGTATTTCCTTGCCTTTTCAGATTGGTTTTCTCCTATTTTGTATTGTATGATCGGGTCGCCATTGCGTTGAACGTGGGTGGTAACTATGTGGCAATGAGGATGGGCCACATCAAGGTGCCGGTAGACTAAATAGGGTTGCCGTTCGAATCCGATCTCCCGCATATAGATGGTAGCGATGTCCTTCATTTTTTCGTCAGAGAGCTTATCCGAGGGATCGAAATTTAAGGTGATATGGAGACTGGTAGTCACTCTTTCATTGAGCTGCAGCCGCCTTTGGAAACGCTGCTGCTTGTCGTTGAAGCTAAGCTTGCCGACGTCTTTCAGGAAATTGGCAGCCAGGATACATTCGGCCTTTTTTTCCGTTACCTTTTCTTCGTTGTATCTCAGGGACTTGAGGATACTTTGACTGGGCATTATTCTTGGACGCATGTGTCTGCAATTTTTATGAGAAGGGCTTTGATCTCATTGGCTGTTGCCACGAAGTTGTCATGATCATTGGCATAGGCGTTCAGGATGGGCAGAAGGCGTACCAGATCTTCTTCGAAGTCATCGAAGGACTGGTTGCGATAGAATACCCTGACGGGCTTGTTTAACAGTATTTTACGGCAATATTCGCTGACACTGCGACAAGTGGTGTTGGAGGCGTGGTGTTGGATCTTATTCCATTCGGATTCGGACAGGCGGATGTTGAGGCGATACTCCTTCGGTTTTTTCGAAGTGTTCATAAAGAATAAGGTTTATAGTGTGGTTAAGCATTACAGATGGGGGTTAGGATTGTTCAAAAAAAGAAATGTTAAAAAAAGACCGGCCATTTGGCCGGTCTTTTGAAGGGGGAAGGGGTGTTTATAGTTTCAGCAATTTTATTCTTACTTTTTTATTCCCCTGTACGATCTCCGCGAAATAAATTCCCGGGTGGAAATCAGCTCCCAGCTGGATGGTACCATTCGGGGCAATGCCTGTCCTGGTCTCGACCACTCTGCCTGAGATGTCCGTGACACGAATGGTGAGCGCAGTGCTATTGACGCTAGTGGTTATCAGCGTGAAAGATCCATGCGAAGGATTGGGTCCCACTTTGACGGACAGGCCGCCAGTGGTATCTGTGTTGTCCTGGAAGCCGCCGGCAAGGTTCCTCATCGCATCGGTGAATGACTGGCTGCTGGTGACCTGGGTCGAATCTGCCGTATATGGCGACAGCACACCTCCGGGTATCGGTCCTGCAAATGTTCCGTCAGGCAGTCTCCAGGCGACGGAGAGATGATCCTGGCTTGTATATTCCTTATGCAGGGTCTCTACATAGTATCTCGCCCCCTTCACCAGGTGGATGACGGCAGAGTGCTGCGTGGAGTATTTATTGTACTCACGGAAGCCCGTCCAGGCGCCGGCGTAGGCGATGAGCGCTTTATGAGCCGGGATGTCATCCGTGCTGAGCCAGAGCCCTGCCTGATCGTCGCCGGAAATATAGAATACATAGTCGCCAGTTTGCGGAGCACAGATATAGCCTCTTACCCTTGCGCCATAATTTTCGCCCAGGTTGGGACCATATTCAAAGCTATTGAGCTGGGCATGTACGGTGGGATGATCAGGATAGGCGGGATTGCCTGTGAGGTCGGCTACCTGTGAGCCCGGGATATTAGTATATCCTTCACCGGAGATGAAGCCGGCCCCTGTGCAGCCCATGATGGTAACGCGCACGGTATCAGATACGGCGGTATCACCCTTGTCATCCGTAGCCTTGGCCGTGACCAGGTAGCTGCCGGGTTCTACGTCAGCAGGCGTGGCTTCATACGGGGCTATGGAATCCACCGCAAACCTGACACCTGCATTGAAGAATTCTACCCTAACTATCTGACCATCGCTGTCTGTGGCCTGGGCTTGTACAGTGACCCTGGCGCCGGCAGGATAGGACGCTTGATTGACAGGGCTGGTGATGGTCACCACCGGCGCATGGTTGATGGCAGCCAGGCTGAGGTCCAGGGAATGAAGATCATCCAGCCTGAACTTTTTAAAGCTGGCGGCGCCCAGGTCTTTTGCTGATACGCCATCATTATACAGAACATCGCCTCCCTTGTCCGTGATAACCTGGAGGTTGGAGAGGGATAAATGGCCATTAACGTTGACGCCCATCACTCCTTCGGCGTTGAGCGAATCGGAGTTGGGACTAACGACCCGGATAGGGGCATCGGTGGCCTTGCCTGTCCATTTATACAAGGCGCCGTTGATGCTTTCGCCGGAGTTGCCGGCCACGATGATATAGGTGCCGTTGCTCAGCCGGATCAGGTCCCTGATGCCTCTGCCGCCCAGGTCCAGCTCGATGGGGGATCCGAAGGAGGGAGATCCTGTAGCACCAGCGCTGAACCAGGCTTCAAAGCTAAGGATAGGTGCGATGACTGCCTTCGTACGGTTGGCCGTTGGAACGAGGGGCGCCCGCAGTCCAATGTAGAGCGTCGTGCTGTCAGGACCGAACACCATGCCTTCTGCCGCAAACCCGGCAGGTGTCTTGGAGTCCACGCCGGCGGCGGCGCTGGCGGTAAAGCTATAGCCATGATCGTCTCCCCAGGTGAGGATCGCTGCTCTCAGGCTACCAAAGCCGGTGACATTAAAGGCAGTGGCGGCGCCAGTGCCGGTGATAGTGGTGGCAAAGATCCGGTCGCGATTCGGTTTGTTATCGAAGGGCGACTTGCCATTGCTCATAGAACCCAGCCAATAGACCTTACCAGTAGTGACGGGGCTGGGTGTGGCGGCTTCCACATCCACTTCCGGCTTGTTGGGCTCAGGCAGATTGAGGAAGGCAGCGTAGTTGAAAGAGGTCATGGGGAGCCCGGAGGACGCACGGGAGTAGACATTCAATACATCCTGTTCGTCGTCGCCTGTCACAAAACAGCTGTCATCCAGGGCGATGGCGTCAGAAGCGTCGGAGATGCCGGTGGGCCAGCGGGTAAGCTGCGGCGTTGTGGAATTGGCCGAGGCGGCATAGGTCAGCAGGAAGTCCGTGTGGTTGATGCTGTCGCTGACCGTTATGGTGAGGGTGGCATAGCCCACGGCGATGGGCGCGATCTTTATATTCCTGGATGCGCCATTGCTGGCGAGGATAATATTTTCATTGGGAACTACGGCGGTGTTGTTGCTGGTGACCGTGACAATGAGCCTGCTTGCTTCAAGCCTGTCGTCTCCCACCGTAAATTCGATGCCCAGGTTTTTGGCGGGGTCCGTCGAATCGCCGATGACGCCGCTGAGCGCAAAAGGACTGGGGGGCGCCGTGGTGACACCTCCGTCGAGAAGGTTAGTGGTGGCGGCTGTATTGATGACGATAGTGGGCGCGCCGTCAACCACCACGCAGGGGTTGAAAGCAACCGTAGCGCGGGTGCTCTTTCCGGGGCTGCCGATGTCGCCGCCGGAGGACGTGAAGGAGCCTTCTGCATCGCCTGTAGCAGAAAGGGTCCATTGGGTAGGCGCATTGGCGCCCAGACCGGCTGCGTTTACCCAGGCGCTCTTATTCTGGGTCCTGGGACCTCCCAGGGACTGGTCGTCATAGGTCAGACGGTCGACCTGGTTGCCGGCGGCGTCGTAAAGATTGATCTCGTCAGCGCGCCCTAAATTGTCGTTTGTATATCCGCCGGCGATCTTGATACCAGCACAGAGGTTCCAGGCAGAGCGGAACGCGCTGACAGGTGTGGTCTCCGTAACAATGACAGATTCTCCCGGCTGTACGATGCCAAAGCTGCTGAGACTATGAACGCCCACATGGCGGGTGGCATCGTCGAAGCTCCAGCCTGTCATGTCGATGGCGGTGGCACCGACGTTGGTGAATTCCACAAATTCTCCATTGGCGCCTGAATACATATATTCGGTGATGCGTATCTGGGCCTTTGCCGCAGACCCAAGGAAGACCAGGGCTGTCAGCAACGGCAGCATTCGTCGGATAGCATTTCTTTTGCGTAAAACTGCATTCATATTAGTTGATTTATTTTTAAATGGAAATACTTAGAGAGGTGGCGAACAAAGAAAGCAATTAATTGTACCGGCTATATTAACTTAATGATAATTTAAGGTCATGGAATTATTACCAGCGCTGGGAAAAGCCCCTTCGGGGAAAAGGTTGGAAAGGATAAGGCAAAGTCCTCATTACATAGATGGAAAGTTTCAAAATCCAGTGCCGACCTCCACGCTGCTGAAAGGCGCCTCTTTTTTCAAGGTGCTGGCACAATTTCTTAATAAGCCGAAGAATACGGCGCCGCCGGCGCCATTGCCTTCCGTCAGGACGGACCTGCGGCATTTGCCGGATGGTCCGCCCGTATTGGTGTGGTTTGGACATTCTTCCTACCTTATAAAAGTCGGGGGAAAGACCATTCTCGTAGACCCGGTCTTCAGCGGCCATGCATCTCCCGTATCCTTTTTTGCCAGGGCTTTTCCCGGCAGCAATGTTTATGGAGTAAGTGATCTGCCGGAAATAGACATGCTGGTGATAACGCATGACCATTATGATCATCTCGACTACAAAACCATCCTACAGCTGAAACCCGGCCATATTTACACTTCCTTAGGCGTAGGCTCGCACCTGGAATATTGGGGCATCGGGCCGGACATGATCACAGAGCTGGATTGGGGAGAAGAAGCTCTGATCGACGGGGGCAAAATAACGGCAACGTCTGCCCGCCATTTTTCCGGTCGTGGTGCCGGGCAGGCCCGGACCTTATGGTCCTCCTTTGTATTGAAGATGGACGGTTATTCTTTTTTCCTGGGCGGCGACTCGGGATATGGGGCGCATTTCAAAACCATTGGCGACCAGTTCGGCCCTTTCGATATTGCCGTGTTGGAATGTGGTCAATATGGACAGTATTGGCCTGATATTCATATGACGCCCGAGGAGACGGTGAAGGCGGCGGGAGACCTGGGGGCGAAGCTGCTGCTGCCGGTGCACTGGGGGAAATTCTCACTGGCGCTGCATTCCTGGGATGAGCCGGTGCGCCGGTGCATAACAGCGGCGAAGGCTGCGGGCGTGGCTGTGACCACGCCGATGATCGGTGAGCCAGTGATATTGGGCGGGCCAACGCTGCAGCAAGACTGGTGGGCAGGCGTCGTCAAATAGTAAAATATTCCATCAAAATAGTAAGACCTGACATTGCCCACCGCCTTGTGTGCCTGTAACTTGAGCCTTCAAAGTTCGACGATTGCTACATTTTGAAGATTTCATAATCGACCACACGAGACAGACGGCCGGCCGGACAATCACCGAGACGGATATTGTGATCCATGCCGGGCAGACCGGCGATTTTTTCCCGCATCATATGGACGAAGAGTGGTGCAAGACACAACCCTTCCAAAAAAGAATTGCGCACGGCACGCTGATCTTCAGCATAGCCGTAGGACTGACAGCCTATCCCCTCAACGAGCTGTCCATGACCTATGGGTATGAGCGGCTGCGCTTTGTCCGTCCTGTCTTCATCGGCGATACATTGAAGGTCACTGTCACCATTAAGGAAAAAAAAGAACATAAGAAGCCGGGTCATGGCCTGGTAGTGGAATCCGTACAGGCCTTCAACCAGCATCAGGAGCTGGTGATGGTCTGCGAACACCTGTTACTGGTGCAAAAGAAGCATGTTTAAAATGAGACTGCTATGTCAGAAAAAGTTTTAAAGGGTATCACATGGGGTCACAGCCGGGGTATAACGCCTTTACTGGCCGCAGCACAGCGTTTCTCGGAGCTACACCCCGGCGTGACAGTGCAATGGGACAAGCGGAGTCTTCAACAATTTGCAGACTATCCTATCGAGCGGCTGACGTCAGCCTACGACCTGCTGATCATTGATCACCCCTGGGTAGGACGGGCGGCAGCCCTGGGTTGCGTCCTTCCCCTGGAACAGCATCTTTCGGCGGAATTCCTGAAAGATCAGGCGGAAAACTCCGTCGGCTATTCACATCACAGCTATCAGTACAATGGACATCAATGGGCGCTGGCTATCGATGCAGCCACACCCGCCGCCAGCTATCGTCCCGACCTGCTGAAGACAGCAGGCGTCGCCATTCCCACCACATGGCAGGAGGTGCTGAAGCTGGCACGGATGGGTAAAGTGGCCGTACCGGGTATTCCTATCGATCTGCTGATGAACTTCTATATGCTCTGCATCGCTCATGGAGCACGGCCTTTTCAAAATGAAAAAGAGGTAGTGGACGAGCAGACAGGGATAAAAGCCCTGCAAACGATGAGCGCATTATACTCGTTGGTGGACCCCTGCTTTTTTCAATGTAATCCCATCGCTGTGGCCGAGCGGATGACGGTGTCCGATGAATATTGGTATTGTCCCTTTGCCTATGGGTATTCGAATTATTCCCGGGACGGATATGCACGACGGCTGCTGAGCTATGCCGACCTGGTGCATATGGATGGCGGCGGAAGACTGCGCAGCACCATTGGGGGCACCGGTCTGGCCGTGTCGGCATCCAGCGCTCATCAGGACCTTTCCCTGCAATTCCTGGAGATGGCCCTGGCGCCCCGTTTCCAATCGACCTTTTATGCTGAGCATGGCGGACAACCGGGGCACCGGCAGGCCTGGCTCAATGAAAAAACCAACCGGCTGACCCATAACTTTTTTTATACGCTGCTGCCTGCCATGGAAAGAGGATATATGCGCCCACGATATGACGGATATCTTTATTTCCAGGACCATGCCGGGCAGCCGATACAGGATTATCTATCGGGATCATCCGGCGAAAGGGCTGTGCTGGATGCGATGGATGTATTGTATCGTGAAAGCCGTACCATAAATATTTTATCATGAGTGATCTACCCTTATCCGGATTGACTGTATTGGAGTTCAGCCAATACCTTTCAGGCCCTTCAGCGGGCCTGAGACTGGCAGACCTGGGCGCGCGGGTGATAAAGATAGAGCGTCCGGGGACAGGCGATGCCTGCCGGCGGCTGTCCATCAAGAACCTGTGGGTGGGTGAGGACAGTCTGCTCTTCCATACGATCAACCGTAACAAGGAAAGCTTTACTGCGGACATAAAATCTCCGGAGGACATCGTTATCATCCGCAGGTTGATGGAACAGGCAGATGTGCTGACCCATAATTTTCGTCCCGGTGTAATGGAAGGTGCCGGACTGGATTACCTTTCGGCCCGTACTGTAAATCCCCGCCTGGTGTATGCCGCCATCAGCGGATATGGCAAGGAAGGGCCCTGGAAGGATCTGCCGGGGCAGGACCTCCTGCTGCAATCCATGAGCGGACTGGCTTATACCACTGGTAACGAGAAGGACCATCCCATGCCTTTCGGGCTTTCTATTGCAGACAGTCTCTGCGGGGCCCAGCTGGTGCAGGGCATCCTGGCCGCGCTCATTAGACGACAGAAGACCGGGGAAGGCGGTCTGATAGAGATCAGCATGATGGAATCGCTCCTGGATTTTCAATTCGAATTCCTCACCACCTACCATACCAGCGGGCGATTGCCGCAGCGGAGTAAATACAGCAATGGGAATCCTCTGCTCAGCGCTCCCTATGGTATTTACCAGGCGGCAGACGGATATATCGCTATTGCCATGATCAATATTCCCCGGCTGGCTCGTGTCCTTCATGCGAAAGACCTGGAAAAATACAGCCAGGAGCAGGCGTTTAGTCATCGGGATGAGATCAAGAAGATCATCACGGAGCATCTTGCGGGACAGCCTGTGCAGTACTGGCTGGAAAAGTTGCATGCGGAGGATATGTGGGCAATGCAGGTGCTGGACTGGAAGGGCCTGATGGAGGAGGAGGGATACCAGCGCCTGGACATGGAGCAGACGATCGATACAGGCGCCAGAGGGCCTATTATTACTACCCGTTGTCCTATCCGGGTGAATGGGCAAAAGTTGAGATCGGGGAAGGCTGCCCCTTTATTGGGACAGGACAGGGAAAGTATTGTAAGGGAGCTTTTAAAATAATGTTTGTCAATGGGACCACTGCAGGATATGATCGTCGTCGATTTTAGCCAATTCCTTTCGGGGCCTTCCGCCGGCTTGCGGTTGGCGGACCTGGGGGCGCGGGTGATCAAGATCGAGCGACCGGGGACGGGTGATATCTGCCGTCAGCTGTACGTGTCGGACGTGATGATAGAAGGGGAATCTACTATCTTTCATGCCATCAACCGGAATAAGCAAAGCTATGCGGCAGACCTGAAGAACGGGGAAGACCTGGAAAAAGTAAAGAAGCTTATCCGGCAGGCGGATATCGTACTCCATAATTTCCGACCGGGTGTCATGGAGCGGATAGGCCTTGATTATGAGGCGGTGCGGCAGCTGAATCCGCGTATCATCTACGGGGAGGTCAACGGATATGGAAATGAAGGGCCATGGAAAGGATTGCCGGGCCAGGACCTGCTGGTACAGTCCTTATCCGGGCTGGCATGGCTGAGCAACAATCGTGACCAGCGGCCTACTCCCATGGGGGTGGCTGTCGTGGATATACTGGCCGGGACCCATCTTACGCAGGGTATCCTGGCAACGCTGTACCGAAGAGGCATAGACGGGAAAAGCGCCCTGGTGCAGGTAAGCATGCTGGAGTCCGTGCTTGACTTTCAGTTCGAGGCACTGACCTGTTTTTTCAATGATGGCCGGCAGCTGCCTGTCCGCAGCCGGATCAGCAACGGCAATGCCTATGTTCCCGCACCATATGGGATCTATAAGACCCTGGATGGCTATCTTTCCCTGGCCATGAATGATGTTCCTTTACTGGGAAGGCTGTTGGGATGTCCTGCGCTGGAAGTGTATACGGACAGCAGCCTTTGGTTCGACAGGCGTGACGAGATCAAGGAAGTCCTGGGCATGCATCTATTGACCCGCAGCGTGGACGAATGGCTGTCGATGCTGCAGCCTGCCGATATCTGGTGCGCCAAAGTCCTGAACTATGATCAGCTGATGCGTGAGACTGGATATAAGATGTTGAACATGGAACTGAAGGTTACGACGAGCAATGGGCTTTCCATCAAGACGACCCGGTGTCCCATCCGGATAGATGGCCAGGTAGTGTTTTCAGAAACGGGTGCGCCCATGCTCGGCGAACACAATGAGCGGATAGATGCAGAATTCAGATTGATAAGCTAAATTTATGGTTTTGAACCATAAACACTTTATAATATGCCTGGAAGGATCGTCGATACACATGTTCATATCTGGAACTTCACCCAGGCGGAATATGCGTGGCTGAGCGGTGATACTTCGATCCTGAACCGTAATTATGAACTAAGTGAGCTGGAGAGCGGGCGCAAGGCGGCAGGCGTGACCGAAGGTGTGCTGGTCCAGGCTGCCAACAATATGGAAGACAGCCGCTGGATGCTGGCGAATGCAGCTGCCAGTGATTGGATCACGGGTGTGGTAGGGTGGCTGCCTTTGGAAGACCCGGTGACTGTGGCCCGTCTGCTGGAGGAAGGATATGCGACAAACTCCTGGTTCAAAGGCGTGCGGCACCTGATCCATGATGAAGCGGACCCACGCTGGCTATTGCAGGAGACAGTGCTGGAAAGCCTCGGTCTGCTGGCATCGAATGATCTTCCCTATGACCTGGTGGGTGTCCTTCCCGAACATATCCTCACCGCCCTGCAGGTGGCGGAAAAGGTCCCTGCCTTAAGAATGGTATTCGATCATCTCAACCAGCCTCCCATCGCTGCGGGCGAGCGGTTTGGGAGATGGGGCGAGCTGATGAAAGAAGCCGCCCGTCATGAAAACTTTTTTGCAAAGATCTCTGGCCTGGGCACTGCCTCGAAAAATTTCGGGAGGTGGCAGGCGGCTGACCTGGCGCCGTATATAGGCTTTGTTGCGCAGCACTTTGGAGAGGACCGTTGTTTTTGCGGAGGGGATTGGCCTGTATGCCTGCTGGCGGGCAGCTATGAACAGGCCTGGGCAGCATACCGGGATATCATCGGGCAGCTGCTGGGTGCAGCTGCACAGGAAAAATGGTTGTATCAAAACGCCGTACGATACTATAATCTTGCTATATGAATGTAATGATCGGTCTAAGCATGCTCATACTGGGAGGACTATCCGCCGGCTCCAGCTATGTGCCCCTACGTGGTGTGAAGGGCTGGGCCTGGGAGAGCCTTTGGGCTGTCCAGGGGCTGGTGGCCTGGCTGCTATTGCCTTTTGCGCTGGCATTCCTGGCTATTCCCGGCCTGGCAGCAGTCCTGGGACAGGTGCCTTTTTCCTCACTTGCTTATACCTGGCTGTTTGGTTTTCTTTGGGGACTGGGTGGCCTTGCCTGGGGCATTGCCATCCGCCTGATCGGACTGGCGCTGGGATTTTCCATTGCAACGGGCTTCCTTTCTTCACTGGGTACGCTGGTACCTATCCTGGTCACCGGAAAGATGGGAGAGGTGCTGTCCACTTCCTCCGGAAGGATCATGCTTACCAGCATAGGGTTGTCACTGGTGGGTATCGGCCTCTGTGGAAAGGCCGGAATGCAAAGAGATAAAACCACCTTTAAATTCAGAAAGGGCATAGCAGTCGCGCTGGTTGCGGGGATCTGCTGCGCCTGTTTTGCTTTCGGCATCAACACGGGAGAGCCTATCCGGCAGAAAGCCATCGAAGCAGGCGCTTCCCCCTTGTGGGCTTCCACACCTGTATTCTTTGTCGAGCTGCTGGGCGGGATCACGGTCAACCTGCTTTACTGCCTGTTCATGAACTATCGCAATAAAACATTTTCCGACTACCGGGTTGCCCGGGGGGAAGGCCGGCTGACGGTGAACTACCTTTTTTCTTTCCTGGTAGGAACCCTCTGGTACCTGCAGTTCGTCTTTTACGGCATGGCGGCTTTTTATATGGGGACGTACAGCTATGCCAACTGGAGCGTGCACATGTCGTTCATGGTAGTGGCCAGCAACCTATGGGGGTATTATTTTAAAGAATGGGAAGGAGCTTCCCGGAAGACGGTGATGCTGAACAACATCGGTATCCTTGTGCTGGTGATCGCAGGGGTGGTGATGGGATTGGCGGCCAAATAAACAATAAAGCAATTCATGCGATGATGATCGAGACCAGCTGTGCTTTGCCGGAGAGTCCAAGGCCGATCGTACTGATCGGGGCCGGAGGTATTGTCAACGATGCCCATTTGCCGGCCTATAGGATCGCAGGCTTCCCTGTAGCGGGCATCTATGACCCGGACAGGGATAAGGCCTTAAAGACGGCTGCAAAATTCGATATTCCACAGGTGTATGGGGATATGCCGGAACTCCTGTCGAAAGCGCCGGCATCCGTGGTATTCGATGTGGCGGTGCCTGGCGCCGCGATCCTCTCTGTCCTGCGGCAGCTGCCGCAACACGCCATCGTGCTGATGCAAAAGCCAATGGGGGAAGACATCGGGATGGCCAGGCAGATCCTCGGGCTCACCCGTCATATGCAAATGACAGCCGGCGTAAACTTCCAGCTCCGTTATGCTCCCTTTATCAATGCGGCCCGGAATATCATACGAGAGGGAATGATAGGCGAGCTTTGCGATATCGAAGTAAACGTAAACGTATATACGCCCTGGCATCTCTGGGATTTCCTTTTCACGAGTCCCCGGGTGGAGATACTTTACCACAGCATTCATTATATAGACGTGGTCCGGAGTTTCCTGGGCGATCCGGAGGGTATCTATGCGAAGACCACGGGGCATCCTGCCATGGCGGAGCTGGCTTCTGTTCGCAGTAATATCATTATGGATTACGGGAAAATGGTACGGGCCAATATCCTTACCAATCATTGTCATGACTTCGGATTGAAGCATCAGCAGTCTTATATCAGGTTCGAAGGTACCCGCGGCGCCATTATTGCAAAACTGGGGGCATTGATCAATTATCCCCAGGGGGTACCGGACAATTTTGAATATGTTTTTTTAGAGAAAGGCAAAGCGCCCGTCTGGCAGAAACTGGAGATTGCCGGCAGCTGGTTTCCGCATGCTTTCATCGGAACGATGGCACAGATGATGATCGCGGCTGAAGGTGGCAGTCATCCCGATAATTCAGTGGAAGATTGCATCCACACGATGGCTTGTGTAGAGGCGGCCTACCAGTCCAGCGAAGCGGGCGGTATACGTCCGGGAAACGAATAATTTATGAAAAGATCTTTGTTGTTCATAGGGATGCTGATAGGTGTTTGCTCATTTGCGCAGACGGTGGACCTTCCTTCGAATGCGCCGGCGCGGGTGAAATTTGGCGTACAACGGCTGAAGGGGACGCTGAAGCCCGGATGGCGGGTAGTGGTCCGGGTAGATGATGGAAAGTATAAGGAGGGGTTCTCTATCAGTGTGAAAGGAAAGGTGATCTATATTCTGGGCGATGATGCTTCGGGTGCATTGTATGGCTGCCTGGAACTGGCAGAGCGGTTGCGAACGGGATCGTCACTTACTGTCAGCGACAGGCCGGAGATGATGTTGAGAGGCGCCTGCATCGGTGTGCAAAAGCCCACCTTGCTGCCCGGCAGGGGACCTTATGAATATCCATATACGCCGGATAACTTCCCCTGGTTCTACGACAAAAAGATCTGGACGGGATATCTTGACTCGCTGGCTGACAACCGTATGAATACACTGTATTTGTGGAATGGTCATCCTTTTGCATCCCTGGTGCGTCTCCCTGATTATCCTTATGCTGTCGAGGTAGACGATGCCACTTTCAGAAAGAATGAAGAGATGTATCGCTGGTTGGCCAGCGAGGCCGACAGGCGGGGGATCTGGCTTATTCAGATGTTCTACAATATCATCGTTTCAAAGCCATTTGCAGAGCGCAATCACCTGAAGACACAGGATAGAGGCCGGCATATTGTACCGCTGATCGCCGACTATACCCGTAAATCCATTGCAGCTTTTGTAGAGAAGTACCCCAATGTGGGGCTGATGGTGACGTTGGGCGAGGCGATGGAGGGCGTGGGGCAGGACGACATCGATTGGTTTACAAAGACGATCCTGCCGGGTGTCCTGGATGGACTGAAAGCATTGGGACGAAAGGACCAGCCGCCTATTGTCTTACGCGCCCATGACACGGATGGGCCGGCTGTCATGCAGGCTGCGCTGCCTGTTTACAAGAATCTCTATGTAGAAGCAAAATACAATGGGGAGGCATTGACCACCTACACTCCCCATGGCCCATGGGCGGAACTGCACCGCAAGCTGAGCGGGGTCAGCAGGGCTCTCATCGAGAACGTCCATATCATGGCCAACCTGGAGCCTTTCCGGTATGGCTCTCCCGACTTTATTCAAAAATGTGTACAGGCCATGCATTCGGTGTATGGGGCAGGTGGACTGCACCTTTATCCGCAGGCCTCCTATTGGGACTGGCCTTATACGGCGGACAAGACAGCGCCGAGATTGCTGGAGATGGAAAGAGATTGGATCTGGTATAAAGCCTGGGCCCGCTATGCCTGGAATAGTCACCGGTCCCGACAGGAGGAAACAGCGTACTGGAGCCGGCGGCTGGGCGCGAGATATGGCTGTGATGAGACGCATGGCCGGCAGATCCTGGCTGCGTATGAGCAGGCGGGTGAGATAGCGCCCAAGCTGCTGCGACGTTTTGGGATCACGGATGGCAACCGCCAGACGCTGACATTGGGGATGCTGATGACACAATTGATCCACCCGGAGCGATATGGTTTATTTTCTCTGCTCTATGATTCGGAGGGGCCCCCGGGAGAATCGTTAAGCCAGTATGCGGAGAAAGAATGGAAGCATCAGGCGCATGCAGGAGAGACGCCCCTGCAGGTCTGCGACGAAGTAACTGCGGAAGGTGCGGAGGCGGTGGCCGCGATCGACCGGGCAGCACCTGCTATTACAATTAACAAAGACGAATTCACCCGGCTGCGCAATGATATGGATTGCTATAGATCACTGGCAGACTACTATGCTGCCAAGGCCAGGGCGGCATTATATGTATTGAACTATAAATATTCCGATGATATCCGGGATCTTGAAAAAGCCAAACCTTTGCTGCAGGCTAGTCTGGCAGCATTCAAAGATCTCTCACGGCAAACAGCAACGACATATCTGTATGCCAACAGTATGCAGACGGCTCAGCGAAAAATACCCGTCAGGGGAGTGGATGGGACGTTCAAGACATGGGACGAGATGCTGCCCGTATATCAGCAGGAGTACGATCAATTTACGGCTCACCTCGATTCTCTGAAAACCGGCATGAAACAACAAACGACGCTTTCCTCTTTTTCAGCGGTGCCAATGGGCATGGAAGATTACAGTCTTGACAGCGGAGCACGCCCCTTTACGGACAGTGCATGGATCATCCGGGATGTCGCGGCGCCGATGAAGGGTTTGCGGGGAATCAAGCAGGCGGCACAACGCCAATTGCTGTTGGGTACGAAGCTGGCATTCACCAGCAAGGAACCTGTCGACCTGCTGATCGGTTTTTTCGATGAAAAAGGTTCCGTTTATCTTCAGCCACCCCAGCTGGAGACGGACGCCAGCGCCAACGATCATGGGCAGGCCGATATACGCATCGCCAATGGAGCGGTAGTAGGGGGCATGCCGCCTGTCCAGGTGCATGCCTGGTCCTTCGGCCCCGGAACCCATACGCTGGAGCTGGGCAAAGGACTTTGCCTGGTGCTGGGTTTTGTGCAGCCGCTGGAGAAGGGAAAGGCCTATGATGCGGGGATGAATGCGCCGGGTAAGCAAAACCTGGACTGGTTGTTTGAATGAACATGATGTATAAATTTTCGATAGTGTTCTGTATGATGTTGCCCGGCTTTTGCCAGGCGCAGCAGGACACCTTGCTGTGGTACCGGCAGCCTGCTGAGAAATGGACGGAGGCGCTGCCTGTCGGAAATGGCGACCTGGGGGCGATGATCTTCGGAGGGGTGGGAGAGGATCATCTGCAGTTCAATGAGTCCTCTTTATGGACGGGTGGTCCCCGGTCTTATCAGCGGGATGATGCCTGGCGATACCTGGACAGCATCCGTCGATTGCTGTTCGACGGGCGGCAGACTGCCGCAGAGGAATTGGCGGGGCAGTATTTTATGGGGAAGAAGGATGGTGATGATCCGACATATATGCTGCAGCGGGAGGCCTGGTTAAAAAAAATCCGGCAGGATACGGCATTCGCCCGGGCCGACACCGACGACAGGGGCTGGAAGGAGATGACAATACCTACGCCCGATGGATGGGAGGCCGCTGGCTTGCAGGGATTGGATGGCGCCGTATGGTTCAGGCGCAGTTTCGATCTTCCGGCTGACTGGCATCGCAGGGACACGGTGCTGGAGTTGGGACGCATACGGGATATGGACTTTACCTATGTCAATGGCGTGCTTGTCGGCAGTGGGGAAGGCATCAGTAAGAAGAGAGTATATACAATTGACGCTTCGCTCTTAAGACCCGGAAAGAATTCCATCGCAGTGCAGGTGATCAACTTTGATGATAAAGGTGGTTTCACAGGATTGAAAAGTGGCAATATGTCCCTTCAAGGTCAATGGCGGTATAAGGTCCAGGACGATACCCCACCCGCACTGCCTAAATACCAGGCGCAATACCAGCCTTTCGGCGACCTGTTCATCAAATTCCCTCAACAAAATAGTATACGAAATTACCACCGGCAGCTGGACATCAGCCGGGCAATCGCCGGCACTGCTTATGATATCGACGGAGTACATTATACAAGAGAATATTTTGCAAGTGCCCCCCATCGGGTGATAGCCGTTCACATCAGCGCCAGCAGGGCAGGCAGGATCAGTCTGCAAGCTTTGCTGAAGACGCCGCACCGGGAATGCTCCACCCGCCGCATCGATGACAGTACGCTTGCGCTGTATGTGAAAGTGCGGGATGGCGTCCTGAAAGGAGTGAGTTTTTTACGGGTGCGGGCATCGAAAGGGCATGTACAGGTGTCGGATGGCGGTCTGCGCATCGAAGACGCAGACGAGGTGACACTATTGCTCACGGCGGCTACTAATTTCATCGATTATAAGCATGTCAACGGCAACCCCGAAGTCATTTGTAAGTCGATCCTGCACGGAATCCCGGGATATACAGCCATCAGAGTCACACACATCCGGGAGTACCGGCATTATTTCAATACATTTTCTTTACGGCTGGGCGCTTCCGGGAGCGCGCTCCCTACGGATGAGCGTATCATACATTACAGCCCCCGGAAGGACCCGGGTTTGCTGGCGTTATATGTACAATATGCCCGCTATCTGCTGATCTCTTCTTCCCGTCCCGGCGCACATTTACCGGCGAACCTGCAAGGCATCTGGAATGATCTGCTGACGCCGCCCTGGGGGAGTAAATACACTACGAATATCAACCTGGAAATGAACTACTGGCCGGCGGAGCAATTAAATCTTTCTGCCTGTTCAGACCCGCTTTTTCGCAGGATATGGGACATTGCGCTGGCGGGGTATGCCACGGCGAAGGCTTATTATAATGCACCGGGCTGGGTGCTGCACCATAACACCGATCTCTGGTGCGGGACGGCGCCCATCAATGCGTCCAACCACGGGATCTGGGTGACTGGCGGGGCCTGGCTCTGTCACCAGCTGTGGGAACATTATCTTTTTACAGGCGATAAAAAATTCCTGCGTGATTATTATCCTGTGATGCGTGAGGCTGCAGACTTCTTTGTTCATTTCCTGGTAAAGGACCCTGTGACGGGGATGTTGATCAGTACACCTTCCAATTCTCCGGAGCACGGGGGACTGGTGGCTGGCCCTACGATGGATCACCAGATCATACGCGACCTGTTCAGGAATTGTATCGCCGCCAGCGAAGTGCTGGGACTGGATACTGCTTTCCGGCATCTGCTGTCGGATAAGGTCAGACAGGTGGCCGGCAATAAAATAGGACGCTACGGTCAGCTGCAGGAGTGGATGGAGGATAAGGACGATACGGCTGACACACATCGGCATATCTCGCACCTATGGGGCGTCTACCCGGGAACCGATATCACTAAAAATGATCCTGCCTTCATGAACGCCGCCCGCCAGTCCATGATCTACAGGGGCGACGACGGCACAGGTTGGAGCCTGGCGTGGAAGGTGAATTGCTGGGCCCGGTTCCTGGAAGGCGATCATGCTTTAAGCCTGATGAATAAATTGCTGTCGTCCGCGGTAGGAGCAAAAGGAGAGCAAGGGGGTGTCTATCCCAATATGCTGGATGCACATCCTCCTTTCCAGATCGATGGAAATTTTGGCGGAGCAGCGGGCATGGGGGAGATGCTGGTGCAAAGTCAGGACAGCATCATAGAAATATTACCGGCTTTACCAAAGGACTTGCCTGAAGGAGAAGTAAGGGGCATCTGTGCCCGCGGAGGGTTTGAGTTGAATTTGAGCTGGAAACAGGGTGTTTTGGAAAAGGCAGAAGTCTTTTCAAAGCTGGGAGGGATATGTAAGCTGCGATATAGGGGTCGGATCAGTGAATTCAAAACGGCGCCAGGCAAACGATATGATATGTCGAAAAAGTTGGGTGAGGCGCGCGTGGAAATTTCTTTGAACAGGGATTGGGAAACTACCATGGACGGTCATACCTGGAAGCGCGTGGATGTACCGCATAATTGGGACACTTATGGCGGCTACCGGCGATTGAAGCATGGCAACCTGCACGGTACTGCCTGGTATAGAAAACATTTCAGGGTAGAGGAAAAGGGCCAGCGGTATTTCCTGTTCTTCGAAGGCGTCGGGTCATATGCTACTGTGAGCGTCAATGGACTGAAGGTAGGAACGCACGCAGGGGGCAGGACTTCCTTTACGCTGGATATTACAGATGCTGTTCATCCGGAAGGAGACAACCTGATCACGGTGCGGGCAGATCATCCGGCAGACATACACGACCTCCCCTGGGTTTGCGGCGCCTGCTCCGACGAACGGGGATTTTCCGAAGGGTCCCAGCCATTGGGCATTTTCCGTCCTGTCCACCTGGTGATCACCCATGACACCCGGATCGAATCATTTGGAGTGCATGTATGGAATGACTCCACGGCAAATGACCAGCAGGCGAGGGTATATGTCGAGACGGAGATTAAGAATTATGGGCAGCGGTGGAGTAAAGGGACGGTGACGCAGCGATTGATGGACCTGGAAGGAAAGATGGTGGCAGTGGTGAGGAGCATCGAATCTATAGGACCCGGTAAGACAATGTTTGTAAGACAGGAGTTACCGCAGGTTGTGCGACCGCATCTGTGGTCCACCGGCGATCCTTACTTATATACCCTGGTGACGGAATTTGCGGGGGGCGATGGGATGATCGATGAGGTGAGAACCCCCTACGGCATCCGTACGATCAGGTGGACAGGCTCCACTTTTTTATTGAACGGCAAGCCTGTTCTTATCAATGGCGTATGCGAATACGAACACAAGCTGGGTGGCAGCCATGCCTTCAGCGATGAGGAGATCCGGGCCCGCGTCATGGAGATAAAGGCAGCTGGCTTCAATGCTTTCCGGGATGCGCATCAGCCGCATAATCTTTTATACCAGCAGTATTGGGACAGCCTGGGTTTTCTCTGGTGGCCGCAGCTGTCGGCGCATATCTGGTACGACTCACCGGCGTTTCGGGAGAACTTTAAGACATTATTGACTGAATGGGTGAAAGAGCGGCGCAACAGTCCTTCGCTCATTTTGTGGGGGTTACAGAATGAAAGCAAGCTGCCGGCGGACTTTGCCGCGGAATGTACCCGGCTGATCCGTCAGTTGGATCCTACTGCTTCTTCGCAGCGCAAGGTCACTACGTGTAATGGCGGCGCCGGTACAGATTGGGATGTGCCCCAGAATTGGACGGGAACCTATGGCGGCGATCCTGCCCGTTATGCGGAGGACTTGTGTAAACAGGTGCTCGTGGGCGAATATGGGGGATGGAGAACGCTGGACCTGCATGGGGATACGGCTTTTAGTGAAGACAGGCTTTGCCGTCTGATGGAGGCGAAGATAGGGTTGGCGGAGTCTGTAAAGGACAGTGTGGCGGGCCATTTCTTCTGGCTTTTTTCTTCTCATGACAATCCCGGCAGAGTGCAGTCGGGAGAAGGCAGGCGTGGACCGGACAGGATCGGTCCGGTCAACTACAAGGGATTGCTGAGCCCATGGGGCGAGCCGCTGGATGTATACTACCTGTACAGGGCCAGCTTTGCGCCGAAGGGGACAGACCCCATGGTGTATATCGTTAGCCATACCTGGCCGGACAGGTGGACTTCCCCCGGTGTTAAAAATGGGATCGTGGTCTATTCCAATTGCGATGAAGTAGAGCTGTTCAATGATGTGGATGGACGATCGCTGGGAAAGAAAAGGAACCCCGGCCGTGGTATGCATTTCCAATGGGATAGTGTGGATGTCCGCTACAATCTGTTATATGCCGTAGGATACATCGGCGGTAAGCCGGTGGCAAAAGACTGTATCATTCTGCACCATTTGCAAAAACCACCCCATTATGACAGCCTCATCGAAGACAAAGCGCTGCTGCAGCCGCAGCCGGGCTTTAACTATTTATACCGGGTCAACTGCGGAGGGCCCGACTACACCGATCACCTGGGCCATCTTTGGAAGGCGGACGAGGGCTCGCATTCATGGACAAATGACTATCCCGGGCTGCCGCCTTATTTCGCCAGCCAGCGACGCAGTTTTGACCCTATCGAGGGGACGGTGGACTGGCCCCTTTTCCAGGATTTTCGCTTTGGGCTGGATAAGCTCGGCTATACCTTTCCGGTACAGGATGGAGATTATATGGTAGAATTGTATTTTGTGGAACCCTGGTATGGCCGGGGCGGGGGGATGGACTGCACGGGCTGGCGGCTGTTCGATATTGCTGTGAATGACAGCATCGTAGCCCGGAATATAGATATCTGGAAGGCGGCGGGCTATAGCAGGGCATTGAAAAAGACCTTCCGGGTGCATGTGACGGGAGGGCAGCTGGTGATCGGATTTCCAAAGGTAGCTGCCGGGCAGGCCCTGATCAGCGCCATTGCTATTGCGACCCGGGATAAAAAGGCGAAAGGACAGCAGATGTCAAAGAGCTTGATCAGGCAGCTGCATGTAAAAGATCCAAAAAGGCGTAACAAATGGAGCATCCAGTCCTGGATGGATACCGGGGTACCGCAATATAGCGACGACAGCATTTGTTTTAGCCGGCTGCCTGCTGAACTTTACGGAGCGGAATGGATAAGAGGCCCCAGGCATGCCGATGCCGGGGATGCAGCTTTCACGTTGGCAGCCGTGGCGGATGTGTACGTGATGGACAGCCCGGGAGTGCATAAGCAGCGATGGCCGGCAGGATCGAAGATCGGGTTGGACGGGCGTACCGTAGCCGTCTGTCCTGTCAATGACCTGGAAACGGCGTATGACCAGAAGCCGATGACCACTTATAAGGCGGCTAATGCCCGGCAGTCGGGCGATACCCTGGTATGGGATGTTTACACGGGAGTGGCTGACAAATATTCACTGACCGTAAAATACCGCTGGCCGGGCGCTGTGCCGGTGGCGGGTAAGCTGGTGATCAGCCTGGAGAACGGGACGCTCATCAGGGAGGGTGCAGTAACCTTTAATGCTACCCGTGAAGGAAAGTGGAATTACCTGGAGACTTCCACCGGTACGATGATCAATGCGGGGCGCTATCATGTTCAGTTGATAGTCAGGGCAGGCAGCACATTGAAAGTAGATGAATTACAGGTGCAATAAATTATAAGATATGAAGTGGCTTTTTATACAGGGATTGATCTTTTTGGCTGGGCAGGCGCTTTGCCAGGACCTGAAATTATCGAACCTCCGTTGTGAATACCGCGCGGCTCCGTCGGGGATTGAAAGCATTGCGCCCAGGCTAAGCTGGGAGATCCAGTCCGGCAGGCGAGGCGTCCTGCAAACAGCCTACCGGGTGCTGGTCTCCGATGACACAGTGCACCTGGACAAGAACATAGGGTCCATTTGGGATTCGAAAAAGACTGCTTCCGATGCGTCCATCAACGTGTCATACGGCGGCAGCACCTTATCTCCTGCCAGGACATATTACTGGAAAGTGATGGTTTGGGACGATCGCGGGGACAGCAGCCGGTGGAGCAAGTTCTCTTATTGGCAGACAGGGCTTCCTACCCCGAAGGACTGGAAGGGCGCAAGGTGGATAGGATATGAGGAGATGGCGGATAGTGCCAGGTTGCTGCCTGGAATGAAAGGTAAAGGTCCTTTCCGGGATAGCCTGCCTTTATTAAGAAAAGAATTTAGGGTGAGCAAGCCTTTGAAGAAGGCCACCGCATTTATCTGTGGACTGGGACATTTCGAGATGAACCTCAACGGGCAGAAGATCGGGGATCATTTCTTAGACCCGGGTTGGGTCCGCTATGATAAGGAAGCGCTGTATGTGCCATTCGATATTACCAGCCAATTGAAACAAGGAGCCAATGCCGTCGGGGTCATGCTGGGGAATGGATTTTACTACGTGCCAAAGGAACGCTACCACAAGCTGACAGTGGCCTTTGGTTACCCCAAAATGATAGCCCGCATATTCCTGGAGTATGTCGATGGGACCACGGAGGACGTCGTCAGTGATCCTTCCTGGAAGGTGAGCACTGGGCCGCTGACATTTTCCAGCACCTACGGCGGTGAGGATTATGACGCCCGGCGCGAGCAACGGGGATGGGATGCTCCGGACTTCCGGGAGAATGGATGGAGGCCTGCCATGGTTGTGGACGGGCCCCCCGCCTTGCATGCGCAGCAGGAAGAGCCTTTGAAAGTATTTGAGCATTTTGTCCCCCGCCGGAAATGGCAGCTGAGACCTGGAGTGTGGGTATTCGACCTGGGGCAGAATGCATCCGGCATACCTATGATACAGGTGAAGGGAGATAGGGGAAAGACCATACGCATCATTCCCGCAGAGCTTTTACATGGCGACATGGCCGCCAACCAGAATGCCACGGGTAAGCCTTGTTACTTTGACTATACTTTAAACGGAGAAGGGGTGGAGAGCTGGCATCCCCGGTTCATGTACTACGGCTTCCGGTATCTTCAGGTGGAAGGAGGTGTCCCGGATGGCGAGCCGAACCCCGACGGGTTGCCTGTCATCATGGGACTGGAAGGGTGGCATACCCGCAATGCGGCGGAGCGTGCTGGTAAGTTTTCCTGCAGCAATGAATTATTCCGCCGGACAGACACGCTCATCGACTGGGCAGTGCAAAGTAATATGGCCAGCGTATTGACGGACTGCCCCCACCGCGAGAAGTTGGGCTGGCTGGAGGAAGCCCACCTGATGGGCAGCTCGCTCCGCTACAACTATGACCTGGCCAGCCTCTATAGGAAGATCATCCACGACATGATGGGCGCCCAGACGGCGGAGGGCCTGATCCCGGAGATAGCGCCTGAGCTCGTTGAGTTCTACGAACCTTTTCGCGACTCTCCCGAGTGGGGAAGCAGCAGCATCATCGTTCCCTGGTATTGCTACCAATGGTATGGCGACAAAGAGACATTGACAGAAAGCTATCCTATGATGCAGCGCTACAATGATTACCTCAAAGGCAAAGCGCAGGACCATATCCTGTACCAGGGGTTGGGAGACTGGTATGACCTGGGGCCGGACCATCCGGGCGTCTCTCAGCTGACGCCGAAGGGACTAACGGCGACGGCTATATGGTACTACGATCTTTCTATTTTAGCTAAGACTGCCCGGCTGATGGGTAAACCTTCAGATGCTGCGCAATACGATCAGTTGGCTGTGTTAGTGAAGGCTGCGTTTAACAATAAATTCTTTGATAAGACAACAAAACAATATGGCACAGGCAGCCAGACAGCTAACGCCATGGCAGTTTTTGCCGGACTGGTAGCGCCGGCTGATAAGGATGCCGTGGTGGCCAATATCGTAAAGGACCTCCGGAACCGCAATAATGCGCTGACCGCCGGCGACATCGGGTTCCGCTATCTGCTGAAAGTGCTGGCCGATGAGGGTAGGGCGGACGTCATCTTCGATATGAACAGCAGGAATGATGTTCCGGGGTATGGATATCAGCTGGCGCATGGCGCCACTTCTCTTACTGAATCCTGGCAGGCCCTGCCTTCCGTCAGTAATAACCACTTTATGCTGGGACATATCATGGAATGGTTTTACACCGACCTGGCAGGGATACGTGCTGCGGATACATCCATCGCCTTCCGCGATATCGTACTTCGTCCGGAGATCGTCGGCAACATCACCTGGGCGCAGGGAGACTATCACTCACCCTATGGGATGATCTCTTCTCACTGGAAGAAAGAAGGTAAGACCTTTGACTGGAGTATCAGCATTCCCGCGAATACGTCTGCCACCATCTATCTGCCGGTGCCTGCGGCAGCAGTCGTTACAGAAGGCTGGCGTATGTTGCAGGACCGCAAGGATATTCAGATACTCAGCCGGGAAAAAGGGCGCATGACCCTTCACCTCGGTTCAGGAGCCTATAATTTCAGGGTAAAGGAAGGCAATACGGTGCCGGCGGAAAAAATGAAGGAAGTGTATCAAAAGATCAGGACGCCCTTCAAATATGGGCTGGTGATGACGCCTTCAGACAATAGTAAAAAAATGGATTGCCCCAGTGTGTTCCGGAAAGGGAATAGCTGGTATATGACCTATCTTGTTTTTGACGGCCGGGGTTACGAGACATGGCTGGCGCAGAGTGCCGACCTGCTGCACTGGCAGCGTAAGGGGCGTATACTTTCATTTCGTGACAGCGCCGCCGGAGAGGAACATTGGGATGATAATCAAAAAGCAGGATACATTTCCTTGCAGGATTATCAATGGGGCGGCACTTATGGGCTGCAAACCTATAAGAATAAATATTGGATGTCCTACATCGGAGGAGACAGCAAAGGGTATGAGGCGGGACAGCTTTCCATCGGCGTGGCTTTCACAGACAAGGATCCCTCTGCGGCGCATGAGTGGCAGCGGCTGGAAAGACCCGTGCTGACGGCGAAAGATACGAATGTGGCATGGTGGGATAACCACACGCTATATAAAAGCTCGGTGATATGGGACAGGTCACTGAAGACGGGTCATCCTTTTATCATGTACTACAACGCCAATGGCGACAGCGTGAACAAGAAAAGAGGTGCGGAGCGCATCGGTATGGCGGTCTCCGATGACATGATGCATTGGACGCGTCCCCGGCGTGACCCGGTGCTGGATCATGGGCCAGGTATCACAGGCGACCCTTATATCCAGCGGATAGGAGATGTCTGGGTGATGTTCTATTTCGGGGCTTTCTGGAAAGGCACATCGGGAGCTTTCAACCGATTTGCCTGTTCGTACGACCTGGTGAACTGGACGGATTGGACAGGACAGGACCTGGTGGAACCCTCGGAACCCTATGATGCCCTGTTTGCGCATAAATCATTTGTCGTACAATATAAAGGAGTGGTCTATCATTTCTACTGTGCCGTCAATAAGAAGGATCAGCGGGGCATTGCCGTGGCTACTTCGAAAGATATGGGCAAAAGTGCGCTTGCTTTCGCGGAGCGTTGACAATGTTATAAATTGTGTCATGCGAGTATTTATTTTTTCTATTCTGCTGGTCTGTTGTGTCTTCTCCGTTGCCGGTCAGAGTCGTGTAATAAAGAATTTTGACGAAGGATGGAAATTCTTATTGGGTGATGTTGAGATTGCTAAGGAGCCGGCGTATGACGATGCCGCCTGGAGGTCGCTCAGTTTGCCGCATGACTGGAGCATAGAAGGTGCTTTCAGCAAGGACAATAACACGGGCCAGCAGGAGGGGGGATTGCCTGCCGGCGTAGGTTGGTACAGGAAGCATTTCCGTACACCGGCCTCTCCGCATGTATACATCGACTTCGACGGGGTTTATCGCAATAGCGAGGTTTGGATCAACGGGCACTACCTGGGACGGCGTCCCAACGGGTATATCTCTTTCCGATGTGAGCTGACGCCTTATTTACGGCCGGATAGGGATAATGTTATTGCCGTGCGGGTAGATAATTCGCGACAACCCAATTCCCGCTGGTACACCGGGTCAGGCATATACAGGCACGTATGGATGGTGACGACGGGTGACATAGCGGTCGATCATTGGGGGACCTGCGTTACTACTCCGGAAGTGAGTGCGCAGCGGGCCCGTATACATGTAAGTACGACCATACGTGGAATAGGCGACCCGCTGGTGTTGCAAACTGTGATAACGGATGCGGCCGGCAGGAAAGTATCCGCTACCAATTCCCCTTTTTTTACGCATGACTCAATAACTGTTGTTGAACAGGACCTGCCTGTGGAGTCCCCTCATGTATGGTCGGCAGATCATCCGTATCGCTATAAAATAACTACAACGATACTTCAACCCGAAGGGATCGCCGATAAATGTGAAACGGTAGCAGGTATACGCAATTTCCGGTTCGATGCGATACAAGGCTTTTTATTAAATGACATTCCTACGAAGATCAAAGGTGTATGCCTGCACCACGACCTGGGTGCGCTGGGGGCCGCTGTGAATAAGCGTGCTATGGAGCGGCAGCTGCAGTTATTGAAAGAGATGGGCTGCAATGCCATTCGTACCTCCCATAATCCACCGGCCCCGGAGCTGCTGGACCTCTGTGATAGTATGGGTTTCATCGTTATGGACGAGGCATTCGACATGTGGAAGAAGAAAAAGAGCAAGTATGATTATTCATTGGACTTTGCAGAATGGTCTGTTAAAGATCTCCAGGACCAGGTACGAAGAGATCGTAACCATCCTTCTGTATTTATGTGGAGCATTGGTAATGAGATCAGGGAGCAATTCGACAGCACGGGGATCAACATAGCCCGGGAACTGGCCGCGGCGGTCAGGGCGCTTGACACCACCCGGCCCATCACTTCGGCATTGACTGAGACGGATACGTCGAAGAATTTCATATATCGCAGCGGGGCATTAGACCTGATAGGGCTGAACTATAATCATGATAAATATACGTCCGTACCGCAGCGCTATCCCGGCCATCCTTTTATTGCCAGTGAAACCATGTCTGCCCTTGCCACCAGGGGGCATTATGATATGCCTTCGGACAGTGTTCGCAGATGGCCTTCTGCAGCCAAGGCGCTCCTGGTAGGTGCTAACCCGGATTGGACCGTCTCGGCATACGATAATGTTTCGGCTTATTGGGGATCTACACATGAGGAGACCTGGAAGGTGGTAAAGCGGCTGCCTTTCGTATCGGGATTATTTGTCTGGACAGGCTTTGATTATTTAGGAGAACCAACGCCTTATCCCTGGCCGGCAAGGAGCAGCTATTTCGGGATCATCGATCTGGCGGGATTCCCCAAGGATGTTTACTATATGTATCAGAGCGAATGGACGAACAAACCTGTATTGCATATCTTTCCTCACTGGAACTGGTCGAAGGGACAAACAGTGGATGTATGGGCGTATTATTCCCGGGCAGACGAAGTGGAATTGTATTTAAATGGGAAAAGTCTGGGGGTGAGAAAAAAGGAAGGGGACGACCTGCATGTACAGTGGCGGGTGATCTGGGAGCCGGGCGAGTTGAAAGTCGTATCACGTCTGAAGGGGAAGGTGGTGTTGAGCCGGGTCATCACGACGGCGGGGCCGGCTGCCCGCATCGGGTTGGAGGTGGATAGGCGGGTGCTCCGGGCGGATGGAAGCGATCTTTGTTTTGTCAAGGTACGGATATTGGATGCGCAGGGGCGGCCGGTGCCTGATGCAGGCAATGCGCTGCGATTCTCTTTGCAGGGCGCCGGAGAGCTTGCGGGCATGGATAATGGATACCAGGCGGACCTGGCGTCGTTCAGGGGAGGGAGTCATAAGGCTTATAATGGGTTGTGCCTGGCCATTGTAAGAGCAGGCAAAAAGGCGGGAAAGATTACGCTGCGGGTGAGTGGGAAAGGACTCTCACCCGCAGCGGCCACAATATATAGTAAATGATTATTTCCTCGTAAACTTTATTTCCATCGTCTTGAACTCCTGGCCGCCTGCCGCAGCATTGGCATACATTTCCATGATCTGGTGATTGTCGTCGACGAATTTCATGACCTCCCGGACGGGAATATCTTTTCCTGAAGCGGGGTCAAGCATGTTGCCTGTGAATGTGATGCTGTTGGTGGCGGCATCCCAGGTACCCGTGAGGTTCATCATGCCCGTACCCATATTGTCGATCCAGTTATTCAGAAAGATCTTTTTTACATTGTCATATGCGGTTGTACTGATGCCTTCGAAGGGTTGGCCCATGAAATTACCGGTGTTGGTGCCTTTCAGGTACCTGCCTCCCAGGATCATCTCATTTTTCATCTCGCCTGTGCTGTTCATTGGCTGTGTGTTGGGCGCCATCCACATGGAAATGTCGGCGGTCCAGGTGCCTACCGATTTCGCCATCATCTTATGAATGTCTCCGGGAGTGGAATATGCCATCATGGCTTTCATGTCCGAGTCGCTCTGCGCGCGGGAAGCAATGGAGAAGGATAACAGGGAGACTGTCAGCAATGCAAAGGTTAGCTTGTTCATAAAAATCGTTTTGGTGGACCTTAAGGTACGGAAAATAGTAAAATGTTCCATCATTATAGTTAAACCTTACATTGTTTAAGGATTTGGGCGCCTTTACCTTTAGTCCATACTCTTAAACGGTGATGTCATATGAAAGAAAGCCTCTCTATGCTGGGTACGGCTCTTATCGTAACCCTCTCTGTTGCAACCTCTCACACCGCTGTCAGCCGTACCACGGCGCTACAATATGAGGATACCGCCTACACCCGGGTCATTACCCAAAGGGCTGCCAAAATAGTGGCGGGACTGGGCTTGGCCGACTCGTCCGTTGGGGTCTGGGCAAGGGATATCATCGCGGGTCAGTATCGTGAACTGAACACCATTTATACAGAACGGGACGCCCGTATCAAGGCCATAAAAGACCAGCCCGGCGTCGACAAGCAGGCAATCGATTCGGTGAAAAAAATCGCCGGGGAGGATGCGGATAAGAAAATAGCTCAGCTTCACGGTCAATTCCTGGCCAGGCTGTCGAAGGAACTGAATCCTGCACAGGTGGAAGGAGTGAAGGACGGCATGACCTATAATGTACTGCACGTTACTTATCGCGCTTACCAGGAGATGCTGCCTGACCTGACGGAAGAGCAGAAGGCACATATACTGGCCGATCTCACCGAAGCCCGGGAACATGCCATGGATGCCGAGTCGTCCGAGAAAAAGCATGCCTGGTTCGGGAAATATAAAGGAAGGATCAATAATTACCTGTCCGCTGCAGGCATCGACACGAAGAGAAAATAATTTTTTTTAATATTGATTGCTATATGAAACATTTAACTAAATGCTTGTTATTACTCTTTTTTTTGCTGTGCGGCGTTGCGTCTGTCCGTGCACAGAAAAAGGCAGTGACGGGAACGGTTGTCAACCAGGACACCAATGAACCCCTGCAGGGTGTTACAGTCACCGTCAAAGGAACGACCCAAACCGCCACCACCGATGCCAAAGGTTTTTTCTCCATGACCGTAGCCAATCGATCCAGAGGGATCGTACTGGTCTTTACCTATGTGGGGTATGACAGGAAAGAAATGGCTTCCGACCCCAATGAGATCCTCGCGGTGCCTTTAGTCGTCTCCAATAAGGCTATGAATGAGGTAGTGATCGTAGGTTATGGGGCTGCAAAAAGGAGCTCACTTACGGGCTCCGTTTCCACCGTCGATCTGAAAAAGGTGGAAGATATTCCCAACCTCAATTTAACTGCCGCCCTTAGAGGGACGGTGCCAGGTCTGAGTGTTTCCGGTGGTACACAACGGCCGGGCCAGGGAACAACGGTTACGATAAGGAACCCGGTGGCTTTTGCCAAAGACGGCGGCCAGGGCACCAATCCCCTGTTTGTTATCGACGATGTGATCAGGACGCAATCTGATTTCGATCTGTTGGATATAAACGAAGTGGAAAGCGTGTCGGTGCTAAAAGATGCGGAAGCTTCTATTTATGGGGTGCAGGGCGCCAACGGCGTCATCATCGTCCGTACGAAAAGAGGACGCATCGGTGCGCCAAAGGTCAGCTTCAGCAGCTCGGTAGGCGCCTCCAATGCGACTATGCTGCCCAAAATGCTCAACAGCTATCAACTAGCTACATTCAATAATGATTTCACCCAGACATCCGCTTATCAACAGACGATCTCTACAGGTGTCGGCGTACCGGTGAATAATTTTTATGATGCAGATGGTTACCTGCACAAATCAGACGGTACGGTGGGTACTACCCGCCTGGCTACCTGGTATACACCCGATGAAATGGCCTATTTCTCCACGCATAGCCACAACTATTTGAAAGAAGCATTCAAAACGGCTTATGTGGAGCGTGCAGCGCTGAACGTCACCGGTGGGTCCGATAAGGTTACTTACTTCCTCGGGGGTGATTTTGTCAATCAAAGCTCCAATTTTAAGGGCATCAATTCTTACAAGTATGGATTAAGGGCCACGGTGGATGCCAAGCCGGCCAAAGGACTGGATGTCATGGTTTCCTTAAGTGATGATATCTCCTACTCCAAAAGTTACTGGTATAAGCTGACGAGCACTTCGGAAAGCCTTGACAATGATGTGGCCTCTTTACAGAACGTACAACCCTGGCAGGAGTACTTTATAAATGGTAATCCTGTAGTAATGGGCGGCAGCAATACAGGCGGGTACGATAATGTCAATTTTTTCCAGATCCAAAACTCCAACAATTATACAAAATCGAACAACTATGTGATGAATATGCTGGGCAAGATCACCTACGAGATCCCGGGTGTAAAAGGCCTGCAGGCAGTCTTCACGATGAATAAGAATATCAATAATTCCAATGGGAAGCAATTTGGAACAAATTTTCTCTATTATAAGTATGCGGGCACGGGGGATAACGACCATATACCCGGCGGCGATCTGCTGAACACCTATACTGTTATCAATGGCAATAAGGTACGCCTGAACCCGGTGACCTCCAGCTCTTATCAGCTGGATGCCGGCCTGAACTACAACCGTACTTTTGGAAAGAGCACCATCGCAGCAGTGGTCCTTTATGAACAAAGGGAACAAAATTCAGAAGGGGTAGCTGCTGAATCCGGTGGCGTTGTCAATGGTGGGCTGGATTATCAGAACTTTACAACAGGTACACAAACGTCCAATCAGGCCGGGCAGGCCAGCCAGTTGGGCTTCCTTGCTTTTGTATCCCGGATCAATTACAGCTACGACGGCAAATATCTGTTACAGCTTGTCTATCGCGCGGACGGAAGTTCCCGGTTTGCAAAAGGGAATAACTGGGGAAGTTTCCCGGCAGCATCCGTAGGCTGGGTCGTATCTGAAGAGCCCTTTATGAAGAACAGATTTGGCTGGTTGAATACAATGAAAGTAAGGGCATCTGTAGGTCTGACAGGTACCGATAATACCAAACCATACCAGTACCAGGCAAATTATAACCTGGGAACAGGCAGCAGTGGCGGGGCGGTATTTAACAACGGTCCCAGAAGCATCGGGGTCAAGCCGAATGTGGCGATACCAAATGTATATGTCACCTGGGACCATGTGCTAAAAACAGATTATGGTGTGGACATGACGATGCTGAACAATCATTTAAGCTTTTCGGGCGATTATTTCTGGAGCCATGGGTATAACATGCTGACAACGCTCAGCTCTTCTGTTCCTGTAACCATTGGAGCGGCCGTGCCCACGGAGAACTATAGCATCGTCAATATGTTCGGGGTCGAACTATCCGCAGGCTGGAGGGATAACATAGGAAGGAAGTTCAGCTATAGCTTTACGCCTTTCTTCGCCTGGTCCGACAACAGGAACATCCGGATCGACGTAGCGTCCGGCAACGTAGGCGGTCCGTTGGACCTCACCGGGAAGTCCAGTGATATCGGGAATTATGGATACAAATCTCTTGGGCTTATCAGGACCCAGGCAGATGCGAATGCCATCATTGCCGAAAGAGCTCAGGCCGCCGGAGGAGTGAACAAGGTGACGATTTTTAACACCCCGCTTCAGCCAGGCATGATCAATTACAAAGACTACAATGGTGACGGGGTCATCGATGTCAAGGACCAGGTGTACCTGACGAAGAAAGCAAACAACCATTACAGCATGGGGCTTAACTTCAGCGTAGGATATGGCCCGTTGAACCTCAACGTCATTATGGGCATGTCATGGGGTGGCTGGACAAGCATCGATGGACTCAAGCCTGCCAACCAATCCAGCTCTTCCACCGGCGCCTCTATCCAGGACAACCGGGCGGCCTATTGGGCGGACCACTGGACGCCGGATAATACCAATGCGAAATACCCGGCGCCCTATTTCCAGAGCAATTACCAGGTGACCACCGACTTCTGGCTGCTGCGCGCTACCAGCTTAAATATCACCAGCGCGAACCTCAGCTATATGATGCCAACACAGATCACCAGCAAAGTAGGTATTGCCAGCGCCCGGTTCTATTTGGTGGCGACCAATCCCTTCCAGTTCATTAACCCATTCCCCGGCCATTACCGGGATTTTCAAACATCCTTGTACACGTACCCGACGCTCAGAACAGTTTCTTTAGGGTTGAATGTCGGATTCTAAATCAAGCAATCATGAAAAAAGTACATCTAATTATAACAACTGCGGCTATTGGTACCCTTTTGCTGGGCAGCTGCACCAAAGTATTGGATAAGCAGGACCTTGGCAACTTTACAATACCGGAAGTTTTCAATGACTCTTCCGTGGCCAAGCTGAGCCTTGATTATATTTACAGTCAGAACCAACCCGGGTGGTTTGGTAACTCAGGCGGCACCCTCGGGGGAATTTACAGTACGCTGACAGATGAGCAGAGTAGCGACAACCCATATGTAAAGGGCACAGTGACCAGCGAAACCGTTACCGACATCGGCGATAAGGCCGTCAGCGGCAACTATTTCAAGATACGGACCATCAACATGTTTATCACGAATATGAATTCCGGGACATTGGCGCCGGATGTCAAGCAGCGGTTTATCGGGCAGGCGCTCTTCTGGCGCGCCTACCGGTATTTTGAGCTGGTAAAGCTGTATGGAGGCGTACCGCTGGTGACCACCCCGCTGGATGGTGTGGGCTCTGACGCCAAAGCGGCTGCGAACCTGCCCCGTAATACTACCACGGAGACTTTTGCCCAGATCATCAAGGACCTGGACAGCAGCGCGGCTTATTGTCCCGTTAAGTGGTCCAAGAATGAGGATTATGGCCGTATCACAGCAGGAGCTGCGCAGGCTCTTTTGGGACGGGTGCTCGTGACGTTTGCCAGCCCGCAATTCAATCCGTCCAATGATCCTTCCAGGTGGCAGGCGGCTTATGACGCCAATACAAAGGCTGTCGCCATCCTTTCCGCCAACGGATTTGGACTCTATTCAAAATGGGACTATACCATGTGGACGACGGAAGGCAGCGCCGGTGGCAGCACGCCCCGCAACCCTGAAGCCGTTTGGGTGACTGAATACAACACCAGCAACACGGATATCGAACAGAACAATGAAACATATGACAATGCCAGCAGGCCGAAATATTTAGCGACCACCGGCGGTAGCAATACCCCATCCTGGGACCTGGCGGCTGCATTTCCCATGAAGGACGGCAAGGATACACTTAGCTCCGGCTATGTATACAACATGCAGACGTTCTATAAGGACAGGGATCCCCGGTTTTATCAGACCATTGCTTACAATGGCTGTAACTGGGGGCTTTCCGGTAATTCCAACTACAGGTTGTGGACCTATTATTATTACAACAACAAGAACAGTCCGACCAAGACCGCCAGTACTGAATCTTCCGCAGGCTCATCCGGTTTCTACCTGCGCAAAGGCGTAGATCCTTCTCTCACAGTTGCGAATATTGCCTATGCAGGCACCGACTGGATTGAAATGCGGTACGCCGAGGTCCTGTTGAACCAGGCGGAGGCAGCCGCTGAAATAGGTCGTTTAGGTGTTGCGGACGAGGCCTATGCAAACCTGATCGCCATCCGTAAAAGAGCGGGCATTGAAGCCGGAGGCGGCCTTTATGGCCTGGCCAGTGGGATGGATCATGACCAGATGATCAAGGCAATTATGTTTGAAAGGCAGATCGAGCTGGCTTTTGAAGGCAAGCGGTATTGGGACCTGCGGCGCAGGAAACTGCTGGAAAGCACGCTGAACGGTAAGATGAGAAATGGCGTTGTCGTAACACTGAACAATAATAGCTCGTTCACCGATTATATCGCTACGACCAGGGATGCCAGCGCTGCAGCATCACTGGACAATCTTTATGCCACCAGCTTTACGGTGACACTTAAAGCACTGGATACTTACGCACTTGCCGTTCAGAGTGCCGATTATTTCTTTGGCATTCCCACGAGCTCGTTGCAAAACAATGTTAACCTTGTACAGAACAACACCTGGGGCGGGTCCTTCGATCCGCTTAAGTAAGCAAATGAAAATCAAAAATGTGAAAAATGAAAAGAAGGTTTTTTCTGTTATGTTCTGTTTCCTCTATGTTACTAACGGCCACGGTTCAGGCCCAGTACCCGACCATCCCCGAAGATGTGAAATCCCAATCGGAGGCCCTGATGAAAGAGACGTACCGCCGGAGTGATTCGGCCTGGCAGGCGGCACTGCCCATTATAGACAATGATGCCCGGCACGGCAAACCCTATATTCCCTGGGCGGCGCGGCCGACAGATCTGCCACAGTCTTCATTACTGGCATTTCCGGGCGCCGAAGGCGGAGGCGCGCATAGTTTTGGCGGCCATGGAGGAAAGGTCTATGTAGTCACCAGCCTGGACGATTCCGGACCAGGCACTTTGCGCTGGGCCTGTGAGCAGGGCGGGGCAAGGATCATCGTCTTCAATGTCGCAGGCATCATCCACCTGATGAGCCCCATCATTGTCAGGGCGCCTTACATAACGATCGAGGGACAGTCGGCGCCCGGCGACGGGATCTGCGTAGCAGGAGAATCTTTCTGGGTCAACACACATGACGTTATCATCCGCTATATGCGTTTTCGCCGGGGACAGACGAATGTCGGCCGTCGCGATGACGCGCTGGGTGGAAATCCTGTCGGCAATATCATCGTGGACCACGTCTCCACGAGCTGGGGGCTGGACGAAAATTTCTCCATGTACCGGCATATGTTCGATCCGGGCGACGGATCGAAGGAAGAAAAGCTGGGGACAGTGAATATCACCATCCAGAACTGCATCTCCGCGGAATCTTTAGATACCTGGAACCATGCGTTCGGGACGACGATGGGCGGAGAGAATTGCATGCTGGTGCGTAACCTATGGGCCGATAACACTGGTCGCAATCCCTCCGTGGGCTGGAACGGCGTGTTCAATTTCGTGAACAACGTTGTATTCAACTGGCACCACAGGAGCATGGACGGCGGGGATTACACCAGCCTGTTCAATATTATCAATAACTATTTCAAGCCAGGGCCTGTGACCCCAAGGGATGCGCCGGTGGGCCATCGTATCCTGAAACCAGAGACGGGGCGCAGCAAGCTGAAGACCCTCGTGTTCGGCCGTGCTTATGTCCATGGAAATATCATGGATGGCTACCCTGAGATCACCAAAGATAATTGGGCTGGCGGTGTACAGGTAGGCGAGGAGAAGGATGCAGCGCAATACAAGGATTACATGAAAGTGGATAAACCCTTCCCCATGCCGCAGGTGAAAGTGCTGCCGGCGCAGGAAGCCTTCCAATTCGTGCTGACCAATGTCGGCGCCACTTTGCCGAAACGGGATGCTGTGGATGCCAGGGTCGTAGAGCAGGTACGCACGGGAAAAATAGCTTATAATGAGGTGAATACGGATACGATGAGCCAGTTTAAAGTTCGTAAATTGCCCAAGGACTCCTACAAGCTGGGTATTGTCACGAACATCGTGGAAGTAGGTGGATACCCTGATTACAAAGGCACTCCCCATAAGGATGCGGACAATGATGGGTTACCTGATGAATATGAGACCAGGCATGGTCTGAACCCTCATGATCCAAATGATTCCGCAAAGCCGGCTGCCGGCGGCGGAGGTTATTCCAATATCGAGGTTTACCTGAATACGCTGGCATTGAAAGGGGAGAAGCCTGTCAAAGGATAGATAGCAATTTTGATCATTGTTTATAGATCGCCTATGCGTTCAGGTCTCATATTTCGATTGTGCTTATCAGTGATCCCTTTCTTACAGGGAATGTCCCTTACGGCCCAGAAAAAGAAAGCCCCCGAGCCGCCCCCGCCCGTGGCGGCGGAAAAAGGCGGGCGGCTGGTGTATGCTCCCGATGAGCGGGGGGACAGGATACCTGATTTTTCTTATAGTGGATATAAAGGAGGAGATACTTCCATCCCCCAGGTGCCCATACGCGTTACGGTGCCCCTGAAGGAAGGTGATGCTACCGCACGCATACAGGCGGCCCTGGACTATGTCGGCTCCTTGCCTTCGGGACGGCGGGGGGCTGTATTGCTGGAAAAAGGTGTGTACACTGTGTCGGGCCAACTGTTGATCCGGCAATCGGGAGTGGTGCTTCGCGGCAGTGGCATGGGGAAAGGCGGCACGGTGTTGCTGGCAACCGGATATGACCGCCGGACATTGATCCGGGTAGCAGGCGTGAACAATCGCACAGTAGATCCGGAAATGAATATCGCAGATGCCTATGTACCTGTGAATGCGCGGCATCTTCGGTTGTCAGCTGGGGCAGGTTTTAAAGTGGGTGATATGATATTGGTCCATCGGCCTTCCACCGCAGCCTGGATCCATGCTTTAGGTATGGAAACTTTTGGGGGTGGGATCTCTGCCCTTGGCTGGAAGGCCGGTCAGAGGGATGTTTACTGGGACCGCCGGGTTGTGGCGGTGGACGGAGATGGCATCACGCTGGATGCCCCCATCACTGCGGCGCTGGACACGGCGTTCGACGGAGGAAAGATAGCTTTATATCATTGGCCGGGCCGCATAGAGCAGGTTGGCGTGGAAAACCTGCAATGTCAAAGCGCATATGACCCCTCCAACCCAAAAGACGAGGCCCATTCCTGGATGGCCATTACGATAGAGAATGCTTCGGATGCGTGGGTCCGGCAGGTGATCATCCAGCATTTCGCAGGTTCGGCTGTCGCAGTGCTGGAGACGGCCAATCGTGTCACGGTGGAAGATTGCAAATATTTGTCGCCCGTATCGGAGATCGGTGGCCAGCGACGCAACGCTTTTTTTACTTCCGGAGGACAGACCTTATTGCAGCGGCTGTATGCCGAGCATGCTTTCCATGATTTTTCTGTGGGATTTTGCGCACCGGGCCCCAATGCCTTTGTACAATGCCAATCCTATTACCCATATAGCTTCAGCGGAGCCCTGGATAGCTGGGCTTCCGGCGTTCTTTTCGATGTGGTGAACATCGATGGACAGGCCCTGCGTTATGCCAATCGCGAACAGGATGGGCAAGGCGCAGGATGGTGTGCCGCCAACAGTTTGTTCTGGAACTGTTCTGCTGCCCGCATCGACTGTTACAGGCCGCCGGGCGCACAGAATTGGTCTTTCGGGTCCTGGGCCCAGTTTGGCGGCGACGGCTATTGGGGCGAGTCGAATTCCACGATACAACCCAGAAGTTTTTATTACGCCCAACTATCCGATAGACTGGGTCCTCAACCGACCTCCCGGGGACAGGTCCTTCCCATGGAGACGGAGGCGTCCAGTAGCCCTACTGTGGAGCAGGCCGCAGCGCTGATAGCCCAATCCTCCAAACCCCGGGTGCAGATGACGGAATGGATCGACCAGGCCAGCCAGCGCAACCCAATCCCTGTCGATGCCGGAGCAATACCTTCGATCGACAAGCTTGGATCTCCACCACCAGCGATGCCTGCCAAAGCTGCTCCGATGCAGGTGATCAACGGATGGCTGGTGAGAGGCGGAGCTGTGTTGACGGGCCGCCGGCAATACGAACCCTGGTGGATGGGAACTACGAGGCCCTATGGCCTGACAGAGGCAAAGCCGGCGATCACCCGCTATGTGCCCGGCCGTACGGGAACAGGGCTTACGGATGACCTCGATCAGCTGACCGACGATATGTCGAAGCATGGCATTGTCGCCATGGACCATAATTATGGCCTTTGGTATGAACGCAGGCGCGATGATCACGAACGCATCCGCAGGATGGACGGGGACGTCTGGCCGCCTTTTTATGAACTTCCTTTTGCGCGCAGCGGCAAGGACACAGCCTGGGATGGACTCAGCAAATATGACCTGACCAGGTACAACTATTGGTATTGGGACAGGCTGCGGCAATTTGCCGATCTCGCGGATGAGAAAGGCCTGGTGCTTATTCACCAAAATTATTTTCAGCATAATATCATCGAAGCTGGTGCGCATTATGCGGACTTTCCCTGGAGACCTGCCAATAATATCAATCATACGGGCTTTCCCGAACCTCCTCCCTTTGCCGGGGACAAACGTATTTTCATGGCTGAGCAATTCTATGATACGACACATCCCGTTCGCCACGATCTGCACAGGGCATTCATACGGCAGTGCTTCGATAACTTTTCCAATAATACTGGCGTCATCCAGCTCATCGGAGCTGAATTCACGGGCCCCTTGCATTTTGTCCAATTCTGGATCGACAATATACGGCAGTGGGAAAATGAAAAAGGCCGCCGCGAGTTGGTGGGGCTTAGTGTGACAAAGAATGTCCAGGATGCCATATTGGGTGATCCCGGCAGAGCGGCTGTCGTCGACCTCATCGACATCCGGTACTGGTACTACCAGGAGAACGGAAAGGTATATGCACCCAATGGCGGAGAAAGCCTGGCGCCCCGTCAGCATGAACGGCTGCTGAAGCCAAAGAGGAGCTCTTTCGAAGAAGTATATCAGGCAGTCCGCGAATACAAGGAGAAATATCCTGAGAAGGCCGTGATATATTCTGCCGATGGTTGCGATAGCTATGGATGGGCTGTGTTCATGGCGGGAGGATCATTGGCGAATGTGCCTGCCGTGAGTGGTGGTTTTTTTACAGCGGCGGCGAAGATGAAGCCGGTGGGACAATGGATGCTGGGAGGAAAGGAGGGGATGATCAAATACTGTGAGAAGGCCGGCGATGTGCAGGTTGATCTGGCAGGTTTGGAGGGAAGTTGGCGGGTGAACAGAGTCGATCCGGTAAGTGGTGCGATATCGAAGGGGGCGGAAAAGATGCACGGAGGAAAAATAGTAACACTGTCCACTACGGCGCCTGTAATATTATGGATAACAAGATGAGATGCTTTCTGATCATATTGTCGCTGACGTTGACATTGCCCGCAGTAGTCAGGCCGGAAGACCTTCCTCGCCTGCGTGTTTCAGGCGACGGTCGCTGGCTGGTGACAGAGAAAGGCGCGCCTTTCTTCTGGCTGGGCGATACGGGCTGGCTATTGCTGACAAAGCTGAAACATGAAGAAGTGGACAAATACCTGGAAGATCGGCGAAGGAAAGGTTTCAACGTAATACAGGTGATGACGCTGCATGATCTGAAAGACAGAGATGCTTATGGCAATGCGGCGCTGACAGATGGAGATATCGCAAGGCCACTCGACAAGCAGAGTGGGTACTGGGACAACCTGGACTATGTGATCAACAAAGCATCGGAGCACGGCATTTATATTGCGCTGGTGCCTGTCTGGGGCAACGTTGTCAAGTCGGGAAGGGTGAGCCGCGGCGATGCTAAGGCTTATGCAAGCTTCCTGGCCGGCAGATACCGCACCCACACCAATATCATTTGGATGAACGGAGGCGACATCAAAGGGAGTGATTCTGCGGCTATATGGAATGCCATTGGAACTACGCTTAGAGCGAAAGATCCCGGCCATCTCATTACTTTCCATCCCCGGGGCAGGGCCTCTTCGGCTTATTGGTTCCATGGTCAGCCGTGGCTGGACTTCAACAGTGTTCAATCGGGCCATCGCAGCTATGCGCAGGATACTTCCGCCGGGGATAAGCACTTCGGAGAGGACAACTGGAAATACATCGGGGAGGACTATAACAGGAGCCCGGTGAAGCCGGTGCTGGACGCGGAGCCCTCCTATGAGCAGATACCTTACGGCTTGCATGATACGCTGCAGCCACGGTGGACAGATAAGGATGTGCGGCGCTATGCCTATTGGTCGGTGTTCGCAGGCGCCTGCGGATTTACTTACGGCGATAATTCGGTGATGCAGATGCTCCGGCCTTCGGATAAGGCCAGCGCTTATGGAGCAAAGGACGTGTGGACAAAGGCCATCGACGATCCCGGCGCCGGGCAAATGATACATCTGAAAGAATTGATACTGTCAAAGCCCTATTTCGACCGGGTGCCGGACGCGTCCCTGGTCGCCGGCCAGGGCATGCGGTATGATCACCTGGCCGCCACCCGTGGAAAAGATTATGCTTTTATTTACACCTGCAATGGCAGGAAGATGCAGATCAATATGGGAAAGATCGCGGGCGACACGGTGCATGCATCCTGGTACAGTCCCCGCGACGGCCATCGGACAGAAATAGGCAACTTCCCAAATAAAGGTATCCATGAATTTCTACCTCCGGTCGCAAACAACGATTGGGTACTGATATTGGAGACTTTATCGAAAAATGTTTACCTCTTCACGTCTTTCCGCGAGCCTGCCACCGACGGGCTATATTATCTCACCAGCGAAGACGGCTATCACTGGAAAGATCTCGGCGGCCCCTGGATGCGTCCGGCCATCGGTGAAAAGAAACTGATGCGGGACCCCTCCATGGCGCAGGGGGCGGATGGCATCTGGCGGCTCGTGTGGACCAGCGGCTGGAATGGGGACAAAGGATTTGGCTATGCCTGGTCAAAAGATCTTATTCACTGGAGCGATCAGCAATTCATTCCCGTCATGCAAAAGGAGCCGGAAGCATGCAATGTCTGGGCGCCGGAGATCTTCTATCAGGATGACAGTGATCAATTTCTTATCGTCTGGGCGACGACTATTCCCGGTAGGTTCCCTAAAGGACAGGAGGACGAGAAGAACAATCATCGGCTGTATTGCACCACTACAAAAGATTTTACGAATTTTTCGCCCACACGGCTTTTTTATGATCCTGGCTACAGTGTGATAGACGCCACGGTCATACAGCGGAGCGCCCGCGACTACGTGCTGGTGTTCAAGGACAACACCCGCCCCCAACGGAATATCAAGGTAGCTTTCGGGGACCATGCGGGGGGAAGCTATCATGGCTCCTCAGCTGCGTTCACGCCTCCTTATACGGAAGGGCCTACGGTGGCGAAGGTGGGAAAGGATTGGCTGATCTATTACGATATGTACAGGGATAAGAAGTATGGTGCGATGAGAACGGATGATTTTAAGACATTCACGGATGTCACGGACGAAGTGACTGTTCCGGAAGGGCATAAGCATGGCACCATCGTCAGGGTAGACCGGGAGACGGTCAGGCGATTGTCCGATGCCGGCCGCACGAGGGATATCGTCCATTACAGCGGTAATACTTTGTCTAATGTAGATTATCATCACGGGCAGCTGAAGCCCGTGGTAGGCGTTCATAATATACAGGCGTTCCGGGCAAACCGGGAGCATCCTGACCAGGCGGATGGTGTTGGATGGACTTACAACCATGCACCTATGCTGGCATACTGGAACGATCAATTCTACCTGGAATATCTCAGCGATAAGGTGGGTGAGAGTGTGCCTCCCGGGCAGACCCTGTTGATGACCTCCCATGATGGAACGAACTGGAGCAGACCGGTGGTGCTCTTTCCTCCTTATAAGGTACCCGACGGAACGACAAAACCCGGACATCCCGGCGTTGCCAAAGACCTGATGGCCGTCATGCACCAGCGGATGGGGTTCTATGTATCGAAGGCCCACCGGCTCCTGGCCCTGGGGTTTTACGGTATTTGCCTGGACCCCCATGACGATCCAAATGACGGGCTGGGCATCGGCAGAGTGGTACGGGAGGTCCATGCCGACGGTAGTTTCGGACCTATCTATTTCATTCATTATAATGCTGCGTGGAACGGGCAGAATACTTCTTATCCATTTTATACGACCAGCAGCGACAGCGGTTTTGTGGCGGATTGCAATGAGCTGATGGCCACTCCGCTGATGATGATGCAATGGGTGGAAGAGACGGACAGGAAGGACCCTTTGATCCCCTTGCATAAAGAATACAAGGCATTCAACTTTTATCATTTGCCCGATGCAAGGGTAGTAGGGCTTTGGAAGAATGCACTTACGGGCATCAGCAGCGATGAGGGAAGAACATGGTCGCCCGTTACGCGTGCACCGCATTTTGTCAACAGCAATGCGAAGATCTGGGGTCAACGTACTTCCGATGGCAAGTACGTCACGGTGTATAACCCTTCCGAGTTCCGTTGGCCACTGGCCGTCTCCACCAGCGCCGATGGCCTGGATTATAAAAGCCTGTTGCTGGTGCAGGGAGAGATCTCGCCGGCCCGCTATGGAGGCAATTATAAAAGCTATGGCCCCCAATATACCAGGGGGATCGAAGAAGGGAATGGCTCACCGCCTGACGGTGACTGCTGGGTGACTTATAGCATGAACAAAGAGGATATATGGGTGGCGTCGATCCCTGTGCCGGTGTCGGAAAAGGTGGATACAGATGTAAATGACTCATTCACGGGTGAAGATCCCCTGAAACAATGGAATATCTATAGCCCGTTGTGGGCGCCTGTGCGAACGGATAGCGCGCGGGGCCTGCTGCTGGAAGATGCGGACCCCTATGACTTCGCAAAAGCAGAGAGAGTATTTCCCGTCACAAAGCATATGCAGGTGGAATTTTCGCTTACACCCTGTCAGTCGGACCATGGACAGCTGCAGATAGAATTGCAGGACGATCGGAACATGCCTGCTGTCCGCCTCAGCTTTGAGCCTGACGGTTCATTGATCGCCAAAGCAGGCGCAAGGATAAAAAAGATTATGGACTACAGGTCCGGCGAGGCGTATGATATGCGCATCACCTTGAATGCAGATACGCGGATGTATACTGTGAATATAAACGGCGAGGATAAACTGACGCAATTGTTCTTTGCACCCGTGGAAAGTTTTGGCCATATTGTTTTTCGCACAGGCGAAGCCCGGCATTTTCCAACGGCGGACACGGCGCCGGAGGCCGACAGGGACTTGCCGAACGCGGGTGAGCGTGTTCCGGAGGCAAAATTTGCCATTCGTTATTTAAAGACACAGCGGCTATGATGAAGTGGTTGATCATATTATCCGGAATGTTGTCAGGCGCCAATGTAGCAGCTCAGGTGGAACGGAGTGTTTCTGCCACGGCGATCTCCTATGTGGGAGGTTTTGCGGGTACCAGGATAGAAAAGAATAAAGACAATTATTTAAAGACCTTTCCGATCGACCAATATGTCGGGATGGTGGAGCGTCGTGATTTCACCGCCTGGGACTGGCGGCAGGGAGAGCAGCCGGGAAAGTGGCTGGAATCAGCCATTCTCACGTCTGCCCGTACGCAGGACGAAGCATTGAGCAAAGAGGCGCATGCTATGTATGAACGCGTGCTTCGGAGCCAGGCAGCGGATGGATACGTCGGCATCACCAGCCAGGCGGTGCGTACGCCGGAAAAGCCTTTACGGGGAATGGATGCATATGAGCTTTACTTCTTACAGCATGCATTGCTGACGGCATACGAAGTATGGAAGGACCCGAAGGGATTGGAAGCTGCCCGCCGGCTGGGCGATTATTTTCTTCATTACATCGGACCGGGCAAAGCGGAGTTCTGGCCCGGCCCCGTGCATTATCCGGATAATAAGGAGAAGACTTTAAAGGGAACGCAGCATTCGGACATTGCCGGGCACAGCATCCACTATTCCTGGGAGGGCACATTGCTGATCGATCCGATGATGCGGCTGTATGAAAAGACCAACGACAGGCGATATCTCGACTGGTGCAAATGGGTCGTCAGCAACATCGACAAATGGAGCGGATGGGACGCTTTTTCGAATTTAGATAAGGTGGCGGCGGGTGAGATGCCCGTAAATAAGGTCCAGCCCTATGTCCATACCCATACTTTCCAGATGAATTTTTTGGGATTGCTGAGGATGTACCAGGGCACAGGCGATACTTCTTATCTCCGGAAAGTGAAAGGCGTATGGAACGACATTGCCTCCCGTCAATTGTATATCACAGGCGGAGTGAGCGTGGGAGAGCATTATGAACGGGATTACATAAAACCCCTGACGGGAGAGATGATGGAGACCTGCGCGACGATGTCCTGGATGCAGCTGTCCCAATATTTATTGGAGCTTACCGGTGATCCGAAATATGCAGATGCCATGGAAAGGATCCTGTGGAACCAGGTCTTTGCAGAGCAAACCATCGACGGGGACGCACACCATTATTTTACGCCGCCCAATGGATATGTGCCGAAAGGATATTTTCGCCAGCCGGATTGTTGTATGAGCAGCGGGCATCGCCTGCTGTCAATGTTGCCGGGATGGATCTATGCCACCGGTGCCGGAGGTGCTATTTATATCAATCAGTATATCACGTCTGCCATAAACCTGGGGAAGGTGCGGGTGGCGCAACGGACATCCTACCCGGAAAGCGGGCGCATAAACATCGGTATCAACCCCGCAGTCCCTGCGGCTTTCGATGTGTATGTGCGGATACCCTCCTGGTGTGCAACTGCCGAGCTTTCTGTCAATGGGAAAAGGGTGGCGGGGGTACGATCGGGACAATATATGAAGATCTCCCGGAAATGGAAGACTGGGGACGTCGTCAACCTGGAGTTGCCTATGCAGCTGGCATGGGTGCGCCATGATCATTATACAAGGACATCCGACAGGAAACCTTATAAAGAACAGCCGGATGCGGACGCGCCCTATGCATTGGTGAGAGGTCCCGTAGTATATGCCCTCGATGATATATGGTATAAAGGCGACACGGCTGATTTTTCCAAAGGATGGATGGATACCGTCAAATATGTATTAAGCAGTACTGCTGCTTTTCGCCCGCTGCCTTCGCCGGGTAAGGATATATTAGGCCCGGGATACGAAGTACCTATCGTTCTGGCTGACGGCAAACAGGCCTCGATACCTGTGTATCCTTTTGCCAACATCGGCAAGTGGTACAGGGATGCGGCCCATAAGCCCGACAGCAACGCAGCTGCATGGGGCTACGCCATCTGGCTCAAAGGAACGGGACAGGCTGCTCTTTCCCTGCCGAAGATCTTTGGAGATAATATGGTGTTACAGCGAAATACCACCGTGCCCGTATGGGGGCAGGCCGCCGGTGGAACGGAAGTCTCCGTGCGGTTTGGCAAACAGGAAAAAAAGACGGTTGCGGATGCACATGGACGCTGGAGACTATCGCTCGACCCCCTGACGGCATCTGCGGAGCCTGCGTCGATGGTGATAACCACGGGGACAGGAGACACCGTACGATTCCGGAATATCCTGGTGGGAGAAGTATGGCTTTGCAGCGGTCAATCGAATATGGAGTATAGTATGCGCAAGAACGGCAAGTTTGAAAAGGCTGCACATGGAAATGGGCCGGAAGACGAGCTGAACAAGGCGAACAACCCCAATATCCGGATCTTTCTGGTCAGGAATAATTACAGTAAGCCCGGTAGTGACATCCGGAGAAAATGGGATACGGCGGCAGGTACACCATTGCGGGATTTTTCCGCGGCGGGGTATTTTTTTGCAAAAGAATTGTATGCAAAGCTGGGAGTGCCGGTGGGGGTGATCAGCGCAGCTATCCCGGGTAGTGCTATCGAGCCTTTTTTGCCTGACACCGGAAAATTTTATCAATTTATGATCAGGCCGCTGGCGCCATACGCATTAAAGGGATTCTGCTGGTACCAGGGCGAAACGAATTGCTTTCTTAACGACACGCTCCTCTATCCCAAAAAAATGAAGACGCTGATCGAAGGCTGGCGCGCCCTCTGGGAGAACCCGGACCTGAGCTTTTACTTCGTGCAGATAGCGCCTTATTATTATTCCCGAAGCAACGGTGGCAACCAGCCCCATTCCCCGGAGACGGAAGCGGCGTTCTGGGCAGCGCAAAAAGAAGCGTTGTCATTGCCCCACACCGGGATGGTGGTTACTACTGATCTGGTCGACAGCCTGGTGGACCTGCATCCGGCCTATAAGTGGGAGGTTGGACGACGCCTGGCCTTATGGGCGTTGGCAAAAGATTATGGGAAGGCGGTGGAATGTTCCGGACCTGTCTATAAAGGCATGGAGGTAAAGAAAGGCGAGGTGGATATAAGCTTTGACAATGGTGCATTGATCAGCCGGGATGGAAAGCCATTAAGCTGGTGGGAGGTGGAGACAGCGGATGGAAGGTGGATGCCTGTAGAGGGAGTGATCAGGGATAACATGGTGATACTGCCGCGTATAAAGGATCCTGTTGCCGTTCGCTTTGGCTGGAACGAGGCGGCACAACCTAATTTGTTCAATACGGCGGGGCTGCCGGCGATGCCCTTCCAATCGAAAATAAAGAGCAAAAAATGAAAAACCGTATAGATAAATGGAGCGTGATATTATTGCTTTTACCAGTCTTTACGAGCGGACAGGCAACGGAGAAACGGTTTCTCTCCGGTACAGGCAACGACCATACGGTGAACTGGCAATTCTATTGTACGGAAGGAAGACAGTCGGGCCGGTGGACCACGATACCCGTGCCTTCCAACTGGGAGCTGCAGGGTTTTGGGAAATACAATTACGGCCTGGACAAGGATTCTGTGCGTGGGCATGAAAAAGGCCTGTATAAATACAAATTCAATGTACCTGCCGGCTGGAAGGGACGCACGGTGAATATCGTCTTCGACGGCAGCATGACGGATACGGAAGTAAAGATCAACGGCCGACGCGCCGGCGCGGTTCACCAGGGTTCCTTCTATCGGTTCAAATATGATATCTCATCTCTCTTAAAATATGGCCGGGACAATCTGCTCGAAGTCACGGTGGCCAAGGAATCTACCAATCACAGCGTCAACATGGCTGAGCGGCATTGCGATTTCTGGATCTTCGGAGGGATCTTCCGGCCTGTGTACCTGGAGGCAATGCCTTTGCAGTATATCAGCGGGCAAGCCATCGATGCGAAGGCCGATGGGCAACTTACAGCTGCTGTGCACCTGTCCGGGATTACCGACACTGGCAATCTCTCTGCCCGGATCTATTCACTCTCCGGTGAACCGATCGGCAAAGCCTTCTCGGTATCTTTGAACCGTGGCGATACGCTGGTCCGTCTCGATACACATCTTTCAGAACCCCGGACCTGGTCGCCCGAGTCTCCACATCTGTACAAGCTTATTTACACGCTATCCATTCACGGACGACCCACACATGCCGTGGAGCAAAGATTTGGCTTCCGGACAGTGGAATTACGTGAGCGGGATGGTATCTATGTCAATGGGGTACGTGTTAAATTCAAAGGTGTTTGCCGCCATTCTTTCTGGCCTACTTCCGGACGGACGCTCAGCAAGGAGCTTAGTATAGAGGATGTGCAGCTGATGAAGGATATGAACATGAATGCCGTCCGCATGTCGCACTATCCGCCCGACGATCATTTCCTGGACGTATGCGATTCCCTGGGGCTCTTTGTGCTGGATGAATTGACGGGCTGGCACCATGCTTATGACACAGAGGTGGGCTCGAAACTGGTGAAGGAGATGATAGAGAAAGACGTCAATCATCCTTCCATCGTCATCTGGGACAATGGGAACGAAGGCGGATTCAATTTCGACCTGGACCCTTTGTTCGATGTACTGGACCTTCAACGCAGGCCGCTGATCCATCCCTGGGCAGTCTTCCGGCACACGGATACGCAGCATTATATTAATTACGACTATGGCAATGGTACCCACCTGCACGGTCATGATATCGTATTCCCCACGGAGTTCCTGCATGGCTTGTATGATGGCGGCCATGGCGCGGGTTTAAAAGATTTCTGGGAACAAATGTGGCATGAGCCTTTGTCGGCAGGTGGCTTTCTCTGGGATCTTTCCGACGAGGCGGTGGTGAGAACAGATCGTGACAGCGTGCTGGATGCCGATGGCGACCATGGACCTGATGGTATCCTTGGGCCCTATCGGGAGAAGGAAGGAAGCTATTATGCCATCAAAGAGGTATGGTCGCCTGTCATGATCGAACGCCGCGAGATCACGCCGGGATTCGATGGGAATTTCACCGTGGAGAACAGGTACCTGTATACCAATCTTAAACAATGTCATTTTTCGTGGCGCCTGACACCTACGAAAGGACCGGGGGAAGCCGCAACACCGGGTATGGCGGGAGCAGCATCCACTCCGGATGTATTGCCTGGTCAGCGAGGGACTATCTCCCTGTCGCTGCCGCCCGTTTGGCGGCGGTACGATATATTGTCGCTTATTGCCACTGATCCATCGGGCCGTGAGATCTATACCTGGACCTGGCCCATTTCAAGGCCTGATGTTATTGCAGGCCGGATCGTGGATACGGCGGGTGCGGCGAAAGTCCATGTAGAAGAGAATGATAGCAGCTATGTGTTGGGAGCGCAGGGGGTCAAAGTATCCATCGGCAAGAGGAAGGGATTATTGCTATCGGCCAGTAATGATAAAGGTGTCGTTCCTTTTGGCAACGGGCCTGTGCTCGCTGCGGGGGAGACTGAAGTTTTACGGACAGATCACAGGATGGAAGGGGCCAATGCCGTGGTGGAATCCGTCTTTCCTGAGAAGAGCCTTTGCCAGCAGATAAAATGGACGATGTATCCTTCCGGCTGGCTGAAAATGGAAGTGCAATATTTCCCTACAGATTATGAGTTCGATCTGCTGGGCGTGAACTTTTCCTACCCGGAAAAAGCCGTGAAAGGAATAAGGTGGATGGGTAATGGTCCTTATCGTGTGTGGAAGAACAGAATGGAAGGCGTCAACCTCGGCGTGTGGGACAAGCTGTATAACAATACTATTACAGGTCAGTCGCCCTGTATTTACCCGGAATTCAAGGGGTATTATTCAAATTTTTACTGGATGAGGCTGGAGACGACGGGGCAGCCTGTCACTATCGTATGCGGGAATGAGGATGTATTTCTCCGGCTGTATACGCCGGGTAACCCGATGAAAACATACAATACCGCTCCTCCTTTCCCTGCCGGCGATATTTCTTTTATGCAGGGCATTCCCGCCATCGGTACGAAGTCACAGCGAGGGGAGAAGCTGGGGCCCGCAGGCGGGAAGAACATGTATTATGACTATGGGAAGAGCAAGGAATATGCTAAGTCGCTGACATTATATTTCGATCTTTCAGGTAAATGAGCAAGTGGATATACCATATCATCCTTTTTGTGGCAAGCCTGGCTGTCCGGGGGGAAGATGTAGGGATCACCGGGCTGAGATGCGAGCAGCTTACCAACCCGGAAGGTATTGATACACGCAGGCCCCGGCTAAGCTGGCAGATCACAGGTGAAGGCCATGGACTGATGCAAACGGCCTACCAGGTGATGGTTGCATCCTCTGCTGAACAATTGTCCAGGGGAAATGCAGACCTGTGGAACTCCGGCAAGGTCGTCAGCGACCAGAGTATCCTGGTAAACTATGGGGGAGGGGCGCTGAAAAGCAGCACTGCCTGCTATTGGAAAGTAAAAGTATGGACCACGGCCGGAGAGAGCGGGTGGAGCGCTGTTGCATCCTGGAGTATGGGCCTGCTGCATGCTGCCGACTGGAAGGCGAAATGGATCGGCTATGACCAGGGATTCGCCTGGGATAGCATCTCTAAGTTCTCCCGACTGTCAGCGCGTTATTTCCGGCGGCCATTCCGGGCGGCGGGATCTGTACGCCGGGCAATGGTTTATATTATTGGCCTGGGACACTATCAGCTGTACGTCAACGGGACTGGCGTGGGTGACCAGGTATTGGCAGAGGCGCCTACCGATTACACGAGATCCGTGCTGTACAACGCGTTCGATGTAACAAAGGAATGCCGTAAGGGAGAGAACGTACTGGGTGTGGTCCTGGGCAACGGTCGCTTTTTTACCATGCGACCTAAATACAAGCCAAAGAAAATAAAGGAATTTGGTTTTCCAAAATTGCTGCTGCAATTGGAGATCGAATATACGGACGGCGGCAGGGAAAGAATTGTAAGTGATGAACATTGGCGATTTACAGCCGACGGGCCTATCAGGACAAACAACGAATACGATGGAGAGGAATATGATGCTACAAAAGAGCTGACGGGCTGGAACAGGTCCGGCTATGACGACAGCAAATGGCTCAGGCCGCAGGTGGTGGCGGCGCCCGGCGGCCGTATCGAAGCGCAGATGGATCCGCCCATCAAAGTCATGGCAGTGGTACGGCCTGTGGCTATTAAACAACTGTCCACCGGCGCATGGATACTGGACATGGGGCAGAACATGGCCGGCTGGGTGGATATGAAAGTAAAAGGTCCCCGGGGACAGCGGGTCGTCCTGCGGTATGCCGAGACCCTGCAAAAAGACGGCTCATTGTATACGGCGAATCTTCGTGATGCAAAAGTAACGGACAGCTATACGGAAAAAGGAGAGGGAGAAGAACACTGGCATCCTGTATTCGTGTTCCATGGCTTCCGTTATGTAGAGATAAGTGGCTTCCCGGGTAAGCCATCTCTAAGCGATTTTGAAGGGCAGGTGGTATATGATGACCTGTCGACAACAGGCACCCTGCACACCGATAATAAGTTGGTGGATCAGATCCTCCGGAATGCATGGTGGGGCATCGCCGCCAATTACAAAGGCATGCCCCTGGATTGTCCGCAGCGCAATGAAAGAATGCCCTGGTTAGGCGATAGGGCGACCGGTTCTCTTGGCGAGAGTTATATGTTCGACAATGGCGCTTTCTATGCCAAATGGCTCAACGATATAGAAGCGGCGCAAAAGCCTGATGGCTCCTTGCCGGATGTAGCGCCTGCATACTGGAACTATTACAGTGATAACATGACCTGGCCGGGTACCTATATCCTGGTGGCGGATATGCTATACAGACAATTCGGCGATCTGCAGCCCCTTCAAAAACACTATGCATCCATGAAGAAATGGCTGTATTATATGAAGAGGAAATATGCTGCGGACGGCATTATGACGAAAGACAAATATGGCGACTGGTGTGTGCCGCCGGAATCGCCTGAGCTGATACATGCCAGGGATACCAACCGCATCACCGAAGGTGCGTTGATCGCCACTGCCTATTATTACAAGCTGCTGACGCTGATGGATGGATTTGCAAAGCGCTTGCATCATCCGGAAGATAATTGGTCAGCGCTGGCACGCACCGTGAAAGATGCTTTCAACAGGCGCTGGTTCAATAAGGCCGAAGGGATGTATGGCAACAACACTGTCACGGCTAACCTGCTGCCGTTGTATTTCGGGATGGCGCCGGACACCGGCCGGGTCTTTGCCCATATTGTTCAAAAGATCGAGCGGGACAACAACGGACATATCAGCACAGGCGTCATCGGGACGCAGTGGCTGATGAGAGGGCTAACCAGGCACGGCCGGCCGGACCTGGCGTGGAAGCTGGCCACCAATAAGGATTATCCTGGCTGGGGATATATGGTGGAGCAGGGCGCTACTACTATCTGGGAGCTGTGGAATGGAGACTCCGCCAACCCGGCCATGAACTCACATAATCATATCATGCTGCTGGGGGACCTCATCACCTGGATGTATGAAGATGTTGCCGGTATCGCGCCCGGAGCGCCCGGGTTCAGGACGATCGTAATGCACCCGGCTGTGGGAATGGCAGGGCATGTGAAGGCGGCTTACAGGACACCGTATGGAGAAGTGAAAAGCAGTTGGGAGAGGAAGGATGGAAAGTTTACCTGGGACATCTCAGTACCGGGTAACACGCGGGCTGTGGTTCATTTGCCGGATGGAAAAATAGAGAAAGTGGGGTCGGGGCAGTATCATTTTAAAATAGAATAATGAAGTACATCTTATATATATCAGCATTGGTCATTAGTGCTACAGCTTATGGCCAGACGCAGTTCATCTACGAGCAGGCGCCCTTCCCTGAATGTCATGCCGCTACTATTGCGGAGACGCCAAAAGGCCTGGTAGCGTCCTGGTTTGGCGGGACGAAGGAGCGCAATCCCGACGTATGTATCTATGTCAGCCGTAAAGACAAAGGGCAGCATACATGGACCACACCTGTCAATGTGGCCAACGGTATACAGAACGACACGGTAAGATACGCTTGCTGGAATCCCGTGTTGTACCAGATCCCTGGCGGCGACCTCCTGCTATTTTATAAAATAGGCCCCAGTCCTTCCAAATGGAAGGGCTGGCTGATCCGGTCGGGCGACGGAGGTGTCAGCTGGTCACAGCCGAAGGCCCTGCCGGAAGGATTCCTGGGGCCCATTAAGAACAAGCCCGTGTTGCTGAAGGATGGGATGCTGATCTGTCCCACCAGTACGGAAGGACATGGATGGAAGGTACATTTCGAGCTGACGCCGGACGGGGGCAGGACCTGGCAGATGAGCGGGATCGTGCCGGGCGACAGCGCTTTACAAGCCATACAGCCCAGCATACTTTTCCATAAGGATGGAAGCCTGCAGGCCCTTTGCCGGAGCCAGAACAGGGCGATCCTGGAGACATGGTCGAAAGACAAAGGACGGACCTGGTCGCCACTGACGCCCACTTCCCTGCCTAACAATAATTCGGGTACGGATGCCGTGACGCTGGCTGACGGCCGGCAAATGCTGGTATACAATCATGTACTGCCGCCCCCGGGAAAGGCGAAAGGCCAGCGGACCCCATTGAATGTCGCACTTTCGCCGGATGGGAAGTCCTGGTACGCGGCCCTGGTGCTGGAGAATGATACTGCGGGGCAATATTCCTATCCGTCCGTCATTCAATCATCGGACGGCATGGTGCATATCGTCTATACCTGGCGGAGGAAGAAGATAAAATATGTGGTCCTGGACCCGTCGAAGCTGAAGCTGGAAAAGATCGTCGACGGGGTATGGCCGGCGACTATAACCAAAAAGTAAAACATCGATCATGGATAACAAGTTTGTACCGGTGATGATCACTCCCTTCAATCTGAAGGCGAAGGTGGATCTGGATGCCGTCGCCGTGCTGGTGGAATTTTACCTGGCGGCAGGCGTCAAAGGATTTTTCGCCAACTGTCTCAGCAGCGAGATGTACAGCATCAGCGAAGACGAGCGCTTGGAATTGACAAGACATGTCGTCCGTTGTGTACAGGAGCGTGTGCCGATCGTAGCAACGGGGTCTTTTGGGCTGACCATTGCAGATAAGGCCGATTTTGCCCGCAGGATCTATGACACAGGCATCGACGCCGTCATCCTGATCACGGGGCATTATGCCAATGTCGAGGATAATGACGATGTCCTCCTGCAGAACTTTGAAAAGATGTTCCGGCTTACGGGGAATATTCCCATGGGGCTTTATGAATGTCCCGCGCCGTATAAACGGATCATTGGCCCGGAAGTTTTCCGCAGCCTGTTGGACACGGGTCGTTTGGTATATCATAAGGATACTTCCATCGACCTTGAAAAGGTGAGGGCGAAGCTGGATGTATTGAAGGGCGCTGGTAATAAGACGTTGGAGTTCTATGATGCTCATACGCCCAATGCAATGTATTCTCTGCAAATGGGGGCAAAAGGTATGTCATCTATTTCGGGCAATTTCTATCCTGAAATATTGGTCTGGATGGTCAATCATGCTACAGATCCTTCCAGGCAGGAAGACGTGCGCTGGCTGCAGGGTGAGCTGAGCCGGGTGGACCCGCTGATCCATGTGGCCTACCCGTTGAGCGCTAAATATTTTTTACAGAAAAGAGGACTGCCTGTCCGGACGATCAGCAGGGCGCATGCGCTGGAGCTGACAACGGAGCAGAAAAGGACCCTCGATGATATCTATGCAAGCTTTTTGGGCTGGTGCCAGCGATTGGGGATCAAGCCAGTACAGGCGGAGAAGGTGGCCAGCATCGCAATGCCGCTGGATCCTCCGATCTGATATAAATTTCTAAAATGGAACAATTAAGTATACGGTTTCCAGGCAAGCTGGTGTTCGGAAGAGGGTCGTTGGATAAGCTGGCCGGAGAAATATTTGAATTAATGGTAACACGGGTATCGATCCTTACGATCGTACCGCTGCTGCCGCGATTGGAGGGCCTCATAGGATCCCTGGCGCAGCGACATATTGAAGTCTCTGTGAATACAGCTATTGTGCAGGAACCTACTTTTGAGGATTTCCGCTCGCTGATGCGGGAAGTCGATCTTTTTGATCCTGAACTGGTGGTAGGCATCGGCGGTGGCAGTGTGCTGGATATCGCCAAGCTGGTGGCGGCCCAATCAGGTAATGAGCAGGCGCTGGAGGATTATGTGGGCATTGGCTTACTCCGGCAGAGGCCGAAAAAACTCATCTGCGTGCCGGCTACGTCGGGCACAGGGAGCGAAGTGTCGCCCAATGCGATACTTGTCGATGGATCGGATGGCCAGAAGAAGGGGATCATCAGTCCATTCCTTGTTCCGGACATCGTTTATGTCGATCCGTTACTGACCCTTAGTGTACCACCCGCTATAACGGCTGCCACGGGGCTGGATGCCCTGACGCATTGTATGGAGGCGTATACGAACTTATTCGCGCACCCTTTCATCGATCTCTATGCATTCGAAGGGATGCGCCGGATCGCGGGCCACCTGGTGCAGGCTGTCCGGGACGGAGGAGACGAAAATGCGCGGGAACAGGTGGCCATGGGCAGCCTGCTGGGTGGGTTCTGTCTGGGGCCTGTGAATACGGCGGCCGTGCATGCGCTTTCGTACCCATTGGGCAGTAGCTTTCATCTGCCGCATGGCCTGTCCAATGCTTTGCTGCTGCCCTATGTCATGGAGTTCAACTATCCTGCCGCGCCGGGCCGCTATGCAGACGTTGCCGTAGCGCTGGGATGCATACGGGAGAAGGATGACGGGACGACGGCGCAACGGGGGGTGGAAATGATCCGTACACTGATCAGGGAATGTAATATCCCTGCGCGGCTGAGCGAGGTGGGCATACCCCGCAATGCCCTTCCCGACATGGCTGCGGCAGCCATGAAGATAACCCGATTGTTAAAGAATAACCCAAGGCCTGTTACGTTGGAGGACGCGATGTCCATCTATGCGGCGGCTTATTGATATGACTAAAGAAAAAAAATATCAGGGAGTGATCGTGCCGGCTATTACGCCACTAACGGCTGATCTTAACCTGGACGAGGCGGCGGTAGAGCGGCTATTTGCTCTTTTCCGGGAGCATGCAGTGCTGCCCTTCATTCTCGGTACTACGGGAGAGGCGCCTTCTCTTCCTTTGCGGGTAAAACAACAGTATATAAGAACATCCGCACGTTTGAAGCGCCCTGATCAACTGCTGTACGCCGGCATCTCGTCCAACTGCGTGGAAGATTCGGTGGAGCTGGCAAAGTACTGTTTTGGCGAAGGGGTGGATGTAGTCGTGGCCACCTTACCATCTTACTATGCGCTGACCGACGACCAGATGAAAATACATTTTCTGCGGCTGGCGGATAGTGTCGGCGGGCCATTGATGATCTACAATATTCCGGCCACAACGCATCAATCCATCCCTCTTGAAGTGATTGACGAGCTGAGCCATCATCCCGCTGTAGTGGGGACCAAGGATTCAGAACGTAATGAAGAGCGGTTGAAGAAGTCTTTGCGGCTTTGGGCCGGCAGACCCGACTTCAGTCATTTCCTGGGCTGGGCGGCGAAGTCAGCTTATGCTTTGCAGCATGGAGGCGATGGGCTGGTGCCCAGCACGGCTAATTTCCGTCCCGATATTTACAGGGATATGATGCGGGCCGCGGAACGGGGGGATATGGAAAGGCTGACTGAGCTGCAGGAGCAGTCGGACAAGATGGGGAATGGTTACCAGTCCGGCGGTACCCTGGGGGAGTCGTTGGCTGTTCTTAAATCGATCATGGAAAAGAGAGGCATCTGTCAAGGTTATATGATGCCGCCGCTATAAAAATAAATTATGAGCAATACACCGATAGTTGGTATTACGATGGGCGACCCCGCCAGTATTGGTCCTGAAATAGCGATCAAGGCCTTGGAGAAAGTGCAAGGTATTTGCCGTGCACTGTTTGTCGGAGATGCGGGCGTATTCCGCGCGACAGCTGAGCGAATGGGCGAGACGGTGAAAGTGCGCGCTGTGGACCATGTAAAGGAAGCGCTGTTCGAGCCGGGCGTGATGGATGTGCTGGACATGAGAACGGTGGACCCGCACAAGCTGGTGATGGGTGAAGTTTCGGCTATGGCCGGACATGCTGCTTTCGAGGCCGTCCGAAAAGTAATAGCGCTTGCCATGGCCGGAGAGATCGATGCCACTGTCACTGGACCCATCAATAAGAAGTCCATCAATGATGCGGGACATCATTTTGCCGGGCATACGGAAATTTATGCTCATTTCACCGGCACAGCGAAATACGGTATGTTGCTGGTTGAAGACAATCTAAAAGTGATCCATGTCTCTACGCACGTATCGCTCCGGCAAGCCTGCGACCTGGTGAAGAAAGAGCGGGTGCTGGCGGTGATCGGGCTGTTGCAGGAGGGGCTTATTCAACTGGGAGAAACTAATTTGAAAATAGGTGTGGCAGGCTTGAACCCGCATGCGGGCGATTCGGGCCTTTTCGGGACGGAGGATGACCTGGAGATCCTGCCTGCCGTGCTGGAGGCTCGCCGGCAGGGATATGATGTCGAAGGACCTGTCCCCCCGGACACATTGTTTGCAAAGGCAGTCACCGGCTATTATGGCGGCGTTGTGGCCATGTATCACGATCAGGGGCATATCCCTTTTAAGCTCACCGGGTTCACGTGGAATGCAGCCAAACAAAAAATGGATAGTGTGAAAGGCGTTAATATCACCATGGGCCTGCCGATCATACGGACATCTGTGGATCATGGCACGGCCTTCGAGATTGCCGGTAAGGGGATTGCCAGTCCGGATGCAATGGTCCTTGCTATCCAGGCGGCCGTGAAGCTGACAAAGAGCAAAAAACAGGAAAAAGTATTGTCTATATGATCGCTGTGATCGCCGATGATCTCACAGGGGCCGCGGAACTGGGCGGCATTGGGCTACGACGGGGCCTGCCGGTGAAAGTCTGCATGGAAGTGCCTGCGGCCGCGGAGGCAGGCCTGCTGGTGATCGCCACGGATACCCGGTCCATGGACCGGGCAGATGCGGCGGCGGAGATGGAGAAGGTCACCCGGCAGCTGATGGAGCTGCAGCCTGAATGGATCTATAAAAAGACGGACTCGGTGTTGCGGGGCCATGTGGTGAATGAGATCCGGGCGCAGCTGCGGGCTCTGGGATTACAGCGGTGTTTGCTGGCGCCGGCTAATCCTTCCCTGGGAAGGACGATCTATAATGGACAGTATTTTATCAATGGCCAGCCGATCCATCAAAGCTCTTTTTCTACGGACCCTGAATTTCCTGTCACCAGCCCGGACGTGCCGGACATGCTGGGAAGCCGCGAAGTCCAAATGTCGACGGTGGAAAGTGCGTTGCCGGACAGCGGGATCATTGTTGGGGAAGTGCAGGATAATATCGGTCTACGCCACTGGGCCAGGCAGACCGACGAACATACTTTGCCGGCAGGTGCGGCAGGGTTTTTCACAGCCTTGCTGGATCATCGGCTTATCACCGGTAGCCCGGCCCCGCCTCCACCCGTCGCCGAAGGTCCGGTGCTCTTTGTCAGTGGAACTTCTTTCGCCGGAAGCAGAAGCATTATCAGGTCGGCAGGTGACTCCGTGAGATACATGCCGGTGGAAGTAGAAGAGGTAGCCCGGCTGCTGCGTGAGGAAGGCAAAGCATTCGTGGCCGTGGCACCGGTGGCAGGAGAAGACCCGCACGTGCTGAAAGATCGCATGGCAGACCTGGTCAACAACGTATTATCAACAACCCGGGTGGCAGAGCTGATCATTGAAGGAGGCTCCACTGCCTATGCGATCTTACGATCGACGGGAATAAGAACATTCATTCCCGTAGAAGAACTGGCTCCCGGAGTCGTACGAATGCGTACATCGTCCATGTACGTCACAGTAAAACCCGGCAGCTATCAATGGCCCGAAAAACATAACATATTGCCCATATGAACCATCCATTACAGACGCCTGACGTCATCATCATCATCGCTTTCCTGGCGCTGACCCTTTATTTAGGACTTCGCTTCGCCAGGAAAAAGCAATCAACACAATCTTATTTTCTGGCGAAAGGAAGGGTGCCTGCCTGGGCCATCGGCATGTCCCTGTTGTCCAGCCTCATCAGCAGTGTAACCTTTCTGGCTTATCCCGGCGAAGGCTTTTCTTCCAATTGGATACTGCTGGTGCAGGGATTAATGGTGCCCGTCGTATTGATCGGGATCATATGGTTTGTTGTCCCCTTGTATCGAAAGGTCATCGGGCTCAGCACGTACGAGTATTTTGAAAAGAGATTTGGTTCTTTTGCCCGCTATTACAGCAGCCTGGCATTTGTGCTCCGGCAATTCTCGGCCATGGGAACCATCTTCTTCCTGCTGGCGCTGGCCCTCAGCAAAATGACCGGTGTGAATACTACCGTGATGATCACAGCGATAGGGCTCATCATCATTGCCATCAACCTGCTGGGCGGTATTGAAGCTGTCATATGGCTGGACGTATTCCAGGGATTCATGCTTTTTGCCAGCGGCATCATCTGCCTGGCTGTCCTGATCTTTTCTGCCGCAGGCAGCCCATCGGAGGTATGGCATATTGCGCAGACGAATGGAAGGACGGGCTTCGGACCTTATGATGTCAATTTCACGCGACTGACCTTTATTGTCATGGCCATTAACGGCGTCTTTTATGCCATACAGAAATATGGGACCGACCAGACCGTAGTGCAGCGTTACCTGACGGCTAAGACGGACAAGGCGGCCATTCGCGCTTCACTGATGGGCGTGCTGCTGACCGTGCCTGTGTGGGCATTGTTCATGCTTATCGGCACAGGCCTGTTCGTTTTCTATCAAACACATCCTATCCCTGACCATACACGGGCCGATGCTGTCTTCCCCTATTTCATCATGACGCGGCTGCCTACAGGCGTAGTGGGCTTCATCCTGTCCGCCATGATCTCTGCTGCCATTTGCAGCATGAGCGCCGATCTGAACTCATTGGGCGCCGTAGGGGTGGAGGATTATTTTAAGAAGATCAGGCCGGGACTTGATGATAATGCGTATCTGAAGGCAGGGCGATGGATCGTCGTAGGGTCGGGCATTGTCTCTATATTGATCGCTATGCTGTATGTCAGCGCGGGCAGTGATGGCGTGCTGGGCATCGTTTTTACTTTATATGCTATTTTTTCAGGCGGTATCTCCGGTATTTTCCTGTTAGGGCTTTTCAGCGCGCGGACGAACCGGCAGGGCATGAACATAGGCATTATCGCCTGCATTCTTTTTACTACTTATGCTTTTCTTACATCTACGAAGATCGGATTAGGTGAACAGAAGACCTTATTACTCGACCTGGGCGCCTATAATTTTACCCAGCACAAGCTGATGCTGGGTGTGTATAGCCATCTTGTCGTCATAGTTGTAGGCTATCTGGCAAGCCTTTTCTTTCCAAAGCCTGTGCTGGATCAGAATTTATTGTACAGCGGATGGAAAGCGGCCCGGCGGCTGGAGCGGAAAAAAGTGATGCACGCTGTAACGGCGGTGTTCCTCGTCGTGTTTTCCGCAGGCAGCGTCTTCGGACAGGCCAGCTCCGACGGACAATACAGGCGGCCATTGAAAGAAGTGCTGGACACCATTCAGCAGCGTTATCATGTCAGCATTAAATATACCGATGAGCTGGTGAAGGATCGCTGGGTCAACTATGCCGACTGGCGTATGCGGGGCGACATAGAGGCCACGCTGAAAAATGTGCTGGCGCCCCTGGACATGGATGTAAACAAGACAGGCGAACAGGCGTATAAGCTAAAGACTTATGAGTACTGGCGTCGTACGTTCGAAGAAGGAAAGGCCACGCTGGACAAGCTGGCATCCCTGTATCATAATAAAGAGGAATGGGAGCAGCGGGTGGCGCAGCTCCGGCCTTGTCTTTACCAGGCGCTGCAGCTTTCGCCTTTGCCTGCGAAGCCGGCTTCCAACCCCATCATGACACCCTGGAGGAAGATGGATGGATACGAAGTGTCGAATGTCGCCATTGAAATATTGCCGGGGCTGTATATCAATGGGTCTTTATACCGGCCGTTGAAGATCAAAGGAAAGATCCCCGTGATCCTTAACCCTGACGGGCATTGGGATCGGCAGCGGTATCGCCCCGATTGCCAGATCAGGTGCGCAGCCCTGGCCAGGATGGGGGCCATGGCATTCAGCTATGATCTGTTCGCCTGGGGGGAGTCTTTACTGCAATTCAAGCTGGAGGACCACAGGCGTAGCCTGTCGATGGTAGTGCAGCTCCTGGGGAGCATCCGCATACTTGATTATTTATTGTCGTTGAAAGAGGCTGATAAGGAACGGGTAGGTATCACCGGTGGGTCAGGCGGAGGAACGCAAACGGTACTGATGACAGCCCTGGATGAAAGGATCAGGGTCAGCGTGCCTGTCGTGTCCGTCTCTGCCTATTTCTATGGCGGATGTCCCTGTGAGAGCGGTATGCCTGTTCACGCTTGTGCCGGCGGGACGGATAATGTGGAGCTGGCTGCCATGGCAGC